>Ga0209458_1000002_pt1 | contig 248654 bp, 227 predicted proteins | sample WorMetLIZAISLAND_FD_187411 | JGI IMG/M metagenome (GOLD analysis project Ga0209458, IMG submission 187411) | Marine gutless worms symbiont microbial communities from Max Planck institute for Marine Microbiology, Germany - Inanidrilus manae... ...
GTGGTGCTATCCTCTTCCATGGTGGCTCCTGGTTCCTCCTCTGGCTCAAAGGTTTCGCGACTTCAAGCCTGAAGGGTTTCGGGGCCACCAACCCCATCCAAATGTGCGAAAGATCTTTTACGTTATCGGCGCCCGCTCTAGGGCGCGTCGCCGACGTTTGAATCCGCTTGGCGCTTTTGGCCGATGAAAGCTCAAGCTGACACAGCACGCCGAGACCAGTCTGGGGAAGGGAGTGATCCGAACAACGAAAACGAACGACCAAAAGGCAATTGGGCGGCCGAAGGCCGCCCAACCGCGTGTATCGGAGACGGCAGGCTAGTTGCTCTGCCGCAGCTCCGTCTCGATGACGATCTGGATGTGATCGGAGGTGAGGGGCGCCCCGAAGTTGACACCGAATTCGCTGCGCAGGATCTCGGTTCTGGCCGAGAAGGCGACGTAGGGGGCGCCGGCATAGGCTTCGAGGAAGGGGGCGAGGGGATGGTCGCCCTCGAACAGCAGCTTCACGTCCAGGGTTACCGGCTTGGTCACGCCGTTGATTGTCAGATCGCCGGTCACGGCGCCCTGGTCGACTCCCGTCTGCTTGACTGAGGTGCTCTTGAAAGTGATTTCCGGATTGGCTTCCACGTTGAAGAAATCGCCGCTCCTGAGGTGCTCGTCGAGCGCCGGCACGCCGGTGTCGAGGCTCGCCGTGCGGATCACCACATCGACCTTGCTGTTCGCCAGGTTCTCACGGTCGAAGACCACGCTGCCGTCGTAGTCCCGGAACTCGCCGGACTGGGTTGAAAGGCCGACGTGGTTCCACTTGAAGATGATCTCAGTGTGGCCCTTGTCGAAGAGATAGGTGTCTGCTGCTTGAACCGGTGCAGCCGTCGAAACCGTCAAGGCCAGAAATGCTGCCGCTGCTGCCGTACCCATACGCTCCATCGCTTCACCCTCCTTATTTTAAGTTTGCCTGAATGACACCCTAGGTTTTTGGACGCCTTGCGATGATCTCGATGCGGATCACCACCTCGTTGGCCACCACCGAAGTATCCTGCCACAGCCCCTGGCCGACGCCGTAGTCGAGGCGTAGGACGGTCAGCTCGCCGGCCGCTCGCGCCTGCAGCGTGTCGGCCTCGCTCGGGTGATCGGTGATGGTAAGCTCGAAGGGCAGCACGACCTCGCGCGTGACGTCGCGCATGGTCAGTTGGCCGTGCGCCGCGTAGAGGTTGTCGCCGGTCTGCTCGAAGCGCTCGGCCTCGAATCGCGCGGTCGGCCAGGTCGCCACATCGAACAGCGCCTCGGAGCGGATTGTCTGGTCGCGGTCGCTGCTTTCGCTGTTGACGCTGTCGATGTCGATCTCGACGGCGACCCGGCTGCCGTCGAGCTGCGCCGGATCGAAGACGATCTCAGCGGCAAACGTCTCGAAGCGGCCTTCCACGTCTGCGCCCGCCTGGCGCGCCACGAAGCCGACGTTGCTGTCCTCTTCGACGGTCCAGCCCGGCGCGGCAGCGGCGGTGCCGGCGCCGAGCAGCAGCAGGGCGCAGAGCGATATCAAGCCTCTCACGCGGATCTCCCCTCGGATGTGCCCTCGGACGCGCCCTGTGATTGTCCCGGCAGCATGCGGCGCAGAATGTCGTCCTTAAGCAGGAAGTGGTGCCGCAGGGCCGCCGCGACGTGAAGGCAGACTAGCCCGAGAATGGCCCAGCCGAGCCAGAAGTGGGCGGCGCCCAGCGCGTCCTTCAGGGGCTCGCTCGGTCCGGCCAGCGCCGGCAGGGTGAAGAGGCCGAAGACCACGACCGGAAAATTGGCAGCGGCGGAATGCAGGATGCCGATTACCGGCTGCGCCAGAATCAGCAGGTAGAGCAGAACATGGCTCGCTGTGGCGGCGGCGCGCTCGTGGCCCGGCATGCCGGCCGGCAGCGGCGGGGCCGGCGAGGTGAACCGCCAGAGCAGCCGCAGCGCCATCAGCGCCAGGATCAGCACGCCGAACGATTTGTGCAGGTTGTAGACTTTGATCTTGTCCGGTCCGAGCGGGAGATCGGTCATGTACCAGCCGACGACAAACATGACCACCACCAGGGCCGCAATGACCCAGTGCAGAAGCTGCGCTAGCGCGCCGTAGCGCTGCCCGTCGTTTCTCAGCTGCATGGCGGCCGTGCTTGCATGGCCATCGGTTCCCATCACCCCCTGGTCGACGCGACAAAGGCGTCAGGCTCTCCGACGGCGAGGCCGCCTCCGCAAAAAACCTAGTGGCGTCGGGAGTAGGCTTACAATCATAAAAAGTTTACCGCCCGTGAGGCGGCGGGAGCATTGGGTGCCGCCGCTTAGTACCCACAGTTGCGGGGGATTAGGCTGGCGCACCGCCAGTGACGGCCCAAGGGGTATCCTCCTCGGCGCTCAATTCGGTAGGCAGGGTGGACTACGCGCCGACAACGCTCGCCGGGCTCTTCGTCTACTTTGGCGGCGCCGTTCTCTTGGCCTACGCCGCAGCCGCAGCGGAAAGGCTGACCCCGGCAGCCATTCGTGATGCCTGACTGATATGCGTTGACGAGAGGGTCTTTCGGCCGGGCGCTATCCCTGGCCGGACAGCAGGGCTAGCCGCTCGGGGTGGATGAAGCCGCTTGCCGGGTAGGTGCGTGCGCCGTAGGTTGCGCCCGGCGTATACCAGACCCTGACGGCCGACCAGTCGTTGGCGCCGGAGACATCGATCACCGGGGTATCGATGTGGATCTGGCCGCGGTTCAGCCAGTTGGCGTGCCGTACCACGATCTCGCGGCTGTTCAGAATCGCCGTGACCACCGCCAGATGGCCGCCATTGAGATGGCCGCCGCGGCTCAACACTAAGACCGAGCCGATGCTCGGCCGGCGGCTGCGCTGATAGAGGCCGTCGGCGCTCTGCCACCAGGTCCAGGCATCGCCGCGGATCGGAATACCGGACTGTTCGCGGGCATAGGGCACACACTCCAGGTGCGCCGCGGTCGACACGATCTGCGGGCGCAGCCCGTTCGCCCCATTCTGGCTCCAGCCGGGAGCGGTGCCGGACGAGGAAAGTCGATCCAGCGTCGGCGCGCAGGCGGCGCAGAACAGAATCAGAAAAAGGACAGTAAGACGCTGAGCCATAGGGTCGCTGCCGGATACCATCGCCGAGGACTGCCGGATTCTTGCTATCGGACTCTTTCCGATTCGTCAAGACGACACAAAAATGCCCACGGTATTGCTTGGGAATTTATATCGAATTTGGCAGATCTTCACAATAAGTAATAAATATAAACCATGTAAATAATACGCGAACACAACTTTGACACAGAGGTTTATTCGACGAATTCATGCCGATTAACACTTTGGTAACGAATTTTAAGTAGCTTCACGGAAGCCAATTTTGGAGGCTTTTGTTATGAGAAAACTGCTTCTCACCCTCGTGTCAGCGGCCTTCGTGAGCCTGCTGACCACCTCCACAAGCTCGGCCAGAGATGTCAACGACGAGGCTTCGGCTTTCGTCGAGGCGCTCAGTCGGGCGGTGATCGAGACGGTTCAAGGCGACGACATGACCAGCCAGCAGCGCGAGGCCGCACTGCGGGGGCTCTTGAGCAAGGGCCTCGATCTGCCGGGCATCAGTCGTTTTGTCCTGGGCCACCACTGGGCGTCGGCGACGCCGGAGCAGCGCGACGAGTATCAGTCGCTGTTCTCGGACTATCTGCTCGGCACCTACACTCGGCTCCTGCAAAAGCACCAGGTCACCGGCTTCACCGTTGTCTCCACGGACAGGCTCGACCAGGACGATATCGTGGTTCACACCCGCGTCGAACTGTCGAACGGTCTCCCCATGCAGTGGGACTGGCGAGTGCGCGATTTCGGCACTCACCTGCGCGTGACGGATCTCTTCTCAAACGGTGTCAGCATGGCGGTGACCTATCGTGCCGAGTTCGGGTCCGTTGTGTCCAACAACGGCCTGGAGGCGCTGCTTCATTCCCTTCGTACGCGAGCAGCGCAGGCGCGTACCGTGAAAGTCGGCCACTCGGCCGGTCTGATCGCGGTCGTTGCCAGTCTTGCCGGGCGCGGCCAGCTCATGGCGCTCGGCTTTCAGAACTGAGTACGGGCCTTCGCACTCCCGCACCCGGTTCCTATCCAGCAAGCAGGGTACCCAGAGTTCCCATCCCCTAGTTAGCGGTACCCGAAAGCATCTCTCTTAACCCCAGTACCCTAGTACCAGTACCCATCGCAAAGAGCCCCGCCGTCATCGGCGGGGCTTTTCGCTATGGGGGCCAACGTCAGTGCTGGATCTGCCAGTCGCCGTCCGGTTGGCGGCAGGCCATGCCGTAGGCCCGTTCGGCGCGACCGCCGACCACGACCGTCGTGTTGTACTCCCGGCAATAACGGCCGCCCTGGATTTCGTAGCTGCGGACCGGCGTGACCTGGTAGCTGTCGCCGCTCTCCGGGTTGTTTCAGGAGATCGTCTGATAGTCGTCCGCCTGGCCGAGCGCCGCGCTAACGCAGTTGCTGTCGGATTGCTCAAGGTAGCCGCCGACGCCATTGCCCACCACGATGCCGGCGAGCGCGCCGCGATGATCGCTGTGGTGTTGCCCGAGCCGTCGCCGATCTGCGAGCCAACCAGCGCGCCGAGGCCGCCACCGATCACGCTGCCGATGATGCCGTAGTTGCAGCCGCCCCCGAAGAGGCCGCTCTCGGTGAAACGGCCGTGCAGAGCAGGCCAGCAACGGCCGCCATCCTGGCCGGGGTCTTCATGTCGCTTGTCCCTCCCGAAGCTGTTCGCGTCTGGCTCGACACCGGCTGCGGCACCGCCCGCGTGGTCCCTCTTGGTCCACGATCGGCGGGCGGTGCCTGGGCTGGCCCGTGCATGCAGTATTACGCCGGGTCGTTCCCGGCTATCCCCGTACGCAGAATTTCTCTTTTTATTTCAACAAGCTACGTATTATCGAGCAGGTCGGCCCAGCAGCGATGTCGGTGTTGGCCGGGTTTTGCCTTGCGGTGACACGGCGGACTGGCAAGCTGGGCCGCTGATCGATTCTGGAAACAAGGGCTTGTCGATGGATATCGAGCTTTACCTGGCTTTCGTGCTGGCCACCGCTGTGCTGATCATCATTCCCGGGCCGGCGGTATCGCTGATCGTCGCCAACAGCCTGGCCTACGGCGGGCGCCGTGCGCTGGTGACCGTCGCCGGCACGTCCTCGGCCATCGTCGTGCATCTGCTTGTGCTGACCCTCGGCATGACCTCGCTGCTGCTGTTCCTGGCCGAGTGGTTCGAGTGGCTGCGCTGGCTGGGCGTCGCCTACCTGGTCTACCTCGGCGTGCAGCAGTGGCGCGCCAAGCCTTTGGCGTTGGACGATCAGGCTCCTAGCGTGTCCAGGCAGCGCCTCTATTGGCAGGGCTTCATCATTAACGCGACGAACCCCAAGACCCTGTTCTTCTATGCCGCCTTTTTTCCGCAGTTCATCGATCCGGCGCAGCCCGGCCTGACGCAGATGGCGATCCTCAGCGTGACCTTCGTGGTCGTCGCCACCCTGCTGGACGGCTCCTATGCGCTGCTCGGCGGGCACCTGCGCCAGTTCCTGCGCGATCGACGGCGCGCGCTGCTGCGCAACCGGGTGACCGGCTCGCTGCTGATCGGCGCAGGCGTCGGCCTGGCCCTGGCACGGCGTTCCTGAGACGGAGCTAGAAGAGTTCGACGCGCGGGTCCTCGCTATCCGAGACGACGCCGCGCGTCAGGCCCGGCGTGTTGTAGGCCGTGGTCAGCTTGCCCTCGGGATCGAGCGCGATGATCCCGCCGGAGATCTCCTTTGCCGGGCCCTCCTCGAGGATGACCTGCCGGGCTGACTCCTCCAGGCTCAGGCCCAGGTAGCGGACCCGCGCGACGATGTCATAGGCCACGACATGGCGGATGAAGAACTCGCCATGCCCGGTCGCCGAGATCGCGGCCGTCGCGTTGTCCGCGTAGGTCCCGGCGCCGACGATCGGCGAATCCCCAACCCGGCCGGGGAGCTTGGAACCGAAGCCGCCGGTCGAGGTGCCGGCCGCCAGGTCGCCGCAACGGTCAAGCGCGATGGCGCCGACCGTGCCGTGATCCTTCGGCGCGCTCGGCGGTTGGCCCAGGCGAAAGTAGTCGGGTTCGACGGTGTCGGCGCCCCGCGCCTCGGCATAGAGGTCGGCGCCCTTACCGACCAGGAGGACGTGCAGCGATTGTTCCATCACCATGCGCGCCGCGGCGATCGGGTTCTTGAGCTTGCGGACGGCGGCGACGGCGCCGGCCTTGAGCTCCCGCCCCTCCATGATAGAGGCGTCCATCTCCACCGCGCCGGCCCGGTTGCGGATCGAGCCCTTTCCCGCGTTGAAGACGCCGGAATCCTCCATGGCCTTGATCGCCACCTCGACCGCATCGAGTGCGGAGGCTCCCGCGGCAAGCCGTCGCCGGCCATCGTCGAGGATGCCGAGCAGGACCGGCTCCGCCAGCGCTTCGTGATCCGGCTCACGGGAATAGGCCGCACCGCCATGCAGCGCCAGGACGAAGCGATCGCTGGCTTCGCAGCCTCCGTCTGCCGCTGAGCTGCCGACCGAAGCGATTAGCCACAGGCACAAGGCCAGGGTGCCAAGCAGCGTCATTGGCACCGCGCGCCGTCCGTAGATCTCGCAAGGTCGCTGCACTCTCGTGAACATCATTGAAGGTCGCTCTCCGGCGGCGCGATGGTGGCGGCCCCGGCGTCCTCCACGTCGCGGACGCCGCGCACTCTCTTCAAGCCGTCCAGCTTTGCGGCGTCGATGGTCCCGGTGATCACGCCGATCTCGTCCATGGTCTCCTCGACCTGCAGCCCCGCCTGCTCGCAGTTGCGCACGACGGCGGCGAAGTCGGACAGCGCCTCGTCGGCGATGGAAACCAGCAGCTTCTTTGTCGCCATTGGGCGCGCGTCCTTTTCGATGCCTCTCGACGGTCTTCAGGGCGCCTCTACCAGTCCGGCGCCGACATCGCGGCTCGGCAGGGAGAGCCGCGACGCACCCTGGACCAAAAGGCGCGACAGGTCGCTGCCGCGCGCCGAGGGGTTGGCCTCGGCGAGCAGGGCGGCGATGCCGGCGGCATGCGGCGTCGCCATGCTGGTACCGTTGAGGAAGCGATAGCGATCGCTCATCGGCCAACTGGAGAAGACGCGCACGCCGGGGCCGGCGATATCGACCTGCCCGCCGTTGGCGTTGAGGCCGGCGTTGGAGAAGCGGCCGATGCCCATGCGCGCGTCCAGCGCGCCCACCGCAAGGATCGAGGGACAGTTGGCCGGCCGGCTGACCGGCGCAACGAAGAAGGCGCGCCGGCTATCGTTGCCGGCCGCGGCGATGATCAGCGAGCCGCGCGCCAGGGCGCGCTTGGCGATCAACTCATAGATCGGCGAGTGGGCTTGGCCCTGCTGCACCCGGCTGCCGAGCGACATGGAGATGACCTGGCAGTTGTTGCGCACGGCCCAGTTGATGCCGTTGAGGATGCTTTGATCGGGCCCGCTGCCCTTGTTGCTCAGGACCTTGCCGGCAAAGATCTTGGCCTCCGGGGCGACGCCGTAGCGGCGGCCCCGCACCTTGGCCGAGCCGCAGGCCGTGCCGATGCAGTGGGTGCCGTGGCCGTGCTTGTCCTGCACGGATTCGCCATTGATGAAGGAGGCGCGGCGTATGCTGCGGCCCTTGAAGTCCGGGTGCTTGAGGTCCATGCCGGTGTCGAGCACGGCGACGCGGACGCCCTTGCCGGTAAAGGCAGTGCGGTCGGCGCCGACGGCCTGCAGGCCCCAGGTCAGGGTACGGTTGTCGCGCAGGACGCCCGGGCCGCCGAAGAAGGCCGCCCCGGCGCCGTCGCCGCTCATCAGGCCGTTGGCCATGCTGTTGACCCCATCGCGGAAGCCGCGGATGTAGTCCACCGACACACCATCGGGGCCGGGCTCGGTCTCTTCGTCCGCGACCACGGCGCCGTCTGCCAGCCGAAAGCTCTGTGCGTCGTCCGCTGCGAAGTTGGGTAGGGCGTAGAGCATCTGCTCCGGCTCGACCGCCAGAATGGGGCTGGTCTTGGCGACCGAGGCGCTCTGCAGCGCCGCGGCCTGATCGGGCGGGGCGTCGACCACCGCGACCGAGAGCTGGTCGAACACCAGGGCATCGGCGCCGCGCGGCTTCCTATGGCCGGCGACGCCGTCCTTGAAGTCCGCTGTGGTGGCCGCGCGCAGGCCGGCGACAGAGTTCAGCGCCTCGATGCCCATGGCGGGGCCGCTTTCGTCCTCCTCGAATAGAACGAGATAGCGCCCGGTGACGTTCGGGCCCGAGCCCTCTGCGGTGAATGACTCAGCCATGCTGCGCGCTCCCCCTGTTGTTCTTGGTTCCACACGACCTGCGGCAAGCGGGCACGCGTCGTACCGCGTGCCGAAGCGGACAGACCTTACGGTTCGCTGCCTCTCGACCAGGTCATACTATGCGCAATTCGTTGGCCCAGGAAGCATCGTGGCTGCGCTTTTCGGTCCTATCGGTCGTTACGTGTGACGTGTGCTTTTGTCCGGCTGCCTACGCTACTCGCGTTGCAGGCCGGGAAGGATGATCTCGGAGACGATCGCCCGCAGCCGCCGGGATTTTTCCCAGTCGTTGTAGTTGCCCGCCGTGATCACGATCAGCAGGTCGAGGTCGGGCAGCATGAACAGCCTCTGGCCACCGTTGCCGAAGCCGGCGACCCAGCGCGGGCCGGCTGCGCTCCCGTCCACACTCCGGGGGCTCAGCCACCATTGATAGCCGTAGTCCGAATCGTCGAGCGACGCGCGGCTCTGGAAGGACTGCTCGAGCCAGTCGGCGGGCACGACCTGTCGGCCTTCCCAGCGCCCGCCGTCGAGCAGCATTTGGCCGATCTTGGCCAGGTCCTGCGGCCGCAGACGCAGGCCCGAGGCGGCGATGTATTCCCCATCGTAACCCCGCACCCACTCGAACTCGGTGATGCCGAGCGGCGCAAAGAGCTTCTCCGCCGCATAGTCGCGCAACGAGCGGCCGCTGCCCTTGGCGATCAGGCGTCCGATCACGGCGGTGGCGCCGCCGTTGTAGGTCCACTGGCTGCCCGGCTCGCTCACCATCGGCCGGTCGAGCACGAAGCGGTAGCGGTCCTCCGCTAGCTCCATCGCGTGCTCGCTGTTGCGCGGGTCAGTGTAAGGTAGATCTTCGTTCCACTCCGTGCCCATCATCATCGTGAGGGCGTGCGCCACGGTCATGCGGCGGCGCAGCGGGTCCGCAGACAGGTCCGGGTACTCGGGAAACTGCTCGACCAGCGGCGCATCGAGCGGCGGGACGCTGCCCTCGGCCAGGGCGATGCCGTAGAGCAGGCCGACCATGCTCTTGGTCACGGAACGCAGGTCGTGCAGATCCTCGGGGCCGAAGGCCACGCGGCCGCGCGGCCGGCCCCAGAGCTCGTCCTCTCCGTTGTAGTAGCGCTCCAACACCAGCTTGCCGCCGCGCACGACCAGCACCGAATGAAGGTTCTCGTAGCGGCCTTCGGTGAGGCCCGCGTCGATCTGCTCGCCCAGGTCGGGGGCGAAGCCGACCTCGGACAGGCCGGCGCGCGGCCAGGGCTCCGAGGACTGCGCGGCGCAAGAGCTCAGGTTTGTGCTCATGATCAGTCCCGCGATGATGGCAAGGAAAGCGTGTCGCTTGAGGTGCATCGTCTCTAGTCGCTTTTCTGGCGGACTACTACGAAGGCTTGGGCGAAGCGGCCAAGGGCTGCCGACCGGATTTATGTTTTTCCGCCAAAGCGGCATCCTATGCAACCATACGTCGGCTCTAGCGGCATGCTGCCTGCGGGGGCGACGAGTTTGGGGAGATGTCGGAGTCCTGCATTACCCTGTTCGGCGGCTCGGGTTTTCTCGGTCGCGCGATCGTCAATCAACTGGCTGGCCAGGGCCTGACGGTGCGCATCGCGGTGCGCCATCCGGAACGCGCCGCCCGCATTCTGGCCGAGCACAAGCCGGGATTGGTCCAGGCAGTGCGCGGCGATGTGCGGGAAGCGGAGGCCGTGGCACAGGCGCTCGAGGGCGCGACGGCGGTGGTGAACGCTGTCGGCCTCTACCTCGAGCAGGGCTCGGCGACCTTCGAAGCCGTGCACATCCGCGGCGCGCAACAGGTAGCGCGGCAGGCGGCCCGTCTCGGCGTGCCGCGGCTGGTCCACATCTCGGGTATCGGCGCGGCTGAGGATTCGCCCTCCCACTACGTGCGCGCTCGCGCCCGCGGCGACGCCGTTGTACGCGGCGCCTTTCCGGATGCGACGATCCTGCGCCCCAGCGTGCTCTTCGGGCCGGGCGACGCCTTCTTCAACAGCCTGGCGGGCATCGCCCGCATGGTTCCGGTACTGCCGCTGTTCGGCGCGGGGCAGACCCGCCTTCAGCCGGTCTACGTCGGCGACGTGGCCGCTGCGGTCGCCGCTGCGATCGAACAGCCAAAAGCCGCCGGCCGGGCCTTCGATCTCGGCGGGCCCGACATCTTCAGCTATCGCGAACTACTGGAGCTGACCTTGCGGCAGATCGGACGTCGGCGCCTTCTGCTGCCCGTGCCCTTCCCGATCTGGGACCTGCTCGCCGGCTGCGCCGCTCTGCTGCCACGCCCGCCATTGACGCGGGCGCAGGTCGTCCTGATGAAGGCAGACAATGTTGCCGATCCGGACAGCCCGGGTCTGGCCGAGCTCGGCGTTAGCGCGACTGCGGTCGAAACGATACTGCCGCAGATCCTCGGGGCGTCCCCGAGCCGCCAGCGCGCCTGACCGGTGGGCTATGCCAAGGGCCGCCGGTAATGACCCTTGTGTTGCATCAAGCGCCGCGCGGGCTCATTACGCCCTGCTACTAGTTAGGTCGTTGCAGCGCCTCGTCGCGCATGGATCTGACGATATCGGCGGCGCATTTCACCTGCACCAGCGGGCTCTTGCCCATGGAGTCGGAGACCTCGGTCAAGAGCGACTCGATCTCCTGCTCCGACAGCAGGCCCTTGCGCTGGAGAGTGATGAGGAGCGCCTCGGTGACGTTCAAGGAGGCCAGCGCCTCCGCTTTCCGGTCGGTACCGGTGATCATGGCATGTCTCCTAGTATCGGACTGCCTGATGAGCCTAGCGGCGGCGGGAAAGCGTGCCTTGACCTACATCAATGGTCGTTCGGTCGCGCCCTGAAGGCGCCATGGGGGCTGCTAGCGGCGGTCGAGGCGCCGCGAGCGGTCGTAGTAGGGATCGTCGTTGTCAAACGGCCAGCTCCAGAAGCCGACGTCCTGGGCGGCATTCGTCTCGGCAGCATCTTCCTGCTGGGTCGTTGTCTGGTCCGGGCTCCGCTCGCGCAGCGGATTGTCGCGGCCCCCCTTTTGCGAAGGCGGAATCGATTCGAGCTGGCGCGTAGGTGGCAGCGCGTTATAGGCGTCATCCGGATCGCCGCCTTCGCGGGAGTCGTTGTCGGCCAAGGCGACGGACGGCAGCGTGGCGAGCAGGTTAATCACCAGGCCACAGGCCATCAGGACCAGTCTCGGACTACGCATGGGCGGTCGCTCCTTCTGCGGCGGTGCCACGATTGCCGCACTTGACGGACCATACCACGTCGTTCGCGTGCGTATCATCCCTCTTGACCGGACTCCCCGTCCAACCGGAAGGGCGAGGGTGCCGGCTATCGCAGGGCTTTGCCGAGGAAGCGGCTGAGCTCCGCATTGGATTGCGCGCGCACCGCCTCGTCGCGGCCGATCAGGTAGCCGTCACTGTCGCTGCACATGCCGAGCAAGATCTTGCGTGACAGGGTGTCGGTCATCGACAGGGAAAAGAGGCTGCCGAGCACCTGGCCTCGGGTCCGGTTCTCCTTGGTCACCAGGAAGTCGCAGTCGCGCAGCCCGCGCGGCGCACGCCAGGGCGTGGCCAGGTTCCCGTCCCACTGGTGATAGGCGCCGGGGAAGACGATGATTTCCACCTCGGCGCCGCCCTGGCGCAGGTCGGACGCCGCCGACTCGCAGCGCACCCGATCGATCAGCTCGTCCTTGTCGCCCCACATCATGAGCAACGGAGCACCGGTCGCCTTCGCATCCTCGAAGCGCACGATGCAAGGCGCGTAGAAGGCGACGTGCGCGGCGAAGCGTTTGCCCTCCAGCTCCAGCAACTGGTCATAGAGGTCGGCGACCTGCCGATGCGCGGCATAGAGGGACGTCATGCCGCCGTAGGAAAAGCCGATCAAGGCGATTCGTTCGCCGTCGATCTCCGGCATCGCGGTCAGGGCGCGCAGGGCGCCGTAGGCGTCGGCCAGGGCCATCGATTCGGTGATCTCGATCAGCCGTTCGGTGAAGCTGCTGGCCCGGTCGCGGCGCGAGGCGAAGACATCGACGACCAGCGCGGCCAGGCCCATGGCGGCGAACTGCTTGGCATAAGTGATCTCGCGTGCCCGCGAGACGCCGCGCGCGCCGTGCAAAAGTACCACTGCGGGAACAGGCTGTTCGGCGCTGGCAGTCTCCGGCAGGAAAAGGGTGCCCTGGGCGCTGTGCGGTTCGGCGGCAGTTGTCTCAGCTGCTTGGGCGGCGCGCACGCCGAGGCGTCGTCGGGCCTGGCTGCCGACGTCGGCCAGGGTGAAAGGGTTAGCGCTGGCGAAGGTGAAGGCTTGGCCCTGAATCTCTTCGACCGTCTGGGCTTCGGGCCAGTTCTCAAGAGCCAGGAGAGCCGCCTTATCTCCGGCTGTTGCCCCCTGTGCCAAAAGCGCGGTCATGCAAAGCGTGCTGACCAAGTAAAGCAAGATACGGACCGTGATCAAATTCGAAGTGTTAGGATTGGCGCGTCTTATCCCGACCATCGACGCTTTTGGCATAATCCTCTCCCGATTGGATATGTGCCTTAGGGAACTGCGCGTTTTACCATTGCTAGTCAACGATCTTTATGAAACTACGGTAAAAAAACCGGCTCCCTGATTTCTACTCTGGAGCTGTACGACGATACTGTCGGATAAATCCCCGCAGGCTGGGATGATTTTCCCGCGCCGCCTCTAGTCGCGGGTCATAGGTCGCCCGTAAGGCAAGGTTGGACTGAGTTACGCCGCTTCCCGGCTCCCCCGATCCACGATTTCGACGATGTCGGCCATGATGGCGGTCAGGTCGAAATCCTTGGGGGTGTAGACGGCGGCGACCCCGGCGGCCTTGAGGGCGGCCTCGTCCTCTGGCGGGATGATGCCGCCGGCGACTACCGGCACCTCCCCCAGGCCGGCTTCGCGCAGGCGCTGCAGCACCTCGCTCACCAGCGGCACGTGGGAGCCGGAGAGCACCGAGAGGCCGACTACGTGGACGCCTTCCTCCAACGCGGCGTTGACGATCTGCGCCGGGGTTAGGCGGATGCCCTCGTAGACCACTTCGAAGCCGCAATCGCGGGCCCTCACCGCGATCTGCTCGGCGCCGTTGGAGTGGCCGTCCAGGCCCGGCTTGCCGACCAACATCTTGAGTCGCCGGCCGAGCCGGCCGGAGACCTGCTCGACCCGGCCCTGCACCTCGGCCAGGGCCTCGCGGTTGGCCGGCCCGCCGCCGGCACGACCGACGCCCGTGGGGGCACGGTACTCGCCGTAGGCCTTGCGCAAAGCCTCTGCCCATTCGCCGGTGGTGACGCCGGCATGGGCACAGGCGATTGAGGCTTCCATGATGTTGCGGCCTTCGGACGCTGCCTTGCCGAGCGCGGCCAAAGTCGACTCTGCCGCCGCGCCGTCGCGCGCCGCGCGCCAGGCTTTGAGGCGCTCCACCTGCTGGTCCTCGACGGTCGGGTCGACTGCCAGAAAGCCCCCGTCGCTGCCGGCGACCAATGGCGAGTCCTCGCCTTCGGTGTAGGCGTTGACGCCAATCACGGTCTGCTCGCCGGCCTCGATGGCCTTCAGGCGGCGCGCGTTGCTCTCGACCAAGCGCTCCTTCATGTAGGCGTTGTCGACCGCGGCGACGGCACCGCCCAGTTCCTCGATCCGCGCCAGCTCGGCCTCGGCCTCGGCGATCAGGGAGTCCACCTTGGCGGCGACCTCCTCCGAGCCGTTGAAGATGTCGGCGTACTCCAAGAGGTCGGTCTCGTAGGCGACGATCTGCTGCAGGCGTAGCGACCACTGCTGGTCCCAGGGCCGCGGCAGGCCGAGCGCCTCGTTCCAGGCCGGCAGCTGCACGGCGCGCGCCCGCGCGTCCTTGGAGAGCACGACGGCCAGCATCTCCAAGAGGATGCGGTAAACGTTGTTCTCCGGCTGCTGCTCGGTGAGGCCCAGGGAGTTGACCTGCACGCCGTAGCGGAAGCGGCGGAACTTCGGATCCTCGACGCCGTAGCGTTCCTGGCAGATGCGGTCCCAGAGCTGGGTGAAGGCGCGCATCTTGCACATCTCGGTGATGAAACGGACGCCGGCGTTGACGAAGAAGCTGATGCGCCCGACCACTTTGGGGAAATCTTCCGCCGGCACCTGGCCGTTCGCGCGCACGGCATCCAGCACGGCGGTCGCGTTGGCCAGCGCGAAGGCGAGTTCCTGGATCGGCGTCGCGCCGGCCTCCTGCAGGTGGTAGGAGCAGACGTTGACCGGGTTCCACTTGGGGATCTCGCGGTAGGTGAAGCTGATCACGTCGGTCACCAGCTTCATCGAGGGCTGCGGCGGGAAGATGTAGGTGCCGCGCGAGAGGTATTCCTTGATAATGTCGTTCTGCGTCGTGCCGCTGAGCGCATTGCGCGCCACGCCCTGCTTTTCCGCCGCCGCGACGTAGAGGGCGAGTAGCCAGGGCGCCGTCGCGTTGATCGTCATGGAGGTGTTCATGCGGTCGAGCGGGATGCCCTCGAACAGGGTCTCCATGTCGCCCAGATGGCTGACCGGAACGCCGACCTTGCCGACCTCGCCCTTGGCCAGCGGATGGTCCGAGTCGTAGCCGGTCTGGGTCGGCAGGTCGAAGGCAACTGAGAGCCCAGTCTGGCCCTGCGCCAGGTTCTTGCGGTAGAGCGCGTTGGAGGCGGCGGCAGTGGAATGGCCGGCATAGGTGCGGAAAAGCCAGGGCCGATCGCGCTTCGGCGGCTCGTCCTTCGGCGGCGCAGCATCGGGGGCCGCAGTCTCCGCCGTCTTCCTGCCGTCATCCATAGCCGAAACTCCGATTCCGTTGTTTTGTTCCGCTATTCGCCTATAGAACGTAAGAAAATTACTTACTTAACATAGTTAAAGAAACAAAAAGATTTGTGCATTGCAAAAAACCCGATGCCTGTATAAGAGTCAAGCAAAAGCGCCGGCCGAAGCCAACCGCCCAAAGTTAGCCGCCTGTTTAGGCGGCGATCGTAAGCTTGGCCCCCGCCGGCGTTCCGTCAGGCTGCAGTTGGGGACCAGAGACGATGGTGGAGACCGTGGAGGCCGTCGAGGCCGAGACTGAAGCCCATCCCGGGCAAGAGCTGAAGGACCTCTACGAGGTCGGCGAGATTCCGCCGGTCGGCCATGTGCCGAAGAAGATGTACGCATGGGCGATCCGGCGCGAGCGTCACGGCGAGCCGGAAAAGGCCATGCAGGTCGAGGTGGTCGATATTCCGGAGCTCGACAGCCACGACGTGCTGGTCTTGGTGATGGCCGCCGGCGTGAACTACAACGGCATCTGGGCCGGCCTCGGCGTTCCTGTCTCGCCCTTCGACATCCACAAGGCCGAGTACCACATCGCCGGCTCCGACGCCTCGGGCATTGTCTATGCCGTCGGCTCCAAGGTGAAGCGCTGGAAGGTCGGCGACGAGGTCGTCGTGCACTGCAATCAGGACGACGGCGACGACGAGGAGTGCAACGGCGGCGATCCCATGTTCTCGACCTCGCAGCGGATCTGGGGCTACGAGACGCCGGACGGCTCCTTCGCCCAGTTCTGCCGGGTGCAGGACCGCCAGCTTATGCGGCGGCCGCTTCACCTGACTTGGGAAGAGAGCGCCTGTTACACGCTTACCCTGGCGACCGCCTATCGCATGTTGTTCGGCCATCGTCCGCACATTCTTAGGCCGGGCCACAACGTGTTGGTCTGGGGTGCCTCGGGTGGCCTCGGCTCGATGGCGATCCAGCTGATCGCCACCGCCGGTGCCAACGCCATCGGCGTGATCTCCGACGACGACAAGCGCGACTTCGTTATGTCGCTCGGCGCCAAGGGCGTGATCAACCGCAAGGACTTCGATTGCTGGGGCCAGCTGCCACCGGTCGGCGACCAGGAAGCCTACGGCGCCTACATGAAGAAGTGCCGCGAGTTCGGCAAGGCGATCTGGGCCATCACCGGCAAGGGCAATGACGTCGATTTCGTCTTCGAGCACCCGGGGGAGCAGACCTTCCCGGTCTCCTGCTTCGTGGTGAAGCGCGGCGGCATGGTGGTCTTCTGCGCCGGCACCACCGGCTACAACCTGACCATGGATGCGCGCTTCGTTTGGATGCGGCAGAAGCGTATCCAGGGCAGCCACTTCGCCAACCTGAAGCAGGCTGCGCAGGCCAATACCCTGATGGTCGAGCGGCGCATCGACCCCTGCATGAGCGAGGTCTTCAGCTGGCACGACATCCCGCGCGCCCACACCAAGATGTGGAAGAACCAGCACAAGCCCGGCAACATGGCCGTGCTGGTCCAGGCCAAGCGCCCCGGCATGCGCACCTTGGAAGACGCCATCGCGGGGTGAGACGGGGCAGGTATGGGCAGGGAGTTTCGACCAGCGAACTTCGCTTGAGCCGCCGGCTATTTCTGCCTGGTCGGACGGCCCGCTGCCGTAACCCCGATATGAGCTGCTGCCCTGGCGTGTCCCTGCCGGCTTCGCCTATGATCGGGTAGTCGACAATCTACGGGTTGTAATGGCTTGTTAAGCTTCCGCCGGACTAACTGCTGTCCGGAAAGGAAGGAAGCCATGCGCACTCTTTTGAGGTGCGGCCTCGTTCTCATCTTGGCCGCACTCGCCGCGGCCTGTGTGCAGACAGTCGACGGCCCGGGCCAATTGCGGACCATCGTGGCGATCGGCTACGCACAGTACGGTCCGCAGGACTTGGCTGGGTCAGGCCCAAGCTCACCGGCAGATGGCAAGGGCTGGGTCCGCTGCCCCCACGTGAAGGGCACAACTATCGGACTCTCCGTTCGCACCTACCAGATGGCCACTTACGACGCCGCCAACGACCGCTGTGTGCCGTCAAAATAGAGCAACTTGCAGAGGGTGTAACGCAACGTAAAAGACAGTCGCCGCCGCCGAGTGCCGCTGTGACGCGACTTTCGGCCCTTTGGCCCCCTGACGCCATGATTGACACTTAAATAAGCCTACTCAACAATGGCGAGATAAGGCGGCAAGGGGAGCCAAGGGGGCACTTTCGATGTCGCGTGTCGGGGAGAGTCGACCCTCAAGTCCGACGATGCTCGCGGGCCGTGTAGCGCTCCTGTTGGCGGCGGGGTGGCTGTCCGCCTGTGTGGCAACTTACCAGGACGATGCCGGCGCGCGGCGCGTCATCGGGTTCGCCGACGTCGAGGTGCGACCCGCCGATGGCGTCCGGACCTACGCCGGTGATGTGATCTCGATTCGCAGCCTAGGACTCACAGTCGGTACAACTCCCGACGGGCTGATGATGGGCCTGGGCTACCTGCGGGGGACCAGCGCTTGGCTTCGCTCCTGCTCTGTTGCGCAGCTGGCGGCCTGCGGCGATGGCCATCACTCCAGGATTAGTTATCTCGAAAGTGGGGGACTCATCCTGTCTCGTGATTTACCGGCGGGTGGGCGCGGCTTTCTCGGTCTGGTCGATATCACCCTGCCGGCTCCGGCCGGCGACGCGCCGATCGGCGGGCGCGCGGTCGAGCTCGAGGCTTACGGATTAGCCCTCCTGCCCACACCACTCGACAGCCGCCTGACATTTGGCGCATCGCGCGTCGCCGCCGCCGCGTTGCATGATTCGGTGATTGTCGCCGGCGACCCCCTGGACTTTTCGGTCGTGAGCCGGCGGGCGAAGCCCGGCTCTGAGCTTTCGCAAAGGACTCTGCCATGACGCCGACGTTCCGCCTGTCTCTGTTCTCTGCGGCGCTTTTGCTTGCAGGCTGCGAAAACCCCGATCGTGCGTTGTTAGTCACGACCTCGAACTTCGGAATCGACGTGGACGTGGCGACGCAGCAGCTAGACGTGGGTCTTAACAGATTCGAAGGCGTCATCGCTCCAGTCTATGATGATGGGGCAACCCCTCCTGTCTATGCGCGTCTTGGGACTGATGGTGGCTTCTTCACACCGAAGATTAGCCAGCTCTATACAACTGGCGACGCGGCGTTGATTGGATCTGGACGCGTTCACCCTATTCAATGCTACGAATGGGCGACCGATGCACATGGCAACAGAACCAGAGACTGGAGTACGCCCATCGATCCAAATCACTTATCGAAAAACTGGACGGACGCTGACGTGTCATGTGATGAGCCCACGGCCCTCGAGGACGTTGGCAGTGCAAAACGTAAGCGGATGTATTTCGCGACGGGAACATCACTAGGACTTAGTCTGAAGACGGCGAGCGGAGCGCCGGGCTCTATTCATCTGGGCTATAAGCGTTTCGAGCTCTCAATCATTCCGTTGACCAAGGTCTACAACACCCAAAATGAAGCGACAGGCGCTGAAAGCTACGCTTCGACATTGGGCGCCATAGATATGCGTATTCGTGAGGACTGCAGTAGCAGCAAACTGACAAATGAAAACGGAAACTGCATTTCGCAATTCTTCGCGACTGGTGAGGCGGCAAAAGGGGTCGCAGGGCAGCCTGAGATTATTGAGTTTTTCGGCCGCGATGCGGGTGAGGCGTTTGCGGGGGCCGGCCAATGAGGATTGCACCAATTGGTCTGGTTCATGCCGCCGCACTCCTTCTCCTTGCTAGTTGCTCCAGCGATAGCGTCCTGTTCGTGACCGCCACCAGCATTGGCATTGACGCTGACACGGCCACACAGAGCGCCAGCATCGGCTACGATCGAACAGAAGGGGTGATTGCTCCAGTCTACGATGACGGACAAGCGCCACCTGTTTATGCTCGGCTACAGTCTGACCTGAGTGTTTTTTCGCCACAAATTGCACAAGTTTACGCGACCGGCGATGCTGCACTAATCGCAGTGCGTCGCGTTGCGGCTCCCGCGACATACGATTCCACCAAGCCGGCTCAGAACGATCCGCGATTACCCGACTACAATCCTGCACCTCAGGAGCTGGCGATTGGCGAGGGTCGCGTGAAACGAGTGATGGTCTTCGGCACGGGTACTCATTGGGGGCTAGAAGCAACCTACCGCTCGCAGGCACTCGCCAGCCTCTCCCTGGGCTACAAACGGGCCGAGACCTCCTACATTCCGCTTATGAAACAGGGCGAGAATGACGCGGCCGACTTCTATGCGTCAGTGTTGGCGGCTATCAACCTCGATGCGCAGACTAGCAGTTTTAAGGATGCCGGGCTCAATACCTCTAGCTTCTTCGCCACCGGTGACGCAGCAAAACAGGTGGCTGCGCGCCCGGACATCTACACGGCATTCCAGCAAGAGGCACAAAATGCAATACAAGTGGAATGCGACGAACTTGATGCAACCGACAAAACGGATGATCGCATTCGAGCATGGTTGACGGACAGAGCCCTTACCGATGACCAGGCAAATCAAAGGCGCGATCAATTGCGCGACTCAATGAAAAACATGCGCCTGGGGGATCTGCTCTTCACAAGCTTCTTAGGCTGCGGCGACTACAAAAAGCAAAGAATGTTGGCGATCAAAGACAACAACATCCCTTAGTAGGAAGGAGGCTGAGCAATGCCAACGCGAGATTGGCCGCCAGCACGCTTGGAAGACCAGTTTCAGAAGATACGCGATCTACTAGAGTTAGACCGAGTTGATTTGACTAGAGCGGAGCTAAGAAAAGTAGTGGGTGATGAAAGGTGGCGCTTGCGTACCGAGGAGCGCGACTAACAAAAACACGCTTGTTCAATAGCAATTCTGGTCTCGGAGGTTGTGCAAGGCTCCGTAGTCGATACTGTTGCGTCTAAACGCTATTTTGTGCTGGCGGTGCAAGCAATCCGCTTGACTCCTCTCTAGCCCTCCGCCAGCTTCTTCGCACCTGCAACATAAGCTGGGTGCGCCCGACGTGACTGTCTCCGCCGGCGCGGTCGCCAAGGCCGCGAGCCAACCTCTTCTGATCGATCCGATCCTCCCGACCTGCGCGTCCGCGCTGCAAGCGGCCGAGACCATGAGCGATGAAGCGCGCCGCGCGGTTGCCGCCTTGGTCGCGCCCGAGGGCAAGGTCGACGCGGCCTTGATGGAGCGGGAGCAGTTCGCGGCGCATGGCTATGCTTGGCTGGCGACCTATGTGACGGCGCTCCGCGAGAGCCTGCATTGGGCCGAGCGGCTGGAGCAGGCCGGGCGGCTGCGCGAGCTGGAACAGCTCATGCTGCAGGCCGCCTTCGGCGAGTACCTCTCGCAGATCTGGGGTGGCCTCGCCTTGAGTCAGGGCGAGATTCTGCGCCCGGCCGACATGGGTATTGCCGATGAGGCGGTACACGCCTTCACCACGTCCGCCGTTCAGGCGCTCACGGCGCGCGGCAACACGGCTGCGGCGCGCGCGCGCATCGCCGAGCTGCTGGCAGGCGGCATGGACTCCGGCGATTTCGGCGATCCGGCGCTCGGCGACGAGACCTTGGATCTGGTGCGCGATCAGTTCCGCAAGATCGCCGAAGACCACAAGGAGGCGGCACACGACTGGCATCTGAAGGACGAACTGATCCCGATCGAGGTGATCGGCCAACTCTCCGAGCTCGGCGTCTTCGGTCTGACCGTGCCGGAGGACTGGGGCGGCCTCGGCATGGGTAAGACCGCCATGTGCGTGGTGACCGAGGAGCTGTCGCGCGGCTACATCGGCCTGGGTTCGCTCGGCACCCGCTCGGAGATAGCCGCCGAGCTGATCCGCCTGGGCGGCACCGACGCGCAAAAGCAGCAGTGGCTGCCGCCGATCGCCTCCGGCGAGATTCTGCCGACCGCCGTTTTCACAGAGCCCAACACCGGCTCCGACCTAGGCTCGCTCAAGACCCGTGCCGTGCGTGACGGCGATATCTACCGCATCACCGGCAACAAGACCTGGATCACGCATGCCGCGCGCAGCGATGTCATGACCCTGCTGGCCCGCACCGATCCGAACGAGAAGGGCTACAAGGGCCTCTCCATGTTCCTGGCCGAGAAGCCGCGTGGCGCGGATGGCGATCCCTTCCCGGCGCCGGGCATGACCGGCGGCGAGATCCCGGTGCTCGGCTACCGCGGCATGAAGGAATACGAGCTCGCCTTCGACAACTTCGAGGTCAAGGCCGAGAACCTGCTGGGTGGCGTCGAGGGCGAGGGCTTTAAGCAGCTCATGGCGACTTTCGAGTCGGCCCGCGTGCAGACCGCTGCGCGTGCCGTAGGCGTGGCCCAGTCGGCGCTCGAGCTCGGCCTGCTCTACGCGATCGAACGGGTCCAGTTCGGCAAGCCGATCGTTCGCTTCCCGCGCGTCGCCGGCAAGCTCGCCTGGATGGCGGTCGAGACCATGCTTGCCCGCCAGCTCACCTACTTCGCCGCACGCGAGAAGGACTCCGACCGGCGCTGCGACATCGAGGCCGGTATGGCCAAGCTGCTCGCCGCCCGCGTTGCCTGGGCCAACGCCGACAACGCCTTGCAGGTGCACGGCGGCAACGGCTACGCCCAGGAATACAAGATCAGCCGCGTGCTCTGCGACGCGCGCATCCTCAACATCTTCGAAGGTGCCGCCGAGATCCAGGCCCAAGTGATTGCCCGCGGCCTGCTGACCGCCGGGCGGAACTAGGCATACCGAGCCGCGCACCATAGCTCGTCGTTGACAATCGATAGCTCCTTACTATATGTAAGGAGTCGTCCGCCTCGTAAGGAAACGATGGGCAAATGAGTACGACCACCTTGACTAGCAAGGGACAGCTGACGCTTCCCAAGGACATCCGCGACCGTCTCGGTCTCAAAGCCGGGGACAAGTTGAGCTGTTCGGTTGTTGGCGATGGCGAGATCGTTATGCGCCGGAAAACCCTCGACGTTTCCGATCTGGTCGGCCTGCTTCACGTGCCGGGCAAGCGCGCCACTATCGGGGAGATCGACGAAGCCGCGAAGGATGCTGCCGTCGAGCGCGCGATGGGTGGCGTGCGTCGTCGATGAAGGGCATCGACACGAACGTGCTGGTGCGCCTGCTGGTTGCCGATGACCCGGCGCAGGCGGAGCGTGCGCGGGCTTACGTGACAGAGCACGCTCCTTGTTGGATCAACCGCGTCGTACTTTGCGAGACGGTGTGGGTGCTCGAACGGCTATACGGGCACAGCCGTTCGCGGATTGGCGGCGCTCTAAGGCAGATTCTCGATACGCGCCAATTCGAGATCGAGGACGCCGATGCCGTTCAGGTTGGGATCTCCGCAGTAGAAGAAGGGCATGACTTTGCCGATGTCGTGATTGCCGCTACGAATCAGGCGTACGGCTGCGAGGCGACAGCGACATTCGACCGTAGGGCCTCGCGCCTCGAAGGATTCGAAGCTCTCTGATGCCTCTTTGGTTTAGAGACCGCCTCTGCTTGAGGTATCCCTGTAGCCTCCGAGGGGATAGGGATCGTCGCCGACCGTTGACGGCCGAGCCAATCTAGCCGCGGCCGAGAGCGGGCACCGGCTCCGATTCGGACAGCCGGCGGCGCATCCAACGGCGGCTCGGCACTTCAACGAGGCGATAGGTCGCGGCCGATGCGATGAGAATCGCAACGATGAGGACCAGCAGGCTGGCAAGGCGTGCCGAAAAGTCCAGCGCAGCGAACTCGGTCCAGGGCAGAAAGCGAGTGAAGATCGCGATCAGCACGAAGTGCACCATATAGAGCGAGTAGGACGCGCGTCCCCAGAACAGCATGCTCGGCCGGCCGAGCCAACGGCTTATCGGTGCGCTTTCCTCCCAGGCCAGCGCATAGATCACGGCGGCGAAGACCATCGGCGCGAGAACCAGGATGGCGAGTTCGTGTCCCATACCGTTCAAGTCGCCATGTTTGTCGAGGGCCAAGAGGGTCACCGCCAGTAGAGTGAGGGCAATGACCGTGCAACCCCACAGTGTCCTCGACCAGAAACTCCGACGATAGAGCTGATAGAGAAGGCAGCCAGCCGGAAACTCGATCGCAAGTCGGACAAGACCGTAGGAAGCCGTGCCGGGATGTCCGGTTGTGCTGTAGGCGACCGCCAATAGACCGAAAAGAACGATCATCACGGTCAGCACGAATAACGGCCGGCGGACTTTCGCAACGGCGGCCGTCACCAGGGGAAAGAGCAGGTAGGCGAGCCATTCGGCTGAGATCGACCAGGCCGGGCTGTTCCAGCTTTTGCCCAATGGAAAGTCCCAGGCGTGCACCAGCATCAAGTTTTCCAGGAAACGGCCGAGCGTGTAGCGCTCCACGGCGTAGGCTGGCAGATCTGTAAACGTTCTCACCACAGCAATGAAAGCCACGAAAACCATCAGCGTGAAGAGATGGACCGGATAGATCCGCGCTAGGCGTGCCCAAAGGAAGTTGCAATAGGCGGCGAAGTCGAAACTGCGAAAACGCTCGGCGTAGGTGTAGGAGATGATGAACCCGCTGAGAACGAAGAAGAGGTCGACGCCCAGAAAGCCGGCGCCGGTAAGCAGTGTCAGCGGTAGTGCGTGCTCGGGAAAGGTGGCAATTAGGCCGCTCTTTAGATGAAATAGCAGAACCCAGAACGCGGCGATCGCTCGAAGGCCCGTGAGGGCCTTGATTTCTCGCGAACTGGTTTGCACGACGGCTGCTTTGTGCCCCTTTGCTTGTTGGCAAAAAACAGCATAGCGCCGCCGCGTGAAGACTCCTTTAAGCCAAGCATTTGAGACAACGCCGGTTTTTCGGGTTAATCCTGAAACAGCGCGCGCAGGTCGACCGTCGATTGCCGACCTAGCTTGTCGAAGTTGTCGTCGAGCCAGGCGGCGGCCGTGCCGCGGCCGACGTCGCGCAGGTGGGTGAGGAAGGCCCACTCGGCGTTCAGCTTGCTCGAGGCGCCGAGCGGTTTGATCTCCTCCTCGCCGTGCACCATGTGGATCAGCACCTGCTTATAGTCCTTGGTATCGAGCTTGCCGTCTTCGATCAGGCGGCGCACGAAGTCGATGGCGCGAAACTCACGCATCAGGCTGCTGTTGAAGGTGATCTCGTTGACCCGGTTGAGGATCTCGCGCGCCGAGCGCGGCGTGCCTTCGCGCAACAGCGGGTTGATCTGCACGATCACCACGTCGCTTGAGGCGCAGCTCCGGTAGAAGGGGAAGAGCACGGGATTGCCCATATAGCCGCCGTCCCAATAGGGAACGCCGTCGATCTCGACTGCCTGGAACATGAAGGGTAGGCAGGCCGAGGCCATGACTGCGTCGGCGGTCAGCTCGTCGCGATTGAAGACCTTGACGCGGCCGGTCTCCACGTTGGTCGCCGAGACGAAGATCTTCATCCGGTCGCAGGCCCGCACGGTCGCGAAATCGACCTGCGCCTCGACCAGGTCGCGCAGCGGATTGATGTTGAGCGGGTTCAGCTCGTAGGGCGAGGCCACCCGGTTCAGCAGGTCGAAGAAGAGATAGCTGGGCGAGGCGTCCAGGCTCCAGTTGCCCATGAAGACGTCGATCGGCGAGCGCTGGATCGGGCTCCCCTTGGCCGCCTCGCTGACCGCCTTCCAAAAGGTATCGAGTCCTGCGCGGGCCTGTTCCTCGCCGCCCTTCATCAGGCCGTCGGCGACCACAACCGCGTTCATCGCGCCAGCACTGGTGCCGCTGATAGCCTCGATCTGGACGCGCCCATCCTCCAGCAGGCAGTCGAGCACGCCCCAGGTGAAGGCGCCGTGCGCGCCGCCGCCCTGCAGGGCGAGGTTGATCAGCTTTGGCGAGGTCGTTGTGCCTCGGGGCGCCTTCTTGCGAGCCGCCCTTTTAGGCGCTGTCATTGTGCGGTCCAACCGCCGTCGACCGGCAGGGCGGTGCCGGTAATCGAGGCGGCCTCGTCGGAACAGAGGAAGACGGCGAGTGCGCCGAGTTGCTCGGTGGTGACGAACTGCTTGGTCGGCTGCGCGCCCAGCAGGACGTCGCGCTTGACCTGCTCCTCGGTGAGGCCGCGGGCCTTGGCGGTATCGGGAATCTGCTTCTCGACCAGCGGGGTCAACACGTAGCCCGGGCAGATGGCATTGACCGTGACCCCATGCTCGGCGGCTTCCAGGGCGACCGTCTTGGTCAGGCCGAGCATGCCGTGCTTGGCCGCCACATAGGCGCTCTTGAAGGGCGAGGCGACCAGCCCGTGGGCCGAGGCCAGGTTGATGATGCGGCCCCAGCCGCGCTCCTTCATCCCGGCAAGGGCCAGGCGCGTGGTGTGGAAGGCGGAAGAGAGATTGATGGCGATGATCGCGTCCCACTTCTCGACCGGGAAGTCCTCGATCGGCTCGACGTGCTGAATGCCGGCGTTGTTGACCACCACGTCGAGGCTGCCCAGCTCGGACTCCGCCATTTCGATCATGCCGGCGATCTCATCCGGCTTGGTCATGTCGGCGCCGGAGTAGAGCGCCTTGATGCCGTGGTCCTTCTCGAGATCAGCACGGGTCCGCTCGATCTCCTCGGCATCGCCGAAGCCGTTCAGCACGACGTTCATGCCGGCGGCGGCGAAGGCTTCGGCGATGCCGAGCCCGATGCCGCTGGTCGAGCCCGTGACGATCGCGTTCTTGCCTTTACTCATTTCTGTGCTCCTTTCAGATGTCCTTGCCCGGGCTTTGTTCCCCTGCCCGAGTGGCTTGTACCGCTGTTCCGCCAGCGGGCCGCGGCCGCTGTTTGTCGGCTAGCTCGGCGCGGCGCCTCGATCCCCTCGCGCTGTCACCGCACCGAGCGGTGGAAGATCGTCACGTTGAGGGACATGGCTGATATCTCCGCTGTCGCCGTCAGGCAAGGTAGTCGTGAATGACCCGGCCATAGGGCAGGGTCAGGTCGGCGATGAAATGGCGCCCGCCGATCATACGCCGCACCGGAAAGTCGGCCACCGGCACATTCACGTGCGGCACCAGATGCAGGCGCGCCGGCCCGGCCCAATGGCCCTTCACGTCGATGTCGGTCAGATTGTAGGCGACCAGCTGCGCGACAAGGGGCTTTCCCGTGACGCAGGGGAGCAGCTTCAGGTTGACCTGGGTCTTCTTCAGGGCCTCGTTGCGCTTGCCCGGGTCCTTGATCAGGTTCTCGTGCTTGTAGCCCATGGTGCCCGTGGCGACGGTCTGGCCGGCGTAGTCCAGGGTGCCGGTCAGGGTGTCCGTCTCGACCCGAAGGTGGGGCTGGCCCCAGCGCTTGGGGAAGCCCCAGATCTCGCGCCCGGCACTGATCGGCGGCTCGTCGTTCAGGTACATCTGCGCCGTGTAGTTGACCGCCTCGCCCTCGAAGTCGCAGGGGATTACGACGCCGCTTTCCTGGTAGCTGCCGAAGCCGGAGCTGTCGGGCATGTTGATCCACTCGTAGAAGACCTGATTGCTGCCGTCCGGCTGCAAGGGCTCCGGCACGGCCCGGCGGATCGCCTCGGGATCGCTCTCGTAGATCACCACGAAATACTCACGGTCGATGAAGCGGTAGGGGCCCATGGGATAGCTCGGGTTGCCCGGCGGCATGGACGGCAAGGCCAGGATCTCGTTGGGCGTCATGTCTGCACTCCGATTTGGCAAACAGGGGCGTTTAGTTGCGTGCTTGCACGTCTGAGTTTCAGCTCGTGCCGGCCCCGGCGTCAGTTCTGTGATGAGGGCGGGACTTTGCGGCGCATCGCGCCGATCAGGCCGGCGATGCCTTCGCGGTCCAGGATCGCTGCGAACTCGGAGCGGTGGGTAATCGCCAGGCTGACCCCGGCGACAATCACATCGACGATGGCGTGACCGGCGTCGCGCACGCGCACGCGCCAGGTCACCTCGACCGTTTCCTCGCCGGGGCGGTGGATGACTGTCGTGACCAGGGTGTCGATCGTCCCGGCGGGCTTGGCTGTGGTGATCCGGTAGTCAGAGACTGTCTCGCCGGCCAGACGGCCGAAGGAGCTGTTGAGCACATAGTCGGCGAAGGCGCTTGTATAGTCCTGCCATTCGGCCGGCGTCAGGCCGGCCGCGTGCCGGCCGAGCACGAAGCGGCCGATCGCCTCCAGGTCGACCGCCTCGGCCAGCAGCTGGCGAAAGGCCTCCGCCTTGGCATCGACGTCGTCGCTCGGCGCGCTGAGTAGGGCCGTGCCGCGCGCCATGACATCTTCGAGAAACCGCTTGGCGTCGTTCGGCATCGCTTCCGCATCGGCGGGGCCTGTGTTGATCAACCCTAGGACGAGATAGACTATGATCAGCCGGGCATTTCCTCGCCAGCGGTGTGAGGCCTTGTCCATACCCTTATCCCTTCTTCGCCTCGAAAGAACGTTGGGCGGTGGCGCTTTCGGCCCCGCCCAAGTCTTCGTGCTGTGGCATTCGCAAGTGGGTCCCGCGCCCCGATCAGGCATTGCCATCGGGCGCAGAACTCCGGAACGGAAGCTTTGATGCAGCGGCTGGGCGAAAGGTTACAGGGCGGTCGGCACAAGCTGTTGGCCTGCGGCGGGTCGGAACATTTTTTTGCGGTCGGTGGGAACCTTTTCCGAACTGCCGCGTCTAATGCTTAGATGCAACGGCTTGAACTGGACGAGGCGATGGAAACGGCAGCATTGGAGAGGGCCGCAAGGGCGCGGGCGCCGCTGACCTTGAGCGAGGACGAGCTGGTCTCGAGGGTGAGACAGGGCGACGGCACTGCCTTCGAGGCAATCATGCGCCGCCACAACCGGCTGCTGTTCCGCACGGCGCGCGGCATCCTGAAGCACGACACGGATGCCGAGGAGGTGGTGCAGGAAACCTATCTAAAGGCCTACGCCTACCTCGACGGCTTTGCGCGAAACTCCCGCCTATCGACCTGGCTGGTCAAGATCGCAGTCAACGAATCGCTCAGCCGCCTGCGCCGCAGGATGCCGGTCACCAATCTGGAAAGTCTTTCGGACGAGATGATGGTCGATCCCGAACGCCAGGCGCATCCGGCGCCGCGGGTTCCTGAGAACCCGGAATCCGCGGCTGCGAGAAACGAGATCCGTCGCCTGCTCGAACTGGCGATCGACGACTTGCCGCAGGCGCAGCGCGCCGTTTTCATGCTGCGTGCGATCGAGGAGTTCAGCGTTGAGGACACCTCGGACTGCCTCGGCATCCCGAAGGACACAGTCAAAACGCGCTTCCACAGGGCCAAGCGCCATCTACGCAGAGCCCTGAGCGAGACGCTGGGAAGTGCGCTCGCCGACACCTTCCCCTTCGCCGGCCGGCGTTGCGACCGCATCGTCGCCGGCGTGCTCGGGCGCCTCGGCCTCGAAAGCCGCGGGCTTTCTCCACCGGAACGTCCGTAGCGACCGTCGCCTCCATCGAACCGTGACCGCTCACCCGTGATGTCCCGACCGGGGCGGTCCTGAAACCGGCCGCAGCCTGCGCCCGGAACGGGCGCGCTTTGTCGCCCAAAAAGCAACCCATGAGACAGGAGGGATTCCATGACTGACATTCATGCATCGAAGATCGCGGTGGCCGGCTCATCCGGCGAGCTTGCCCTGCCGCGCCGCTCCTTCTTCGCGCGCGCCGGCCAGGCGACGCTATCCGCCAGCGCGGTGATACTGCTCGCCGGCGGCGCCATCGGCGGCCACGGCAAGACCGCCGATGCCGCCTCGGCGGAAAGCGACGTGCGCATTCTCAACACGGCACTCGGTGCCGAGCAGGAGGCGGTGGCGGCCTACCAGGTCGGTGCCGAAAGCGGCCTGCTGAGCAACGAGGTGATGAAGGTCGCGGTGCAGTTCCAGGGCCACCACAAGGAGCACGCCGACCTCTTGGCGAAGACCGTCGGTCAGCTTGGCGGCCAGGCGGTCGAGCCGCTGGCGAGCTACGACTTCCCGGTCGACAAGCTCAAGACCGAAGCCGATGTACTGCAGTTCGCCGCCGGTCTGGAGAAAGGCGCGGTCAGTGCGTACCTCGGCGCGGTGCCGCTGTTCGACAATCGTGACTTAGCGAAAGCGGCCGCCAGCATTCTGGGCGACGAGGCGATGCATTGGGCGGTGCTGCGTGGCGCCTTGGGCGAGGACCCGGTGCCGGTCGCCTTCGTTTCCTAGCGGCACCGATCCGAATGCGAAGTGAGTCCAAGCCTCCGCCGGCAGCTGTCGGCGGAGGCGTTTCCCTGACAGGAGATGCCGGCCATGCGCCTTTCGTCTTGTCTTGCGCTGCTCTGCCTGTCGCTGACCGCGCTGCCGGAAACGGTCGCCGGCGATCCGGCCGGAGGTGATCCGGTAAGGGGTGAGGCCGTCTATGATCGTTGCCTCGCCTGTCATTCCTTGACGCGCAACCGGACCGGGCCGAAGCACTGCGGGCTTCTGGGCAGGACCGCCGGCAGCGTGAGTGGCTTCGCCTATTCGCCCGCCATGCGGCAATCCGGCATCGTTTGGGATGCCGAGGCGTTGGACGCCTTCCTCACCGACCCGTTGGCGGTCGTTCCGGAGACCACTATGGGCTATGACGGCGTCAAGGACGCACGAGAGCGGGCCGATCTGATTGCTTATCTGGCGAGGGCGACCTTGGCCTCGGCCCTCTGCAGATAGCGCCTGCCGTCTGGCCGTGGCTCAGTTCGATTGATTGGACGACTCTGCTCTAGCCATCAAGCGCACGATCCATCTGGATGAGCAGTTGATATGAGGGCAGGCCGTCGATGGTCAGGTCCTGCTGCCACTGAAAGGTGCTGATCGCCTCTCGGGTCTTCGGTCCGAGAAGACCGTCGGCGGCACCGATGTTGTAGCCCAGTCTGCGCAGCCGTTCCTGGATCTGCTGTACCAGGATTGACGGCGCGGCCGGAGGCGCCTCGGGCAAGGCCGCCAGTTCGGGTGGCCCCGAAGCCTCCTCCTCTGCCGCGGCGGTCGCGGCCGGCTGGATGTCCAGGCGCTGCTCCATGTGGCGTTTCAAGGCCTGGGTCACGGTTCCGTCGATCGGCAAGCCGTTGTCCTGCTGATAGCGCCTGATCGCTTCTCGCGTGCGCGGGCCGAGAATGCCGTCGGGCCGGCCGATCCTGAAGCCCATGGTCGTGAGATAGCGCTGGATCGGCAGCAGCAGGCTCGGATCGGCCCAGGTGTAGATCTCCACTTCCGGCTCTGTCGTGTCCGCCTGATCCTCGGTCGGGCCCTCGACTTTCGATGCTGCGTCTTGCTCCGCCGCCGCAGCGGCCGTCTCTTCCTCGCCGCTCTCTGACGTCGCCGCGGCGAGGGTGGCCGCACCGTTTGTGGCATCGGCGCTTTCAGTCGGCGACCCGGGCGGTGGGTCGGCAGCGGGCTCGCTGGTTTGGTTGGTGTTTCCGCTGCCCGTAGCGGCGTCCGCTTTGGCCGTCGTCTCCGGTGTCGCCTCGGTGACCGAGTCCGGTGGCGTGTTGACCTCTTCTGTGGTGTCCGTTGGCGGCACAGCGGGTTCTGAAGTCTCAGCATCGGACGCTGGCGCGGCATCCGGCTGATCGCCTAGCTGATCGCCCGGCTGATCGGTTGCCGCGGCCAGCTCTTGGGGGCTTTGCTGTATGTGTTGCAGCAGGGCCTCGGACACGATGCCGTCGACAGTCAGGCCATTGTTCGCCTGATACTGCCGGATCGCCTCGCGGGTGCGCGGGCCGAGCACGCCGTCGACCAGACCGATGTCGAAGCCCATGGATTTGAGGGAGCGTTGGATGGGAAACATCACCCGCGGATCGACCCAGCTATAGAGCGGCTGCTCGATACTTTCTGAGCTTTCGGGGCTTTCCGGACTTACCGCTGCGTCCGTTTCGCGCTTCGCGGCACTACCGTTCGAGGATGGTGCCCCTTCGACCTCGATGGCATCGGTCACCGCCGCGAGGGTAACGTTCCCTGGCCCATCGCGAGGTTCGTCGACCGGGTCTTCTGCCGACGCCTGGGCCGCTGGGCTGGTGTCGGCTTCCGAAGGTGCGGTGGCCTGAGGCTCCGAGGCCGGGTCGTCAGGCGGCGAGGCTTCAACGTCTTCGGCCACCTCTGGCAGGGGGCTCGCAGCCCCCGATTCCGGAATGGCAGGCGTCGGGCCAGTAGCTGACGGGCCAACAGTTGACCGGGCGGTGGCCGTCTCGGGCGGTCCGTCCGCGCTGGCTTCGCTGACGCCCGACGCTCTGTCGATTGCAGTTGCCACCTGTTCAACCGTCGGTACCGGCGACTCGGGGACCGCCGGAGACACTCTGGCTCCCTCCGGCAGGTCGGCGTAGTCGGCAGTCTCTGGCTCCGGCCCGTCGTCCCGCAGACCGGCCGAGGCCGGCTGCTCGTCTTCGGCGGGTTTCGGTGCCGGCGGGCTTTCCATGGCGATGGCCGTCTCACCGTCCTCTGCGGAGGCCGCTATCTCGTCTTCCGTGACCTCGTTCGCCGTGGCCTCGTCCGTCGTGACTTCGTCCGCCGTGGCCTCGTCTACCGTTACTTCGTCTTCGGCGACGTCGCCTTCCGTGACGTCGGCCGCCGTCACCTCATCTGTCGTCACCTCATCCGCCGTGACTTCGTCCGCCGTGACCTCGTCGGCCGCGATCTCGTCGGCCGCCACCTCGTCGGCTGCAATTTCGTCGGCGGCGACTAGGTCCGTTGCCAGGTCGTCCGCCGTAACCTCGTCTGCCGGGGCTGTCTCCATCGGCACGTCTTCGGCCGGCCGGGCTGCCAACTGAGCAGCCGACCGGGCCGCCGAGTGGGCGGCTAGTTGGGCGGCCGATGGTGCGACGGCCCTTGCGCCGCTTTCGGCGGCGGTGGCCGGCTGACCGTCCGGGCTGTCCTGCTCGGCCGAAGCGGCCTCCGTTTCCGGGAGTGGCGGCTCCGGCTCAGGCATCGTTCGGGCGCTCTCCGCTTCGGCATCGGACGCCTCGGTGACCGCCGTTGCAGCCGTAAGGGTTTCTGTCACGGAGGCGCCAGCTGCGGAGGCGGTTTCGGCAGCGGGCATCTCGACTGCGGTGGCCTCGTCCGCGGTGGATCCGCTGGCCGTACCGCCATCTGTCGCGATGGAGTTGCTCGCGGTCTCCGCTGGCGCCTGGGTTTCAGCCAACGCCGTTTGTCGCGTCACGGCGGAGACGAGGACATCGCCGTCCAGCTCCAGCTTGCTGAGCTGCCAGCATCTGCGCGCCTTGACGTCGTCGCAGAGCTTGCGCACCAAGGCGCGGTAGGCCTGCTGTTCGATCTCGCCCGTCTCGGCCTTGAGGGCAAGGTTGCCGACCACGGTCCAGAGCTGATCCTCGCCCTGTGACAGGATCGAGGGCGTGGAAAAGCGCGGCCAGGTGGGAGCACCGATGGCCTCGCCAACCAGCACGCTGGTCCAATCGGCGACGCCGCTTTCCCGTGCCCACTGTCCGGCCAGCTCTCGTTCCAGCTCGTTGCCCTGAAACAGCACGGACGCGCCGGCGGCGACGGTGATCGCCGTCCCGAGAAAGAGATCGGACAGATGAATCCTCATCCCTGTGACGCCCTGCTACGACGGGGGAATTTGACCAGGCGAAGCCGCGGCACTCACCAGGCAACCAGTGCGGCATCACCGACGCCTTATCATAGAACAGGCGGCGGCGCGACGGAAACGGCGTGCTGCGGCCCCCCAGGGCCGGCGCGGAGCAGCCTGCCGTTCGTCCCGGGATCCTACTAGACTGGCTACTGGGCCAGCTATTGGGGCGATTCCCATTGCGGAATGCCGTCCGGGCTGATGTTGCAGACCTTGGTCTGGTCCAAGTCGTCCTTGATAAGGGACTGCTTGCTATAGGGCACGCCGCCGTAGAAGCAGACGGGCCCGCTGTCGGAAACGTTAAGGTTCAGCTCGATACGGGGGTGCTGCGGCTCGCCCTGATCCTGGGCGCTGGGCCGGTCCGCGGTCATGGCCGCGATCAGACCAACAGTGGCGAGCGCGACCGCCAGCAAGGCAAAGGATTTCATTGTCGTCTCCTTTCTAGTCCGGAGGCCGGATCGCGCCGAGGCAGAGGCATCGGCGCGAGGGCACGGTCCGGCTCTTTGATCCATCCTGTCTGGTCGGACTCTAGAGCTTTTTCGGATGCCGTGGAAACGATGGCGCCGCCCGCTGCCGCGTGAGCGTGGCCCGGAGGGGTACCCCTTTTTGGCTGGCCCCTTCCGGTAGGCGCCCTTCCAGCTGGCCCCGGCGGCCCGGGGGCGCTATATCATCCCCATGAACGCCTTTTCGACAGTGTTGATTATCGTCGCCATGCTGACGACTCTCGGCGTGCTGTTCGCCGGCCTGATCGCCATGGCCCGCGGCGGTGATTTCAATCGCAAGCACGGCAACCGCTTGATGCGCTGGCGGGTCATGGCCCAGTTCACGGCCATCGCGATCTTCGCCATCGCCATGCTGATCAACCAGGGCTAGTGGCCCCTCATGCCTGGCGCGGTGGCCTGACGTGGTCCGTCTGACCCGCATCTACACGCGCGGCGGCGATGCCGGCGAGACGTCGTTGGGCGACGGTCGGCGGGTGGTCAAGCACGACCTGCGGGTCGCCGCCTACGGCACGGTGGACGAGGCCAATGCCTGCATCGGCTTGGCCCGGCTGCGGGCCGAGGGGGCGGTCGACGAGATCCTGGGCCGGGTGCAGAACGACCTCTTCGACCTCGGCGCCGATCTGGCGACCCCCGAGCAGGACGATCCCAAGCATCCGCCGCTGCGGGTCACCGCCGAGCAGGTAAAGCGCCTCGAAGGCGAGATCGACCGCCTCAACGCCGATCTGGCGCCGCTCACCTCGTTCGTGCTGCCGGGTGGCAGCGCGGCGGCAGCCTACCTGCATCTGGCCCGCACCGTTGCCCGCCGCGCCGAGCGGGACATGACGCGCCTGGCCGTGGAGGAGAGCCTCAATCCCGAGGCGATCAAGTACATCAACCGGCTCTCCGACCTGCTCTTCGTGCTGGCCCGTCATGTCAACGACGACGGTGCCCGGGACGTTCTTTGGGAGCCCGGCGCCAACCGCTGAAACCCTTGGTTTAAGGCGGGTTACAGAGCGTTGACAGCCTAAATCCATGCTCTTATTGTGCGACCGCGAAATCAACCGGCGAAGGGCCGGCTCGCGCCACGGAGATGCCCGCGGGTAAGCCTACTGGGACGCAAATCACCGCCTTCGCCTGTTGCCACCAATCTGGATTTCCGAGACAGCGATGAAGATCTTCGTACCGGTCAAGCGCGTCATCGACGCGAACGTCAAGGTCCGCGTGAAGTCGGATCAAAGCGGGGTCGAACTGACCAACGTCAAGATGGCCATGAACCCCTTCTGCGAAATCGCCGTCGAGGAGGCGGTGCGCATGAAGGAAGCGGGCACCGCCAGCGAGATCATCGCGGTCTCGGTGGGTGGCCAGTCGGCGCAGGAAACCATCCGCACGGCCCTCGCCATGGGCGCAGACCGCGGCATCCTGGTGCAGAGCGACGAGGAAGTGCAGCCCCTTGGTGTCGCCAAGCTGCTCAAGGCCCTGGTCGACAAAGAGGGCCCGGAGCTGGTGATCCTCGGCAAGCAGGCGATCGACGGCGACAACAACCAGACCGGCCAGATGCTGGCCGGCCTGCTCGGCTGGGCCCAGGGCACCTTCGTCTCCAAGATCGACAAGCCGGAGAACGGCGGCCTGACGGTGACCCGCGAGGTCGACGGCGGTCTTGAGACCATGTCCCTGAAGATGCCTTGCATCGTCACCGTGGACCTGCGCCTCAACGAGCCCCGCTATGCTTCCCTGCCGAACATCATGAAGGCCAAGAAGAAGCCGATCGAGACCCTGACGCCGGCCGACCTGGGCGTCGACGTGGCCTCGCGCCTGGTGGTCCTCAAGGTGGTCGAACCCCCGGCCCGAAAGGCCGGCGTCAAGGTTGCCAGCATTTCCGAACTGGTGGAAAAGCTGAAGAACGAAGCGAAGGTGATCTGATGAGCGTCCTGGTCATTGCCGAGCACGACAACGCGAGCCTCAAGCCCGCGACCCTGCACACCGTGACCGCGGCCAGCGCGATCGGTGGCGATATCGACATCCTGGTGGCCGGCTCTGGCTGCCGCGCCGCGGCCGAGGAGGCCGCCAAGATCCCAGGCGTCGCGAAGGTCCTGGTCGCGGAGGCCCCGGCGTTGGAGCACCGGGTCGCCGAAGAGGTCGCACCCCTGGTCGTCAAGCTGGCGCCCAACTACGGCCATGTGCTGGCGGCGGCCACCACCTCGGGCAAGAACATTATGCCGCGTGCGGCGGCCCTGCTCGACGTGCAGCAGATTTCCGACATCAGCGCGGTCGAATCGGCCGACACCTTCGTGCGCCCGATCTATGCCGGCAACGCGCTCGCGACCGTGCAGTCGAGCGACACGATCAAGCTGATTACCGTGCGCATCACGGCCTTCGACCTGGCCCCGGCGGAGGGCGGCTCGGCCGCGGTCGAGACCATCGAGGCGACGGCTGAGACCGGTCTTTCCCTGTTCGTCGGCGCGGCGCTCACCGAATCCGAGCGGCCGGAGCTGACCAGCGCCCGGGTGGTGATCTCCGGCGGTCGCGGCATGCAGAGCGGCGAGAACTTCGCCTTGCTGGAGAAGGTCGCTGACAAGCTGGGCGCCGCGGTCGGCGCCTCGCGCGCGGCGGTCGATGCCGGCTACGTGCCGAACGACTACCAGGTCGGTCAGACCGGCAAGGTGGTGGCCCCGGACCTCTACATCGCCGTCGGCATCTCCGGCGCGATCCAGCATTTGGCCGGCATGAAGGATTCCAAGGTCATCGTCGCCATCAACAAGGACGAGGAGGCGCCGATCTTCCAGGTCGCCGACTACGGCCTGGTGGCCGACCTCTTCCAGGCCGTGCCGGAGCTGGAACAGGCGCTCTAGCCGCGCCCGCAGGATGCAGGCAAGGTCCAGGCAGGGCCCGTCGTAACAACTTTTGGAACAGCCCATGTCGACACCGACAAGCGCGCACAACGCAACCCCGAGCATCAGCACCATCGGCGTCATCGGCGCCGGCCAGATGGGCAACGGGATCGCACACGTCTGCGCGCTCGCCGGCTACGACGTCAAGCTGTCGGACCTCAACGACGAGGCGCTGCAACACTCGCTCGAGGTGATGCGCGGCAACATGGAGCGCCAGGTCTCGCGCGGCAAGATCAGCGCTGACGAGAAGGACGCGGCCCTGGACCGCATCGACACGGGCACTTCCTTGCAGCTGTTCGACGGCTGCGACGTGGTGATCGAATCGGCGACCGAGGATGAGAGCATCAAGAAGGAGATCCTCAAGGACCTCTGCCCGCTGCTCAAGCCCGAGGCGATCCTCTGCACCAACACCTCGTCGATCTCGATCACGCGGCTCGCTTCCTCGACCGATCGGCCCGGCCAGTTCATGGGCATGCACTTCATGAACCCGGTCCCCTTGATGAAGTTGGTCGAGCTGATCCGCGGCATCGCGACCGAGGAGGAGACCTTCAAGACGATCAAGGGGTTGGCCATTCGCCTCGGCAAGACCCCGGCCATGGCCGAGGACTTTCCGGCCTTCATCGTCAACCGCATCCTGCTGCCGATGATCAACGAGGCGGTCTACACCCTTTACGAAGGCGTCGGCTCGGTCGAATCGATCGACACCGCCATGCGGCTCGGCGCCAACCATCCCATGGGCCCGCTGGAGCTGGCCGACTTCATAGGCCTAGACACCTGCCTGGCCGTCATGCACGTGCTCTACGAGGGCTTGGCCGACACGAAGTACCGGCCCTGTCCGCTCCTGGTGAAGTACGTCGAGGCCGGCTGGCTCGGCCGCAAAGCCGGCCGCGGCTTCTACGACTACTCCGGCGACGAGCCGGTGCCGACGCGGTAAGAATCCACCTTGGAGCTCGTTTTCGGACGCACAGTCGTACGTCTGGCGGTTTGGGTCAGCCGCTAGTGTCCACTGGTTGAAGGCCGTCCGTATCGTCGCTCGGGGCATCCTGCTCCAGATAGAAGCGGATCAGCTTGACGGCGTCCTCCTCGTCCCATTCGGCGGGGCCTTCCATGGCGCCGATCAGGCGGCCCTGGCGGTCGATCAGGTGGGTGGTGGGCAGGCCACGGACGCCGAACTCGCGCCAGAACTTGCCCTTGGGGTCGAGGTAGATTTCCAGGTTCTCCAGGTCGGTTTCCATGAAGAAGGGCTCGACGGCCTTCAAGCCGGCACGGTCCTCGGAGACGGCGACCACGGCCAGGCCCTCGGGGCCGAGGGCGGCCTGCAGGCGGTCGAGGGAGGGCATCTCGCGCACGCAGGGGGCGCACCAGGTGGCCCAGAAGTTGAGCAGCACCACCTTGCCCTCGAAAGCCGAGAGGGTCAGGGTTTCGCCGGCGCCGTTTTCCAGCGGCGTTTGCGGCGCTGGTACGGGCTCGTCCAAGAGGGTAAAGTTGTCGGCGAATACGCCCGTCAGAGGCGGTTGTTCGCTGCCGTACGAGGAGTCAGGCCAGCCGGCCAGTCCGCTGGCGGCGACCGCGGTGGCGAGAACGGCCGCGAGGGTGTTTTTTTTGAGCATCAGGTCTTCCGTCCGGTGGTCCGGTGATATGAGCACGACGCCGAAGCGAATACCAAGGCCAGAGGCCGCAAGCGATGGCACGTCAGAGTCGGCTGCTGGGCCTGCTGGAGTCAACGCCCCCAGCGGCGTCAATGCCATGTGGGGCGGGCGCTTCGCCGCCGGGCCGGCTGAGATCATGGAGCAGATCAACCCTTCGATCGGCTTCGACAAACGCCTTTACGCCCAGGACATCGCCGCCTCCCAGGCGCACTGCCGCATGTTGGTGCAGCAGGGCATCGTCAGTCAGGAAGATGGGGCGGCGATCGCCGCGGGTCTAGACACGATTTTGCGAGAGATCGAGGACGGCAGTTTCACCTTCAGCGTGGCGCTGGAAGACATCCACATGAACGTCGAGGCACGCCTGAAGGTCCTGGTCGGCGAGGCGGCCGGCCGCCTGCACACGGCGCGTTCGCGCAACGACCAGGTGGCGACCGACTTTCGCCTTTGGGTGCGCGCCGCCATCGACGGGCTCGACGCGCGGCTGCGCGACCTCCAGGCAGCGCTGATCGACCAGGCCGAGGCACATGCCGAGACGGTGATGCCCGGCTACACCCACCTGCAGGCGGCGCAGCCGGTCACTTTCGGCCACCACATGATGGCCTATGTCGAGATGCTGGGCCGCGACCGGGGCCGGCTGGCCGATTGCCGGCGCCGGCTCAACGAATGCCCGCTCGGCGCCGCCGCCCTGGCCGGCACCTCTTTCCCGATCGACCGCGAGATGACGGCGACGGCCCTCGGCTTCGACCGCCCGGCAGCCAACTCGATGGATGCCGTTTCGGACCGAGATTTCGCCCTCGAGTTCCTGAGCGCCGGCGCTATCCTCGCGACACACCTATCGCGCCTAGCGGAGGAGATTGTGGTCTGGTGCAGCGAGGGCTTTCGCTTTATCACCTTGAGCGATGCCTTCACGACCGGCAGCTCGATCATGCCGCAGAAGAAGAATCCCGATGCGGCCGAGCTGGTGCGCGGTAAGGCCGGCCGGGTGGTCGGCGCGCTGATTTCGCTGCTGACCGTCATGAAAGGACTCCCCTTGGCCTTCAACAAGGATATGCAGGAAGACAAGGAGCAGGTCTTCGACGCGGCCGACACGCTCGGCCTCTGCGTCGCGGCGACTGCCGGCATGGTGCGCGACCTGCAGGCCGACCCGGCGGCGCTGCGCGCGGCGACACGGGCCGGCTTTCTGACGGCGACCGACCTGGCCGACTGGCTGGTGCGGGTGCTCGACATGCCGTTCCGCGAGGCCCATCACGTAACCGGCGAGATCGTGCGCCGTGCGGAGGAGGCCGGTTGCCTGCTGGAGGACCTGCCGCTTGCCGAGATGCAGACGGTCGAGCCGCGCATCACCGAGGCGGTCTTCGACGTGCTGTCGGTCGAGCGGGCAGTGGCCAGCCGGGACAGCTTCGGCGGTACAGCGCCGACGCGCGTACGTGCCGCGGTCAGGGCCGCGCGGGAGCGCTTCCTATGAGGGCTCGACAGACTATGGGTCGCTACTCGCTGCTGACCGCTGCGCTGCTCGCCATGGCGCTGGTCGCCGGCTGCGGCAAGAAGAACGACGTCTCGCCGCCGGACGGCGAAGGGCACCTCTATACCTATCCGCGGGACTATCCGGCGCCGGTGTCGGGTGCCGCCGTTCCGGACCGCGGCGCGGAACAGCAGGATAGGTTGTCGCCACCCTCGTCGCTGTCGCCCTATCCCTTCTCGCGCGAAGGGAAGACCAAGACCTACGGCTCTTCGGGATACTGACCGGACCATGACCGCCTTTGCCTACAAAGACGGGCTTCTGCACGCCGAGGCGGTGCCGCTCGACCGCTTGGCCGAGCAGGTCGCCACGCCCTTCTACTGCTATGCCACGGCCGCGCTGGAAGGCGCCTACGCAAGCTACGCCAAGGCGCTGGCCGGGCTCGACGTAACCATCTGCTACTCCCTCAAGGCCAACGCCAACCTCTCGATCATCCGCACCCTGGCCCGCGCCGGGGCCGGCGCCGACGTGGTCTCGGAGGGCGAGCTGCGCTGCGCCCTGGCCGCCGACGTGGCGCCGGACAAGATCGTCTTCGCCGGCGTCGGCAAGACGGAGGCCGAGATGGCGGCCGGCCTGGAGGCTGGGATTCTTCTGTTCAGCGTCGAATCGCGGCCGGAGCTCGAGATGCTCAACCGTGTCGCCCTGGACAAAGGCCTGCGCGCCCCGGTCGCCTTGCGCGTCAATCCCGACGTCGATGCGCTGACCCATGAGAAGATCTCCACCGGCAAGGCGGAGAACAAGTTCGGCATCGACCTGGCGCATGCCCGCGAAGCCTGTGAGCTGGCCGCCGGCATGCCCGGCATCGCGCTCGAGGGCCTGGCCACCCACATCGGCTCGCAGGTGACCGATCTGGCGCCCTTCCGCGCCGCCTTCGAAAGCCTGACCGGCCTCTATGCCGAGCTGCGCAGCGCCGGCCTGCCGTTGCGCCGACTCGACTTCGGCGGCGGGCTGGGCATCGCCTACAGCGACGATACGCCGCCCGATCTGGAGGCGTACGGCGCCATCCTGCGCGAAGTCACGGCGGGACTCGGCGCCGAGCTGATCGTCGAGCCGGGCCGCTCGATGGTCGGCCATGCCGGCATCTTGATAACCCGCGTGATCCGCGTACGCCAGGGCGTACAGCGCACCTTCCTGATCGTCGATGCGGCGATGAACGACCTGATCCGCCCGGCCCTCTACGAGGCCTGGCACGACATCGTCCCGATCCGGCAGGCGCCGGCCGACGCGGCGCGCGAGTCGGTCGACATCGTCGGGCCGATCTGCGAGACCACCGATACTTTCGCCCGGCAGCGGGCCATGCCGCCAGTGGCGGCCAGCGATTTGCTCGCGATTTGTTCAGCCGGCGCCTATGGCGCCGTCATGGCGTCGAGCTATAATGCCCGGCTGCCGGCCCCGGAGGTTTTGGTGCGCGGCAGCGAATCCGCAGTGGTGCGGCCGCGCCCTGATTACGCCGCATTGCTCTGCGAGGATCACCAGGCACCTTGGCTGGTGCCGCAGCCCGCCGCGCGGGGCGTAGCCTAGGCGCCGGTTACAAGCGGAGTTGGAGCGACAGGACGATCGCCAGCAGGCCGCGACACAAGAGACCGCCTTCGCGAAGGCCCCGATCCACGCCGGCGTCCGGCAGGGAGCCGCTATCGCTGCGCCTTCGCCTGTTGCTGTCCCGTCTGGCCCTGTTCTGCGAACGGCTGGGTCCGGCTATTTGGCCGCTGGCCGGCGTCGTCGGCCTGTTCGCCGCGCTGGCGATGCTCGACCTGCTGCCATTGCTTCCGGGCTGGCTGCATGCTGGTCTGCTCGCTGTCTTCCTAGCTGCTCTGATTTGGGCCGCCTGGTATGCGGTGCAGCGTCTGACTTGGCCGCAGGGCCGGGAGGCGAAGCGCCGGCTGGAAAGCGATAGCGGGCTCGATCACCGGCCGCTGACGGCGGCCGAAGACGCGATGGCGACCAGCGATCGCGACCAGGCTGCCGTAGCGCTCTGGGAGGCCCATCGCCGCCGAGTCCTAGCGCGTCTCACGAAGTTCAGGAACGGCCCACCGCGGCCGGCAATGGCGGCAGCTGATCCCTTTGCCCTGCGCGCCGTCGTGGTCCTGTTGCTGATCGTCGGCGCCTTGGCCGCCGGCTCGGACTGGCGCGGCCGTCTGGCCGATGCGCTGACGCCGCGTTTGACGGCGGTCGCCCAGACACTGCCGGCGAGCCTCGACGTGTGGGTCAATCCTCCCGCCTACACCAATCTTCCGCCGCTCTTCCTGACCCTCGACGAGGCCCGCGAGGAGGCCTTGCAGGTGCCGACCGGCAGCAGCGTGCTGGCGCAGGTCCAGGGCGGCTCGGGCGAGCCGCGGCTGCTGCTCGGTGGCAAGACGATCGCTTTCGACCAGATCAGTCTCGGCGCCTATCGCACCAGTGCCACGGTCGAGCAGGGCGAGCGGCTCGAGGTTCTCCAGGGCGAGAGCCTGTTGGGCGCTTGGCCGATCGAGGTCCTGCCGGACCTGCCGCCGGCGATCGAATTCCTCGGACCGCCCGGATCCACGGAACGCGCCGTGCTGCGCCTGGATTACGGCGCCTCGGACGACTACGGCCTGCGCGACGTGGTCGCCCGCATTACCCGAATCGACACGCCGGAAGCGGAGCCGATCGAGCTCGACCTGACGCTCTCCGCCGGCGACGTCCGTGAGGAGGAGAGCACCAGTTTCCACGACCTCTCACCGCATCCCTGGGCCGGCATAGCCGTCGAAATCGTGTTGCTGGCGCGCGACGCGATCGATCAGGAAGGCCTGACCGAGCCGGTCCGAACCGTCCTGCCCGAGCGGATCTTCAATCATCCGGTGGCGCGCGCCCTGGTCGAGCTGCGCAAGCAACTGACGCTCGAGCCCAATGCGCGCTTCCCAGTGATCCGCGCCTTGAACGATCTCAACGACCGGCCCGAGCATTTCTTCCATGACGTCGTCGTCGCGCTGGCGATTCGCGCGGCGGAGCGGCGCCTGATCCACGACCAGCGGCTGGAGGCGGTCGACGAAGTGCAGCAGATCCTCTGGGATACGGCGCTGCGCATCGAGGACGGCGACCTGGCGATTGCCGAGCGTGATCTGCGCGCGATCCAGGAAGCGCTGATGAAGGCCCTGGCCGAGGGCGCGTCGGACGAGGAGATCCAGCAGCTGATGGACCAGCTGGAGCAAGCACTCGACCGTTTCCTCGAAGCCCTCGCCGAGCAGTTGCAGGAACAGCTTCAGCAGGGCATGGAGCCGCAGCCGCTGCCGCCGAACGCACAGATGCTGGAAGGACAGGACCTGCAGGAGCTGATCGAACGCGCCCGCGAGCTGTCGCAGGCCGGCGCGCGCGAGGCGGCGCGCGATCTGTTGTCGCAGCTACAGCAGATGCTGGAGAACCTGCGCTTCAACGCCTTCAACCAGATGCAGGACGGCGACAGCGAAGACGCCTGGCGCATGATGCGCGACATGGACGAGCTGCGCGAGCGGCAACAGGATCTGCTAGACCGCAGTTATCAGCGCTCGCAGGAGGGCGACCGCCAGAACCAGGGCGAGGGTCGGCCCAGCCAAGAGTCGCAGGGCGATGCCCAGCAGCAGGAGGCACTGCGGCGCGAACTGGGCGATCTGATGCGTCGCCTGGGCGATGCGCTGGGCGACATCCCGCGACCGCTCGGGCGTGCCGAGCAGGCGATGCGCGATGCGCGCGACGCGCTGAACCAGAATCAGCCGGGCGACGCCATCGACCCGCAGATGCGCGCGCTCGATCAGCTGCAGCAGGGCATGCAGGCCATGGCGGAGCGCTTCATGGAGCAGATGGGGCAGACGCCCGGCCAGGGGCAAGGCAGCGTCGGCATGCAGTCCGGCCAGGGGCGCGACCCGCTTGGCCGCGAGAGCGGCGAGAGCGGTATCGAGGCCCTGGAAGGTGTCGAAATCCCGGACCAGATGGAGCTGCGGCGCTCGCGTGAGATCCTCGACGAGCTGCGTCGCCGCCGCGGCGAGCGCGGCCGCCCAGCACCTGAGCTCGACTACATCGATCGTCTGCTCAGGCAGTTCTGATCAAGTAGAGAAACCGACTGGCTTGTCTGTTAGTGCTTGAGGCGCAAGCCGATGCCGCCGTCGCACATGGCGGCCTCCGCCGCGTCGCAGATCTGCTGCAGGCTGAAGGGCTTGGTGACCACATCGCAGATCAGCTCGTCGAGGTTGTGCGCGCGCTGACGCTCGGCAGAGTAACCGGTCATCAGCAGGACCGGCAGGTCCGGATAGTCGCGTGCGACCTTGAGCGCCAAGCCGATGCCGTCGAGGCCGGGCATGACGATGTCGGTGATCAGCAGATCGAAGTCGTCGTCGTCTTCGCCGAGGGTTTCGAGCGCTTGAATGCCGTCTTCCACCGCGGTCACGTCATGGCCCTTGTGAACCAGAGCGCGGCTGACGAAGGACTGAACCGCCGTGTCGTCTTCAGCGAGAAGAATCCGGGCCATGAAGCCTGTCCTGTTGTTGATTGCTTGACCCATGAAGGGGTATCGCGATGCCGAATCGGAGATGGCGGAGAGGCCCGCCGGATGGGCGAGACGTTAGGTAGGTATGTTTAATGATTGGTAAAAGGCGGCGCTCAAAGGCGCCTAGCGGCGGCCGGTCAGCTGCCTTCGGCGACGAAGGTGAGGTTGAGATTGACGCCCTTCGGCGGGCTTTCCGTCGAGGTCTGGAAGGTGGTGAGCCCACCCGGCGGCAGCTCCTTGCCGTTGGCCGAGAAGAGCCACTGCTTGAGTTGTTGGCCGGTGGCGTCAGTCACGCTGGCCTGCAGCATCGGGATGGTCCGGCGCTGGTCCGAGACGTTGACGATAGAGCCTTCGATCAAAAGGGTCTGTTGCCCGTCGACCAGCCGCTTGACCGAGGTTACGTCGCGCAGCTCCAAGCCTTCGCCGAGCTCCTCCTCGACCGCGGCGTCCGGCATCGGGATCAGCCCGGCAACGTTATAGAGGCTAGTGGTTTCCGGGAAATAAGCCATGATCGGCCCACGCGCGAAGTACAAGGTAGCGAGGATCGCGGCGGTAAAGAGGCCCAGGGCGATCCAACCGATCACCAGGCCGGACAGGCGGCCCCGCGAATCCTCTTCGTCGGGCGATGGCAGCGCCGGAAAGCGCCCCTCGAGGTCCGAGCGACGGCGCGCCTCGTCGAATTCCTGCAGACGAGGAATCGACGAACCCGGCGCTGCCGCCTGTTCGACAGCCGCCGTACGTGCCTGATACCAGCTGTGGCTACAACGGCCACAGCGTACCCTTCGCCCATCGGGTTCGAGGAGCGTTGGGTCGATCAGGAACCTGGTACCGCAGGAAGGGCAATTAAGGATCATTAATTTAGCCTTCGCAGGTCCCTAAACTCTCAATCTTATATGGGGGCCGCGTAAGCAAGGCAAGGCGAGACCCCAGTGCTTTACGAGGTTGCAACCGCTGTGCCATGCTCGCCGCGGTCGCCCAGAGAGGATCAAGAGTCACGTGGTTCGATTCGAGGACGTTGTCTTGCGCTACGGCGCGGGCCCGGCAATTCTTCGCGAGGTGTCCTTCGGTCTCGACCCCGGTTCCTTCCACTTCGTCGTCGGGCCCAGCGGTGCCGGCAAGTCGTCGCTGCTCAAGCTCATGTACCTCGCCTTGCGTTCGGCGGAGGGGCGGATCAGCCTTTTCGGACGCGACGTGGCCACCCTGACGCGCAAGGAGATCGCCCTGCTGCGCCGGCGTATCGGCGTGGTGTTCCAGGACTTCCGGCTGCTACCGCATCTGACGGCGTTGGAGAACGTCGCGCTGCCGCTGCGCGTCGTCGGCCAGCCCGAGTCGAAGATCAACAGCCACGTCTCGGAGCTGCTCTCCTGGGTCGGCCTGGCCGACCATCTGCATGCCCTGCCGCCGACGCTCTCGGGCGGTCAGCAGCAGCGCGTCGCCATTGCGCGCGCGGTGATTGGGCGGCCCAGCTTGCTGATCGCCGACGAGCCGACCGGCAACGTCGACGACGTGATTGCCGTACGCCTGCTCTACTTGTTCGAGGAGCTCAACAAGCTCGGCACGACGGTCGTCATCGCCACGCACAACGACGGCCTGGTCAAGCGCTTCACCCACCCGGTCTTGCGCTTGAACAACAGTACCGTGGAGATCGGCATCGAGGAGTTCTTCGAGGAGTCCGTGGAGGAGCCGCAAGAGCCGCAGGAGCCGCCCGAACTGGGTCCCTTCGAAGCGGAGGGAGGGGTCGCCTGAATGCTATCGCGTCAGGCCGATGTGCCAATCGGGCAGGACCCCTCGGTGCGCTTCCTGCCGTGGCTGGTGGCCTTCATGGTCTATCTGGCGGCGCTCGCGCTGACCTGTGCGATGGCCATGCAGAAGGTCGTCGAGCGCTGGGACCAGGGCCTTGCCGGACGGCTGACCGTGCAGGTGCCGCCGCCGGCGAGCGGCGATGCTGCCTTGGGCGCGCAGCAGGTCGACCAGGTGATCGACGCGTTGGCCGACATCTCCGGCGTGCGCTCGGTCGAGCTGCTCAACCAAGAAGATATCGCCGATCTGCTCAAGCCCTGGCTCGGCGAAACGGTGATGCAGCAGGAGCTGCCCTTGCCGACCCTGATCGCGGTGGCGCTCGACGAGACCTCGCCGCCCGACCGGGATGCGATGGCGGCGCGGCTCGATGGCATCGCGCCGGATATCGTGATCGACGATCACCAGCGCTGGCTCGGTCGTTTGCTCGACTTGGCACGCACCATCGAGATGATCGCCGCGCTGATCGTGGTCGCGGTCATGATGTCGGCCGTCATCACCATCATCTTCGTCACCCGCACCGGGCTGGCGATTCATGACCAGGTGATCGACCTGCTGCATTTGATCGGCGCGCAGGATTCCTATGTGGCGCGGCAGTTCGAGAACCACGCCCTGCTGCTCGGTCTGCGTGGCGGCGTGATCGGCCTGCTGCTGGCCGTGCTCACCGTGCTGCTGATCGGCTACCTACTGGAGCGCAGCCAAAGCGGATTCCTGCCCGCGCTCGCGCTCTCCTTTTGGGAATGGCTCATCCTCATCTCGCTGCCGCTGGTTACGGCGGTAATTGCCATGGTGACCGCACGCTTCACGGTGATGCACAATCTCTCCCGTGTACTCTAGCCCGGATTTCTCACCAGGATAGGGTCGTCATGGGCGAGATTGGCCGACAGACTAGGAAAAGCGCGCGGCGCGATGTGAGTGCCCAGGACTCCATTGGGGGCAAGCGCTTTGACGCGGGCTGTCGGCCTGCCTCGCCCACCCCCCATGGACGCCAATTGGGGGTCTCGCCGGGCGAGCCGCCCGCGGTGTCGAAGGCCTCAACCGTAGCGCCAGGCTACGCTTTTCGGCCTTCTCCCATTGGCGCCTTGGGCGGATCGGACTCCGCCCGGCGCGATGACGGCTCTATCCTGGTGAGGAATTCGGGCTAGGCACTTCGGGGGCGGGCCGATGGTGAGTGGACAGAGAGGCCGCTCGGCGCGCAGGACGTTGGCGCTGCGGCTGCTGCTAGTTGCGATCGTGCTGTTCGTGGCCTGGCTTTTCGGCCTCTTGTTGTTCGCCGCGTCGCTGCCGACCACCGCAAGCCAACCGAGCCGCAAGACCGATGCCATCGTCGTGCTGACCGGCGGCAGCGGGCGCCTGCATCAGGGGCTCGAGCTGCTGGCGCAAGGCCAGGCCAGCAAGCTCTTTGTCTCCGGCGTCTATCGCGGCGTCGAGGTCGAGGAGCTGCTGACCATCTCGCAGCAATCGCCGCAGGAGCTCGATTGCTGCGTCGTGCTGGGATACGAAGCGGATAACACGCGTGGCAACGCGCTCGAGACGGCGCGCTGGATGCGGGAAGAGAGCTTCACCTCGCTACGGCTGGTCACCGCCACCTACCATATGCCGCGCAGCCTGCTGGAGTTCCGCCGCGTCATGCCGGACACCGAGATCCTGCCGCACCCGGTGATGAGCCGGAACTTCAAGCAGGAGGACTGGTGGCGCTGGCGTGGCAGTGCCGGCCTGTTGGCAACCGAGTACAGCAAGTTCCTGGTCGCCGTGCTGCGCGGCCTGCTGCCTGTGGGGCAGACATGACGGCCCTGCGATCCCTTCTCTTCAACCTGCTGTTCTACGGCTGGACCACCGTCTACCAGTTTCTCTGCCTACCGCTGCTGCTGGCACCGCGTCGCGCGACCTTCGTCTTCGGCCGTTTTTGGGTCCGGGTCAGCCTCGCGTTGCTGGCGATGGTCTGCGGCCTGCGCCATCGCGTCGTCGGCCAGGCCAACCTACCGGAGGGGCCCTGCATCGTCGCGGCTAAGCATCAGTCGGCCTGGGACACTTTGATCTTCTCCCAGTTGCTCGACGACCCGAGCTACGTGATCAAACGCGAACTGCTCTACCTGCCCGGCTTCGGCTGGTTCCTCGGCAAGCTGGGCGTGGTCGGCGTCGACCGCAGCGCTGGCGCCGCGGCTCTACGCCGCATGGTGCGCGATGCAAAACGCATGGCGGCAGCCGGCCGCAAGCTGGTGATCTTCCCGGAAGGCACGCGCACGGCGCCAGGGCAGACCCGGCCCTACCATCCCGGCGTGGCGGCGCTCTATAAGCAGCTCGGCCTGCCGGTGGTGCCGGTCGCACTCAACTCCGGCCTCTTTTGGAGCCGCCGCAGTTTCCGCAAGCATCCCGGCGAAATCACCCTGGAGTTCCTGCCGCCGATCGACCCCGGTCTGCCGCGCAAGGCTTTCCTGGAGACCCTGCAAGGGCGTATCGAGGAGGCCAGCGCTCGCCTTGCTGCTGCGGGACCGGCGCGGGCAGAGGGGGCGCCGCTTGTTGATCAAGCGGCGGACAACCCTCGTTGATTTGTGGATAGTGCCCGTAAGTCTTTGATATATAATTTGTAAACGATCCACAGTTGCATTCGAAGGTTGTTCACAGACCTAAACAAAGGGGGAACGCATCGTTGACCCCGGTAGGAGCCAAGCCTAGGTTGGAGTGGCCGGACGGGCTCCGCGCGGGCCTCGCTGCTGCCCGAGGCGGGGCCGCCGCAGCGCGGCGGAAAGGCAGACTATGACGGCTTTGTCGGCCATCTCGCAGTCCATCTGGGACCTAAAGTATCGGCTGAAGACGGCGGCTGGCGTGCCGCGCGACAAGTCGATCGAGGACAGCTGGCACCGCGTGGCCAAGGCGCTGGCCCGACCGGAAGGCGGCAACGCGGCCGATCGCAAGGCCTGGGAAGTGCGTTTCTACGGCGCGCTTGAGGACTTCCAGTTCCTGCCTGCCGGGCGAATCCTGGCTGGCGCCGGCACCAAGCGCAATGTCACGCTCTTCAACTGCTTCGTCATGGGTGAGATCCCGGACGACATGGCCGGCATCTTCGCCCACCTGAAGGAGGCGGCGCTCACCCTGCAGCAGGGCGGCGGCATCGGCTACGACTTCTCGACGCTCCGGCCGAAGGGCGCCGAGGTCAAGGGCGTCGGCGCCGACGCCTCCGGTCCCTTGAGCTTCATGGACGTCTGGGACGCCATGTGCCGAACAATTATGAGCGCTGGCTCGCGCCGCGGCGCCATGATGGCGACCCTGCGCTGCGACCACCCCGACATCGAGGCCTTCATCGAGGCCAAGCGCGAGCCCGGCCGGCTGCGCATGTTCAACCTCTCGGTTTTGGTGACCGACGACTTTATGCAGGCGGTACGCGAGGACGCGCCCTGGCCGCTGATCTTCGCCGATACGACCTATCGGGTGGTGCAGGCACGCGACCTCTGGGACCACATCATGCGCGCGACCTACGACTACGCCGAACCGGGCGTGATCTTCATCGACCGCATCAACCGGCTGAACAACCTGCACTACTGCGAAACGATCCAGTCGACCAATCCCTGTGGGGAGCAGCCGTTGCCGCCTTATGGCGCCTGCCTGCTCGGCTCGATCAACCTGGCGCGGCTGGTGACACGGCCCTTCACGGCGGAGGCGGCGCTCGACATGGCGCGGCTCGAGGAGCTGGTGCCGCTTGCTGTGCGCATGCTCGACAACGCTATCGACGTGTCGCGCTTTCCCCTGAAGCAGCAGAAGCAGGAGGCGCTTGCAAAGCGTCGCATCGGCCTCGGCATAACCGGCCTGGCCGACGCGCTGATCCTCTGCGGTGCGCGATATGGCAGCGCCGACGCGGTCGAGTTGACGGAGCGCTGGATGGCCGCCTTCCGGCGCGCGGCCTATCTCGCCTCCTGCGATCTGGCGCGCGAGAAGGGCGCCTTCCCGTTGTTCGAGCGTGATGCCTACCTGCAAGGAGAGAGCATTCAGGCGCTCGATGCCGAAGTGAAGGAGGCGATCGCGCGCCATGGCATCCGCAATGCCCTGGTCACCTCGGTGGCACCGACCGGGACCATCTCGCTGCTCGCTGACAACATCTCCTCCGGCCTGGAGCCGGTCTTCAGCACGACCATGACGCGCGCCGTGCTGTTGCCGGACGGCGGCCACCGCTACGAGGAGGTGAGCGACTACGCTTACCGGCTCTACCGGCGGGAGAGGGGCGAGCAGGCCGAGCTGACCGAAGCCTTCGTCGACGCCCAGAGCCTGGAGCCGGCGGCCCACGTTGTGATGCAGGCCACGGTCCAGAAGTACATCGACAGCTCGGTCTCGAAAACCATCAACGTGCCGCTCGAGATGCCCTTCGAGGCCTTCAAGGACGTCTACCTGCAGGCCTACGAGCTGGGCTGCAAGGGCTGCACAACTTACCGGCCCAACCCCATCACCGGCGCAGTGCTGCAGGCGCCCGCGCAGGCAGCGGAACGTTCTGATGGAGAGGTGCCGGAGGACGGGGTGGAGGCGGCCGCCGCGCCGGTCGAGGCCGAGGGCGTGGTCTACATGACCCAGCCGCTGGCCCGGCCCGAAGCTCTACCCGGGCGCACCTACAAGTTGCGCTGGCCTGAGAGCGACCACGCGATCTACATCACCTTGAACGACGTAGTGCAGGACGGCCGCCGGCGGCCCTTCGAGATCTTCATCAACTCTAAGAACATGGAGCACTACGCCTGGACCCTGGCACTGACCCGCATGATCAGCGCGGTCTTCCGGCGCGGCGGCGACGTCTCCTTCGTGGTCGAGGAGCTGAAGGCGGTGTTCGACCCGCGCGGCGGTGCCTGGCAGGAAGGCAAGTACGTGCCCTCGCTGTTGGCCGCGATCGGCGAGATCATCGAGCGGCACATGATCGACATCGGATTTTTGCCGGAGGCGCGACGCGGCCTTGCAGCGGAGCAAAGCGCCGAAGCGCAGGTCGTCAACCTGCCGGAAGGGTCTCCCGCGGCTGGCATTCGGCAGTGCCCGAAGTGCGGCGCGGCCAGCCTGATCCGACAGGAGGGCTGCGACCTCTGCACCTCCTGCGGCTATTCCAAGTGCGGCTAACCTAGACCGTGACGGATCGTGCCTGTCCGAAGTGCGGCGTCGCCATCGGTATCGATGACGACCGCTGCTGGAGCTGCGGGGCGAACACCCCGGTCACCTACCCCTGGTACATCTGGCCCCTGGGCTTCCTGATCATCGCCGCGCTGTTCGCGCTGCTGGTCGATCTCGACGCTTTCTGGCGCACCTTCGGCCACCTCTTCGAGGCGGTTTTCTGAAGCGGGATGTCACGCCCGGCGCTGTCCCAACGTGCGGGAGGGTTTGAACACGACCGGTTCGGCTTTTGCGACCGCTACCGGGATGTGTTGGGCTTGCTCGTCTTTTCGCCGAGGACTTCTCGACACCGGGTCGCTCGGACGATCAGGAGCCACGGCTGCATGAGCCGCCGCCGAGCACGCAAAAGCGGGCGCAGTGCGGGTGGTTCAGCTTCACGTCCCCAGCGGCCCCGACCAGACGTTCGCCCATGACGAAGTCGTCGCCGTAGGGCAGCAGCGTGCAGGGCATGACGACCGGCTTTGCCTCGCCCTTGCGTTTGACGACCATTCGTGAAGAGGCACACATCATCGAGTCGGGCGCAATCCCCAGGATGCCCCAACAGGCCTCGGTGATCTCGGGAACGTCGAGGTTCGCGTCCATCTCCGGGAAGATGACCAGGGCCTCGCTGTCGCGATGGTCGATCGGCAGATCGAGGCTGGCGAAAAGCCGGCCGTAACCCTCGCGCGTCTCGGGCTCGCCCCAGCAGCTACGGCCGGCGACCCGGATATTGAAACCCTCCGCAGCCAGCCAGGTGAGCCCCTCGATAGTCGGCGCCCAGCTGCCCGGTCCCCGTTCAAACTCGTGCAAATCCTTGGTGTAGTGATCGAGCGATACTCGGATGACGAGACGTTCGCCGAAGCGCCTTTGCAATTCCTTGAGCCCCTCCGCGCACTTCATCATGGGCCGCATGGCGTTGGTCAGGACCAGCGCCTGGAAGCCGCGCCCCAGGGTCACCTCGAGGATGGGCAGGATGTCCGGGTTCATAAAGGGCTCGCCGCCGGTGAAACCGATCTCGTGAGTCGGCAATCTGGCCTCGGCAATCTCGTTTAGGAACTCTGTGACTTCGGCGGCGCTGATATAGACCAGACGGTCGTTCGTCGGACTCGACTCGATATAGCAGTGGTCACAGGTGAGGTTGCAGAGGGTTCCGGTGTTGAACCAGAGCGTGCTCAGCTCACTCAGCTGTACAGCCGCGCGGCGTGCACCATCGGCCGTCCGGTCCGGATCCTGGAATTTGCGAGGATCCAGGGCTTCGAGGGGAACGGACGCGGCGTCGGTCATGTCCTCTCCTGGCGAGCGGAAGAGGCTCACGCTTTATCGCGAGCCCTTGTCGAGCCAATCGAGCAGATAGATGGTGGCCGGGCGCGCCAAACACAATCACAACTTCATCAGGAGGCGTGAGCAACCGTGTGACCGAAGGCACGCTAGACGGCCCGGCGCAACGTCCAAAGCACCGCACCGAGGGGTTATTAAACCGCCTGCCCAGCGCCAGGGCGACCACCTTCCAAGCTGACGACGAGATGAGCACCGGCACAGGGTGGCGGTAGGTTGGGAGGCCGGCGTGACCAGATCGAGAATCGCTCTAGGCTTCGCGCACGACGTCCAGGAAGCGAGTCATTGCCCTCGTGACCACGGCGTCACGGCGACTCACGAAGTAGGTCGTTATGCGTGCGAGATGGGGCGGAAGCTCGTGGCAGCGCAAGGCTGTGCCGTAGGCCGGCCGTTCGACGACCGCGCGGGGCAGCAGGGTCACGCCCATGCCGGCCCCGATGCAGCCGAGAATGGCTTCCACCGTGCCGAACTCCATGCGGCGCAGCGGTAGCAGGCCGGCTTCGCGTGCCCACTGTTCGCTCCGCGCACGGTAGGAGCAGCCCTCGCGGAAGACCAGCAACACGCGGCGGCCGATCGCCTCGGGGCCGGCGCAGCCCGGCTCCGTGACCAGTACCAGCTCCTCCTCGAACATCTCGCTTTGTGTCAGCTCAGGATGCTCGATGGCGCCACCGACGAAGCCGCCGTCGAGCTCGTAAGCCAGAACTTGCTCGACCAGCGACTGGCTGGGTCCGGTGGTCAGCGATATCTCGACCGCGGGGTGGCGGTCGTGAAAGGCGGCAAGCGCACGCGGCAGGCGGACCGCGGCGGTCGTCTCCATGGCGCCGATAGCCAGACTGCCGCGTGCCTCGGCGTTGTCGGTCACGGCCTTCTCGGCCTCGCTCAGGAGCCGCAGCACGCTCTCGGCATAGTCCAGCAGGACGCGCCCGCTCGGTGCCAGGCTGAGGCCGCGGGCCTTGCGGTAGAACAGCGGCGTGCCGAGCTGCGCCTCCAGGCTCTGGATGCGGCTGGTCACGTTCGACTGCACGCAGTGCAGCGCCTCGGCCGCGCGGGACATGCTGCCCGTCTCGGCCACGGTCTGGAACACCCTCAAATCGTTAGTTTTGATCATGATATCATATTTTATGAACATTTATATCTTAAATAATCATTTGATTAGATAGCACGAAGCCTTCACATTGACAATGGAACTCGTCGCAGCAAAAAGCCCCACAAAGCGAGCGGCCATGCAGAACCCGAACAATCCTGCCGACATTCGCGCGCTGGTGGCCGGCGTCGGCGCACTGGCGCTGGGCATGGGGATCGGCCGCTTCGCCTACACGGCGGTACTGCCCTCGATGCAGGCCGGCACGGCACTCGGCACCGATGCGGCTGGGCTGATCGCCTCGGCGAACTACATCGGTTACTTCCTGGGCGCGCTCGCCGCCGGCGTGCTGGCCAAGAGCGGGCGGCGTGCCGCAGTCCTGCGGCTCTGCATCCTGGTCAGCGTGCTGACCACCGCCGCCATGGCGCTCACCACGGACCTCTGGATTTGGGGCGGCCTGCGCTTCGTCTCCGGCCTGGCGAGCGCCGGCGTCCTGGTACTGAGCGCGGGGATCGTGCTCGACCGCTTGGATTCGCTGGGTAGCTTTCCGGCCTCCGGCGTTCTCTTCAGCGGCGTCGGGCTGGGCATCGCGCTTTCCAGCCTGGTCGTGCTGCTGCTCGACCCGGACGGCGGCTGGCGCGGTAGCTGGCTCGGACTTGCTGGCGTCTCGGCTGCTCTGCTGCTGCCGGCCTGGCTGTGGCTGCGCGACGGTCCCGAGCATGCGGTCGGAAGCGCCAACGGAACGACGGCCCCTGGAGTGGCCTTCCCTCTGTCGTTGCTGGTGCTGGCCTATTTCTGCGAGGGCACCGGCTATGTGGTGAGCGGCACCTTTCTGGTCGCCATCGTCCAGACGCTACCGGCGATGCAGGACTATGGGCAGCTCTCCTGGATTCTGGTCGGCGCGGCCGGTGCGCCCTCTTGCCTGCTGTGGGCTGCCGTGGCCAAGCGCATCGGCCTGGTTGCCGCCTTGATCTGGGCGCACCTGCTGCAGGCCTTCGGCATCGCGCTGCCGGTCTTCGCCCCCGATCCGCTGCCGGTGCTGGCCGCCAGCCTACTGTTCGGCGGCACCTTCATGGGCATCACCACCCTGGTGGTCAGCCTGGCGCGGGAGATCGCGCCGGCCGAGCGCGGGCGCGTCGTCGGCCTGGTCACCGCGGCCTTCGGTTTCGGCCAGATCATCGGGCCGGCGGCCGCGGGTATCGCGGCGGAACGCAGTGGCGCCTTCGACAGCTCCCTGCTGGCCGCCGCTGCGATTGTGACCTTGGGCGCGCTCTTGCTGATCCTTGGCGCTGTGATGGCGCGGTACCGCCGCGGCCTGCCCGCCGTCGCTACGAAGCCCTAGGGCGTTATCCGATCAGATGGAATCGCCTCGCGATCCAGCTAGCCGGATGTAACGTCCTAACTACAAGGTTTAGCGCACTACTCCCGGCCAGACGCGAACGCGTCTGATCGGGAAGTGCGCTAGCGCCGACGCTTCTCGACCAGGCGCAGCAGTTGCTTCAGGGCGCCGGCACCCAGGCCGAGGGCCTCCAGGTGGTGCACGGTGTTGGAGAGGTATTCGTGACCTGAGCCGCGCTGCCCATGGCCCTGATCGATCAGGGTTGCGGTCTCCTCCAGGCTCAGGCGGCCGGTGTACTGTCCGTGCGAACGGTCGACCACGAAGGCGGCGGCAAGGACCGCGCCGCCGGCGGTCTCGACCGACCGCCATTGCGGGATGTAGACCCCGGTCACCATCTCTCGCTCATAGAGGTAGTCCATCACCTCTTCGCCCTCGCCGGCCGGTACGCGGTAGACCAGGCCCCGGCAGCAGCCGCCCCGGTCCAGGCCCAGCACCAGTCCGGGCCGCTCCGGCGTGCCGCGGTAGCGGTGTGAGTAGACGCAGAAGCGCCGATGGAAGCCATGCAGCAGTCCAGGGCGCACCTCGACGTGCGGGAAGCCCGGATGCCACATGAGCGAACCGTAGCCGAACACCCAGAAATCCTGCCCCGCCGGCAGCTCGAGCCGCTCTCTCTGCCTCTCTTTTAAGGTATTCCGGGAAGAATCGTTCACGGCGGGTCCGGGCTACGGGTGGAACCCCTTGCTCCGGTCCCCCGCCGGCCAGGAATTCTCGTTCACAGCAGTGTAGCGAGCGTGTAAGAGGCTGCAAGGCGCCGCGCTGGCCCTAGCCGGCTAGCCGGCGCCCTTCCTGAGGAACCGCATGCGTCCACGCTCCTATCTTCTTGCCGGCCTTGCTTTCGTCGTCCTGATTGCCGCGGCACTCGCCGCCTACTGGGTTTGGGCCGCCGACCGGCTCGAGACGGCGATCGCCGAATGGGCCGAGGAGCAGCGCCGCCGCGGCTACGTGATCGCCTACCAGGGCCCGACCATCGCGGGTTTTCCGGTCAAGCTCGCGGTGGGCTTCGAAGGGCCGCAGGTGGCCGCGCCGGAACGCTGGCGCTGGGATGGGCCGCCCGTGCAGGGCGAGGCCTGGGTCTGGCGGCCGCTCACCATTACCGGCAGCTTTCCGGGTCGCCACAGCATTGCGCGGGAGGTGAAGGGCGTCCCCGTTGAGGCGGTGCTGGACGCGGCGGAGGCCGACGCCGAAGTCACGTTGCGCATAGATGGTCAGGTCGAACGGGCCGAGGCGGCGTTGGCCCATATCGTTTGGCGGGATTCGGTCGTCGGCAAGGCCACGGCCGAAAGCTTCACGGTGCGGCTTGGCCCGCACGAAGCGGCGTCCGGTCAAGTCCTGGCGCGCCTGCCGCTCGCCGGCAGGGTGACCGGGTTCGTGCTACCCGAAGCCGTCGAGACGCCGCTCGGCCGCGACCTGCCCCTGGCGCGGCTCGAAGCGACGCTCGAAGGCGACATCCCCTCCGGCGACACGCGCGAGGCTTTGGCGCGCTGGCGCGATGCCGGCGGCAAGCTGGAGCTGCACGAGGTGGAGTTGCAATGGGGACCGCTCGAGTTAAGCGGCGAGGGAACCCTCAGCCTGGACCGGGATATGCGCCCGCTCGGCGCCTTCACCGCGCGCATCGCCGGCCTCTCGGAGACCCTGGACGCGCTGGCGGCGGCCGACATTATCGAGCCACAGCAGACCTTCGCAATCGAGCTCGCCCTGATGGCCCTGGCCGGTCAGCGCGACGCGCAGGGACGGAAGATCGTATCCCTGCCGGTTACCCTTCAGGGCGGCCGTCTTTATCTGGGTCCGGTTCCGCTGCTTCGGCTCGATCCGGTTCTCTAGGATCGAAGCTGCCGGCCTGATGCGCCTCGATGACGCCGCGGCGGATGTCGCGGGTGCGGGTGAAGAGTGCTTCCAGAACGTCGCCTTCGCCCCAACGAATCGCCCGTTGCAGCGCGGTCAGGTCTTCCGAGAAGCGCTGCAGGATCTCCAGCACCGCCTCGCGGTTGTTGAGGAAGACATCGCGCCACATGATCGGGTGCGATGCGGCGATGCGGGTGAAATCGCGGAAGCCGCCGGCGGAGAACTTGATGACTTCGGCGCGCGTGCTGTCTTCCAGGTCGTCCGCTGTGCCGACGATGGTGTAGGCAATCAAGTGCGGCAGGTGCGAGGTCATGGCCAGCACCTTGTCGTGATGGCCCGCCTCCATGATCTCGACCCGTGAGCCGAGCGCCCGCCACAAGGCCGCGACCCGCTCGATCGCGTCTTGGTGGGTGCCGGGTGGGGGCGTCAGCACGCACCAGCGCTCTTCGAAGAGCTCGGCGAAGCCGGCCTCCGGACCGGAATGTTCGGTGCCGGCTATCGGATGGCCCGGCACCAGCTCGACGCCTTCCGGCAGCTGCGGTCCGACGTCGCGTACCACCGCCTGCTTGACGGAACCCACGTCGCTCACGATGGCGCCCGCTTGGAGCCTTGGACTGATGGCCTGAGCGACCGCTTCATAGGTCCCGATCGGGCTGCAGATGATCACTAGGTCGGCCCCGGCGGCGGCCTCGCCGGGATCGGCGTGCATGCTGTCCACCAAGGCCAGCTCCATGGCCTTGTCGCGGGTCGCCTCGCTCGGCGCGCAGCCGACCAGACTTTCGGCCAGCCCGTGGCGCTTGATCCCGCGCGCCAGCGAGGAGCCGATCAGGCCGAGGCCGATCAGCGCGATCCGCTCGAACAGCGGCTCGGCTCGCTCGTTACCGCTCATGACTGGAAGCTGGTCAACGCCTCGGCGACGGCGCGGATTTCCGGCTCGCTGCCGATCGTGATCCGCAGGCAGTTCGGCAGGCCGTAGGCGCCCATGGCGCGGACCAGGATGCCGTTACGCTTCAGGTGTGCGGCGGCGGCCGCCGCATCACGGCCCGGCTCGCCGGGGAAGCGCAGCAGCGCGAAGTTGCCGACGCTTTGTGTCGGGTCGAGGCCGAGCTGTTTTGCTTCGTCGCAGAACCAGGCGAGCCAGCGGCTGTTGTGCGCAACCGAGCGCTCGACGTGGCTGCGGTCGAGCAGCGCCGCAGTGCCGGCGGCCAGCGCCGGCGCAGAGACGTTGAAGGGCCCGCGCACCCGGTTCAGCACGTCGATCACCGCCGGCGGCCCGTAGGCCCAGCCGAGGCGGAGGGCGGCCAGCCCGTGGATCTTGGAGAAGGTACGCGTCATGATCACGTTGTCGCCGCCCTCGACCAGGGCAGCGCCGGCCTCGTAGTCGGCCTTCTCCACGTACTCCGCATAGGCCGCGTCGATCACCAGCAGCACCTGCTCGGGCAGGCCGTCGCGCAGGCGCCGCAGCTCGGTGCTGGTCAGATAGCTTCCGGTCGGGTTGTTCGGGTTGGCTAGGAAGAGCAGGCGCGTGCGCTCGCCAACGTGCGCCAGCAAGGCGTCCACATCGGCCCGCAGGTCGGTTTCCGGCGCCGCCACCGGGGTGGCGCCGGCCGTCTTGGCCGCGATGGAGTACATCAGGAAGCCGTGTGCGCTGTGCAGCACTTCGTCGCCTGGCCCGGCATAGGCGCGCACCAGCAGGCCGATCAGCTCGTCCGAGCCGGCGCCGCAGACCAATTGTTCTTCTGGCAGGCCGTGCAGCTCGGCGATGGTTCGGCGCAGCTCCTTTGCGCTGCCGTCAGGGTAGCGGTGCAGCTCCTCCTGCAGTGCCGTGTAGGCCGTGACTGCCCGCGGGCTGGCCCCCAGCGGGTTCTCGTTGGAGGCCAGGCGGATCACCCGATTGGCGCCGGGAATCGCCGCTTCGCCGCCGACGTAGGCGGTCACCTCCATGATGCCGGGGCGGGGCTGCGGCTTCATGCTGCCGCCCCCGATGGGCCATCGGCTGCTAGCTGTTCGGCGGTCAAGGGAACGGCGTAGCCGCCGATCACCCGCAGGGTGCCGCCCTCGGCATCCTCCGAGGCGGGTAGGGGCGCCAGGCGACTATCATCGTCGGAGACGCAGCCTTCGACCTCGATCAGGTGCAGCCGGCGATCCGGTCCTTCGCTCCAGGTCTGCACGTCGAGCACCTCGAAGCCGGCCTCGGACAGCAGTGACTTCACTGTGCCGCGCGACAGCTGGTCGGCGGTGTCGAGTACCAGGTAGCTCCGGTCCTCGCCGCTGTCCTCGTGCGATGCCAAGGCGATCACCAATCCTTCGAGCTTCGCGGTCGAACCGGCGCCGAGCGCGGCAAAGGGCAGGCGGGCGACGATGCGCGGGACGCGCTCGCCGATCTGGGTCAGGTTGCGCCACCAGGGATCGCGCTCGTCGCTATCGGGCAGCGGCAGCACGCCGACCGTCGCGTCGCCCTCGGCCACGGCTCGCAGCACGCCCATGTTCGATTCGTTGGCCAGAACCAGGGCCCGCGATCCGTAGTGGTCGCGTGCCAGCTCGCGCAGGTCTGGCCCGGATTGCGGCGCGCTGGCGGCTACGGCAAAGGGGCCCCGCGCGACAATGGAGGCGCCCATGATCTCACGCCAGATGCGGACCATGGCCGACGCGGGAAAGGCGCCCCGGTTGCGCGCCACGAGGCGACGCAGAGTCTGCGCTTCGCGGCCGGGCCGGATGGAGATCCCACCCTCCGCGGATGCCAGGGCTCGCGCGGCATCGCCGCGGCGCACCAGCAGTTCGTGGATCGCCGCATCGATCTCGTCGATTTCCCGGCGCAGATCGTCGAGCGATGTGGGTCCGGCAGTCATGGATTTCGGTTAGGTCTGGCCAAGGGGCGCATAGAGATAGTCCCAGCGTCCGGCAAAAGCAAAGAAAACCTTGCGAACGAAAGCGTTGACAGCCGCCGGAGGAGGCCCCTAGCTATGCCGATCCCGCATTCGCCAGAGATCGCCCGACCGCAGCCCCATGAACGGCACAGAAGCCCGTCAGCCCGATGAAACCGCCCGCCAGGGTGCACGCCAGGCACTGCCCGGCCACCGGGTCGAGCTCGGACGGGAGAAGCCGCTGCGGCTCGATTGCGGCGTCGAGCTCGGGCCCTTCACGATGGCCTATCAGACCTACGGCGAACTCAATGCCGAACGCTCCAACGCAATTCTCGTGTGCCATGCCCTGACCGGGGACCAGTTCCTCGCCGAGACCAACCCGATCACCGGCAAGCCCGGCTGGTGGTATCTCATGGTCGGGCCCGGCCTGACGCTGGATACCGACCGCTTCTTCGTGATTTGTGCCAACGTGATCGGCGGCTGCATCGGCACGATTGGGCCGAAGGAGACCAATCCGGAAACCGGCGCGCCCTGGGGCTTGAGCTTTCCGGTCATCACCGTCGGCGACATGGTGCGCGCCCAGATGCAGCTGCTCGATCACCTGGGCATCGAGAAGCTGTTCTGCGTCACCGGTGGCTCGATGGGCGGCATGCAGGTGCTGCAGCTGGCCGCCAACTATCCGGAGCGTGTCTTCGCCGCGGTGCCGATCGCCACGGCGGCCCGCCACACCGCGCAGAACATCGCCTTCCACGAAGTCGGGCGGCAGGCCATCATGGCCGACCCCGACTGGTGCGGCGGCAACTACTACGAAAACGGCACCGTGCCGCGCAACGGCCTGGCGGTCGCCCGCATGGCGGCGCATATCACCTATCTTTCAGAGCCGGCACTGCACCGCAAGTTCGGCCGCCGGTTGCAGGACCGCGAGCGCGTGACCTACGGCTTCGACGCCGACTTCGAGGTGGAGAGCTACCTGCGCTATCAGGGCAGCAGCTTCGTCGAGCGCTTCGACGCCAACTCCTACCTCTATATCACCCGGGCCATGGACTACTTCGACCTGGCCGTCGAGTACGGCGGCGTACTGGCCGAGGCCTTCCGGGAAACGCCCGTACGATTTTGCGTCATGTCCTTCACCGGCGATTGGCTGTTTCCGACTTCGGAAAGCCGCGAGATCGTGCGCGCGCTGAACGCCGTGGCGGCCGACGTCTCCTTCGTCGAGATTGAGAGCGACAAGGGCCACGACGCCTTCCTGCTGGACGAGCCGGAGTTCCGCGCCACGCTCTCCGGTTTCCTCGCCGGCTGCGCCGAACAGCACGGCCTGGCGCGACCCGGCGGTCAGCCCCCTGGCCAACCATGAGCCCGCTGGATGCCGCCGGCGGCTGGCAGCGGGCGAAGATCCGCGCCGACCTGCAGATCATCGCCGACATGGTGGAGCCGGATGCACGGGTGCTCGACGTCGGCTGCGGCGACGGCGCGCTGCTCGACTATCTGCAGCACTTGAAGCAGGTCACCGGGCGCGGCATCGAGCTCAGCCAGGAGGGCGTGAACATCTGCGTCAGCCATGGCCTCAGCGTAATCCAGGGCGACGCCGACACCGACCTGGCCGACTATCCGGCCGATGCCTTCGACTACGTGATCCTCAGCCAGACCCTGCAGGCGACGCGCGATCCGCGCCACGTGCTGGAGCATCTGGTGCGCATCGGGCGCCGCGCCGTGGTCTCCTTTCCCAACTTCGGCCATTGGCGGGTGCGCCTCATGCTGGCTGCGCGGGGCCGAATGCCGGTCACAGACTCGCTGCCCGACCGCTGGTACGAGACGCCGAACATCCACCTCTGCACGATCCGCGACTTCGTCGCCCTCTGCGGCGAGAGCGGCATCGCCATCGAACGCTCCCAGGCGCTCGACGACCGCGGCTGCCCGAAGCCGATCCAGTCCCTCTGGCTGGCCAACCTGCTAGGCCAGCACGGCATGTTCCTTCTGCGGCGGGGGTAGGAAGCGGTTTCAGGCCGTCCGGTCGGGCGGACTGCGGCGGGCGATCTGCGGCATGGGCACCACCACAGGGCGGCGGAAGCGGCGCTTTTCGCGCACCGCCGAGCCGGCGTAGAGCTGCTTGCCCGCCTCGATCATGACCACGCCGGCGAAGCGCGGGAACCAGCGTTGGCCGGCGCGTTCCCAGGCCGGCGCCCAGCGCAATAGGGTGCGCGAGGCAGTCGGCGGGATGTAGAGCGCCCGCTCGGTTCGGGTCGGGGTGAACATGTGGTTGCGCAGCAGGCGGGAGAGCTGCGCCGGACTGTAGGGATGGCCCCAGCCGAAGGGCGTACGGTCGAGCCGCGCCCAGATACCGCGCCGGTTCGGCACCACCACCAGCAGTCGCCCCTCGCCGGTCAGCACGCGCCAGATCTCGCGTAGCATGGGGCGCAGGTACTCGGCGCTCTCCAGCCCGTGCACCAACAGCACCCGGTCGACCGAATAGTCGGGCAGGGGGAGCTCGGTTTCGTCGGTGAGCGCAACCACGCCCGGTCCCTCCGGCGGCCAGTGCAGCACGCCTTGGGCGGCCGGCATCATGGCGATCACCCGGTCGGCCTGATCGAGATACTGGCGCAGGTAGGGCGTGGCATAGCCGAGCCCAAGCAGCCGCTGGCCGCGCAGATCGGGCCAGACCGAGCGCACGCCGCGGCGGATCATGTGCCGCGCCACCTGGCCGCGCGAGGTCTCGTAAAAGTCCCTCAGATCAACGACGTCGATCCACATAGCGCGCTCATTTTATCATAAGATACCAACAAATTACTCTATCCGTGTTGGGCGGGCCGAAGAGGAGGTGTCCGGCCAGTGCCGGACACATTGGCTCGACGAAGCTTGATCGCATGCGGCCGTTGACGGTCTGTCGAGTTGGGCGCTTGCGCTCCTCTCGAATTGCGATCATCGGGTTGATGGCGCTACGCTGAACCACCATTCAAAGCGCCAAAGGCGGCATTCCCGGCAAGATCGTTGCGGAGGCATAGAGTGAACAAACATCCGCTCGAAGCGATTAGCGACACCGACTGCAGCGCTTACGAACGAGATGGAATCGTCTGTCTGCGCGGCATGTTCGACCAGGAGTGGGTGGCTTTCATGAGGGACTGGGTCGATCGAGCCGTGGCGGCGCCTGGGCCTTACGGCGAAGAGTACGGTGCAAAAAATGGCGAGGGTCGGTTCTTCGGCGACCTCGACATCGCTCGGCGACACGAAGGATTCCGCAAGTTCGTCCATGATTCTCCGGCTGCGGAGATCGCCGGCCGAATCATGAGATCGACCAAAGCCAATTTCTTCTACGACCAACTCCTGGTCAAAGAGCCTGGCACTGCCGAGCGGACGCCATGGCATCAGGATCAGCCCTATTGGGCCGTCGCTGGCAGGCAAGTTTGCTCCATCTGGCTGCCCCTCGACCCGATTCCCGAGGAGACTTGTGTCGAATACGTCGCAGGCTCCCAAAACTGGTCCGAGTTCAGCCCCTATCATTTCACTGATGGCACGCCCTATGAGGGTACCGGACTGCCACAGCTTCCGGACATCGAGGCCGAGCGCGAGCGCCACAAAATACTGCGCTTCGCTCTCGAGCCAGGTGATTGCCTCGTGTTTCGGGCAATGATCGTGCATGGCGCCCCCGGCAACCGTTTGGACCAACGACGACGCGCCCTTGCCACCCGCTGGACAGGAGACGACGCGCGTTATCGCGTTCGACCCGGCGAAGTGGCCATTCCGACCCGTGACCCCGGTCTCAGGCACGGCGATCCCATGGACTGCGCTGACTTCCCCGTCGTATGGCGGGCAGCGCAGTGATAAGGGTTAACGAGCGGACTGCGCCTTCGTTCGGATTAGCCCGTAATGATTCGCTGCGAACGGTGATCGCGGACGATCGTTGTGCGGAAGCCTTTTGACTGACTCGGAAGTCGCGAGCACAGGTGGCCCGCGGAGTCTTCAACAAAATAAGTCGAAGTCAGTCCTTTTGACGTTCCGCGCTTCGCGTGCTTTGTCCATCGTAGGTCGAGCGATAGACGTCGGCGCGTCCTTAGGTGTCGATGTCGGCTTAGAAAGCAGTGTCCCAGAGAGAACCGCGATCCCGGCTCGGGGGGAACCCTAGCAGGAGGTCGGCGGCGCATCGCTTTGCGCGACTTGGACCGGGCCGCGCAGGGCAGCGAACGCCGTGGCCTCGGCGCTGCGCAGGGCCGGCTCGCCGGTGAGGTTGGCCAGCAGCCACTCGACATCGCCCTCCGCGCTGCGTCCGTTGCGGCGACGCTCCGGCGCGATGGCCGTCACGCCGTCGGCCGTCCGCCGCGCGATCGCAAAGCTGAAGACGTAGTTCGGCGTCAGGCCCATCCTCAGGTCCGAGACCAGGATCTCGCCGTCCTTCTCCTCCAGGCGAATGAATCCGTCGCTGAATGTTGCTAGCTTGGCCAGAGCTTCGGAGGCACCGAGGCAGGCCAGGCTTTCGGTGCCGCGCGGGTGCTGATAGGCGGTTGCCTTCTCCTCGGAGCCCCAGAGCGGCATGTAGAGGTTGATGTAGCGGTCGCCCTCGATCGCGATCGTCTTCCAGAACAGGCTATTGAACGGTGTCGGGATCGCCAGCAGGCGCTCCGGCTCGATGCCGGCCTGCGCAAGCTGTTTTTCGGCGCGCGCCTCCATCACCTGCTGAATCGCCAGTCCCCAGCCGAGGTAGGCTGTCGAGAGCACCAGGGCGGCGGCAACGAAGCGGCCGAAGCGCATCGACCATGATCCCAGGAAGAGCGCCCAGATCAGGACCAGCAACAACGGCAAGGTGTAGAGCGGATCGATGATGAAGATCGACCCGGTGCCGACCGCGTCCGGGAGTAGCGGCCAGAAGACGCGGGTGCCGTAGACCGTCAGAGCGTCGATCATCGCGTGGGTGGCGAAGATCAGATAGACGGCGAGATAGCTTCGTAATCGCTCTTCCCGGAGCGGCTTGAAGAAGCGCGTCAGCGCTTCGCCGAACAGTGGCGTGACCAAGGCCTGCACGAAGAAGGAATGGCTCGCGCCGCGATGCAGAGTGAAGGAATCGATCGGGTCGTCGAAGGGAAAGAGAACGTCCAAGTCGGGGAGCGTCCCCAGCAAGCCGCCGGTCAGGACAGCCTTACGCGGGCCGATCCGGCGGCCGAGGAGTGCCGCGCCGACACCGGCACCGAGGGCAAACTGGGTCAGGGAGTCCATGGCCTGGGCGATCTCTTTTCCGGGAAGCGATCGAACGGAGAGGCTGGCGCGGATACGCGTCAGCCTTCATCGGAGAGATATAGGAGGCAGGGACGCTTTGTCACCTAAAGGTGTGGGCCTTGCCTTTTGATCTGCAGCGCCTTGGGCTGTTTCATTCCCGTGTGGCGCGATGCTATCCTGGTGTTGCACGCCAGAGTCGACCCTGCTGGCACCTTCAACGACAGCAAACACCGCAAAGGCACGGGAGAAGCGCCTCCATGAAACTCTGCTACTCGCCGACCTCGCCCTATGTGCGCAAGGTCGTGATCCTGGCCCAGGAAGCCGGTCTGGACGACCGCCTCGAACGCATCGAGTCCAATGCCTGGAGCGAGGCCGATCCGCTGCCGAACACCAACCCGCTAGGCAAGGTACCGGCGCTGGTGACCGACGAGGGCGAGGCGCTCTACGATTCCGTCGTCATCTGCGAATATCTCGATAGCCTGCACGACGGGGCCAAGTTCTTTCCAGCAAACGGCGACGCGCGCTGGCGGGCCTTACGGCAGCACGCCCTGGCCAACGGCATCCTGGATGCGGCCATCCTCGCCATGCTGGAGAACAAGCGCCGCCCGGAAGCGCTGCGTTGGGAGGCCTGGAGCACGCGCCAGACTGATAAGGTCACGCGCGCCCTGGACAAGCTCGAGAGCGAGGCATCGAGCCTGGGCGATGCCCCTAACATCGCCACCGTCACCGTCGGCTGCGCGCTCGGCTATCTCGATTTCCGCTTCCCCGACCTCGACTGGCGTGGCAGCCGGCCGGCGCTGGCCGACTGGTACGCGAGCTTCAGCCAGCGGCGCTCGTTCCAGGCGACCGTGCCGAAGGACCCGTAAGCCGGCGATGGATGCCGACGCGGTCATTGCCCTGCTGGGCCTGAGTCCGCATCCGGAAGGCGGCCACTTCCGCGAGACCTACCGCCACCAGCCGGAAAGCGGCCGCGGGAGTAGCACCGCGATCTACTACCTCCTCAAGGCCGGGGAGGTGAGCCACTGGCACCGGATCGACGCGGTCGAGATCTGGCACTGGTATGCCGGCGGGCCATTGGCGCTCAGCGTATCGGAGAACGGCCATGACGCTTGGTCTGTCCATCTTGGGGCCGATCTGGCGGCCGGGCAGCGACCCCAGGCCATCGTGCCCACCGGGGCCTGGCAGAGCGCCGAAAGCCTCGGCACCTGGAGCTTGGTCGGCTGTACCGTGGCGCCGGCCTTCAGCTTCGAGGGCTTCGAGCTGGCGCCGCCGAACTGGCGGCCCACACCGCGGCCTTAGAGGGCCGGGCCAAAACATCTGGTCTTGGACCCATCGGGACTTTCGGTCCGGCGGCCGACGATGGACGCAATCGAGGCGCGCTCCCGGCCGTGGCGCTACTGTCCTGGCGGCGTGGGAAGGGGGACCTCGGCTAGGGGAATGCCCTGCTCGATCAGGATGTCCCGGAGCCCCCGGATGACCGGAAAGATCTCCTGGTTCCAATCGGCGCCCTGAAGGTCGAAAGCCTTCTGCTCCTCCTCCACGATCCAGCGGTCTTCGGCGAAGATGCTGTCCGTGAACCAGACGATGAAGGGCCAGAGCAGGTGGATCAGCCCGGCGATTCCCGGCTTCCGCACCATTATCAGGCCGTAGGTGTGATTGATCCGCTGCTCCCGGTCGACCGGCACGTAGACATTCCAGAGGTCCAAGGCCGGTTCGTCGCTGCCCGCCGTCCAGAACTTCAGGGTCTGATAGGGGTAGCCGGTGCGGATCGTCATGAGGTCCTTCTTACGCTCCGCGGTGGGCTCCGGCCGCTTGCCGAGCATGAACTTTTCGCCGATCGGCTGCCGCCCGGCGATGCGGGAGAAGGAGTAGTCGGCTTCGATCCAGCCGTCACCCTTGCGGAAGCCTAAGGGGATGGTGCGAATCCTGCCCATCAGGCGCCGATGCAGAAACTGATGGTTCATGTCCATCAGGTTCTCGTGCATGAAGGAGTAGTGGCACTTGACCCGGCGGTCGAGGGTGCGCGTCTTATACCGGGTGTCGCCATGCGTCGGAATGTCCGGAAAGGCCGCCTCATCGGCCTTCGCCACATCGCCGGGAAAGACGAAGACCATGCCGTAGGCCTCGCGCGCGGGGTAGCTGCGTATGCCGTTTGGCAGCGACTTGTCCTTGTCCAGGTAGGGGACGTTGACGCAGCGCCCGGTCGCGTCATAGGTCCAGCAGTGGTAGCCGCATTGCAGGTGCTCGCCCTTGACCACGCCTGCGTGGAGCGGCACCTGGCGGTGGGCGCAGCGGTCCTCCAGCGCGAAGACGGCACCGCCTTCCGTGCGCACCAGGACGATGGGCTCGCCTGCAAAAGAGGTGCCGAGCGCCTTGCCGCGCTTCAGATCCTTGGAGCGCGCCAGGGGATACCAGAAGTCCGGGTGAATCGCCGTCTTTCGGAGATCCCGCGCTTCGGCCCGCTCAGGCAGTTCGGCCACGCGCGATGCTTTGCTGAGGCTCATTGACACCTTCCCGAAGACGCTCGGGGCTCCGCCCCTCTGCCTCTGGGGATAGCCCTCTCATTTGTGCCCCTAGTAGCGGTGCCCCAAGCGGGGAGGTCAAGTCACGATCGGGTTTATCGATGTGACATCGGTGTCCCGCAGAAACCCCAGCAGCTGATCGAGTTCGTGCAGAACGGCCCGCGCGCCCGCCGCCTCGAGACTGGCTGACAGGTCGGCCGCGTCGGTCACGTGACCCGCGCCGACGAAGCCGAGGACCCGCATGCCGGCGTCCCTGGCGGCCCGTACCCCTGTCGCGCTGTCCTCGACGACCAGGCAGGCGTCCGGCGCCGCACCCATCTCGGCGGCGGCGTGCAGATAGACGTCCGGCGCCGGTTTGGGCCGCTCGACCAGCGCGGAAGAAAAGCGCGTGTCCGCGGGAAAGAAGGTCTCCAGGCCGGTCAACGCGACATTGCGGTCGATATAGTCGGGCGGGCTGTTGGAGGCGATGCAGACCGGCAGCGCCAGGGATGCCAGCAGCGCCTCGGCCCCGGCGATCGCGCGCAGCTCGGCCGCGAACAGGGCCTGCATGCGCGCATTGGCCCGTCGGTTGAAGTCGGTGGCGAGCGGCCGACCGCTGTCGCGTTCGATCGTTGCGGTCATGGCGGCGTGAGAGACGCCGACAAAGCGGGCAATGACCTCGTCCGTGGTGATGGCGTGGCCGTCCGTCGCCAGCTCCTCGGCCAGCGCGCGGCAGGCCAAGACCTCGCTGTCGATCAGCACGCCGTCGAGATCGAAGATGACGAGCTCGGTCATGCCTGCGCGGTCCTGAACTCGCTCAGGCCCATATCGATGAGGCGGAGCGTCTCACTCCAGAGGTCGTAGGGCGTCAGGTCGTGGGGGTCGGCCCAAACCACCTCGGCCGCGTCGCCGTTGGCGTTGGCCTCGCCTCCGCGCCATTCGGCCAGGAAGTCGACCAGGGTGTAGTGGTACTGCAGGCGCCCCTCGCCGTCGCGCGTCATGGAGTCGACCACGTCGAGCAGGGCCGTCACTTCGACCAGGCAGCCGGTCTCCTCGCGCACCTCGCGGCAGGCCGTTTCGCGCACCCCCTCGCCGAGCCGCTGGCGCCCGCCGGGCAGGCTCCACTGCCCCTGGCGCGGCGGCTTGCCGCGTCGGATCAGCAGCACCCGCTCGGCCCCCGGTGCGCCCTTGAAGACGATCACGCCGACGCCGATCAACGGCCGGTTCGGATAGTCGCTCATGCTTTGTGCGGTCTCTCCAACGCGGGTCCCGCAAGCCTTATACCCCGAAGTGCAGGGGGTGCCACCCGTTCCAGCTTTTGAGACCTGTGCCGCTGGCTAACGGGCGCTTAGCTCTTGTACGCATAAAACATGCGCATATACTATCTGTATAAATTTAGTGCTGAGTCCAAAAGGGTTTTGGCCTAATGACACTGGAGACGGATCCAGATGCGCCAAAGAAGGCGGTCAACCTTCGCATAAACGGCGTTCTTGTGGAGCAGGCAAAGGCTCTAGGGATCAATCTATCGAGAACCCTCGAGCAGCATCTCACCGAGGTCGTGCGCGATGCGCAGCGCGAAAAGTGGCTGGCGGAGAACCGCGCGGCGCTCGACAGCTATGGCGACTACATCGAACGCAACGGTTCCTTCAGCGATGGACTCAGGCGTTTCTGATGGCGCAGTTCGATGTGCATCGTAACCCCAACCTCTCGGCCGACGTTCGCCCCTATCTGCTCGATGTTCAGTCCGACCTGATCGAACGCTTGCCGACGCATGTCGTGGTGCCGCTTGCGCTTGCCGGCCAGTTCACCGCTGCACAGCACCTGAACCCGATTTTTGAGGTCGAGGGGCGACGCGTGGTTATGTCGACAGCGGAGATCGCGGGCATTCCGCTTGGCGCCATCGGCGAGAAAGTGGCTTCGCTCGAAGCGCAGCGCAGCGAAATCATCGCAGCGATCGACTTCCTGATCACCGGGATCTGATCCAGGGGCGCCGCCGGGTGCACGAAGAAAGCCCTCCCGCAGCGGGAGGGCTTCCGTCTCAACATAGGTTTGTTCGGCGCGCCTACGCCATGTACTGCCCGCCGTTGGCCGAGAGGGTCGAGCCGGTGATGAAGCCGGCGTCGTCGGAGGCCAGGAAGACGACGCAGCGGGCGACCTCCTCGGGCTCGCCGAGGCGGCCGACGGGGATCAGCGGAATGATCTTGCTATTCAGCACGTCCTCGGGCACCGCGCGCACCATCTCGGTGCCGATGTAGCCGGGAGCAACAGCGTTCACGGTGATGCCCTTGAAGGCGTTCTCCTGTGCGAGCGCCTTGGTGAAGCCGATAAGGCCTGCTTTGGCGGCCGAGTAGTTGCTCTGGCCCATCTGGCCCTTCTGGCCGTTCACCGACGAGATGCTGATGACCCGGCCGAAGCCGCGCTCGCGCATGCCCTCGATGACGTTGCGGGTCAGGTTGAACAGGGAATCCAGGTTTGTGGTGATGACGGCGCGCCAGTTCTCCGGCGTCATCTTGTGGAACATGCCGTCGCGGGTGATGCCGGCGTTGTTGACCAGCACCTCGATCGGGCCAAGGTCCGATTCGACCTGCGCGACGCCGGCCTTGCAGGCCTCGAAGTCGCCCACGTCCCATTTGTAGACCGCGATGCCGGTCTCGCCCTTGAACTTGTTCGCGGCTTCGTCGTTGCCGCCGTAGTTGGCCGCTACGGAATAGCCGGCCTCTTTGAGCGCAGTGGAGATCGCGGCCCCGATGCCCCGGGTGCCGCCCGTCACGAGTGCGACGCGCGCCATATCTTGTTTCCTCCTCTTGCCTTGCCCGTCTGCCTCTTTGCTGTGGTCAGCGGGGCAGTTCCAATGTTTAGTTAAAAGCCTATTACGCCGGGCTCGGCGTCCTGCCTGGCTTGCGTCTCGCGCTGAGAAAGCCCGTGGAAAGCGGCGGCCCCGCGGCGGGGCGGGGCACGCCGTACTATGAAGTCTCTAGAGGCTGGCCGGCTCTGGTCAGTCCCGCCCCGGTCAGTCACGCTCCACGCACATGGCGATGCCCATGCCGCCGCCGATGCAGAGCGTGGCCAAGGCCTTCTTGGCATCGCGCCGCGCCATCTCGTGCAGCAGGGTCACCAGGATACGGGTGCCGGAGGCACCGATCGGATGGCCGAGCGCAATAGCCCCGCCGTTCACGTTGACCTTGTCGGTGTCCCAGCCGAGGTCCTTGTTGACCGCCAACGCCTGGGCGGCAAAAGCTTCGTTGGCCTCGATCAGGTCGAGATCCTCGATCTTCCAGCCGGCCTTCTCCAGGGCCGCGCGGCTGGCCGGGATCGGGCCAGTGCCCATGATTGCCGGATCGACGCCGCAGGTCGCCCAGGAAACGATACGGGCCTGCGGCGTGACACCGCGCTTGGCCGCCTCGTCGGCCGACATCAGCACGACTGCCGCCGCGCCGTCGTTGATGCCGCTGGCATTGCCGGCGGTCACCGTGCCTTCCTTGTCGAAAGCCGGCCGTAGCTTGGCCAGGCCCTCCGCCGTGACGCCGGGCTTGGGATGCTCGTCGGTGTCGACCACGACATCGCCCTTGCGGGTCTGGATGGTCACCGAAACGATCTCGTCGGCGAAGCGGTTGTCGTTCTGCGCCGCTTCGGCCTTGTTCTGGGAGGCGGCGGCGAAGGCGTCCTGCTCGTCGCGGGTGAGCTGCCACTTCTTGGCGACGTTCTCGGCCGTGTTGCCCATGTGATAGCCATTGAAGGCGCACCACAGACCGTCCCTGAGCATGGAGTCGAGGAACTTCACGTCGCCCATCTTGGTGCCGTTGCGCAGGTGCGCCACGTGCGGCGCCTGGCTCATGCTCTCCTGGCCGCCGGCAACCACGATGCCGCTGTCGCCGAGCTTGATCGCCTGGTAGCCGAGCGCCACGGTGCGCAGGCCCGAGCCGCAGAGCTGGTTGATCTGATAGGCCGTTTTCTCAACCGGAATGCCAGCGCCAACGGCGGCCTGGCGCGCCGGGTTCTGTCCCGTGCCCGCGGTCAGGATCTGGCCGATGATCGCCTCGTCGACATCCTCGGGCGCGACCTTGGCGCGGTTCATCGCTTCCTTGATGGCGACCGTCCCCAGATAGGAGGCGGCAACGCTCGAGAGCCCGCCGCCAAACGCCCCGACTGGCGTGCGAACGGCACCGGCAATAACAACATCGGTCATGTCCAGAGTCCTTCCCTAGGCCATTTTTGTTTACAGGATCGCAGCGCCGCACCGCTCGGCTGCAGCCTCGTCGTGGAGGTTATGTTGCAGTGCAGCATAAGTTAACTCTGTTATATGTCAGCTTGCCCCTCGATTGCAAGGGAAGGCTGCGTCTTTGAAGCAAAAACTACGAAATGACTCCTAGCCGACCTTCGCGGCGCACGCCATGAGCCAGGTCAAGAGCGGCTGCCAGACTTTCTCCCGTGCCCTGCCGCTGACGATCATGCCGATATGGCCGATCTGCGGCGCCAGGCTCTCGGCGCCTGGGATCGCCTCGGCCAGCGCCCTAGCGGAGGTCGGTGGCACGATCCGGTCTTGGTCCGGCAGCAGGCAGAGGGTCGGTAGCGTCACGCGGGCCGGGTCGACCGGCCGTCCGGCAACCCGCCAGGCCTTGCGCGCCGGCGTGTTCTCGCCGTACCAGCCGCCGAGGCATTCGCGCGCCACCGGCGCGGCCAGGGGCACACCGTCGTTCAGCCAGTCTTCCAGGGCGACGAAGCGGCGTGCGCGCGCCCCCGCCGGATCCATCCGCGCGAAGGCCAGGAACTTCTTCACCGCGACCTCCGGGTCGAGCGCGGCAAAAAGGGCCTGGATCAGGTCGACCGGCATCTCGCCGAGCAGCTCCAGGGCCGGCGCTGCGGCGGCCAGGCCGGCGGCGATCACATGCGGCGGCGCGCCGTTCTCGGTCTGGAAGTCCCAGGGCGTGGCCAGCAGCGCTAGACCGGCCAGATCGCCGCCGCGCCGCTCTGCCAGGCCCAGGGCGAGCAGGCCGCCCATGCAGTAGCCGACCAGGATCGGCGGGCGGCCGGTCTCCCGGCGCACGAGTTCGAGCGCGCGTTCCAGTCGCCCCACTATGTAGTCGGTCAGGGTGAAGCGCCGTTCCTCCGGCCCGGGCCGGTCCCAGTCGACCAAATAGGGCCGGAGGCCGTGCCCGGCCAGCCAGCGCAGCAGGCTGCTCTCCTCGTTCAGGTCGAGAATGTAGGCGCGGTTGATCAGCGACGGCACGACCAGCAAGGGGTAGTCCCCGGCATCAACCGCGCTATCGCCGCCATAGTCGAGCAGGCGCGTCGTGCCCTCCCGCCAGGCCTCGCGCGGCTCGGCCAGCTCGCGGCGATAGGGATGGTGGCGGTAGGCTTCCAGACCGTCGGCGAAGGCGGCAAGGCGGCGGCGGACCTCCTGCTCGACCGCCGCGGTCAGCGCTTCGCTGTCAGCGGCCTGCAGGTCTGCGACGAGGTCGTTCGCGCTTTTTTGGAGGGGGCTTTTCCAAGACAGCGATCCGCTCTTCAAGTGCGGCAAGGCGGCGAGCGAGCTCATCCAGGTCATGGCCGCCGCCGAGAGGTGCAGCGGCAGAGGGCGCGGGCCCAACCGCCGCGCCGTTTCCGTCTGCGCCTGCTGTTGCTGCTGCTGCACCCCGGCCATCACCGCTCCGCTTGCCGGCCGCCGCCGGCGTCATTCCCGCCATCATGACCGGCCAAATGGCCCAAGCGGCGGCCCAGGGAGTGGTGCCTTCGGCTTGCCCCCCATCGGGCGTGCCTGCGGGCCCCATGGCCGACATCCAACGCTGCATCATGTCGGCGAAATCCCGGTCGGCAGCAAGCGCGCTCACCTGCTCCTGCCAGAGATCCAGATAGCGCCGCGCCAGCGCTTCGAGGTCCGTCGGGTCCGACATTGCGCGGAGTATAGCGGCGCACCTGAGCGAAGACCAGAAAGCCCCGTGGAACCGCATCGGCCGCCACCAAAGCATCTTATCGCGGCGCAGCAACGGCGCGATGCGGTGCAAAAAAATCTGGACAGAGCAACGCGCGGGAGTGTTAGGCTAATTCGGCCCGACCACTTGCGGAGGACGTTCGGAGCTGTGGCTGAGAAGCAAGCCGGTACCAAACAAGAGCCGATAACGATCAAGAAATACGCCAATCGTCGGCTCTACAATACGGCGACGAGTAGCTACGTGACGCTCGATCACCTCTGTCAGATGGTCAAGGACGACGTAGAATTCGTGGTCTATGACGCCAAGACTGGTGAGGACATCACCCGGCCGGTGCTGACCCAGATCATCGTCGAGGAGGAGGCCAAGGGGACCAACCTCCTGCCGATTGCCTTCCTGCGCCAGCTGATCAGCTTCTACGGCGACAGCATGCAGTGGATGGTGCCGCGCTACCTTGAACAGATGATGGGCACCTTCGCGGGCAACCAGGAACGGCTGCGCCAGACCATGCAGGAGACGCTGGGCGGAATGTTCCCGACCGGCAACATAGAGGAGATGGGCAAGCAGAACCTCGCCCTCTTCGAAAGTGCCATGCGGATGTTCTCGCCCTTCGGCATGGATGCCGCGAAGGCCTCGGACAGCCCCGGCAACAATGCCGCTGTCGGCGACGGCGATCCGGACACCTTGGCCAAGCTGCAGCAGCAGGTCGACCTGCTGCAGAAGCAGATCGAAGCCCTCTCCAAGAGCAACAAAAGCTAGGCAGCGTTCTCAGACGGCCATCTCGGGCGGCTCGGTCTCGGACGGCTTGATCTAAGCCGCTTATGCGACGGCCGGATTGGCTGTTTCCCGGTCCTGCTTCCAGGCCGGTGCGTTCTCCGGCTTGCCGAAGTAGTAACCCTGCAACAGGTCCACGCCCTGCTGGGCAAGGTATTCCGCGTCGATCTCCGTCTCGACGAACTCGGCGACGGTGGCCAGGCCGAAGGTCTGCGCCAGGCTCAGCAGGTTGCGGATAAAGACCTGATTCTCCGGCGACTGGCTGATGTCCCGCACGAAGGAGCCGTCGATCTTGACCACGTCCACGGTCAGCGACTTGAGGTGCTTAAAGGTCGTGTAGCCGGCCCCGAAGTCGTCGACCGCGACCTGACAACCGAGCTCCCGCACGCTGGATACGAAGCGGGCCGATTCCTCTACGTCGTGCAGGGCTGCTGTCTCGGTGATCTCGACGATCAGGCGGCGCGCCACGTCCGGCCGACCCTTGAGCTTTGCGATCAGGGCGCGCAACCAGGAGCGGTCGGCCGCGGTCAGGCCAGAGATGTTGAAGGCCAGGGAGATGTCCGGGTTCGCTTCGAGATCGCTCACCACGAGATCGAGCGCGTGGCGGTCGATGCTGCGCATCAGGCCGAGCTGCTCGACATGCGGGATGAAACGGCCGGCGGGAATCAGCTCGCTCTCGGGTGAGCGCAGGCGCAGCAGGCATTCGTAAAAGCGGATCTCGTGGCTGCGCGCATCCACGACCGGCTGATAGGCGAAGACGAGGCGGTCTTCTTTGAGCGCCTGCTTGACCTCTTCGCCGATGTCCATGTTGGTGCGGTAGGCGTGCCGCTGCTCGTCGGTCATCTCGTAGACGCTAAGGCAGTCGCGTCCCGCGGCCTTGGCCTGGTGCAGCGCGCCCTCCGCCTTGGTCATGACGTCGAAGGCGGTCTTCGATTGGGCCGGGAACACCACCAGCGAACTCGACACCGTGACCCCGATGCGGAGGCCCTCGACTTCGATCGGTGCCTGTCGCACGACCTGGAGCACCCGCTCGGCCGTGCCCATCGCCTGCTCCTCGTCGCAGCAGGACAGCACGATGCCGAAGCAGTCGCCGCCTATGCGTCCGATCACATCGCTGGTTCGCAGGCAGCGGTCGAGCCGCTGGCCGATGGCGACCAGCACCGCGTCGCCGGCCTCGTGACCGTAGGCGGTGTTGACCATGCCCATTTGGTCTAGGCCGACCACCAGAAAGGCGCCTCCGAGGCCAAAGCGCAGGCTCTGGGCAAGCGCCTGGTCGAGCGCCTCGCGTAGACGCAGCTTGTTGAAATGGCCGGTCAGCTCGTCGAAGTTGGCGAGATACTCGAGCTGGGCCTCGTGCTGCTTGCGCTGATTGATGACCCGGAGCATGCCGACCAACCGCTGCGGCGTTCCGTTGGAGGAGAGCTCGACGGCACCGCGATCGTGCACCCACTGAAACTCCCCGATTTCGTTGCGCACACGGTACTCGCAGTCGTAGGACGGGGCTCCGGCTAGGTGGTCCGCCAGCGCGCGCATGCGCTTCGGCAGGTCTTCGGGGCTGATCCTGGTGTGAAAGTCATCGACCGTCTTGGGACACCGCGGTGTGTCGCTTTGGAACAGGGCGGCGACCGAGCCGCTCCACTGCATCGCGTCGGATGCGAGATCCCAGTCATAGACCACGTCGCCGGAGGCGCTGATGGCTGACTGCAACCGTGCAAGCACGGCCAGGTCATTGTCCTGTGCGTGGAGTCGGGGCACGCGTGGCTCTCCTAGCTCGCTGTCCGGTTTCCTACTTGGAAACGCTGCTGCGCGGCCCTGTCCCCCTTTTGAGTGACCGCGGAATTACGGTAGGTTTCGTCCTCTTAAAAAAGGATAAACTTGTCATAGATCAGGTATTTACCGTGTCTCGTCGGGAGTTTTTGGAAATCGTTAACGAGAGAAGCGATAATTCCAAGCAAATATTAAAGTTAAAACTCTTGGTTAATTTGAAATTTTCGCGATGAAACCTTGAATTTTCTTGAGTTTGCCCCAGATTTGTATAAAATTTTAGACAAAAGGAATGAATGCCGGGCAGAATGTGGGCGTAATGGTCGGGACTCAGTCGGTATCTTTCTCAACAACAGTGCGGCCGGCGGCGGTGGAAATCCTGCCACCGAGCCGGCATGGTGCGGCCAGGCAGGATAAGGTTCGTCCAGTGCTGGCCGTCGAACGGCCGCGGTCCGCCGTCGATGCCGCCGAGCCCTTTACTCCCCACCGTCCGAAGCCGGGCAACGCGCAGGCGCGCCGCGGGCGGCTGCAGGAAGAGAGCGGCAGCCATGGCGCGGATGCCCGATCGGCGAACAGCCAGGCAGCAAACGACAGGGCAACCAACGGCCGGGCAACCAACGACGGGGCCGCGAGCGCTCAGGTCTTGAGCTTCCCCGGTCGGGGTGCCGGCATGGCGACCTCCGGGTTCGTCGCGCAGGTTCTCGCCCAAGGGTTGGCCCAGGGCTTAGAGGGGAGTTCGGCCCAGGGGTCAGCTGCGGGTTCGGGCCCCCTGTTCGCAGGCGATGGCCCGGGGGGCTCCGGTGCGAACGCGGCCATCGGCAGTGAAGCCTATCGCCGTGCCGGCGGGGAGCCCACGATCTACGGTGAAGAGCCCGCCTACTTCCGCGTCGCCATCTAGCTTCAATCGCCAGGGTGAAGCGTCCGGTAATGCATCCGGCCGAGCATCCAGCCAACGGCTTGGCTGAACGGGTTAGTAGAAAATAATCCCAAAAAACTTGTGGGTATGGGCTTTTCGGGCTATTGAATTCCGGCTTTCACGGGGCCAGATAACTCGCACGCAAAGTGTGAACCTTCCGCGTCACTTAAGGTGGTCCAAGTCCTTGAGTCGGTCCAGTATCAAAACGCAAAGAACCGAGCGCCACGTCGGCAGCCGCATTCGTGAGCGGCGCACCATGCTCGGCCTCACCCAGCAGCAGTTGGCGGATCTTATCGGCGTTACCTATCAGCAGGCGCATAAGTACGAACGCGGTGTCAACCGTGTGTCGGCTGGGCGTCTCTACGACATCGCCAGCGTTCTCGGTGTCGATGTCGATTACTTCTTCGAGGGGATCGAAGACGCCAACTCCACAGTGCTGTCCGAACGGCAGCGCATGTGCCTCGATGTCGCGCGCAACTTCGCGCGGATCCGCGACGAGCGGCAGCAGCAGACGGTCAGTCAGCTCTGCCGTGTCCTGGCCGAGCCAAGTTAGCCGCAGCGACGAAGGCGCAATGCGGTCGGTCGCTTCCGGGCGAACGTCGCTTGGCGTTATGCGACAAGTCTGGAGGGCCTTTTGGGGGCCATGACCAATATCTTGCCGCAACAGCGACTCCTCCTCGAGCTGCTGGCCATGTCCGGTGCCATCGCGGTGCCGGAAAGCCCGGATGAAACCATCCTCTGGCGCACCGTGCAGGAGTGCCTCGAGCGGCGCTGGATCCGGCGCGGCGACGTCGGCGCCGGCTTCTGCAGTGCCGAGGTGACCGCCCTCGGCCGTGCCATTTTGCGCGATCAAACTCCCGCCTAGCGCCAGAGTCCCGCCTAGTGACAGACCCCTGCCTAGCGTTTGTCCGTCACAGCGACTGCCAGTGGGCCAGCATGCGCTTGCGCTGCGCGCGGTCGGGTAACCGGCCGCGGCCGGCGCCCAGATTGTCGGCCATGTGCTTGGCCTTGCTGGTGCCCGGGATGACGCAGGTCACGGCGGGATGGGACAGGATGAACTTGAGGAAGAACTGCCCCCAGCTGGCGCAGTCGAAGTCAGCCGCCCAATCGGGCAGGCCCTGGCCGCGCACCGCGCGAAACAGGCCGCCGCCCTGGTACGGCCGGTTGATCAGCACCGCCACGTCGCGCTCGGCCGCCAGTGGCAGCAGCCGGTTCTCAGCCTCACGCACGCCGATCGAGTAGGCGAGTTGCACGAAGTCGAGCGGCTCGGCTTCGATGACCTCCGCCAGGGCGTCGAGCCCAGCGGTCGTATAGTGGGTGATGCCGATGTAGCGGATGCGGCCCTCCTCGCGCCAGCGGCGCAGGGTCGGCAGATGGATTCGCCAGTCGACCAGATTGTGCACCTGCATCAGGTCGATTTGTGGGCTACGCATCCGAGCGAGGGACTGCTCCATCTGGCGGATGCCAGCCTCCGCGCCCCGGGTCCAGACCTTGGTGGCCAGGAAGGCGCGCTCGTGCGCCTGTAGCTCGGCCAGCAGGTCGCCGACCACGGTTTCGGATCGGCCATACATGGGCGAGGAATCGATCACCGAGCCGCCCCCATCAAGCAAAAGGCGCAGCACCTCAAGCTGGCTGGCGCGCTCGGCCGGGCTGGGGCCGACATCGAAGGTCTGCCAGGTGCCGAGGCCGACGACCGACAGGGTCTCGCCGCTCTTCGGGATCGCGCGGGTGATCGTCGACGCTGCGGCGGCAGCGCCGCCGGGCCCGACGCCGAGCGCCAGTCCGGCACCGGCCAGCAGGCGCAGAAAACAGGCGCGGCTTAGCGCGCTCGGAGGCGCTGCGTTGGGGTCGTCTCGCCGGGTGAAAGATCTCATCGGATGTCTCCCTCACGCCCGTTGTGCCGCCATCGCTTCCTGGCGGCGGCCCAGCAGCAGGCCGACGAACAGCCAGAAAACCGCCAGCGGCACCGTCAGGACGGCAATGGCGGGCAGGTCCAGGCCAATGCCCTTCAGCCCGGCGAAGGCCCAGCCGCTGGCGCTGTCACCGCCGCGGTAGACCACGGTATCGATGAAGTTCTTCGACTTGTACTTCTCTTCCGGGCTGACGACGGTGAAAAGGATCTCGCGCGCCGGCTTGGAGATGGCGAAGTTCGCCGCGCGCCGCAGCGACTTGAAGGCGATCAGCATGGCCAGGGTGGGCGCCAGGGCGAGGGCCGCGAAGCCGAGCGCGGTCAAGAACGGCAGGAAAGCAACGGCAAGGCCAACCCCGAAGCGCGTGATCAAGCGCCCGGCGACCGCGCACTGCACCAGGATGGTCAGCAGCGCGACCACCAGGTCGATGATGGCGAAGATGCGCGTCCGCTCCGCCGAATCGTCGAAGGCGGCGGCGACGATGTGCGCCTGCTGGAAGTAGAGGAAGGTCGAGGTGGTCGTGAACAGCAGGATGTAGAGGCAGATGCCCAACAGATAGGGCGACCGGACGACCAGGCGGATGCCGTTCAAGATGCCGCCGCCGATCACCTCCTCCCCTTGGAACGCTACGCCTGCATCGGCCCGCGCGGTAGGGTCGAGAGGCGGCGCCAGTGCCGGCGCGCGCAGCAGCCGGCCGACGCAGAACACGGCGAGCTCCAGAAACAGGGCCGAGAACAACAGCAGGTTGATCGGTCCCAACGGAACGGCGAGGACGGCGGTCAGCGAGGGGCCGAGCAGGGCGCCCAGGCTGCCTCCGGCGGCGATGAAGGGGAACAGCCGCCGGCCCTGCTCGTTGCGGAAGAGGTCCGCCATGAAGCTCCAGAAGACGGAGATGACGAAAAGATTGAACAGACTGACCCAGATGAAGAAGGCCCGCGCCACATGGACCGTCGCCGCCTCACTCTGTAGCAGCAGGAAGAACAGCAGGATATTGGCGGCGAAGACATGATAGACCAGCGGCACCAGCCGCCGCTTGGAAAAGCGGGCCACGGCCCAGCCGAAGACCGGTACCGCCGCCAGCATGGCGAAGAAGGTGCCGGTGAAGAGCCATTGCAGGTTCTCGACTCCGCTTGCGACGCCCATCTCGTCGCGCAAGGGCCGCAGGATGTAGTAGCTGCAGAGTAGGCAGAAGAAGTAGAGGAAGATCAGCGCCCGCACTTCCTCGCCGCGCACCTCGACGGCGAGCCGCAGAGCGGCCGTCAGGGACTCCGCCGCAGATTTCATTCAGCCCTCCTGGCGGTTGGCCTCGGCCGAGCCGCGGCAGGGGCGCCTGATTGCATCATCTGGCGAGTATCGGGGCTGGCGGTCGACCCGTGAACTCAAAATCCCGTGCGGGCACAGACTTGTCACGCCCTGCCCGGGAGGTTACATCGCGCGGCAGACGGACCCCGGGGGACCTGCGTGCGTCGCACATCGACCATCATGAACGGCGGCCGAGCGAAGCCGCCATGAAGCGCCGCCGGCCACTCCTGAAGCGTATCCTAATGGGGCTTTTGGTCCTCTTGGTCGGCCTGCCGTTGGCGCTGCTCGCGCTCTATGCCGTGGCGCCGCCGCCGATCACGCCTCTGATGGTCATCCGCCTGTTCGAGGGCGAGGGGCTCGAGAAGCGCTGGGTTCCCCTGACGGAGATCTCGCCGCATCTGCCGCGCGCGGTAATCGCTGCGGAAGACAACAACTTCTGCCAGCACAACGGCTTCAACTGGGACGCCATCCAGGATGCGATCGAGGAATACCAGGATGGCCGGCGCCTACGCGGCGCCAGCACGCTCTCGATGCAGACCGCCAAGAACATCTTCCTCTGGCCGGGCCGGGACTACCTGCGCAAAGGGCTGGAGGCCTATCTGACGACGCTGCTGGAGCTCTTCTGGAGCAAGCAGCGGATCCTCGAAGTCTATCTCAACATCGCCGAGTTCTCTTCGGGCGTCTATGGCGCCGAGGCGGCCGCTCAGCACTACTTCGAACGGCCCGCCAAAAAGCTCTCGCGGCGCCAGGCGGCGCTCTTGGCCACCGTGCTGCCGAGCCCGCGCAAGCGTTCCGCCGCCAAACCGACGGCGGCCCAGGCCCGCCACGCCGTCACGATACAGCGACGGATCGGCCAGATTCAGCCGTTGTTGGACTGCTACGCGGGTGGCACCGGCTAATCGCACTGCTCCTGCTGCGGCCCAGCCCTAATCGGAAGAGACCTTGCCATAGATCATGGAGGGGCCGCGACGGCGCGCCGTTTGTCGGCGCCCGGTCTACAGCGCTGCTTTGGCTCTCGTGGGGCAGACCGGCCGCCGTCAGGCAAACCGCCGAAAGAGTTTCGAAGAGGGTCATGATGGGCCTGCTCTGGTCTTGTCTGTTCGCTTTGATCGAGCCCCACGCTACGGAAAAGCTAGGCATTTCAGAAACGAATTGTTATGATGCGATCTATCACGAATCATTATTGATCGGCCCATGATGCGGAATCTCGATACGGACCTCCTGCGCAGTTTCGTCGCTGTCGCCGACAGCCGCAGCTTCACCCAGGCCGGGGGCGCCCTGGGGCGCACCCAGTCGGCGGTCAGCATGCAGGTCAAGCGGCTGGAGGAGGCGCTGCAGCGGCGGCTCTTCGAGCGCGATAGCCGCAACATCGCGCTGACGTCGGACGGGGAGATTCTGCTCGGCTATGCGCGCCGCATGCTGCGGATCAACGACGAGGTGGTCTCGCGCTTCGCCGAGCCGGACCTGACGGGCCTGGTGCGGGTTGGCACGCCCGACGATTACGCGACCTACCTGCTACCACCCGTGCTCTCGCAGTTCGCGCGCTCCTATCCGCAGGTGCGCGTCGAGGTTTCCACCGATAACGGCCTGGACCTGCTGCCGGGCTTGGCCGAGGGGACGCTGGATCTGGCACTGGTGACGCGTCATCCGCAGATGAGTGGCGGCGAGCTGATCCGGCGCGAGCAGCTAATGTGGGTCGGCTCCCAATCCCACGCTGCGCAGGAAGAGGACCCTCTGCCACTGGCGCTCTATCCGCAGGGCTGCGTCTGCCGCGACCTGGCGCTGCAGGCGCTCGATAGGGTCGACCGTCCTTGGCGGGTGGCCTACGCAAGCCGCAGCATCACCGTGCTGCAGAGCGCCGTCGCCGACGGATTCGCCATATCCGTCATGGAGGAAAGCACCATTTCTCAGGGGCTGCGGGTCCTGGGCGAGGCCGAGGGCCTGCCGCCGCTGCCGGCGGTTGAGATTGCGCTGCACCGGGCGCCTGGCAGCGTCTCCGCCCCGGTCCAGCGCCTGGCCGAGCATATCGCCCAATCCCTGGGAGAGGCGCCTCGGGCCGCTGCGGGCTGATCTCGTCCAGAGCGCCGCCGGCTCAATTGTGTCCCGCGCCCAACTTTGATAACCATCGCCCTGGCGCACGAGCCCCGGGTTGTCCGAGGTCGAGACGTGCAACTGTCAGGGGTCCCAGGATGGCCAAATACATACCACTGATCCTCTTTACCGTGCTGACCAATGCGGCGGCGCAGATCGTCCTGAAACAGGGGATGCTGGTCCTTGGGACCTTCGAGTTCACGGCAAACGGGATCGGGACGGCTTTGCCGCGGCTCGTCATCAACCCCTATTTCCTCTTGGGTCTGGTCCTGTTCGTGGTAAGCCTCGGCTCCCACCTCCTGGTGCTGTCGCGGGTCGATCTCAGCTTCGCTTATCCCTTTCTCAGCCTCGCCTATGTCGTTGTTTTGGTTTGCGCCTATCTCGTCTTTGACGAGAACCTCAATTTTTCCCGCATCTGCGGTATCGTCCTCATCTGCATTGGCACAATTTTCATATCGCGGAGCTAAATCTGGCTTTCGCCGGCACAAGGTCGCCTGAGGGGCCGCCACGGGCGGCTGTTGCGGGGGGCTAAGAGGAACTGCCATGAAGCACATCATCGTCGGGGGCGACGGCTTCGTCGGACGGCATCTTGCCCACGACCTGATCGCGCAGGGCGAAGAGGTCGTGATCGGCGGCCTGAGCCAGAGCGATCTGGAGATCTACGAAAAGGGGCGCTTCATCCGCGCCGACGTGACTGAGCCGGAGCAGCTCGCCAAGCTGCCGATAGAGGCGGATGACGTGGTCTACAACCTTGCCGCCCGCATGCTGGTGCCGATCCTGCCGCGGGCGCAACGCCACGAGTACTTCTTCTCGGTCAACACGCGCGGCACCGAAAACCTGCTCGCCCTGATGGAAGCGCGCGATTGCGGCAAGTTCGTCTACTTCACGACGGATATGGTCTACGGCCACACCCAGACGGTTCCCAAGTACGAGGATCATCCGCGCGTGCCTCTCGGCCCCTACGGCGACAGCAAGTATCAATCGGAGCTGCTCTGCGAGGCTTACCGCGAAAAGGGCATGAAGATCTCGATCTTCCGGCCGCGCCTGATCATCGGTCCGGGCCGCCTGGGTATCCTGCAGAAGCTGTTTCGTCTGATCGAGCTGAACCTGCCGGTACCGCTGATCGGCGACGGCAGCAACCCCTATCAGTTCATCTCGGTCTTCGATTGTGCCAGCGCGGCGGCGCGCGCCGCCGAGAAGGGCGTGCCGAACAGTGCCTACAACCTGGGCTCGGTTGACCCGCCCAGCGTGCGCGACCTCTTGAAGGGCCTGATCGACGCGGCCGGCAGCCGCTCGCTGTTGATACCGACCCCGGCGGGCCTAGTGAAGGGGACGCTCGACCTGCTCGACCGCATCGGCACGCCACTGATGGACCCCGAGCAGTATCTCATTGCCGACGAGCGCTGCATCGTCGACGTCTCCAAGGCGGATCGCGAGCTGGATTGGCGGCCGCAGCATAGAGACGAGGACATGCTGCGCGCGGCCTATGTGGAATACCGGAACCAGCGCAGCGGATCGCCAGCATCCGACGCGCACCAAGGCGTGGAGGCGCCCCGTCCATGACCCAACAAAGCATGACCCAGCAGAGCAACACGATTCCGGTGCCCGACCTGATGACGGTCGAGGACGCCAAGGCGCTTTCCGTGGAGAAGATGACCGAGCTGTTCGGCAAGCATCTCAACCCCGGTCAGCTTCACTTCCTGCGCCTGCTCGGCTTCCACAAGGTGCTGATCGAATCGGCCGAGGGCATGCACTACATCGAGCGTGGCGGGCGCAAGATTCTCGATTTCTTCGGCGGTTTCGGCTCGCTGGCGCCGGGCCACAACCATCCGCGCATCCTCGAGGCGCGCATGAAGTTCCAGCAGGAGCATCGCCACGAAATCGCCATGGCCTTCATGTCGCAGTATGCGGCGGTGCTGGCCCACAATCTGGCGACCATCGCACCCGGCGACCTCGACATGGTGTTCCTCGGCTCGAGCGGCTCGGAGGCAGTCGAGGCGGCCCTCAAGCTGGCAGAGAAGGCGGCGCCGCCAGATCGCAAGACGGTGGCCTATGCCGAGCACTCCTTTCACGGCAAGACGCGCGGCGCCCTGTCGGTCACCGATTCGGACTTCTACCAGTCGGACTTCCAGCTGCTCGAGAACCGTGTGCGCATCCCCTTCGGCGATGCCGCGGCCTTGGAAGCGGCGCTCAAGCGCGACCCTTCGATCGGCGTGGTGATTCTGGAGACGATCCAGGGCGGCGCCGGCATCATCGTCGCACCGCCGGGCTACTGGCAGGAGGTACGCCGTCTCTGCGACGAGCACGAAGTGATCTGGATCGCCGACGAGGTGCAGTGCGGCGTCGGCCGCACCGGCCGCTTCTTCGCCTTCGAGCACGAGGACGTCATTCCCGACATCACGGTGCTGGCCAAGTCGATGGGCGGCGGCAAATGCGCCATGGCGGCGATGATCGCGCGCACGCCGATCTACATGAAGGTCTACGGCGCGCCCAAGAACGCGCTGATCCACGGGCCGGCCACCTTCGGCGGTATCGGCGAGGCCTGCTGCACGGCGATCGAGACCCTGAACCTGCTGTACGACGAGGGGCTGATCGAGAACGCCGCCGCGCAGGGCGATCACCTGTTGGACCGCCTCTCCACGCTCAAGGCCAAGTACCCCGCCCTGATCAAGGACGTGCGCGGCAAGGGCCTGATGGTCGGCGTTGAGTTCCAGGACTTCAGCCAGACCATGCCGCTCGGCGTGCGCCAGATGGTGGCGCTGCTCGACGACAAGCTGAAGGGCAGCCTTTGCGGCTTCCTGGGCTGCCTGCTGCTGAAGGACCACGACGTGCTAGTCGCCTTCACCGAGTACAACCGCAATGTGATCCGGCTCGAGCCGCCCTTGATCGCCAAGCGGGAGGATATCGACCGCTTCGCCGATGCGCTCGACAGCCTGCTGTCGCGTGGCGTCACGCGCATTGTCATGGACTACGCCAAGAATTTTCTGCAGAAGAAGGGAGCGTGACGGCCGGGCGAGCGCCTTCGGTAGAGCCTGCGTTCGCCTGACGAGAGCTGACAGGCCCCATGGAGTCCCGGTCAAGAAACGGCTGGCTGGCCGGCCTGGCCTACACGGTCTTCGTGCTGGCGATGGCGGCCATGCTCTTCGCCGATCCCAACCTCGGTTGGGACACGCTGGGCTATGTCGCCTCGGTCGAGCAGCTCTACAGCGACGACATCGCGGTCATCCACGCCCGGGTCTACGAGGGTTTGCGCGCCGCTGCCGATGAGGCGGATTTTGCGCGTCTGACCGGCGCCGGGCCGTTCGAGGGTGAGTTCCTGAAGCCGGCAGACATCACCTATCGGCAGGTCGTTTACGCCGATCCTGTGGCCTTCGCCCAGAACGTTTCCTTCTATTCGATCCGCCCGGCCTATTGGGGCCTGGCCCTGGCCCTGAGCGGCCTCGGCCTCAATCTCTTCATGGCCACCTGGCTCATCTCGAACGTCTCCTATGTATTGCTCTGCCTAGGCTGCTTTGCGTTTCTTAGCCAGCGAACGACGCCCCTTTACGCGCTGCTCGGCGCGGTTCCCATTGCGCTCTATCCGCCGCTGCTCAGCGTCGGCGGCGCCTCGAACCCGGATGCCATGCTGGCGCTCTTTTTTCTCGGATTTTTCGCCCTCTTCGTGGCGGACCGCGTGCTGCTTGCCTGTCTGGTCCTGTTTGCAGCGGTCTTCGTGCGCACGGACATCGCGGTCTTCAACGGCATCTTCGCCGTTCTGCTCGTCTTCCGGCGGCAGCCCGCGGGCAGCAAGTGGGTTTCGGTCGCACTTCTGCTCGCCTCCGTGCCGATCGCGACGGCCATCCACGACCACTTCGGCCATCTCGGCTGGGCGCGGATCTTCCAGTTCGCGCTGATCAAGTACGTCCCCTATCCGGCCGACCTGCCCGATAACATCACGACCGAGCAGTATCTGGCGACCCTGGGCGACGCCTTGCTGCAGGCAATCAGGCGCAAATGGGTCTGGATCACCGCCATCGCCGTCGTGGCGACCATCGCCCTGCGGCGCCTGCGGCCCTGGCGCGTGACGGCGCTGTTCCGGCCCTTCGAGACGGTCGGCGGGGCGCGTCCCGAAGACGTCATGCTGGTCGCGATTCTGCTTTACTTCGTGGCCCGGGCGATTCTCTTCCCGGCGCTTTGGCCACGGCTCTACGTGGGACAGGTTCTGGTGCTGCTGCTCTGCGCCTTGGCGCTACTGTACGAGGTCTACGGCGCGCAGATGGGGCGGGCGGCCGCCGGCCTCAGGCAGAAGGTCTTCGGCTAGCGACTCCCGGTTTGTAGGGTGACGCAAGCCGCTGGGCCGAACAGATGTCCCGTCCAGCGGTCGTCGCAGACCTCGGCGGGTGCCGTTTCGGGAAGATTCAAAGCCGCCAACTCCGGAAAGGCCTGATAGATCGCGAAGCCGTCCTGGGCGGCCAGGAAGTCTGCCTGATCCACTGGCAGATAACGGCGCCCTTCCGGCCCCCAGCATTTGATCTGCAGCGCGTAATACTCGACGATGCGGTAGCAGCTCTCCGTTTCGCGATAGAAGGCCACCATCTCGAAGCCGTCGTTTAGCAGCACGGCGGTGGTCTCGTCGAAATCGGCGGCGAGCTCCTGGACCAGGCCGGCGGTGATGGCTTTGCGGCTGTCGGCATAGGCGATGTGGGCCAGCGGGCGGCCGACCAGGCAGGCGACGGCCAGCATGATCAGGATCAGCGGCCCAATGGCCGGACGTAGCCGCCGGGCCAGGGCCTGCCAGCGCCCGCTCTCGAACGACCGCAGCAGCTCGCCGACCAGCAGGCCGAAGAAGGGCGCGCCTTGAATCCAGCGCTCCTGGATCTCGGGCTCCAGGAAGTAGGCGAAGGCCGTGCAGGCCACCAAGCCGACCAGCAGGTGTAACAGATAGAAGAACTGCTGCCGGTCGTCACGCCGCGCCCGCAGCGTCGCGGCGACGGCCGGCAGCACGACGGCGGCGATCAACGCCAGGCCGGCAATCAGCAGCGCCGGACCGAGGCTGTGGTGTTGCAGCAGCGGCACGGCGTTGACCGGCAAGGGCAGCAGGCTCGCGACCATGCCCCAGAGAGTCGCCAGCTAGGGCGGCGCGGCTTCCTTCACGATGGCGAAAGCATCGCGCCCCTCGCTGAGCGCGGTTGCGACGATCCCGAAGAGCGTCCTCGGATCGACGTGGATGACCAACAACAGCAAGAACACGGCGCCGCTCGCCAGGCCCCAGATCAAGGCACGACGGATTGCTTCGACCGGGCTATTCGCCTGCCAGCCCCAGAGCAGCACCAGCAGTGCAGCGGCCATAGGAATGACTTGGACGTGAAAGGCGGCGGAGACTCCGAAGGCCACGGCGGAGAGAACCAGTCGGCCCTAGCCCATTTCGGTGCGCATCAGAAGCCAGATGGACAACACCATGAAGGCCGTTTGGAAGACGTTGTCGTCTATGTGCGAGGCGCCGTAGGTCATGGCCTCGGCGGAGAGGCAGACGCTGGCCGCGGCAAAGGCAGCGAGCGCCGAGCAGCCGGCCTGCCTGGCAATCGCATAGACCAGCAGGCCTGTGGCCAGATAGGCGAGGCAGGAGGTCAGCAGCAGCAGGCCGAACAGCAGGTGGGCGTCGGCGACGAGACTGATGGCGGTGGCCATGCCGTACATCAGGAAAGAATAGGGCACCGGTTCGAAGGGCTGGCCGCGCAGCGCCGGCAGCAGGATGGTCTCGACCGTGTCCCAGTCGTAGCGGTGGAAGATGTAGGAAACGTAGACGAAGAGCGCCAGGAAGAGGACACAACCCGAGGCGACGAGTCGTCTCGCCTCGTGCGGCATCGCCGCCGGCTCGCTGCTTCGCGCCATGACGATCAGCCGTCCCTCACCCGCAGGCGCCGTGCCATATCGGAGTCGAAGCGCCTATCCGGGTCGACGCGCTGAAGCACTGCCTGGAAGCTCGCCAGGCTGGGATACATCTCGCGAAAGCCCTCGGGCGACAGCAGGGCGTCCTTGGCCAGATAGATGCGCCCGCCGTGGTCGCGGGTGATGCCTTCGAGCTTGCGCAGCAGATCCTCGACCCGGCGTCGGCGGGGAAAGTCCAGCGCCAGGGTATAGCCGTACATCGGAAAGGAAAGATGGCCGAGGCTCGAGCCGCCGAGGGTTTTCAAAACGGCGAGGAAGGAGCCGCGCCCTGACGCCGACACCGTCTCGAGAAGCGCCGGAATGCCCTCCCAGGCATACTTGTTGGGAATCACGCATTGGAACTGGTAGAAGCCACGGCGCCCGTAGATGCGGTTCCAGTGGCCGATGGCGTCGAGCGGGTAGAAGAAGCGCCCGACCGGCACCACGCGATCGCGTCCGGCAGCAGGAATACGCCGGTAGTAGAGCTCGTTGAACAGCCGCACGGTCAGTGCATTCAAAGTCATCGACGGCAGGTCGATCGGGAAGTTCCGGGGCGGTGCGCTTTCGTGCGGTGCCGGGCTCTTCGGCGCGAACTCGGCGGTTTCCAGGATGCCGCGCCCCATTCGCCGTCCGCGCGCCATGGCGTCGATCCAACCGACCGAATAGCTGACGGTCTTGCGGCACTCCTCGAAGCCGGCCATGAAGGCGTCCAGATCCGTCATGCGGCGTTCGCGAACCTCCATGTGCGCGGAGGGCACGCGCAGCATCCGAAAACAGATGCGCAGCATCAGGCCGGTCAGCCCGATGCCGCCCACCGTGGCGCGAAACAGCTCTGCGTCGTCTTCCGGCGAGACCCGGCGGCACTCGCCCGATGGCAGCAACAGGTCGACCCACAGCAGGTGATTGCCGAAGCTGCCGACCTTGTCATGGTTCTTGCCATGTACGTCGTTGGCCACTGCCCCGCCGATGGTGGTGAAGGCAGTGCCGGGGCTGACCGGAAAGAGGTAGCCTTTCGGCAGAAATTCATCCAGCAGCTGGCGGAAGGTCACGCCAGGCTCGCAGACCAGCCGGCCGCTCTCGGCGTCGAAGTCGAGGACCCGGTTCATCCGGCCGGTCAGCAGGCTTCGCCCCTCGCCGTTAAGCGCCGCATCGCCATAGCTGCGGCCACCGCCATGCGGCAGCACAGTCTTGCCACCGCAGTCGGCCAGCGCGGCCGCCGCCGCCGTCTCGTCGGGTGGCGCACAGGCCGGGGTTTTGTGCCGCGTCGTACGGCCCCAGCCGGTGAGCGCGGTCTCTTCCCAGGTCACCACCGGACCAGGCTCCAAATCACTGCTGCTGCCCGGCCGGCAAGGCCGGCTAGCCATGAATTAGATAAGCGAAGGTAATGGCCCAAAGAACGATCGTTGCAATCAGGAACTTGTCGGTCAGCACAATCACCGTAGGCGAACCGGAGCGCCGCTCGACCAGCATGATCTGCAGATAGCGCAGGATGCCGGCGATCACGAAGGGCGAGGTATAGTAGATGCGCTCGGTGCCCAGTTCGGCCATCACCTCGCGGTCCGTGGTGTAGACCATGTAGGCCACCAACAGCGCCCCCAGGATCACCGCTACGGCAATGTCGAGAAAGTCCATGTTGTAGCCTTCGAGGCTGCGCCGATGGTCGTTGCCCAGGCTCTTCTCCAAATCGTCCCGCCGCTTGCCGAGCGCGAGAAACAGCGCCAGCAGTCCGGTGACGATCATGATCCAGGCGCTGGGCTCGACGTTGATCAGGACGGCGCCCGCGGCGATCCGCAGGACGAAGCCGAAGGCGATGATCAGGACATCGAGAATCGCCATATGCTTGAGCCGTAACGAGTAGGCCAGATTGGCGGCGAAGTAGATGGCCAGGAGACCGGCGAGCTCCGGCGACAGCCAGAGGGCGGTCGCGAAGCCCGTGACCAACAGGGCTGCCATCAGCGCGAAGGCAGCGGACGGGCCAACTGTACCGGCCGCCAGGGGGCGCCGTGCCTTGGTCGGGTGCAGGCGGTCCGTCTCGCGGTCCATATAGTCGTTGAGGATGTAGACCGCGCTGGTCACGAGGCAGAAGACCGCCATGCCGACCAGGACGCGTAGCAGGATGTCGAACGACACAATCGGCGGCGTAAAGAACAGCGGCGCCGCGACGAAAAGGTTCTTGATCCATTGGTGCGGCCGCATGAGGCGCAGCATGGCGGCGCCCTGGCCGGCAGAGCCTTTGATTGATGCTCTGGCCGAGGCATCGGCGGCATCCCTGGCCGAGGACGTGGTCTCGCGGGCGCTCGTGTCGTCCTTAATAGCCACCGCGCTCCCCCTTTGCCGGCGGTTGCTCGAGGCGGGCGAAGCCGTCTGCGTCATCCTGTCGCGTCTCCTACCTGGTATCAGGGCTCCCGCCATGGTAGCCCGGACGGCGGCCCTCTCCGGTCGCCTGGTTCATCGCCAGGCATCGCCCCTCATCTCAGCGCCCAAGAATAGACGATCTGCTGGCCGCAAAGAACACGCGGCGCGTTAAAAAAGCAATGCCTTCCTGAGGCCTCTGTCCACAGGCGCTAGTCCAATAGACAGAGCAGCGCGTAGCAGCTATCGAAGGCATGCCGAAACAGGAAATAGAGCAACAGGTCGAGCGCCAGGCAGAAGGCTAGAAACGGTAGACAGACAAAACCCGCGAAGTAGAGGCCGGCCCAGGGCGTGAAGCGCCGTTCCGGGACAAGGACTCCGCGTACGACCGTCCCTCTTGGCGGCTTTCCCGGCGGCTTTTGCGGCGCAGTTCCGGCACTGCTTCTGGAAAGGCTGTCCATAGCCAGAGACTAGGACGAAAGACATAACGATTAAAGAACAGCGTCAGATTGCGCCGGCGGTGCCGGAAGGCCGGCTCACGAGCGGTTGGGACGACTGCAGTCGTGGCGATTGGGACACCTATCTTGCCGCCTGCGGGAAATCCAGTCTCGAGCAGTCCTGGGCCTATGGTAGTGCCGTCGCAGCCGTCGGCGGGCGCCGCGTGCAGCGCGGCGTGATCCGCTGCGACGGCGAGCCCCTGGCCATGGTGCAGGCCTTCGTGCTGCGCCGCTTTCTGCCGGCGTCGCTGGTGCAGATCCTGCGCGGCCCGCTGTGGCTGAGGGGTTGCAACAGCGAGGAGCGCCGGGCCGCTTACCGTGCGATCCGAGATCGCTTCCGCTGGCGCCGGCGCGAGCTGCTGGTCTGGATGCCCGAGTTGCCGGAGGCGCCGGAGAGCGAGCGACTGATGCGCGCCACCGGCTGCCGGCGTATGGTCACGGGCTATTCCTCGCTTTGGCTTGATTTGCGCCAGGACAGTGCGGCCCTGCGTGCCGCGCTGCACGGCAAGTGGCGCAATGCCCTGCGGCGCAGCGAAAACAGGGGGCTTCGCGTGCGCAGTGGGCCCGGCGAGGCCCGGCTCGACTGGCTGCTGGAGCGGCATGAGGCCTTTCGCCGAAAGGCGGGCTTCGTGGGCCCGCCGGCAGCCCTGGTGCGGGCGATCGCGGCCGATGCGGCGCGCGAGGAACTGCATGTCCTAGGCGCCTACGATGACGCCGCCGACGATAGAAGCGAGCCGTTGGCTGGGATCCTGCTGTTCGGCCACGGCCGCAGCGCGACCTACTACGTCGGCTGGACCAGTGCTGCCGGGCGCCGCGCCCAGGCGCACAACCTCCTTCTGTGGCGGGCGATCGAGGCCCTGAAGGCGAGCGGCACGCAATGGCTCGACCTCGGCGGCGTTGATGCCCGTCATGCGCCTGGCGTCGCCCGTTTCAAGCTCGGCCTGGGGGGCAAGCTCTTTACGCTATCCGGCACCTACATTTAGGCGTGTCGCTGGAGGCTCAGGTCGAAGCCTGCTTGATCTTGGCGCGCAGCTGCTCGATCAGAGGGTCGATGTCGCCGCCGGTCTGGCCGAGGATGGAGCCATATTCGGAACGCAGCGTGATGCCCATGGAGACGCCTTCGGTCACCACGTCGACGATGCGATAGCCGCCCTTTCGCTCGACCACGCGCCAGTCGACCTCGGCAAACTTGCCGCTGTCCAGCTTGACCTTGGAGTTGACGGTGAAAAGGCCTGGCTTGTCGGAATCCTCGATGGCACCCTTGATCTCGAAGGAGTCGGCCGATGCGCCGGTAAAATAGGGCGCGAAGCGGGCGGCCATGACTTGCTGGAACACATCGATGAAGGTCGTACGCTGGCTGTCCGAAGTGCCCTTCCAGAAGCGGCCGAGAATGAAGCGTGCGATGGCCGGCAGGTCGAAGCCCTCGGTGAGGAGCTGGCGGAAGTTGTCCTGCCGCAGCGTGTCGTCGATCGCCGGGTCGCCCAGCATCGAGACGGCGCGCGCGCCCAGGTCTTCCATGAATCCGGCCGCGCTGGCCGGCTTCGCCGCCGCGGCGGGGCGCACCACGGCGTCGATCAGGCCGCCGATCAGCGTGAACGTGGCGGCGCCCAGCAGGAGCTGTCGCCGAGACGGAGCGGCTTTGCTTCGTTTGCGCGTTCTCTCAAGCACCTATCGTATCCCGCAACTGTTGATCCGGCGGTCGAACCGCACGATATCCGATCGCAACCTATGCTGTACCAGCGCTCAGCAGTAGGTCCACGTCTCAGCACGGCTTCGCCGCGCTCGGACCGCCATCTCCCACCCAAACCAGCGCTTGCTTAATGTCCCCTAACTTGGCGCAAAGCGGAAAATCATCAAGCTCCAAAATGATGACAATTGTGTGGCTCGATCCGCCCGTCAATCGACCGAGTGGGCCAGTATCATACTGATTTCGCACAAAGGGCTGCGCGCCTCCTCGGCCCAGTCGACGAAGGCCTCCTGCACCTTGACCTGGGCCTTCTTGCCCTTCGGCAGGCCGTCGAAGGCGCCCCAATGGTTCAGGGCACGCACCACATTGTCGGTCAGGACGAAAGTGTCCTTGCCAGCCATGCGCAGAAAGACGGGCGCCGAGTTGCCGCCCAGCTGCTTGAAACGTTTGCTCAGGTCGTGCCACAGGCCAACCACGTCGTTTGCCGGCCAGTCGGCCAGGTAGGCGCCGAAACTGCCGCATTCTTCGATCAGGGCGCAGAGAGCCGCGGCGTTGTCGCGGGTCGCCTTGATCTTGCCCCAGTGGCGGATCAAGCGCTTGTCGGCCATGAGCGCTTCCAGCGCTTCGTCGCTCATCGCGCGCAACCGCCGCGGGTCGAAGCCGAGAAAAGCCTCCTCGAAAGCCGGCCACTTGGCGTCCACCAGGCTGTGCTTCAGGCCGGCGCGGAACACGCGCAGCGAAAGGAGCGAGAGATAGCGGTCGTCCGCGACCTTGCGCAGCGCGACCGGCGACTTGGGAGGTGTCAGCCGTTCCTTCAGGCGGTCCTTCAAGGCCGCCGCGCCGCCGCAACGACTCTCCGCCGTCTTGCGTATCCGATCGAACGACGCCGCCATGCCGGGCCTCCCGCAAGCCTGCCGGAGGCTTACTATCCGATTGTTCGGTATTTCGCCAGCTTTGCCGCTGCCGGAGCTTGAATTGCGCCGCCTGCCCGGCTCGCGCAGACGTGACCCCGCCGTGAGCGCTTTTTTGCCCTCAAGGAGGCGTCCTAAACGGTTGAAGTTGTGTGACAAAGCGGCGCTGACGCCGCGAGAAGGCCAATCGATGTGACATTCGTCACTTCTTGAAGCGCCCTTGGTTCCCACGTCTGGAGCAAGGGAGAGTTACCATGCAACAGTTTTCCACACGCGCGAACCAATGGCGGCCCCTGGCGGGCCTGTCGCTCAATAGCTTGCTGCTGGCGGGCGCAGGGCTGTGCCTGCTGAACGCCATACTGCTCCGTTCGTTCTCCGGCTAGGCCGTGTCTCGATTCGCGGCCGTGCCGTTGTCGACCAGACGCAGGGGCGGAAAGCGAACGACCGCCAAGGTGCCCACGCCCACCCGGCTCTCCAGGGTCAGGTTTCCGTCGTGCAGCTCGATCAGGGCCTTGCTGAGCGGTAGGCCGAGTCCCATTCCTTCGTAAAGACGCTCCAGCCTGCTGTCCGCCTGTGCAAAAGGGGATAGTTTCAGCGAGGCGGACTCGAACCCGATGCCGTTGTCGCGCACGGCAAGGGCCAACCAGCCCGTCTTCTCGACACCGGCCGTTACGCGGATCTGGCCGCCGACCGGTGTAAACTTGATGGCGTTCGAGAGCAGGTGAAGCAGCGCCTCCCTGACCAGCGCCTCGTCGCCGACCAGTAGCGGCAGTGACTCCTGCGTCGCGACGCTGATCACCCGCCCGTCCGCCGCATCGCCAGACAGCGCGACGCATTGCCGTAGGAGGCGCTCGATCGCGATCTGCTCGTGCTTTGGCACCAGTGTACCGCCTTCGATCTGCGACAGGCAGAGCATGTTCTCGATCTTGCGATGCAGCTCGGAGCCGCTGCGGAAGATGTAGCCGGCATACTCCCGGTAGCTCGGTTCGCTAAGCTTGCCCTGCCGCATGAGGTCGGAAAGGCCGATAACGTGATTGAGCGGCGTGCGCAGCTCATGGCTGACCGTCGAGAGTATGGCTTTGGTCGTCCGCTCGGCAGCCCCGGCGTCGGCGCGGGCACGGCGCAGCTCTCGCTCCAGCTCCTCCGACTCGGCGATGATCCGACCCAGCCCCGAGGTCAGCTGCAGCTGGCGCTGGTGCAGCGCGATGCCGTCGGAAATCGAGCGGGCAAGCTCCTCGCCCGGACAGGGCTTGTTGTGGAAACGCTGGGCACAGCCCTGGTTGATGGCGGCAATCGCGGTCTGCTGGTCGTTGCAGCCGGTCAGCATCATGCGCACGGTGTCTGGCGTGCTTCGCTTTATGCGGGACAGCAGTTCGGCGCCATCCATGCCAGGCATGCGCATGTCGGAGACCACGACGGCGACCGGCCCTTCCCGCTCGAGCTGCGCCAGCGCTTCCCCTCCACCCGAGGCGGTCAGCAGGTCGAAGCGTCCGCTCAGCTCGCGGCGATAGGCCGCCAGCACGTTCGGTTCGTCGTCGACCAGCAATACCTTTGCGGTCATGCCACTCACTCCTACCTGGTTGTATCGTCGATTGGCCTAGGCGGCGGCTGTCGGCTTCTCCGGTTGCGGCTCGTTGCCGGCCGGCCGGAGCACGTAGATCGGCTCCTTGAGCTTGCGCACGCGGTGCAGGTTGCGCAGCTTTTCCAGCAAGGCCTCGGACAGCTCGTTGCCGGCGGCCAGGATGAGCTGGTCGTTGTCGGTCTCGATGTTGGAGGCCAGCACGTCGCCGGGCCGCAGCAAGCCGAAGGACAGCGGCTCGCGCCGCTCCTGCGCGTCGGGCTCGGATTTCTCGCTGTCGTCTGCATAGAGCTCCCGCGCAGCGGCCAAGACCGCCGGGTCGTAGAGTTGGGCTCGCCCGCTCAGCTGCTCCCAGGCAGCGGGATCCTGCGGCTGGCCGGCGCTGAGCTTGACCAGGTCGTTGACCAGGCGCAGGACTCGGGCGCCGATCGGAATGTCTTCGCCGGCGATCGCTTCGTCGGGAAAGCCGCTCCCGTCGAAGCCCTTGGCCTGGTAGTAGATGATCTCGCTGACGTCCTGCAGGCGCGGGATGTTGGCGATCAGGTCGCGGCTGATCTCCGGCACCCGGGCGACCATGGCTCGCTCGTCCTCGTCGAGCTTGACGCGCTTGCGCAGCTTGGCGGTGATCTCATTGGGTAAGGTGATGCGGCCGATCGGCGACAGCATGGCCGCCATGTCGAGCTGCCAGAGGTTCTGCAGCTTCATGTGGCCGGCAATCTTGCGCGTCATGCCGCGCAGCAGCCGGGTCCTGCCGAAGGCCTCTGGGTCGACCAGGGACAGTACGTCGACCAGCACCTTGATGCTGCCGGCCAGGGTCTGCTCGAGCAGCTCGCGTTCGGCGTTGAGCAGGCGGTACTGCACCAGGGCGGCCTCGATCGCGGCGGCCAGATCCTCGGGCGGGCAGGGCTTGGTTATGAAACGGAAGATCTGTCCGTCGTTGACCGCGTCCATGGCGGTCTGCTGGTCGGCATTGCCGGTCAGCATGATGCGCACCGTGTCGGGATGGAACTCGGTGAACTGACCCAGCAGCTCGACGCCGTTCATGCCCGGCATCTGCATGTCGCTGACTATGACGGCGAAGGGGCCGTCCGATCTCACAGCGGCGAGCGCCTGTTCGCCGCCTTGTGCCGTCACGAACTTGAACCGCTTGCGGAGCTGCCGGGTGTAGGAGGCCAGGACGTTGCTGTCGTCGTCGACGAAGAGGATCTTTTCGCTCATGCGATGGCCTCGTGCTTGCCAATCTCGGCGGCTTCCGCGCGCCAGATGGAGACATGCTCCGAGACGCCGAGCCTTTCCAGATAGCCGTGATCGAGCTGGACAGTATCCTCGGCGCTCTCCTGCTCGTCGAGCAGGGCCCGCGCGACGTGAACGGCGGTCGGTGCATCGAAGGCGTTACAACCCTCGAGCCCGGGCGTACGATGCAGCCTGATCGCCTCCACCAATGGATCGGGCAGACCCCAGAGACCGGCCAGAAAGGCCCCGACCGCCGCCGATTGATCGCCCGGCTCCCGGTCGTGCGCGGCCAGAAGCAGAGCGCCGGCGTCGTGCAACAGCCCGGCCGCGCCGGCGACTTCGACGTCGGCGGGCGCCAATCCCTCCACTTCGGCAATGATCCGCGCCAGGCGGGCGCAGACAGGCGCCCTTCTCCAGATGCGCTCAATCAGGGCCGCATTCGGCCCGGCCGGCGCATGGTTCCAAATCAGGTTGTAGTCGGCGATCAACGTGGCGAGGCGTTCGCTGCCGATCAGCTGGACCGCCTGGCCCGGTTTGGCGACCTCGGCGCCGATGCCGAAGTAGCCGGAGTTCGCCAGTTGCAGGCTCTTGGCCGCAAGGCCGACGTCCGCCGCGACGATCTCGGCAATCGGCTCGATGGATGGTTCGGGCGTGGCCAATAGCTCATCCAGGCGAGCTCGAAGCGTCGGCGGGCTCGGCAAGGCGCGCGCCGCCAGGACGAGCCGCCGGGCGGTTTCGTCCTGGAGACCGTCGCGCAAAGCTATGGCACGGCGCACCGCCGCGATCAGTTGGTCACCGTCACAGGGCTTGCAGTGGAACTGATGGCTGGGTCCCACCAGGCGGAAAGTCGCCTCCTGCTCGCACTGGCCGGAGAGGACCATGCGGATGGTTGGCGGATAGCGCTTGGCTGCCTCCGAGATCAAGGCGGCACCGTCCATACCGGGCATGCGCATGTCGGAGATCAGGACATCGACCGGAGCGGACTCCATCTGCGCCAGCGCTTCCGCGCCGCCGCCGGCGAAATCCATGTCCCACTCCTTGCGCACTACGCGCATCGTGCGCCGCAGGCCCTGCAGCACGTTCTGCTCGTCGTCGACGAAGAGAACGTCGAGCGGCATCTAGGCGGTCGCCTGCGCTTGATCGCGATCGCCGAGCGGCAAGCGCAGGATGAAAGTCGTACCCTTGCCGAGCTCTGACTCGACCGCGATGCTGCCGCCGTGCTTCTTGGTGATGATGCTGTGCGAGATCGCCAGGCCCTGGCCGGTGCCCTTGCCGGGCTCCTTCGTCGTGAAGAAGGGATCGAAGATCTTGCGCAGATTCTCCTCGGCGATACCGGTGCCGCTGTCGCTGATGCGGATCTCCACCCAAGGTTCGACCTTCCGAGTCGTGACCGTGATGCGGCCCTTCTCCTCGCCGTCGCCGCCAAGGCTCTCCTCTATCGCGTGGGCGGCGTTGACGATCAGATTCAGGATCACCTGATTGAACTCGCCCGGCAGGCAGGGAACCAGCGGCAAGCTGGTATCCAGCACCTCTTCCAGATCGGCCACGTATTTCCACTGATTGCGCGTAACTGTGACGGTGTTCGAGATCGCGTGATTGATGTCGATCGCGCTCTTCTCCTTGGCGTCGGGATGCGAGAATTCCTTGATCGCTTGGACGATCTCGCTGATGCGGCCGACGCCTTCCAGGGTCTGCGTGATGGAGGTCGGGATTTCCTCGCTGAGATACTCCAGGTCGGCCTCTTCGGCCGTCGCGTCGGCCTTGCCGAGAGCCTCGGCCAGAAGGCCAGCCTCTTTCGCCGCTGCCGCGAGCTCCTGGAAGGCCTGCAAGGCGGTGCCGAGATCGGTGAAAGCATCCTGCAGGAAACGTACGTTATCGCCGACGTACTGCACCGGCGTGTTGATCTCGTGGGCAATGCCGCCGGCCAAGGTGCCAAGAGACTCCATCTTCTGCGCCTGACGCAGCTCCTGCTCCAGCTCGGCCTTTTCGGCTTCGCGCTGCTTGCGGCGGGTGATGTTGCGGCAGATGCCGACGAACATCTGCGCGCCGGCAACGTCCATCTCGGTAATGACGATCTCGAGCGGCACCAGGCTGCCATCCTTGCGCTGCCCCTCGACCTCGCGGTTGATGCCCATGATCTTCGCGTCGAGGGTCTCGCAATAGCGCTGCAGGTAACCATCGTGTTCGCTGCGATAGGGTTCGGGCAGCAGCATGCTGATATTGCGCCCGATGGTCTCGGTGACCGAGTAGCCGAAGATACGTTCGGCTGCGCGATTGTAGGTTTGAATGGTGTCGTCGCTGCCGATAGCGATGACGGCGTCGGCGGTCGAGTTCATGATCGAGCTGAGCCGGCTCTGGCTTTCGCGCAGCTTGGCCTCGCTTTCGCGCAGCTCGTCGGCCATGCGCCGCTGCTCTTGGAACTCGGCCTCGCGCGCCTTGTACAGCTTTTCCAGTGTGCGGCTGGCCTCGTAGAGCTCGCGCGATTTTTCTTCCAGCAGGGTCTCTGCCTGCTTGCGGGCCGCACGTTCCCGCTGAACCTGCCGCTGCAGTGCCTCGACAAGCTCGGTCATGGATCAGCCCTGCTGTTCCAGGACGAAGCGGACATGTGTGTTCTGTCCGCCCGAGAGATCTTCGCGGCTGAGCGTAATGGCCTCCTTGAAATGGTCGATGCAGGCGCGGATCAGGCCCTCCGCAAGATCGGCCAGGCCGCGAGACGAGCGGTAGTTCACAACCAGGCGGTTCGGCTCGGGTCGCTCGTGTTCCAGGCTCGGCAGCTCGGCATCGCTATAGAGCTTACGCACTTCGGTGTGAATGTGGTCGTGCACCGTGCAAAGGAAATCGAGCGAGCTTGTCTGCCCCTCGAAGAACATAGGATAGCCGGTGACGAAACGGCCGAAGAGGTAACGGCCGAAGCCTTGGAGAAGATCGGGCACCGGCGTGCCGGTCTCGCTGCTGAGCTGCCCGACCAGCGACACCATCTCGTCGTGGTGGTAGGTTCCGACCGCGGTATAGGCGCCGCCGGACGGCAGGTCGGACTGCTCGACGATGCGGTCGGCGATCACCGGCGAGAAGCTGGATTCGACCATCTCAAGAAATTCTGTAAAGACGACGCCTTTCATTCAGCGACTCCAGACTGCTGGGATGCGGGGGTTCGGCTGCCGCGGTGGCACGGATCTGGATCGTCGCCCCGGTGCCGGCAGGCAGGAAGAAAATCTGCCGTTTGGCGGCTCCAGCGGGCCGAACGCCTTGGGAATACACTCCGATAGAAATAGGCCTTAAGCAGTGTGCCAAAGGCCGATTAAGATCTGATTTACGGGTTTATGATCTTGATTTGTTCTTTTTTGCCTGCAGTAGGCTCTGCCGGAGACGTCAAGCAGCCGCCGGGTTCCTTGGCCGGTCAAGACGTGCCACGGCAGAGCGATCCTTGGTAGGACGCAGCCAGGGCTCGCCGTCGGCGAAGGTGCCGCCGGCGCCGTTTGCGCCGCGATAGGTGACCCGCTCTACCTGGTGCAGCCGCAGGATCTGCTGAGCAAGGCGTTGCGCGGTAGCCGCGTCCAGCCCGTCGAGTCTGAGTTCGACGAGGCGCGTTGCCGGGCTACGCCTGTGGACCTTCACTGCGAGCGGCGAAAACGACTTGTCGGCCAGTGTGCGCAGAAGGCACGGCAGGAAATCGTCGTTGCCGTGGCCCGTAACCAGAAGGTCGGTGAAGCCCTGTTGTGGCCGTAATGGGTTGCGCGGTTCGGCCAGCAACCAGGCCATCTCCCGCTCCCGTGCATCGGAGCAGCGCGCTTCTTCGACGATCTGATCGAGCCAGTTGTCAAACAGGCGTTGTGCGGCCTGGGACCAGCCATTGACCGGCGCCTGCATCGGATCGTCGTCCGGGAAGTAGTTTTCGGGTACGGCGATCTCCAGGCCGGCCTTCCGGTCGCGGCGGTACTCCAGCGCCAGGGTGTCGCGGTCGTATTCCAGGTGGTTGAACATATAGGCGGCGCGGCGCGGCCGATCCTCGATCAGGCACAACCCCGCTTTCGGCGAGCTTGCCAGCACGTCGAGGCCGCGGCCGTGCGGCAGGTCGGCGACGCGGATCTCTGTATGGCGCGAGACCGGCGTCGGAAAACCTCGCTCGAGCCCCGTCATCAGGCGCGCGCCCGGCGTGCCGGCGTCCTGCTTGAAGACGCCGAACATCTTGCGGTCGAGGTCGTGCTTGGGAACGCCGTGCGCGTGGTAGAGAGCCGCCTGGGCGGCCCAGCAGATATGGAAGCTGCGTTGCACGCGGGTTTGTGCCCAATCGAAGATCGCCGTCAACTCCGCCCAATAGGTCACCTCTTCGAAGGGTAGGGTCTCGACCGGCGCACCTGTGACGATCAGGCCGTCGAAGTCCTGGTCGCGCACCGCCTGCCAAGGCTGGTAGAAGGCGGCCATGTGTTCCGGCGCCGCGGTCTTCGCCTTGTAGGAGCCGGGAACGATCAAGGTCAGCTCGATACGATGCGGCGAGCGGCCCAGCAGGCGGGCGATCTGCGTCTCGGCGACCGACTTCTGGGGCATGAGGTTGAGCAGCGCGATCCGCACGGGGCGGCTGCCATGGGGACCGCTCCAGGCCTGCTCGACCACGACCACACCTTCCTTTCGAAGGCTGTCGCAGGCCGGCAGGCCAGGGGCCAGTTTGATCGGCATGATCGGGCATCCCCGGAACGCGGTCTCGGAAGGCCGCGCCCCGGGACGTCTCCGTTTGGCCTAGGCGGCCTCGGCCAGTTCGCTGGCCGCACGCAGTGCCTGTGCCAGGTCGCCCAGGATGTCGTCGATATGCTCGATGCCGACCGAGAGGCGGACATAGCCGTCGGTGACGCCGGTCGCCAGCCGCTCTTCCGGCTTGAGCTGCTGGTGCGTCGTCGAGGCTGGGTGGATCGCCAGGGTGCGGGCGTCGCCGATGTTGGCCACGTGATAGATCATCTGCAGCGCGTCGATGAAACGCCGTCCGGCCTCGCGGCCGCCCTTCAGCTCAAAGCCGACCAGACCGCCGAAGCCGCCCGCCATGTAGGTGTCGGCGCGGCGCTTTTGCTCGCCGGTGAAGACCGAGGGATGGATCACACGCGTGACTTCCTCGTGGCCGGTCAGGAAATCGGCGACGGCCTGCGCGTTGCGGCAGTGCTCGCGCATGCGCAAGGGCAGCGTCTCGAGACCCTGGATGAACTGGAAGGCGTTGAAGGGGCTGACCGCATAGCCCAGATCGCGCTGCAGGGTGACCCGGGCCTTGAGGATGTAGGCGATGGGCCCCAGGGGCTTGACCGCTTCCGTCCAGACTGCGCCGTGGTAGCTCGGGTCCGGCTGGTTCAGCATAGGGAAGCGCTTGGCGTGCTTCTCCCAGTCGAAGGTGCCGCTATCGACCAGCAAGCCGCCGATCGAGGTGCCATGGCCGCCGATGTACTTGGTCGTCGAGTAGACGATGATGTGGGCGCCGTGGTCGAAGGGCTTGCAGATGATCGGTGCTGCGGTGTTGTCCATGATCAGCGGCACGCCAAGCTCATTGCCGATCTCGGCGACTTCGCGGATCGGAAAGACGTGCAGCTTCGGGTTCGGCAGGGTCTCGGCATAGTAGGCGCGAGTCTTATCGTCGGTTGCGCGGCGGAAGGCCTCCGGATCCTGCGGATCGACGAAGCGTACCTCGATGCCCATGGTCTCGAAGGTGTTGGCGAAAAGGTTCCAGGTGCCGCCGTAGAGGTCTGTCGAGCTGACGATGTTGTCGCCGGACCGCGCGATGTTGTGGATCGACATCGCCGTGGCGGCCTGCCCGGAGCTGACCGCGAGTGCCGCCGCGCCACCTTCAAGGGCGGTCACGCGCTGCTCCAGCACGTCACAGGTCGGGTTCATGACCCGTGTGTAGATGTTGCCCAACTCCTCCAGCGCGAAGAGCTTGCTGGCGTGATCGGTGCTGTCGAACTGATAGGAGGTAGTCTGGTAGATCGGTACGGCGACCGCACCGGTCGTTGGGTCGGCGCGATGGCCGGCGTGCAGGACCACGGTTTCGGGATTGCTGCTGGTGGGGAGGGTGGTTTCGTCGGTCATGGAAATTCCCTTCGGTGAGCTCTCTGAGCGTGATGATTGGTATGAACTAAGGAAAGGATCAGGCGGCGCGGCGCTCTCGATCGGCGGTCGACTGCAGATGCTGGGCGACGATCGGGTTGACGACGTGCCGATGGGTAAGCGGCAGCATGTGACCCGCACCGTTCAGGACCTTGGTCTGGACCCTGGGCAGGACGCTGGCCAGCAGATCGGCGATGCGCTGCACCGGTTCTGGCGAACGATCGCCGCGCAGGATCAAGGTGGGCTGGGTGATCGCCGCGTAGTCCTCGAGCAGCGTCGGCTCGGTGATCGCGGCCCAGAAGTCCATCGGCACCTTGGGCGCGGCGCGCAGGACGGCGGCTTGCTGTCGCTCGCCCATCCCGGCCCAGGCACCCTTGCCGTTCCAGTAGTCAACGAAGCGCTGCATGGCGGCGTCGTGTTCGCCGCGCTCGACCGCGCCGGTCACGTCGTCGGCGAGGACGCGGACCTCCTCGAAGAACTTCACGGCGCGCGGATCGCTGTTCCACAGCAAGTGAAAGGCGACCGGCTCGATGAGGGTCAGGCTGCGAAAGCGCTCCGGCTGCTCGATCGCGAGCTTGAGTGCGACGGTGCCACCGTAGGAATGGCCGACGAGATGAACCGGATCGTCGCAGCGCTCTATCAACGCCGACACGATGGCCGCTTCGTCGGCCAGGCGCAGCCGCTCGGTGCCGCTCCAGGTGCCGGTCGCGCCATAGCCGTGGAGGTCGGGGGCGATCATTTGGAAGCTTTGGCCGTAGTCTTCGGCAAAGCTGCGCCACTGGCCGCCGGAACAGGCGGAGCTGTGCAACAGCACGACGGTATCTCTGGGCGCGGTTTCAGCACCGGCTGTCTCCAGATAGGAAACCGTCGTCCCGTTCAGTTCCACTGTCGGCATGGCCACCATCCCCCTGTTCATCCGAATCTCGGACAAAGCGTCCCGCGGCGGCCGATCGGGCCGCGTCCGTCTTTGCTGTTGCGGTGTCAGCGCTCGGCCTAGCGGATCGCGCCGCGGTATCGAGCGTTGATGTAGGGTGGCTCTGTTTCTGGTTTGTGTCCGGCCAACCGCACTTTGGGTTTCAATTGTTTCGGGCCGGGATAGTGGTCATTTTTGCTTATGGAACAGGGCGTTGCGGCGTGCCCTGGCGCTGGCGCGCCTCCCATTCCTCGTCGATCCAGACCGGCGCGTTGGAGGCGGGCGGGGGCTCGCGATCCAGGATGATGTCGGCGGCCTTCTCGCCGACCATGATGGTGGGCGCGTTCAGGTTGCCGTTGGTGATGGTCGGGAAGACCGAGGAATCCACGACCCGCAGGCGCTCGATGCCGCGCACCCGGCAATCGGCATCCAGCACGGCCAGGGGATCGTCGTCGCCGCCGATCTTGCAGGTGCAGGAGGGATGGTAGGCGCTTTCCGCATTCTGCCGCACCCAGCCGTCGATCGCCTCGTCGCTGCTGACCTGCTCGCCGGGCTGGATTTCCTCGCCGCGATAGCGGTCCATGGCCGGCTGGTTGAGGATCTCCCGGGTCAGGCGGATGCAGGCGCGGAAGGCTTCCCTGTCGTCCTCGTGCTGCATGTAGTTGAACAGCACGCGCGGTTTCTCCGTCGGGTCGGCCGACTTGATGCGCACCCACCCGCGGCTCTTCGGCTTGTTCGGCCCGACGTGGACCTGGAAGCCGTGGCCGTCGAAGGCGGCATTGCCGTCGTAGCGCATGGCCGCCGGCAGGAAGTGATACTGGATGTCGGGCCAGCGGATACCCGCTTTGGAGCGGATGAAGGCGCAGGATTCGAAATGATTGGTGGCGCCCAGTCCGGACTTGAAGAAGAACCAGCGGGCGCCGATCAGGAACTTGTGGAAGGGATCGAGCTGGCCGTTGAGGGTGATCGGTTCCTTGCACTGGAACTGGAAGTAGACCTCCAGGTGGTCCTGCAGGTTCTCGCCGACGCCGGGCAACTCGTGTTGCAGCGCGACGCCGGCTTCCTGCAGGACCGGCCCCGGGCCGATGCCCGAGAGCTGCAAGAGGCTTGGCGAGCCGATCGAGCCGGCCGCCAGGATGACCTCGCGGCGGGCTTTTGCCGTGACGCTGCGCCCGCCCTGCTGATACTCGACACCTATGGCCCGCTTGTCTTCGAGTACGACCCGCTTGGTGAGCGCGTCGGTGGCCACCTTCAGGTTGGGCCGCGTGCGCGCCGGCTTCAGGTAGGCGTTCGCGGTCGACCAGCGCACGCCGTCCTTGACGGTCATGTGCATGGCGCCGAAGCCTTCCTGCTGATAGCCGTTGTAGTCGCCGGTCTGCAGATAGCCGGCCTGCTCGCCTGCCTCGACGAAGGCGCGGTAGAGCGGGTTCTTCATTTCGTTCCCGTTGCAGGTGGCGAGCGCCCCTTCGCCGCCGCGGTAGTCGTCGGCGCCATCCTTCCAGGTCTCGGCGCGGCGGAAGTAGGGCAGGCAGTGGCGGTAGCCCCAGCCGTCGGCGCCTTGCTCCTCCCACTCGTCGAAGTCGCAGGCATGGCCGCGCACGTAGACCATGCCGTTGATCGAGGAGGAGCCGCCCAGCACCTTGCCGCGCGGGCAGTGCATGCGCCGGTCGTCCATGAAGGGCTCCGGCTCGGACTCGAAGAACCAGTTGTAGCGCTTCATGTTCATGGGGATGGAGAGCGCCGTCGGCATCTGGATGAAGATGCTGCGATCGCTGCCGCCGGCCTCGATCAGCAGGACGCTGGTGCCGGCATTCTCGGTTAGGCGGTTGGCCAGCACGCAACCGGCCGAGCCGGCGCCGACGACGATGTAATCGAATTCCTCCATGACCCCGGCCCCTTGCAGTTCCCGCCCCTGCCATGCGGCGAGTATCGGCCACAGCCTTACAGCCTCTGTGGTCAGCCTATCCTCCGGGCCGCGAACAGCGATGGCAAGTCTGCGACACCCGTGACGTTCGGGAACGTCTGGCGACCTGTCGATCCAGCGTGGCCAAGCCGTGTGAAAGCCGCTCGATCGCAGGACTCCGCGCAGGACCGCCCGGGTTTCAGGAACTTTTCATGTTTCTGTCAGGAGACGTTCATCCTGGCTTCAGGAGGGTCTCACGCTTGATCGCCAAGTCTAGGTCGTACAACGCGAGCAATCGCGGCCCTACTTCGGAGAAAAGAACATGACCATCGAAACTCTTGGTCGGCCAGCCGTCCCCCAACGCGCCAAATGGGCCTTCACGACCCGCCGGGTCGCTCGTGCGGACGTGGCCGGGATTGGCGGCACTGTGAGGCATGCGGTCTCGGGTGACCTGGTACTCGGGCAAGTCACGAAAGTCGGTCAGCACAAGAAGATCCAGCTGGCCGAGGGGCGCTTTTCGGATGCCTATCTTGGCGACCACGTCGTTCTTACCTGCGGCGATCGCTACGCCCCAGATCAATTCGAAGCGGTGGCGGAGCTCGACCCGGACGGCGCCGATCTGGTCGCCGGTGGCGGCATTGTCGGGCGCATGCGGGAGGCGCACGAGAGGATGACGCCGCCGACGCAGATCAAACCTCTCGGCCTGCTGGTCGACCGGCATGGCGAAACCATCAACATCGCGCGCTATGCGTTGCCGGAAAGGCCGGTCGCCCGTGATGTGGCCGTGATCACCGTCGTCGGGGCCTCCATGAACGCCGGCAAGACGACCGCGGCGGCCAGCCTTGCCCATGGCCTGCACCGTGCTGGGGCCCGCGTCGCGGCCATCAAGGCGACCGGAACCGGCGCATTCGGCGATTTCCATGCCTTCCGCGATGCCGGCGTTCCCGTGGTTGCCGACTTCACCGATGCCGGTATGGCCTCGACCTACCGCCAACCCTTGGAGCGCATCGAACGGGGCTTCCAGTCGCTTATCGTCCATGCGGCCGAAGAAGGCGCCGAGTTGGTCGTGGTGGAGCTCGCCGACGGCGTGTTCCAGACGGAGACGAAGCAGCTTCTGCTCGGCTCCGCGGTCCGCAACAGGCTGAAGGGCATTCTCTTCGCCGCTCCGGATGCGCTCGGCGCCGTTGGTGGCGTCGCCATCCTTCGGCAAATGGGCCTGGAGCCCTTCGCGGTTTCCGGCATGGTGTCTTGCTCACCCCTGGCCATCGCCGAGGCGAAGGCCGTCGTCCAGGTTCCAGTCGCATCCCGCGAAGATCTCTGCGATCCAAACCGTGTCAGCCAGTTAGTGCGAGGCATCATGGCGCTGCCGCGGGCCGGCGGCACCGACTCCGTGATCGAACTGGCCCCGGCGGCATGAGCCGGCTGCCGGACATCTTCGGCGAGGGACGGGCCAAGGGCATCGCCCTGGTCGCCGTCCTCGCCGTCGGCCAGGCGGCGGCAGCCGGGGTCGCGGCCTTCGCAACGCGGGATGTGTTCGCCGCCTTCGCTGCCGGCGGCGCCGAGCCGCCGATCGGATCATTCGGCTTGATCCTGGCCGCCGGTGCGCTCATCGCCGCATTGCGGGTGGCGGAGCGGTCGATCGGCGAAGGGGTCGGACAGGCCTATGCCGCGTCGCTGCGCAAGGCACTGTTCCACCACTTGACACGGATGCCGGCCGGCGAGGTATCGCGTCGCCGCTCCGGCGCGCTGGCGATCCGTTTCGTTGGTGATCTGACGGCCGTTCGGAACTGGGTCAGCCTTGGCGTCGCGCGCCTGATCTCGGGGGCGATTGTGCTGCCGGGCGCGATTGCGGCCCTCGTCTTGCTAGACCCCGTGCTGGCCGCGGCGGCCGCGGTTCCGTTGCTACTCTCCCTTGTCACCATGGCGATCCTTGCGCCGGGGCTTGCGCCGTTGCATCGCCGACTGCGCAGCAAGCGCGCCCGTCTTGCCGCGGATATGACCGAACGCGTTCCGGTCGCGCCCGAACTCCGGCTTCTCGGCCGCGACGGAAAGGAGATGGGGCGATTGGATCAGAGCGCCTGGTCCCTGCGGGCTGCTGCTGTGGCGCGGGCCCGGGCCTCTGCGACGCTGCGGGCCGTGCCCGAGATCGGGGCGACCGCGGCTGCAGCCGCACTTCTGGGCGCGGCCTTCATGACCGGCGCCGCGGCGGCCGAAGCGGCCGGCGCCCTCGCCGCCCTATCCATTCTCGCCTTACCGCTGCGCGATCTGGCCGGCATCTGGGACCGGCGGCGCGCCTGGGAAGTGGCCCGCGACAAGTGCCTGGCCGTCCTCGATGCCCCGGTTTTGGAGCAGCTTCCCGAGCCGACCGGGCGCGACGTCGACGGCCCGGCGCGGGTCGATTTCGACCATGTTGCGGCTGGTGCGCTGCGCGACATCTGCATCGCGGCCGGAGCGGGCGAGAAGATCGTCATCATCGGCCCCAACGGCGCCGGCAAGTCGACCCTGCTGTCCCTCGTCGCCGGCTTGGAGCACGCCGCGGAGGGCCGCGTCGCCATCGACGGCGTGGACATCCGCAGGCTCTCGGACCGTGAGAGGCGCAAGACGGTCGCCTATGTCGGCGCGCGCTCGCCGATCCTCCAGGGCAGCCTGCGCCGTGCCTTGACGCTCGGGATCGATCCGCGCCCCGACGACGAGGCGATCAAGGCCGCGGTGCGTCGCTATGGCCTGGGCGATGCCATGCAGCGGCTGGGCGGGCTGGACGGCCGGCTCGCGGAGGGCGGCCGCAACCTCTCCTCGGGCGAGGTGCGGCGGGTGCATCTGGTGCGTGCCGCGCTGGCCGGCCCCGGCGTTCTACTGCTCGACGAGCCTGACGACGCCTTGGACGTCGAAGGCCGGGCCTGCGTCGAACGCTTGGTGAAGGAGACATCTGCCACAACCTTGATTGTGTCCCATGATCTTTCCTTGGCCCGGCGCGCCGATGTTTTGTGGTATGTCGAGGACGGCAGGCTGCGGGCTGCGGGCCGCCCCGAAGTCCTGATCGGCGGAGGCGGCCCGGTTGCGCGCTTCTTCAGGCCGCGCCATGTTGCGTGAGCGTCGTTGGGCTATGGGCCGGAGCACCGCATGAAGCTTGTTCCCAAGCTGTATCTTTCCTTCGGAACCCTGCTTGCCATCGCCCTCGTCAGCGCCTTCATGGCAGCCATGGGCGCACGCGAGGCCGCGCTCCATCTGGAGCGGACACGCCTCGCGCACGAGGTCTACGAGACCTATCTGTCGCTCTCCAACCACACCTACCAATTGTTCAAGCAATTCGGCGACGCAATGCTGGTTGGCTCCCGCGACAAAGGCGTTCGCAAGTCAAAGCTGCGCGCCAAGATCAGGCAGGATATCACCACGCTTCGCACGCTCATCGCGCTCGAGGTCCAGCTTGTCGGCGAGGAGGAGATCGAGGAGCTCGACAGGCTCGCAGCGATAGAGGGGCTGATCGAGTCCCTGCTGGCCGAATACTCGCAGCTTCTGGAGAGCAGCAGCCGGGACGAGTTCTTCACCGATTGGGAGCGCTTGTCCCATGTGCTGGACGAAAAGGTCGATCTCGATTTCAACGCTCTCGTCCAGGCGGCGCTCGACGGTGAAGCCGAAGAGGTCCGCGAGATCACCGAGGAATCGACGGGCCTGATCCAGCTGTTCAACGGCCTAGCCGCGCTCCTCGCCATCATCGCGATCCTAGCGGCCGGAGCGAGCCTGTGGTTGCTGCTGCGCGATATACGCCGGCCGATTGACAAGCTGCTGGTCGGCGCCAGGGCGCTGGCAGCGGGCAATCTGGAGCATCGGATCAAAGCCGTCGGGCAAAACGAGCTCGACGATGTCGGCCACGCCTTCAACAGCATGGCGGAGGAGATCTCCACACGTGAGACGGCGCTTTCGCAATCCAATGTGCGGCTCGAAAAGGCGGTCGCCGAGCGGACGACTGAGCTCGAGCGTGCCTTGAGCCGGCTCAAGGCCGAAGAGGCCGACCGCAGACGCCTCCTGGCGGATGTCAGCCACGAGCTGCGCACACCGCTGACCATCATTCAGGGAGAAGCGGACATCGCGCTGCGCGGCGGCGTTAAGCCGCCGGAGGTCTATCACGAGGCGCTGGAGAAATCGCGCGATGCGGCCAAGCACACGGCCCGGCTGGTCGACGATCTGCTGTTCGTCGCCCGGCGCGAAGCGGGCGAAGCCCGGCTGCGCACGGCAATGGTGGATCTCGTGAGTTTTCTACCCTCGGTCATCGACGAGAACCGCAGTCTTGCCCATGGCCGCAGCAGCGTCGCTTCGTTTGTTAGCGACCTAGAAGAAGCGGTCGTTCGCTGTGACGGGGACCGCATTCGCCAGGTCGTCGTCATACTGCTGGAAAACGCGCTGCGCTACGGGGCAAGCCGGGTCGAGGTGCAGCTTCATGGCGCTCCGGCGGGCTATGCGATCGCGGTGACCGACGACGGCCCGGGCATGTCCGAGGATGAGCAGGACCGCGCGTTCGACCGTTTCTTCCGCGGCTCCAATGCCGCCGAACGCTACAAGGAGGGTGCCGGTCTCGGCCTGCCGGTCGCCCGGGCGATTGTCGAAGCCCATGGCGGCAAGATCGCCCTGGAAAGCGAGCCGGGCGAAGGGGTCACGGTCTCCTTCACCTTGCCGTCGCGGCCAAAGCTCGAGGCAGTGTCATGAACCTGCTGCTGGTCGAGGACGAGCAGCGTGTTGCCGACTTCATTCAGCGCGGCCTGAGGGCGGAGGGCTGGACCGTCACCCTGGCGCCCGATGGTGAAACGGCCGTCGAGTTGCTGGCAAACGACGATTTCGATGTGGTGGTGCTGGACCTGATGCTGCCGGGTATGGACGGGCAGGATGTTTGCCGGTGCATGCGGGCGCGGAACAACTTCACGCCCATACTCATGTTGACGGCCCTGGACTCGGTCGACGATCGGGTTGCCGGGCTGCGCCTCGGCGCCGACAATTACTTGGGAAAGCCCTTCGACTTCGACGAGCTGGTGGCGCGTATCGAGGCTCTTGCGCGCCGCGCATCGCGCTTTCAAAGCGACGAGACCCGTCGCGAGGTTCTGGCCATCGGGCAGCTCAGCTTCGATACCCGGTCGCTCGAGGTGCGTTGCTGCGAACAGCTGGTCGAGCTATCGGCGAAGGAACGCGGTATCCTGCAATTGCTCATGGCGCACCCCGGACGGGTCCATTCCCGCGAGCGCATCCTGAACGCCCTTTGGAACATCAGCGAGGATCCCTTGACGAATGTCGTCGACGTCTATGTCAGCCGTCTGCGGAAGAAGTTGGGGGCCTGCGGCGAGTACATCCAGACCGTGCGCGGCGCCGGCTATCGGCTTGCCGAGCCGGCCCCGACGACGACCTAACCGAACGCTTCCACCGCCCGAGCCCTCGCAGGTCCTCCCTGTGCGGCGGGAATCGCACAAAGTTGTGGGGCGGCTGCCCCATGGTGTCCTCGGCCGCCTTATCCGTAGGGCCGTGAACGGCGATCGGAGGTCCGAGGCCTGGCGTGAAGCACGCCGGTCCGGGCGATATCGCCTATGCCGTTTTTCCGGCTTGCCGCGCTGTGCCGAGGCTGGTCCTATGCCGCGCAAGGACAACAACCCTCGTACTTAGGAGCACCCTCATGAAGATACCTAGCCTGCTCGTCGCCGGCCTGCTGTGGGTGGCGATGAGCGTCTCGGTGCTGGCCCATGAGTTCAAGCTCGGCGATTTATTGATCGACCATCCCTGGGCAAGGGCGTCTATCGGCAAGGCGCCGAACGGGGCGGCCTACATGACCATCGTGACCCAGGGCAACGAGACCGACCGCCTGCTGGCTGTCGAGAGCGATGTTGCCAAGCACGCCGCGCTGCACACCCATCTGATGGAAGACGGCGTGATGAAGATGCGCCCGGTCGAGGCCATCGAGGTCGCGTCGGGCGAGCCGACCCTTCTGAAGCCGGGCGGGCTGCACGTCATGCTGATGGGCCTGAAGGCCCCGCTGGTCGAGGGTGAGAGCTTCCCTCTCACCCTGGTCTTCGAGCGGGCCGGCCGCATCGAGGTCGAGGTCACGATCGAGAACGCGACCAAGACCCACGCCCCCGATGAGATGGAGCACGACCACAGCTCCTGATCTTGCCGCCTCTGATATCAGTCGGGGCTTTCGACGAGGTGTTCGTAGCCCGCGTAGCGGCTGAAACGGCGCAGTAGAAGCGCCGCGTAGCTGTCGCCGCCTGCTCGCGCCTCCGACTCGCCGAAGAAGGGGGCGCAGCTCGCCTCCAGCTTCGGCTCCAGGAAGAAGCCGATGGAGCCGCGCGGCGCGCCGCTGTCGGTCACGCGGTGCGGCGTGGCCGGCAGGCGACCGCCGGTGAGCTGCTCGACCACATCGCCAAGGTGAACCGAGACGCTGTTCGGCTCCGGTGGCACGGTGTACCAGGTGCCGTCCGGTGCCTGCCCTTGCAGGCCGGGCTCGCGCTGCCAGAGCAGCGAGAGCGCGCAGGCATCGGTATGGCGGCCGGTCACTAGCTGGGGCCGCCCGTCGTCGCCACGCAGCTCGTCCGGCAGCGGCTCGCCTACGGTGAGCGCCTCCGGGCGCGGCGGGTAGTTCAGCAGCCGCAGGGTCGAGTTGCCCTGGTCGAACCGCGCCGCCACCTCGTCGCGCGGCAGGCCCAGATAGTCGGTGAGGGCGTAGAGCAGGGCCGTGCCCAGGCTCTCCATCTGGGCGAAGTAAGCCAGCATGGCCTGGCGCCAGCCCGGCGCCGGCTCACGCGCCGGCCAGGCGTTCGGCTCAGCGAAGATCTCGGCGCCGGGCAACGCCAAGCTGCTCAGCGGCGCGGTCACCGGGCGCTCCGGGCCGATGTCGTACATCTCGTTGTAGGCCCAGCGATTCTCCTCGAAGGTCGAGACATAGCCGCGATAGGTGTTGCGGGCCGCTGGCCGGTTGCGCCGGGTCGCCACTGCCGCCTTCTCGGCCTCGCTCAGTGCGAAGAACTGCAGCATGGCGGCACCCCGGCTGTCGGTCAGCCCCGCCTCCGGCCCGCCGCGGGCGACGAAGACGCCGCTCGACGCGACGGCCTCGCCGATAGCCCGGACGGTCGCGTCGAGTGCCGACCCCGCGCCGGCGAAGAGTGGCGCGACATCGATGATTGGTGCGTTGGGGAAGTCTCTGGTCATGGCGTCTCTCCAACCCAGCCGGTGGCGGACGATCCGCCCCTAACGAGCGGCTGCGCGGCCCTGATCGAAGTTGCCAAGTGCCAGTTGGCTTGCCTCGGAGTATACGAGAGGCGTTCAAGCGGTCAATCGAAGGCGACTCGCGTCCGTCGGTCGGTTGGATTTTCCGTTTACCGACTGCGCCAGCAGAGCCGATCCGAAAAGCGCCAGAATGAGAAATGAGTTTCCGACCGCTTCGCCTAGTCTGAGGGCAGGCCGGCTAGGACGGCGCGGGTAATGTCCGTGGCCTCTTGAAATGTATCGGCCACGTAGTGGGCACCGGTTGCGGCCAGCCGCTCGCGATGTCCCTCTTGGATGTGTGATGCTGCCAGCAAGCCGATAACGGTCATGCCAGCGGCAACCCCTGCTTCAACGCCTGACGCGCTATCTTCGATTACGATGCAGCGAGACGGCGCGATCCGCATTTGTTGGGCTGCATAGAGAAAGATATCAGGGTGAGGTTTGCCCCGAGGCACCATCGAAGCGCTGTAGACGTAAGGCTCGAACGCTCCTCGCAGACCAAGCACATCCAGGCATAGGCCAAGCCGGTCCGGCGAAGACGACGACGCAATGCATTTGGGAACGTGAGCGAAGCTGTCGATGTAATCTTTGGCTCCAGGCACGGCCACAAGGTCCTGGCGAAAGCGTGCCAGCGTCCGTGATTGAAACTCGTCGGGAAATCCGTTCGGTAGCTGCCTGCCTGTTGCAGCTTCTATCTCCCTTATCACCTCTGGGAATCTCTTGCCCATGTATCGGTTGTAGGCGTCCTCAAGTGTTGTTGGAACGCCGAGCTCCGACACGAACTCAGCGAGCACGACGTTTGCAAGTGTCTCGCTGTCAGCGACCACTCTGTCGAAATCGAAAATCAGGAGTCTGCTCATGTCTATCCACTCGAGGAATATTCGGTGGCAGCTCAACACCGGATGGACCGTTTGGGCAACGCTTGAGTGAGGTCACGAGCAGATGCGCCGCTGATCTTGCGCAGGTGTTCACCTCTGAGCCTGAAGTGGTCGTAAGCCCTCAAGCGGCAGGAACTCAGGCTGGCTGCTGTCCGGGCCACGATCTGAACGACTGCGCGGCGAATGCCTCAATGCTCGCGGTCACACCGCATACCGCTCCACCACCGCCTCGTCCCACTCCATCCCTAGACCCGGCCCTCGCGGCATCACCATGCCGTCTTTAATCAGCGCCGGCCACTGCAGGATCGGGCGGGCCTTGTCCAGCACCTCGAGCCAATGGGCCGTCGGTGACACGGCGAGCAGGTGGGCGCTGGCTTCGACGAAGGCGTGGCTGGAGGTGGGGAGGGACGCGGCCTCGGCCAGGGCGCTCCTATTCACGTCGCGTGGTTTCACTCCGGGCATCGGCAGCGCGGCTCCGTGCCAAACCAATTCGCCGTCCATTGATACTAGTCAACTCTTTCCGCGCTCTTTTGGTCGATAATGGGTTGTTGCTGACCAAGGAGCTCACGGAGATCACCAAGCGATGAAGCGGCCAGCTCTGATTTCGGCAGCCGCGCGCCTCTTATTGGCGGTGATGCTCTGCGGGCTGTTTCTCGGTCCTTCGCTCCTAAAGCCCATGCTCTCAGGGGCCGTCGCGCAGGAGCAGATCGAGGTGCCGCCGGGAATGGATCTCTGGGGCGGCGATCCGAGGGAACTGCCGGCCTGGAAACTCGAGCAAAGCCCGCCGCGGCTGGTGCCCCGCGCTAAACGCCACCGCGAATTTCTCCAGGCCGGAGTGCCGCTCGAGTATCGCAACCGCAGGAGTCCTTATCCGGCCGCGGCCATGGTGACCCGACAGGGCAGCCGTCTCTATCGCGACAACTGCCGGGACTGTCATGGTGCGGACGGCCTGGGCGACGGCGATGCCGCACTCGACCTCACGCCCTCGCCCGCCCTGTTGGCGCGCATGATCGATGTCCAGGGAACGGTCGACGAATACCTGCTTTGGACCATCTCCGAAGGCGGCGCCCAGTTCGGCACTGCGATGCCGGCCTTCAAGGCAACCCTGACCGAACTGCAGATCTGGCAGGTCGTCGGCTACATGCGCGCGGGCTTTCCGCCGGCCGACCCGGCAGAGTAGACGGCGGCGCCTGCTCGCACCTTGGTTGACCTTAAGCGAACCGTATTTTTTGCGTGAAACAGCGACCTTCGGTAGATTGTCGCCGTGCGCGCACGCCAATAGCGAGCCCCTGCCAGGCCTGCAGGCTTCGCGAAATGTGGCGGTCAGGCCGCGTACCGCTTCACTGCCGCCTCGTCCCACTCCATGCCCAGACCCGGACCTTGCGGCGTCACCATGCCGTTCTCGATCAGTGCTGGCCGTTGCAGGATCGGGCGCGCCTTGTCGAGCACTTCGAGCCAATGTGCCGTCGGGGTGACGGCGAGCAGGTGGGCGCTGGCTTCGACGAAGGCATGGCTGGAGACGGGTAGCGAGGCCGCTTCGGCCAGGGCGGCGGCCTTCAGCCAGCCGGTGACACCGCCAATCTTCATCACGTCGGGCATGGCGAAGTCGCTGGCCTCGGCGGCGATGGCCTTGGCCATGTCCTGGGCGAACCACCAGTTTTCGCCGGTCTGGATCGGCACGCCGACCGCAGCGCGCACCTGGGCGTGGCCCTCCAGGTCCTCGGCCGGCACCGGCTCCTCGGCCCACTCCAGGTCGTAGTCCTCCAGTCGTTCGATGCGGCGGATCGCCTCCGGAACGGATCGCGATTGGTTGTAGTCGACCATGATGCGGATCTCCGCACCGACCAGGTCGCGCAGCGCCGCGACGGTGGCCTGGTCCTTCTCCAGACCGGCGTCGCCAAGCTTGATTTTGAGCGCCCGGAAGCCGCTTTCGAGGGTTCTCTCGATGTCCTCGCGGTCGCGTGCCGGGTCGATCACGCCGTAGCTGTCGTATGCGGGGATTGGCTTGGGCTCGCCGCCGAGCAGTCTGACCAAAGGCAGGTCTTGGGCGCGCGCCAGGATGTCCCAGAGCGCCATGTCGATGACAGAAAGGGCCATGCCGAGCAGGCCTTGGCGGCCAAGCAGGCGGAAGGTTCCCTCGACCTCTCGCATGCGCTCGATCGGCGCCACGGCCTTGCCGACCAGCAGCGGCGCCAGTTCCTCGACCACGGCGACCAGGGGGCGCAGCATCACTGGCGTGTAGGCGAAGATATAGGCTCGGCCGGCCACGCCCTCCTCGGTCTCGATGTCGATCAGCACCAGGGGCGCGGCCGGGATGGTGCCCACCGCCGTCTTCATCGGTCGCTCCATGGGCACCGTCACCGCGCGCCCGCTGAGCGCTCTAATCTTGAGGGTCTCGTCCGTCATCGCATTCCTCGCGCTACCAAGTACCGTGCCGCAGTTGTAGCCTTAGCGAGAGCCCATGTCGCTAGACGGTAAAAAAACAGGCGGTTCCTATTTGTCGGACCGGTCAGTTTAGTTTAGTTTATGAAACAAACCTGGGGGCTCAAAAGGCGCCTGACAACAAGCCAGGGAAGGGCCAGGGAAGGGGAGGACCTATGAAGAAGTTCATGAACGATGCCGAGACTATTCTGAGCGAGAGCCTGCGCGGCTTCGGCGCTGCCCATGCCGACCTGGTGAAGGTGCAGAGCGATCCGACCTTCGTGACCCGCGCCGATGCGCCGGTCGCCGGCAAAGTGGCGCTGATCTCGGGCGGCGGCTCGGGGCATGAGCCACTGCACGCCGGCTTCGTCGGCCGCGGCATGCTCGATGCGGCCTGTCCCGGCGAGGTCTTTACCTCGCCGACACCCGACCAGATGCTGGCCGCGGCCGAGGCGGTCGATAGCGGCGCCGGGGTCCTCTACATCGTCAAGAACTATTCCGGCGATGTGATGAACTTCGAGATGGCGGCCGAGATGGCTTCCGGCGAAACCGCCACGGTGCTCACCAACGACGACGTGGCGGTCGAGGATTCCTCCTTCACCACCGGGCGGCGCGGCGTCGCCGGCACGGTGATCGTCGAGAAGATCGTCGGCGCGGCGGCGGAAGGCGGCGCCGACCTGGCGGCCTGCAAGGCGCTTGGCGACCGGGTGAATGCGGCGACCGGCTCCATGGGCCTGGCGCTCACCAGCTGTACGGTGCCGGCAGCCGGCAAGCCGACCTTCGAGATCGGCGAGGACGAGATCGAGATGGGCGTCGGCATCCACGGCGAGCCGGGCCGGCGGCGCAGCAAGCTCGCGCCCGCCTCCGAGATGGTCGGCGAGATGGTCGAGGCCATCGCGAGCGACCGCAAGTTCGGCTCGGGCGACCAGGTGATCGCGCTCGTCAACGGCTTCGGCGGCACGCCGCTGATGGAGCTCTACCTGGTCTACGACATCGTCGCCGGCCTCTGCCGCGACCGCGGCATCGCGATCGCCCGTTCCCTGGTCGGCAACCTGACCACCTCGCTGGAGATGGCCGGCTGCTCGGTCACGCTTACCAAGGCCGACGACGAGATGCTGACCCACTGGGACGCTCCGGTGCACACCGCAGGTCTGCGCTGGGGCTGTTAGCGGCGAACCCCGCCAGCGATGATGACGTAAGGCGGCAAACAACGCGGTTCCCCCTCACCCGCTTCGCCGAATGACTTGCGCGTCTTCGCCGCGCAAATCATGGCGAAGCGCCTTCTCCCTCCAGGGGCGAGGGCAAAAAGAGGAGCTGACCGAACATCTGAAGGCTTGGCCCTCGCCGTCGCCGGGTCTTTATCACTCCCGCCCGGCTAGTCGAATCACTCGCTGGGCGAAGCTGCGGATCAGGTCTTCGACTTCGTGCTGCTGGGCCGGGTCGTCGAACAGCGGGACCTCGATGTGCAGGGTCCGGTAGGCGCCGCCGCGCTCGCTGCGTTGGCGGATCTCGCGCTCGGCCTGATTCGGGTGGGCTGCGGCGTAGGCGGCGAGCAGGGACTCTCGCTCTTTCTTGGAGAAGTGGCAGATAGCGAAGATCGTCGGCAGATGCCGCGAGGGCACCGGCACGGCGTAGGAGGGATTGGTGATCTGCGAGACGAAGCTCTTATGCTTGCCGAGCGCGTTGGCGATCTTCAGGCGCGTCCCCGAGGGCCGGCGGTCGATGTAGGTCTGCAGCAAGGTTTTGTAAGCGGCAACCAGCTCGTCCCGGGTTTTGCTTTCGCCATCCGGCATGGACCTAGCCCTCCCCGTCCCAAGAGGCGCCCCAGGAAGCAATTGCCGCCTTGGCGCGGCCGAGCGCGGCCGGCGCGACGGAAAGACTGCGCAGCCCCGCCTGCAGCAGAGCCGGCATGCAGCGTGGATCGCTCGCCATATCGCCGCAGAGGCTGACTTCTTTGTTTTCTTGCCGGCCATGGTCGGCAACCCGGGCGATCAGCTCCAGCACGCCGGGGTCGAGCGGGTCGAAGAGCTGCACCAGGCGTTTCTCCTCGCGGTTCACGGCGGTGACGTATTGGATTAGGTCGTTGCTGCCGATCGAAAAGAAGTCGGCATCGAAGTGCGCGATTCCGAGCGCGGCGGCCGGCACCTCCACCATCATGCCCAAGGCGGGTGTGGCCGCGGATATACCCTCGATGCGCAGTTCGGAGACCGCGTCGTCGAACAGCTCGCAGGCGGCGTCGAATTCCCAAGGCGCCGTCACCATGGGGAACATGACTTTCAACTCACCTTCGGTCGCCGCACGGGCCAGGGCGCGAAGCTGCACCTTGAACACCTCTGGCTGGGCGAGCGAGAGCCGCAGCCCGCGGATGCCGAGGAAGGGATTGGTCTCGCCCTCGCGGGTCAGCCCGGGGATCGGTTTGTCGGCGCCGGCATCCAAGGTGCGGATGGTGACCGGTCGCCCGCCGGCCCACTTTGCGAGGCGGCTGTACAAGCGGTACTGCGTCTCCTCGTCCGGCAGGGCGCCTGTCCTTTCGATCAGGCCGTAGAACTGCAGTTCGGTTCGTGCCAGGCCGATGCCGTCGCAGTGGGCGGGATCGATGACGTCCAGCACCGCCGGATCGTCGATGTTGACCATGAGCTGGATCCGCTCGCCGGCAGCGGTGACGGCAGGCTCGGGCAGCAGTGCCCGTTCGGCTGCCAGGGTCGCTTCCCGCCTGGCGATGCGGGCCCGGTAGTCATCGAGGTGGCTTGGTGCTGGGGCGACGACAAGCCGGCCGTCCTCGGCATCGAGCACCGCGTCGCTGCCCTCGCCAAGGGCGGCCAGCGGCGCTTCGAGGCCAATCAACATGGGCACGCCGCGGGCGCGCGCCAGGATGGCGACATGGCCGGCGGTGCTGCCGCCGGTGAGGGCCGCGCCCTTGAAACGGCCCCAGTCGATCTCCAGGAAGCGCGAGGGTGCCAGGTCCTCCGCCACGTAGATGCCGTCGGCGGCTTGTGGTGCCTCTTCGTCGCCACCGGCTAGGACGCGCAAAACGCGATCTCGCAGGTCCTTCAGGTCGGTGGCACGGGCGCGGAAGTAATCGTCATCGTCGGACTCGTAGTCTTCGATCAGGCCGCCGACGGCCTTGCGCCAGGCCGTGGCGGCCGCGGCACCGGCACTGATGGCCTCGCGGGCCGGCGCAATAAGCTCCGGGTCGCCCAGGAGCTCGACCTGGAACTCGAGGATTTCCTGCGCATCTTCATCGGACTCGGCCACCAGGCTTTCGAGCTGTTGCTTGGCGGTTTCCGCTGCAGCCGTTAGGCGCTCAAGCGCATCTTCGGGACTGGCCTCCGCCTCCTGCACGGCGTGGCTGACCTGATCGATGAAAAGCGGGCCGTGCACCAGACCGGGGGAGGCGACGATCGCGGAATAGATCTGCTCAACCGCCATGCGTCTCATCGAAGTTGCGCGCCACGAAGTCGACCAGCGCGTCAACCGCCGCACCGGAATCGGGACCGTCGGCTTCGAAGAACAGAGTCTCGCCGTTCTTCGCCTTGAGGCGCGAAACCTTGACCGGGCTCTTGGCGTCGACCCACTCGCTGCGCTCGCCCACCTTGAGGCGGATTGCCGCCTCGAAGGTCTTGGCCAGGCGCACGAAGCGGGTCATCGGGCGCGCGTGCAGGCCGGTCGGATTGGTGATGGTGACAGTTCCCGTGCTCATCGACCCCGTTTCGCCGCTTGCGGTCATCCTGACAGCTCCTCGGCCGTGGCGCAGACCTCCTCCAGGCTGCCGCCGCCCGAGGCCTCGGTCGCCGCCATGACGGCGCCTTCCACGATGGGCGCATTACAGATCCGCACCCGCTCCTGCAAGCCGCCATCCAGCAGCTCGATCGCCATCTCGCTGTTGGTCTCGGCGCCACCCAGGTCGACCAGCATCGCCACGCCCGCCTCGCCGACGACCGACTCGATGGCGTCCTTGATCTTGGCCACGTCGGTGCCGAGCCCGCCGTCCGGGTCGCCGCCGGTCCAGGCCAGGCGCACCTCGTCGCCGACCATCTGGCGCACCATGTCGGCCGTGCCCTTGGCCACGTCGGCCGAGTGGGAGACGATGACGATGGCGACGTGCTCGCTCATTCCGAACTCTCCAAAACGTCGCAGACCGCATGGACCAAAAGGCGGCTTGAGGTGGCGCCAGGATCGTCGTGGCCAATCGAGCGTTCGCCAAGGAAGGACGCACGGCCCTTAGTTGCCTGCATCGGGTTGGTTGCAGCGAGGCCCTCATCGGCGGCCTGCCGCGCCGCCGTTAACGCCGCCTTCTGGGCCGCCGCGCCGTCACCACCGTTTGTCTGCGCCGTCTTCAGCGCTTCGTTTACCGGGACCAGTACATCCAGCATGGTCTTCTCGCCGGTCGTCGACTTGCCGCGCTTCATGACCGCCTCGATGCCTGCGGCGAAGGCGGTGATGATCTCGTCTAGGCTGCCGAAAGCCTCGGGTGCGGCCTTGCCCATCTGCATCAAGAGGCTGCCGTAGAGCGGGCCGGAGGCGCCGCCCACCTTCATAACCAGCGCCATGCCGGCCTTCTGGAAGGCCTGCGGCCAGGGCAGCTCGGCCAGGGCGTCGCGCTCCTCGGCGATGGCGTCGAAGCCGCGCTTCATGTTGAGGCCGTGGTCGCCGTCGCCGATCGCCCGGTCCAGCTCCGTGAGCTGATCCGCGTTGCTGCGTATGGTTTCGACCGCTGCGTCGATCAGCCGTGCTTTCTGTTCAGGAGACATTGCTGACCTCCGGGTGCGATGCGGCGATGCGGCGCCCCTCGGCATCGAACCAATGGGCCCAGTCGTCGACGATGTGGATCGGCGTCTCCTCGCCGGGACGCAGCGACCGCCCCTGCGGGGCGTAGGCATGCAGTTGATGGCCCTCGGCCACGACCACGACAATGGTCTCCGCGCCCAAATGCTCGACGTTGCGCACCACGGCATTGAGTGCGCCCTCGCCGATGCGTACGCCCTCCGGCCGGATGCCGATGGTTGCCGCGCCGCTTGGTGCGCGCTGCGTGCCGGGGGCGCCGACCGGCAGCAGATTCATCTGCGGCGAGCCAAGGCGCAGCGCGACGTAGGTAGTGGCCGGCGCCTCATAGACCTCGCGCGGCGTGCCGATCTGCACCAGCCGGCCATGGTCGAGCACGCCGATACGGTCGGCCATGGTGAGCGCCTCGATCTGGTCGTGGGTGACGTAGAGGATGGTCGCGCCGAGATCGACCTGGATGCGCTTCAGCTCGACCCGCAGGTCCTCGCGCAGCTTGGCATCGAGCGAGGAGAGCGGCTCGTCCATCAGGAAGATGTTGGGATTGCGCACCAGGGCGCGGCCGATGGCGACGCGCTGCATCTCGCCGCCCGAGAGCTGGGTCGCCCGGTTCGCCAGCTTGTCGGAGATGCGCAGCAGCCCGGCGATCTCCGTTACCTTCTGCTCGATCTCGCCGTTCGACCAGCGGCTGCGCGGCGAGCGCAGCGGGAAGGCAAGGTTGTCGTAGACCGAGTAATGCGGATAGAGCGAGTACTGCTGGAACACGAAGGCGGTGTCCCGATTGGCCGGCGTCTCGTGCGTCATGTCGGCGCCGCCGATGCGGATTTGGCCTTCGTCGGGCTTTTCGAGCCCGGCCACCAGGCGCAGGGTGGTGGTCTTGCCGGCGCCGGTGGGCCCAAGCAGCACCACGAACTCGCCGTCGGCGATGGTGAGCGCCAGGTCGTTCACGGCGACCGTCTCGCCGAAGCGCTTGGTCACCCGGTCGAGCACCACCTCAGCCATGGCCAACCTCCTGCGGCCGCCGCGCGACAGCCCGCTCGCTGGCGCCGTCGAAGACCACCAGCGCGTCGGTCTGGAAGGCCAGCCCGACCGTCTCGCCGACGGCGACGCGGGCGTCGTGCGGCGCCCGCACGCGCATGCGCCCGGCCGTTGTGTCGACTGTCAGGATCTGCCGCGCGCCCATGTACTCGATGCCATAGACGCTGCCGCGCAGCGGTCCGTCGTCGGCCAGGCGTACGTGCTCCGGCCGGGCGCCGAGCACAACCGTCTCATGCCCGATGCCGTCAGCCAGTTGCGGGATCGGCACCGCCGCGCCGTTCACTCTCAGATCCCCGCTGTCCGGCGCCAGTGGGCCCTGACCGGCCAGGAAGTTCATTGGCGGGCTGCCGATGAAGCCGGCGACGAACATGGACGCCGGCGTGAAGTAGATCTCGTCCGGCGTGCCAGCCTGCAGGATCTCGCCGCCGTTCATCACCGCGATGCCGTCGCCCATCGACATGGCCTCGACCTGATCGTGGGTGACGTAGACCGTGGTGGCGCCGATCCGGTCGTGCAGTTGGCACAGCTCCTCGCGCATCAGGTCGCGGAACTCGGCGTCCAGGGTGCCGAGCGGCTCGTCCATCAGGAAGGCCTTGGGCCGTCGCACGATGGCGCGGCCCAGCGCGACGCGCTGCCGATCGCCGCCGGCCAGCCGCCCGACCGAATGGTCGAGGATGCCTTCGATACGCAGCAGGGACGCCACCTCGGCGATGCGCGCCTCGATCTCCGGCTTCGCCATACCCTGACACTTCAGCGGATAGGCCAGGTTCTTGCGAACGTTCATGTGCGGATAGAGGGCGAAGAGCTGGAACACGAAGGCGATGTCCCGCTTGGCCGCGCGCAGGAAGGTCACGTCCTCGTCGTCGAGCAGGATGCGGCCGGAGCTCGGCATCTCGAGGCCCGCGATCATGCGCAGGGTGGTGGTCTTACCGCAGCCCGAGGGGCCGAGCAGCACGAAGAAGCTGCCGCTCTCGATGGTCAGGTTGCTGTTGCGCACGGCGACGAAGTCGTCGAAGGACTTGTGCAGGTTCTCCAGTCTGATCGTCGCCATGGCCCTAGGACTCCGGGAAGTGGCTGACGATGACGTAGCCGATGGTCCCGATCAGGATCACCGAGAAGGACCAGCCGTAGAGCCAGAGCGAGAAGGGCTGGGTCAGCATCACGACGCCCAGGCCGATCAGCAGCATGGCGGCCGTCTCCCAGGGGCCGCGGCGGAAGAAGCGGCGGGCGGCGGATTTCTGCTGTATGTCGCTCATTTCCGCACCGCGCCGAAGGTGATGCCGCGCACCAGATGCTTGCGCAGGATCACGGTGAAGAAGACCACCGGCAGCAGGAAGAGCGTGGTGCCCGCCGCCACCGCCGGCCAGTCGAGCCCGCCCTCGCCGATGATGATCGGGATGAAGGGCGGCGCGGTCTGCGCCTGGCCGCTGGTGAGCAGCAGGGCGAAGGCATACTCGTTCCAGGAAAAGATCAGGCAGAAGACCGCGGTGGCCGCGATGCCCGTGGTCGCCTGCGGCAGAATCACCTTGCGGAAGGCCTGGAGGCGCGTGTAGCCGTCGACCATCGCCGCTTCCTCGTACTCCAGCGGGATCTCGTCGATGAAGCCTTTCAGCAGCCAGACGGCGAGGCTCATGTTGACCGCCGTGTAGAGGATGATCATCCCGAGATGCGTGTCGGAGAGGCCGAGCTCGCGGTACATCAGGTAAATGGGAATTGCCACGGCGACCGGCGGGAACATCCGCGTCGAGAGGATGAAGAACATCAGGTCGTCCTTCAGCGGAACCTTGAAGCGCGAGAAGGCGTAGGCCGCCAGGGTACCGAGGAAGATCGTCGCGAAGGTCGAGCCGAAGCCGATGATCAGGGAGTTCTGATAGCGCCCGACGAAACGCGATGGGCCGGTGATCACCATGTTGCGGCTGCGCACCAGCTCGTCGTACCAGGTCTCGGCCGGCGGCAGGCTCGCCATGTACTCCGGCGTCTGGCGCGAGCGGTTGGTGAAAAGGTTGACATAGCCTTCCAGCGAGGGCTCGAAGACCACCTTCGGCGGATAGGCGATCGAATCGGTCGGTGTCTTGAATCCCGTCAGGAAGATCCAGACCATGGGGATCAAGGCGACCAGCGCATAACTGATGACCAGGAGCGCGGCGAGACGCCGGCTGAAGGTGGTCGGCTCCAAGGGCGAGCGCGCGACGTTTGCAGCGGTGACGTCGGCGGCGCTCATCGCTCTTTCACCTTGTTGAGGAACTTCACAAAGACGTTGGCCGCGCCGAACACGGTGACGAAGAGGATCACCGCGAAGGCGGCGCTGTAGCCGGTCCGCCAGCTCTCGAAGGCCGTGCGTTTGAGGTTGATGGAAGCGAGCTCCGTGGTGGATCCCGGCCCGCCGGAGGTCAGCTCGACCACCAGATCGAACATCTTGAAGTTCTCGATGGCGCGGAACAGCACCGCCAGCATCAGGAAGGGCATCACCATCGGCAGGGTGATGGTCCAGTACTGGCGCCACTGCGAGGCACCATCGACCTCGGCCGCCTCGTAGATGTAGTCCGGGATCGAGCGCAGGCCGGCCAGGCAGATCAGCATGACGAAAGGCGTCCACATCCAGGTGTCGACCAGGACGATGGCCCAGGGCGCCAGCGCCACGTCGCCAATCATGGTGAAGGAGCCGGCGTCGACGAAGAGATTGACGATCGAATTGAAGATGCCGATCTGCGGCTGATAGAGATAGGTCCAGAAGGTGCCGACCACCGCCGGCGACAGCATCATCGGTAACAGGATCAAGGTGGTCCAGGTGGCATGGCCCTTGAACTCGCGATTGATCAGCCAGGCCAGGCCGAAGCCGAACAGCACCTGGAAGAAGATCGACCAGCAGACGAAGTGCGCCGTGGTCTGCAGGTAGCCCCAGACGTCGGAGCTTTCCAGCAGCCGTTCGTAGTTGCGCGTGCCGATCCACTTGATCGGCCGCCCCGGCTGATTGGCGCGGTAGTTGGTGAAGCTGAGGTAGATGTTCCAGACAAGCGGGAAGATGTTAATCGCCAGCAGCAGCGCGACCGTCGGTCCGACGAACCACCAGGCGATGGCCCGGTCGGACAGCCCTCTGAGCCGCCGCGGCGCCTGGCCGGCTCGGATTTCACCGATGCCGTCGATCTTCTTTGCCGTGGTCTCGGTCATACCCTGGAACACCCGGAAGAGCTGGAGCGAGCGGCTGGAGGCCGGCCGCTGCCCCGCACCCGCGGGACAGCTTGCGCGACGGGCCGGCCCTCAACCCGGATCGTAACCCGACGGTGACCTAAAGCTTACCGTCGTCTTCGAAAGTGATCGTCCAGTCTTCGATCAGCTTGTCGAGCGCTTCCTGCGCCGTGCCGGTATCGGCCACGACATAGTCGTGCACCCGCTTCTGCATGGCCTGCAGCAGCTCGGCGTAGGTCGGCTCCTGCCAGAAGTCCTTCACGCCGCTCATGGCCTTCAGGAAGTCGGCAGCGAAGGGTGCCGTGTTCGGGAAGTTGGGATCCTCGAGCACCGCCTTGTGGCAGGAATAGCCGCCCAGGGACCACCACTTCTTCTGTACCTCTGGGTCGGCGAACCACTTGATGTATTCGAGCGCCATATCCTTCTTGTCGGAATAGGCGACGACCGAGATGCCCTGGCCGCCCAGGGTCGAGGCCTCGATCTTCTGGCCCGGATTGACGAAGAAGCCGGACTTGTCGCCGCCGACGTCCTCGTCCTTCAGGATGCCGGGGAAGAAGGCGAACCAGTTCATCTGCATGGCCACTTGGCCGGACTTATAGGCGTCCAGGTTCGCGACCATGTAAGCGTCGGAATGGCCCGGAGGTGTGCAGCACTTATAAAGATCCTTGTAGAACTCCAGCGCCGCGGCCGAGTCCGCGCTGTTGACGAAGCCGTCCATCTGATAGGGGTTCTTGGGGTCGTCGTATTCCATGCCCCAGGCGTACATGGCCGCGGTCACTCCCATGGTAATGCCTTCCGAGCCGCGCTCGGTGTAGATGCCCATGCCGTAGACCGTCTTGCCGTCGATCTCGCGGCCCTGGAAGAACTCGCCGATGTGCTTCAGCTCGTCCCAGTTCTTCGGCACGTCCAGATCGTGACCGTACTTGGCCTTAAACTCCTCCTGCAGCTCCGGCCGCGAGAACCAGTCCTTGCGATAGACCCAGCCGAGCGCATCGCCCATGGCCGGCAGCGCCCAGTACTCGGGATCGCCCTTGGGCCAGGTCGAGTAGGCGTAGACCGTGGCCGGCAGGAAGTCGTCCATGGAGATGCCTTCCTGGGCGAAGAAGTCGTTCAGCTTCACATAGTGGCCGTAGGTCGCCGAGCCGCCGAGCCATTGGCTGTCGCCGATCAGCAGGTCGCAGAGCTTGCCGCCGGAGTTGAGCTCGTTGAGGAAGCGGTCGGCGAAGCTGGTCCAGGGCACGAACTCGTAGTTCATGGTGATGCCGGAACTGGCCTCGAAGTCCTTGGACAACTCGCGAAGCGCGTTGGCCGGGTCCCAGGCCGCCCAACAGAGGGTCAGTTCCTTGTCTTGCGCCTGGGCAGTGCCGGGTGCCGTCCCCGGGGTCATCCCAAGCGTGGCGCCGAAAGCCAGCGCCGATGCGACAAGCATCGTCTTCAAGCTGCGCATGGATGTTTCCTCCCTCGGAAATCGCATGTTTTGCAAAACAGCGCTTTTTTCATTGGCGAAGTTGGCCTCCGCTCGCTTGGTTTAGCTTGAAGTTTATAAACTAAACTAAACTACGGTCAAGCGGCAAAGCGATGCAGCATGTGTCGTGAAAGCGCCGAAGCGTCGGCGCGCGCTTTACGGAGTGTCACCTGCTCACTAGTGTTTCGGTAAAGCAAACACACGCGGGCTGTTCGCGTCGTGTCGCGGAAGACCCGCGGATCATGGGAGGGACAAAGCCATGACCGAACGGGTGCTTTTCACGAACGTTTCGATCCTCGATTCGACCGGCGCGGAGCCCTATGCCGGAGAAGTGCTGGTCGAGGGCAATCGCATCAAGTCGGTGGCGAAGGGCGGTGGCATTGCCCGCGACGGCACCGATGTGGTGGACGGCGGCGGCGGTACCTTGATGCCGGGCCTGATCGAATCGCATGCGCACATCAGCTTCTGCGATGTTTCCTCCCTTGAAGCGCTTGGCGACATGCCGCCGGAGGAGCACACCCTGGCCACCATGAAGTACGCCCGGATCATGCTCGATCAGGGCTTTACCGCGCTGTTCAGCGCGGCGGCGGCCAAGCCGCGGCTCGACGTGGTGATCCGCAACGCGATCGACGCCGGCGACATTCCGGGTCCGCGCATGCGGGCGGCGAGCCCGGAGCTGACGGTGACCGGCGGCCTCGGCGATGTGCGGCGCGCGCACATGTATCGCGAGACCTTCGCGATCTGCTGCGACGGCGCCGACGAGTTCCGCAAGGTTTCGCGCGAGATGTGCCGCGAAGGCGTCGATACCCTCAAAATCAATCCCTCCGGCGACGAGTTCGTGCCCTTCGCGCGGGCCCACCAGACGGTCATGAACGAGGACGAAGTCGCTGCGGTCTGCGAGGTCGCCCAATCGCGCGGCAAGACGACGGCGGCGCACGCCCGCTCAGCCGGCAGCGTCAAGATCTGCGCGCGCCAGCGCGTCGACGTGATCTATCACGCCACTATGTGCGACGAGGAAGCGCTCGACATGCTGGAGGCGCGCAAGGACGACGTCTTCGTCGCCCCTGCCATCGGCATCATGTACGCCACGGCACACGGCGAGGGCGCCGGCTGGGGCATTGGCAAGGATCACCCTGTGGCGATCGATTTCATGCGCGAGCTGGAGATGTGCATCGAGAGCATGAAGGCGCTCAAGGCGCGCGGCCTGCGCATCCTGCCGGGCGGTGATTACGGCTTTGCCTGGAATCCGCTCGGCACCAACGCCCGCGACCTGGAGCACTTCGTCAAGCTGCTCGACTTCACGCCCATGGAAGCGATCACCGCGGCGACCAAGCTGGGCGGCGAGATCATGCAGATGGGCGGAGAGCTCGGCCAGATCCGCGAGGGCTACCTGGCCGACCTGCTGGTGGTCGATGGCAACCCGCTGACCGACGTGACCATGCTGCGCGACAAGGACCGCCTGAAGGTCATCATGAAGGACGGCGCCTTCCACAAGCGCGAAGCCGCCGCCACCGCCGCCGCTCACGCCGCGGAGTAGCGCGCGCCAACAACCCTTCTCCCCAGCGGGGGAGAAGGAGGGGCCCAGGGATGCGTGAGCATTCCTGGGAGGATGAGGGGGATCCCGTTAGGGATCGAGCGCAGCACCGGAGGGATCGGCGAGGCTCGTTAGGTGTTGAACTGACGTTCGGGCTGACACAAGCGGCAGGTGTCCGTGGCATAAGCCCCCCTCACCCTGCCTCTCCCACCGGCCGGCGGGGGGAGAGGGGAAGTCTGGAGCGGGTGTCGATGAGACAGTGCATCGCGGTATGACGGGGCGGCGCACCTGTGGTCCATAAGCATCCGCCTGTTCCTCGATCCTGCCCCGCTGCGTCACCTGATTGGCGGCGCCGATTTCGCGCACCAGCTTTTCCACCAGGGTGGGTGCAAAGGACTCGAACGCGCTGGCCTCCAGCACGAAGGCGCCGGGGCCGCCGATCACCTTGCGCCGGTAGTGGTCGATCAGGCCGACCGCCGGGCTGCTGCCATCCGGATTGGGCCGCGCGCTCAGGATCGGCAGGCCGTTGATGGTGATGCCGTCGGTAACTGCCGCATCGCGCGCAGCGCCCACGGGATACCCCGCGCTGTTGGGTCCGTCACCTGAGATGTCGATCACCCGACGCGGCGCGGTGAAGCGGTTCGAGGCCAGCTCGCTTCGGGCGAAGTCAATCAGGGCGCTGATCGAGGTGGCCGGCGCGCGGCCGATCGGCTTGCCGGCGAGCACCGCTGCGAAGCTTTGGGCGTCCTTGGCATCGCCGATCGTCGTCCAGTCCACGACGCGCTGCTGATGGGCTTCACCCGCCCACTCGATGTAGGTCACGGCGATGCGGCCCAGCGGGCCGCTGCCGATGGCCTGCAGGACGGCCGGATGGACCAGCGCTTCCAGATAGCCCTCGCGCTGCAGGGCCGCTTCGTGATCGTCGACGCTGTAGGACACGTCGACGGCAAGCACCAGCTCTAGATCGACTTCTTCGGCGCGGCTTGTCCATGCGGGCAGCGCCGCGACGACAAGAGCCAGCAGTCCCGATGCGAGCCGCCCAACGGAAAGCCGTGCGGTCATGACCGGTATCCCGGTCGTTTATGCTTTGCAGCGCGCGGGCGGACAGCGATCATGCCGCCACTATCTCACGCGCGCGGCGCGCTCTCGATCACAATCGGAATAGCGCCGATGGAAGGACGATGCCCCGACGCCCGATCATCATCGACACCGACCCGGGGGTGGACGATGCCTTGGCGATCTTTCTCGCCCTCGGCTCCCCGGAGTTGGAGCTCCTTGGCATCACGACGGTCGCCGGCAACCTGCCGCTGTCCTGGACCGAGACCAATGCCCGGCGTCTTTGCGCGCTGGCCGGCCGCACCGACATCAAGGTCTTCGCCGGCTGTCCGCGTCCGATCCTGCGGCCCTTGGTGACGGCGGAGCAGTTCCACGGGCCGGAGGGGTTGGGCGATCTGGAGCTGCCGGAGCCGACGATGCCGCTGCAACAGCGGCATGCCGTCGATTGGCTGATCGAGACCCTGATGGACGCGGACGAGGGCGCGATCACGCTCTGCGCCCTGGGGCCGCTCACCAACCTGGCGCTGGCGATGATCGAGCAGCCGGCGATCCTACCGAAGATCCGCGAGATCGTCATGATGGGCGGCAGCGTCTTTCACGGTGGCAACGTGACGCCGGCCGCCGAGTTCAACATCCACGTTGATCCGCATGCGGCGGCCGTGGTGTTCGGCAGCGGCTGTCGCATGACCCTCATGCCGCTCGACGTGGCGCACAATGCGCTCACTACCACCGAGCGCTTCGCGCGTATCGCCGCTCTGGATACCGCCGTCGGGCGGGCCTGCTGCGACATGCTGGCTTTCTACCGGCGTAGCCACGAGGCGAGCCACGGCAGCGCCGACTTCCCGCTCTACGACCCCTGCGTCACGGGCTATCTGATCAGGCCGGAGATCTTTTCCGGGCGGGAAGTCCACGTGGCGGTTGAAACGGCCTCGGAGGCGACCATGGGCATGACCGTCGTCGATTGGCGGGGAAAGACCGAGGCCGCGCCCAACTGCAGCGTCATGACCGAGATCGACGCGGCGGCCTTCTTCGATCTGCTGATCGAGCGCATTGGCCGGCTCTGAGTAGCGGCGCTGTGTGTTGTGCAATGCCAAGGACACTCCTATCATTTCCCGAAACCGCCCCGCAGGGCCAGCAGGAGAGGGCTAAACCTATGATCGGACATGAGAAACTTCACCGGCTCGCGACCGGGCTCGGGCTTGCCGCGGGACTTGCCCTGACGGCCGGCCAGGCCTCGGCCGCGGAGATCCGTGTGCTCAACTGGCAGGGCTACGGCACCGACGAGGCCTGGGCGCTGGAGGCCTTCACGGCAGAAAGCGGCGTCGCGGTGGTGCACGACTACTTCAACTCAGAGCAGGAGATGCTGACCAAGCTGCGCACCAATCCCGGCGCCTACGACGTGGTGCTGATCAACAGCGCCTTCACACGTCAGGCCGCGGAGGAAGGGCTGATCCAGCCGATCGACACGACCGGCATGAAGAACGTGGCCGATCTCTCGCCCAACATGCGCGACAACGAGAACCTGGTGTTCGACGGCAAGACCTACGGTGTTGCCTGGGTTTGGGGCGTGACCTCCTTCGCCGTCGACACCGAGGATTTCGCCAGCCCGCCCAACTCGATCGAGGCGCTGTGGGACCCCAAGAACGCCGGCCGGGTTGGCTGGCGCGACGATGCCGTCGAGGCGGTGCAGATGGCGGCCATTGCCTTGGGTCAGGACATCAACAACCCGCAGGACATGGACTCGATCCGTGAGAAGCTGCGTGCGTTGAAGCCGCAGATCCGAACCTTCTGGTCCTCGGAGGACGAGTGGAACCAGTTCTTCTCGGCCAACGAGTTCGACCTGGCAACCTATTGGAGCGGCTCGGCCTCGCGCTCCAAGACCGCCTTCGGTCTGCCGGTCGAGTTCGTCATTCCGGCCGAGGGTGCGATTGGCTGGCTCGACGGGCTCTCGATCGCGACTGGCGCCCCCAACCCTGACGGGGCCAAGGCCTTCATCGACTACATGATCGACCCCGCCTTCTACGTGAAGTGGGATACCGAGGTGGGCGCGCCGGCCTCGGCCAACGCCAAGGCCAACGGTCAGCTACCTGACACCGCCTTCAACCGCGCCGTGCTGGGCAACGCGGAGAAGGTCGCCAAGGTGCAGTTCATGGGCCCGATGAGCGACGAGCAGCGCGAAGAGATCCTGGAACTCTGGCAGGAGACCAAGACCTACCTCCTCGAATAGATCTCGCGCCGAAAGGCTTCACTGGTGTCCGGTTTGGATTTGAGCAGGTGGCCACAAAGCCCTGCAGTGGCTGGCCTATCGGGGCTTTCGACGGCACAGCGACTCACCGCGAGAGATAGCCATTTCGGCGCTCCGCGCCAGCCCCCCTCCCGGCGCTATGCGCCGACCTCCCCCGCAAGGTGGGAGGTAAGTAGATCATTGCTGCAGAACAGTGATTCCCTCCCCCCTTCCGGGGGAGGGTTAGGGTGGGGGGCGTCCGCGGAGCGGACAAAAGAAATCTCTTCCGCCCTTAACCGCATACCAGTCGAAAGGTGTTGCACATGACCGCCGAGGCGGCCGCGGCGCGCGTTGGCCAAAGACCTGCGCGCGCCATCGCCGTTCTGACTGGGCCGGCCTATCTCTGGCTGGCCTTGACGGTCTTCCTGCCGCTCTCGGTCATGTTCTACTTCAGCTTTTTGAGCGACGTACCCTTCGGTGAGCGCGTCGCCGTTCTGACCCTGGAGAACTACGCCGCCTTCTTCGAGAAGGAGTTCTACCGCACCCTGATGCTGCGCTCCTTCCGCCTCGGCGCGGAGGTGACGTTCTGGTGCTTCCTCTTCGGCTTTCCCTGCGCTTACCTGCTGGCCAAGACGGTCAAGGGACGCTGGCGCGAGGCGCTCTTCCTGCTGGTCATCCTGCCGTTCTGGAGTAACGCGCTGGTGCGCGTCTTCTCCTGGACCATGGTACTGCGCGGCAACGGCGTGCTGGAGCACTCCGTCAATTGGCTAGTCCCCGGCTTCGGGCCGCTCAACCTGATGTTCACCTATCCGGCCATCGTGGTCGGGCTGGTGCACTCCTACATCCCCTACATGATTCTCACTTGCTATCTCTCACTCGAAGCCATCGACGACAGCCTGATCGAGGCGGCGCGATCGCTGGGCGCCAAGCGGTTCACCGTGCTCCGCCGTCTGATCCTGCCGCTGGCGGCACCGGGCATCCTGGCCGGCGCCATCCTGATCTTCGTGCCGGTGGTCGGTTCCTTCATGGAGCCGCGCATCCTGGGCGGCCGCGCTGGCACCTTTATCGGCACCATCATCGAGGACCAGTTCACCGCCGTCTTCAACTGGCCGCTCGGCGCGGCGCTCTCCTTCCTCATGCTCGGCTTCGTACTGCTGATCCTGCTCTTCGTGCTGCCCTTGGCGAGGCGGGCGGCATGAGGCAGGGGAAGACCCTCGCGCGTCTCGGCCGCGTCTATCTGGCCGCTGTCTTGCTGTTCCTCTACGTGCCGATCGTCGTTATGGCGGTGATGTCCTTCAACGCCTCCAAGCTTTACCGCCTGCCGGTCGATTGGAGCGTGTCTTGGTACGCGGCGCTGGCCGGCAACGAAAAGCTGATAGGCGCCGGTCTCAACAGCCTCTGGGTCGCGCTGGTCACCACAGTGATCGCGACGGGGCTCGGCACGGCCGCGGCGCTGGCCTTCTTCCGCTACGACTTCAAGGGTAAGCGCCTGCTGCAGCTCTTGCTATTTCCGCCGATCGCGATTCCCTGGCTGATCATCGGCACCGCCATGCTGGTCTTCTTCTTCTGGATCGGTGTCGGCCGTGGCCTGCATGCCATGGTGCTCGGCCACGTGGCGCTGGCGCTGCCCTATGTGATCGTCGTGGTCTCGGCCCGCCTCCGCTCCTTCGATCCGCATCTGGAGGAGGCGGCCCGCTCGCTCGGGGCCACGCCGTGGCAGGCCGTGCGGCGCGTCACTCTGCCTTGGATCGCGCCCGGCTTGGTGGCCGCCGCGCTTTTTGCCTTCGCCGTCTCCTTCGATCAGTTCGTGATCTCTTACTTCCTCTCGGCGCCGGGCATCAGCACCCTGCCGGTCGAGATCTACACCGCGATCCGCAAGGGCTTCACGCCGGAGATCAACGCCATCTCGACCATCGTCATCGTCATCTCCATGGTGCTGCTGCTGGGTGTCGCGCGTTTCTACCGCTTCGGGGGAGAGCGCTGATGGCCGAGGTCGCGGTCCGCGAGGTCAGCAAGCGCTTCGGGACGACGACGGCGCTCGACGTGGTTTCGATCGATTTCGCCGACGGCGGTTTCTATGCGCTGCTCGGCCCCTCGGGTAGCGGCAAGACGACCTTGCTGCGCATGATCGCCGGTTTCGACTTCCCGGACAGCGGCCGAATCGCCATCGCCGGTCAGCCGGTCGAGACGCTTCCGGTGGAGAAGCGGGAAATCGGCATGGTCTTTCAGAACTACGCGCTCTTCCCGAACATGAGCGTCTTCGACAACGTCGCCTTCGGCCTTTCGGTGCGCGGCGTCGAGCGGGGTGAGACGGCGCAGAGGGTCGGAGAGGCCTTGGAGCTGGTGCGCCTCACGGGTCTCGACCAGCGCAAGCCGCATCAGCTTTCCGGCGGGCAGAAGCAGCGCGTGGCGCTGGCTCGTGCCCTGGTCACACGACCGCGCGTGCTGCTGTTGGACGAGCCCTTGAGCGCGCTCGACAAGGCGCTGCGTCTGGAGATGGAGATCGAGCTCAGGCGCATTCAGCGCGATGTTGCCATCACCACCATCTTCGTGACCCACGATCAGGAAGAGGCGCTCACCATGAGCGACCGGGTCGGTATCCTCAATGAGGGTCGCCTGGTTCAGGAGGGTCCGCCGCATAAGATCTACGAGCAGCCGGAGACCGCCTTCGTCGCCCGCTTCCTGGGCGAGGCCAACCTGCTGCAAGGAACGCTGCAGGACGGTCAGATCGCACTGGCCGACGGCGCGCGGATCACCGCAGCCAAGACTCCTGGGGCGCAGGGGAGCGCGCTCACCTGTGCCGTACGGCCGGAGAAGATCCTGCTGGAACCGGACGGCAGCACCGCACCGGTCGAGGGGACGAACGCGATCTCGGCGCGCATCGTTCGCCATGTCTTCGCCGGCAGCAGCCTGACCTATCTGGTCGACTGGGGCGGCGAGACCTTGAAGGTCTTCGTGCAGAACCGGACCGGCGACGTGATCCCCGAGGGGGCATCGGTGCGGCTCACCTGGTCTCCCAAGGACACGGTCGTGGTAACGCCATGAGCGGTCTGCCCTTCGGTCCGCTCGACGGGCGAGCGCTACACCTCTGCATCGACATGCAGCGGCTCTTCCTGGAGCCCGGGCCCTGGTACTGCCCGGCTGGGCTCGATCTCCTGCCGGCGATCCATCGCCTCTGCGACCATGCCGACGAGCGCAGCTTCTTTACCCGCTTCATCACGGCGAGGGTACCGGAAGAGGCAGAAGGCCACTGGCAGCACTACTACCGCCGTTGGCATGCGGCGACCCAGGCGGAGGCCGGCACGGAGAGCCTGGAGCTGCATCCGGACCTCGCGGCCCGTGCCGCGCCAGGGCGGACCTGCGATAAGACCACGCACGACGCCTTCCTCGATGCCGACTTCACCCGGCGCATTGCGGCGCAGACGCCGAGCGCTTTGGTTTTTAGCGGAATCGAGACCGAGGTCTGCGTCCTAGCGACCGCGCTCTCCGCCGTCGACCTGGGCTACAGAACAGTGATCGCAAGCGACGCGGTGGCAAGCTCTGTGCCCGAGGCCCATGCCGCCTGCCTGGCACAGATCTATCCGCGCTTCGACCAGCAGATCGAGCTAGCGACTGTTGACACCATCCTTGCAGCCTGGAGCAGGCCATGACGCCGGATCAATGGTGGAGTTGGAATGCCGACCTGCCGGCCGAGATGCGGCATCTGCCCTCCGGCTTCGTCGTCACGCCCTTGCTCTACGCGGCGAGCCAGAACAAGACCAGTCGTCTTCTGCCAGGCGACGACGTCGTCTTCGGCCGGCGGCCGATCGGCGACAGCGACATCGCGCTCACGCTTTCGCTGGCCGACACGCGGCTCGCCTGGCGCTACGGCATCGGGGCGTCGCCGGGCCTCACGGTCGATTGGCGGACCGAGGCCTTCGGCGAGTGGGGCTTGCGCTTCTGGGTCATGCTCTGCCTTCGGGCCGAGGGCGAGGCCTGGTTCCGCTACGACGCGGAGAGCGGCGTGCTGAGTGGCCTCTGCGGCGATCACCGACTCACGGTCACTTCCGCCAAGGCGCCCCTGTTCGCCAGCTTTCACGAGGATCTCGAAGGCCTGGAGCGCGAGCTCGAGGAACACGGCTACTTCTATCTCGGCTCGCGCGGCATCGAGGGCCGCTTTGCCGCCCTGCGATTCAATCTGGAAGAGGCACCGGAGATGCACCTCGATCTGGCGCTCACCAGCCCGCAGGTGCCGGAGGCCAAGAGGCCGCACCACGGCGCGCCGCCGGCGGTGGAAAGCGCGATTCCCTCGGACGCGCAGCAGGCGCTCGAGGCCCTGCACGACGTCATGGCCTGGAACCACGTCTACGACTTCGTCAATCGGCGTCCCTATACGGCGCTCACGCGCTTCTGGAGCAGCCGCAAGTTCGGCGGCTTCGGGGTGTGGCTCGACGACGTGCTCTACAGCGTCTGGCTCTGGGGCCACCTCGAAACGGGCCGCGCCCTCGACAACCTGGAGGCGGTCTTCGCCTGGCAGACTGATGCCGGCAACCTGCCCTGCCTGGTGACCGGCAACGATGCTTGGCTCGACCGTTCGCAGCCGCCAATCGCCGCCTTCGTGGTCTGGTCGCTCTATGCTCGGTCGGGCCTGCGCGAGATCCTGGAGCGCTACTACCCCGGGCTCCTGCGGAACTATCGCTGGTGGTGGGTGCACCGCCAGCTGGGCGAGACTGGCCTGCTCGCCTACGGCACCAGTCGCGAGGTCGGCAGCGGTCTCTACAAGGGTACCAAGCTGGGTGCCAAGAACGAATCCTCCATGGACAACTCGCCGCTGCACGATTCGGTGCCCTTCGACCAGCGAAGCGGCCTGCTGCTCGCCGCCGACGTGGGACTCAACAGCCTGGCGGCGCTCGACGGCGAGATCCTGGCGATGATCGCCGGCATTCTGGAGCGCGACGAGGAGCAGCGGGAGCTGAAGGACAGGGTCGCTGCGCACAAGGCACGCATCGCCGACTGGCTCTGGGACGAGGCGCGGCAGGTCTTCGCCAACCGAATGCTGAGCGGCGAGTTTGTCACGTCGCTGGCGCCGACCTCCTTCTATCCGCTGGCCGCCGGCATCGGCACCCCCGAGCAGGTGGATGCGCTGGTCGACCTCTACTTGCTGGCCGAGGACAAGTTCGGCGGAGAGTTCGGGCTGCCGTCGGTCACGCGCGACGACCGGGCCTACGGCGACAACGTCTATTGGCGCGGTCGCATCTGGGGGCCGCTCAATTTCTGGGCCTACCAGGGGCTGCGGCGGGCCGGCCGCATCGCCGAGGCCACGGCGTTGGCGGAAAAGAGCTGGCGGCTGTTCCAACAGGGCTGGGCCGAGCGCTGCTGTGGCGAGAACTACAATGCTCAGACCGGGGCGATCCGCGACCAGCCTGATACCGACGGCTTCTACAGTTGGGGCGCGTTGCTGCCGGCGCTCGCCGTGGCGGAGCGGCTGGACCTCACGCCCTGGTCGGGCTGGTCCATCCAGGCGCCGGAAACCGGCGGCTCGCTCGGCCCCTTTATGACGCCGGCCGGCGCCTGCGTCCTACGCGTCGGCAGCGAAAGCTGGTGCCTGCAAGCCGAGCCTGGCCCCGTCCTGCTGGAGAGCAACCTGACCGGCCGCATCAGCGAGCTCGACCTCGGCGGCGAAGCGCCGTCGCTGCTGCTGCCGGCGATCGAGCGGGACGGCGCCTGGATCGCCTTCCCGGCGCATGACATCTCCCTCTGCCGTCTGGGCGATCGGGAACTCCAACCGCAGGACGGCCGCTTTGCCCTCCCCAGGCTGCCTCATCCGCTGCGATTGTTCGCCCTGCCGTGGGGTGCGGAAGATACCGATTGAGGTGCCGCGCCGGGGCGTCTCGACAGCCACTGCCACTTCGCCGCTATTGCCCTCAGCGCGACTGTGAATTGCGCGAATTATCGCGAACTGTCTTGGTAGTGTGCTAACATTTTTCGGACAGTCATCCCCACGCAGCGTTGCTCCGCAGGCAGAGTCACGGGGAGGATGATCGCATGGCGATCCGTCTGACAATCAACAATCAGGACTACGACGTGGAGGCCCCGGCCGAGATGCCGCTGCTGTGGGTCATCCGCGATATCGTCGGCTTGACCGGTACGAAATACGGCTGCGGCATCCAGCAGTGCGGCGCTTGCACGGTGCACATCGATGGCGTCGCGACGCGTTCCTGCGGCCTGGCCGTGGGCGACGTGGTCGGCAAAGTCACCACCATCGAAGGGCTCGCCGCGAATGGCGACCATCCGGTGCAAACCGCCTGGATTGACCACAACGTGCCGCAGTGCGGCTACTGCCAGAGCGGCCAGATCATGCAGGCCGCTTCGCTCTTGAACGAAAACCCGACGCCGTCGGACGAAGACATCGACGCGGCCATGGACGGCAACATCTGCCGCTGCGGCACCTACACGCGCATACGGGCGGCGATCAAGTCAGCGGCGGAGAACATCTGATGATCAGGATCGACAACCTGAGCCGCCGCGGCTTCCTCAAGTCCGCGGCGGCCACCGGCGGCGCCTTCGTTCTGGGCGCCAAGCTGGCCACCACGCGCAGGGCTTTCGCGGCCGCTTCCGCGACCGAGGCCTTCGAGCCCAATGTCTTCATCAAGATCGCCAAGGACGGGGCGGTCACCCTGATGGCGCACCGCTCCGAGATGGGGCAGGGCAGCAAGACCGGCCTGCCGCAGATCCTGGCCGATGAGCTGGAGGCCGACTGGGAGCGCGTGACCGTAGAGCAGGCTGAAGGCGACGCCGTGAAATACGGCGATCAATACACCGACGGCTCGCGCAGCGTGGTCAAGAACTTCGACCGCATGCGCCAGTTCGGCGCCACCGCCCGGCTCATGCTGGAGCAGGCGGCGGCGCCGAACTGCCGGTGCCGGCGGCCGAGAGCATCACGCTGAAGGACCGCAAGGACTGGCGCTATATTGGCAAACCGGTGCCCATCGTCGATCTGCACGACATGACGCACGGCACTGCCACCTACGGCATCGACGTTGTTATGCCTGGGATGAAGTTCGCTTCGATCGAGCGGCCGCCGGTCCTGCTCGGCCAGGTCAGGTCCTTCGACGACACGGAAACGCTGAAGGTGCCTGGCGTCGAGCAGGTGGTCCGGATGCCGGTGCCCAAGGAGCCCCTCGGCTTCCAGGCGCTCGGCGGGCTCGCCGTGGTGGCGAGCAACACCTGGGCCGCCATGGAAGGCCGCAAAAAGCTGCAGATCGAGTGGGAGGACGGTGCCAACGCCGCTTATGAGTCCGCCGCCTATCGCAGCACGCTAGAGGCGGCGACCAAGCAGCCCGGTGACATCCGCCGCATGGAGGGTGATATCGAGGCCGCCTTCGGCAACGGCGCGAAGACTTTGGAGGCGACCTACTACTCGCCGCACTTCGTGCACGCGCCCATGGAGGTGCCGGCCGCCGTGGCCAGCGTGAAGGACGGCAAATGCGAGGTTTGGGCCTGCTGCCAGGACGCCCAATCGCTGCGGACGACCACGGCGCAAGCGATCGGCATGGACGAAGCCGATGTTACGGCGCAGGTGGCTCTTCTGGGCGGTGCCTTCGGCCGCAAGTCCAAGCCCGACTTCGGCGCCGAGGCGGCGATCATCTCCAAGGCGATCGGCGCTCCGGTCAAGGTGACCTGGACTCGCGAAGACGATGTGCGCAACGGCTACTACCATGCCGCTGCGGCGCAGTACGTGCGGGCCGCCGTGGATGATGCCGGTAGACCGACTGCCTGGCATCACCGGACCGTGTTCCCACCGATCATGTCGCTCTTCGAGCCGGGCAAGAAGACGCCCGGCACCTGGGAGCTGGATTTCGGCCTCACAGATCTACCCTACGACATCCCGAACCTCTGCATCGAAAGCGGGGCTGCGGATGTCCACGTGCGGATCGGCTGGAAGCGTTCGGTACAGAACATCTTCCACGCCTTCGCGGTCAATTCCTTCACTAGCGAGCTGGCGGCGGAAGCGGGACGGGATCATCTGGACTATCTGTTGGAACTGATCGGCCCACCGCGCCAGGTCGATCTGGCGAAGGGCGGGGTGACCGACTACTTCAACTACGATAGCTCGCTCGAGGCCTATCCGATCGACACGGGCCGGCTTGCCCATGTTCTGAAGCTCGCCGCGGAGAAGGCGGGCTGGGGCAGAGAGCTGCCCGAACGCCCAGGGGTACGGCAGGCGATGGGGCTCGCCGTGCACCGCAGCTTCCTGACCTATGTGGCGACCGTGATGGAGGTGGGGGTCAGCGACGACGGTGATGTTAGTATCCCGCGCATTGTCATGGCGGTCGACGCGGGCACCGTGGTCAACCCGGACCGGGTGAAGGCCCAGATGGAGGGCGCTTGTATCTATGGTATGAGCGCGGCGATCTACGGCGAGATCACTGCTAAAGATGGGCGCGTGCAGCAGAGCAACTTCCACGACTATCCGGTAGCGCGGATCACCGATGCGCCGCGCGAGATCGAGGTGCATCTGGTGGAGAGCACGGCCCCGCCGGGCGGTGTCGGTGAGCCGGGCGTGCCGCCCTTCGCGCCGGCGCTCTGCAATGCGATCTTCGCGGCGACTGGCAAACGCATCCGTGCGCTGCCGATCGTTCAACACGATCTCAGTGCGACTTAAGGGTTTTGACGGGTTGAAAGCGCGGGCGTCGGACATCGTGTCCGGCGTCCGCCGTTCTTTGGGATCAGCGCAGCATCAGCTTGACTGCAGCGGCGCGGTCGTCGAAGCGTCCGGCCCCTTTGCTATGGCCTCGCGGTGGGCGATGTAGGTGGCGCTGGCAACGATGATGCCGGCGCCGATCCAGGTCCAGAGGTCGGGCTCTTCGCCGAAGGCGTAAAGGCCGAGCAAGGTGGCCCAGACCAGCTGCAGGAAGGAGATCGGCTGGGTCACCATGAGTTCGGCCGCACGGAAGGCGCGGACGAGGGTGTAGTGCCCGAGGGTCGCCAGGCTGGCCGTCATGAACAGCCAGAAGAGCTCCTCCCAGGTCGGCGTGCGCCAGGCGAGCAGGGCGGGCGGCAGGAGGATCAGCGTCACGAAGATCGACATCAGGGCGACGATCGCACCGCTCGATTCCGTCTCGGTCAGCTTCTTCGCCAGCAAGAAGGAGGCGGCGAAGAGCGGCGCGGCGGTGAGCTGCGCCAGGGCGCCCAGCTCGACCTCGATGATCCCCGGCCGCAGGATCACCAGCGCGCCGGCGAAGCCGATCAGCACCGCGACGATGCGCCGTAGGCGCAGGATCTCGCCGAGAAAGAGCGCCGCGCCCACCGTGGTGAAGATCGGCGCGGTGTACCCGAGCGCGGTAACCTCGGCGATCGGGATGCGCGCCATGGCATAGAACCAGAGCATCACGGCGACGCCGTGCACCAGGCCGCGCAGGGCGTGGAGACCGAGACGGCTGGAGGCGAGGTCCGCCATGCGCAGCCGGAGCAATATGGGTGCCAGCAGTAGGATGCCGAAAGCGTATCGTATGAAGGCGGCCTGGGGCGCGCTCATGTCGCTGCCCAGGTGGCGGACGATGCCGGTGACCCCGACGAACAGCAGGCCGGTCAGCAGCATCCACCCCATGCCTCTCACGGTTCCGCTGGACAGAGTCCTCGGCGCGACGGCGCTGGCATCGCTCGGCATGGTTCGGGCAGCCCCCTTTCGGCAACCCTAAAAGCTAGCACTTGCCTTTCATCGGCTGGTCCGCTCCCTGTGCAGAGCAGCCATGCGGCAGTCCGCACGAGACCGTTAGTCTGAACGCCTACGGAAACCGAGGGAAACCGCGCTCGGCACGGCCGGCTAACGCGCGCGTCGTGCCGACGGGCTAAGATCAGGCCACAAAGCCGCGCAAGGATAGCGCGTGGTGCGCCCCGCTTCCGCAGCTCGTTCGAAAGCGTCTTTGCGCACTATGACAGTCTTGTCATACTACTGCCACAGGCTTCGGGTAGAGGCAGAAGGCCTGCGCGTCGCGTCGCTTTTGGGCACAGGCGCGCCAAATCAAGATTTGGCCGGGGGGGATTGCGTGTCGGCGATTGCTGTCCAGAACGTCAGCAAGGTATGGGCGGACAGCACGGCGGTCGACGACATCAGCTTCACCGCGCCGGCCGGCGAATTCACCATCCTTCTGGGCCCCTCGGGCTGCGGCAAGTCGACCACCCTGCGCCTGATCGCCGGCTTGGAAAGCCTGACGTTCGGCCGCATCGTCATCGGCGAGCGCGATGTTAGCGCACTGCCGCCGGCGCGCCGCGACCTCTCCATGGTGTTCCAGTCCTACGCGCTCTTCCCGCATCTCTCGGTTGCCGAGAACATCCTCTTCGGCCTCAAGGTGCGCCGCGTCGAGCGCGCCGAGCGCGACGCGAGGCTTATGCGGACCGCTGAGTTGCTTGGCCTGACGGCGCTGCTTGAGCGGCGACCCAGTCAGCTCTCGGGCGGGCAGCAGCAGCGGGTTGCCCTGGGCCGCGCGATCATCGCCGAGAAACCGGTCTGCCTGATGGATGAGCCGCTCTCCAATCTCGACGCCAAGCTGCGCCACGAGATGCGGGTCGAGATTCGCGAGCTGCAGCACAAGCTGGGCATCACCATGGTCTATGTGACGCACGACCAGGCCGAGGCCATGAGCATGGCCGACCGGGTGATCCTGCTGCGCGACGGCCGCATCGAGCAGGACGCGCCGCCGGAAGAGATCTATCAGCGGCCTGCCACCGCCTTCGCCGCCCGCTTCATCGGCACGCCGCCCATGAACATCGTGCGGCTGGACGAGCGCGCCGAGGGCGCCGTCATCCGTGGCAGCGACGGACCTGCGCTGCTGCCACCAAGCGGATGCGCCATCAGCCTGGGCGTTCGTCCGGAGGACATCAGCCTCGGGGAAAGCGGCGGCGTTCCCGCCACTGTCCATGCCGTGGAGTACCTGGGCGCCGATTCCATCGTCGACTGCGATCTGGGCGAGGAGCGGATCGCCGTCCGGGCGCAGGGCAAGGTCGCCATCGCGGCCGGTGCGCGGGTCGGACTGACTTGGCCGACCGATGCCCTGCATTTTTTCGAGACCGAGAGCGGCCGGCGCCGCGACGATTTGGCCCAAGAGGTGCCGGCAAAGCTGGTCGCGCGGTGAAGGCCAGTCGGCTTCGGGCTTTGTGAGTTTTCTTTTGGCGTATTTGGAAAAGGGAGAGCCAGTATGAGACCTATGATTAAGCCAGTTGTGGCACTTGCTGCCGCAGCGATTCTGACGGTCGGCGTGGCCAAGAGCGCGCTCGCCGATGTCGATCTCCAGTTCTATTTCCCGGTGGCGGTCGGCGGTAAGGCGGCGACCACCATCGACGAGCTGACGGCGGAATACGTCGCCCAGACGCCGGGCGTGAACATCGACGCCGTCTACGCCGGCAGCTATCAGGACACGGTCACCAAGGTGCTGACTGCGGTGCGCGGCGGCAATGCACCGCAGCTCTCCGTGATCCTGGCGGTCGACATGTTCACCCTGATCGAGGAAGAGGCGATCGTTCCCTTCGAGGATCTGATCACGACCGACGAGGAGAAGGCCTGGCTCGACGGTTTCTATCCGGCCTTCATGGAGAACAGCCGGACCGGCGGCAAGACCTATGGCGTTCCCTTCCAGCGCTCCACGCCGGTGCTCTATTGGAACAAGGAAGCCTTCACCGAGGCCGGGCTCGACCCCGATACGCCACCGGCCAACTGGCAGGAGATGGTCGACTTCGGCAAGAAACTGACCAAGGCCGACGGCTCCGGCAACGTCACCCAGTGGGGCCTGCGCATCCCGACCTCCGGCTTTCCCTACTGGCTGTTCCAGGGCCTGACCACCCAGAACGACGTCTTCCTCATGAACAGCGACGGGAACGAGGTCTACTTCGACGACCCCAAGGTGGTCGAGGCGCTGCAATTCCTGGTCGACCTCAGCACCGAGCACAAGGTCATGGCGCCGGGCATTGTCGAGTGGGGCACCACGCCGAAGGCCTTCTTCGAGCGCGAGACCGCCATGATGTGGACCACCACCGGAAACCTGACCAACGTGCGCGACAACGCGCCCTTCGACTTCGGCGTTGCCATACTGCCGGCCAACAAGCGGCGCGGCGCACCGACCGGCGGCGGCAACTTCTACGTCTTCAAGGACTCGACCGACGAGCAGAAGAAGGCCTCGCTCGAGTTCATCAAGTGGATCACCGCGCCAGAGCAGGCGGCCAAGTGGACCATCGCCACCGGCTACGTGGCGCCGCGGCCGGACGCCTGGGAGACGCCGGCCATGCAGGCCTATACCAAGGACTTCCCGCCGGCGCTGGTGGCACGCGATCAACTCGAGTTCGCCACAGCAGAGCTCTCGACCTACCAGAACCAGCGGATCACCACGATCTTCAACGACGGCCTGGAGGCGGCGATCATCGGCAAGATGACTCCGGAGGAGGCCATGGCCGATGCGCAAAAGAAGGCGGATCGGATCCTGAAGGACTACCGCTAGCGTGGCTGTTTGGACGGCGGGGTAGTTTCAAACCCCGCCGTCGAACTTTTGGAGGCTACTCCACGTGCAGCCTAGCCGCTCCTGGATCTATGGTTGGCTTCTCCTGCTGCCCGCCCTGGTGATGCTTTTTGCCTTCACCCACTACCCTGCAGTAGTGACCTTCTGGAGTAGCATCTTCTCGACCCCGCGCGGCAGTCGGCCGGCAAAGTTCGTCGGCCTCGACAACTACCTCACCCTGTTGGAAGACGACATCTTCTGGCAGGTGCTGTGGAACAACTTCTGGTATGCGATCGGCACCATTCCGATTTCCATCGCGCTGGCCATCGCTATGGCGCTCTGGGTGAACGGGCGGCTGCGTGGCCGCGCCTTTTTGCGCATGTCCTACTTCACGCCGACCGTGCTGCCGCTGATCGCGGTCGCCAATATCTGGATGTTCTTTTATACGCCCGGCTTCGGGCTGATCGACCAGATCCGCGGGGCCTTCGGCCTGGCCAGCCACAACTGGCTGGGCGACCCGAACACGGTGCTGGGCTCGGTCATCGTGGTGGCGATCTGGAAGGAAGCCGGCTTCTTCATGATCTTCTACTTGGCCGCGCTGCAGTCGATCCCGCCGTCGCTCGCCGAGGCCGCCGCCCTGGAAGGCGCCGGCCGCTGGTATTTCTTCCGTCGCATCACCTTTCCGCTGCTCATGCCGACCACCCTCTTCGTGCTGGTCAATGCGGTGATCAATTCCTTCCGCCTGGTCGACCACATCTTCATCATGACCGAGGGCGGGCCGGATAATGCCAGCTCCCTGCTGCTGTTCTACATCTACGAGAATGCCTTCAAGTTCTGGGATACCGCTTACGGCGCCACTTTGACCGTGGTGCTGTTGGTGCTGCTGGCGATCTTCGCCATCGGCCAGTTCCTCTATCTGGACCGCAAGGTGCACTACCAATGAGCGGGCCCTTTCCCAGCGGCCGCTTCGACGAGGCCCTCAACACCATCGGCGCCTGGGCCCTGGGACTGCTCTGGGTGTTGCCACTGATCTACGCGATCTGGACGGCCTTCCATCCGAGCGAATACGCGGTGCGCTTCGACCTGATGGCGCCGCTGACCTTGGAGAATTTCGCCAAGGCCTGGGAGGCCGCGCCCTTCGCGCGCTATTTCCTCAACACGGTCATGCTGGTGAGCCTGATCCTGATCGGCCAGCTCATTCTCTGCACACTGGCGGCCTACGCCTTCGCCCGCTTCGAGTTCTTCGGTCGGGATTTCCTGTTCCTGCTGGTGCTGTTGCAGCTCATGGTCATGCCCGACATCCTGATCGTCGAGAACTACCGCACCATGCGTTTCCTCGGCCTGCTCGACACCATAACCGCCATCGGTTTGCCCTACATGGCCTCGGGCTTCGGGATCTTCCTACTGCGCCAGACCTTCAAGACCGTGCCCAAGGAGCTGGACGAGGCGGCGCGGGTGGAGGGCGCCAACTTCCTGCAGGTGCTGTGGAAGGTCTACGTGCCTTTGGCCAAGCCGGTTTATGTTGCCTACGGCCTGGTGTCGATCAGCCATCACTGGAACAACTTCCTCTGGCCGCTGATCGTCACCAACTCGACAGAGACCCGGCCGCTCACGGTGGGGCTCAGCATTTTCTCCTCGACCGACCAGGGGGTGGACTGGTCGGTTATCACGGCGGCGACCCTGATGACCTCGGGGCCACTGCTGATTGCCTTCCTGCTGTTCCAGCGCCAGTTCGTGCAAAGCTTCATGCGCACCGGGATCAAGTAGGTAGGCGCGGGCCAAGGGCTTCACGGTTGCGTTAACAGTGCGGCAACGTTTTCGCCGCAAAAATGCCCGGTTACGCTCCAGCAGGCCGCGATTCGGGCTCGGGACTACAAGGTAAGCCTTTGCCGTGGTTGCGGTCTTTTGGACCCGCTCGCCGGTTCCTTTGCCCGGTAGTTTATCCTGGGGCCTTTGCGGGACGGCAGTATGATGGAGACGCAATTTAACGTGGCTTTGCAGGGCATGCGGCGCCACATAGGACGGGAAGTGACTGTAACGGCACAGCGCCTGCCGCCGGGTTCAGTCGAGAAGCCGGTCGGCGCGACACGCGAAAGGTAAGGCCCATGCAGAAGACCGTGGTAATCGCCGGCTACGTCCGTTCGCCCTTCCAGGCTGCGAGTAAGGGCGCCCTGGTCAAGGTGCGGCCGGACGAGATGGCGGCGCAGGTGGTGCGAGGTCTGCTCGACAAGACCGGCGTCGATCCCGCCGAGGTCGAGGACCTGATCGTCGGCTGCGCCTTTCCCGAAGGCGAACAGGGTCTCAACGTCGCGCGGTTGATCGGTTTCCTGGCCGATCTGCCGCTCAGCGTTTCCGGCGCCACGGTGAATCGCTTCTGCGGCTCCTCGATGCAGGCCGCCCACTTCGCGGCCGGCGCTATCCAGATGGATGCGGGCGAGGCCTTCATCTGCGCCGGTGTGGAATCCATGAGCCGGGTGCCGATGACCGGCTTCAATCCCATGCTCCACCCCGGTCTCGCCGAGCGCTATCCGCAGGCCTATGTCTCAATGGGCGAGACGGCGGAAAATCTGGCCGACAAGTACGGCATCGCCCGCGAGAAGCAGGAGGCCATGGCCGTCGAGAGCCACAGCAAGGCCGCGGCGGCGCGCGATGCCGGCAAGCTCGCCGATGAGATCGTGCCGATCCGCCAGGGCAACCATACGGTCGATGCCGACGGCTGTATTCGCCCAGATACCACGGCCGAGGCGCTGGCCGATCTGAAGCCGGCCTTCCGGGCCGAAGGCTCGGTGACGGCGGGCACGTCATCGCCGCTGACCGATGGGGCCGCCGCCGTGTTGGTCACGTCGGAGGATTTCGCAAAAGCGCACGGCCTCGCGCCGCTCGCTCGCATCCGCTCGATCGCGGTCGCTGGCTGCGCGCCGGAGATCATGGGCATCGGCCCGGTGGTCGCCACCAAGAAGGCGCTGCAGCGTGCCGGCCTAGAGATGAAGGACATCGACGTCATCGAGCTGAACGAGGCCTTCGCCGCTCAGGCGCTAGCCTGCATCGAGGACCTGGAGATCGAGCCGTCCCGCATCAATCTGGACGGTGGCGCGCTGGCGCTCGGCCATCCGCTCGGCGCGACCGGTGCGCGTATCACCGGCAAGACCGCCCAGCTCCTGCAGCGCGAGGGCAAGCAGTTCGGCCTGGCGACCCAATGCATCGGCGGCGGTCAGGGTATCGCCACCATCCTGGAAGCCGCATGACCATCGAAAAAGTTGCCGTCATCGGCGCCGGGGTGATGGGCGGCGGCATCGCCGCCCAGGTGGCCAACGCGGGCATCCCGGTTCTGCTGCTCGACATCGTGCCCGAGAATGCCGAAAACCGGAACGCTGTCGCCGAGGGCGCCATCGCCCGCATGCTGAAGGCTGATCCGGCGCCCTTCATGTCAAAGCGGGCGGCCAAGCTGGTGATGCCCGGCAACATCGAGGACGATCTTGACGCGTTGGCTGACTGCGACTGGATCGTCGAGGTCGTGGTCGAGCGGCTCGACGTCAAGCAGGAGATCTACCGCAAGATCGACGCGGCGCGGAAGCCGGGCTCGATCGTCTCCTCCAACACCTCGACCCTGCCACTGGCCAAGCTGGTCGAGGGCCTGCCGGAGAGTTTCGCGCGTGATTTCCTGATCACCCACTTCTTCAACCCGCCGCGCTACATGCGCCTGCTGGAGATCGTCGGCGGGCCGGCGACGCGGCCGGAGGCGGTGCAGACCATGGCGGCCTTCGCCGATGAACGGCTCGGCAAGGGCGTGGTGCTTTGCAACGACACCCCGGGCTTCGTCGCCAACCGCATTGGCACCTTCTGGATTCAATGCGCCATCGTCGAGGCCCTTGACCGCGGCCTGACGGTCGAGGAAGCCGATGCGGTCATGGGCCGTCCGCTCGGCATTCCCAAGACCGGCATCTTCGGGCTGCTGGATCTGGTCGGCATCGACCTCATGCCGCATGTCGACCGGAATCTCGCCGAGACCCTGCCGGCCGACGATGCCTATCAGGCGATCCGCCGCGAACTGCCGCTGATCGCTCAGATGATCGAGGACGGCTACACGGGCCGTAAGGGCAAGGGCGGCTTCTACCGCCTGAACAGGACGAACGGCAAGCGGGTCAAGGAAGCGCGTAACTTGGCCACGGGCGATTACGCGCCGGCTGCCAAGCCGGTGCTGGAGAGCCTGCAGGCTTCCAAGGTCGGCGGCCTGCGCGCGTTGGTCGAGCACGACGACAGGGGCGGGCAGTACGCCTGGGCTGTGGTCTCTCAGACCCTGGCCTATGCGGCCTCTCTAGTGCCGGAGATCGCCGACGACATCCATGCCGTCGATCGCGCGATGCAGCTCGGCTACAATTGGAAATACGGCCCCTTCGAGCTGATCGACCGACTTGGCGCCGATTGGCTGGCCGGACGACTCGAAGAGACCGGCGTGGCCGTGCCGCCGTTGCTGAAGACGGCCGCGGACATGGACAGCTTCTATCGCATTGAAGCCGGGCACCGGCAAATGCTCGCCGTCGAGGGTGGCTACGTCGATCTGCCGCGGCCCGAGGGCGTGCTGCTGCTCGCCGACATCAAGCTGCGCAGCGAGCCTTTGGCGAAGAACGGCTCGGCTAGCCTGTGGGATGTCGGCGACGGCGTCACCTGCTTGGAGATCCATACCAAGCTCAACACCATCGATCCCGATGTGCTGGCCATCATCAAGAAGGCGATCGACATCACGGGCAAGGATTACAAGGCGCTCGTGATTTACAACGAGGGGGAGCACTTCTCGGCCGGCGCCAACCTGGGCCTCGCCCTCTTTGCGGCGAACATGGCGCTCTGGCCGATGATCGAGGACCTGGTGGGGCAGGGCCAAGCGGTCTACTCGGCGCTGAAGCGTGCGCCCTTCCCGGTGATCGCGGCGCCCTCGGGCCTGGCACTCGGCGGCGGCTGCGAGATCCTGCTGCACTCGGATGCCGTGCAGGCCCATGCCGAGAGCTACGTGGGTCTGGTCGAGGTCGGCGTCGGCGTGGTCCCCGCCTGGGGCGGCTGTAAGGAGCTGCTCGCCCGCCTCGCCGCCGATCCGAAGCGCCCGCGCGGCCCCATGCCGCCGGTCACCCAGGCTTTTCAAACGATCGGTCTGGCCGACGTGGCCAAGTCCGCCTTCGAGGCGCGGGAGAAAGGCTTCCTGCGCCCGATGGACGGCATCACCTTCAACCGCGAGCGGCTGCTGGCCGATGCCAAGGCTAAGGCGTTGCTGTTGGCCGAGGGTTATGCTCCACCGGAGCCGATCATGTTTAGCCTGCCCGGCCCCTCCGGCAAGGCGGCGCTCGATCTCGCAGTGCGCGACCTGCGCGCCAAGGGCGTGGCCACGCCGCACGACGAAACCGTGGCCGATGCGCTGGCCGAGGTGCTGACGGGCGGGCCCGATGCGGATCACACCGAGCCGATCGCCGAGGACGACCTTCTCAAGCTCGAGCGCGAGGCCTTCATGAGGTTGGTCAAGACCGGTCCGACCCTTGCCCGCATGGAACACACCCTCGAAACCGGTAAGCCGCTCAGGAACTGATAGGACAGAGCAGGCTCATGGCTTTTTCTTTGACTGCACGACGATCTGTTCCGCTTCGCGGCCACGCCCCTCCCAGCCTCTCCCCGTCAAGGGGGGAGAAGAAACGGGTCGACAGGTTTGGTGCGCTAGTCACCTCCCCCTTTGCGGGGGAGGTCGGCGCGCAGCGCCTCGTGGGGGGTGTGCGTGCAGCGCACAAAGAACAGCTCTTTCGCACATCGTGCGACGATCTCGGAAGCATGGAAAACGAGTCATGGTGACCTACAGCGCGCCTCTGGACGACGTCCGCTTCGACCTCTTCGAGCTGTTCGACTACGAGGGCGAGGTCGCCTCGCTGCCCGGCTACGAGGAGGCGGCGCGCGATCTGGTCGATGCCGTGCTCGACGAGGGCGCGCGCTTCTGCGAGAACGAGCTGATGCCGCTCAACCGGCCCGGCGACGAGGCGGGTTGCATCTTCGAGAACGGCGTGGTGCGCACGCCGGAGGGCTTCAAGGAAGCCTACAAGGCCTTCGCTGAGGGCGGCTGGGTCGGCCTGGCCTGCTCGCCCGATTATGGTGGCCAGGGCCTGCCGAAGACAGTGCAGTTCGCGCTCGACGAGTTCGTCTGCTCGACCAACCTAAGCTTCGGCATGTATCCCGGCCTGAGCTACGGTGCCTACCGGGCGCTGGAGCTGCACGGCTCCGACGAGCAGAAGCAGCTCTACCTGCCGAAGCTCGCCGAGGGGACATGGTCCGGCACCATGTGTTTGACCGAGCCGCACTGCGGCACCGACCTTGGCCTGATCCGCACCAAGGCGGAGCCGAATGGTAACGGCGCCTACAAGATCTCAGGCACGAAGATCTTCATTTCCGCCGGCGAGCACGATCTCACAGAGAACATCCTTCATCTTGTGCTGGCCAAACTGCCCGACGCACCGCCGGGCACCCGCGGCATCTCGCTCTTCCTGGTGCCGAAGTTCCTGGTCGGTGCCGATGGCGCCTTGGGCGCGCGCAACGGCGTCGCCTGTGGCGCTATCGAGCACAAGATGGGTATCAAGGCGTCCTCAACCTGCGTCATGAACTTCGAGGAGGCCGAGGGTTACCTGGTGGGCGCGCCGCACAGCGGCATGAAGGCCATGTTCACCATGATGAACGCGGCGCGTCTGGTCGTCGGCATCCAGGGCCTGGGCCTTGCCGAAACGGCCTATCAGTCGGCGGCCGCCTACGCCAAGGAACGGCTGCAGGGCCGCGCGCTGTCCGGCGTCAAACACCCGGACCAGCCGGCCGATCCGATCATCGTGCATCCCGACGTGCGCAAGACCCTGCTCACCATGCGCGCCTACAACGAGGGCGCCCGCGCGCTCGCCATTTGGGTCGGCATGGCGCTCGACATTGCCGACAAGCACCCGGAGCCGGAGCGGCGCCAGGAGGCCGACGACCTGGTCGCCCTGATGACGCCGATTATCAAGGCCTTCCTGACCGACTCCGGCCACGAGGTGACCAACATGGGCGTGCAGGTCTTTGGCGGGCACGGCTACATCCGCGAGACCGGCGTCGAGCAACTGGTGCGCGACGCGCGGATCGCGCAGATCTACGAGGGCGCCAACGGCATTCAGGCGCTCGATCTGGTCGGCCGCAAGCTGCCGCAGCACATGGGCCGCCTGCTGCGCCGCTTTTTCCATCCGGTCGCCGATTTCTTGGAGGAAAACCAGGCCGAGGCCGAGCTGATGGAGTTCGTCCTGCCGCTCGCCAAGGCCTTCGGGCGCCTGCAGCAGGCGACCGCCTGGGTCGCCCAGCAGGGTTTACGCGATCCCGAGGAGGCCGGCGCGGCGGCGAGCGACTATCTGCGTCTCTTCGCCCTGGTCGCGCTCGCCTATCTCTGGGCCCGCGCGGCCAAGGTGGCACTGGCAAAGCGCGACGGTGAGAACGGCGCTTTCTATCAGGCGAAGCTGGCCACCGCCCGCTTCTACATGACCCGCCTCCTGCCGCAGAGCTCGGCCCTCTTCGCCGCCATCATGGCCGGCGCCAAGCCGGTCATGGAGCCCGAAGAGGCCTGGTTCTAAGTCGGAAGCTTCCGACAGACTCAAACAAGCGACGCCATTGCGAGCGAAGCGAAGCAATCCAGAAAAGATGCTGCGGGCCGGCTTCCGACTGGATCGCCACGGTCGCTGGCGCGACCTCGCGATGACGGGGTAGGCTGGTGGCATGTCGAACTCCGCCGTGCGCTTGCCAAGCAAATCCGTGAGGGCCAAGCTGGCGGCCGGGAGGGCAGGCAATGAACGACGACGGCATCGCCGCCATCATTGATCTCGAACGCTATCCCATCGCCGACTTGGCGCGACCGGAAGCGCGCGCGCTGATCGACAGTTGTCACCGGCAGTTGGCCGAAAACGGTCTTTGCCTGCTGCCCAAGTTCCTGCGCGCCGAAGCCTTGGAGGTTATGGTCGAGGAGGCGCGCGCACTCGCGCCCGAGGCCCATCACACCGAGCATTGGCGGGCCAGCGAACACGGCGACGGGAGCCCGGGGGCTGGCACTTTACCGCGCGCCACACGGGCAAGCATGGCGTCCATTGCCTACGACCGCCTGGCTGCGAACTCGCCGTTGCGGCAGCTTTATGAGTGGAGCGGTTTGGAGGCCTTTCTAACGGCCGTATTTGGCAGCGACCTGTTCCACTGCGCTGATCCGCTGGTCTCCTGCATGATGACCCTCTGCCGCGACGGCGACGAACTCGGCTGGCATTACGATCCGAACGACGGCGTCGTGTCGCTGCTGCTGCAGAGCCCACAGTCCGGTGGGGCCTTCGAGTTTGCGCCGGCCCTTCGCACGAAGCCGGATGCTGAGGCGCATGAGCTGGCGCTGTTGGACGGGAGCGATGAGGGGGTGCTGAGGCCGTCGATTACACCGGGAACGCTCTCCCTCTTCAACGGCCGAAACTCGCTGCACCGGGTTGCATCGGTTCATGGTCGCAAGGCGCGCATTATGGCTCTTCTCAGCTTTGCCGCCGAGCCCGGCTACTGCTTTAGCGACGACATTCACCGCAAGTTTTTCGGCCGAACGGCGCAATAGGGTGCGGCATCGGAGGATGGGTTAGCCAAGCGTAATCCCCCTAACCTTCATAAACGGCGAATGCGTGCGGCGGAATACGCTTTGCTATTCCGCCCTACGCAACGTCAAATGTTGATGGTGCCGGAGTCTACTCATCCAGCATCGACGCGAGCTTCATGGCGATGCCCATGGAGCCTTCGATCTTTAGCTTGCCGAGCGTGTAGGCCAGGGTCGGGTTGAGGCTGCCGGCGATCAGCTTCTCCATGTCGTCGGCCGAAAGGCGGATCGTGCAGTCGGCCTCCTCGGCCTCATTGGAGACGGCCGGCGGCAGGGACGTGCCGTCGACCATCACGATGCCCTCGTCGCCCAGGTCGAACTTGACGCGGGCGTTGAGGCCGGCCAGGTCGAGCGCCCGGGCGCTCACGCTTTGGGTGATCTGTTCCAGTTTCATGCTGCGCTCTTCCCGTCCTCCGTTGGTGCAGCGGCGACCAGCTCATCCTGTGTTTCCGCCGCCTTTGCCTTGCGCGCAGCCTTCTCAGCCTGCTTGCGTACTTCTTCGGCGACCAGTTCGCGGCGCAGGGGCTTGCCCAAGGCGGTCTTGGGGATGTCGTCGCGGAAGGCGATGCGGCGCGGTAGCTCGAAGGGCGCCAGCTTGTCCTTGAGGAAAGTGCGCAGCGCCACCGTGGTGAGCTTCTGCCCCTCGCGAAGCTTGACGTAGGCCTTGACGATTTCGCCGTGATGGCTGTCCGGTACGCCGCAGACAGCCGCCTCCTCGACCGCCGGATGCAGGTAGAGCGCTTCCTCGACCATCCTGGGATAGACGTTGTAGCCGCCGGTGATGATCAGGTCTTTGATGCGGTCGAAGAGGTGCAGGTAGCCGTCTTCGTCCAGATAGCCGACGTCGCCGGTCCGCAGCCGGCCGTCGCACAGTACGGTGTCGGTCTCCTCGTCCTGCTTCCAATAGCCGGCCATGACCTGCGGTCCCGTGACGCAGACCTCACCTGGCTCGCCCAACGGCACGGTCTTCTTGGGATCGTCGAGCGAGACGATCTCGATGACGGTGCCGGGTATTGGCAGGCCGGCCGAACCGGGCCGGTTCTCGCCGTGGAAGGGGTTGATGGTGCAGACCGGGCCCGCCTCGGTCAGGCCGTAGCCCTCGACCAGGCTGCAGCCGCTCAAGGCTTCGAAGGTCTTCTTGACTTCGAGCGGTAGCGGCGCGCCGCCCGATACGCAGAATTTCAGGCTCGAGAGGTCGTACTTCTCGAGTCCCTCATGGGCGTTGATGGCCGAGTAGATGGTCGGCACCCCGAAGAAAACGGTCGGCCGCTGCTTGTCGATGGCGGCCAGCACCTCTGCCACGCGAAAGCGCGGCAGCAGGACGATCTCCGAGCCACTCACTAGGCCGGCGTTCATGACGCCGGTCATGGCGAAGACATGAAACAGCGGCAGCACGCCCAGGATCTTCTCCTCGCCCGGTTGGATGTCCGCCGCCCAGAGCCGCGTTTGCATTGTGTTGGCGAGCAGTCCGGCGTGGGTCAGCTTGGCGCCCTTAGGTTTGCCGGTGGTTCCGCCGGTGTACTGCAGCACCGCCACGTCGTGTAGCGGGTCGATTTCGGCCCGTGCCTCGAGGCCGTCGTTGTCGATCAGCTTCTCGAAACGCAGGTGTTTGTCGTCGGTCGGGATGCTGGCCACCTCTTTGCGCTTCAGAAGCGCGAAGAGCGCCTTCTTCGGCAGGGGCAGGGCGCCGCCCATGCTGCAGACCACCAACGTCTCCAGCTTGGTGTCGGTCAGCCGACCGGCCATCTTCTCGTAGAGGCTGAGCAGGTCGAGCGTCACCATGATGCGAACCTCGGCATCACGCATCTGCCGCACGATCTCGCGCTCGGCGTAGAGCGGGTTGAAGTTCACGACCGTGCCGCCGGCCTTGAGAACGGCGTAGTAGCAGATCACGAAGTAGGGCGAGTTCGGCAGGAACAGGCCCACCTTCGTGCCCTTGGTCACGCCCAGATCCTGGAAGCCGCGCGCCGCCTTGGCGACCAGGGCGCCGACCTCGTCATAGCTGGTGCTCTTGCCGAAGAAGTTCAGGCAGGGCCGCTCGCCGTAGTCGGCGACGGCCTCGTCGAGGATGCTGTAGAGCGGCTTGGGCTCGGACTCGAAGTGCCAGTCGACGCCCGCCGGATAGCTGCGCTCCCAGGGATGGGGCTGGGGTTCAGTCGGTTCAGGCGTTGCCGGCGGCTTCCGCAGGAAGGCCAGCAGTGCGGTCGTGGCATCTCGAAGCTTGGCGAGCAGGCCCGTCGTCATCACCCGGCCTCCTCGAACATGGCCATGGCGTCGCGGATCTCCGCCTCCGCCTGATGGACCGCGGTCTCGCCGGCATCGATCGCCTCCTGCGCGCGATCGAAATCGAGCAGCCCGATGTGCCCGACCTTGGGCACGATGTTCACGTCGGGCGGCTCGGCGGCGAGGCGGCTGCGGGTCACCCGGTCCTGCACGATGTTGAGGGTGGAAGCGAGGACGCTGACCAAGCTCGGCGCATCGTCAGCCTTGTCTAACACATCTTCGGCCTTCGGATCGGCCGTGCTGCCATTGCGCCGCAGAACCGTCGAGGCCCAGCGCGGCATGGCTTGGAAGGAGGACGCGCCGGTCTTCTTCGGACCCCCGTTGCCGATCTTCCCAGTTTTGCCGTTCTTGCCCAGGCTCGGCGTGTTGAGGTTTATGGCGATAATGACCTCGGCACCGAGGGCGTGGCAGACGGAGATCGGCACCGGGTTGACCACCGCGCCATCAACGACCCAGCGACCGTCGATCGCGACCGGCTCGAAGACGCCGGGCAGGGAGAAGGAGGCGCGGATTGCATCGATGAGCCGGCCCTCGGTCAGCCAGACCTCGTGGCCGGTGTAGAGATCGGTCGCCACCGTGGCGAAGGGCACCGGCAGGTTCTCGATCCGGTCGTCGCCGAGATAGCGCTCCATCTCCGAGAACAGCCGGTGGCCGGAGAGCAGACCGTTGCGCCGGATGCCGACGTCCATGTAGCGGAACATGCGCAGCTTGGTGAGGTGCTTGGCCCAATCTTCGAGCGCCGAAAGGTGCCCGCTCAGATAGAATCCGCCGGCCAGTGCGCCGATCGAAGTACCGCAGATGACGTCCGGTCGGACACCGAGATCGGAGAGCGCGCGCAGAACACCGATGTGCGCCCAGCCGCGGGCTGCACCGCTTCCCAACGCGAGGCCAATGGCCGATTTCTGCCGACTCGTCATGCCATGGTAATTATCTGCTTAACCGATAAAAACTTTGTTACGGCTGAGGCCAGCCACAAGGCCGGTCGCTGAAAATTGAGGGCGTCGACAGCGCCTATCGATAGTACGTTGCCGCCGCCCGGACAGTCCCCAGGCCGCGCACGCCCCTAGCATCTCGGAGTCTGTTCCGTCGCTTGACGCAATGCAGCATCTCTTTGCATTGCAGCAGATCCATTCTCGTACCATGCCGGGCACAGCCGGCGATTGCGGGCGACTCCGGCCGACTGCCCGGAGCGGCAAGTTTAGCACTTTGCGGGAGTTGCGGGGTGGGCGGTCTTGCCGCCGGCTAACAGGGCGTGCCTGCTAGAGCATCATCCGACCAATTGGAATCGCTGATGCGATCCAATTGGTCGGATAAAGATGCTCTAACGTCTTAAAGTTTAGAGCAATTTCATCCGAAGGGATCGAACCGGGCCGGTTCAATCCCTTCGGATATTGCTCTAGGGCGCGACTGCGTCGCCGTCGAGTGCGGCATGCGCGAAGCCGCTTTCCAATTTGGACAGTGTGTTATCGACATGATTCACCGCTGCCTCGCAGTCGTCCAGGGTCTCGAAGGCAGCGAGCTTGAGCGTGACGCTGACGGTCTCGCCTTGCATACGGCGGTTGGCGATGCGGTCCAGCGGACCGCAGGCCCGCTGCAGCGTTTCTTCCATGTCGTACACGATTTGCGGCAGCGTGCGGTCTTCCATCTCGGCGGCCAGAAAGGCCTCGGTCAGTGTGCTCGAAAGGTCGTGATGGCGATGGAACAGGGCGTCGGCCCGGTCCTCCATGGCGCCGCAAGCGGGAAGGCTGGCGAGAAGGCCGATCGCCATGCCGTGGCGTAAGATATTTGTGGCGAATGTTCTGCGCATTGTCGGCTCCTATCGAGCTCATGCGGTGCGCAGGAGTCTAAAGCCCGTAGTCTAACATTTCCTTTAGCTCTAAGCTCTTGATGTCACCGGACTCTGGCGGCAAACGCGGCCTCCGGCATGGGAAAGGACAGTCCGATCGAGCGGATCGACTACGTCAGCCTGATCACGCGGGCGCGCCGCGACGATGAGATGATCGAACTCGCCGCGCTCTGCATCCTGCAGGAGTTCGAGGCCTACTACATCGAATCGCGCGGCATTCCGGAACGTGCCAAGCGGGCCTTCGAACAACGCGATCCGGGTCAGTCGCTGCAGCTCAGCCGCCGGCGGCTATCGATCTATAGCGAGAGCATCCACGAGCTGGCGGACCAACTGAAGCGGGTCTTTCCGCTGCTCGCCGAGGACGAGCACCTCTGGCAGAAGGTGGAGGAAAAATACCTGCCGCTGGTCAAGCACCGATACGAGGAAGATCTCGCCGTCGCCTACGTGCATTCGGCGCGGCGCATGATCTTCCGCGACGAGTGGACGCCGGTCGAATACTCCTTCGGCGACTGGGCCAAGTCGGCCGGCGGCGGCCCGCACATCATCCACCGGCTCTACCCGGGCGGCGGGGCGATCGCGTCGGAAACGGTGCGCGAGATCCTCGAGATCCCGCGTTTCACCGTGCCCTACCGCGATGCGGCGGCCGATGCCGCGCTTGCCGCCGAGCGGGCCAACCGCAACCTGGGCCTGGACGGCAGCGATCCCGAGGCGATCCAGGTGATCCAGATGATCATCGCGGGTTTCTTCCGCAACCGCGGCGCCTATCTGGTCGGCCGGATGATCCGCAAGGACTACACCCTGGCGCCCTTCGTTCTCTCCCTGGAAAACAGCGCCGAGGGCATCTTCGTCGACGCCGTGCTGACCTCGGAGGTCGACACCCACAACATCTTCAGCTCGACCCTGGCCAATTTCCACGTCACCAGCGTCCACTACCACGAGCTCTCGGCCTTTCTCTACAGCCTCATGCCGAAGCGGCCTTTGGGGCTGCACTACTCGACCATCGGCTTCAACCATGTCGGCAAGGTCGCGGTGATGAACGAGTTGCAGGGCGAACTGGCGGCGAGCGGTGAGGTTTTCGATACGGCGGTCGGCTTTCGCGGCACGGTGGCGATCGGCTTCTCCGCGCCGACCTCTGTTTATGCCCTGAAGGTGATCCGCGACAAGCCGACCGAGCAGTACAAGTGGGGCGCGTTCGAGGGCGTCCCGTCGGTGCTGCAGAAGTACGGCCGGGTGCACGAGATCAACCGCACCGACAGCATGCTCGACAACGTGATTTACTATAACATCCGGCTGCAGGCCGATTGGTTCGCCGCGGCGCTGCGCGAGGAGCTGTTGGCCCAGGCTGGCGAGACCGTTTCCCAGCAGGGCAAGTTTCTGGTCTTCAAGCACCTGATCGTGCAGCGCAAGCTGGTTCCCTTGCCGATCTTCCTCGAAACCGCCTCGACGGTCGAGGCCGAGGCGGCCATCGTCAATCTCGGCTTCTGTATCAAGAACAACGCGGCAGCCAATATCTTCAACAAGGACCTGGACGGCCGGAATTACGGGGTCAGCCGCTTCGGCAAGATCTACCTCTTCGACTACGACGCCCTCGAGCCCTTCACCGAGGTCAAGATCCGCACCAACCAGGACCGCTTCGAGGGCGAGGAGGACATCCCGGACTGGTTCTTCGAGGAGGGCGTGATCTTCCTGCCGGAAGAGATCGAGGTCGGCCTGCGCATTCCCAACCGCGACCTGCGCCGCCTGTTCCGAGAGGTGCATGGTGACCTGCTGACCACCGATTACTGGGAGTCGGTCCAGCGCGCCCTGCTGGACGGCCGGGTGCCGCGCGTCCGCGTCTATCCGGAAGCCTGTCGGCTGCGAGCGTAGGCGGGGCCAGTGCCGGCTTGTGGGCCACGTGTCAGGCCGGATAATCAGTCGCGTGCGCAACGTGGGGGCCTCATGTATCAACGCGAACCGGATCTTGTCCTGCTCAACGGCAAACTTGTCACGCTGGACCCGGAAAGCCGTATCGTTTCGGCGCTGGCGGCGAAGGATGGGCGGATCGTCGCGCTCGGCCCGGCGGACGAAGTGGCGGCGCTTGCCGGGCCCGCGACGCGGACGATCGATCTTGAGGGACGCACGGCCATTCCCGGCATCGTCGACTCCCACTGCCATCCGGACGGGACCGCGGCGCGGATCAGCCGCTGGCAGAACCTGGAGCCGGCGCGGATCGCTGTGCGCGATGATCTGCTGGACGCGCTGAGCAAGGCTTCGGCAGATCTTGCGCCGGGCGCCTGGCTGGTCGGCTACCGCTTCAATGAGAACAAGAGCGGCGGCTATCCGAGCCTGGCCGAACTGGATGCGGCGACCAACGGCCATCCGCTCTTCATTCTGCGCACGGACGGGCATCTCGGACTGGTCAACGCGGCAGCCTTCGCGGCCATGGGTATCGACCAGGCGACAGCCGATCCACCCTTCGGCGCCTTCGACCGCGATCCACAGAGCGGTGCGCTCACCGGCCTGGTGCGGGAGAGTGCGGCGCAGCTCTTCCTCGAGCGGGTGCATGCCGACGATACGGTCGACGACCTGATTGGCGGCCTGGAGCAGGTCTTCGACGAGTTCCTCTCCTACGGCATCACCAGCGCCTATAACTCGCTGACCGGCAGCGGTGGGATTCAGGCCTACCAGCGGATGAACGCCGAAGGTCGGCTCAAGCTGCGCGTCGGCATCATCGTTAGCGGCCGCGAGGAGGGTCTGATCGAGTCCTTCGTAAAGGCCGGCATCCGCTCCGGCTTGGGCGACGACTGGGTGCGGGTGATCGGCGTGGAATGGTGCCCGGACTGCTCGACCAGCGGCCGCACCGCCGCCTACTACGAGCCCTATGTCGGCAAGAAAGTGGTGGGCGAGCCGGAACGCAACACCGGTATGCTGCTCTACGAGCTGGAGGACCTGAAGGCGCGGGCGACGGCGGCGCACAAGGCGGGCCTGCTGGTCTGCGTCGAAGGCGTCGGCGACCGCGGCATCGACTTCGCTCTCGACGTGATCGAGGCGGCTTTGGAAGCCCATCCGCTCGAAGACCACCGCATGCGCGTCGAACATTGCTGCTACGTCACGCCGCCCATCCTGAAACGGATCAAGCGCCTGGGAGCGGTCGACAGCTCGGCGACCGGCTTTATGTATGAGCTGGGCGATGCTTACCGCGCTAACCGCGGCGACGAGGCTCTGCGCTGGATGTGGCCGCACCGCACCCTGATCGACGCGGGCGTGCCCGCGCCCGGCCATTCCGATGCCTACGTCTGCACGCCCAACCCCTTCACCGCCATCTGGGCCATGGTGAACCGCAAAAGCGACAGCGGTGAGACCCTCGACACGCCGGGCGCGCCCTCGCAAGCGGTCACCGTCGAGGAAGCCCTGCGTGCCTACACCCTGCTCGGCGCCTATGCAGGCCGGGAGGAGGCGATCAAGGGTTCGCTGGAGACTGGCAAACTGGCTGATGTCGCCGTACTCGACCGCGACATCCTGAGCATCCCGGCCGAAGAGATTCGCGACCTGGAGGTGGAGATGACCCTGGTGGGCGGCGAGGTGATGTACCGGCGCGGCTAAGGTAGGCTTTCACAAGCTCTATTCCACTGTGACTGTTTGACCCCACAGAGAGATTTCGACCATGGAGACCGTTGAATTCCGGCGCGCCACCCTTGTCGATCTGCCAAGGATCATTGAACTTCTTGCCGATGACGAACTCGGAAGACAGCGCGAACAGCCGGGTCCGCCGCCCAGTCCGCAGTACGAAGTCGCTTTTCTTGCCATCGACAGCGATCCCAACCAATACCTTGCCGTTGCAAAAGAAGGGCGCGCAGTGGTCGGATGCTTGCAGCTCAGCTTTATACCCGGCCTCTCGCGTGTTGGTCTGTGGCGCGGACAGATCGAAAGTGTCCGCATTGCATCGACACGAAGGGGAAGCGGCTTGGGCCGCAGATTTCTTGAATGGGCAATTGAGGCGTGTCGAGGCCGTGGATGCGGTTTGGTTCAGCTGACGACCGACAAAACGCGCCCCGATGCTTTGAGGCTTTATGAGTCTTTAGGCTTTGTCGCAAGCCATGAAGGTCTGAAGCTGAGCTTGAGTTAGTCCGGGCTTCTGTGCTCGGCGGGTTTTGAAGCTATGTGGGGGCGTCGGCCATGAATCGGCCGCCTGCCTCCGGCTCGTTAACTGTCCTTTCCTGTGGGGGGCTTCTGGCCTGCCAAACTCTAAACCGCTTGCCCCTGTCCTCCGTTGGGCACGAGCGCCTTGGCCGTTCGTAAGGACGCACCAGTTATGAGGCCAGCCAGGGGCAGCTAGCCATTCCGATAAATGTAGCTGTAGCCGTTGATCGCCGGGACCCCGCCCAGGTGGGCGTAGAGCACCTTCGAGTCTGCTGGAAAGTATCCTTTCCTCACCAGGTCGATCAGGCCCTGCAGGGATTTCCCCTCGTAAACAGGGTCGGTCATCATGCCTTCCGTACGCGCGGCCAGGCGGATCGCTTCGTTCGTCTCGTCTGACGGCACGCCATAGGCGGGATAGGCGTAGTCGGTCATGAGAACGAGGTCGTCGTCGGTGATGTCGCGGCCCAGCTCGACCAAATCGGCGGTCTTGCGGGCGATGTCCATGACTTGAGCCCGGGTCTGCTCGACGGTGCCGGAGGCGTCGATGCCGATTACCCGGTTCGCGCGCCCGTCCTTGGCGAAGCCGACCAGCATGCCGGCATGGGTCGAGCCCGTGACCGTGCAGACGATGATGTAGTCGAAGGCGAAGCCCAAGGCTTCTTCCTGCGCGCGCACCTCCTCGGCGAAGCCGACGTAGCCGAGGCCGCCGTACTTGTGCACCGAGGCGCCGGCCGGGATGGGATAGGGCTTGCCGCCCTTCGCCTTCACGTCCTCCAGCGCGCGCTCCCAGCTCTCGCGGATGCCGATGTCGAAGCCCTCGTCGACCAGCTCGATCTCGGCGCCCATGACGCGGCTCATCAGGATATTGCCGACCCGGTCGTAGACGGCGTCTGGGAAGGGCACCCAGCTTTCCTGCACCAGCCGGCACTTCATGCCGAGCTTGGCGGCGACCGCGGCGACCTGCCGCGTGTGGTTCGACTGCACGCCGCCGATGGTGACCAGGGTATCGGCGTTCGAGGCAATCGCGTCCGGCACAATGTATTCCAGCTTGCGGATCTTGTTGCCGCCGAAGGCGAGACCGGAGTTGCAGTCCTCGCGCTTGGCATAGATCTCGACCTTGCCGCCGAGATGCTCGGAGAGGCGGCTCAGCTTCTCGATCGGCGTCGGGCCGAAGGTCAGCGGATAGCGTTCGAATTTCTCCAGCATGCGCAGCTCCCGGTCGCTCTTGGACCGAAGATTATAGTCAGCTTTGAGCGGTTGGTGCCTTCAGCAAGTGCACCTTCTTCGTCATGAAAGAGGTCATCGACAACGCGTCGCTCGACTTCTGAACGGGCGGTGGGGACAAAGCATCGGATCGTGTTAGCATTGCGACCCGGCCTCGCAAAGCGTGGCCCATTCATTCCGAAAACCTAGGAGGTCCCGTCATGCGCTCCTCCCGTCCTTTCCAAGCGGCTCTGTCGTTGGCGTTTGCCGTCGGGGTCTTTTCCTTCACCAATTCAGCGACGGCCGAGCCCCAGGCCCTTGGCCTACTCGCGAGCGATGCGCCGATCCCCGTGACCTGCGACGACAAGGGCTGCCGGGCGAGCCTTACAAGCTTCTGCCTGGAGCGCGACCGGGCTTCGCCGCAGGCCGGCGATCCCTATCGGCTTGCTGCGGGCGAGTTGCGTCTCCTGGTGCGACGCGATGGCGGTGAGGCGGTTCTTCCGGCGAACGAGGTTGCGGTCTTCAAGGCGGACCGCGGGCACCGGACAGTCTCTTTCCGCCTAACGGAAAGCTTTGCTGAGCAATGGCGGAACGCCGCGCTGTTTCTCGAGATCGGCCCTGGAGTCACCTTGCTACCCGCTCTGCAGCAGGACGCCTCGACGCGCGATGCGGTTGAGATCGCCGCGCTGACCGGGCCTCTGCGCGAGCTGGGCAGCCGGATCGTCGATAGCGCCTCGGCCAGGACCGATTCGGTGCGCCTGCTGAACCGCGCGATCAACGCCTTGCCTAAGGTCGGTCGCGGCGGCTTGGCGCAGAGCAAGGCGGTCTGGCACCGGAGCCTGCCGGCCGATGGGACGGAGCGCAGGCTGGCGCGACGCGCCTACGAAAGCTGCGAGGACAAGACACGCAGCGGCCTCTATTACAGCTTTCGCAACTGCCTGATGGTGGTGCACGACAAGCTGATCATGCAACTGAACGAGCGTTATTGGGACGCTCGTGCCGGCTCCTAGGGTTCGGGATGCGGTAGAGGTCTATAGCCCCCCCTCACCCATCTCCGGCTAAGGCTCGGCCGCTGGCCGAGCCAAGCCTGCACAACCCTCTCCCCCCATATTGGGTGGAGAGGAAAAGAAGGGGAACGCTCCATGCAGTTGTGCAGCTTTTTTGTCCTCTACCCTGGAGGGAGAGGGCGCTTCGCCATGGCTTGCGCAGCGCGCAAGTCATTCGGCGAAGCGGGTGAGGGGGAACGGTTTTTCCCGACTTGGCGCTAGCCCCAAAGCTCCGGCGTCGGCGGGGAAATGCTGCTGCCGTCGTAGTGCAGGCCCGGCTCACGGTCTTTGGTCAGCAGCAGCGGGCCGTCCAGGTCCACGAAGGCAGCGAGCTGGGCGACCAGCATGGCCGGTGCCATGGCGAGTGAGGTGCCAATGTTACAGCCGACCATGATGCCGAAGCCCTTGGCCTTGGCCGCGGCGGCGAGCTCCAGGGCCTCGGTCAGGCCGCCGGTCTTGTCGAGCTTTATGTTGACGAAGTCGTAGCGCCCGGTCAGTCCCTCTAGCGAGCTGCGGTCCAGGCAGGACTCGTCGGCGGCGATGGGGATGATGCGATCGATATGGTCGAGCGCCGCGTCCTGGCCGACCGGGAAGGGCTGCTCGACCAACTCGACGCCCAGCGCCTTCAGTGGCGGCAGGTAGTCGCGCAGCTGCTGTTCGCTCCAGCCGGTGTTGGCGTCGACCGAGATGCGGGCATCGGGGGCCGCCTCGCGCACCGCCGCCACGCGCTCGGGATCGCCGTTTCGGCCCAGCTTGAGCTTGAGGACCGGGCGGTCCCGGTTGGCGTGGGCGGCCGCCGCCATCGCCTCGGGCTCGCCGAGGGAGATGGTGAAGACCGTGGTGACCGCCGTCGGCGCTTTCCCCAGGCCGGCCAACTCCCAGGCCGGGCGCCCGGCCTTCTTGGCCTCCAGGTCCCAAAGCGCGCAGTCGATGGCGTTGCGCGCGCAGCCGGACGGCAGCAGGCCCTTCAGCTTTTCGCGATCCAGGCCGCTTTCGATCTCCGGCCTGAGTGCCTCGACCTCCTCGACCACGGGCTTGAGCGTCGGATCGAAACAATCGGCGCGATCACATTCGCCGCGGCCGACGGCGCCGTCCTCCTCGATTTCCACGACCACCACCTCGCCCTGCTCCTGCACCATGCGGGAGATGACGAAGGTCTCCTTCAAGGGCCATTGCTCGGCCCGCACCGTCAGGCGACGCACAGACTTGGCTCCAAGCGGTCGACGATGGCAGCTACGCCCGTGCGTACCGGATCGACCGCCGGCACGCCGTGCTGCCGGGAGAGATCCGCCAGAAGAGCCTGCGCCTCGTCGTCGCTCAAATTGGATGTGTTGAGGGCGATGCCGGCCATCGCGACATCCGGATTGGTCAGGCGCGCGGCCTCCAGGTTGGCGGCGATGGCGTGCTCCAGGCTGGGTAGCGGGAAGCCGGCCTCTTCATCGTCGTCGATGTAGGTCCGGCCGGCCTCGTGGCAAAGCACGAGGGCATCGGGCTGGGCGCCGTGCAGGAGGCCCAGGCTGACGCCGGCATAGGCTGGGTGGAAGAGCGAGCCCTGGCCCTCGATGAGGTCCCAGTGCTCGGGGTCGTTGGCCGGCGCCAGCACCTCGACCGAGCCGGAGAGGAAGTCTGCGACCACGGCATCGACGGCGATGCCGGAACCGGCGATCAGGATGCCGGTCTGGCCGGTCGCGCGGAAGTCGGCATCGACGCCGCGCTTGCGCAGCTCGGCCTCGATGGCGAGTGCCGCGAACATCTTGCCGACGCAACAGTCGGTGCCGACCGTGAGCAGCCGCTTGCCGGGCCGACGCTCTCCGGTGCCGCAGGGCAGGTCGGGTGGCGGTTCGCGCACGTCGAGGATGCGCCGGCCGGAGCGCCGCGCGGCCTCGGCCAGCGCGGGAATGGCGCCCAGGCGGCTGTGCAGTCCGCTGGCGATGTCCATGCCCGCCTCCAGCGCCTCGACGCAGAGCGACTCCCAGGCCTCAGGCAGGCGGCCGCCGATCGGCGCAATGCCGATCACGAAGGTCTTGGCCCCGGCCGCCGCCGCGTCGGCGATCGACATGTCGGGCAGGCCAAGGTCGGCCTTGGCGCCCGGCAGGCGCAGCTGCGCCAAGCAGCGCTCCGGCCGCCAGTGCGCCACGCCGCCGGCGGTCTTGGCCGAGAGTAGGCTTTCGGCCTCGCCCAGAAAGAGCAGGTAAGGCGTCTCGAGATCGATCAGCTCGGTCATGGTCTTGTTCCGAACAAAGACGGCGGGGCGGTAGCCTCCGCTCGGGTGAAAACGAGTCTTGCGGCCGGGACGGGCGGGGGGCGCTCAGGCTATGCGGCGGCCGTCGTGGTCGAGCAGGACGCAGTCCTTCGGATCGATCCGGATCTCCACCGCATCGCCCTCCTTGAACATGTGCTCCTCGATCGCATTGATCGCCTGGAAACGGACACCGTCAACGTCGATAAAGTAGGAGGCGGTACCCCCTAGATAGTTGGCGTCACTGACCTGCCCGGAAAAGATGTTCGGGTCTTCCGCCGCGCCATTCGACGCGGCAAGCCCCGGCAGGCCGACCGCGACCTTATGCGCACGCACCACCAGCTCGACCCGCTCGCCCAGTTCGGCGCCGTTGGCATTGGCGCGTACGACCAAGTCGTTCTCAAGCCTGACCTCGGCTTTGCCCTCGCCGCCGCCACCGGCCTGGCCCTTGAGAATGTTGGAATGGCCCAGGAAATCGGCGACGAAGCGCGTCTCCGGCCAGCGGTAGACCTCGTCCGGCGCGCCAACCTGCTCGACCAGGCCGTGATCCATGACCACTACCTTGTCGGACATGGAAAGCGCCTCTTCCTGATCGTGCGTCACGAAGACCGTGGTGATGCCAATGTCGCGTTGGATGTTCTTCAGCTCGACGCGCATCTCTTCGCGCAGATTGGCGTCGAGCGCCGACAAGGGCTCGTCGAGCAAGAGAACGTCCGGCTCGATCACGATGGCGCGGGCCAGCGCGATGCGCTGCTGCTGGCCGCCGGAAAGTTGCGCCGGCAGACGCTTCTCGACGCCCGGCAGGCGGACGATGTCGAGCGCCTGTTTGACCCGCCGCTCGGTTTCGTCCCTGGAGACGCCGCGGTACTTGAGACCGAAGGCGACGTTCTGCTCGATCGTCTTGTGCGGAAAGAGCGCGTAGTTCTGGAACACCAGCCCCAGGTTCCGCTTGTGGATCGGCAGGTCGTTGATGCGGTTGCCCTTGATCAGGATGTCGCCCTCGCTCGGCGTCTCCAGCCCGGCGATCATGCGCAGGATGGTGGTCTTGCCGCAGCCCGAGGGGCCGAGCAGGGTGGTGAAAGAGCCTTCCTCGAACGCCAGGTCGACCCGCTTGACCGCCTCTACCTCGCCGAAGGTCTTGCGGATGCCGTGAAGCTCAACAGCCTGCATCGACGCCGTTGCCTCTCACCCCTTGGCCGAATCACTGGGAAACGCGGGGCCGGGGCGCCGAAGCCCCGGCCCGGGAAGGGCGCCGATCAGCCGCCCTTCTTGATGCGGTTCCACTGCTTCTGCCACTCGGTGCGGTTGGCCGCCCAGAAGTTGGCGTCGGCAAAGACCAGGTTCTCCAGCTTGCCCGTCGGATCGAAGGCCGGCAGGGCATGGACCTCTTCCGGCATCTCGACCTTCGAGGGATCGAGCGAGGAGGGATAGTTCTGGCCGATCGCCACGGCGATCGAGACCTCGGGCTCGAGCATGAAGTTCAGCAGTTCCTCGCACTCGGGCATGGGCGAGCCCTTGACGACGAACAGCGTCTCCATCCAGGAATAGGTTCCCGGCGGCTCGGAATAGCCGATCGGCGCGCCCTGCTTCTGCACGCCGGCAACGCGGCCCGACCAGGAGTCGCAGGCGATGTACTCTTCCTTGGTCAGCAGGTCCATCAGCTCAGCGCCGGAATCGAAGTACTTGAGGACCAGGTCGCGGTGCACCCGCGCCTTGTCCCAGCAAGCTTCGATGTCCTCGATGGCGTTCGGATCCTGACCGCTCTGCAGCGCGCCGTACCAGGCCCGGGTTTGCCAGCCGTCGGAGCCGCCGAGCTTGCCCTTGAGATCCTCGCGCAGGAGCAGGTTGACGCCGGCCTCCTCGGCCTCCTCCTTGGAGATATGGTTGGTGTTGTAGGCGATGCCGCTGTTGCCGTAGTCGAAGGGCACCGCGGCGAGGCCGTCGGGGGTCAGCGCGCGGAACGGCTCGATCAGCGCCGTCATGACCAGCGACAGATTCGGGATGTTGGCCTCGTTAATGGTTTCGCCATAGCCGGCGTCGGTCAGGGTCTTGTAGATGGTCACGCCGGAGGAGAGATGCAGGTTGTAGGTGCCTTCCGGCGAAGCCTTGATGTTGTTGAAATGCTCGTCCTCGGAGCCGAAGGTGCCGTCGATCACGGTGATGCCGGTCTTCTCCTCATAGGGCGTGAAGGCACCCTTGCGCAGAGCCTCGGAGACGATGCCGCCCCAGCCGTCGAAGCGCAGCTGCTCGACCGCCGCTTGCGCGCTACGGCTGAAGCGCGTCATCACAGCGCCGCCGACGCCGAGCGCCACGCCGGCGCAACCCAGGGCTGTCATGAAGTCGCGTCGCGGCAGATCGCCGTTGCCGAAGCGCTCCAACAGGCGTTCATAGCGCCTCGTTTCGGACATCTTTGTCATAGCTCGTACTCTCCCTTAACTTTGTTTTACGGCTAACGGTTCGCTCCTTTGTCCCGGGCCGAAGTGTGACCGGGATTACGTTCGTCCTGCAAGATCATTCCCGATTTACTCTCGATTCCGGGCGAAATAGCGGGCCAGCGCCCCCGCGACCAGCGGCAGGCCGACAGTAATAAGGATCATCACCGTTCCCAGGGCGTTGATTTCCGGGCTGATCGAGTTGCGCAGCATGCCGTAGATCTGTGTCGGCACGGTCTCGGTGCCGGGTGGCCGCCAAAAGATCGTCGCGGTGATGTTATCGAAGGAAATGGTGAAGGCGAAGAGCGAGCCGGCGAAGACCGCGGGTAGCAGCAGGGGAAAGGTGATGGCGAAAAAGGTCTGGATCCGATTGGCGCCGAGGCTCAGGGCCGCTTCCTCATAGACCCGCTTGATGCCCATGAGGCGCGCCTGCACCACCAGGATGACGTAGGGCAGAGAGACCAGTACGTGGCCCAGCATGAGCACGGCGAAGCTGCGCGGCTGGCTGAGCCACAGCATGAAGAGCAGCAGGCCGACGCCGAGCACGGTCTCCGGAATCATGATCGGTGAGAGCAGCAGCGTGTTGATCCAGCTCTTGCCTGGAAAGTTGTAGCGGACTAGGGCCAGCGAGGCGAGGATGCCGACCGTGGTCGAGATCACCGCCGTGACGACGGCGAGCCACAGCGATGTCTGGAAGGCCCGCACGATGGCTGCGTTGTTGGCCAGCTCCTCGAACCAGCGCAGCGAGAAGCCCTCGATCGGGAAGCTGCCGAACTGGGCGGAGTTGAAGGACAGCAGCACCACCACCGCGATCGGCGCGAACATGAAGACGTAGACGAAGGCGGTGAAGGCTTTGATCGCGGCGGCGCCCATGATGACGGTTCCCGGCGGCTCCTAGCTGAACGACTTGTAGATCTGGGAAAGGCCCATGATCCGGTTGTAGATGATGACGATGGTCCCGAGCATGACCAGCATGACGAACGACAAGGTGGCGCCCATCGGCCAGTTGAGCTCGTCCATCAGGGCATCGAAGATCAGGTTGCCGAACATGAAATCGCGCGGGCCCCCCAGGATCTGTGGCGTCACGAAGGTGCCGGCGGAGAGCACGAAGCAGAGAAGCGAGCCGGCCGCCAGGCCGGGCAGCGAAAGCGGCAGGGTGACCTCGCGAAAGGCCTGCCAAGGCGTCGATCCCAGGGTACGCGCGGCGGCCACCAGGTTGCGGTCGATGCCTTCCAGGCTGACGTAGATATTCAGCACCATGTAGGGCAGCAGGAAGTGGATCATGCCCATGATCACCGAGCCCTCGGTGTAGAGCAGCTTGATCGGTGTATCGATGATACCGAGGTAGAGCAGCGCGGCGTTGATGAAGCCCTGATTGCCCAGCACGTGGATCCAGGAATAGGTGCGGATGATGAAGCTGACCCAGAAGGGCAGGATCAGCAGCAGCATCAGCAGCCATTTGTGCTTGAAGCTGGTGGTGGCGATGAAATAAGCGGGCACGTAGCCGGCAATCGCGCAAATCACCGTCGCCACGATGGAGATGTTCAGGGTCTTCCAGATGGCGCCGTGGTAGTAGCTGTCGGTGAAGAATTCCGCCCAGTTGCCGAACTGAAAGGCCGGGCGGTCGATTCCGGCCTCGACGTAAAGGTAGAAGGAGTACATGAAGATGATCCCCATGGGGATCACCACGAGGAAGAGAATCGCAGTCAGGGCCGGCGATAGCAGCAGCCAAGGCCGGCTGCGCTCGACTTCGATCGCCTGTGACATCTCTCCCCCTGCAAAGGCTCTTTCTTGCCGATCCGTTGCCTGTGACGCTGGCGTAAGGCCGGCTTTTGTTGTCATGGTATCAAATGGATAGCCGGATGACCATCGGACCCTAGAACATGGACGGTTCCTACCGCCTATGATAGAGGGCAGCCCGAAACCAGTGGGCGAAACCGTGTCCGCGATAGTATCGCGCGCCGATCCATGACCTCATCGACAATCCGTGTGCGCAGCGCGACGGCCGATGATGCAGAGGCGATTCGGGCGATCTATGCGCCGATCGTCGAGACCACCGCCATTTCCTTCGAGGAAGTGCCGCCGTCGGTCGAGGAGATGGCGGGGCGCATCGTCGCAACCCTGGAGCGCTATCCCTTCCTGGTCGCCGAGCGGAGCGGCCGGGTCGTCGGCTACGCCTGTGCTGGCCAGCATCGAGCACGGGCCGCCTATCGCTGGTCGGTCGACGTTTCGGCCTATGTCACGGAGGAGGCGCGCGGCCTCGGTGTCGGCAGCGTGCTTTACGGCGCACTCCTCTCCGACCTCGCGAGCCGGGAGTTCCATGCCGCCTTTGCCGGCATCGCGCTGCCCAATGCGGCGAGCGTCGCCTTCCACGCATCCATGGGCTTCGAGCCGGTAGGCATCTATCGCGAGGTCGGCTTCAAGTTCGGCCGCTGGCACGATGTGGGCTGGTGGCAGAGCCGTCTGTAGGGACTCTCTTGTACCGAGCGAAAAGGTCCAGACATACAGTGCCCTAAGTCGCGATAGTGGAGACGGATGTCGCATGCTTGGCGGCACACGGCCGTCACAAGCGACTCAAGACGGCGCTTCGCGCCTCCCCAGCAGTGAGCTCGCAATTTTGACCCATATCATGGCTCGAAAGCAGGGTCCGCGTAGGCTACGCGGCTAGGCTTTGGTCCGCCACGCTCATCTTGCACGGATATGGGGCTCTTCCTCTCCTGAAGGGAAGCGGCGGTCGCATCGCGCCGGTTGATCGCCGTGTCGCTTGGAGCGGAAAGCGTCGTAGAGACAACAAACGACAAACGGGAAGCGCCGACAAAGAAGGGGACCTTTTGATGAACGCAAAAGCGGCCCAATTTCCGGACTGGATATACCGTCAATCCGCCGTGCTGCCCTATCGGCGAAGCCCCGGCGGCTTGCAAGTGCTCCTCATAACCTCGCGCAAGGGCTCTCGCTGGGTGCTTCCCAAGGGTATCGTGGAGCCCGGCCTGACGGCGCCGCAATCGGCGGCCCGGGAAGCCCGAGAAGAGGCCGGGGTCGATGGCTTCGTGGGGGCGGAGTGCCTCGGCAAGTACCGCTATAGGAAGTGGGGTGGGACCTGCAAGGTCGAGGTCTTTCCTATGGAAGTCAGCACGGAAAGTGAAGACTGGCCCGAAGCGGACATGCGGCGGCGGGAATGGATGACCGTCCCCAAAGCGTCGAAGCGGGTGAACGAGAAGGCGCTGCGCAAGATCATTCGCCGCTTGCCCGGCGCGGTCGATGCGAACGACGCCGCCGAAACGGAGGCAGCCGCACCGTCTCGCCGTCGTTCCGCCGCAGCCGGCAGGCCAGGGCGATTGATCTATCTCCTCCGGCACGCCAAGTCGAGCTGGGCCGACCCGGACCTCAGGGACTTCGAGCGCCCGTTGGCACCGCGTGGTAAGCGCGCCCTCAAGAAAATGCGGCAGTATATGGAGCTCGCCGACGTGGAGCCGGACATCATTCTGTGCTCGTCGGCGGCCCGTGCGCGACAAACGCTGGCCGGTATCCTGCCGGCCTTTGACGAGGGCGTGCCAATAACATTTGACCGCCGGATCTACAGCCTCGGTGTGCGCGGCCTGCTCAACCGGCTGCGGCAGCTGCCCGACGACCCGTCTTCGGTCATGTTGATCGGGCATAACCCTGGCATGCAGGCGCTTGCTCTGGACCTGATTGCCGGCGGCGACGAGAGAGCCGTGGCGCAGATGCAAGAGAAGTTCCCGACCGGCGCGCTCGCGACGCTCGTCTGGCGCGGCCGTAAGTGGGCGGAGATCGGGCCCGGAACGTGCGAGCTCCACAGCTTGGTTGTCCCGAGACAACTCTGACGACGAGCCAAACGACATGACCCGCGTCGCCATCGCATCGAGCTCGCAGATTGCAGCGAACGCGGGGGCCGAGGTGGCCGAATCTGGCGGCAATGCCGTGGATGCGGCAATCGCATCGAACCTAGTCCAGCTGGTGACGGAGCCCGGCGTCGTCTCGCTCGGCGCCGGCGCCCTGATCGTCATCTGGCCGCCGGGCGAGCATCCGGTCATGGTCGATGGTGCCTCGGAGATGCCCGGCCGCAGGGCGCCGGCCGGCCGGCTGGGCCGAGGCGGGATCGATGTGATGCTAGCCTACGGCGGTGGTACGCCAACCACCGTTGGCTACGCTTCGGTTGCCACTCCAGGCGCGCTCGCTGGCTATGCGCTTGCTGCCCGGCGCTACGGTGGCGTTCCCTGGAAGGCACTCGTGGAACCAGCATATCGGTACGCAAGCAATGGCTTCCCGCTGCCTCTTGCGTCGCAGCGCTACATCGATACGACCCACGAAGGCATTTTCGGCTGGAACCCTACTGCCCTGCGTCCACTGCAGGACGAGCAGGGGGAGTTAAAGCGCTCCAGTGAAACGATTCACATCGACAAGCTCGGCGACAGCCTGGCAGCGATCGCCGAGCAAGGCGCCGGCGCGTTCTACCGTGGCGATATCGCTCGGTTGATTGCCCGCGACATGGAAGCCAACGGCGGACTGTTGGGCCTGGCGGATCTTGAGGCCTATCGCCCGCGCATCTTGCCGGCGCTCGAAGTCGCGCTGGATGACTGGCATTTGGCGACAGCATCGGCGCCCAGCGTTGGGGGCGCCGCCCTGGCGGCCATGCTGCTGTTGATGCGTGGTATCGGGCACGGCAATTGGACTACGCAATCGGCAGCCCATCTGATTGAGGCACAGACCCGGGTCATGCGCTTTCGCAGGCACTGCTTGGATACATCGGACGATCTCGGACGCGATGTAGAGGTACTTATCAATCGCGCAAGCAGCACGCCGACCGCACTCGCCTCGCCCTCCACGGTGCACACGTCCGCCGTGGATACGGATGGGCTGGCCTGCGCCATAACCGCATCGGCAGGCTACGGTTCCGGGGTTATGCCGCCAGGAACGGGCATTTGGATGAACAACTCCCTGGGCGAGGTCGAGCTCAACAAGCGAGGGTTTCACGCGCTGCGGCCCGGCACGCGCATCCCGTCCAACATGGCGCCAACCGCCGGTCGAAGCAGCGATGGCTCCGTGCTGTCCATCGGCTCGCCGGGCGCGGATCGCATCACAACGGCGATTTTGCAGACGGTGACGAATCTGGTGCATCTCGGCATGCCGCTCCGAGATGCGGTGAATCACCCCCGCCTGCACGTCGAGTGGCCCAGGGAAGATGCAATCTGCGTTGCCTACGAGCCTGGCATGCCGGTAGACAAACTAGACGTACCGCAACGCCGTTTCGACGGCCTGGATATGTTTTTCGGCGGGGTGGGCGCCGTGCGTTTCACACCGCCTGACCGGTTCGAGATGGCAGCAGACGTCCGCCGAACGGGGGGCACGGCGCTCAGCGCCTGGCGCAGAAGTTGACGGTTCATCGAGCCGCAAAGCGCCGCCAGCATGGCCCTCACCAATCCATCGGCTTTGAGCCTGTCGGCGCGTATTGCAAGGTCGGCTTCAAGTTCGGCCGCCGGCACGACGTGGTCTGTTGGCAGTGCCGTCTGTAGGGCGCGTGATCGCTTACGCCGCCAGGCCCGTCAGGAACGCGGCGATGCGCGCCGCGGCTTTCGCGAGTTCCTCTTCCGGTACGCAGAGGCTGAGGCGCAGGTGTCCGGCGCTGCTCGGCCCGAAGGCGGAGCAAGGCACGGTCGATATGCCGGTGGCATCGAGCAGCTTCATCGCCAGCTCTCCGTCGCCGAGGCCGGTCGCCCGGCAGTCGAGCATCACGAACATGCCGGCGCTCGGCCGGTAGACCTGGAGGCTCGGCACGCCGGCCAGGCCGTCGCAGAGAACGTCGCGGCGCCGACGGTAGATCTCCCTCATCTCCGCGACCTCTGTCAGCTCGCTCTGCAGGGCGAAGGCCGCGGCGTCCTGCAGGAAAGGCGGCATGCCGAACAGCATGCAGCCGAGCATCTGCTCGATCGGCTTGCGGGTGATCTCTGGCATAACGATCCAGCCTAGGCGCCAGCCGGACATGGCATGCGTCTTGGAGAGCGACTGAAAGGCCAGGCAGCGCTCGGCGATCTTCTCCTGCGCGCCAAGCAAAACCGCCTTGCCGTCGTAGGTCAGGCCGGCGTAGACCTCGTCGCTCAGCACCCAGAGGTCGTGTTCGAGCGCGATGGCGCAGATCGCCTCGACCTCCTCCGCTGAGAGGGACGCGCCGGTCGGATTGTTCGGGTAGTTGAGCAGCAGCGCCGCGGTCTGCGGCGTTACGGCGGCGCGCAACTCGGCCGAATCGAGCCGGAACTCGTTTTCCGGTCGAAGGGGCACGCGCACCAGGTCGGCGCCGCTCGCCCGGATGGTGTCGCCATAGGTGACGTAGATCGGGTCGGTGACGATCACCTTGTCTCCCGGCTTCAGCACGGTCATGGCCGCGGCGTAGAGCGCGCATTGCGCGCCCGGCGTTATGGCGATGGCTTCCGGCGGAATGGGCCGTCCGGCCAACCGGCCGTAGTGCTCGGCGGCGGCGACCCGCAGCGTCTCGATACCGATCGCCGGGGTGTAGTGGGTGCGCCCGCGGCGCAGACTCTCGACCGCCTTGTCGACGATCGGGCTCGGGGTATCGAAGTCGGGATCGCCGATGCTGAGAATCAGGATATCTTCGCCGCGCGCTTTGCGTTTGTTGGCTTCGGCGTGAACCTTCCAGGCTTCCGAGGCGTCACCGGCGAAGCGCCGAACGCGCGGCGAGAGCTGCATGGCGGGATCTCCGAGGATACGAACGGGCGGACCTGGAGAGCCGATTGCCAGAATTCTCACCGGCGAGCAAGAGACCCGGCGATTATTGAGGTAGCTGCGGTGCCGTAGGGTGGAATAGCGAAGCGTATTCCACCGCTATCCGGTTGGATCTCACGGCGCATCCGGCGGCTTACGCTTCGCTAAGCCGCCATACGCGACCTGACAAAGGCGTACCCTAGGGCCAGTTGCTTCAAACCGCTTCGCTCTTGGGGCGTGGGCCGTAGGTCTTGAACTTCTCGATGACGCGCGAGATCTCCGAGTCCGACAGCAGGGTCGGGCCACCGATCTGCAGGGAGACGACGTACTGGCGGGCCAGGGTCTCGAGCTCTATGGCCAGCCACATGGCCTTCTTCAAGGTCGGGCCGGTGGCGATCATGCCGTGGTTGGCCAGCAGACAACAGGTCCGCCCCTCCATCGCGTCGAGCGCGTTCTGGGAGAGCTCTTCCGTGCCGTAGGTGGCGTAGGGAGCGCAGCGCACCGTCGGCCCGCCACAGGCGGCGATCATGTAGTGTACGGCCGGGATATCGATACCCTTGATTGCCAGCGCCGTGCAGTAGGTCGGATGGGCGTGCACCACGGCGTTCACTTCCTTGCGGGACTTGATGATGTCCAGGTGGAAGCGCCATTCCGAGGAGGGCACGATATCGCCCTCGTAAGTACCGTCGAAGTTCATGAAGACCATGTCTTCGGCCGCCAGCTCGTCGTAGGGAACGCCGCTCGGCGTGATCAGCAGGCCGTCTTTCCAGCGCGCGCTGATGTTGCCCGAGGTTCCCTGGTTGATGCCCGAGCTGTTCATCTGCCGACAGGCGGCAATGATCTCCTCTCTCAACGCGCGTTCTTCCTTTTTCATCGTCGATAGCTCTCCAAGCGGTTAAACGGGGTTCACGTAGGGTTCGCCGGCCAAATGGCGCCGCACTTCCTCGGCGATCATCGACGCCGCGGTCTTGATGGTCTTGATCGACGCGCCGGCTATATGCGGGGTGAGCGTCACCGAGTCCAGCTTCAAGAGGGGCCAATCGGCCGGCGCCGGCTCGATAGCGAAGGTTTCCAGCATGGCGCCGCGCAGCGTGCCCGCCGTCAATGCCTCGTAAAGCGCGTCGTAGTCGACCATCGGGCCGCGCGCCGTATTGATGAAGTAGGCGCCGGGCTTCATACGCGCGAACTGAGGCGCGGCGATGAAGCCGGTGGTCTCCTCGGTCACTCGCGCATGCAGGCTGACCACGTCGGACTCGATAAGGAGTGTATCGAGATCGGTTTGCACCACGCCGCTTGCGGCATCCTCGTTGCTCAATGGCACATAGGGATCGCAGACCAGCACGCGGCAGCCGAAGGGCCGCAGCAGGCGCACCACTTTGGTACCGATATGGCCGTAGCCGATGATCCCGACGGTCATCTCGCACAGCTCTTCGCCGGTCACGTCGGCGCGGTAGAGGTCGCCCCGCCACGCGCCGTTGCGCAAGGCCTCGTGGCCGAGTCGAATCAGGCGGGTCTCGGCCAGGATTGCGCCGATGGTGAACTCGGCTACGGCGCTGGCGTTGCGGCCTGGCGTGTTGACCACGGCGACGCCGTGCGCCCGGGCGGCCGCCATGTCGATGTTGACCGGCCCGCCGCGCGACACGGCGATCAGCTTCAGGTTCGGCAGGCGATCCAGCATCGGGCCGCTGACTGGCGCCAGGTGGTTGACGAAAATATCGGCATCGCCGACGAAGTCGCCGATTGCCTCCGGGTCGCCCATGAATTCCTTCAGGCCGTGCAGCTCGGGCGTGGCATAGCCGTGCTGCATGGGCTCGTCGGGCCAGGGCAGGTCGAGGCTGCGGATCTCCAAGCTGCCGTTCGCGACCTCCTGCAGGGCCCGCTCGAAGTAGTCGGAGCGCATGAAATGGTCACCGACGATGGCGACCCGCTGCTGGGTCATCTCAATGAACCTCCCTGGCTTCGGAGAGCTGACGCCACAGATCCGGCATCTGCTGATGGATCTCCCGGTAGATCGAGAAGAGACGGTCGTAGAGGGCGACGAGTTCCGCTTCCGGCGCGATGGTCTCGCCGAGGAGCGGATCGACCCAGGCGGCGCAGGCCGCGTCCATGTCCGGCACGGCGCCGACCGACTGCAGCGCAATCATGGCAGCTCCGGCCGCGCCGGCCTCCTCACGCGCGCTCTCGCGGATCGGCGTGCCGAGCACGCTGGCGAGGATCTGTTTGAGGGCCCGGCTGCGCGCCGCGCCACCGGTGATTCGCACCTCGCTGGGGCGGTGGCCCATGGCGCCATAGCAATCGCGCGCGGCCAGCGCTAGGCCCTCGTAGACGCCGCGCACCAGATCGAAGAAGCCAACTTCCTGCGACAGCCCGGTGAACTGCGCCCGGGCGTTGGCGTCGACGAAAGGCCCGCGCTCCCCGGCCTGATCGATGTAGGGATGGAACAAGGCGGCGCCCGGCCGGGCCTCCAGCACACGCGCGTCGATGGCCGGCAGGGCCATCTTGCGGTCGATGCTGGCGCCTAGGCCCTCGGCTGCCTGGCAGGCGATCTCGACGATCCAGTCAATGTTGAGGGTCGCCGCCATGTTCGACTGCATCTGGGCGATATGCCCCGGCAGGGGGAAAGGCATGGAATAGCCGGTCGGATCGGCTGCGAGCTGGATGTATTCCGGGCTCTCGAAGAGTCGCATGTGCATGCCTGTGCTGCCGACGATAGAGCAGCCGACCGCCTGCCCTGGCGCGTAGAGGCCGCCGCCGAGTGCCGTGCACATGACGTCCAGGTAGCCGAGGACGACGGGCGTGCCTTCGGGCAAACCGGTTTCTTCGGGAGCCGACAGTGGGTCACTGCGCTCGGTGCCGTCGATCATCTCGGGCAGAAGATGTTGCAAATCAGCGATACCCAAGGTTTCGAGCACCTCGGGGGCATAGCGCCGCCGGCGGAAGTCGCCGAAGGTGAAGGTTCCCTCCGAAGGGTCGGTTGCCCGCACGCCGGTGAGCATGAAATAGAGCCAGTCCTTGCAGTGCATCGCGGTCGCGGCGCGCGCCAGCACCTCGGGCCGGTGGCGCTTCAGCCAGGCCAGTTGTGCGCTCTGCTGACAGGCGTTCAGGCCGCAGCCGGTGTAGCGATAGGTCTCGCTGCGCAGGCAGCGGCGGTCGAACTCCTCGACCAGGCCGGCGGCGCGCGAGTCGAGCCACAGCCAGGCCGGTGCGACCGGTTCCCCCGCTTGGTCGATCAGCCAGGTGCCGTCGCCCTGTCCGGTGACCGCGACCGCCAGCACCCGGCGGGGTAGGTCGTCGATCTTCTCACCCAGGTCCCGCAGGCTCGCGGCGGCATCCTGCCAGGTCCGCGCCATATCCTGCTCGACCGCGCCGCCGGACCCTCGCTCGTAGCGGTTCGGCCGCGCTGCCACCGCGACTTGTTTGCCGCCAGTATCGAAGGCCACCGACTTGATAACCGACGTGCCGGCATCGAGGCCTATGACAATATCCGGGCTCATGACACCGCCGGCTCCAGGCCGTGAAACAGCGCTTGTCCGGTCTCACCATCGAAGAGATGCAGGGATTCGGCCGGCAAGGCGACCGGGATCTTGCTGCCTTCGGGCGTCGCGATGGCGCCGTGAGCGACGGCAATCAGTGCGCAGCCGTGCAGGTCGAGGCCGACGTGGCTCTGGTCGCCCAGCCATTGGTTCGACACCACGGTGGCCTTAAGTCCAGCGCCTTCCTCGCCGAGGCGCATGCGATGCGGCCGCAGACCGAGCTGCAGCGGCTGCCCGTCGGTGATCCCTTGGTGCAAGCGCGGCGCCTGGTCGGCCGATGGCAGTGTGAGTTCGAAGGCGATCTCGCCGCGATGGTTGGCGATCGCCAGTGACAGGGTCTCGCCGTCCCGTTGGGCGCGGGCCGGCAGGACATTCATCGGCGGCTCGCCGATGAAGCTGGCGACGAGCAGGTTAGCCGGCCGGTCCTTCAGTTCGGCCGGGGTGGCAAACTGCTGCAGCACGCCTTCCTCCAACACGGCGATGCGGTCGGCCAGAGCGATGGCCTCGGTCTGGTCATGGGTGACGAAGACCGTGGTCATGCGGCGCGCGATCAGCCAGTCCTTGATGCGGGCGCGCAGCACGGCACGGAGCTGTGGCTCGAGCTGTGACATGGGCTCGTCGAGCAGGAAGAGGGCGGCATCGCGGATCAGCGCGCGGGCCAGGCTGCTGCGCTGCTGCTCGCCGGCCGAGATGGTCGGTGGAAAGCGATCGAGGATGTGCTCGATCTCCAGCAGTTCGGCGACTTCCTTGACCTTGGCCTCGACTTCCTGGCGCGGATGGCGGTCGCGCAGCAGGGCGAAGCCGATGTTGTCGCGGATGCGCAGGGGCGGGTAGAGGGCGTAGCCCTCGAAAGCCATGGCCACGTTGCGCTTGGCCGGGGCCAGGCGGTTGATCACGTCGCGGTCGATGCGGATCTCGCCCTCGGTCACCTCCTCGAAGCCGGCGATCATGCGCAGCGTCGAGGTCTTGCCGCAGCCGGAGGAGCCGAGCAGGCCGACGATCTCGCCGTCGTTCATGGCCATGGAGAGTCGGTCGACGGCACGCACCGACGGCTTGCCGCGCGGCTGGTAAACCTTGGTTACGTCTTCGAGGGTCAGACCCGCCATGACTGCTCCCTCACTGCAGCCCGCCCGCGATGCGGGCGCCGCTGCCCGCCTCGAACAGCAACGCCTGCGTCATGTCGATGCGCGCCCAGACGGCGCGATGGCCGCGCGGGAAGCGTGCAGCCTCCTCTTCGGTGCAGCTCGCCAGGATTTCCTGTCCGTCCCGCGTCTTCAGCAGCAGCACGGCGCGGATGTTGAGCGGCATGACGGCGTCGAGTTCGACCGGCATAGCGGTCTCGTCGCCTTCCAATGCGACATGGACGTGCTCCGGCCGAATGCCGAGGACGCAGTCGCGTCCGGCAGTCGTGGCTAGCGCGGGATCGAGCGGCAGCTGCGCTCCGAACAGCTCGACGTTAAGGCAATCGGGCCCCTGGCTCGGCCGGCAGGAATAGAGGTTGATCGTCGGATCGCCGAACAGGCGGGCGATTTCCTGGTTGGCCGGTGTGCCATAGATGGCTTCCGGCCGCTCGACCTGGCTGAAGCGCCCGTCCAGCAACACGCCGATTCGGTCGCCGAGCGCCATGGCCTCCTTGTAGTCTTGGGTCACATAGAGGGCTGTGGCCTCGAACTCGCGCAGCAGGCGGGGCAGCTCCAGGCGCATCTCGTAGCGCAGCTTGGCGTCCACGTTGCGCAGGGGGTCGTCGAGCAGCAGGACGGACGGCGCCCGCGCCAGCGAGCGGGCCAAGGCCGTACGCTGCTTCTGCCCGTTCGAGAGCTCGCGCGGCAGATGCTGCAGCACATGATCGATCTTCAGCAGCTCGGCCAGCTTGCCGACCCGTTGTTTGACGTCTGCTTCCGCCGTGCGGCCGGCGCGCAGCGGGCTGGCTATGTTCTCGAAGGCGGTCATGTGCGGATAGAGCGCGAAGTTCTGGAAGGCCATGCCGACGCCGCGCGCTTCCGGCGCCAGATCGACGATGCTCTCGCCACCGACCTTGATGTCGCCGGCGTCGAGGTCGTTGACCCCGGCGATCAGCCGCAGCAGCACGGTCTTGCCGCAGCCCGAAGGGCCGAAGACCACGACGGTCTCGCCGCGCTGGACCGAGAGCGACAGGCCGTCGAGCACGGTCTCTCGCTTGAAGCGCTTCTGCAGTCCTTCGAGGCTCAGATAACTCATGGCCTCACCCCTTGACCACGCCGAGCGACAGGCCCTCGACCAGATAGCGCTGGGCGATCAGCGCCAGGATCAGGGTCGGGATCACCGACAGCACCAGGCCGGCGGCGATCTGCCCGTACTGGATGCCAGAGGCGGTGATGAAGGCGAGCGCGCCCACCGTCACCGGCTGCACGTCGGAGGAGCCCAGGATCAGGGCGAAGACGAAGTTGTTCCAGGCGAAGATGAAGGCAAGCAGGGCGGCGGCGGCGATGCCGGGCCGCGCGAGCGGCACAGCGATCTTGAGAAAAGCGGCAAGCCAGGAATGGCCGTCGACCCGGTAGGCGTACTCGATGTCCGGGCTCACGTCCTCGAAGTAGCCGCGCACGATCCAGAGGATCAGCGGCAGGGTGATGAGCTGATAGACCCAGATCAGCCCGAAATAGGTGTCGTAGAGCCCGAGGTCCTGGAAATAGAGCAGCAGCGGCAGCAGCACGAGCAGCGGCGGCGCGAAGCGGAAACTCAGCAAGGTGAAGGCAATGTTCTCGCCGAGCCTGAAATTGAATCGGGCGAAGGCGTAGGCGGCCGGGATGCCGAGCACCAAGGACAGCAGCACCGAGCCGGAGGAGAGCACGAAGCTGTTCCAGATGTTCTTGGTGTAGGCGAGCTCAAGGGTGCTGCCGGCGCCGGTCAGCTGGCCGGCGATCAGCGCCCGGTAATTGTCCAGGGTCGGCGAGAAGACAAGGCTGGGCGGATTGCGCAGGATGTCGGCGTTGGTCTGGAACGACATCAGCAGCACCCAGAAGATCGGGAAGAGGAAGAACAGCGCCACCAGGGTGAGCAGGACGCCGCGCAGCAGCCGGATCAGGGGGCTATGATGGGTCATTTCATCCGCTCCCTAGGCTCGCCCGTGCGCCTTCTCGCGCAGCTTTAGCCACTGCTTGATGAAGAGGTTGCTGAGGAAGAAGGTGATCGCCCAGAGCACCATCAGGAAGGCTGCAGACCGGCCGATGTTGGTGAAGGTGAAGGCCTCCAGATAGGCCTGCACCTGGAAGACCATCAGCTTGTCGCCGGGTCCACCCTGGGTCATGGCGTAGATGATGTCGAACTGCTGGATGGCATCCAGCATGCGGAACAGGGTCGCCGTGATGATGTAGGGAGTCAGCATCGGCAGGGTGATGCGGAAGAAGACGAAGGCCGCCGGCACGCCATCCAGCTCCGCCGCCTCGAAGGGCTGGCGCGGCAGGGCGCGCAGGCCGGCCAGCAGCAGGATCATCATGAAGGGCGTGTAGACCCAGACATCGACCAGCACGACGGTGAAGAGGGCCGTGCTCGGGTCGGAAGCCCATTTGAAATCCTCGAAGCCGACCAATCCCACCAGGTAGCTGAGAATCCCGAAGTTGGGATTGGTCATCAGCTTCCACATCAGGGCGGCGATGGCCGGGGCGATCATCAGCGGCAGGATCAGCAGGATGCTGAGCACGTTGTTGATCAGGGTTCGCCGCGCCAGCAGCAGGGCGATACCGAGGCCCAACAGCAGCTCGATCCCGACGGTCAGGAAGGTGTAGAGCAGCGAGACCCGGACTGTGTTCCAGAAGGCAGGATCGATGAGGAACTCGCTGTAGTTCTCGAACCAGATGAAGCCGCGGGTGAAGGGAAAGGCCAGATTGTAGCGCTGCAGTGAGTAGTAGACCGCGGTGCCGAAGGGAATGAGTATCCCGACCGTCACCAGCAGCGAGGGCAGGCTCAGCAGATAGGGCAAGGCGGCGCGCATACGTGGCCGCCGAGCCGCGGGTGGGCTTGCCACCGCGGTCGTGTCGCCGGTCCGGGTCAGGGTCTCGGCCATGAAGCGATCATCGGGTCCGCCGCCTTTCCGCGCAGCCCTGCAGCCGGGACCCGCTGGAGCTCTGTCCAGCAGGTCCCGCCGCAACGCGGCATCTTAGCGTAGGCCGGCCTGGCGTAGCTGGCGATTGACACTCTCGGCCAGCTGGTCGAGTCCTTCATCGACCGGCACCTCGTTGGCCACCATCTTCTGCAAGGAGGCCGCCCACTCGGTGGTCAGGTTGAAGAACAGCGGCTGCGGCGTGAAGTAGATCTTCGAACCGGGCGCCGAGGCCTCGTACTGCTCCAGATAGCCGGAATAGCTCTTGGCGATCCGCGCGCGGAACTCGTCGTCGTCCCAGACCGATTGCCGCACCGGGTTGACGAAGTCCATCTTGCGCGCGCCGAACAGGCCGTGGTCGGCGCTGCTGGCCCACTGGATGAAGGTCCAGGCGGCCTCCTTCTGCGGCGAGAAGTTGCTCATGCCGAGCGACCAGATCCAGACGTTGGGCGTCGGCGCTGAGGCATCGGGATTGGCCGCAAAGGCGGCATAAGCGAGGTTGCCTTCCTGCGCCGTGCCGCCGTTCATGAAGTAGCCCAGGATGTCGGCGTCGAAGATCATGCCCGAGGCGCCGGCGCCGAGATCGTTGCCGACCTCGTACCAGGTATAGGTCGACCAGTTCTTCGGGCCGGACTCCTGGATCATCTCGACCCACAGCTTGGTGAAGTCCTTGCCCTGGGCCGAGTTCATCGAGGCAGCGAGCTTGCCCTCGACCATCTCGAAGTCCGAGGCGCCGTAGTTGGCGAAGCCCGAGAGATAGCCCGGATGGATCGTCGCCCAGGAGCGCGAGCCGCGCACGCCGATGCCGTAGGCACCGTCGACCTCCTTGGTGATGCGGGCCGCCTTCTCCTTCATGTCGGGAAGGTTTTCCGGCGGCGTCATGCCGAGTTGATCGAAGATCTTGCCGTTATAGGAGACCGAGTTGAGCTCGAAGCCCCAGGGAATCGCCCACTGCTTGGCCCCCTCGCCACCGAGCTCGGCGCCTGGCACGCCGGACCAGGCCGTCGATGCGCGCAGGTTCGGCAGCACGTCTTCCCAATTGTAGTTCGGGTTGGTCAGCGCCGGGTCGTTGATCATCTCGCTCATGTCGACCAGCCAGCCGGCCGGGCCGTACTGCCAGGTCTGATAGGCGCCGGTCATGAAGGCATCGTACTGGGTCGAGCGCGAGGAGAGGGCGGCGGTCACCTTGTCGAAATAGACGTCTTCCGGAAAGACGTCGTACTTCACGTCCATCCCGGTCAAGCCCTTGAAGCTGTCCAGGTTGGCGACCATCGCATCTGTGTAGGGGTGCTTGTTCAGCAGCAGGTTGACCGTGGTGCCGGAGTGCTTCTTCCAGTCGAAGTCGGCGGCCAGCGCCTGGGTCGAGACGCTACTGAGGAGCGCATTCGCCGCGGCCGCGCCGATACCGAGTGCGCGGATCCGCTGCATGAACTCGCGGCGTCCCATGCGCCGCTCGACATAGGCCTCTGTCAGGTCCCTCGCTTTTTCGTACATCGTGTCCTCCCGGTGTTTTCGTTGTGGCGGGTTGTTCTTATTGGCCGTTTCCCGAATTCGGTTACGCCTCGCTTTCCAGGACCCGCAGGGCCGTGGCTTCGTCGGTCACCAGGCTGCGGATCAGTCCGGTCCTGAGGGCGGCGCGTAGGGCCCGCGCCTTGCCGTGACCGCCGGCGATCGCGATGGTCTCCTTGCCTTTCAGTGCCTTCAGACCGATGGCGACTGAGCGGGCATTCACGTCGGCCGCAACCGGCGCTCCGTCGGCCCCGAGAAAGGTGCCGAGGATCTCGCCGCAGGCGCCGGCCTTGAGCACCGCGCGATGCTCCTCGGCGGTGATCATGCCGGTCTCGATCATGTGCGTGTCGCGCTCCACGGCGCCGACGCCGAGGACCATTACCGGCGCACTCTCGGCCATCTCGAAGACCTCGCGCAGGCTGCGCTGGCCAAGGAAGAGGCGTTTGTCCTCGGCGCTGTCGCAGCGGAAGGGCGCCGGCATAAAGTAGCCCTCGCCGCCGGTCCGGTTGGCCAGGCGGGCGATCACGTCGAAGGGATGGGTCGCCGCCGAGCGGGTGAAGCTGCCGAGCAGCGAAACGAAGGTTAGATCTGGGCGGTTGATCTCCGGCATGGCCTGAACGGCTGCCGCCAGGGTGCGCCCGTGGCCCATGCCGATCAGCTTGACGTCGTCGCGCTCCATGACCTGCTGCAGCAGGCGCGCGCCGGCCGGCGCCAGCACGTCGAGCGGCATCGGCGTATCCGCCACGCTGGGTACCACGCGGCAGCCGGTAAGGCCGAAGCGCTCGACCAGCCGGTCCTCCAGCGCCAGGCAGGAGGTCACCGGCCCCTCGACGAAGACCTTGATCCGCCCCTCGCGCTGCGCCCGGGCGATCAGCCGCGCCACCTTGACGCGCGAAACCCCGAGCCGGTCGGCGATCCGCTCCTGGGTCAGCCCGCCGGCCAGTGACAGCCAAGCCGCCCGGACCGAAAGATCGCCTTCCAACTCGGTGACCTTCTGCATCGCCTGGCGCTCGCTTGCTTGTTCAATTGTTCACTGATTGCGAAATTGTTCAAACGATAGGGATGGCACGCCCGCCTGTCAAGCGACGGGGCCGCGCGATCACGTCCTTGGCTGTGGCGGCGGCAGAGCAGCGTCCGAGCCTCCGTCTCACGTGCAGATGAAGGCCGCAAATGGCCCTGAAGCTTCAGTCGGAAAAGAACCTTGCGGCCGCTGGCGGCGGCGAATCGCGCAGGCTGAAGAGCACTGTGGCGAGCGCACTGATGACGAAGCCGGGCAGGATCTCGTAGACCTCGAACAGGCCGCCTTCCAGATTTGCCCAGACGATGACCGTAAACGATCCGGCGACCATGCCGGCAAGTGCTCCGTTCCGTGTCATGCGGCGCAGGTGAGTGATAGCAGGACGGCAGGTCCGAAGCCGGCACCGAAACCGGCCCACGCATAGGCGACAATATCGAGAACCCGGCTCTGTGGATCGTCGGCGATCAACAGCGCGAGCAAGGCGATGGCGACAACGCCGATCCGGCCGACCCAGACGAGCTCCTGTTCGCCGGCGTCCGGTCTGAGAAACGGACGATAGAAATCCTCGGTGAGCGCGCTGGCCGCCACGATAAGCTGCGAATCGGCTGTACTCATGATCGCGGCTAGGACGGCAGCCAGGAACAATCCAGCGACCCAGGGGTTGAACAACACGCGGGTGAGGGAAATGAACGCGGTCTCCGGATTGCCGAGAGGGGCAGCTTGGAAGTAGGCAACCGCAACGAAACCGGAGATCATTGCGCCGTAGAGCGACAGGATCATCCACCACATGCCGACGGCACGGGCCGTTGGCATCTCTGCAGCCGACTTCATGGCCATGAAGCGAGCCAGGATGTGTGGCTGGCCGAAATAGCCCAAGCCCCAGGCGAGGAGCGAGACCGTCGAGAGCATGGTGAGATCGGAGAAGGCGCTCACATGTCCGGGTTTCACGATGCCGATCTGGTCGACAGTCGTCTGCCAATCACCGAGTTCCTGTATGGCGGCAACCGGCACCATGATGAGGGCGAGAAGCATTAGCAGCCCCTGCACCACGTCGGTCCAGCTCACTGCCAAAAAGCCTCCAAGGAACGTATAAGACACGATCATAGCCGCACAAAGCCACAGCGCTTGCTGATACGGAACCCCGAATGTGGCGCTGAAGAGGACGGCACCGCTTACCAGCCCGGAGGCCGTGTAGATGGTGAAGAAAACCAGGATCACCGAGGCACAGGTGATGCGCAGTAATCGCAGCTCGTCATCGAAACGCGCCTCGAAGTAATCCGATAGCGTAAGCGCGTTGTCGGCGCGCTCGGTAAAGCTGCGCAGCCGCGGCGACACGATGGTCCAGTTCAGGTAAGCCCCAATGGATAGGCCAATGGCTATCCAGATCTGATTCAACCCGAAAAGATAGAACGCGCCCGGCAGCCCGAGCAGCAGCCAGCCGCTCATGCCGGAGGCGCCGGCGCTGAGTGCGGTCACGATACCGCCCAGGCGACGCCCGCCAAGAACAAAATCCGATAGCGTCCGTGTCATCCGCCAGGCGATGACGCCGATCGCGATCATGCCGACGAGATAGAGGACAAAAGACAGGATCGTTGGCTGGTTCATCGCGGGCGGCGCCCGACCCAGTAGCCAACGAGGACGAGGGCCAAGATAAGGCACATCGGCCCCAGTAGGACGACATATGTCGCAATCGAAATCTCAGGTTCCATGCGGGGCAGACTAACAACCGACGGAGTAGCGGAAAACGCACCACCAGGTCGCAACGGACGTTTTGAGCCGGAGTCGACGCTCCTCTTTTATTGCTGTGCCGTCTCGGCTTTACGCCGCCTCCTCGAGCAGCGCCCGCGCCGTCGCCGCGTCGGTCACCAGGCCGGTGAAGTAGCTGCGGGCAAGCAGGGCGCGAAGGACGGCAACTTTCGTGGGGCCACCTGAGATCATGATGCGGCGCGGGATCTTGAGGAACTCGTGGGGATGGAAATTGATCAGGCGGCGGTTCATCGGGTGGTCGATGATGCGCGCCTCCGCGTCCAGGTAGTAGCCTAGGAAGTTGCCGATGGCGCCGGCGCGGGAGACCTCGCGGTGCTCCTTGTCCGTGACGAAACCCATGCGTCGGACGGTGCGGGAGTTCACGCCGCCGACGCTGACCAGCGCCAGGTCCGCCGTCTGTGTCTTGCGGTAGACCTCGCGCATCATCGGCTGCTGCAGGATGGTGTCGCGGCTCTCCTCGCTGTCGCAGACGATCGGCCCGGGCAGGTAATAGCATTCGGCGTGCAGCCGTGCGGCGAGATCGGTGGTCGCTTCAAAGGCGTCGACCGAGGAGCGCCGGGTGAGCGAGCCCAGCATGGAAACCACGGCGGCGCCTTTCAGGGGCCTTTCCTCGGTCGCCTGGGCAAGCGCCTTCAAGGTCACGCCCCAGCCTATGCCGATGGTCATTTTGTCCCGGTAGAGCTGCGCCAAAGGCGCCGCGGCGGCCTGACCGAGTACCTCCTTGAGTTGCTTCTCGTCGCCTGTGTCCCCGAGTACCACTTCGGCCATCGCCAAGCCGAAGCGCTCGGCCAACTGGTGTTCAAGAGCGACGTTGTCAGCCAGCTTTGAGTGGATGGTGACGCGCACCACACCACGCCGCCGTGCCTCGGCCAGAAGCCGGTTCACCCGCACCCGGTGGATCTGCAGCTTCTCGGCAATCGCCTGCTGGGTCAGCCCAAGCACGTAGTAGTACCAGCAGATTCGCACTGCGAGCTGCTCGGGCCAGTCCTCGCGGGCGGCGTCTTCTGCCAGCGGCAGGATGTCGGATTGGTTGCGCGCCATGCTCTCCGGTCGCGGTCGTTTCGCACTGTATGAACAAATGATATTGCAACTGAAAAAATGTTCTGCCAACCTTCCTGACGGAAAAAGAGCAACAAAATCGCGCGCAGGGACGCCGGTGTCGGGAGAGATCGGCCGCGCAAAGGGGAGAGTGTGACAGCGGAGCGTCAATCGCGGCCGTGTCGAGTCTGTGCCGTCGAGCTGCAACCGATGAGGCGCCAGCGATGACCGCGCACGCCCTGAGAGCGCCACGCTTCATGGTTTCGGATCATCCCCTGCCGTGGCTTCTGCCGCTGCTGGCGATCCTGGTGGTCTTCGCGCTCTATCCTTTTTTCTACAACATCTTCCTCAGCGTCCATGAGTTTGTGCCGCGCAAGCGGGGCCTCGTCTTCGTCGGCCTGGACAACTGGGTGCAGCTCTTCTCCGACCCGCGTATGTGGAACGCCTTCTACGTTACGGTCTTCTACACGGGCGTCTGCCTAACGATCGAGCTGGTGCTCGGCATGGCGATCGCCCTGCTGATCGATTCCGACGATGTCGGCTACGGCGTGTTGCGCGGCCTTCTGACGCTCACCCTGGTCATCCCGCCGGCCATCACCGGCATGATGTTTCTGCTGATGGAGGACGCGCAGTTCGGCCTCATCACCTGGGTGTTGGAAGGCTGGGGGCTGATCGATCCGACGACGCCCATCCTAGCCACCTCCTCGACGGCGATCTGGGGCGTGATCCTGGCCGATGTCTGGCAGTGGACGCCCTTCATGGTGCTGATCTTCATCGCCGGCCTGCGCTCCCTGCCGAGCGACCCCTTCGAATCCGCCATGATCGACGGCGCCAGCGCGCTGCAGATCTTCCGCCGCATCACCCTGCCGATGATGGGCAAGGTGATCGCCATCGCCGTGCTGATCCGCGGCATCGATCTCTTCCGCCTCTTCGACTACGTCTACGTCATGACCTCGGGCGGGCCGGGTACGGCAACCTACACGCTCAGCCTCTACGCCTGGCAGCAGACCTTCAGCTTCGTGAAGTGGGGCTACGGCGCGACCATCAGCCTCTTTTCGCTGCTCGTCATTCTGCTGGTCGCCAATCTCTTCGTCGCGTTGGCCAAGGTGAGGTGGTAGGCCGATGATCCTCTCGCCACAACAGCGGGTCATCAGGGCTTTTTTCGCCTGGGCGATCGTCGCGATCTTCGTCTTCCCGATCTACTACTGGGTGACCGTCGCTTTCAAAGCTGAACGGGAAATCTTCAGCCGCCCGCCGACGGTCTTCAGCTTCACGCCCTCGGTCGAGTCCTTCGAGGAGGTCTTCGGCATCTCCCTCGGCTTCGAGCGCGGCCTCTCGGTGCTGCCGGGGGGTGGTGACTTCTACATGACCCCGCGCCTGGTCGACAGCATCATCGTCGCGGTCTTTTCGACCCTGCTGGCGGTGGTGATCGCGACCCTGGCAGCCTATGCCCTGTCGCGTCTGCGCTTTCGCGGCCAGCACCACTTCGTGTTCTGGATACTCTCGACGCGGATGATGCCGCCGGTCGCTGTCGCGATCCCCATGTTCTTCATCTACAAGAACTTCGGCCTGCTCGACACCTACAGCGGCGTGATCCTGGTGCACGCCCTGATGAACATGCCACTCGCGGTGCTGCTGCTGAAGAGCTTCTTCGACGACATTCCGACCGAGATCGACGAGGCGGCGCTCATCGACGGCGCCTCGCGCTTCCACATCTTCCGCAGGATCGTCCTGCCCATGGCGATGGGCGGCGTGGCGGCGACGGCCGTGCTCTGCTTCATCTTCAGTTGGACCGAGTTCCTCTTCGTGCTGACCCTGACGCAGACCGGGCTCAAGACCGTGCCGGTGGTCTCCTCGACCTTTGTCACCTCGACCGGAACGGCCTGGGGCAACATGGCGGCGCTCGGCAGCGCGGCCATCCTGCCAGCCTTCGTCTTCATCCTGCTGGTGCAGAAGAACCTGGTGCGCGGCCTGACCCTTGGATCGTTGAAGCAGTGAGGGAGCGCCCCATCCTGACGGCCTGACGTTTGCTTTTCGGTGTTGAACAGCGGCCCGCGAATGGCCGCGACAATTGGGAGGAAAATCTCGATGAAGGACAGCGATCGAAAACTCTATCTCGCCTCGATCACGGATCGTTTTGTGCGCGGCGAGATGCCGCGGCGGGCCTTCCTGCGCGCCGCCGGAAAGCTGGGTCTCGGTGCCGGCGCGCTCGCCATGGGCTCGAGCCTGCCGTTCCGCGGGCGTCTGACTAATCCGGCCGCGGCGGCGGAGATCGAGCAGGATGCCGACATGATGGCCTGGCTGCGCGATGTCGGTAAGCCTTTCACCAGCCAGACGATCCGCCTGGCGACGGAATCCACGCCCCCTTCGAACGCCATCAACACGCACTTGAAGGGCTTCTTCGAGGAAGCGACCGGCATCAATGTCGAGATTGAGGTCCTGCCGCTGGAGCAGGTGCTGCAGAAGCTGACCCTCGACGTGGCCTCCGGCCTCGGCACCTACGACCTCTACTATCTCGACCAGAGCTGGATGGCGAGCTTCTCGCAGGACGTTATCGATCCGCGCGAGAAGTACGCGGCCAACGCCGAGCTCGCCATGCCGAACTACAACTTCGACGACTTCCTGAAGCCACTGGTCGACGGTATCTCGATGTACGAGGACATCATGGTCGGCGTGCCCTATGACATCCCGATCTTCATCATGATGTACCGCCGCGACATCTACGAGGAGCTCGGCCTCCAGGTGCCGACCACCCTGGACGGCTTCCTGGCCAACGCGCAGGCGATCCAGGAGGCCAAGGGCCCGGACATCTACGGCACCACCGGGCAGATGAAGTCCGGCCACTACAGCCTGGAGTGCGATTGGACGGCCTGGCTCTGGGGCCACGGCGGCTCGATCTTCCGCAGCGATGGCACTTTCAGCGGTAACGACGACGCTGGCCTCGCCGCGATGGACTATTGGGCACAGCTCAAGGCGAACATGCCGGCGGGCGTTACCAGCTGGACCTGGGACGGTCAGCACAAGTCGGTGGCCCAGGGCATCGCCGGACAGCTCATCAGCTGGGGCGAGTTCTTCCCGTCTTGGGACGATCCAGAAGCCTCCCAGGTCTCCGGCCTTATGGAAGCCGCGATCCCACCCAAGGCCAATTCTCTGCGCACGGTCGCCGACACCGGCTACGGCGAGATCCCCGGCGTCGGTCACCAAGGCGGCTCGTCGCTCGCGGTCTCGAAGTACTCCAAGAGCGAGGACGCGGCCTGGCTCTTCGCCCAATGGGCGACCTCGGCCGACACCCAGGTCTTCATCACCACCCTGGGCGGCGGCACCGGGCCGACGCGGACCAGCGTCTACGACGACGAGCGCGTCAAGGCGAACGCCAAGCCGGGCATCGGCGGCACGACCCGTCACCTGAACGTGGTGCGCGAGACCATCGACAACTACATGGGTTCTGAGCCCGACCTGCCGGAGTGGGCGGAGCTCTCCAACGACACGATCCCGGTAGAGCTCGGCCGCCTCTGGGCAGGCGAGTACGACTCGGCCAAGGCGGCGATGGATTCGATCGCCGAAAAGGTCAACCAGATCGTCAAGGGTTAGCGCCTCGACCTCCCCGATGGGGGCGGTGCACAAGCACGTCGCTCCGCCCCCATCTCTTTTTTTGAACACTTTGGCGATCAAGCGGATCTGAATAGCGATGACGGGTCAGGATGGCGGGGGGCAGGATCTCGTCGTCGGGATCGACAGCAGCACCCAGAGCACCAAGGCCATCGCCTGGGACCGCGAAGGCCGCGCTGTGGCGGAAGGGCGTGCGCCGATCCCGCTGGCCAACCCGGCGCTGTTCCACTTCGAGCAGGACCCGGAGGATTGGTGGGCGGCCTGCCGGACCTCGCTGAAGGACATGCTGACCCAGGTCGATGCTGCGCGCATCGCCGGCTTGGCAATCTCCAACCAGCGCGAAACCGTGGCCTTTCTCGACGCGGAGGGCCGGTCCGTGCGACCGGCCATTGTCTGGCTCGACGAGCGGGCGCGGCCGGAAGTAGCGGTCCTGAGCGACATCCTGGGTGCGGAGACCATTCATCGCATCACCGGTCGCCATCCCGACATCACACCCTGCGTCTATCGCTACCTCTGGCTCAAGCGGCACGAGCCGGAGGCCTTCGAAAAGACCGTCTGCTTTGCCGACGTGCAGTGCTTCCTGCTGCATCGCCTGACGGTCGGTTCGGGCGATGGCTTCGCCACCGGCTGGATCAGCGCCGACCCCATGGGTCTGTTCGACATGGAGGCCAAGCGTTGGTCGCCCGAGATCCTCGCAGCCCTCGAGCTTGCCGAAGATCGGATGCCCGTGGCCCATGCACCGGGTAGGTTGCTCGGTGCCGTAAGTGAAAGTGCGGCGGCCGAAACCGGGTTGGCTGCCGGCACGCCGATTTTCGCGGCCGGAGGCGACGGCCAATGCGCCGGCCTGGGCACCAACTGCACCAGCTCCGAGCGAGCCTACATCAACCTCGGGACTGCCGTGGTCTCCGGCGTCTGGTCGCCGACCTATGCCTACGACAAGGCCTGGCGGACCGAGCTGGCGGCGCAGGGGGAAGGCTATATCCTGGAGAACTGCCTGCGTTCCGGCGCTTTTCTGATCAACTGGTTCGTCGACCAGTTCACACCGGCGGGACGTGACGATCCCCAGGTCTTCGAAAAACTGGAGGCCGCCGCTGACGAGCTCCCCATCGGCAGCGACGGCCTGATGGCGCTGCCCTACTGGTCGGGCGTCATGGATCCCCATTGGGACAGCAGTGCGCGGGGCTGCCTGATCGGCTTCGGCGGCAGCCACACGCCGGCGCACGTCTATCGCGCCATCATCGAGGGCATGACCCTTGACCAGGTGATGCGCACCGAGCAGTTGGAGCAAGCCGCCGGGCTGACGGTGACCGAGTACCTGGCGATTGGCGGCGGCGCGGCAAGTCCATTGTGGCGCCAGATGCTGGCCGACGCCTCCCGCAAGACCGTGCTGATCAGCGAGACGGTCGAGGCCTCGGCCCTCGGCGCCGGCATGATCGCCGCCACGGGCGCCGGCTGGTATCCGACCATCACCGCGGCCGCGCAGGCCATGGCAGGGGAGACCGAGGCGGTAGAGCCGGACGCTGCGCGGGCACCGCGCTATCGCGAGCTGCTGGAGATCTACAAGGGTCTTTATGGCGCCACCGCGGCGACCAGCCACCGGCTCGTCGCCTTCGCCTCGCAAGACCGGAACGCTGGGGATGGGAACGCATGAGCGATACCAAGAGTTACGGCGGTGTGCTGGACGCCTTGGTGGCCGGCGAGTGGGATGACCCGGCGACCGGCGCGCCGGTCAAGATTCCGATCGGCAGCATCGCTATCGAACGCAGCCTGGATGGGGCCGAGGCGGACCTGGTCGCGCCCTTCCACCGCGGCAAGAGCATCCTGGTGGTGAGCGATGAGATCACCCGCGCCGTCCTGGGCGCGCGCGTCGTCAAGGCGCTGCAGCCGCTCGGCAGTGTTTCCGAGTTCGTGTGGGAGAACCCGCGCTGCACCGCCGAGGGCGTCGAGGAGCTGCGCGAGAAGACGCGTGGCGCCGAGGCCTTGATCGCCATCGGCTCCGGCACCGTGAGCGATAGCGTCAAGTACGCGACCTTCCTTGACGGCCGCGAGTACTCGGTCTTCCCGACCTCGCCGATGAACGCCTACACCACGCCGACCGCGTCGGTCTCCTTCGACGGCTTCAAGAAGTCGATCTCCTGCCACTCGGCGCGCGGCGTGTTCTTCGACCTGGAAATCCTGGCCGGCTGTCCCGAACGCCTGGTGCGCGCCGCCTTTGCCGACGTGATCTGCAGGACCACGGCGCAGGTCGACTGGCTGATGTCGCACCTGCTGTTCGATACGCCCTATTCCGAGACGCCCTACGTGCTGCTCGCCTACGACGAGGCGCATTTGCTGGACACGGCCGGAAGCCTCTCCTCGGGCAGCTTTGACTTCCTGGCAACCTTGACCCGCATCGCCGCCATTATGGGCCTCGGCACATCCTTCACCGGCACGACCCATTCCGGCAGCATGGCCGAGCATATGATGTCGCATTACATCGACATGTTCGCCGGCAGTGCCCATCCCGGCACCTCACATGGCGAGCAGGTCGGCGTCACGACGCTGACGATGTCCCACTTGCAGAATCAGATCCTCGGCGCCGGCGCGCCGCTGGAAGTCAAGCCGACGGAGATACCCATCGATGAACTGACGAGTCGCTACGGTGCGGAGATGGCGTTCACCATGCAGCAGCAGACGGCCCAAAAGGCGATCGATGCTGGGACGGCAGGGCGTATCAACGCACGTTTCGCCGCCGACTGGGAGGGCTTTGCGGGGCAGCTGCGCAAGGTCATGCTGCCGTTCGAGCGCCTGGACGAGGCCATGGCCCGCGCCGGCGCTCAGCGGACGGCCGCCGAACTCGGTCTCGACTCGGGCTTCTACCGCGATAACATCCGCCATGCGCGCTTCACGCGCGATCGCTTTACCATTCTCGATCTGGCCGGCGACAGCGGCCTGCTCGAGGCCTTTGCCGGAAGTGCCGGCTAAGGGGAACGTGGCGGCGCTCGTGGCGTGCTCAAAGGGGGCTGAGACGCGGTCTATGGCATCGGTCGAATACGATAGGGTCAACAAGAGCTTCGGCGTGGTCCAGGTCCTGAAGGATGTCTCCTTCGTGATCGAGGACCAGCGCTTCGTCGTGCTGCTGGGACCGTCGGGTTGCGGCAAGACGACCCTGCTGCGCATGACCGCGGGGCTGGAGACCATTGCCGAGGGCGAGATCCGCATTGCCGGCGAGCGCATGAACCAGGTCCATCCGCGCGACCGCGACATCGCCATGGTGTTCCAGAACTACGCGCTCTATCCGCAGATGAAGGTCTTCGACAACATCGCCTTCAGCCTTCAGGTGCGCAAGATGCCGGCCGCCGACATCAAGCAGCAGGTCGAGTGGGCGGCGGAGATCCTGAACCTGACGCCCTATCTCAGCCGCTATCCCAAGGAGCTGTCCGGCGGCCAGCGCCAGCGGGTCGCCATGGGCCGGGCCTTGGTGCGACATCCCAAGGTCTTCCTCTTCGACGAGCCGCTTTCCAACCTGGATGCCAAGCTGCGCGCCCATATGCGCTACGAAATCCGCCGCCTGCACAACCGGCTGCAGACCACCACCATCTACGTGACCCATGACCAGATCGAGGCCATGACCATGGCCGACGAGATCGTGGTGATGCGCGACGGCCGGATCGAACAGATCGGCTCGCCGGAGGAGGTTTACGACCGGCCGGCCAACTGCTTCGTCGCCGACTTCATCGGCACGCCTTCGATCAACTTCTTGAAGGGCACGGTCGACGGCGTCGACGGCCAGCCGGTCTGCCGCGTGGGCGCTGTCAGCTTTCCCTTGCCGCCGGGCGTCGGGGCCGAGCGCGGTCAGGAGATCGTCTACGGCATTCGCCCGGTGGACATCGACGTGCGCGACGGCGGAACGGTCGCCGGCGAAGTCCTGTTGGTCGAGACCACCGGGGCGGAATCCCATCTGGTGCTCGACGTGGAAGGCACGGAGGTCCGTGCCGTCACGCAAGGGCGCTTCCGCGCCCAGCCAGGCGAACGCTGCAGTCTGCGGGTCGATCCCGGCAGCGTGCATGTCTTTGACGCGGCCGGCGAGCGGCGCCTGGCCTGATGGCGAACCGGCAACAGAGCGAAACACGAACCCTGTGACTCCCCTTTATCTAGGCATCGATATCGGTACCAGCGGCGTGCGCGCGTTCGTCATCGACGCCGACGAAACCATTGTCGCCTCGGCCCATGGGCCGCTGCCGCCGCCCGAGCGTCGCGGCGGCCAGGTCCGCCAGGATGCGGAGCTTTGGTGGGGCGCGGTCGAGGATCTGCTGGGCGAGCTGTCGGACCATATCGACATGGGGCGGATCGTGGCGCTTGCGGTCGACGGGACCTCGGGCACGATCCTGTTGGCCGACGCAGCGGGGCGGCCGCTCGTCGCCGCGCGCCTGTACAACGATCAAAGCGCGGCAGAGGCCGGCGCGCGTATCGATCGCCATGCGCCCGCCGACAGCGTGGCGCGGGGGGCGAGCAGTGCCCTTGCCCGCCTGCTGGCGCTGTTGGAGGAGGCGGGTGTCGCGCCGGTTCGCCATGCGCTCCATCAAGCGGATTGGGTCGCCGGACGTCTCTGCGGCGTCTATGGCCACAGCGACTTCAATAATTGTCTAAAGCTCGGCTTCGATGCCGTTGGCGGTGCCTGGCCGGGCTGGCTGGGCGAGCTGGGGTTCGACCTCTCCATCCTGCCGGAGGTCGCGGCGCCCGGGGATGCGCTGGGAGCCATTGCGCCGGAGATGGCCCAGCGTTTCGGCTTCGCGCCAGACTGCGCCGTGCTGCGCGGTACGACCGACGGCAACGCCGCCTTTCTGGCTGCGGGCGATTTCGAGCTGGGGGTCGCCGTCACCTCGCTCGGCAGCACCTTGACCGTCAAGCTGGTCTCGCAGGCGGCGGTCTTCTCGCCGGAATTCGGCGTCTACAGCCACCGTATGCTGGGACACTGGCTGGCCGGCGGCGCTAGCAACACGGGCGGCGCGGCGATTGCCCGCTTCTTTGCGGCGGAGCAGATCGCGGCGTTGAGCCCGGCGCTCGATCCTGCGCAGCCGACCGGCCTCGACTACTATCCCTTGCCGGCGCCCGGCGAGCGCTTCCCAATCGCCGATCCTACCAGGCCACCGGTCTTCGAGCCGCGCCCCGAGTCCGATGCGATCTTCCTTCAGGGCATCCTGGAAGGGATCGCGCAGATCGAAGGCCAGGCCTACGGCAGGCTTGCGGATCTCGGCGCCACGCCGGTGACGCGAATCGTCACTGTCGGCGGCGGTGCGGCGAACGAGGCCTGGACGGCGATCCGCGCGAAGACCCTGGGGGTGCCGGTCTCGACCGCCGCGGTAACCGAGGCCGCCTTCGGCAGCGCCCGTCTTGCCAGACTGAGGTGCGGCAATGGCTGAGCCGACCGTGCCCCGCTTTGCCGACGGCCTGAGCGAGATGGCCGAGGCTTACGATCTTTTCCTGCTGGATCAGTACGGCGTGCTGCACGACGGCGAGGCGCTCTACCCCGGCGTGCTCGATGCACTGTCGCAGCTTCGCGAGGCCGGCAAGACGCTTTGCGTTCTCTCCAACTCGGGCCGCACCGCCGCCTACAACGCCGAGCGGCTCGAGCAATTCGGTCTGCCGCCGTCGAGCTACGGACGCCTGCTCACCTCCGGCGACATGGCGGTCGCCTGGCTGCGGCGCGAGGCGCCGGAGACGCGCTGTTATCCGATCTGCCCGCCTGTTGCGGCCGTCCCGCTGCGCGAGGCCGGCCTTCATCTGGTCGAGGACCTGGAACAGGCGGAGGTCCTGCTTCTGATCAGTCTGCCGCTTGCCGCCGATCAGATGACGCCGGATACCCTGGCGCCGGTCTTCGAAGCCGGCCTGCGCCGTCGCCTGCCGATGATCTGTGCCAACCCCGATCTGGTCGGACCGAGGGGCGACCGCGTGGTCATCTCTCCGGGCAGCATCGCCGCAGACTATCGAGCAAAAGGTGGTGCGGTGCGGTACTTCGGCAAGCCGGAGCCAGCGTTCTTCGCAGGGGCGCTGTCGCTCTTTCCCGGGATCCAGGCCAAGCGCGCCGTGATGATCGGCGACACGCCGGAAACCGACCTGATCGGCGCGCGGGCGGCCGGCATCGCGGCGGCCTTTCTGACCGGCGGCATTCATGCGGCGGCCTTTGCCGCCGTGCCGCCCGAAGAGCGGCGCAGCGTGGCGAGGCGGCTGCTGGCGGAGAAGGGCGCGTCGGCCGACTGGGTTCTGCCGGCCCTGGTCTGGTGAGGAGCGTCGCCATGGATCGTGATCTACAAGAGCTAAAGAGTCTTTCCGCCGCGCTCGGTGGCGACAGTGCGCTGGTGCAGGGTCCCGGCGGCAACACCTCCATAAAAGACGACGACGGATGCATGTGGATCAAGGCGTCGGGCACTTGGCTCTGTCATGCGGAGGAACAGCCGATCTTCGTGCCGTTGCGCCATGCCGCCGTCATGATGGCCATCGAAGCCGGCCAGGAAGCACTACCGCCGGAGGCGATCCTGCCGGGCGGGCCCGAAGGCCTGCGGCCCTCCGTGGAGACCAGCCTGCACGCTCTCCTGCCGCATCGCGTCGTCGCGCACAGCCACGCCGTCAACGCCATCGTCACGGCGGTGCAGGCGAACGTCGAGGCGCTCTTGGCCGAGCGTCTGTCCGGTTTGAACTGGGCCTTCGTGCCCTATTGCCGTCCTGGCTTGCCGCTCACGCAGAGCGTCGCCGAGGTCGTACGGAGCCGGCGACCGGACGTTCTCCTACTCGGTAACCATGGGTTGGTTGTCGGAGCCGACGATGGCGGGTCCGCGCTCGCCCTGACCTACGAGGTCGAGCGCCGGCTGGCGCACCCTGCGCGGCCCGCCTCTACGAAGCCAAGGAATGATCTGCCGGCACGCATCCAAGGGCCCTGGCGTCTGCCGGCCGAAGGCGTTAGCCACGCCGTGGCCTTCGATGACGAAGCGCTGGGGATTGCGCGCGGCGGTTCGCTCTATCCCGATCATGTGGTCTTTCTCGGTCACGCCATCGCAACGGTGGACGAAGCCGGTGCTGACCGCGACCTATCGGCCTGCGTCGTGCCGGGGGAGGGCGTTGTGCTGCGCGACGACCTGCCGCCAGCCGCCGATTGGATGGTTCATGCGCTCTCGGAAGTGACAACGCGGCTTCGGCGTGACGAATCGCTGCGCTACCTGACGCTCGAAGAGGAAGCCGAGTTGCTGAACTGGGACGCGGAGAAGTATCGCCAGGCCCTTTCTCGCAAGTCGGCCTAATCTACCGTGCCCTCGGCTAAGGCCGTCATCGCGAGGTCGCGGCAGCGACCGCGGCGATCCAGCAACGACCTTGATGGTGTCCGAGGTCTCTTCTGAATTGCTTCGCTTCTCTCGCAACGACGTTGAGGAGAAGCAGCCTAAAAAAACACGAAGGCCCGGGTCTCGATGCTTTCGCGAGGCGGCGCGTCGGATGGGCTGTTCGGGTCGTCGAAGGCCGAGTGAATGGTGAAGCGAGCGCGGCCGTCCTCGGCTGAATCGTAAGTCTTGATCAGCAGCACCTCGTTCGGCCGCATCTTCGGGAAATAGTACCAGCGGTGCGCCGGGTTGAAGACCACCTGATGGATCTCGCCGATGCGGTCCTTGGCGCGTCGCTCGCTGGGGATCAGGTCCTCGGGCGCGACGCTCCGCGCATCGCAGAGCGCCAGCGGCGAGCGCCGCACGGTCCCGGCGATCGAACGCCAGACGTTGACGATGGCGAAGGGTCGTTCCAGGTAGGCCTCGACCTCCCCGGCCGGCAGGAAGTCGCGCAGGCGTTGCGGCCCGGAGCGCGCGGTGTAGTCGTTGTGTACGGTCTGGGCCGGGTCCCGCACCATCTTGGCCTCGCGAGTCGCTACGGAATCCGACCGCCGCGTGTGATCGAACAGCATGACCTCGCTGGCGCCGCAGGCCGCCTTGAGCAGCGCCACGATCTCCGGGTAGTAGGCGGCGCGCACTTCCTCGTCGTCGTAGAAGTCGGCGACCGCCGTTTCGTGTTGCAGCAGGGCGAAGCCCTGTCGATCCAAGGTGAAGTCATCGGCGATGGGCCGGCCATCGTGGATGGCGACGCGGCAGGTCGCCTGATTGCCGACGTAGCGGGAAACACCGGGCCCGGCGACCGAGGCGTAGAGCACCGGCGTTTCCTCGGCGTCGGCCAAGTAGTTGAGCGAGGCCTCGACGGCTTCGAGGCCTTCCGTGCGGTCCGCCGCGCTAGTCATGCGTCCCTCCAAAGGATCGGCTGGAGACGCGCTCACATTAGGCGGTCTCCCAGCCGTGACACAAGCCGGCGCCTAGTAACCTTTGCGCTAGCCGAAGGCGGCGTAGTCGATCGGCTTGTTCCGGTCGAGCGCGCGATCCATCGGCGGCATGGGGTACTTCAGGCCGGTGGCGCAGTTGTAGAGCACGCAGCGGTCGTTCGCTGAGACGCGGCCGTCGACCAGAGCCTGCTCATAGGCTGTGAAGGTGGCGGCTCCCTCCGGACAGAGCAGCAGGCCAGCCTCGCGTGCGACCCGGTCGCGGGCCTCCATGATCGCCGCGTCATCGACCGCGATGGCGAAGCCGCCGCTTTCCCGCACGGCCCGCAGGATCAGGAAATCGCCGACCGCGACCGGCACCCGGATGCCGGCAGCCACCGTGTGGGCACCCTCCCAAAGATCCGCGTGCTCGGTGCCGTCCTCGAAGGCCTTCACGATGGGCGCGCAGCCGGAGGCTTGCACGGCGACCATCTTCGGCCGCTTGGACCCGATCCAGCCGATCGCCTCCAGCTCGGCGAAGGCTTTCCACATACCGATCAGGCCGGTACCGCCGCCGGTCGGATAGAAGATAACGTCGGGCAGCTCCCAGCCGAGCTGCTCGGCCAGCTCCAGGCCCATGGTCTTCTTGCCTTCGATCCGGTAGGGCTCCTTCAGGGTCGAGAGGTCGAACCAGCCGACCGCCTCCTTGCCGCCGCCGACGATCTTGCCGCAGTCGTTGATCAGGCCGTTGACGCGATAGACCTCGGCGCCCTGCAGTGCGATCTCCCGCACGTTCACGTCGGGTGTGTCCTCGGGACAGAAGACTGTGCTCTTGATGTTCGCACGCATGGCGTAGGCGGCCATGGCCGCGCCGGCATTGCCGTTTGTCGGCATGGCCAGGTGCTCCAGGCCGAGCTCCTTGGCCATGGCGACGGCGAGCGCCAGGCCGCGTGCCTTGAAGGAGCCAGTCGGCAGGCGGCCTTCGTCCTTCACCAGCAGGGTGCCCGGTTCCTTGGCCAACTCATCCAGGGGAATTATCGGCGTCACGACCTCGCCCAGGGAGACCGCGTTCTCCGCCCGACGCACGGGCAGGAACTCGTGATAGCGCCAGAAGCCGTCGGTGCGCTTCGCCAGGGTCTCCTTGTCGATGGCGCCTTTCAGGGCCTCCAGGTCGTATCGGACCAGCAGCGGCTTGCCGGCCGAGGACAGTCCATGCACCTGGTCGGCCTCGTAGCGCTCGCCCGTCATTGAGCATTCCAGGTGGGTGACGAAGGTGGGCCAATGGGAATTGGTTGCATTCATTCTGGTTGCTCCTGACGTGCAGGTCCGGTTTGCGGATCGACGGCCGCCGAATTGGGACGGCTAGTTTGCGAAAAGCGAGCGGGATGCGAAATGCATCCCGCCGCGCGATATGGCCTTTGTCGCGGCGGGGCAGGGATTCGGCTAGGGGCCGCTCGGCAGGCGTCCTGTTGGTCGCACCGGCATCACGCCCTCATGCGCTCGTTGCCGGGATCGTAGATCGGCCCGGTCACGACGGTCGCCGGGTAGCGTTCGCCGATGATGCCGATCTCCAGTTCCGTGCCGGGCGCCGACTGCGCCTCGGCGACGAAGCCGAGGGCGATGTTGCGTTGAACCCTGTGGCCGTAGCCGCCCGAGGTGACGGTGCCGACCAAATAGCCGTTGCTGAAGATGGGGTCGCCAGCGTGGGAGGGGGCGGTGTCGCAGTCGACCAGCATCGGGACGAAACGGCGCTTCAGGCCCCGCTGTTTCTCGATCAGCAGCGCCTCGCGGCCAACGAAGTGCGCCTTGTCCAGCTTGACGAAGCGCTCGAGCGACGACTCCAGAATCGAGTAGTCGGTCACCAGGTCCGCCTTCCAATGACGGAAGCACTTCTCCAGGCGCATGGACTCGGTGGCGTAGAGCCCGAAGTGGCGCAGGCCAAAGGCCTCGCCAGCCTCCACCAACAGCTCATGCACCAGATAGAGTTGCTCGTTGGGCGCGTGCAGCTCCCAGGCAAGTTCGCCGGAAAAGCTGACCCGCATGGCCAGCACGCGCGCGTAGCCGATGAAAACCTCCTGCGCCGTGAGCCAGGGGAAAGCCGCGTTCGACCAATCGCTGCGTGGCGAAACAGCCGACAGCAGGGCGCGCGACTCCGGTCCGGCCACCACCAGGATGGTGTGAGAGGCCGTCAGGTTGCGTAGGGTGACACCGCTCTCCGGCAACCGCTCGCTGAGCCACTGCCAGTCATGGGACTCGGCGGCGGCAGCCGATCCGTACCAAAAGCGGTCTTCGTCCACGCGGGCCAGGGTCGCCTCGCCCAAAACGTGACCCTTTTCGGTCAGGAAGTAGCTCAGACCGACGCGTCCGACCGCCTGTGGGATGCGCCCGGCGACCAGTCCGTCGAGCCAGTCCGCGGCCTTGGGGCCGGCGATCTCGAAGCGGGTGAAGCCGGAGACCTCCATGCAGCCGACCCGCTCCTGCACCGCCTTGACCTCTTCGGCGACGATCGCCTCGGTCGGGGTGAAGCGAAAGCTGTGCTGGTCGACGAAGTCCGGCTCCGGCTTGAAGAAGAGGGCGCGCTCCCAGCCGGCGACGACGCCGAACTCCGCGTTCATCGCCCGCAGCACTGGGAAGAGCGGCGTGGTCTTGGCTCGTCGTCCGGCCGGACGATGCTCGTGCGGCATATGGAAGCGGAACTCGTTCCTGTAGTCCTCGATGGCTTTGAGGGCCGTGAACTCGGTATTGCAGTGCCCGGTGAAGCGCCGCGGATCGAGCCCCCAGGTGTCCCATTCCGCTTCGCCGTGCACGATGATCTGGGCCAGCAGCCTGCCGTGGCCGCCGCCCTCGCCGATTCCGGCGCGCAGGCCGAGGCAGGCATAGGCGTTGCGCAGGCCGGGAATCTTGCCGATCAGCGGCAGGCCGTCGGCCGAATAGGTGATCGGCCCGTTGATGGTGCGTGTGATGCCGGTTTCGGTCAGCACCGGCAGCCGCTCAAAGACCCGCTCCATGTTGTCCAGCAGGCGGTCCAGGTCGTTCGGGCAGAGCTCCATGGAGAAGCTCGGGTCGATGCCCTCCATGCCCCAGGTCTTGCAGCCCTGCTCGTAGATGCCGACCAGCAGGCCGAACTTTTCCTGCCGGCTGTAGAAGTCATCGCCGGGATCGCGCAGGATCGGCACGCGCCAGTCCAACGCCTCCAGCGCGGCAATGGGCTCGGTCAGGAAGTACTGATGCTCCATCGAGATCACGGGATGCTCGACGCCCAGCATGCGGCCGACCTCGTTCACCCGGTAGCCGGTGGCGTTGACCACGACCTCGCAGGTGATGTCGCCGTTCTTGGTGTGCACCAACCATTCGCCGCCTGGCGTGCGCTCAATCGCCTCGACCGGGTTGAAGCGGTAGATCTCGGCGCCGGCCTGCCGGGCGCGGCGTGCCAGGGCTTGGGTCAGCTGGCTCGGGTCGATGTCGCCGTCGAGGGGGTCCCACAGGCCGCCCATCAGGCCCTGGGTCTGCATCAGCGGATGGCGTTGGCCGCAGTCCTCAGGCGAGAGCAGCTCGAAGTCGACGCCCATGCCTTTGGCCATGCCGATGAAGTGGTTGTAGCCGTCGACGTGGTCCTGGGAGTGGGCCAGGCGAATGCCGCCGGTTATGTGGTAGTTGATCGGAAAGTCGGGATCGGCGGCCAGCTCGTGATAGAGCTGTACGCTGTACTTTTTCAACCCGACCATGGTTTGGATCGCGCCGAACTGGGTGACCTGCGCCGCCGCGTGCCAGGTCGAGCCCGAGGTCAGCTCGTCTCGCTCGACCAGGACGACGTCGCTCCAACCTTCCTGAGTCAGGTGATAGAGCGTGCTGCAGCCGCCGATACCGCCGCCGATCACAACGGCCCGGACATGGGACTTCATAACGCGGTCGCCTCGGCCATGGCCTCGCGCAGCACGGCCGCGATGGTGCTGCAGTCGTCCGGGGTCAGCCAGAGCGGTAGGCGTATGTCGCAGAGGCCGTGCAGGATGCGGTCGGCTCGCGGCACCGCTTGGCCGGCCTCGAGATAGCGCCAGTGGTCGTGCCGGCTGGTAAAGCCCACCGGGTCGGCCGCGCCGAACCACTTGACGTGCACGCCCTGCCGGTCGGCCTCTTCGCGGAAGCGGTCGATCTGCGCTTCGTCTAGGTCGACCATCGAGAACTGTAGGGAGCTGGGAACGAACCCTTCCTTGGCCGGCCGCTTCGGCATGGCGAGATGATCGATCGCGTCGATCAAGGGTGCCAAAGTGTCGTAGATCTCGCGCCAGCGGCGAGCACGCTCGTCGATCAGGGGGACCTGCGGCCGCAGCACGGAGGCCACCAGGCTCGACATGCGCATGGAGAAATTGGGCGTCGTGTAGCGGTGCCGGTCGAAGACCTCCATCTCCGGCCGCGCCCGGTGCTGTGCGTAGAGCATGTAGCTGCCGGAGAACAGTACCGCGCGGGCGGCGATATCCTCGTCGTCGGTGACCAGCAGGCCGCCTTCACCGGAGTTGATGTGCTTGAAGGTCTGGCTGCTGAAACCGGCGACCGCGCCGAAGGTGCCGCTCAGGCGGCCGTCCCAGCGCGCGCCCATGGTGTGGGCGCAGTCCTCGATCACCACCAGGCCGTGACGGTCGCAGACCTCCATGACCGCGTCCATGTCCGGCATATGGCCGCGCATGTAGGAGAGCATCAGGTGGCGGGCGCCGCTTGCGGCTGCCTTGCGGTCCAGGTCGGCGACGTCGATGACGTAGCGCTCGTCGATGTCGACCAGCACCGGCTCGGCCCCGGCGTGGGCGATCGAGCCGGGCACCGGCGCCAGGGTGAAGGCGTTGACCAGCACCTTGTCGCCCGGCTGTACGCCGGCCGCCTTGAGCGCGACGAAGAGGGCGCAGCCGCCGGAATTCAGGCCAACGCAGTAGCGCTTGCCCATGTAGGCGGCGAACTCCTCTTCCAGCAGCGTTGCCTCCGGCAGGGTGCTGCGGTCCTCGCCGTAGCGGAACAGACGCCCGTCTTGCATCAGGCGGACCGCCGCCTCGATACCGGCCTCGGGCACCGGGTCGGGCGCGCTCAGGTCGCCCTGGAAGACCGTGCGATTCGAACCGGCCGCCGCCTTGGCTGCTTCCGCCATCAGTCCAGGCCCTCCACGCCGAGCTCGAAAGTTTCGCCGGGGAAATATTTGGCCAGCCGCACGTCGCCGGTCATGGCGTGGCCTTCCATGCCCTCCAGCCGTGAGATGCGCGAAGCGACCTGGGCAACGCCGCGCGCCGCGTCGCGGGTCATGCGCTGGTAGGTCAGCACTTTGACGAACTTCTGCACGTTGAGGCCGCCTGAATAGCGGCCGGCGCCGCGGGTCGGCAGGATGTGGTTTGGGCCCGAGCACTTGTCGCCGAAGGCGACCGTCGTTTCCTCGCCGAGGAACAGCGAGCCATAGTTGCGCAGCTTGGCGAGCCACCAGTCGAGGTCGCGCGCCTGCACCTGCAGATGTTCGGGCGCGTACTGGTCGCAGACCTGGCAGGCTTCCTCCCGGCTGTCGGCCAGGATCACCTCGCCGTAGTCGCGCCAGGCTGCTTCGGCCGCCGTGCGGGAGAGCGTCGGCAGGTCGGCGATGATGCCGGGCATGAGTTCCAACACCTTCTTGCCCAGCTCGCGGGAGGTGGTGACCAGCCAGACCGGAGAGTCGACGCCGTGCTCGGCCTGTCCGGCCAGGTCCGCGGCGACGATGGCCGGGTCGGCCGTGTCGTCGGCGGCCACCATGGATTCCGTCGGTCCGGCGATCACGTCGATGCCGATGCGGCCGAAGAGGACGCGCTTGGCTTCTGCGACGAAGCGGTTGCCCGGGCCGACCACGATGTCGGCCGGATGGCCGGTGAAGTGGCCGAAGGTGAGGGCGGCGATGGCCTGCACGCCGCCGAGGGCCAACACCTGATCGGCGCCCGCGACATTCATGGCGTAGAGGATGGCGGGATGCACGCCGCCGCGCTCCTTGGTCGCCGGCGAGGCGGCGATCACATTCTCGACGCCGGCCACCTTGGCCGTACCGCAGCTCATGATGGCTGACGCAGCATGGGCGTAACGGCCGCCCGGCACGTAGCAGCCGGCCGTGGTCACCGGGATCAGGCGCTGCCCCGCGACCAGGCCGTCGAGCAGCGGCGTCTCGAACTCCTGCTGTGACTCTCGCTGATGCTGGGCAAAGTCGCGCACCCGCGCGTAGGCGTAGCGGATGTCGTCCTTGACCGTCTCCGGCAGCGTCCGTTCGGCCTCGCGGATGGCCGCCTGCGGCACGACGATGTCGCCGTCCCAGCCGTCCAGCTCCCGCGCGTAGTCGCGCGTGGCGGCTTCGCCGCCGGCCTCAATCTTGGCCAGCATGTCAGTCACGATGGGGCGGGTCGTGTCATCGCTCGACTCCGCCGTCTTGGTCGCTTGCTTGAGGTAGGTCACCGCCATTGCGCAACACTCGTCCAGAAATAGTTTGGATGCGCGGAGGAACCGGCCCGGGCGAACCTCAGCGGGGTTTGCGACCAGCCGCAATGGTGAAATGTCGGCTGCATCGTCCTCCCCGCACACGGCTTCGAGCCGTAGACTTCGCGCATTCTGAAAGCGCTTTCAACTCATCAAAGCATTGGTCCGAACCGCGAGTCAAGAGCCGCCACGGCTTAACGCTTTAAATTCTGGAAAAATTTGCTAGTCTCCCGAGGGGAGGCGGGTTATGGGCCGGGAAGATCTGGCCGGAGGGCTGAGATTGGACGAAAATACTGAAAGCGCTTTCGGTGGAGTGGAAGGGAATGGCGCAACCTTGGACGATGTCGCGCGCGCCGCCGGTGTGTCTGCGGCGACCGTATCGCGCTGTCTGAACAATCCGGAAATCGTGCGCCCCGTCCTGAAGGCCAAGGTCGAGGCCGCGATCCGCGCCTTGGATTACGTGCCGCACGGCGCGGCGCGTTCGCTAGCCTCGCGCCGCTCGCGCATGATCGGCGCCATCTTCCCCTCGCTCTCCAGCGACCTTTTCGGCGGTGCGCTGGAGGCCCTGCAGAACGAGGTCAACCGCGCCGGCTACACCCTGGTCGTCGCCTCGTCGAGTTACGAGGTCGAGCGGGAGGTTGAGCATATCCAGAAGTTCCTGGCGGCCGGGGTGGACGCGTTGATGCTGGTCGGCGGCGCGCGAGGCCCGGAAGTCTATCGCGCGATCCAGCGCAAGAAGATCCCCTATGTCCTGACCTGGGTGTCGCAGGCCGAGGGCGGCCATCCCTGCATAGGTTTCGACAATGAGGCGGCGGCCCATGCGGTGGCCCGCCATCTGCTGGACATCGGGCACCGGCGCATTGCCGTGATCTCCGGTGCCCTGGCAGACAACGACCGGGCCGCGGCGCGCGTTGCTGGCATCGAGGCGGCGCTCGCCGACCGCGGGCTGAAGCTCGAACCGGGACACATCATCGAATGTCCCTTCGGTCTCGAGGAGGGCCGCCAGGCCTTCCGACAGGTGATGGCGCTGGAGCCGCGCCCGACGGCGGTGATCTGCGGTTCTGAGCCCTTCGCCTACGGCGCCATCTTCGAAAGCGAGGCGCTCGGCCTGACGGTGCCGCAAGACGTCTCGGTGACCGGCTTCGACGACATGTGGCTGGCCTCCCACATTACGCCGGCGCTCACCACCGTGCGGACGCCTCGCGAGGGCATAGGGGCGCAGGCGGGGCGCTACCTTTTCGCCGTGCTGAACGGCGAGGAACCGATGACGCCGCGGCCGCTCGGCTTCGAGCTCGTCGTGCGCGATTCGACGGCACCGCCCCGGGCTCCGTGACCACCCATCAACGCCGCCTCAGTCGCTCTCCATCCTTTCCGACTCCCGGCGTCGCCGCTGCATGGATTGGGCCAGCTTCCTGGTAAGGCCGTAGACTCCCAAGGAGCGAGTGCTCCACTTCAGCAATGCCCGAAGAGGTCTGGGCAGTCCGGAATAGACTGGCATCAGACCTGCCTTTCTCGCCTTCGTCAGTGGCAGTGTGTAGTCATAGGCCATGCGGTGGATGGAGACGATCTGACGGTCGCTATCGAAGACCATATAGGTGGCCCGGCGATCGCTCGTTCCACGCGGCTGTCCCACGCTGCCCGGATTGACTAGGTAGTAGGCATCGCCGCGAAGCTGAACTTCGTCGCTGCAAAGCAACCGTTCAGTACCATTTCGGAGCTCGTAGACACCAAGGTCGTGCGTGTGTCCGAAAGCGCAGACCCGCGCTTTCGAGGGATGCGAGGCGAGCGCGTCGAACGTAGTCCGTCGGCGCGCTTCCGTGTTGAGCCGTGTGCTGTCGCATCCGCCTTTGGGAAGCAGGGCACCGTGTACTGCAACCAAGTGATCGGCCAGATTGATTTGCAGTGGGAGCCGCGCGAGGAAGTCGCGAACATTGTCGTCAAGCCGTTTGCTCGTCCAGTCGGCGGCTAGGGTAGCGGTCGCACTGAAACCATCAGTGGTGATGAGGCCCGCGGCAGCCCTATCGTGGCTGCCGGCGACGCACAGTGCGTTGGCGTCTCGCAGTAGGATGACACATTCGGCGGGGTCTGCGTGGTAGCCGACGATGTCACCGAGACAAACGATGCGGTCCACGTTCTGCCTGTCGATGTCGCGCAAGGTCGCGCGCAGCGCCTCCAGGTTTGCATGGACGTCCGAGACGAGCGCCAGTTTCACGAAGTTACGGAACCTTCGGACTTGGCCGGAATGGGAAAAGAGTCCGGTTCGGCCAGCTTGCAGAACCGTTCCATCAGCGCATTCCGTCTCAGAAACGGCATCAGATAGGGTAGCGGATCGTTCCAGTACACTGACTTCGCTTCGCAACGCCACGCCCATCGCAACCAGGTTAGCAGGTTCTCACCGGAGTGCTTTGCCGCCCGCCAGTCGCGCCTCGGTTGGCACCAGCAGACCCCGGCTTGGGTGCGTGCCGCGCCCGGCCGGGGCTGTCCGACCAAATCGGCATAGACGAGCGCAGGTAGGTTTACGCCGGCGACGGCGCCCAGGTGATGCCACAGGTTGAAGCGCGGGTTCACCTCTAGAAGATGCAGCTTTCCGTCGGGCCCGCGCTTGAAGTCGACCTTGGCGACGCCTCGTAGGTCCAGAAGCCTGACCACATCGCGACCCAGCTCTGCGACATCGGCCGCTTCCGTCGTCGTGACTGCGGTGCTGCGTCCACTGAAGATCGGGTAGGTACGAATTTTGCGGCCGGTGAACTCCGCGACGGTATCGCCGCGCCCATCGACATAGACATGATAGCTCTCGATCCTGGATTCAGGGCCGGGCACCATCTCCTGGAACAGAAGTTGGATCCCAGCTGCCACCAGTTGCGGCCACAGCTTACGGAGCGCTTCCGAGTTTTCGACTTGCAAGGCCTTAGCCGAATCGCCGAGCGCCTGCCATGACGCACGGCGCACGATCGGTTTGACGATAATCGGAAAGCGCAGATCGAGATCGACGTAGCTCGGCTGCGTGGTCGGGTCAATCAAACGCGCCTTCGGCACCGGCAGGTTTTTGCGCTCCGCCAGTGCCTGGAAGCGCTCCTTGTCGACCAGGGTTTCTACCAGCGTCGGATCGGCTATGACGAAGCGAAAGGCCTTTGCCAAGCGCTCGCGATTGCGGGAAATCAGCAGGAGTTGCGCGTCCTGTTGGTAGATCAACACCGGTCGTTCGCGCTGCGCCGAGCCGAAGCGGATCAAGTCATCCAGTTGTTGGTCGGTGGAGTCCCAGAAATCCCCTTTCCAGCGCAGAGCTACCCGGGTAAAGCGTGAGTAGAGCGCCTGACTGCCGGGTGACGAGACGACGGCGCAAGGTATGCCGGCTAGGCCAAGCGGCCGCACCAAGTCCATGTCGCCCATTACGCAGGCAACTGTTTGCCGCGGCGAAATGCTTACCATTCCGCCAGCCCCCGGCCTATGCCGTGACGAAGAGCATCATCACGAGCCATACCCTTTCCCCGGAAATGCTATGCGAAGACGCATCGCCCCAATCGATGCGCCCTAAAGGTGAGTCCGCGCCTCCTGCGTGAATGTACTAGAAACCTATTTCTTCAAATTAGCGCCTAACGCGGCCTAAGCGATAGTGGCAAACTAATGGCCAATTCGCGTCAGATATAGATTTTAGCTCAGTCATATTAGTCAGCTGCTCGCGAACTACACTCTTTAGTCTATATGAATAATCTGCAAGCGTCGTGGAGGTTGCGCAGGCTGTCCTCGAGTTCCGGCTCGCCGTGCGCGGTCGAGAAGAAGCGTCGGACGCCGGGCAGCGCGTAGAGGCCCCGTTTCATGCACTCAGCGTCAAGGCGGCGCATAGCTGCAGCATCGCCTGCCATCATGTCGGCCTGTGTCTCGGGCCGTTTGGTCATGAAGAGGATCTGCCACAGGGAGCCCGTGTTCTCGGCGATGGCCGGTAGGCCGTGCCGGTCAAGGACCTTCTGGCATTCCACGCAGGCCCGGTCGGCGAAGGCGTTCAGGCGTTCGTAGGTCCCGGGCTTCGCAAGCTCGTCGAGCATCGCCAGCGTGGCCGCCGCGGCCACAGGGTTCCCATGCAGGGTTCCGTTGAAGTAGACATAGTTGGGCTCGCCCTTGCGCCGTGGATCGCAGAGGTCCAGCACGTCGGCTCGCCCGGCGACGCAGGAGAGCGGCCCGCCCGCCCCGATGACCTTGCCGAAGCTTGCCAGGTCCGGCGTCACGCCGTAGTGCACCTGGGCGCCGCCGTAGGCGAGGCGGAAACCGGTCACCACCTCGTCGAAGATCAGCAACACCTCGTTCTCGTCGCAGATGCGGCGCAGCGCCTGGAGGAACTCCGGCTTGGCCGGAATGATCCGCTGCACCGGCTCGACGATGATCGCGGCAAGTTCGCTGCGGTGCTCCTTGACGATGCGCTCGACCGCCTGGGCATCGTTGTAGGGGGCGACCAACATGGTCGCGCGGGTGCCGGCCGGGCGCCCGGCGGTGTCGTCCTGGCCGTGCGGGTTGTTGCCGAGCGCCTTTGGGAAAGTCGAGGTCAGCGCATAGTCGTGGTTGCCGTGGTAGGCGCCCTCGAACTTCAGGACCAGGTCTCGCCCGGTGAAGGCACGCGCTAGGCGCATGGCGTAGGCCGTGGCCTCGGAGCCGGTGGTGGCATAGACGATCTTCTCGGCGCAGGGAATGTCCTGCACCAGCCGCGCCGCCAGATGAATCGCCATGTCGTTCAAGGTGCCGAACATATGCATGCCCCGCGCTATCTGGCTCTGCGCGGCTTCGACGACGGCCGGATGGGAATGGCCGAGGATGAGGGCCCCGGCGCCGCCCACGTAGTCGATGTACTCGCGGCCCTCGACATCGCGTATTCGCGCGCCGCGCCCTTCGGCGAAGACGAAGCGGATGTCCTCCGGCAGGGCATAGCCGCCGAGCCCGGCGCCCGGCAGGACGCTATCCGCCAGCTCGAACGGGCCAGCGTTGGTCCAATCCAGTTTGGCGTCCATGGCAGTGCTCCTTCTCATGAGTAGGCGGCGAGGGGCTCGCCAAGCCAATCCGGGTCGAGCGATACGCCGATCCCCGGCGTCTCCGGCAAGGCGATCTGTCCGTCTTCGTTGCGCGCGCCTTGGCCCGGCGCCGGGTCGTCCTTCAGATGCGGATGGCATAGCCAGGACGCGAGTCGGTTCTCGGCCGGCGTCGAGAGCGCTAGATGCAGCGCGGCGGTGTCGGCGATCACCGTGCCGCCGACATCCTCGATATGCATGCGCCAGCCCACCGCAACACCGAAGTCGCGTACCCGCCGCGCCTTGGTGAGGCCGCCGACCCGGTTCGGTTTCACCTTCACACCCTCGCAGGCGCCAACCTTCCAGGCTTCGAGATGGTCCTGAAAGCTTTGCAGGCATTCGTCGAGCAAGAGGGGCTGGCGCGTTTGACGGCGGACGTGGAGGCATTGATCCAACGTCTCGCAAGGCTGCTCGAACCAGCCAAGGGCCGTAACGGTATTCATGACCTCGGTCGCGAGCGCCGGGGTCCAGGCGCGGTTCGCATCATAGGTGATCTGCTCGTCCGGCAGTCGCGCCGCTTCGATCGCCTCGATCCGGGCGATATCCAGCACCGGCTCGTTGCCGCCGACCTTGGCCGAATGGGTGCGGTAGCCCTTGGCCCGTGCGGCTTCGATGTGGGCTACCATCTGCTCCGGCGTTCCAGTCGAGATTGAACTGTTGATTGCGACCGACTCGCCTTCGGCGCCGCCGAACAGGGCATAGAGCGGCAGGCCGGCGGTCTGGCCGAGAATGTCCCAAAGCGCCACATCTATGGGCGACTTGGCGTAGAGATGGCTGGGCAGGGTGAAATCCATCAGGCGGTTGAGAACCTCGATGTCGCGTGGGTCGCGGCCGATCAGCAGCGGCGCCAGGAGTTCGATGGCCGCGCGGACACCGCCGCCGAAGGCCGGCAGGTAGCTGTGTCCCCAGGGGCAACCCTCGCCCCAGCCGGTCAGTCCCTCGTCCGTGTCGATCCGGACGAAGGTGGAGTCGAGTACATCGAAGCGTAGCCTGCCACCGGACAACCAGTAGGGCTGGACGAGCGGCAGGTGCTTCTGCCAGACGGCGATACGGCTGATCTTCATGGCCGATCAGTCCATCGTCACGACAATGTTGCCGACGTGCTTCTTAGCGATGAAGGTCTCCTGGGCCTTGGCGAGCTCCGCTAGGGGATAGGTCTCGGCCAGCAGCGGCTTGATCTCGCCGCGTTCGATGTAACCGACTAAATCGGCGAAGACGCCCGGCGGCACGATGGTCGCGCCAGTGAAGGTCAGGTCGTGCAGGTAGAAGGTCCTGAGGTCGAACTCGACGATCGGCCCGGCGATGGCCCCGGCGCAGGTGTAGCGTCCCCCGCGCGCCAGTACGTCGATGAGCTGTGGCCAGAGGTCGCCGCCGACCACATCAGCGACCACGGTCACGCTCTCCCGGCCGATCGCCTCGCGCAGCGCGCCTTTCAGGTCGTCCGGCGCGCGCGGCAGCACCGCATCCGGGCCGATGGCGGCGACCTCTTCGGCCTTGGAGGTGCCGCAGAGGGCGACGGTCCTCGCGCCGCGCCGCTTGGCGAGCTGAATGAGAGCGGAGCCGACGCCACCGGATGCGCCGGGGATCAGCACCACGTCGCCACTGCTCACGTCGGCGCGGTTCAGCATGTTCTCTGCGGTGATGGAGGAGGTGGCGAAGGTCGCCAGCTCGGCGTCCGGAAGACTGCTTTCGACGGGATGGACGTTCCGGACATCGACCTTGGTGTAGTCGGCGTAGCCGCCATCGCACTCGGAGCCGAAGTAGCCGCACTTGTCGAGGTTCAGCGGATCGGACCAGTCGCGCAACCATGTGTCGATCAGGACGCGTTTGCCGATCAGATCGCTGCCGCCATCGCCAGCCGCGACGACCCTGCCGCAAACGTCGGCTCCCTGGATACGCGGGAAGGTGATGGCCGCACCGCCCCAGGTAGCATCTCCGTCGGACGCCTCGTCGAGGGCGCGCCCCGTCGTCGCATCGGAGACAGCCTTCGAATACCAGGCAGTGCGCGTATTGACGTCGGTGTTATTGAGGCCGCAGGCCTGGACCTTGATCAGCACCTCGCCCGGACCGGGTTCGGGGAGCGGCCAATCGTCGCGGTATTCGAGCTTGTCGAGCCCGCCGTGCCCGGTCAGCACGACCGCGCGCATGCTGGAGGGCAGGTCAGCCATCGACGGCCTCGCGCATCCACTCGTGCAGCTTGGCGATCGAGTGCTCGGAATCGATGCCCTCGTTCGGATTGACTACCAAGGGCCCCGGGCGATAGCCCAGTGAGCGCAGGCCGCGCTGTACGCTCGCGACCAGCGCCAGGTCCTCGGCAAAGGTGGTGTCGCGGTCGAGGTCGATCACCGTCTGCAGGCTGTCGTCCACCGCACCGTTGCGCGAATACCAACCTCGATAGACCCGCGTGTCCTTCACCGACAGCGGATGCCAGTGATAGGTGTTCACCAGGCCGGAGGGATAGACCTGCAGGCTGAAGGCCGGCCAAAGGAAGAAGGAGCCGTAGTCCGAGCCTGATGTGTCGTACCAGGCGGACTCGCCAGTTTGTGCCTTTGCGCTGTGGCGCAGGCATTTGGTGTCGCCAAAGGCCTGGATGTTATAGCTCTGCGGGTCGATCACGCCGGAGGCGAAGGTGCGGTGCACCACCTTGCAGTGGTAGCACTCGTTGTAGTTCTCGACGGCGACCAGCCAGTTGCAGCGTTCCTGCGTGTCGTGTTCGTGTGCGAAGGTGCGCTCTTCGATGTCCGGGCAGAAATCGCGGATCGCCTGCTCGACGCTGGGGAAAGCTTCCGCCATCGCCGGCGCGCGGGCATCGAGGTTGACGAAGATGAAGCCGCAGAAGACCTCCAGCTGGACCTCGGTCAGGCAGATATCCGCGCCGTTGAAGTCGGGCAAACCCTCTGTGCGCGGCGCGTTGCGCAGCTTCCCGTCGAGCCCATAGGCCCAGGCGTGATAGGGGCAGACGACCAGACGGGTCCGCCCCGAACCTTCCAGCAGGAGATGGCCGCGGTGCCGGCAAACGTTGAAGAAACAGCGTAGCATGCCGTCGGCATCGCGAATGACGAAGAGATCCTGATCGAAGATCGAGAATGCGAGGTAGTCGCCCGGCTCCGAAACACGGCTGACGTGACAGGCGAACTGCCAGGAGCGGTAGAACAGCCGTTCCCGCACGCGATCGAAGACCTCCGGCGCCGTGTAGTAGCGCGCGGGAAGCCCCTGCAGCGGCAAATCCGCCATAACGTTCATGGCGTCCTCCCTATCCAAGCGCCCCAAGGCGGGGATCCTCTTCGTAGATGCCGGCGGCGAGGCGCTCGGCGTGAAAGGCCTCGATGCGGGCCTGGGCCTCTTCGCCGGCCCGCGCGACCAGCAGGGCGACGAGCGCTTCCAGCAGGCCGGTCACGGCGGCCTGCGACTGGAAAAACTGCGGCGTGTGGGTCGGGCAGATCAGCGCCTGATCGGCCTCGCGGGCCAGCGGCGAGGTGACGCTGTCGGTGATGCCGATGACCCGCGCGCCGCGCCGCTTGGCCATGCGCACTGCGCCCATGGTCTCCGCCCGATAGGGCTGGAAGGTGAGGGCCATCAGCAGGTCGCTCTTGCCGACGGTTGCCAGATCGTCGATAGGCTGCGAGCCGTGCCGCGGCACCGGGCTGACATGCTCGAAGGCCATGCGGGCCACGTACCAGAACTGGTGCGCCAGGCTATAGGCGGAGCCGAGGCCCAGCACGTAGACACGCTCGGCCCCGACGATGGCGTCACAGACCTGCTCCAACTCGCCGGCGTTCTGCTTGCGGAAGCCGCGCTCCAGGTTGTCGGCGATGGCCGAGGCCATCTCGCCCAGGATCGCCGATGCACCGCCTTCCGCCGCCATCTCCTGCAGCCAGCGTGCGCGGTCACGGAAGCCGCCCAGGTCATCGGCGACGACGAAGTCGCGGAAGCGCTCGCGCATCTCCTCGTAGCCCTCGAAGCCGATCTGCCGCGCCAGGCGTACGAAGGCGTTGGGATGAACCGAGGTCCTGGCGGCGAGCGCCCGCATCGACTGCACGCCGACCTCGCGCGGATGCTCGATGATCTGTCGCGCCGCCGCCTGCAGGGCTGGCGGCATGTCGGGAAAGGCCTCCGTCAGGGCGGCGATCACGGCCTTGGCTGAACGCGGAGGGTGATTCCTTTGCGGCTGATCCATAGCGTATCAGATCTCTTGACAAAGATACATATGTACTATTTTCTAGCGCCAAATCGAGCCGATTGCAAGGGGTGCGGTGATGGAAACCCAGGCGAAGGTCGTGATTATCGGCGGCGGCGTCATGGGCTGCTCGCTCGCCTATCATCTCTGTAAGGAAGGCTGGACCGACCTGATCCTGCTGGAGAAGGCGGAACTCACATCCGGCTCGACCTGGCACGCGGCGGGGCAGATCACCCATTCGGTCTCCCACTACGGCCTGGCCAAGATGGCCGCCTACGGCACCGAGCTCTATCCGCGGCTGGAGGAAGAGACCGGCCAGTCCTGCACCTGGCATGGCTGCGGCAGCCTACGAGTCGCGTACGAAGACGCCGAGGTCGATTGGCTGCACTACACCCTTTCGGTCGGCCGCGGCCTGGGCCACGCGATGGAGATCGTCGGTCCGGAGCGCATCCGAGACCTGCATCCCTTCTATAACCTGGACGGCATCAAGGCGGCGCTGCACACGCCGCACGACGGCCACGTGGACCCGGCCGGCGTCGCCTTCGGCCTGGCCGCGGGCGCCCGCCAGATGGGCGGCAAGGTGATCCGCCGCAACCGCGCCACCGGCCTGACCCGCAAGGCGAACGGCGAGTGGGTGGTTCATACGGAACAGGGCGACATCGCCTGCGAGATCGTGGTCAACGCCGGCGGCACCTATGCCCGCCAGATCGGCCAGTGGGTCGGGCTCGACCTGCCGATCGCCAACCTGCTGCACCACTATCTGATCACCGATCCGGTACCGCAGTTCCAGGACCTCGAACATGAGCTGCCGGTGGTGCGCGACGACCGTCAGGTCTCCGGCTATATCCGCATGGAGCAGAAGTCGGGCCTGATCGGCATCTACGAGAAGGCCAACGCGGCCACCGTGTGGGACGACGAGACGCCCTGGGAGGCAGAGAACGAGCTCTTCGAGCCGGACTACGATCGCATCCTGCCCTGGCTCGAGAACTCTATGGAGCGCATGCCGATCTTCGCCGATCTGGGCATTCGCCGCGTGGTGCATGGCGCGATCACTCATCCGCCAGACGGCAACATGCTGCTCGGGCCCTCGGGCTTACGGAACTTCTGGCTCTGCTGCGGCTCCCAAGTCGGCATCGCCTGGGGGCCGGGCGCCGGCAAGTATCTGGCCCAATGGATGGTGCATGGCGCAGCCGACATCTCCATGGCGAGCTTCGATCCGCGCCGCTTCGGCGCCCGCATAAACGACAGCTACCGCATCGAAAAGGCGAAGGAAGACTACCTGCTGCGCCACGAGATTCCCTTCCCGCAGCTCGATCGGCCCGGCTGCCGCCCATCCCACTCCAAGACCTCGCCGCTCTACGACGCACTGAAGGACAAGGGCGCGGTCTATCAGGACGTCTATGGCTGGGAGCGCCCCTACTGGTATGCGACGGAGGGTGCCGAGCAGGAGCACATACAATCCTTCCGCCGTTCGGCGCTGCACGAGATGGTCGGTGCTGAGGTGCGCGGCCTGCGCGCGGTGGCCGGCCTTGCCGACCTGACAGCCTTCTCCAAGCTGGAGATCCACGGGGCCGATGCCATCGCTTTCCTGGAGCGCGTCTCCTCCAACCGGCTGCCGCAGAAGACCGGCTCGATCTCGCTCACCTATCTGGTCAATCAGAACGGCCGCATCGAGGGTGAGGCGACCTTCGTCCGCCTGGCCGAGGACCGCGTCTATGCCGTCTACGCGGCGGTCAAGGAGGCGGCCCTGCTCAACTGGCTGGAGGAGCAGCGACAGGGTGGCGAGGCAGTTGCCTTCGACAATGTCTCGGAAGGCTACGGCGTCCTCATGCTGGCCGGACCCGAGAGCCGCACTATTCTCGGCTCCTGTACCGATGCGGCGCTCGACAACGGCGCCTTTCGCTGGCTGACGGGCCGTTCCATCGCGGTGGCCGGCGTCGAGGAGGTGCGCGCGCTGCGGGTTACCTACAGCGGCGAGCTCGGTTGGGAGTTACATGTGCCGGTAGCCGGAATGCGTGCTGTCTACGACGCACTCGTCGCGGTGGGGGAGCCGCGCGGGCTGGTCCACGTCGGGAGCGCCGCACTCAACGCCCTGCGCATGGAGAAGGCCTACAAGTCCGGCCACGAGCTGACCAACGAGGTGACCATGGCCGAGGCCGAGGTGAGCCGCTTCGCCCGACCGAAGGGTTTTCAGGGTGCCGAAATCAGCCTGGCCCGGCCCGAGAAATGGCAGCTCGCCTACCTGCAGCTCGACGAGCCGGAGACTGGCGCGCCCGATGCCGATCCGCTCGGCTCGGAGTCGGTCTGGGCGGAGGGGCGCTGCGTCGGATCGATTGCCTCCGGTGGCTATGGCTACAGTGTCGGGGCCTTTCTCGCCTGGGCCTACGTCAAGCCGGCCTTCGCGGTTCCCGGTACGGCGCTCGAGGTCATGGTCCTGGGGCAGCCGCGCCGTGCGCACGTCCTGGCCGAGCCCGTCTGGGACGCCGATAACCAGCGCCCGCGCGCCGATGCGCGCCTAGCCGCCGAGTAGTCTCGCGGGGATCGCTTCTTCCGGTTACCCTGGCGCGGCAAGACCATCGCAATCCGAGGGGAGCAACGAGCATGGATAAGGCGCGCTTCGAACTGGGGCTGACGCAACGCAAGGCGACCTTGGGCGCCGAATACGTGGAGAAGAACCTGTCCGCGGCCGACGATTTCACCCGGCCCTTCCAGGAGGCCATGACGGAATGGTGCTGGGGCTTCGGCTGGGGTGACGAGGCGATCGACCCCAAGACGCGCAGCCTGATGAACCTCGCCATGATCGGCGCGCTCGGCAAGATGCACGAGTGGGAGATCCACTGCCGCGGCGCGCTCAACAACGGCGTGACGAAAGAACAGATCCGCGCCGCCATTCACGTGGTCGGGATCTACTGCGGCGTGCCCCAGTCGCTCGAATGCTTCCGGGTGGCGCGCAAGGTCTTGGAGGAAGCCGGGGAGCTCTAAAGCTCGCCGCCGCATGGGCGCTAGGCGGACAATCGCAACCCGGTCCCGCGGTCTTCCGGTGCCTTGTGGAATTTGCCGTCCTTCATGATCGCGACAAGGCGAGACTGGTCCTGCAGCACCCGCACGTCGCGCGCCGGGTCGCCGTCGACCAGCAGCAGGTCGGCCAGATAGCCGTCGCGCAGCAGGCCCAGCTCGTCGCCCATGCCCATGATCTGGCCGCCATACATGGTCGCGGCCCGAATCGCCTCCAAAGGCGAGAAGCCCAGCATGTCGACGAAGTACTCCAGGTCCTTGGCGTTGGTGCCGTGGGGCGTCCAGGCGAAGCCGTAGTCGCCGCCGATCAGCACGCGAATGCCGCGCTTGTGCATCGCCTTCATGGTTTCGATCGCGTTTTCCAGCTCGCGCTCGTAGGCGATGGTGATCGGCGTGCCCGGCTTGATGCCGTACTCGGCGGCGTTGCGCGCGGTATTGATCAGCCAGGCCAGCCCGGGGGCGACGAAGTGCTTGTCCTTCTTCGCCTCCAGCATGTCGAGCGCCTCCTCGTCCGAGAAGGAGGCGTGATAGATGTTCTCGATCTCGAACTGGACGCACTTCTTGATCGATTCCTTCGAGCGCGCATGCGCGGCGAGGCGCCTGTGTCGGCGCTTCGCTTCGTTGCAGCACATGGCGATTTCCTCGTCGGAGAACTGGTTCTCCTCCGCGCCCATGCCGGTGATTTCCTCGCCCGACAGGTTGATCTTGATCGTGTCGACGCCCCATTTCATCAGCTGGCGCACCTTGAGGCGGATGTCCTCTGGACCGGAGCAGACAATCCCTAGGTTCAGCCCCTCGTGCGGGATGTGGGGGAGGGTAGCGTCGCCCAGGCCACCCACCGCCGTGATCTCCGGCCCGGCGGCCGTATAGCGCGGCCCGGGCACCTTGCCGGCGTTGATCGCGTCGCGGATCACAACGTCAAGCCGCGGCTTCGCCGCAGCCGCGCCGTAGCCGGCGGTGAATCCGGCATCGAGCAGCAGCTTCGCCATCTGCACGCAGTTAATAACGTGCTCCTCCACCGGCATCATTTGGATCGGGTCGATGCCGGGTGCGTTGTTCCAACTGAGATGCAGGTGCGCATCGACCAGCCCCGGCATCAGGGTCATGCCGCGGCCGTCGATCCGCTGTCCGCCCATGGAATGCCAGCCGTAGCCGGTGCCCGTACGGTTGATCGATTTGATCCGGTTGCCGGCGACCGTGACCTCGCCGTCGTAGGGCGGCTCGCCGCTGCCGTCGAGGATGCGCACGTTACTGAAGACAATGTCCGACTCGCGGTTTTCGGAGGTGCCGTTGCCTCCGCCCCAGCCGCCGAATGTTGTTTCCGCCATGAGTCCAGCTCCTTTCCCGGCCGCGGCTAGAGCGCGACCGCTTCGATATGCGCCCGCAACAGCTCGGCCGAGCGTTGCGGCGCTTCCAGCATCATCCAGTGTGCGACACCCGGCAGGCTTTCCACCTGCGAGCCGGAGATCCGCGCGTTCAGTTGCCGCGCCATGGCGAGCGGCGCGACCGGGTCGTCGTCTCCCGCGACCAGCAGGGTCGGGCAGCGGATCGCGTCGTGATCCGCCGCCTGCGCGGCGCTCAACGCCTCGCAGTGCGCAGCATAACCCGAAGGCTCCTGCCGCATCAGGCTTTCCCGCACGAAAGCCGGCACCGCCGGGTTGGCCGCGCGCACGGCTGCTGAGACGCTCCCCGTGGAAACGGCGTCGGCAATGGCCGTCATGCCCTCGGTGCGGGCCGTTTCGGCACGCTCCTTGAGTGCCTGCCGCGTGGCGGCCGGCGGCTCCAGGATCGTGCCATAGAGCGTCAGGCTGCCGACCGTCGTTGGCGTGTCCGCGGCGAGATACTGGCAGAGGAGGGTGCCCATGGAGTGGCCGACGAAGTGGGCGCGGCTGATGCCGGTGGCGCGCAGTCCATCGCGCAGCGCCGAGACCAGTCCTTTCATCCCCGGCACGCCCGGCCTCAAGGCCGAGCGTCCGGCACCGGGCAGGTCCGGGCGCAACACGCGGTAGTCCTCCAACGTGCCCATCAAGGTCTGGAAGCTGTTTGAGCTGCCACCCAGGCCATGCACCATGACGACCGGCGGGCCCTCGCCGTCACACTCCATCACCATGCTGCCGATCCGGATGTCCGCCATGGCTCAGGGCACCCCCGCCCCTTCGGGAATCAGAATGGTCGAGCCCGTGGTTTCCCGGCCTTCCAGGGCGCGGTGCGCCTCAGCCGCCTGGGCCAGAGGGTAGCGCTGACCGATCTCGATGGTGACGATGCGCCGCCCGATGACGTCGAACAGACGCTTCGTGATCGCCGCGACCTTCTCCGGTGCATCGGTATAGTGGGCGAAGTTCGGGCGCGAGATCGTCGCCGAAGTCGAGACCAAGGAGTCGATATCCCATGCGCCGATCGGACCGGAGGCCTGGCCGAAGGAGACCAAGTGCCCGCAAGGCGCCAGGGCAGCGACGGAATGGGCGAAGCTGTCGCGGCCAACGGCGTCGTAGACCACGTCTGCGCCGCGGCCGTTCGTCAAGCCGCGCACCTGTTCCTCCAGGCTGGCCTCGCCCGGCAGGATGACGTGATGGGCGCCGGCCGCGCGGGCGAGGCGGGCCTTTTCCTCCGTCGAGGTGGCGCCGATCACGGTCGCTCCGAGGTGGTTCGCCCACTGGCAGAGGATGCGGCCAACGCCGCCGGCCGGGGCGTAGATCAGGATCGTTTCGCCCCGGCTAACCGCGTGCACCTGGTGCAGCAGGAACTCGGCCGTCATACCTTTCAGCAGGCCCGCGGCCGCGGTTTCGTCGTCGATGCTGTCGGGCAGGGGAATCACCAGCGCCGCCGGCATGGTGCGTAGGCTTGCATAGGCACCGACCGGCGGACAGGCATAGGCAACGCGCTGGCCAGGCGACAGATGGCGCACGCCCTGGCCGAGGTCGAGCACGACCCCGGCGGCTTCCATGCCGAGGGCACCCGGCGGCTCGAGCAGATCGAAAAGCCCGGTCCGGCAATAGACGTCGATGAAGTTCACTCCGATGGCGGTCTGGCGCAGCCGCACCTCACCCGGCCCCGGTGGCGGCGCGGAGACCCGCGCCGGGTGCAGCAGCTCTGGTCCGCCGTGGCGGTCAATCACCATCGCCGTGCCTTCCATCGCCGGCTCGGCTGCGGCGCTTGGGAGTGGGGCGGGGGCGGTGGTCGACTGCCGCTCCACGCGCGACCGGATCGCCTCGAAGCCGGCTTCGTAGACGGCCTCGGCGACGAGCTTCTCGAACTCTTGCTCGCGCCCGCGCGGCGTGTCGAAGCGTGAGCTCCAGGACCAGAAAGTGCGGTCGCCGTCGGTCACCGGCTTCAGGGTGACGTCGGCCACGTAGTTCATGAGCGGGATCTCGCTCTCGACGATGGCATAGCGGAAGCTGTGGTCCTTGTCGGAGAGGGCCAGCAGTTGCTCGCGCAGACGCTCGCCGCCGGTCAGCACGAAGTCGCGCACCGCCCCTATCTGGTCGGCGCGCAGGCCGCGCTCTATGACGCTGCGGTCGACCGCAGGGTGCCAGCGGTCGTGCCCGTTGAAGTCGCGAATCAGCTCCCAGACCGCGGCGATTGGCGCGTCGATGACGGTGCTGCAACGCACGCGCACCATGTCAGCCCCCGAAACGCCCTTTGAGGGAGTCGAAACCGCCCTGAAAGACGTCGCCGCCGATCATGGCGACCAGCTCCGCCTCGCGTTCGGGCGCGCAGTCGAACTCGGCCGACCACTCGGCGAAGCTGCGTCCTCCGTCGGTGATCGGCGTCAGCTTCAGGGTGGCGACGTAGTTCTCCACGCCCATCGGGCTTTCCAGGATCGAATAGGTGCAGCTGTAGTCGTAATCCGACAGCGCCAGGAGACGCTCGCGGATGAAGCCGCCGTCCTTCAGGCGGAAGGCGCGCACGCAGCCGACCTGATCGGCCGGCGCGCCGCCTTCGATGCGGCTTTCCGCGATCGCCGGATGCCAGCTCGGCAGCCCGTTGAAATCGCGGATCGCCGCCCAGACCTGATCGGCCGGCGCCCCGATGACGGAAGAGGCGTAGACCTGCGCCACCCCTAGTCGTCCTTCTTCTTCCGCGTCTCCGCATCCTTGGCGATGCTCTGGGCGTCCCTGGCCGAGCGGAAGATGTCACCCATGCGGGCGACGTTCGGGCTCTCCACGCCGATCTCCTTCATCATCTCGTCGATCAGCGGGGCCTGGGCGCGGTAGCGCAGGGCGCTTTCGATCACCTCGTCGGTCGGCGAGCGGTGGCCTCCGCCGCCGCTCGTCAGGCCGTCCACATGGAGGATCTTGATGCCCTCGATGTTCTCCATCGGCCGCACGCTTTCGCGCACGATGCCCTCCAGGCGGTCGATCATCTTGGAGCGCAGCATCGCCGCCCGCGCGTCTTCGCTGAGGATGTTTTCCGCCTCGTTGCGTAGGCGCTGGGCTTCGGCGGCAACCGCGGCGGTCACCTTCTCGGCCTCCGCCGCGATGCGGGCCGTGTCCGCGTCCTTGGTGGCGATCAGGCGGTCGACGACGGCGATGCGCTCGGCGATTTCGGTCTCTCGCCTGGTCGCCACCTTTTCCTCGGCCTCGACCGCGCGGGCGCGGGCCGCCTCGGTCTCGATGCGGGATTCGGCCTCCTCCGACTGCTTCTGCAGGACGGCGATCTGACGTTCGATCTCCGCCAGCTCCAGCGCCTGAGCCCGCTCGACCTCCAGCCGCTTCAGGTCGCGGTCCTGCAGGATGCGGGCCTCTTCCAGACCTCGGTCGGAGGCGATGCGCGCCCGTTCGATCTCTTCGCGCGCCGAGATCTCGGCCTCCTCGACTGACTGCCGCTGGGCGATCTGCTGCGAGCGCAGCAGCCGGTCTCGTTCGATCCGCGCCTTGTCGAGCACCTGCTCCTGGGCGATGCGGGCGGTCTCGGTGGCCTTTTGGGCGGCGATCCGTGCGGTATCGATCTGCTGGCCCTTAGCGATGTCGCGGGTCTCGGTCTCCTCGTCCGCCATGATGCGCGCCTCGCGCAGCTGCCGTTCGGAGACGATGCGGGCCCGTTCCACATCCTCGTTGGCGGAGATGTCGGCGGTTTCCAGGTCGTGCCGCTGCTGGATCTGCTGCTGGCGAATCAGCCGCTCGCGTTCGATGCGAGCCTTTTCGAGCGCCTGCTCTTGGGCGATGCGGGCCTGCTCGACCTCCTCGCGCGCCTTGATCTCGGTTTCTTCCAGCGCTCGGCGGCGGCCGATCTGGAACTCCTGCGTCTCCTGCTCGCTAGCGATGCGGAAGCGCTCGGCCTCGGCCTCGTTGGCGACGCGGGTGCGTGCGATGTCGGTGCGCTGCGCGGCCTGCAGGGCTTCGATCTCGCGCTCCTGGTTGAGGCGTGAGCTCTGGCTTTCCTGCTCCAGCTTCAGGGTTTCCTTCTCCGCCTCCAGGTTGCGGCTCCGGATCGCCACCATTGAGGACTGCTCGATGTCGTTGCGCAGCTTGCGGCGCGCCTCGATCGTCTCGATCAGCTGGGTCAGGCCCTCGGCATCGAAGCGGTTAGCCGGATTGAAGTACTCCAGGTTCGTCTGGTCGAGATTGGTGATGGCAACCGATTCCAGCTCCAAGCCGTTCGGCGCCAGCACGCCGGCGGCCCGTTCCTCGACCGTGGCGACGTAGTCGTGGCGCTTCTCGTGCATCTCGTCGAGGGTCATCTCGGCGGCGACGGAGCGCAGCGCGCCGATGAACTTGCCTGAAAGCAAGTCGGCCAGGCCGTCCGGATCGAGCGTGCGGCGGCCCAGGGTCGAGGCCGCGGCGGCCACCGCCTCCGGCTTCTGGATCACGCGCACGAAGAACTCGGCTTCGATATCGACGCGCATGCGGTCGCGGGTGATGACCGCATCCTCCCGCGTGCGCGCCACGGCGATCCGCACCACGTTGAGGTTGACCGGCGTCACCTCGTGCACGATCGGCAGCACCAGCGCGCCGCCATTGATCACCACCGTCTCCCCGCCGAAGCCGGTGCGGACGAAAGCGACCTCCTTGGTCGAGCGGTGATAGAGCCAGTTCAGCAGGTAAACCACGATCACGATGACGATGATCGCGACAATGAGACTGAGAATGATCGTTCCGATCAGGCCGCTGGACATGGCCTCATCCTCCCTTCAGCTTACTTTCAGGGCCTTGAAGGCCTTCGTTTGTTCGGTCAGTGCCGTTTCCGTCGGCAGCCGCTCCATGGAGGAGGCGCCGTAGAAACCGTGGCAGGTCTGGCAGCGCTCCAGGATGTATTGCGCATCGGCCGGCATGGCGACGGGTCCGCCGTGCACCAGCACGATGATGTCGGGATTGACCTTCAGTGCCGCTTCGGCCCAGGCATCGACCAGGGCCGGGCAGTCTTCCAGGGCGAGTGCGGTGTCGGCGCCGATGGCGCCGCCGGTGGTCAGGCCGAGATGGCAGACCACCATGTCGGCGCCGGCCTCGGCCATGGCCGTGGCCTCCTCCTCGTTGAAGACGTAGGGCGTGGTCAGCAGGTCTTTCTCGTGGGCCATGCGGATCATGTCGACCTCCTGGCGATAGGACATGCCGGTCTCTTCCAGGTTGGCCCGGAAGGTGCCGTCGATCAGGCCGACAGTCGGGAAGTTCTGCACGCCGGAGAAGCCGACCGCCTTCACCTGATCCAGATAGGAATCGAAGAGGCAGAAGGGGTCGGTGCCGTTGACGCCGGCTAGGATGGGCGTGTTGGTCGCCACCGGCAGCACCTCGCGCGCCATCTCCATGACGATCTCGTTGGCATTGCCGTAGGCGAGCAGGCCGGAGAGTGAGCCTCGCCCGGCCATGCGGTAGCGCCCGGAGTTGTAGATGACGATGAGGTCGATCCCGCCGGCCTCCTCGCACTTGGCGGAAAGGCCGGTTCCGGCACCGCCGCCCACGATGGGCTCTCCCCGCCGCTTCATGTCCTGGAACTTTTCGACCAGGTCTTTCCGTTCAAAACGCGGCATACAGGGATTTCCTCTCTGGCGTGACGATGTCGTCCAAGGCGGCGACCGCGGCGGTGGCGAAGGCAGGGTCGTTGATGTTGTGCGGCGTGCGGATCAGGCGGCGCGAAGCCGTCTCCTGGAAGGTCCGCGCGATGGCATCGAACAGCGCCTTGTCGGCCTCCGGATCGTGGAACGGCTGGCCCGGCACGTCGAGGGCGGAGACGCCGCCCTCCGGGATCAGAAAACGCACCGGCCCGGTCATCTCGTTAAGGCGTCCGGCGATCCACTCGCCCATCCGCGCGTTCTCTTCAGCGGTGGTGCGCATCAGAGTCACCTGCGGGTTGTGCTCCACGAAGACACGCCCCTTGTAGCGCTCCGGTACCGTGTCGGGCGCGCCGAAGTTGACCATGTCGAGAGCACCGACCGACCCCACGTAGGGCGTGCGCGTGCGGATGAAGGCGCCGAAGCGGTCCTCGGTGGCGGGAAAGACGCCGCCCATCATCATGTCGCAGACTTCGGTGGTTGTCAGATCGATGGCCGCGGCCAGCAGGCCGCTGTCGACCAGCTTCTCCATCGAGCGACCGCCGGTGCCGGTCGCGTGGAACACCAAGCAGTCGTAGCGGTCTTCCAGCAGCGCGGCGATTTGCTGCACGGCCGTAGTGGTGACGCCGAACATGGTCAGGCCGAGGCCTGGTTTCTGCGCCGCGGCGCCGGCCGGCGTGCGCGCGGCCTTCACCATGCCGGCAAGCGCGTTGGCGCCGTTCGCCAGGACTTGCCGCGAGATGCGGTTGAGCCCCTGAACGTCCGTCACCGAATACATCATGGTGATGTCCGTGGGGCCAACGTAGCGCCCGACATCGCCGGAGGCGACGGTGGAGATCATTACCTTCGGCACGCCGACCGGCAGGCTGCGCATGGCCGGCGTTGCCAGTGAGGTGCCGCCCGAGCCCCCGGCAGAGATGATGCCGGCGATGCCCGGCTGACGCTGGATCCAGGCCTCGAAGGCCTCTGCCATGGCGCGCACCGAGGCGCCCCGGTCGCCGGAGAAAACCGCGTTTGCGCCGCCGGGGTGATAGGCGGCGACCATGTGCGGCGGCACGTCGGCCGAGGAGGGCTTGCCCGAGGTGGAGAGATCGACCGTGCGGACCCGCAAGCTCTGGTCGACGATGCGGTCGCGAATGAAGCCGAGCTCCGCGCCTTTGGTGTCGAAGGTGCCGACCACATAGACCTCATCGCCGCGCAGGCTCTCGAGTGGCGTAAGCGGCTCCTTGAACAGGGGCTCCGGCCTGCTGTCGAAGGGGCGGGCCGGGGGTTCTGCACGCGGCGTCGCTTGCACCGGACCCTGCTCCCAGGTGGCGCTCGACCAGCGCGTCGGTGGCACGTAGACAAGGTTCGAGGCCGGTGCCGGCGTCTCGGCTTCCTCGATCGCTTCGATTTCTGCAGCCTCTTCGTGCGCCTCCGGCTGGATCGATGGCGGTTCCGTCGGGGCGGTCGGCAGCTCCACATCTTCGTGGGAGTGGCGGCCGACGCCCAATAGCCGCTCTTGTAAAGTGCGGTCGCCAGCCAGTTGTTCGGCCGGCATGACCCGGCTGATCCGGCCGTTGACCATGATCGCGATCTCTTGGCAGATCGCGGTGGCGACGGCGATGTTCTGCTCGATGAGCAGGACCGAGACATCGGCCTCCTCGGCCAGACTTGCCAAGAGTTCCTCGACCTGATCGACGATGAGGGGGGCGAGGCCTTCGGTCGGCTCGTCCATGATCAACAGCCGCGGGTCCTGCAGCAGGGCGCGGAAGATGGCGAGCATCTGCTGCTCGCCGCCGGAAAGCTGGCCGGCGCTGTTGCGGCGGCGTTCATGGAGGCGGGGAAAGCTCTCGTAGACCCGTTCGATGCTCCAGGCTCCGCCACTGCTTTCCGCGAGCCGCAGATGCTCGTCGACGCTGAGCGAAGGCCAGAGCCGCCGGCCCTGCGGCGTATAACCGATGCCCTTAGCGGCGATCCGGTAGGGCGCTTGGCCGGTGATGTCGGCGCCCTGGAAGCGGATCAAGCCCCGCCGCACCGGGATTAGGCCCATGATCGCGTTGCAAAGCGTCGTCTTGCCCATGCCGTTGCGGCCGACCACGCCGACCACGCCGCGCGTCAAAGTGAGGTCCACACCTTGCAGGGCGTGCGAATGGTCGTAGTAGACGTGCAGATCGCGCACCTGCAGCACGGTCGAGGCGGAGGGGGGCGCGCGCTCAGCCATGGCCGTTCCCCCGCGGCTGGCCGAGATAAAGCTCCTGCACCTCGGGATCGGCTTCGATCTCTGCCGGCGTGCCCTCCCGAAAGATGCGGCCGTTGTGCATCATGGTCACGCGCTCGGCGACGCGCAGCGCCACGTCCATGTCGTGCTCGATGATGATGAAGCCCATGTGATCGGGCAGCGATTGCAGGATCTCGATAAGCTCCGCCCGTTCGGTGGGCGACAGGCCCGCCGCCGGCTCGTCGAACAGGATGAGGCGCGGTGCGCCGGCCAGCGCCAAAGCAATCTCGAGTTGGCGCTGCTGTCCGTAGCTAAGTGCCGCCACTTGCTGATCGCGCACCGCGCCCAGATGCACCGCCGCTAGCAGGGTTTCGGCCGCCTGCATGGCGCTGTCGTCGTGCCGAGGACGGATCAGCGAGAAGCGCCGGCGGCTCACCCCGCGGCAGGCCAGGTAGATGTTGTCGATGACACTCAGGCCGTTGAATAGGAGAGAGATCTGATAGGTCCGCCGAAGGCCGCGACGGATCCGCTCTTGAACAGGCAGATCCGTCACGTCTTCCCCGAAGAGGCGCACCCGCCCGGTGGTCGGCGGGAAGTCGCCCGTGATAGCGTTGAACAGGGTCGTCTTGCCGGCTCCGTTGGAGCCGAGGACGGCGCGCCGCTCTCCTGCCCGGACGGTCAGGTTGATGTCCGCTAGGGCGACCAGCGCGCCGAAATGGCGGCTGACCGCTTCGAGCTCGAGCGCGTAGCGCCCGGCGCCCTGCAGGCGGGAGAGTGCGTTGGTCTCAGCCATCGGCCGACCCGAGACCTCCTTACTGGCAGGTCGGGTTTTCGCGGCTGACCGGGCCGTACTCGAGGAACTGCTCGTAGGACAGGCCCAGGGTCTGGCTGACCTGCGGGATCACCTTGATGGTCTTGTTGAGCAGGTTGCCGTCCGGGCCCTCGATGACCTCGGTCAGGAAGATGTCGGCTATCGCGTTGCGCCGCTCGTCGAGCTTGACCAAGCCGGTCGGCGTCTCGAACTCCAGGCTGGCGAGGGTTTCCCTGAGTGCCTTGCCGCCGTCCGAAAGATCGCCGTTCACCTTGTCGATGGCGAGCAGCGCAGCCTTGGTGTTGATGTAGTAGGCATGGGCGAAGAGCGAGGGCGATGGGAAGCCGTCCGGGAACTGCGCCTTGTAGGCCTCGACGAACTTGGCCCAGCGCGCGTCGTCCCAGGTGTCGGAGATCGGACCGGCCGAAGGCGTGCCGATGACGAAGTCGCGGGTCCGGCCCTTGGAGCCGAGCACGGTCTGGTCGACGGTGATCGAGCCGCCGATCAACGGCAGCTCGCCGCCGGCCTGCTCGTATTGGGTCAGGAAGTTGACGGCATCGGCGCCGCCCAGCGCGACGTAGATGGCGTCCACGTCGTCCGGCAGCGCAGCGATCACCGAGGAGTAGTCCTTGTTGCCGATCGGCACCCAGAAGCGCGCGTCGACCGGGGCCTCGCCGCCGAGCCGGCAGAAGGGCTCGAGGAAGCCGAAGACCTGGGTGTAGGGGAAGGAGTAGTCCTCGGCCAGGACGGCCAGCTTGCGGTAGCCTTTCTCGTTGTAGACGTACTCGCCGAGACCGGCCATCCACTGGGCGCCTTCCGTGCCGAAGCGGAAGAAGTTCTCTGCCGGTTCGCGTAAGGTGGTGTCCTGCGCCGCCGAGGAGCCGTTAAGGAAGGTCACATCAGGCTGGGTCTTGGCGTAGTCCTTGACCGCCAGGCCCTCGGAGCCGGAGAGCGGGCCGACCATCACCTGCACGCCGTCCTGCTCGACCAGCTTGCGGGTCGCGCGGATGGCGCTGTCGGGCGAGGCATCGGAGGAACCGGTGATAAGCTCGATCTTCTTGCCGCCCGCCTCATAGCCGAACTCCTCCAGGGCCAGGCGCACGCCGCGCATGCTGTCTTCGCCGAGCACGGTGAAGGCGCCTTCCAGGGTCGCCAGCGCCCCCATCTTGATCGTTTCCTGGGCCAAGGCGGGGCCAGCCATCGTCACGATCGCTGCTGCCGCAAGCGTCCTTTTACAGTGTCTCAGCATCAGGTCCTCCCTCATCAAGTTTGTTCGAGCGATTCGGCGGGATGCCGTTCGTCTCGCTGCGCGCGGCCGCTCTCGAGCCGCGCATTTCTGCGGAACTGGATCTTCGGTCGGATCCGGCTCCAGATGCCCAAGAGACCGTCGGGCGAAAACAGCACGATCAGCAGGAACGCCAGGCCGATCACGGTGTTGAAGCGTTCCCGGTCGATCAGGTCGATTGCGAAGTTCTGCAGCAGAACGAAGGCGATGGCGCCAAGGAACGGCCCGATCGGATGGCGCAGGCCACCGACCACCGCGATCACCAGGATGTCGATCACCACGTCGATCCCGACAGATCCGGGCGATATCCGGCCATTGAACCAAACCAGCAGAACGCCCGCCGTTCCGGCGATCAACCCGGCCAGGAAGTAGGCCACGATCCGGTGCAAGGTCACGTCGTAGCCGAGCGCGCGCATCCTCCGCGGATTATCGCGCACCGCCTGCAGGCTGAGCCCGAAGGTCGAGCGCGAGGCATAGAGCACGATCAGGAAGAAGCCACCGGCGACCACCAGCGAGAGGTAGTAGAAGGGGATCGGGTCGCGCCAGTAGAGGCCGAAGAGGGTCGGCGGCTCGACCCCGGCGAAGCCGGTGAAACCGTTGAAGAGCACATAGTTTTGCCGCACGAAGTAGAAGAAGGCCACCGCGATCGCCAGAGTGATCATGATGGTGTAGATGCCCTCGGTGCGCACCGCGATGGCGCCGATCAGGGCGCTCAGGACGGCGGCGGCGAGAATGGCCATCGGCACGGTCAGCCACCAGGGCCAGCCGAGCCCCATCACCCCGACGCTATTCGTCCCCAGAATGGCGACCAGGTAGCCCGCGAAGCCGGCCACCGTCAGCTGAGCCAGGCTCACCATGCCGCCGTAGCCGGCGAGCATCATGAGCGAGAGGGCGACGGTGCCGAGAATCAGCGAGTAGGCGCCGATCTGAAAGATGAAGAAGTTGCTGGCGAAGCTCGGATAGGCGATCAGGAAGATCACCAGCAGTGCGGTCGCCGGATGAATGTCGGCGAAGGAGACGTTGCCGGAGAACAGGCGCCGCGCGTCCATGGCTCAGCGCCCTCCCATCACGCCCTGCGGGCGCACGGCAAGCACCACCACCATGATCAGGAAGGTGAGCACCACACCGTAGGTCGGGAAGTAGGCCAGGCCGAACTGCTCGGCGAGCCCGATCAGCAGCGCGCCGACGGCCGCGCCGGTGACCGATCCCAGGCCGCCGACGATCACCACAATCAGGGAAGCCAGCAGGTAGCGCACGTCCTCGCCCGGCGCGATCGAGAGCGCCGTGCCGCCGACCACGCCGGCGAAGCCGGCCAGGCCCCCGCCGATGGCGAAGACCAGGGCGAAGAGTAGCTGGACGTTGATGCCGGTCGCCGAGAGCATCTGCCGGTCGTTGACTCCGGCGCGGATCATCATGCCGATCTTGGTGCGGTTGAGGAACAGCCAGAGCCCGACGCCGACCGCCACGGCGACGGCGAGAACGGACAGGCGATAGATCGGGTACTTGATAAAGACCGGGTCGCCGGAGGATTTGACCACCGAGACCACCGGCAGGGTGGCGGCTCCGAACAGCCACTCCGGCGGAGCGAACTGATAGGTCGTGCCGGTCCAGACCGCCAGCATCAGGTCGGCCGCGATGATCGAGATGCCGATGGTGACCAAGGTCTGGCGCAGGTCGTCGCCCTCCATGCGACGGAAGATCAGAACCTGCATGAGGACGCCGCCCAGGGCGATCGCCAGGAAGGCGACGGCCAGGCCCAGGAACCAGCTGCCGCTCGCCTCGGCCACCTCGTAGCCGATGTAGGCGCCGAGCAGGTACATCGAGCCGTGCGCCAGGTTTACGTTGCGCATCAGGCCGAAGACCAGGGTGAAACCGCTGGCGACCAGGAAGTAGAGTCCGGCCAGGGTGACGCCGTTCAAAAGCGTGTTGACGAAGGTCTTCTTGCGCCCGATGGCGGAGACCAGCCAGTCCGGCCAGACGGCGAAGATCAGCCACAGGAAAATCGCGGCGAAGAGAAAGATCACGATCGCCCAGAAGGTATGGCGCTCGACGAACTGTCTCATGGGCCCAGCCTCATGGTCCGGGCTTCATAGGCTCAGGCTGGCGGCGCGAGCCTTCAGGCTTCGCGCAGCCGCAGGGCATGGCATCTGACTCGGTCCTCCCAGTGACGCCCCGTTCATCCGGGGTCATCGGTCCACCGCTTTACCCATGAGGAAAGGGCTCGGGTTCGCCTTTCCCACAGGGCAGCCATTCGCCGACCTTGACCAAGAGCCTGTCCCGACCGGCAATTTTCCGCAACTGTCTGAATGTGTATCTATGGGTAATTTTGGGTAAAATCTGTGAGTAATTTGCGAATTGCTGTGATCGGCAACGACGGCGAACTCGGCGAAAAGCGCTGGAAATCCGCCTTTCACGCCGTTTTCCAGTGGGGCGAGCCTGCTTTAGAGTGCGGGCTGATGTGGGAGAGGGCTGACGAATGATCGACTGCCTGCGCTGGCCCCTGGTGTTGCGCTCCGGCCGGGCCGCGGCCGGCGCGGATTGGCCCCAAGCGATCCTTACCCTGGAGCCGCAGCTGCGCCACGAGAGCATGCCGCGCGAAGTCGGCCTCTTGCTGCCGACTACGGATGGGCCGAAGAGTCTGATCGACGCGGTTACCGCCGATCCGGGCCGCTGCGAGGACGCCATGCTCGGCCTTTTCCTCGCCAGCCCCTTCCTGAATCTGGCTTTGACGGGGAGCCGCCTCAACCGCGTGGGTGTCGACTGGATTGCCAACCTGCCGAGCGTCGAGCAGCAGGACCAGGAGTTCTCCCAGCAGTTGGCCGACGTGGGCTTGGATCGTGGTCGGGAGCTGGATTGCCTGGCGGCCTTCCGCGCCCAGGGATTCAAAGTGGCCGCGGTCGTCGCCGATGAGCCCGGCGCGGCGGCCGCGTTGGCCGTCGAGCCCGAAGCGATGATCGTTTTGCCCAGGGTCGCGGACTTCGCCGCCGGCTTTCCCTCTCTCCGGCAGCGCGGCGCCGCCGCGCGAAGCGTTGCCGCGGTGGCCCGGGGTTCCGGCTGGAGCGGTTTGCTGCTGGGCTTGGGGGAGGCGAGCGAGGCGGATCACGAGGCACTCTGGCCCGAAGAGCTGGACGGGCTGCTCTGCCGTCCGCAGCCTGTCTGACCGCAAGTAGGCTTAGCCGGTCAGCCCGAACTTCTGGATCTTGTTGTAGAGGGTCTTGCGCGACATCCCCAAGGCCTCGGCCGTCCGCGTTCGATTGAAGCCGTGCCGCCAGAGGGCGTCGACGATCCGGTCCTTCTCGCTGCGGTGCTCCGGGGCGCTCGCCGCGCGGTGCTGCAGTAGGGGCAGCAGGTCTTCGGGCTGAATGGGCTCTTGCCCGGTCCGCCCGGCCAGCGCCCCGAGCACCGAGCGAAGCTCCTCCTCGTTACCGGGCCAGAGATGGGCGTGAAGCCGTTTCAGCGCTTCGGAAGAGAAAGAGGAGCGGTCGATGGCGGCTCCCATCGCGTCGGTCGCGATGGTCTCGATCGTGGTCATCAGGTCTTCGATGCGCTCGCGCAGCGGCGGCACTCGTAGCGTCCAACCGGCCAGTTGCTCGGCCAACTCGTCCTCCAACGCCGCCATGCTGGATTTTCCCTCTCCGTCGGGGGATGACGCCTGCGCATCGCTGATCAGGACGACGCGCGGCGTAACCGGCAGCGTCCGGCGCGTGCCGGGTGCGCGGAATTCGCCGTCGCCGAGCGCGCGCGCCAGGCGTCTCTGCGTCGCAGCGGGCAGCCGTTCCGGGGCGCGGATCACCAGCAGCTCCACTTCGCTGTCGGCGAGCAGCGGACGGCGCTTTTCAATGGTCTCGCGATGGCCGAAGAGCAGGCTGCGAGCCCTTGTCGGGAAGTCCTCGCCGGCCACGTCGACTTGGACGATGGCGGCGCTGCGGTGCTTGCGGCCCCGGCTGCTGAGCGCCGCGACGACCGGCATGGTGGCGATGCCCTTTTCCGCCAGGACCAGGATGGCATTCGTCCCGGCCGCGAGGCTATGCAGCCGGCGCAGGAAGGCGAGATGCGCCTCCGACCGTCCGACGAAGCCGAACGGCTGCGCCCAGGCTGCCAGTCGCGCGCTCTCGTCGCCGAGCTCGTCGCTGCGCTGGCTGGCATGGCGAAAGCGCTCGATCTGATCGGCGACGGAGACCTCCAGGGGCATCCGCTCGAAGGTCGAGCCGCCGACATAGCCATCGATCGGCGCCAGGCTGACGACGCGCCCGAGATCTTCAGCCGTGGCGATCGGCCCGCCCTCCAGCAGGAAGCGGGTGCGCGGATTAATCCGCTTGATCAGGCGACCGATCTCGCGCGCGGCGGTCGCCACCTCTTCCAGCGTGGTGCGCCGGCGATGCCCCAGCGCGCCGCCGACGTTCCAGCCGAGATTGAGGCAAACCATGTCGAGACCGGCGTCTGCGGCCAGACGCGCCTGGGTGCGCGTGGCGCAGTAGAACATGGAGGTCAGGCCGGCATCCTGGACGGCGCGCAGCTGCTCGACCTCGCGCTCTATGCCGCGCCCGGCGCGCGCCAGGATCTGCTGCATCGGCCGCGAGTAGTGCATGCAGCTCGGAAAGTTGGTCGCCCCAGCGAAGCCGGCATCGCAGATCGCTTCGACCAGGCCGGCGGGATCGAGTTCCCGCTCCCAGACGTTCACGCCCAGCAGGACGGGAGCCTTGCACTGGGTCAGCAGCTCCTCGCGCGCGAAGCCGTCGGTGAGGCGGCCCGCATCGAAGATCGGCAGCATGCAGGCGATCGAGGGCGCGCCCATGTTGCGCAGCCGGCCGGCGTTGATCGCCAGCAGGAAGTCCGCGCCGCCCCGCTCGGCGGCAAGCGCCATGTTGCCCGATCCGATCGCGGCTCCGATCAGGAACTTGGCGGAGAAGGGCGCGCCCGGTCGATCATCGTGAAGACCAGAGCGCATCGAGGAGTCTAGGCATAGGCGCCGCTCGCCTGTCCAGTTCCACGGCTGCAGGGACGCCACGGGGGCAGGCGAGCGGGCCTCGGGTCACCTCGATCCTGTGGCCGCCGGTCAGTGGCTGCCGACTAGTGGCCGATCATCCAAGGTCTGGAGGGACCATGGCTATGGCCGTGTGACCGTCCGCGACCATGCCCGTGACCGTGACCGTGGCGACAGGCTGCGCCGTGGGAGGACGATTCTTTCGCCCCCTTGGTGACCACCTGCGGCTGATCGGCACTGCGTTCGTTGACATGGTGCGCTTTGCGCGTGGCCGCGTTCATCATCGCCAGGGACGGTGTGGAGATGGCGCGCGGCGAGGGGGACTGGCAGTCCGGGCAGTCCGCCGGGTCGCTCGCCTGGCTCATGCTGCACCAGGCATCAAACTCTCCGTGGTCCGCGCAGATATAGTTGTATAGCGGCATCTCGTTCTCTCCCTTTCGCGCGCTAGCTCAGCACGCCTTCGAGCAGCAGGTAGCCGGGCAACCAGCCGGTAAAAATGCCCTGCAGCGAGGTCACGGCGCCAGTCAGCTTGGCAATCTCCATCTTGCGCACCAGCAGGAGCCAGAACATGAACCAGAGCACGGCCCAAGCAGCCCAGCAGAGCCCGAACCAGACGTCCCAGGTCGTCTGCGCCGAGCTCAGGGTGTCGATCGCCACGGGGACGACCGTGATGGACACGAAAAGGCTGAACCAGCCGAGCCCGCGCCCATCGGCTTCGTTGAAGCGGTTTATCGCCACCCAGAAGTAGGTGAAGGTGAAGAGCAGTGTCAGGGCCGCGGCCTTGACCGTTCCCAAGTCGGCGCCCGGCCCGAACGCCAGGTAAAGCGCGATGCAGCCCGTGATCGTACCGGAGAAGATGTTGATGACGGCGATCTCGCGATCGCCGATGTGCCCCATCAGCCAGATACCGTTCAAGAACAGCACCGCGCCGACGTAGAGCAAGCCCATTCCGAGCAACATATCCCGTACCTCCTTCATCCGCTCGGCCCCAAGGCCAGCCCGCGGGCGGGTCGACTGAGTCGGTCGATTGGCCCGGTCGGTAACTCGGAGCCGAAGCTGTCGCGGCGCGGGGGCGCCCCTCTGCTGTGTGGTAGTCCTGCCCCTTGCGAGCCGCGCTGCTGCCGGGCCATATCGTGTCCCGGCAAAAAGAAAGTGGGGAGCGCGACTGTGCGCGCTCCCCGATGCAACGGATCAGCTGCAGGCCGCGGCGTCGGCGCCCGAGACCATCTTCTTCGGGCCCGTGCCATTGGGCCGAATATCGAAGTCGAAGATCTCGGTCGGAATGGCCACGGTACAGCAAGCGTTGGGAATGTCGACGATTCCGCTGACGCGCCCTTCGACCGGCGCCGTTCCCAGAATCATGTAGGCTTGCTGGCCGCTGTAGCCGAATTTCTTCAGGTACTCGACGGCGTTCAGGCAGGCGCGACGATAGGCAATCGTCGCGTCCAGGTAATGCTGATCACCGGTGTGCTCGTCGACCGAGACGCCCTCGAAGACCAGATACTCGGAGAAACGTGGCTCGATCGGGCTCGGCTTGAAGATCGGATTGGTGATCCCGTACTTCTCCATGCCGCCCTTGATCAAGTCGACGCCGATGTCGATCCAACCGGCCATTTCGATGGCACCGCAGAAGGTGATCTCGCCGTCGCCCTGCGACCAGTGGATATCGCCCATCGAAAGACCGCCGCCTTCCACATAGACCGGGAAGTAGACCTTCGAGCCGCGCGACAGGTTCTTGATGTCGCAGTTGCCGCCGTGCTCGCGGCCCGGCACGGTGCGGGCGCCTTCCTTGGCGGCTTTCTCTCCCACGGCGCCGGTTGCCTGCCCCATGAGGGCCGTGGTCGTCCCGGCCAAACCGTCCGGCAGGGTGCAGAGCGGCGGCACCCGATCAGGGTCGGTGTTGTAGAGCGCGGACTCCCGCTTGGTCCACTTGGCTAGTAGCTCGGCCGACGGCAGACAGCCGATCAGGCCCGGATGGATCATACCGGGAAAGCGGACGCCCGGGATGTGGCGGGAGCTGGTGTAGATGCCATGGAAATCCCAGCAGGCCTTACGGGCCTCTGGGAAGTGTCGGTCCAGGAAACCGCCGCCGTTCTCAAGGGCGAAGATCCCGGTGAAGCCCCACTGCGAATCTTCGAGCCATCCGATGTCGTTGATGTCGACGACCATGAGATCGCCGGGTTGCGCGCCTTCGACGCCGAACGGACCGCTCAGATAGTGGACTTTCGAAAGATCGACGTCGCGGATGTCGTTCGCGGAATCATCGTTCTTGATCTGCCCGCCGGTCCAGTCGTAGCACTCGACCCGGAACTCGTCGCCGGGCTTAAACCATTCCACGATGGGGATGTCCGGATGCCAGCGATTGTGGGTCTTGATCGCTTGCTCTTCCGGCCACTTGTCCATCTCCGCTTTAAAAGCAGTCTTCGCCATTCGTGCATCCTCCTTGCGTGCGCTTCGATCGGCGCCGGTTAGGGGTTCGATGTTGCGACATCTCTACCCATCATGCGCTTCGAGGAGGCAAGCCTAGCGGTCCCTTGTAAGGGCAATGCGTATGGTGACCGCAGATTTGTAAAGTTTTGTAATCGAGGTAACTATTTGATTCCCACGGCGCCCAATTTGGTCGATCCTGGGACAGTATCGCGGTCGCTGTCCGTCGTCTGATCGAGCCACCACAGTCAATCTCCGAGGGCAGATGTGAGTGGTCCAGTACAGTCTCAAACTGTTCTCGTCGTCGATGACGATCCGCGAATCTGCCGTTTGCTGAGTCGGTTCCTGACGGCTGAAGGATATGTCGTGGAGTCGGCGAGCAACGGCCATGCCATGAAACAGGCCATGAGCCTGCGCAATTTCGATCTCGTCATCCTTGACCTGAGGCTGCCGGGGGGCGAGGACGGCCTGAGCCTGGCGCAGCAGTTGCGCCGCGAATCGGACATCCCCTTAATCATGCTGACCGGTCGTAGCGACTGCGTGGACAAAGTGGTCGGGCTGGAGCTGGGCGCCGACGACTACGTGACCAAGCCCTTCGACCGGCGCGAGCTGCTGGCCCGCATACGCAGCGTTCTGCGCCGTGTCGGATCTGGGCCAGGAGAGGCGGTGCCGCAGGGGCGCCCCGGCGCGGTGCTGCGTTTCGACGGTTGGACGCTCGATCTCGGGCGCCACGAACTGGTGTCTTCCCAGGGCGAATCCGTCGAGCTGACCAGCTACGAGTATCAGCTCTTGGCCACCCTGACGCAGCAGCCGCGGCGCGCGCTGTCCCGGGACCAAATCCTCGAGCTTATCGCCAATCGCGGCTGGCAACCCTATGACCGAAGCATCGACGTGCTGGTCGGCAAGCTGCGACGCAAGCTCGGCGACGACCCGAAAAGTCCCAGCCTGATCAAGACCATCCGCGGTGTCGGTTACGTCTTCACCGCCAGCATCGAGGGCGGCTGACGGGATAACGGCAGCCTCAGCGTCGCTCGGCGTCGAGCGTCCGGCGGACCATGGCGGCCAGATCGTCCCTGACGAAGGGTTTCCTGACGAAGTCGTAGTCGGCCAGGCTTTCGCCGAGCGTCGAGTCTTCCGGATAGCCCGAGGCGCAGAGCACTTTCAGCGCCGGATAGCGGGCCTGCGCCATGCGCGCCAGCTCGACGCCGTTCGTGCCGCCGGGCAGCACCACGTCGGTGAACAGCAGGTCGATTTGCCCGACGTTGGCCAAAAGGTTCATGGCATCCTCGCCGTCGACCGCCTCCAGCACATCGTAGCCGAGCCGCGTAAGAATGGTCTTGGCCACCTTTCGTACATCGGGTCGATCCTCGACCACGAGGATGCGCTCGCCGCCGCCGGCCAGCACCGCCGCCTTGTCGGGCAGGGCCTCGCCCACACCGGCGGCGACTTCGGATCTCGGCAGATAGAGACTGACAGTCGTGCCTGTCCCGGGCTGGCTCGAGATGTCCAGGTAGCCCCCGGATTGATGAACGAACCCGTGAACCAGGCTGAGGCCCAGGCCACTCCCCTGGCCGACGACCTTTGTCGTGAAGAAGGGCTGCACTGCCTGGGACGCGATCTCCGGTGCCATGCCCAGGCCGTTGTCTCCGACTGCCAACAGCACGTAGTCGCCCGGTAGCGTCGCCTCGTCGCCGATAACGCCCTCATCGAGACTGACATTCGCCGTTCGGATGGTGAGGTCCCCACCGTTCGGCATGGCATCGCGCGCGTTGACCGCCAGGTTGAGCAGGCTCGTCTCCAACTGGTTGCGGTCGATTTCGATCGGCCACAAGTTATCGCATAGGTCCTGCTCGATCGTGATCACCTCGCCCAATGTGCGCTCGAGCATGCGGATCATACCGGCGACGAGCCCGTTGGCATCCGTGGTCTGTGGCTTCAGGACCTGGCTTCTGCCGAAGGCGAGCCAACGGTGGGTCAACTCCTCGCCGCTGCGCGCCGCCGAGGTAGCGTCCTCCACCAGCTCCCAGGCCTCCGATGTGTCGTGGAGATCGTCCTTGATGAGGTCCAGGTTGCCCGAGATGACGGCCAGAAGATTGTTGAAGTCATGGGCGATCCCACGGGTCAGCTGGCCCAGGACCTCCATCTTCTGGGCTTGGCGTAAACGCTCTTCGGTGCGCTTGCGTTCGGTAATGTCCGTGCCGATGGTGCCGACTCCCATCGGCTGGCCGTCGGCGCCGAACACCGGGAACTTGACGACAAGGACCGAGTGGTAGTCTCCGTCCGAGAAGGGAATCTCGATCTCCTGGACGGCGGCCTTGCCGGTGGCCACCACCTCCTCGAACTGCAGTTCATAGAGGCGCGCGATCGCTTCCGGAAAGACGTCGTAGTAACGTTTGCCGCCGACGGTCTCCTGCCGATAGCCGTGCCACTCCTCGAAGCATTTGTTGACGATCAGAATCCGGCCTTCCAAGTCCTTGAGCGAGATCAGGGAGGGTGAATGGTCGATGATCTGACGCAGCCGTTCCTCGCTCAGCGCCAGGTGCTCGAGGGCCTGAATCAGACGGATCGCCTCGCTCGCGAAGGATGCCAGAATGCGCGCGAACTCCCTGTCCTGCTCGGTGAAGCCGTGCTCGACCGAAGCGCGGATCGCCAGCACGCCGACGGCTACCCGCCCTTCGCCGGTCAGGGGAAAGCCCATCACATGACCTGGCATCGCGACGCCGTCGGGCCGGTCTGGCGGGACGTTGGGACCATGCCGCTCCAGCAGATGCTGAAACAGCGCCCGCAACGAGGCCTCGTCGGCCCCGTAGCCGAAGCCTTCGTGCGAAAAGACTTGGGGGCCGTCGTTGAGGTACATCGCCGCCCGACATCCCCTGAGGTTGCGTGACACCTCCTCCAGAGTGGTCACGCAAATCTCCCGGAGCGTGGAGCAGCTCGATAGGCTCTTCAGGCTCGTAACGACCGTCTGCAAACGCGCGTTGATGTCTTCCAGCTCTCGGTTGCGGTGCCGCAAAGCCGCTTCGGCTTCTTCCCGGCTACGGGTCAGTGCAATCCTCTCGAAGCAGCGCTCCAGGGTGGCCAGAAGGTCCTCGGAGAAGAACGGCTTGCAGAGATAGTCGTAGGCGCCCTCCTGCAAGGCCTCGATCGCCGTCTCGGCCGAGGCGTAGGCGGTGATCATGACGCAGACGGCCTCTGGGTGGTGTTTCCTCACGTCGGCGATCAGGCTCAGGCCGCTGTGCTCACCGAGGCGAATGTCGATCAGCGCCACCTCGACGGCAATCTCGTCGAGCAGTGCCAGCGCGGAAGACAGGCTGTAGGCCTGGGAGACCCGATAGCCCTCGAGTGTGAGGAGATGGCTCAAGCTGTCGGCGAAATCCCGATCGTCGTCGACGACCAGCAGATGTCGCTTGACGCCCGCGGGAACCGCCGCCGTCTTGTCTGCCGTCCTGCCCGAAGCCTGGTCGCTCATTGACCGCTGGCCGCCGACAACACGGCGGGCTCCTGTTTGACGATCGGCAGCCAGATGGTCACGACGGTTCCCGTGCCCGGCTCGCTCTGCACGGCGATGTCGCCTTCGTGGCGCTCGACGATGCGCTGTACCAATGGCAGACCGAGACCGACCCCGAACGCCTTGGCACTGAACAGGGGCTTGAAGATCTTGTCGGCGTGCTCGGGCTGGATGCCACAGCCGTTGTCCTCGATTCGTAGCTCGACCCGCTGGTCATGCAGCCGGGTCGAGATCAACAGCTGGCCTTCCGGCTGATCGCCATCGCCCTCGTGAAGCGTGATCGCCTGATGGGCGTTCTGCACCAGGTTCACCAAGACCTGACGGAACTTCTCGCTGTCGATCAGGACCGTCGCGCCGGATTGGAAGTCAGTCTCCAAGGTGACGAAGCTGGGCAGCTCCAGCTCCTCGAGCTGGCCGGCCGTCCACTGGTCGATCGGTACGGCCCGCGCCAAGATCTCCTTGTTGCGCGAGAACTCCAGCAGGTCCTCGATGATGCGCGCGCAGCGCCAAATGTTTCGCTGTACCCGGTTGAGCTCGTCGCTCACTGGCGTATCGGCATCGTCCAGATACTTGCGCAATACCGATACGGAGGACTGCATGGTGCCCAAGGGGTTGCGCAGCTCGTGGCTGACGGTGGCCGTCAGCTGACCGATCGTCGCCAGCCGTTCGCTCTGCATCAGCTCCTGGCGGGTTTCCGTCAGCTCTTCGAGCGAGGTGACCAGCTCGCGCTCGGCGAGCTCGCGGCTTTCGTGGGACAGGACGATCCACCAGGCGCCCATGCAGATCAAAACCAGGGACGCCAGATAAAGCCGCACCAGAATCCGGGCGTTATCCAGTTCCGCCGTATTGGGGTCGAGCTCGATCAGTCGGTAGGCTACCAGGAAGACGGCGGCCGTGACCAAGGCCAAGGCCAGGAAAACACCAAGGAAGCGCGCAAGGCGCCGGGCGATGTTCGGCGGAATCAGCCGCTGTAACTGGCCGAACTCCGGCTCGTCCACCGTCGCGGCGGCATCGGCAGGCTGCTTGCAGACATCATGGCAGTGGGCGTCGAGACTGCAGCAGAGCGAGCAAATCGGCCCTTCGTAGAACGGACAGTGGGCCATGTCCGCCGCCTCGTAGGGGTAGGTGCAGATGACGCAGTCGACCGTGCCGCGCTCGGTAGCTGTGCTCGGGGCAGCGCCTGTCGCTGCGGCCGCTGCCGTGCCTCTCGGTCGGTCTGCCCTAGCAAGGTAGTAGCGCCCGTTGGTCGCGAATCCGATCAGGATCGCCGCTAGGAAAGAGATGCCCAGGGACAAGACGGCAGAGTAGGCCTGCGCGATGTCGCCGAGCGCCCCTAGATGGGCGGCCACGGCGATGAGCGACGCGATGGCCATGGCGCCGCAACCGACCGGGTTGATGTTGTAGAGATGCGCTCGCTTGAACTCTATGAAGGAGGGACTGATGCCGAGCGGCTTCAGGACGGTTAGATCGGCAAAGATGGCGCCAATCCAGGCGATCGCGAGGATCGAATAGATCGCCAGCACCGCTTCCAGCGTTTTGAACACTCCCATGAGCATCAACAGCAGGGAGATCAGGATGTTGAACACCAGCCAAACGACCCGGCCCGGATGGTAGTGCGTGACGCGCGAGTAGAAGTTCGACCAGGCGAGCGAGCCGGCATAGGCGTTGGTGACGTTGATCTTGACCTGTGAGATCAGCACGAAGATCGTCGCCAAGGTCAGAACCAACCAGGGGTCGTCGCTGACGTATTCGTAGGCCTTGATGTACATGTGGATCGGTTCGACGGCATTCGAATAGGCGAGCCCCGCGCCGACCGCTATCACTGCCAGCAGGCTGCCGGCGAGAATCTTGAGGCCGCCGATGACGATCCAGCCGGGACCGGCCGAGATGACGGCGCTCCACCACCTGATGCGGTTGCACTCGGTCTTGTCCGGCAGGAATCGCAAATAGTCGACCTGCTCGCCTATCTGTACGACGAGCGCGAAGAGCACCCCCGTTGCGGCGCCGAAGTGGAGATAGTTGAAGCCGGAGGCACCTTCGCGCCCGCCCGCGAAGTCGATCCAGTCGCCAATGACGGACGGCTCCTTGTAGAGGATGAACGCGAAGGGGGCGACCAGCATGACCACCCAGATCGGTTGGGTGATGATCTGCAGTCGGCTGATCAAGGTCACGCCCAGGAAGGTGATCGGAATGATCACGATCGAGGAGACGATGTAGCCGGCGACGATCGGCAGGCCGAGGTAGATCTCCAAAGCCTGCGCCATGATCGCCGCTTCGAGCGCGAAGAAAATGAAGGTAAAGCCGGCGTAGATCAGCGAGGTGATCGTTGACCCGATGTAGCCGAAGCCCGCGCCGCGGGTCAGCAGGTCCATGTCGATGTTGTATTTGCTCGAGTAGTAGGCGATCGGCAGGTTGGTGATGAAGACCAGGGCGCAGACCGTCAGGATGGCGGGAAAGGCGTTGCTGAAGCCGTAGCTCAGCGTAATCGCGCCGCCGATTGCCTCCAGGGCGAGAAATGAGATGCCACCGAGGGCGGTGTTGGCGATGACGAAGGGCGACCAGCGCCGGAACGACTTCGCGGCGTAGCGAAGCGAGTAGTCCTCCAAGGTCTCGTTGGCGACCCAGGCATGGTAGGAGCGCCTTGCCTTGATGGTATCGGCGGTCATCTGCTCCCTCGGTGAAGCCAGCCCCTAGCTTGGATAGAATAGTACAGTCTGGGGCTTTGCCCACAAAGCTCACGAGATGGGGTTGGCGAAGAGTGTGCAGCTGCCGATTTGCAGCCGAGGGGTGTGGCGGCTCTCCGCACGCTTGGAACGCGCTGCCGCGAGGCTCGCGTCGGCTTGATTCGCACTGAGAAGCGAGGCGGGGTGGCAGGCGACGGCTGCGTCCCCTAAGCCGGTAAACGGGAAGCTTTGCATAGGGGCGCCGCATCCCGGCGCGAACTCTGCAGCTTACTTTGCGGGCCTCTGCAGATCGGCGGCGAACGCTTTGCCGTCGATAAACCCGGCCTGGCCTTTCCTCGCTCACCGGAATAGACGTCTCGTTAACCGTGCGGTTAGCCTTCGTTCGAATCGGTGCGGAGCAGGCTGGGAGGGATGCGTCCTGGGAGGGAGGCCGTCCCCTGCGAGTACGTCAGGCGCCGGTTTCGGCGGCCGATCGGAGCGGCTCCACGCGGGCGGCGCAGAACTTGAACTCGGGGATCTTGCCGAAGGGGTCGAGCTGCGGGTTGGTCAGGATGTTTGCGGCCGCCTCGCTGTAGCAGAAGGGGACGAAGACCATGCCCTCGGGCACCTCTGGGTCGCTCCGGGCAGCCAGGGCGATGGCGCCGCGGCGGGTCTCCACGGTGACGCGGCCGCCGGGGGCGATTTCCAGGCGCTCCAGTTCCTTGGGCGAGAGGCAGGCGATGGCGTCCGGCTCCAGGCCGTCCAGCACTTTCGCTCGCCTGGTCATGGCGCCGGTGTGCCAATGCTCGAGCAGGCGCCCGGTGGTCAGCACGAAGGGATAGCTCTCATCGGGTAGCTCGTCGGGCGGCGTGACCTGAGCCGGTACCACGCGGGCGCGACCGCTCTTGGTCGGAAAGTTTTCGGCGAAGATGATCTCGTTGCCCGGTCGGTCCGGCGCGTCGACCGGGTAGGTCACGGCGTCCTCGCGTTCCAACCGTTCCCAGGTGATGTTATTCAGCGATGGCATGACCTTGGCCATCTCGGCGAAGACATCGGCGGGACCCTCGTAGTGCCAGTCGAGGCCGATGCGCCGAGCGATCTCCTGGATCAGCTCCCAGTCCTGACGCGCCTCGCCGGGCGGTGGCACTACGGGCCGGGCGAGCTGCACCTGGCGGTTGGTGTTGGTGAAGGTTCCCCACTTTTCCGCCTTGGCGGAAGCCGGCAGGATCACGTCGGCATGCCAGGCGGTCTCGGTCAGGAAGAGGTCCTGTACCACCAGGTACTCGAGCTTGGCCAGGGCCTCGCGGGCGTGGTGCTGGTCCGGGTCCGACATGGCGGGATTCTCGCCCATGATGTACATGGCCTTGATCTGGCCCGCGTGGATGGCGTCGACGATCTCGACCACAGTCAGGCCGCGCTTAGGGTCCAGCTGGCGGCCCCAGAAGTCCTCGAGCTCGCCGCGCACGGCCGGGTCCTCGACCGAGCGGTAGTCCGGATAGACCATGGGAATGAGGCCGGCGTCGGAGGCGCCCTGCACGTTGTTCTGGCCGCGCAGGGGATGCAGACCTGTGCCCGGCCTGCCGATCTGGCCGGTGATCATGGCCAAGGCGATCAGGCAGCGCGAGTTGTCGGTGCCGTGCACGTGCTGCGAGATGCCCATGCCCCAGAAGATGATCGAGGCTTCCGACTTGGCGTAGATGCGGGCGACTTCGCGGATGGTCGCGGCGGGAATGCCGCAAGCCGGTTCCATGGCCTCGGGCGAGAAGGCGCCGATGCCGGCGGCCAGAGCGTCGAAGCCGTCGACGCGCGCCTGTACGAACTGCTCGTCGTAGAGCTTCTCGGTGATGATGACGTGCAGCATGGCGTTCAGGAGCGCCACGTCGCTGCCCGGCTTGAACTGCAGCATGTAGTCGGCATAGCGCGACAGGCGCTGCTGGCGCGGATCCATGACGATCAGGGTCTTGCCCTGTTTCGCTGCCTGCTTGAGGAAGGTCGCGGCCACCGGGTGGTTCTGCGCCGGCCGCGCGCCGATTACGATGATGCAGTCGGCGTCCTCGGCCGCTGTGAAAGGCGCGGTCACGGCGCCGGAGTTGACGCCTTCCATCAGCGCCGCCACCGAGGAGGCGTGGCAGAGCCGGGTGCAGTGGTCCACGTTGTTGGTGCCGAAACCTGTGCGGACCAGCTTTTGGAAGAGATAGGCCTCCTCGTTCGAGCCTTTGGCCGAGCCGAAGCCGGCCAGGCCTGAGGGGCCATCGCGCTCGAGCACTTTCTTGAGGCCGGCGGCGGCGAGATCCAGCGCCTCCTCCCAGCTCGCTTCCCGAAAATGCGTCCAGGGATTGGCCGGATCGAGCGCGATGTCGCCGGCCTTGGGCGCGTCCGGCTTGCGGATCAGCGGTTTGGTGAGCCTGTGCGGGTGGCTGATGTAGTCGTAGCCGAAGCGGCCCTTGACGCAGAGCCGCTGCTGATTGGCCGGACCGTCGCGGCCGTCGATGGCGACGATCTCGTCGCCCTTGACGTGCACTTTCGTCTGGCAGCCGACGCCGCAATAGGGGCAGAGTGTGTCGACGCTGCGGTCGGCGTAGACCCGGCGCACATTGTCGTCGTCGAGCAGGCTCGCCTCCATCAGCGCGCCGGTCGGGCAGGCCTGCACGCACTCGCCGCAGGCCACGCAGGTGCTCTCGCCCATCGGCTGGTCGAAGTCGAACACGATCTTGGCGTCGTGGCCACGGTGGGCCATGCCGATCACGTCGTTGACCTGGACTTCGCGGCAGGCCCGCACACAGAGATTGCAGTGGATGCAGGCGTCGAGGTTGACCCGCATGGCTTCGTGGCTCGGGTCGGGCGCGATCTTGCCACGAGCCGGGAAGCGACTGCCGTCGAGGCCGATGCGATCTGCCCAGGCCCAGAACTTGCTCTCCGGGTCGTGCGCCAGCTCGCGCGCCGGCTGGTCGGCCAGCAGTAGTTCGAAGACCGCCTTGCGCGCCTTTTTGGCACGCTCGCTCGCGGTGGTCACCTTCATCCCCGGGCTCGGCTGGCGGATGCAGGAGGCCGCCAGGACGCGCTCTCCCTCGACCTCGACCATGCAGGCGCGGCAGTTGCCGTCCGCGCGGTAACCCGGCTCCGGCTGCCAACAGAGATGCGGGATCTCGACCCCGTGGCGCTCGGCCACCTGCCAGATCGTTTCGCCTGGCCGGGCCTCTACTTCCTCGCCGTTCAAGACAAACGTGATCGTCTCGTTCATTGGAGTTCCTCGGGGAAGTACTTGAGCACGCTCAGGAGCGGGTTGGGCGCCGCCTGACCCAGGCCGCATATGGAGGCGTCGCGCATGACATCGGACAGCTCCTCCAAAAGCGGGACATCCCAGCTCTTCGCTCGCATCAAGGCGACCGCCTTTTCCGTTCCGTTGCGGCAGGGCGTGCACTGGCCGCAGCTCTCATCCTCGAAAAAGCGCATCAGGTTGAGGGCGACTGCCTTCAGGTCGTCCTTGTCCGACAGGACGATGACCGCTCCCGAGCCGAGGAAGCAGCCGTACTGCTCCAAGGTGCCGAAATCGAGCGGTTCATCGGCGAGGCTGGCCGGGAGAATGCCGCCGGAGGCGCCGCCAGGAAGGTAAGCCTTGAAGGCATGGCCATCGGCCATCCCACTGCAGTAGTCGTCGATGAGCTCGCGGACCGTGATGCCCGCCGGTGCCAGCTTGACTCCGGGCTCCTTCACCCTGCCGGATACGGAAAAGGAATGGAGTCCCTTGCGCCCGTTCCTGCCTTGATCGGCGAACCAGGCCGGGCCCTTCTCGACGATGTCGCGGACCCAAAAGAGCGTCTCCACGTTGTGGATCAAGGTGGGCAGGCCGAAGAGCCCGCGTTCCGTCGGAAATGGCGGCTTGTGCCGAGGCAGGCCGCGCCGGCCTTCGATCGATTCCATCATGGCGGATTCTTCGCCGCAGATGTAGGCGCCGGCACCGCGGCGCAGCTCGATCTTCACCCCGTTCGCCAGGCCGGCGGCCCGGACCTGCTCGATTTCCCGGATGAGAATCTCGCGAACCGCCGGATACTCGTCGCGCAGGTAGATGTAGCAAGTGTCCGCTTCGGCGACCCACGCTGCGATCAGCATGCCCTCGAGGAAGCGATGGGGATCACGCTCCAGATAGTAGCGGTCCTTGAACGTGCCGGGCTCGCCCTCGTCGGCATTGACCGCCAGGAGCCGAGGTTTGATCTGCTGGCGGACGAGTTTCCATTTGGTGCCCGTCGGAAAGCCGGCGCCGCCCTTGCCGCGGAGCGCCGAATCCGACATGGCGGCCACCAACTCCTCGGCCTCGCGCTTGCCGGCGAGGCAGTCCTTGAGAAGGCCATAGCCGCCGTTTGCCAGATAGTCGTCGAACGGGGTGTAGGCCGGCACCGCCGGCTCGGTTCGGCGCTCTTCCACCGCCTCGACGAGCTTGGCCACGGTCGCGTGATCGACGTGGTGGTGTCCGACCTCGGCGACCGGCGCCGTATCGCAGCGGCCCATGCAGGGGGCCCGAACAACACGCACATTGCTGCCGAGCGCCGATGGAAGGTCGCGCAGCAGCTCCTGCGCGTTTGCCAGCTCGCAGCTGAGGCTATCGCAGACCCGGACCGTGATTTCGGCCGGTCTCGCCTCGCCATCCAGGACGATGTCGAAATGGGCGTAGAACGAGGCGACCTCGTACACTTCGGCCATCGGCAGCGCGAGCTCGTGGGCGAGCGCCTGCAGGGAGGCAGCGAAAAGAGTGCCTTCGGCCTCCTGGAGGACATGCAGATACTCGATCAGCAGGTCGCGACGCCTCGGGCTATCCCCCAAAAGGCCTCGAACGCGCTCCAGCGAGACCTGATCAAGCTGCCGACCCTTTGGAAAAGCCGGTGACGTCCTGCGGCCGGACCCCGGGTGAACCTGTCGATCAAGTGGCGGGCCGCCGTTTACGTTGCCTGCCATTCTGTTTGCTATCCCCCGGCATCCGCGTCTCGATCAACCTATATCGACCTTTGATGATAATTGGTCCTGTAGAGGATTGCAATTGGTGTTACAAAGGTCGCAAACAGATTTCCGGTCTGCCGGAACGGCATGAGGTAGTAGGACGCGCCGAGTCGAGCGGGCTTTCGAGCCACGGAGGCCATTTTTAGGACAGACGCTTGTCTGACGGCCGGCCTGCCCTTGCTAAATGGCCATAAAACCTTATGGCGCCAAGTGCGCGAACGCCGAGGCATCGCTCCTTGAGGGAACCGAGCGTGCTTCGCCAACGCCAGCAGATAACTCGGGTGCCCGCGCAGTGTCGTCGGTGGATTGCCGACCAATTCCCCCGGGGTGCATCGATTGACCCGATATATGTGCCGTACCATATTGAGAATGGATATTGGAGTTCTTCACAAAGGCTCGAAAATGGTTCACATGAAGTCACAAACAGCCGCCAAAGCCAGGGGCGGGCGAGAGGGAACGAAAGAATTGCCGTCGTCCATGCCACCGCCGGCGACCGAAGGGTCGAAGGGGATTGCGTTTGAAATACAGCAGGCGATTCTCAATGGTCACTATCATTATGGGGAGAGGCTGCCGCCCGAGCGCGAGCTGGCCAACCATTTCGGTGTGTCCCGGACCACCATACGTGAGGCCCTGAGGCGGCTGGAGCAGGAAAAGCTGCTGTCGCGCCGAATCGGCAGCGGCACCTTTGTGAACTACAACTCCGTTCCCGATGTCTATCTCATGGCGCAGCGCATAAGCCCGATCGAGCTGATCGAAACGCGATTGGGTGTCGAGCCGCATCTGGTGCGACTGGCGGCGATCAACGCCACGGGGCAGGACCTGCAGCGCCTTGAATCGGCGTTGAAGCAAGTAGAGTCCGTGCGGGATGACATCGAGGCCTTTGCGCGGGCGGACAAGGAGTTCCACCTTCAACTCGCCGAATGCTCGCGCAACCCGCTGCTGACCTGGCTGCACAGACAAATCAACGAGGTTCGCGACAATACGGCTTGGCGCACGGTGAAAAGCAAGGTCCTGACGCCCGACCGCATTGCCGAGTACAACATCCAACATCGGGCGCTCTACGAAGCCTTGTTGAGCCGAGACACGGAGGGCGCCGTGACGACGATGCAAAGCCATCTGGAAGAGGCGCGGCGCGATCTGTTGGGGGCCGCCGCTCGCTGACCCTCCCGGCTGAGGAGCCGCGCAATGCCATTCGACGGCCGGCCACAGCGGCCACCAGTGATCTCCGGGGCGGTAAGGCGCCGCGCCGCCACGCGACCCGGGTTCAAGCGTTCGAACCGCGGTAATCCCTGAGGACGCAGTGTAGGTGCCGTTGCGGCGAGGCGCCCAGCGCTGTGGATGGCCGCTGCTCTGGCGCGCAGTGCGCAACGTTCAGGTTGTGAATTGACAGTTCTGCCAACGCGTTAAGTGGCGACCGACGTTCTGTCGGAAGCGAGTTTCCCGCGCCGAGATCGGCCGCCTCGAGCAGGCTCGCTGGACTGCGCCATGGCCCGGTTCCGAACGCAATCCCGACATTTCCGCAGCCGGTCGCGATGAAAATGGTTGCGCTACATGGCGCTCATGTATACCTTTCACGCCCAATTCGATACCTATTTTGAATTTTACCGACCAATTGGTCCGCAGCAAGGTCTCCCGGCGGTGGTAATTCTGGGGATCGGCGGGCTGATATCGGCCTTGATCGGCCAGGTATGGTGAATCGGGCTAGGGCTTCACCGAGAACTTCAGTTTGGGCAATCTTTTGGAGATAAGAAAAACACACAGAACGAACAAATAATAACTCAGAAAATAGCGATCCTACCGCGGATTGCCCAAAAATAGAACTCGTTGAGGCAGCGAGTGCTCTAGGGGAGACAAAGAATGGATTCCGATATCGGTGCGTTAACGACGGTCTTTACCGAGTTTTATTACTGGGTCACGGTAGCGCTGATGTTCCTTATTCACGTCGGCTTCTGCATGTACGAAGTGGGTGCGAGCCGGCGCAAGAACCACATGCACACGCTGCTGAAGAACACGATGCTGATCCCGCTGGTCA
>Ga0209458_1000003_pt1 | contig 175433 bp, 166 predicted proteins | sample WorMetLIZAISLAND_FD_187411 | JGI IMG/M metagenome (GOLD analysis project Ga0209458, IMG submission 187411) | Marine gutless worms symbiont microbial communities from Max Planck institute for Marine Microbiology, Germany - Inanidrilus manae... ...
CGCCACGGCCGCCGTTGCCGCAGGATCACCAGGCTGGCGGCGTCGCGTGGACGCACCGGCCGGTCGTTCTCGGGCTTGGCGACGCTGCTGTTCATTCGAATTCCTGTACCCGGCGGCCGTGGCGCATGCGCTGGACGGGGACCCGTCGCGGCCGGCGGATCCGGCCCTCGTCGTCGATCAGCTCGTCGAGGTAATCGAGGACGACCTGCTGGATCCGGGGCGTCGGCAGCTTGCGTGCCTTGGTCAGGGGAATCCAGTCCAGGTCCAGCAGCTCGCCGCTGCCGGCAAGCCGGCCGTGCGCCCGCGAACCATCCGCCAGAAAGAAACGGGCATTGAAGCGGATCGGCCGGAACGGTGGCGTGATCGCGCGGCAGATGTACTCCAGACTGTCGAGGGAAGGCGCGAAGCCGGTATCGCAAAAATGGCGCCAGTCGTCGCCCAGACGCCGTGGCGGGGCGTCGGTGCGCTGGCCTAGGATCAGGCCGGTTTCCTCGAAGGTCTCGCGCACCGCTGCCATCGCCAGGGCCCGTGCCCGATGCGGACTGGCCGCCTTGCTCAAGCGTTTTGCCACATGCGGCTGCATCTCGCTGGCCGCGGGGACATAACCGTCAGCCCGGTCGACCCGGCCTCCGGGGAAGACGAACTGGTCCGGCATGAACCGATGCCGGCTGTGCCTGAGCCCCATCAAGACGCAGGGCCGGCCCCGTCGCATGCGATACAGCACCAGGGTCGCGGCATCGCGCGGCCGCGCCACACGCCGCGGCGTTTCCTCTGTGTTGGCGTTCATTATTGTCTGCTTCTGCTTGTCGAACAGGCGGGGACTTTGCCTGCGCCGCGCGCCGGTGTCCAGGGCGCCCCGGCGGCGTGCGTCAATGCGGATGCATCAGTCCGGTTCGTCGCCGAATCCGTGCATCTGCAACGCCCATTGCAGGCCGATCAGTGCCCCCTTGACGCGCGGCAACAGCCACAGCGTCAGCAGTATGGTCAGAGGCAGCCAGATGGCCAGGTGCTGCCAGGTCGGCGGCGCGGCAAAACGCTCCAGCAGCAGGGCGCCGGGCACGACCAGGTGGCCGACGATGAACATGATGAAATAAGGCGGCGCGTCGTCGGCGCGATGGTGGTGCAGTTCCTCGCCGCAGGCGGGGCAGCGCGTGTTGACCTTGAGATAGCGGTGATAGAGCCCCCGGTCGCCGCAGGCAGGGCAGTGGCGTCCGAAGCCCCGGCGCAGGGCGGCGAGCAGCGAACGGCCGGCGCCGCCGCCGAACTGCATGCGTTTGGTCATGGCGATCGGGCGATCTTTCTGTGTGTACGTCCGGCCATATAACGACCGCCCGGGGTGGTTGCAAGCGGGCCTAGCGGCGCCGGCCCTTGCCCGTACGTCGGCCGGTGCGGCCACGCCTCGGGCCACGCAGTCGGCCGCCGCCCGGGTGCGTGGCATTGTCGTCGAGCAACTGAAAGATCAGACCGCCGGTGATCGGGCTGGCTTCGCCGAGACGCACCGAAACCCGGTCGCCCAGCCGGTAGCTCCGTCCGGTCCGGTCTCCGGTCAGGCTCAACCGGCTGTCGTCAAAGACGAAATACTCATGCCCGAGGGTACTGATCGGCACCAGCCCGTCGGCCCCGGTGTCATCCAACCGGACGAACAGGCCAGCGCGGCTGACACCGTTGATCCGGCCGGTGAATTCCGCCCCGATCCGTTCCTGCAGATAGGCCGCGATGTAGCGGTCGGTTGCCGACCGCTCGGCCACCATGGCCCGGCGTTCGGTGTTGGAGATGTGTTCGCCGATCTCGGTGAACCGCTCTGCTTCTTCGTCGCTCAGGCCACCGTCGCCCAGTTGCAGGCCGCGGATCAGCGCCCGATGCACCAGTAGGTCCGCATAGCGGCGGATCGGCGAGGTAAAATGCGCATAGCGATGCAACGACAGGCCGAAATGGCCGATGTTATCCGGGCTGTACATGGCCTGCGCCTGGGCCCGCAGGATGCCCTGGTTGACCGCCTCCCAGTTCTGACTGCCGCGCGCCTTGCCAAGGATCCGGTTGAACAGGGCCGGCCGCAGCACCTCGCCGATGGTCAGCTTGAGCTGCATGCTGGCCAGGAAGTCGGCGAGGCTGCGCAGCTTCTCCCGGTCCGGCTCGTCGTGCACGCGGTACATGCAGGGTTGTCGGTGTTGCTCCAGGGTTTCCGCTGCGCACACGTTGGCGGCGATCATGAAGTCTTCGATCAACCGGTGCGAGTCGAGCCGGGGCCGCTGCCGGATCGCCTGCACGCCGCCGCTGTCGTCGAGGAACACCTGCATCTCGGGGATCTCGAGCTCCAGCGGCTCGCGTTCGGTTCGCGCGCGCATGAGTGCCCGCCAGGCGCCGTACAGCGGCGCCAGCACATCGTCGCGCAGGTCCGCCGGCAAGCTGACGTCCGTGCCGTCATGTGCGTCCTGCACCTGTTCGTAGGTCAGGCGTGCCGCCGAGCGCATCAGGCCGCGCCGAAAACGATGGCCGAGCTTGATGCCACGCTGGTCGAAACGCATCTCCACCGCCAGTACCGGACGATCCTCGTCCGGACGCAGCGAGCAGAGATCGCTCGACAGTTCGTGCGGCAGCATCGGCACCACCCGGTCCGGGAAGTACACCGAGTTGCCGCGCTGACGCGCCTCGCGGTCCAAGGCGCTGCCCGGGGTCACGTAGTGGCTGACATCGGCGATGGCGACGACGATGCGCCAGCCGTCGCGGTTGTCCGGGGCATCGTCCGGCGCGGCCCAGACCGCGTCGTCGAAGTCGCGGGCGTCGGCCCCGTCAATGGTGACCAGCGGCAGATCTCTCAGATCGCTGCGCGCGCCCAGGCTCACCGGCCGGGCGGCGAGCGCTTCTGCCATTGCCGCGTCGCCGAAGTGGTCCGGGATGTCGTTCTCGTGGATGGCGATCAGGCTCGCCGCCTTCGGCTCGCGGACGGAACCGAGGCGTTCGACCACACGCGCTTCACGCAGGCCAAGCCGCCGCCCGGGGATGACCTGCGCAGCCACCAGCTCGCCCTGGCGGGCGCCGCCGCTTTCGCCGCGTGGGATGACATAATCGGACCTCTCGCGGCGGCTCGTCGGCGACAGGCGGCCTTCGCCGTCGGCCTCGGCATAGATGCCGATCACCCGCGCCGGCGCGGCCTGCAGCCGGCGGATGATGCGGGCTTCGTAGCCTTCGCCCTTGCGGGCGAGGCGGGCGAGGAGGCGGTCACCGATGCCGAGGGCAGGTCCGCCGGGGGTGGGACCTGCGAGCACGATGCGCGGTGGCGGTTCCGGTGTCCGGCCGCTGGCGGGCCGGGCGTACAGCGTTCCGTCCTCGTCTGCCTCGTTGATCTCGAGCACGGCGACCGCCGGCAGTTCGCCCGGCGGGCCATAGCGACGCTTGTGCCCGCGATCGATGTGACCTTCTTCCGCCAGCTCCTTCAGGAGCGCACGCAGCTCGGCGCGTTGGGCGCCGCGAATGTTGAAGGCACGGGCGATCTCGCGCCGACCGACCGGGTCCGGTGAGTCAGCGATGAAACGCAGGATGTCGTCCTTGCTGGGAAAGGGGACTGGCTGGGTCGACTTGCGGGCCACGCGGGTCAGCTGCTGTCGGCGCTGGCCGCGGCGCGGCTGCTCTTGCCGCGCGGCTTGCCGTCAGGCTTGGCAGCGGCCTTGCCGCTGCGGGCGCTGGTCTTGCGCGCGCCGGCCTTGCGGGTCGTGGTCTTCCGGGTCGTCGCTTTTCCGGTCGTGCCTTTTCTGGCCGCGGCCTTGCCGTTGCTCTTCTTGCGCGCCGTCGCCTTGCGTCCGGTGCGTTCCGCCCGCGCCTGGATCAACGCCACCGCCTCGTCCATGCTGATCTCTTCCGGCGCGCGGTCCTTGGGCAGCGTCGCGTTGATGCGCTTGTACTTGACGTAGGGGCCGTAGCGACCGTCCATGATCACCACTTCGCCGCCGTCGGGATGGTCGCCCAGCTTGCGCAGTTCGGTGCCGCCACGCCGGCCGCCGCCACGCGCGGGTGCTTCGGCGATCTTGGTGACCGCATGGTTGAGGCCGATGGTGAGCGCGTCGTGCGTGCTCTCCAGCTTGATGTAGCGGCCGTCCGTCTGCAGGTAGGGACCATAGCGGCCGATCCCGGCGTAGATCGGCTTGCCGGTTTCCGGATGGTCGCCGATCTCGCGCGGCAGGCGCAGCAGCTGCAGGGCCAGCTCCAGGGTCAATTCGTCGATCGGCACGTCCTTGGGCAGCGATGCGCGCTTGGGCTTTTCACCGCCCTCTTCGGCCTCGCCCAGCTGCAGGTAGAGCCCGAACGGGCCTTTGCGCAGGCTGACCGCCAGGCCGGTCACCGGATCGTCACCGAGGACCTTCGGGCCATCGGCGACCAGCTGCGCGGCCTCGTCATCGGTCTCGCCCAGGGCGCGGGTATAGCGGCACTCGGGATAGGTCGAGCAGCCGATGAAGAAGCCGTTGCGCCCGCCCTTCAGCGACAGCTCGCCCACCTTGCAGGCCGGGCAGGTGCGGGCACGACCGCCATCGGGATACAGATGCGGCGCCAGCAGTTCGTTGATCGCCGTCAGCACGTCGCGAATGCGCAACTCGCTTGTGCCTTCGACGGCGTTGCTGAAGTCGCGCCAGAACTCGCGCAGCACCACCTTCCAGTCGACGTCGCCGGCGGAGATCTCGTCGAGCCGGTTCTCCAGGTCGGCGGTGAAGCCGTACTCGACATAGCGCGGAAAATAGCTTTGCAGGAAGGCCGTCACCAGGCGGCCTTTGTCTTCAGGGATGAAGCGCTTCTTGTCGAGCTGAACGTAGGCACGATCCTGCAGTACCGAGAGGATCTGCGCGTACGTCGAAGGCCGGCCGATGCCCAGCTCCTCGAGCCGCTTCACCAGGGTGGCTTCGGTGAACCGCGGCGGCGGTTCGGTGAAGTGCTGCTCTGGCCGCACCGCGGTGCGCTGCAGCGCTTCGCCGACCGCGACCTTGGGCAGGCGCCGGTCGTCGCCGTCCGCGTCGCCGCGGCCGCCGTTGCGGTCGTCATGACCTTCTTCATACAGCTTGAGAAAGCCGGGGAACTCGACCACCGTGCCGGTGGCGCGCAGACCGACCTTGTGGTCGGCGGAACGGACATCGACCGTGGTCCGCTGCAGGCGTGCCGATTCCATCTGGCTGGCCACGGCACGTTTCCAGATCAGCTCGTAGAGCCGCCGCTGTTCGGCGTCCAGCACCCGCGCCATGATCTCGGGCAGTCGGGCGAAATCGGTCGGCCGGATCGCCTCGTGCGCTTCCTGGGCGTTCTTCGCCTTGGTCTTGTAGACCCGTGGTTTGTCGGGCAGGTAGGCCGCACCGAGGTCCCGGTCGATGATCCAGCGGCTCTGCTCGATGGCCTCGTTGGCCATCTGCACGCCGTCGGTCCGCATGTAGGTGATCAGGCCGACGGTTTCTCCACCGATATCCAGCCCCTCGTATAGACGCTGCGCCACCTGCATCGTGCGACGGGCGCCGAATCCCAGCTTGCGGGCGGCTTCCTGCTGTAGCGTCGACGTGGTGAAGGGCGGTTGCGGATGGCGCCGGGTCGGCTTGGTTTCGACCTCGCCGACCGCGAAGGTGCCGGCCTCGATGGCCGCTACCGCTGCCTGCGCCGCTGCTTCGTCGCCCAGCGCGAAGCGGTCCAGCTTCTCGCCGTCGAGATGGGTCAGGCGGGTGGTCAGAGTATCGCTGCCTGCGGTGAGGAAGTCGGCTTCGACGGACCAATACTCGCGCGCAACGAATGCCTCGATCTCGACTTCCCGGTCGCAGATCAGGCGCAGCGCCACCGATTGCACCCGGCCGGCCGAACGGGCGCCGGGCAGCTTGCGCCAGAGCACCGGCGAGAGGTTGAAGCCGACCAGATAGTCGAGCGCCCGTCGCGCCTGTTGCGCGTTGATCAGGTCCAGGTTGAGGTCGCGCGGATGCGCCATGCCCTCCTGCACCGCCCGCTTGGTGATCTCGTTGAACACCACCCGCTTGGCGTCGATGTCGGTCAGCCCATACTCCTCGGCCAGGGCCTTGAGGACATGCCAGGAAATCGCTTCACCTTCGCGGTCGGGGTCGGTCGCAAGATAGAGGTGGTCGGCGTTGGCCATGGCATCGGCGATCGCCCGGAGGTGCTTCTCCGACTTCGGATCGCACTGATAGGTCATGGCGAAGTCTTCGTCGGGCCGGACAGAGCCGTCCTTGGCCGGCAGATCGCGCACGTGACCGTAGCTCGCCAGCACGACGTAGTCGCTGCCGAGATATTTGTTGATCGTCTTGGCTTTAGCCGGCGACTCGACGACGACGACGTCCATACTCAATCGTTGCTCGCTTGGGACCGTATGCCTGGTTCTGCTCAGCGCGGAGTAAGGGCCGACTGGGTTAAGAAATCGATACCCTGTTCCCCGGGTGGCGGTGGATCCGACCGGCCAGTTCGAGTTCCAGCAAAATGGTGATCACCGTGGCGGGTGTCAACTGCGCCTGCCGGACCAGTTCATCCACCTCGACCGGCGTCGGCCCCAGAAGCCCGATCAATCTGTCCTGTGCCGCGCCGTCCGATTCAATCGAAATCGGTCCGGCGGCACTGACGCCGACGGGGCTGGCAGCGGTCGCCGGCGGGGCCCGCCTCGCGGGGCCCGATCTGGCCGCCGGCGTGCTGACGGCGTCCGCGCCGCGGGCGATCATGGGCTGCAGGATTTCGCAGATGTCTGCGGCTGTCTCGGTCAGCACGGCGCCGTCGCGAAGCAACTGGTTGCAGCCCCGTGCCCGCGGATCGAGGGGTGAACCGGGCACGGCAAAGACCTCGCGCCCCTGTTCCAGCGCGTAGCGGGCGGTGATGAGTGATCCGGAGCGCAGCGCCGCTTCGACCACGACCACACCGAGGGCGAGGCCGGAGATCAGGCGGTTGCGTCGAGGGAAGTCCCGGGCCTGTGGTGACAGGCCCATGGGCCGTTCCGAGAGCACCGCCCCTTGGGCACAGATCTCTTCGTAGAGCGGCTGATTCTCTGCCGGGTAGACGTGATCGACGCCACCGGCCAGCACCGCCACCGTGCCGCTGGCAAGCGCGCTCTGATGCGCCGCGGTGTCGATGCCGCGGGCCAGGCCCGACGTCACTATCAGGCCGGCGTCGCCCAGCTCGCCCGCCAGGGTGCGGGCAAAGCGTCGCGCCGTCGCCGAGGCGTTGCGGGCACCGACCATGGCCACCGCCGGGTGCTGCAGCAGGGATTCGTCCCCCAGTAGGTAGATCAGCGGTGGCGGCTCGGCGAGGGCCGCCAGGGCGGCCGGATAGGCGGCTTCGCAGCTGGCGATCAGGCGGGCGCTGCAGGCGTCCGCTGCCGCCAGCTCGGCTTCGGCCTCGGCCACGGGAAAGATGCGTATGCGCCGTCGCCCGCCACGCCGGGCCAGCCCCGGCAAAGCCTCGAGGGCGGCTTCCGCGCTACCGAAATGGTCCAGCAGGTCACGAAACAGGGCCGGTCCGACGTTCTGCGAGCGCAGCAGCCGCAGCCATGCCAGACGTCGTCCGGGCGACAGCTCTTGGTTGTGCACAGCCATCACCCGGTAGCGTGCTGGCTGCATCCGGGGCGGTCAAGCGTACCGGACCTGGCGCCGGTGCCGTCCCGCCGCCGGTCCGATCAGCCGTCGGCAGTCTCCCGGGGCTTGCTGCGGCCGATCTTGGGCTCCTCGCGGCGCAGCAGGCGGCGGATGTTCTGGTGGTGGCGGATGACCACCAACACGGCCATCGCGGCCGCGAGCTCCATGCGTTGCCAGTCGGCGACCAGATAGGCATAGAGCGGCGCCAGCACCGCCGCCAGAAGCGCGGCGAGGGAGGAGTAGCGGAACAGGGCGGCTGCGGCGAGCCAGGTCGCACAGCAGAGGAGCCCAACCGGCCAGCTGATTGCCAGTTGAACGCCGAGGAAGGTGGCCACGCCCTTGCCGCCACGGAAGCGCAGCCAGACCGGGAATAGATGGCCGAGAAAGGCGCCGGCGCCAGCCATTACGGCCATGTCCTGGCCATAGAGGCCGGCCAGCAGCACGGCCGCGGCACCTTTGCCGCCATCGAGTAACAATGTCAGGGCAGCCAGAAGCTTATTGCCGGTTCTTAAGACATTGGTTGCGCCAATGTTGCCCGAGCCGACGCGTCTGATGTCGCCCAGACCGGCCAGCCGTGTCAGGACCAGGCCAAAGGGCACGGAGCCCAGAAGATAGCCGCCAAGAAGGGCGGCCAGGAACGGCCAGGTATGGGCGAAATCGCGGAGCGGATCGACCATGACGGCTAGTCTCCGGCGTCGAATACGGTATCGCCGGCGACGATGGTTCGCCAGGGGCGGCCCTGTACAGGGCGCTCCGTGAACGGCGAGTTCTTGGATTTGCTGCGGAACGCGTTCTCGTCGATGCGCCAGGGCACGTCCGGGTCGAAGATCAGCAGGTCGGCCGGGGCGCCCGGCTGCAAGCGGCCGTAGTGGAGGCCGAGCAGGTCGGCGGGGTTGCAGGTCATCTTCGCGAGCAACGCCGGCAGCTCCAGGCGCCGGTTGTGGTACAGCTCCAGCGCCACGGGCAGCAGCGTCTCGAGGCCGATGACACCGGTCGCCGCCTGCTCGAACGGTAGCCGCTTCGATTCCGGATCCTGGGGCTCGTGACACGAGCAGATCACATCGATGCTGCCGTCGGCGACGGCGTCTTCGATCGCCGCACGGTCCGCCTCCGAACGCAGCGGCGGTGCCGTCTTGGCGAAGGTGCGATAGTCGCCGACCGAGGTCTCGTTGAGGCCGAAATTGTAGGGCGCGACCGCGGCCGTAACGGGCAGGCTCCGCTTCTTTGCCGCCCGGATGGCGTCGACCGCATCGGCGGTGGACACCGCCGCCGCGTGATAGCGGCCGCCGGTCAGCTCGACCAGCCGCAAGTCGCGCTCGATCATGATCGTCTCGGCCTGCGTCGGAATTCCGCTCAGGCCCAGTCGCATCGCCACCTCGCCCTCGTTCATCGCCCCGCTGCCGCGCAGCGTCGGCTCCTCGGGATACTGGCAGACCAGGAGGTCGAAGGCCGAGGCGTAGCTCAGCACACGCCGCATCATCTGGGCGCTGGCGACGGCGCGGTCGGCATCGGTGAAAGCGACGGCATCGGCTTCCGCCAGCAGGCCGAGCTCGGCCATCTGCTGTCCCTGCAGGCCCTTGGTTATCGCCGCCATGGGATGGATGCGGACCGCCGCTTTGTCGCGGGCCTGCCGCTTGACGTATTCGACCAGCGGAACCTCGTCGATCACCGGGTCCGTGTTCGGTTGCATGACGATGCAGGTAACGCCGCCGGCGGCCGCGGCTTCGCCGGCGCTGCGCAGGGTTTCCTTATGCTCGGCACCCGGCTCGCCGATGAACACCCGCATGTCGACCAGGCCGGGACAGAGCACGCGACCGCCGCAGTCCACCGTCGCCATGTCTTCCGGCACGCCGTCGTTGAACAGTTGCGGGTCGACGTCGGCAATGGTGCCGCCTTTGCTGAGCAGGGCGCCCGGCGCGTCGAGGCCGCTGGCGGGATCGATCAGCCGGGCGTTCAGATAGGCGATGGGGGCCGCACTCACGACGCCGCAACCGTGGTTGTCGTCGCCGGCTCGTTGGGCAACTGCCGGGCCAGCAGCTCCAGCACCGCCATGCGGACCGCGACGCCCATTTCCACCTGCTCCTGGATCACGCTGCGGTGGATGTCGTCGGCGACCTCGGTGTCGATTTCGACGCCGCGGTTCATCGGTCCGGGGTGCATGATCAGCGCCTCCGGCCGGGCCAGGGCCAACTTTTCGCGGTCGAGGCCGTAGAAGTGAAAATACTCCCGCGTCGACGGCACGTAGGAGCCCTGCATGCGCTCGGTCTGCAGGCGCAGCATCATGACGATGTCGGCGTCACGCAGTCCGTCGCGCAGGCTGTGATGTACCTCGACACCCAGGCGGTCGATGCTGGACGGCAGCAGCGTCGGCGGGGCGATAACGCGCACACGCGCGCCCATGGTGTTGAGCAGCAGAATGTTCGACCGGGCTACGCGACTGTGCAGGATGTCGCCGCAGATCACGACGATCAGGCCCTCGATCCGGCCCAGGCGGCGGCGGATCGTCAGGGCGTCCAGCAGCGCCTGGGTCGGGTGCTCATGGCTGCCGTCGCCCGCGTTGATCACCGAGCAGCTGACCTTCTGGCTCAGCAGCTCGGCCGCGCCCGAATCCGGATGCCGGATCACCAGGACGTCGGGGTGCATGGCGTTGAGCGTCGATGCCGTGTCGATCAGGGTCTCACCCTTCTTGATCGCCGAAGCGGCCGCCGACATGTTGATGACGTCCGCGCCCAGGCGTTTGCCGGCGAGCTCGAACGAGGTCCGCGTCCGGGTCGACGTTTCGAAGAACAGGTTGATCTGAGTGCGTCCGCGCAGCAGCGACGATTTCTTGTCGACCTGCCGGTTCTGACCGACGTAGCCGTCCGAAAGGTCCAGGATCTCGCTGATATCGGACGCCGACAGCCCCTCGATCCCGAGCAGGTGGCGGTATCGGAATTCGCAGGCGGACGCAGCGCTCATCAAAACGCTATCTTATAGGTCCGCGACCAGACCGGTGCAAGGCGGCGCTGTCGTCCGGTCCGGCGAAGTGGCAATGGGAGGCGGCGACACATGACAGAGGACAGCAGGATCGCGCCGGAAGGTCGTGTGATCATGGTTTCCGGCGCCAACAGGGGGATCGGGGAAGCCGTCGCGCGTCGCCTGTACGACGACGGCTACAGCCTTAGCCTCGGCGCCCGCCGGCCGGACGCATTGCAGTCGCTCTTGGCGGAGATGGACGAATCGCGGGTCATGGTGGCTGCTTTCGAGGCCCGCGATCCGGCCTCTCCGGCCGCCTGGGTGGCGGCGACAGTGGCCCGGTTCGGCCGCCTGGACGGCCTGGTCAGCAATGCCGGCGTGACGCGGCCGTTCGATTTCGACCAGGGCGATGAGGCGGACCTGGACGAGATGCTCGAGATCAACGCCAAGGCGCCCATGCGGCTGATCCGTGCCGCGCGGCCGCATCTGAAAGAGACCGGCCGGGGTCGCATCGTCGTCGTCACCTCGCTGTCCGGGGTGCGCTACAAATGGGGCTCCGTCGGCTACTCCATGAGCAAGCACGCGGCGCAGGCGCTGACCCATGCGGCCCGCGTACGGCTTTGGGATGAGGGCATCCGCGTGACCGCGGTCTCGCCGGGCCCGGTCGAGACCGATATGACGCGAGACAGAATGGCCGTGCCGAATGAACAGATGACCCGGCGCGACACCGTCGCCGATCTCGTCGCTACGGCGATCGCCCTGCCGAACACCGCCTCCGTGGCGGTCCTGGGTGTCAATGCCGTCGCCGAGCCGATGCTGTAGCCGGCGGCGGCGCGGCAGCGTCGACCATGCAAGGAGGAAACGATGAGCCACGCGCCCGAGACCGACGTTGTGACCATGGCCGAACTGCCGGCGCAACGGGCGGACGATCCGGACACGCGCTATCAGGCGCGGGCGCGATACTTCAATTCCGGCAATGCCTTCAACATCGAGTATCCGCCGGTGCTGCATCACCAGTTCCTGGCCGAACGGGACGCCGCGTTCGATCCGGCGACCGGTACGTCATCGGTCGCCATGGACCTGTCGGCGGAGCTGGGCCTGCCATTTCCAGCGACGACGCCCTTGGTGCTCGCGCGCTACGTCCGCCTTGCGGCCGGCGACCAGCTGTCGCTGCAGCTCAACGCCAGCGGCGAGCTGTACTATGTCATCGCCGGCGCCGGACGCAGCGCCAAGGGCGACGACGTCATCGACTGGGGGCAGGGCGACGTGTTCTGCCTGCCGGGTGGCGGCGAAAGCGCGCATACGGCCGGGTCGGAGGATGCGGTGTTGTGGCTTGTCAGCAACGAGCCGGAACTGGCGTTCGAGAACCTGCGGGCGCCGTCGCCCGACGAGGCGCCGATCGAGGCGGTGCATTACCCGCGGGCCGAGATCGATCGCCAGCTCCGGATCATCCACAGCTGTCAGGCCGAGCAGGACGATGCCGGCCTGGCGCTGGTGTTTTCGTCCGACCGGCTGCAGGCGCTGCGGAACGTCATGCCGACCCTGACGCTGGCCATGAACTCGTTGCCACCCGGCGGCCGCCAGCGCCCGCACCGGCACAACTCGGTCGCCCTGAACCTGCCGGTCCAGGGTGATGGCTGCTATTCCATCGTCGACGGCAAGCGCGTGGACTGGAGCCCGTTCGCCATGTCGATCACCCCGCCGGGGGCCTCGCACAGCCACATCAACGAGGGCAGCGGAATGATGCAGGTGCTGATCGTCCAGGACGGCGGTCTGCATTATCACTGCCGTACCATGGGTTTCGAGTTCGTCGAGCAGGCGTAGCTGGTGGATCGCTAGCGCAGCACGAACAGCCAGGCCGGCACGGTGATCAGGGCAAGCACGGTGGTGGCGGCGATCAGCGCCGCGGTGTAGCGGGCATCGCCGCCGAGCTGGCGGGCCAGGATGTAGGCGCCCGGCGGGACCGGCATCAGTGCGTACAGCAGTACGCTCATCCGGGTCAGCCCTTCGACCTCGAACGCCCAGGTGGTCAGCAGAGCCAACAGTGGCATTAGCAGCAGCCGCAAGGCGCAGCCCAGGGCTACGCTGGGGCCGGAACTGCGCAGTGCCGCCAGCTCGAGGCCGGCGCCGGCGGCGAGCAGGCCGAGCGGCAAGGCGGCCCTGCCGAGGACCTCGAAGAACGGCGCCAGCACCCACGGCAGGCCGATACCGCTGACATTGAGCAGCACGCCGCCCAGCACCGAGAGGATCAGCGGATTGCTCGCCAGTGCCGCCAGTTGCTGGCGCAGCCGGGTCCGGCCACGGTCGCCGAACCTGGTCAGGCCGTACACGGAGATCAGGTTGGCTGTCGGTGTCACGAAGGCGACGACCACCGAGAACAGGGTCAGCCCGGCGCTGCCGTAGAGCTGCGCGGCAACGGCGAAACCGACATAGGTGTTGAACCGCACCGTCGCCTGCAGCAGTGCCGCAAAACCGGGTCCGCTCAGGCCCAACCTGGATCGAACCAGCAGCAGCATGGCCGTTGCCAGCAGCATGGCCGTGACGACGGCGAGGCCGGCCGGCACGACTTCGAGCTGGCCCAGGTCGACCGTCGCAAAGGTGTGCAGCAGGAGAGACGGCAGCAGCACGTAGTAGACCAGGGGGTCCAGCAGGTCCCACAGCGCCTCGCCGGGAAAGCGCCGGCGGCGGAACCACCAGCCGAGCGCCAGCAGCATGAACACGGGAAGAATGGCGGCAAGGACGTCGAGCATGGCAGGCGAGGGCGGACGTGGTCGCAGTGTCAGCCGTCCTGCGCGGCCAGGGTGTCGAGCAGGGTCTGCAGGATGTAGGCGGCGGCAAGTTTGTCGACGACGGCGCCGCGGCGCTTGCGCGTGACGTCGTGTTCGGCCACCAGCATGCGTTCGACGGCGGCGGTCGACAGGCGCTCGTCCTGGAAGGCGATCGGCAGATCGCGGCGCGCCAGCAGGTTGCGGGCGAACGCCCGCGTGGACTGGCAGCGCGGCCCTTCACTGCCGTCCATGTTGAGCGGCAGGCCGAGCACGAGAGCGCCGACGTCGTGCGCGTCGATCAGCGCCAGGAGCCTGTCGGCATCGTCGCCGAACTTGCGCCGGCGGATCGTTTCCAGCGGCGAGGCGATGCGCCAGGTGCCGTCGCTCAGCGCCAGGCCGATCGTGCGGCTGCCCAGGTCCAGGCCGAGCAGGCGTTGGCCCGGCGGTACCGCCGCCCGCAGCTCCTCAGGCTTGATCACGGCCATGTCGGGTGATAGCTTCCGCGCGCCCTTGAAGGGCCTGATAATCCAAGGTTTTTCGGGCCTCCCGGCAGACGCCTCCCGGCCCTCATACGTCCGCGAAAGGTCGCACATGTCCGTCGACAAAGCCACAGTCGCGCGCATCGCGCATTTGGCTCGTATCGGCGTTGCCGACGACGAGCTCGAACCGCTGGCCGCGGAGCTGTCGAACATCCTCAATTGGATCGAGCAGTTGAACGAGGTGGACACCGATGCCGTCGCACCGATGGCGAGCGTGCACGAGGCGCGGCTGCGCTGGCGGGCGGACGTGGTCGACGACGGTGATGTCCGCGACAAGGCGTTGGCCAATGCGCCACAGTCCCAGGACGGCTTTTTCGTCGTACCCAAGGTGGTCGAGTGATGTCGGAGCTGACGGAACTGAGCATCGCTGAGACTCGCGACGGCCTCGCGGCCGGTGCGTTCTCGGCGCCGGAGCTGACGCGTGCGCATCTCGAAGCGCTGGAGGCGGCGCGGCCGCTCAACATCATGGTCGCCGAGACGGCGGAGCGGGCGCAGGAGATGGCGGCGGCGGCGCAGAAGCGGATTGCCGCCGGCGACGCCGGCCTGCTCGAGGGCATCCCCCTGGCGATCAAGGACCTGTTCTGCACCGAAGGGGTGGCGACCACCGCGGGCAGCCACATTCTCGACGGCTTCGTGCCGACCTACGAGAGCACGGTTACGGCGCAGCTCTGGCAGGCCGGTGCGGTGATGCTGGGCAAGGCCAACATGGACGAGTTCGCCATGGGCTCGTCCAACGAGCACAGCCACCATGGCCCGGTAACCAGCCCCTGGCGGCGCCAGGGCGACAACCGGCCGCTGGTGCCCGGCGGCTCGTCCGGTGGTTCCGCTGCGGCGGTGGCGGCGCGCGTCGCCCTGGGCGCTATCGGCACCGACACTGGGGGCTCGATCCGCCAACCGGCGGCGTTCTGCGGCATTGTCGGCCTGAAGCCGACCTACGGCCGCTGTTCGCGCTGGGGCGTCGTCGCCTTCGCCTCGTCGCTCGACCAGGCCGGGCCGCTCACCCGGACGGTGCGCGACAACGCCATCATGTTGCGCGCCATGTCCGGCTTCGATCCGAAAGACTCGACCAGCGCCGAAAACCCGGTGCCGGACTTCGAAGCGGCCCTGACCGGGGACGTCCGCGGCCTGAAGATCGGCGTGCCGCAGGAGTACCGGGTCGAAGGCATGCCGGCGGAGGTCGAGGCGCTGTGGCAGCAGGGTATCGCCTGGGCCCGCGACGCCGGCGCGGAGGTGCGCGAGATCTCATTGCCGCACACCAAGTACGCACTGCCGGCCTATTATATCGTCGCCCCGGCCGAAGCCTCGTCGAACCTGGCGCGCTACGACGGCGTCCGCTTTGGTCTGCGCGTCGACAGTGACGATCTGCTCGACATGTACCGCAAGACGCGGGCCGAGGGCTTCGGTGCCGAGGTGCGCCGGCGGGTGCTGATCGGCACCTACGTGCTGTCCGCCGGCTACTACGATGCCTACTACCTGAAGGCCCAGAAGATGCGGCGGCTCATCGCGCAGGACTTCGGCCACGCCTTCGAGCAGGTGGATGCGATCCTGACGCCGTCGACGCCATCAGCGGCTTTCGCCTTTGGCGAGCGCAGCGACGATCCGATTGCGATGTATCTGAACGACATCTTCACCGTGCCGGCGAACCTTGCGGGCCTGCCCGGGATCTCGCTGCCGGCGGGGCTGTCGGCGGAAGGTCTGCCGCTGGGGCTGCAGGTGCTCGGGCCGGCCTTCGACGAAGAGACGGTGTACCGGCTGGCCGGGGTGCTCGAAGAGGCGGCCGGCTTTACCGCCCGTCCTGACAGCTGGTGGAGGGCAGCCTGATGGCGGCGGCAATCGAGCTGACCGACGCCCCCGCGGCGCGCATCGAAGGCGCCACCGGCCCGTGGGAGATCGTCATCGGCCTGGAGATCCATGCCCAGGTGGTCTCGCAGGCCAAGCTGTTCTCCGGCGCGGCGACGGCGTTCGGCGCCGAGCCGAACACCCAGGTCAGCCTGGTCGACGCCGCCATGCCCGGGATGTTGCCGGTGATCAACGAAGCCTGCGTCGAGCAGGCCGTGCGCACGGGCCTCGGCCTCAACGCGCAGATCAACACCTGGTCGGTGTTCGACCGCAAGAACTACTTCTATCCGGACCTGCCGCCGGGCTACCAGATTTCGCAGTACAAGTACCCGATCGTCGGTGAAGGCGAAGTCATCGTCGATATGGGGGGCGCCGGCGTCCGCCGCGTCGGCATCGAGCGGCTGCACCTGGAGCAGGATGCCGGCAAGTCGGTGCACGACCAGCACCCCAACTTCACTTTCGTCGACCTGAACCGTGCCGGCGTGGCGTTGATGGAGATCGTCTCCCGCCCCGACCTGCGTTCGGCCGAAGAGGCCGGCGCCTATGTCCGCAAGGTCCGTGCGATCTTGCGCTACCTCGGCACTTGCGACGGCAACATGGAGGAGGGTTCGCTCAGGGCTGACGTGAACGTATCCGTGCGTCGTCCCGGCGAGGCCTATGGCACCCGCACCGAGACCAAGAACGTCAACTCGATCCGTTTCATCCAGCAGGCGATCGACTACGAGGCGCGGCGCCAGGTCGACCTGCTCGAGGCAGGCGGCACGGTGACCCAGGAGACCCGCCTGTTCGACCCGAACAGCGGCACCACGCGGGAGATGCGCAGCAAGGAAGAGGCGCACGACTACCGCTACTTCCCGGACCCCGACCTCCTGCCGTTGGAGCTGAGCGACGACTTCATCGACCGCATCCGGGCGAGCCTGCCGGAGTTGCCGGACCAGAAGCGCGACCGCTTCGTCGCCGACTATGGCCTGTCGGCCTACGATGCCGGCATTCTGGTGGCCGAGCGCGAAACCGCCGACTTCTTCGAGCAGGTCGCCGACGGACGTGACGCCAAGACCGCAGCCAACTGGGTGATCGGCGACTTCTTCGCCCACCTCGGCCGGCGCGACCTGGAGATCGCCGCCAGTCCGGTCAGTGCGGCGCAGCTCGCCGGTCTGCTCGACCTGCTGGCCGACGACACGATTTCCGGGCGCATCGCCAAGGACGTGCTCGAGGCGATGTTCGAGACCGGTGAGGACGCCGCGATAATCGTTGAGAAGCGCGGCCTGAAGCAGGTGACCGACAGCGGCGCCATCGAGGCCGAGGTCGACAAGGTGATCGCCGCCAATCCCGACAAGGTCGCCGACTACCGTGGTGGCCGCGACAAGCTGCTCGGCTGGTTCGTCGGCCAAGTGATGCAGGCGACCCGCGGCAAGGCCAATCCGAAGATGGTCAACGAGCTGATGCGGCAGAAGCTCGACGGCTGATGAGTGATTTGCGGTGGCCTTCCCCTGACGCCGAGAGTGGTTATGCTGCCGGCAACGGTCAGCCGGAACTCAACGAGGAGGCAAGTCGATGAAACTGCTCTACGCCCCGGCGTCGCCATTCGTGCGCAAGGTTCGGGTGATGATGATCGAGAGCGGGATCGACGACCGGGTCGACCTGGTGGAGACGATGACCACGCCGGTCGACACCCCGGCCGACCTGATTGCCGGCAATCCGCTGGGCAAGATCCCCTGCCTGCTCACCGATGACGGCGAGGGGATCTACGACAGCCGGGTGATCTGCGAGTATCTCGACGCCACCATAGGCGATGGCCGCATGTTCCCCGCCGACGGCGCTGCGCGCTGGTCGGCGTTGCGCCGGCAGGCGCTGGGAGACGGCATGATGGACGCCGGTGTTGCCGCCCGCTACGAGAGCTTCCTGCGCCCGGAAGACCGGCGTTGGGACGGCTGGTACGACGCCCAGATTGCCAAGATCGACCGCGCGGCCGCGGCCATGGCAGCGGAGGTCGGGACCCTGGCGGCGACGGTCGACATCGGCACCATTGCCTGCGCCTGCGCCCTCGGCTATCTCGACTTCCGCTTCGCCGATCTCGGCTGGCGCGACGGTCGGGCCGAGCTGGCCGACTGGTATGCCGGCTTCGCCGAGCGGGCGTCGATGGCGCAGACCGCGGCGGGCTGAGCGGACCGGCCGTTCAGCCCTTGGCCACCGCCGGGTCGTCGAGCGGCACCTCCGAGGCGCCGCCACGGCCAAAGGCGACGGCGCCGTCCTTGGCGTTCAGCTCGCGCGCCCGGTCCTCTTCGGCGATGCGCCGTCCCAGCGCCTGGATGGTGGGGATGTCGGCGTCGTCGAGCGGTGCCATCACCTGCTTGCGTGCCATCGCGGCGGCGACGTAGGGCGCCAGCTCTTCGGCCTTGCTTGCCTCGCGCGCCGCTTCACCGTCCTTGAAGGTCGGCATGACCTGGTCGGCAAACAGTTCCAGCGCCTCGCAGATGTGGTCGTGCCGGTTCCGCCCCGACTGCTGGATGAAGATCACCTGGTCGACGCCGGCATCGGCGAACTGGGCCAGGTTCTCGCGCAGCTGCGCCGGGGTACCAATGCCGCCCCCGCCCGGCCGGTTCTGCATGTTGTCCCGGGCCTGCTCGAAGCGCTGCCAGATGTCGGTGCGGCCAGGGGTGTGCTCGCCGTAGATGTAGTGGTGGCCCAGCGCGTAGCCGAAGAACCTGAAGCCGTCGAGGCCGCGACAACGGGCCTCCTCGGCGTCCTCGTGGCAGGAGAAGCCGGTGACCATGGCGATGTTGGCATTGACGGCATGGCCGATGGGCACGCATTCATCCGACTTGACGATGTCGTAGTACTCGGAGACCCATTTCGTCGCTTCCGCCGGATCGACGAAGGCGAAGGTGAGCGCGCCGATGCCGCAACGGGCGGCCATGTGGATGGTTTCGCGGCGCGAGCAGGCGACCCAGATCGGCGGGTGCGGGCGCTGCACCGGCTTGGGCACCACGTTGCGGCAGGGCATGGAGAAATACTGGCCCTGAAAGCCCGGGTAGGGGTCCATCACCATCATGTTGGCGGTCTGCTCGACGGTCTCGCGCCACATCGCCCGCTTGTCATCCACGGCCACACCGAAGCCTTCGAGCTCGGCGGCGGCGGAAGACTCCCCGGTGCCGAACTCGACCCGCCCGTCGGAGATCAAGTCCAGCGTGGCGATGCGTTCGGCGACCCGCGCCGGGTGGTTGTAGCCCGGCGGCATCAACACGATGCCGTGGCCAAGGCGGATGTTGCGGGTGCGCTGTGAGCAGGCGGCCAGGAACACCTCCGGCGCCGAGGAATGGGAATACTCCTCGAGGAAGTGATGCTCGACCTCCCAGGCGTAGTCGATGCCGAGGCGGTCGGCCAGTTCGACCTCGTCCAGGGCCTGCTTGAACAGGCGGTGCTCGTCGCCGTCTGCCCACGGACGGGGCAGTTGATGTTCGTAGAAGACGCCGAATTTCATCGCCGCGGTCCCTCCCAGGCACTGGCCGTCATCCCGACCATGGGCGATGTCATAGCACTTGACGCGACGTCAGGGTCAAGGCCGGGCCGGCCCCGGCGTCAGGTCAGAGGAGTTCGTCATGCACGCCGGCCCGACAGGCCGCGAGCAGGCGTCCGGCAAAGTCGTCGTCGGCCAGGGCCCGGGCGATGATCAGGCCACCGGCACAGAGCGCCAGGCTACGCAGGGCGCGGTCGTCGTCGGCCGCTGCGCCGGGAAGGCCACGGGCGAATTCGGCAACGAGACGCTGCACCTTCTCGGTGTAGGCCCGGCGGGCGGCGGCGTCGCTGCGGCTGACCTCGATGGATAGCGAAGCCAGGGCACAGTTGGGGCCGACCCGCGCGCGGTTGGCCGGGTCGAGGTAGCCATCGGCGACGGCCACGGCCGAGGCGGCCAGCTCCGCGGGTGTCTCGCCCGGGCGCTCGCGCAGGCGCCGGTTGAAGTCATGCTCTTCCGCCAGCACGGCCGCGAACAGCGCCGACTTCGATCGGAAGTAGCCGTAGAAGCCGCCGCGGGTGAGCCTGGCCGCCGCCATGATGCGGTCGATGCCGACGCCGTGATAGCCGCGGCGGCGGAAAAGGCGCCCGGCGGCGCGCAGGATGCGCCGGCGGACTTTGGCCTTGTGCTCGGGGCGATAGCGCATCGGCGACTCTCCCCATTGCATGTCAACTATCATGCTAATAGGATGAAGTTTGACATGCAATGGGGGGCAGCCGTGAGCCGTGAAGAGATCGTCCTGCTGCAGTTCCACTACTCGCCCTTCAACGAGAAGGCGCGCTGGGCACTGGATCTCAAGGGCGTGCCGCATCGCCGCCATTCGCTGCTGCCGGGCCCGCACCTGCTCTCTATGAAACGGCTGACCGGGCAGACGGCGACACCGGTACTGACGATCGACGGGCACTGCGTCATCGGCTCGTCGGCGATCCTTGAGGAACTGGAGCGGCGCTATCCGCAGCCGCCGCTCTTTCCCACCGATCCTGCTCTGCGGGCCCGCGCCCTGGCCCTGCAGGGCTGGCTCGACGACGAGCTGGGTCCGGCGCTGCGGACGGCGATGTTCTCGATGGTCCTCGATGAGCATGCCTACATTTGCGGGATGTTTGCTGCCGACCGGCCCTGGTGGCAGCGGGCCCTGTACCGGGCCGCCTATCCCTTAGGCAAACCGATGATCAAGAAAGGCAACGGCCTGACCGGGCCAGCGGCCGTCGAGACTGCCTTTGCCGCCACCCGGGCCGGGCTCGACCGTCTGCTGACGGAGGTCGGCCCGTCGGGTTACCTGGTCGGTGATGCGTTCACCGTGGCCGACCTGACGGCGGCGTCGATGTTGGCAGCCGCGGCCAATCCACCGGATTCGCCGATGACCCGGCCCGAGCCTATGCCGCAGGCCACGCGGGACTGGCTCGCCCTTTGGCAGGACCATGCCGCGATCGAATGGGTGCGGGGGATCTATGCCCGACATCGGCCACCGTCGACGAGGCAGCCTGTGGCGGCTTAGTAGCTCTGTCGCGCTGCGCGCTGCCGGGCAGGCCTCACCAGCGCTGTTTTCTCAAGTCCAAAAGGCGGTGTCGTCGGCGAGGTCTTCGGGCAGGAACTGGGCGGCGGTGATCCTGCCGTCCTGGATGCTGAAGACGGCAAGCTCCCGACCGTTCAACTGGCTCTCGCCCTTCTGTGCCGACCATTCGATGACGGCGGCGCAGTGGCCGGCGATCTCAACGACATCCGCAACCGCAAGCGAAAACGTCCCGGCCGTCGTCGCCATCGCCCGGGCGATCATGTCGAGCACGGCGTCGACCCCGTTCAGCTCGCCCATGTGGTCGCCGACGTCGGGTTCCCGCCAGCGCACATTGTCGGCGAGGAACGGCCGGAGTGCGTCGGGCTCGCCGGCGGCGCGCGCGGCATAGAAGGCGCGCACCAGGTCGGCCGGTGATGGGTCGGTGTCTGCCATTACGATCCGCTGAGTCCTAACTCCTGTGGACGGCAACCGCCGCCCGGTGGCGATGGAAACTAGCCCGCGCGGGCGGGTTCGGGAACCGTGTCTGTCAGCTCTCGCCGAGCACGCGGTCGTCGCGATGGCGGGCGAGCAGCGCCGCGTAGCGACGGGTGATCTCGGGCATGGCGCTGTCGCCGGCAGCCGGCGGCGGCGTGCCGAACACCGTCTTGCGAAAGTTCTGGCGGTCCAGGGCGTCAAGGATCTCGTCGCCGGCGTCGGGCGGCAGGATCTGCGCCGGATCGCCGATGGCGACCCAACCGATCGGCACGCTGGCGTCGGCCTCGAGCCGGGTGCCGATGTGGACGACGGCGTTGATCCGCACCGTCGATCGGTCGCCCAGGACGGCGCCGTTGAACAGGGCCGCACCGGTGGCGATAAACACGTTGCTGCCGACGCGGCAGCCGCTGAGATGGGCGTGCGGGCCGATCAGACAGTGCTCGCCGATCTCAAGCGGCGCCGCGCGGACGCCGCGCAGCACGGCCTGCTCCATCACCACGCAGTGCCGGCCGACCCGGACCGGTCCGCTCTCGGCGGTCAGCACGGCGCCAAACCCGATGGTGCTGTGCGCGGCCACCACGACATCGCCGCAGAGCACGGCAGTCGGGGCGACATGCGCGGTCGGGTCGACCTGCGGCCGCTTGCCGTCGTGTTCGATCAGCATCTTGACCTCCTCCGCTTGCGGCAGCCTCACCGATCCGACCTAACGCGGGCGGGCGGCTTGGACAATCCGCATCTTGCCGGCTAGTTTTCCCCCGACCTGGCCAGAGGGCCGGTGATAGAGAAGGGTAGGGCAAGGAAATGGCAGATCTCCAGGAACTTCGCGTCGACCTTGCCTGCGCGCTGCGCTGGGCCGCGCGGCTGGGCTTGCACGAGGGCGTGGACAACCATTTCTCTCTGGCGGTGCCCGATGCGGATGGCCAGGTCCGCGGCAACCGGTTCCTGATCAACCCGTACGGCTGGCACTGGTCCGAGATCACCGCCTCATCGCTGGTCCTGTGCGACCAGGACGGCACCGTGTTGGAAGGCGACAACGTCGTCGAGGACACCGCCTTCTACATTCACAGCCGGGTCCACATCGGCGCGCCGCACGCGGTCTGTGTGCTGCATACCCACCAGCCCTACACCACGGCGTTGACTCTGCTGGAAGACGGCCGGCTGGAGATGTGCGAGCAGAACGCGCTGATGTTCGACGAGCGGATCGCCTATGACGACGACTACGAGGGCCTGGCCCTCGACGCCGGGGAGGGCGACCGGCTGGCCGTCAAGCTGGGCAACCGCAGCGTGTTGATGATGGCCTGCCACGGTGTCCTGGTCACCGGGGCGACGGTGGCCGAGGCGTTCAACGATCTCTACTACCTGGAACGGGCGGCGATGTTCCAAGTCCATGCCCGCTCGACCGGCGGCCGCCTGCGGCAGATCTCCGACGCCGTCCGGGCCCGTGCCCGCGAGCAGTTCGTGAGCGAGCGGGCCAATGTCGCCGAGCGGCATTTCGCCGCCCTGCGGCGGATGCTGGATGCGCAGGAGCCGGCATATCGAAACTGACGGCGGCATCATCGACGTCATTGCGGAGGTCGACGGCGCCGAGGCGCGGATCCGCCCGCATGTGCGCGAGACCCGCCTGGAACCTTCGGCGGCTTTCGGACCGGGCGTGTTCTTCAAGTGCGAGAACCTCCAGCACACCGGCTCGTTCAAGGTGCGCGGCGCGTTCAGCAAGCTGCTCTCGCTGAGCGAGGCCGACCGGGCACGCGGCATCGTCACCGCCTCGACCGGCAATCACGGTGCCGCCGTGGCCTATGCCCTGGGCAAGACCGGCGCCAGCGGAACGGTGATCGTGCCCAACGATGCCGCGCCGACAAAGCTCGCGGCCATCGAGCGCCTTGGTGCCGCGGTCGAGAAGCACGGCGATGACGGCGCCGAATCCGAGGCGATCGCCCGCCGTATCGCAGCCGAACATGGCCGATGCTATGTCTCCCCGTACAACGACCCGCAGATCATCGGCGGGCAGGGGACCATTGCCGTCGAACTGTTGCGCCAGCTCGACGGCATGGACGCCGTATTCGTTTCGGTCGGCGGCGGTGGTCTGATCGCCGGCATCGCCGGCTATCTGAAGGCGAGATCGCCGGAAACCCGGATCATCGGCTGCTCGCCGACGAACTCCCAGGTCTTGCTGCAATCGGTCAAGGCGGGCGAGATCCTCGATCTGCCGTCTCTGCCGACGTTGTCGGACGGTACCGCGGGCGGTGTCGAACCGGGCTCGATCACGCTGCCGATCGCCCGGGCTTGCGTCGATCAATGGCTCACCGTCAGCGAGGCTGAGATCGCCGCCGCGCTGTGCCGCTTCATCGACGCCCACCACATGCTGATCGAAGGTTCCGCCGCGGTCGCCCTCGCCGGCTATTTACAGCAGCAGCAGGCCTGGACAGGCCAGCGCGTCGTGATCGTCCTGTGTGGCGCTAACATCGGCCTGCCGACACTGCGCCAGGTGCTGGCGTCGCAGGGCCACTGAGCAGAGCCACGCCGGCTAGATCAGGCCAGCCTCTTCCAGCTTGCGACGGTGCGCGCGCAGGCTGTCGGTGACCATCTGTGCGGCCCGTACCGCGTCGCGGCCGGCGACGCCGTCGACGTGCGGCGGGGTGCCGTCACGCACCGCGGCGAGGAAGGCCTCGATCTCCAGGCGCAGGCTGTCGGCGTCGCCGAATTCCTGCTCCTCCTGGGCGATGTTGGGAATGCCGGGGAACATCTCGCCTTCGCCCCGGCGCCGGGTGACCACCCGCCGGGCCGCCAGGTCGGCCTGGATGTAGCTCTCGGGCTGAAAGATCCGCATCGTCCGCTCCGTCTTCAGGCTGACGCGGCTGGCGGTCAGATTGGCGACGCAGCCGTTGGCGAAGGTGACGCGGGTGTTGACGATGTCCTCGTGCCGGGAGACCACGGGCGCGCCGATAGCGTCGACCGAGGTCACCGGCTCGCCGACCAGAGCCATGATCAGGTCGATGTCGTGGATCATCAGGTCCAGCACCACGCTGACGTCGATCACCCGCGGATTGAACGGCGAAATCCGGTTGGCCTCGATGAACAACGGCTTGCTGACTTCGTCCGCCATGGCGAAATAGGCCGGCGAGAAGCGCTCCAGGTGGCCGACCTGCAGGGTCAGGCCCCGTGCCCGGGCCAGCTCGATGAGGCTGTTGGCGTCCTCCAGGCTATCGGTGATCGGTTTCTCCACCAGCAGGTGCAGGCCGGCCTCCAGGCAGTCCCGGGCGACCGGAAAATGCAGGCTGGTGGGTACCGCGATGCTGACGGCGTCGACTTGGTCGAAGACCTCCGCCGGTGTCTGCAGGGCGGCACAGCCGTGTTGCGCCGCAACCGCCTCGGCCTGTTCCGGGTTGCTGTCGACCACGGCCACCAGTTCCGCCATGTCGAGGGCGGCGTACTTCTCGGCATGCCGGCGGCCGAAGTGGCCAACGCCGATCACCGCGACGCGGATGGGGTCCGGCAAGACTGCCTCCTGGTGGTTGCGGGTGGTTGCTTCGTGCCCGGCGAAACTAGCGCGATGCGGCAGCCGGGTCACGGGCGCTGATCGCCCGGATGGGCGGCGTGCTACCCTGGCGGTCACACAAAGTGGGGAGGGACGGCATGCGGATCAGCGCGCTGGAATCACATCATTGCGACGCCGGCTGGCGCAACTTCTCGTTCCTGAAGCTGATCACGGACGATGGCCGGGTCGGCTGGAGCGAGTATCAGGAAGGATTCGGCTCGCCCGGGGTGACGGCGGCCATCGAGGGCCTGTCGCACCTGGTGGTCGACCAGGACCCGCGGCACAACGAGAAGATCTACTGGGATCTCTATGCCGCCACCCGGCCGGCTGCCAGCGGCGTCGCCGCCGAGGCGGTCGGCGCAATCGAAAACGCACTGCTCGATCTCAAGGCGAAGCTCTATGCAGTGCCATGCTACGAACTGCTCGGCGGGCGGCTGCGTGACCGTATCCGGGTGTACTGGTCGCATTGCGGCACCTACCGGGTGAACTGGGCCGACGTGCATGACTGTCCGCCGATCACCTCGCTTGCAGACGTGGAAGCGATGGGCCGCGAGGTCCGCGAGCGCGGCTTCACCGCCCTGAAGACCAACATGTTCCGCTTCGATCGCAGCCCGGCCGGCTGGGCCCCCGGCTTCAACCGACCTGGCGACCATCATGACCTGAATGTCGAACGGGCGCTGATCGACGATGTGACGGCGGAACTCGAGGCCTTCCGCAACGGCGCGGGGCCGGAGATCGACATCCTCCTCGATCTCAACTTCAACTGCCGCACCGAGGGCTATATCCAACTGGCAGAGGCGCTGGCGCCGCTGGGCCTGTTCTGGATCGAGATCGACAGCTACAACCCGGAAGCGCTTGCCCTGGTGCGCAGCCGCAGCCGCACGCCGATCAGTAGCGGCGAGACCCTGTTCGGCCTGCGCGAGTTCCGCCCCTACTTCCAGCATCAGTCCATGGACGTGGCGATCATCGACGCCGTCTGGAACGGCGTCTGGCAGTCGTTGAAGATCGCCGCGTTTGCCGAGTCGCTTGAGGTGAACGTGGCACCGCACAATTTCTACGGTCACCTCTCCACCATGATGAACGCGCATTTCGTCGCCGCGGTGCCGAACCTGCGGATCATGGAGATCGACATCGACCAGGTCGCCTGGCGGGACGAGCTGTTCACCACCGTCCCGCCGATTGAGGATGGCCACCTGGTGCTGCCGGATGCGCCGGGCTGGGGCACCGAGCCGGTCGAGGCAGCGTTGCAGGCCCATCCGCCGCGCCGTCGGGGCGGCGGCACGATGATCATGCGGCGCTGAAGCCGGTCGACGTCGACGGGGAGGGGTCAGATCTGCCGGCCGGCCTGTTCCCAGTAGGGCGCGCGCAGCTTGCGTTTGAAGATCTTGCCGGAATCCTCGCGCGGCAGGGCGCGGTTGAGTTCGACCTCGCGCGGCACCTTGTAGTTGGCCATGCGTTCACGCAGCCAATTGCGCACGTCGTCTGCCGTCAGCTCGGCATCCGGGTCCGGTTCGACATGGGCGCACAGCGTCTCTCCGAACTCGTCGTCGGGAATCCCGAACACGGCGCAGTCGTGCACGCCGGGCATGGTGATCAGCACGGCTTCGATCTCGGCTGGGTAAATATTGACCCCGCCCGAGATCACCATGTCGCGGACCCGGTCGCACAGGAACAGGTAGCCGTCCTCGTCCAGGTAGCCGACGTCACCGCAGGTGATCAGGCCGTTGTGCTCGACCTCCCGGCGCTTGTCGTCCATGCCGTTGTAGGTGAAGTCGGGCCAGTCCGGGATCCGCAGGTAGACTTCGCCGATCTCGCCCGGCGGCAGCTCCTGGCCGGCATCGGAGAAGATCTTCACCACGGCGCCGGCGATCGGCCGGCCGACGGTACCGGGCTTGAGCAGCGCTTCGTCGGCGGTATGAAACACGGCGCCACCGGTCTCCGTGCCGCCGTAGTACTCGTTGATCACCGGACCCCACCATTCGATCATCCGTCGCTTCACGTCCGCCGGGCAGGGCGCCGCGGCATGGGTCACGAACTGCAGCGACGACAGGTCGTATCGATCCCGTACCGCCAGCGGCAGGTTCAGCAGCCGGACGAACATGATCGGCACCATGTGCAGGTGGGTGATGCGGTGCTGCTCGATCAGGCGCAACAGCTCTTCCGCATCGAACCGCGGTTGCAGGATCACCCGCTCGGCGTTCTGCGCGGCGTACAACGCGTAGAAATTGGGTGCGGAGTGATAGACCGGCCCGGTGATCACGGTGCGCAGCTCCTGTTCCGGCCGGATGTCGAAAATGCACGCCACCATCTCCGCCATCTTCGCCTGCATCGTGGCGCTCGCCGGCTCCCGCCGCACCCCCTTCGGGCGGCCGGTGGTGCCGGAGGTGTAGATCATGTTGGTGCGCGTGGCCCGGGTCGGCTCGGTCCAGGGCGCCTGCGCCTGCAGCCAGGTGTTCCAGCTCTCGCAGCCGTCCGGGATTGTGCCGGCGGTCGGCGGCAGCCCGTACGCCGTGCGAATCTCGGGCGGCGTCTCGACGACGAACAGCTGCACGTCTTCGGGAATGCCGGCACGGACCTGAGGCAGCAGGTCAGCATGTACCACGACGGCGCGGGCGGCACAGTCGCGGATGATGTAGCCGGCTTCGTCGGCCTTGAAATGCCAGTTCACCGGGACCGCATAGGCCCCGACCAGGGCCGCACCCAGGGCGGCCTCGAAAAAGGCGAAATCGTTGCGCAGCACCATTGCCACGGCATCGTCTTCGCCGATTCCCAACCGGGCGAAGCCACCGGCCGCCTGCGCCGCCCGCTGCAACAGCTCGCTGCGGCCCAGGCTGCGCTCACCGCTTAGGATCTGCCCATCCATACCCGTCTCGTCCCGGCCCTGTTGGTGCTCTGTTAACGCTTTCAATATAAGTGTTTACCTTTGCGAAACCCTATTCTCGCACTGCGCGCAGGGACATGCACGAGCGTCAACGAAGGCCTGATCCGATGTCGATGCCGAACCGCGAACGAGGTCAGACGGCGCCGCTGTCCCGCCAAGCCTGGGCGGTCCTCGGGGTGGAGGGGGCGTGGAACTGCTGATCACCTGGCTGCCGCTGTTCTTCTACGGCGTCGCGCTGGTCGTCGCCGTCCGCATTTCCCTGCAGATTCGTGACTGGCGCTTGATCGTCCTGGCGGTGCTGCTGGGACTGATGGAGATCCCGGAGCTCATCGGCCTGTTCGGTCCCGAGGAATCGGACTCCGAGATTGAAGACCTGCTGCCGCTGATGACCAGCATGGCCGCTGCCCTCATTGTCGTGCTGATGGGCCAGTTGCTGCGCCAACGCAAGGCCGAGACCGAAGTCAGCGCCGCCGGCGAACGGCGCTTTCGCGATTTCGCCGAGTCGGCGTCGGACTGGCTGTGGGAGACCGATGCCGAGCTTCGGTTCGTCTACTTGTCGCCGAATGTCGAGCAGATCGTCGGCGTGCCGCCCGAGTGGCACTACGGCAAGACCCGCGAGGACCTGCTCGGGCCCGACTACGATCGCGCCGTCTGGGACGAGCATCTGGCGACGCTGCGGGCGCGCGAGCCGTTCCGCGACTTCGTCTATCGCCGCGTCGGCGTCGGCGTCGAGTCGCGCTGGTTGCGGGTAAGTGGCGCCCCGGTGTTCGACGACGATGGCGCCTTCACGGGCTATCGCGGGGTCGCCAGCGACGTCACCGAGACCGTGGCGATGCAGCAACGGATGTCCGAGGCGGACGAGCGATTCCGTCTGGCTCTGGCCAGCTTTGGCCAGGGTTTCGTGCTGTTCGACCAGGATGACCGGCTGGTCGTTTGCAACGAGCTGCTGCGCGCGATCAACGACGACATTGCCGACATCCTGACGCCCGGCGTCAGCTACGAGGAGATCCTGATCGCCGCGGCAGAACGCCGGGGCCACGATGCGGCCTGGATCACCGAACGACTGGAACTGCACCGTCAGGGCGGGGCGCCGTTCGTGGAGCAGCATCCGGACGGCCGCTGGATCCGCATCGAGGACCGGCGCACGGCGGATGACGGCTATGTTGGCCTGTGGTCGGACGTCACCGAGCTGAAGCAGGCGGAAGGCGCACTGCAGTCGCGGCTCGAGGAACTGCGGCTGATCACGGACAACGTGCCGATCCTGATCGTCCGGGTCGACGCCGAGCAGCGCTTCCGTTTCGTCAACCGGATTGCCGCCAACTGGTACGGCGGGCCGGCGAAGGCGCTGCTCGGGAAGACCATGAAGGAGGTGTTCTCGCCGGCTGCCTACGCCAAGCTGGAGCCGCGCATTGACAAGGCGCTGGGCGGCGAGCGGGTCTGGTTCGAAGATGTCGTGCCCTATCCCGACGGCGGCGAACGGATCGTCGAGATCGTCTACATTCCCGAGGTCGGGAACGACGGCGGGGTCGCCGGGTTCTTCGGCATGGCCGTCGATGTGACCGAGCGGCGCAAGATCGAGCAGGAACTCGACCGCTTCTTCGGCATCTCCGTGGAGCTGTTCGCCATCGCCGATCTCGATGGCAACATCCGTCGTGCCAACGAGGCCTGGCGGGAGGTCCTGGGCTACGACATGGACGAGATCCTGGACCGGCAGCTGTCCGACTTCGTGCATCCCGACGATGTCGACGAGTTCCGCGGCCTCCTGTCCGAACTGGCAGTCGAAAACGGCTCGCGGCAGATCCTTGTGCGCATGCGCCACCATGATGACGGCTGGCGCTGGATCGAGGCCCGCTGGAGCAGCGACGTCACAGCGCACCGGGTCTATGGCACCGGCCAGGACGTGACCGACAGCCGCAAGGCCGAAGAACAGCTACGGCAGGCGCAGAAGATGGAGGCCGTGGGCCAGCTCACCGGCGGCATCGCGCACGACTTCAACAACCTGCTGACGGTGATCCAGGGCAATGCCGACATGCTGCAGGACATGCTGCCGAAGGACTGCACCGAGGCGGAGCTGATCGATGGGATGGCGCGGGCGGCCGATCGCGGTGCCGAGTTGACGCGCAGGTTGCTTGCCTTCTCCCGGCAGCAACCGCTCAGTCCCAAGCCGACCGACGTGCATGAGCTGCTGGACAGCGTTTCCCGCCTGCTGCTGCGCACCCTCGCCGGCGAGATCGACGTGCACATCGGCGCCGACGACGACGTGGCTCGTGCCCTAGCCGATGCCGGTCAGCTGGAGAACGCCCTGCTCAACCTGTCGATCAATGCGCGTGACGCCATGCCCAACGGCGGCACGCTGACCTTGTCGGCCAGCAACACCCTGGTCGACGAAACCATGTTCGACGAGGGCGAACCGGTGGTGCCGGGACGCTATGTGGAGATTGCCGTGACCGACACCGGCACGGGCATGTCGAGCGACGTCATTGCGCGCGCCTTCGACCCGTTCTTCACCACCAAAGGCGTCGGCAAGGGCAGCGGACTTGGTCTCAGCATGGTCTACGGTTTCGCCCGGCAGTCCGACGGCTTCGTGCGCATCTACAGCGAACTGGGACACGGCACCACGATCAAGCTGTTCCTGCCGGTTGCGCCGCACGACGCCGATGGCGAAGAGGCCAGTGCCGATGGGCCGGAGGTGCAGACCGGCTCGGAGACTATTCTCCTCGTCGAAGACGATGTCGACGTCGCCCTGTTCACCGTGGCGGCGCTGAAACGCCTGGGCTACCACGTGCTGGAGGCCCAGGACGGACCCTGCGCGCTGCGCCTGATCGACGACGGCTGCGATTTCGACATGCTGCTGACGGACGTTGCCTTGCCGGGCGGCCTGAACGGCCGCCAGGTGGCCGAAGAGGTGCGTCGCCGCCGGCCCGACATGCGGGTTCTGTTCACCTCGGGCTATGCCCGCGATGCGCTGGGTCGTGATGGCCGCCTGGATGAAGGCCTGACATTTCTGCCCAAGCCGTTCACACTCTCCCTTCTGGCCGAGAAAGTGCGCGAAGTGCTGGACGCCGGCTGAACCCGGCTGACGGCCCGGCGCATGGCAGCGGCCTGCAGGGGAGGCCGCGATGCGAACGCGACCGTTCGGACGCACCGGACTCGAGGTATCGGAGATCGTCTTCGGCGGCGGCTACGTCGGCGGCATTCTGCTGCATGCCGACGACGACACCCGCCGCGCGGTCATTCGCCGCGCCGTGGCGGCCGGCATCAACTGGATCGATACCGCGGCCTCGTACGGAGACGGGCGCTCGGAGCAGGCGCTGGGTTGGTTGCTGGCGGAGCTTCCGGCCGAGCATCGCCCGCATGTCTCGACGAAGTTTTCCGTTACGCCGGGCAGTCAGGGTGAAGTCGCGGCACAGATCGAACGTTCATTGGAGCAGAGCCTGCGACGGTTGCGGCTGGAGCGCGTCACGCTCTATCAGCTGCACAACCGGATCGGCGGGGACGGTCTGCCGCTCGACATGGTGCTGCGCTCGGGCGGGGTCTGCGACGTACTCGATCGGCTCAAGGACCGGGGCGTGATTGGCGCTGCCGGCTTCACCGCGCTGGGCGACCCGGCCGCCTGTCTCGAGCTGGCGACCAGCGGCCGTATGCAGTCGGCGCAGGTTTACTACAATCTGCTCAACCCCGGTGCCGGCCACCCGGTGCCGGACGACTGGCCGACGACCGACTTTCGCCGGCTCATCGATGTCTGCGCCGAGGCCGGCGTGGCGGTGATGAACATCCGCACCTTCGCCGGCGGAGTTCTGGCCAGCCCGGAACGCCACGGCCGCGAAGTGCCAGTCACCCCGAATGCTGAGTTCGAGACCGAGCAGCGGCGCGCCGAGATGGTGCGGGCCAGCTTGGGGGAGGCGTACGGCAGCCCGGCCCAGACGGCCGTGCGTTTCGGCCTCGCCCATCCGGGCGTGTCCTGTGTCGTGATCGGCCTGGCGGAGCCGTCGCATCTGGAGGAGGCCCTGGCGGCGGCGGAGATGGGGCCGCTGCCCGACGCGGCCATTGCCACCGTGCGGGCCCTCTGGCAGGACCGTTTCGGCGAATAGCCGGCGCCGGCCTCAGGCCGGGCCGTTGGTCGAGGGCAGCGGGCGCCGCGACAACCAGAAGTCACGACCGCGATACCAGATGTCGCGGCTGCGCGGTTTGCCGGGGCAACCGCGATGCAGCGAGCGCACCGGCGGCGTCTTGCTACCCAGCCGGCGCAGGGCACGCTGCAGGTGTACTTCTGCCGCGTCGTCGCGGGCGCCGACGCAGGGAAAGAAGCCGCAGGAACCCAGGCTCCGGGCGTGGAAGCCATGCTCCCCACGAGTCACCTGCAGGACGAAGCCAGACCAGCTGCCCGTCGTCAGTGGCAGGACCATGCGGCCGCCGGGTGCCAGCCGGTCGAGCCACAACGGCGCCGGGTGGGTCGCGCCGACGCAGACCACGATGGCGTCGACGCCGCGGCCCGGGTCGACCTTGGTGCCGTCCCCGGCAACGACCGTGACTTGTGGCCAGGCAGCGAGATTGGCCGCCGCCTGCCGGGCCAGTTCCTGATCCGCCTCGACCGCCAGAACCGTGCCGTCGCGGCCGACGGTTTCAGCCAGGATGGCACTGTAGTAGCCCGTGCCGGCACCGATCTGCAGGACCCGCTCACCCGGGGCTAGCTGGAGGTGGTCCAGCCAGTAGGCCCAGGCGCTCGGCTGGCCGTTGTTGAGGTCGCGATCTTCGTCGATACGGACCAGGACGTCGTGGCAGAGCCAGCGCGGGTCGGCATCGGGGGTGCTGTAACTGACCAGTCCGGACCATGTCAGCAGCCGCCAAGGCCCCGGCGGGAAGAAGCGTTCGCGCGGGACCGTCGCGAAGGCGCCGGCGAGCGCCGGGCAGTTGCGGATCGGTGCGGTGACCCGCAGATCGTCGGCGAACCAGCGCCGGGCGGCGGCGAGATCCTTGTCCTTTGCTGCCATGTCGTGCTCCTAGATGGCGCCGGCCGCGCGCAGCGCGGCGATCTCCTGTGCAGAGTAGCCGATCTCGTTCAGCACCGCCTCGGTGTGCTGGCCCAGTGCCGGTGGCGGCCGGTCCGTGCCGGGCGAATCCGCGTTGCAGATGAAGCCGGCGCCGGGGATGGTGATGTCCTGTTCGACGCCGTTGGGTGCCGGCAGGTGCATCAGGACGCCGCGATGGGCGAGCTGTTCTTCGCTCAACGCCGCCGCCAAGCTGTTCACCGGCGAGGCTGGTACGCCTTCGGCGCGCAACCGCTCGACCCAGTTGGCAGTGCTGTCGCCGGCCAGGACGGTGGCGATCTCCGCGTGCACCGAGGCGGCGTGGTCGATGCGTCCCGCTTCGGTGCGGAAGCGGGGGTCCTCGGCCAGCTCCGGCCGGCCGAGGCCGCGGCACAGCCGCTGTGCCAGCCGGTCCGTGACCACGGCGATGGTGAGCCAGCCGTCGGCCGTGCGCCAGGTATTGGCGGTGCCCTGTTTGGTCGGCGAGGTGTTGCCGATCAGCGCCGGTTCCCAGCCGCCGATCAGCAGGTTGCTCACGACCGGGTTCATCATGGCGATCGCCGTGTCGTTCATCGCCACGTCGAGGAACTGACCCTCGCCGGTGACCTTGCGCCGATAGAGCGCGCTGGCGATGGCGAACGCCGCCGTCATGCCAGTCGCCAGATCGACCACCATGAAGCCGGCCCGCAGCGGGCCGGAGTCGCTGGTGCCGGTCAGCGACATCATCCCCGAAGCGGCCTGGATGGCGCCATCATATGCCGCCACGCCGGCTTTCGGGCCCTGTTGACCGTAGCCGGAAATGGCGCAATAGACGACGTCCGGGCGGATGTCCTTGACCGCGTCATAGCCGAAACCGAGGCGGTCGATCACACCGGCCTTGAAGTTCTGGATCACCACGTCGGCGTCCGCCAGCAGACGCCGCACCGCGGCCTGCGCTTCCGGGTGCTTAAGGTCCAGGGTGATGCTGCGTTTGCCCGGATTCACGCCGAGGAAATTTGGCGCCAACTTCTGTTCCGCCCAGACACCATCCGCCATCATACTGCGGGCCTGATCGCCGGCGCCGGGCTGCTCGATCTTGATCACGTCGGCGCCGAGCAGCGCCAGCTGCGCCGTCGCCACCGGACCTGCCAGAACCTGGCTGAAATCGATCACGCGCACGCCCTCGAAGGCTTTGGCCATGTTGCTGGACTCCCTTGCGATGCACCGCCAGTCTTAGAGCATGCGCCGGCGCGACCGCAACGGCGGCTGGGAGACGGGCGGTGACCGGTGCCTTTGACGATTGGCTGTCAGAACTGGGTCTCGGGCGGTACGCGACCGTGTTTGCCGAGCAGCGGGTCGACTTCGACGTTCTGGCGTCCTTGACCGATGCCGACCTGAAAGAGCTTGGCCTGCCGTTGGGTGACAGACGACGCCTGCTACAGGCCGTTGCGGTGGCCGGCCAGCCCGACACTGCACCGGCGGGGGCCATGCCGCAGCCGATCGCGGCGGCGGGGGAGCGGCGGCAGGTGACGATACTGTTTGCCGACATCTCCGGCTTCACGCGGTTCAGTTCGGCCCGCGATGCGGAAGAGACGCATGCGCTCCTGAACCGTTTCTTTGCCGCCGTCGATGCCGTCGTTCAGGGTTTCGGCGGCACCGTCGACAAGCATATCGGCGATGCCGTGATGGCCGTGTTCGGTGCGCCCGTTGCCCATAGCGACGACCCCGAGAGGGCGTTGCGGGCCGCGCTCGGCATTCATCAGGCAGTCGCCGTCCTCGAGCCGCCCCTGCAGGTGCACATCGGCGTGGCCTCGGGCCAGGTCGTCGCCAGCCGTACCGGCAGCGCCGCGCATGTGGAGTACACCGTGACCGGCGATACGGTGAACCTTGCGGCAAGGCTGACGGACCTGGCGGAAGCTGGCGAAACGCTGGCGTCGGCAACCGTCCGCGACAGCCTTGGCGAGCGCCTGAGCGCGGAGTCGCTTGGACAGCGTCTGCTTCAGGGTATTCCGGAACCGGTCGAGATTTGGCGAGTTAACGCGCTGGCCGACCGCGGTGCCGGGCGGCGTCGACGCCTGGTGGGGCGTCAACAGGAGTTGCAGCGGATTGCCCAGGCACTGGATGAATGTGTCGACGTGGGATCGGGCACGACCATTGTCCTGCGTGGCGAGGCGGGGATCGGCAAGACGCACCTGCTGGAAGCCGTACAGGCGCTGGCGGCGGATCGGGGTTATCGCTGCCACGCCGCGCTATCGCTGGATTTCGGTGTCGGTGTGGGCCAGGACGCGGCCCGTGCGATGGTCTGCAGCCTGCTGGATGTGCCGCTGCAGGCAGCGGCTGACGAGCGCCGCCAGGCCGTCGAGCAGGCACTACAGGCAGGTCTGCTGGTGCCCCACCAGCTTGTGCATGTCAATGCGCTGCTCGACCTGGAGCAGAGCGACGAGCAGCGCGCCAACTACGAGGCCATGGACAGGTCCAGCCGTGATCTGGGTGAACGTGAGGCGGTTGCCGCCTTGGTCGCGGGGTTGGCGACCACGGCGCCACGGCTGCTCACCGTGGAAGACATCCACTGGGCGGGCGGACATGAGCTGGCGCACCTGGCCGCGCTGGCGGCGACAACGACGGCCAGTCCCGCGGTGCTGGTGCTGACGACGCGGATCGAGGGTGATCCCCTGGACCATGCGTGGCACGGGTCGGCCGCCGGCGCCGAGCTCAGGTTGCTCGATCTGCAGCCACTGGCGACGACGGAGGCACGCGATCTGGCCAACGATTTCGGCGGACTGAGCGAACAGCTGGTCGAGGCCTGTATCGATCGCTCAGGCGGTAACCCGCTGTTTCTGGAACAGCTGCTTGCCACGGCCGGGGAGGCGTCGGGTCCGGAGGACGTCCCCGGTTCCGTGCAGAGCGTGGTCCAGTCCCGCGTTGACGCCCTGACACCGCGGGACCGTTCGGCCCTGCAGGTGGCCGCCGTGCTCGGCCAGCGGTTTGGCATGGACGTCCTGCGCCACGTCGCCGGCGATCCGCACTACAGCCCGGACGGCCTGCTGCGGCACGCCCTGATCCGCCCCAGCGGCGACGAGTTCCTGTTCGCACACGCCCTGATCCGCGATGCCGTGCATGCATCGCTGCTCAAGCAGCGCCGCCGCGACCTGCATCAAGCAGCGGCGGCCTGGTTCGCCGGACGCGACCCGGTGCTGCATGCCGGGCATCTGGAACTGGCCGGCGACAGCGGTGCGGCCGCAGCCTACGCATCGGCGGCCCAAACTCTGGCGGGCAACTATCAGTACGAACAGGCCTACGCCTTGGCCCAGCGTGGCCTGGCTCTGGATCCGGACACGCCGACCCGCTTCGGGCTGATCTGTCAGAGCGCCGGGGTGCTGCTCGAACTGGGGCGGCCGGAGGACTCCCTGGCGGCATACGGCGATGCGCTGGACTACGCCGTCGGTTCCGCAGAGGTCTGCCGCGCCAACCTTGGCCGGGCGCAGGCGATGCGGCTGCTGGACCGTTATGACGAAGGGCTGGCCGCGCTGCAGCGCGCGGAAGCCGCAGCGAACGAGGTGGCGGCGGGCCCGGAGCTTGCGCAGATTCACCATTTGCGGGGCAATTTCTGCTTCCCGCTCGGCCGCATCGACGACTGCCTGGCGAGCCACCGCCGCGCCGTCGAGCTGTCCAGAATGCATGACCTGCCGGAACTGGAAGCGGCGGCAACTGTCGGGCTCGTGGATGCCAACTACATGCGTGGCCGTGCCGTGACGGTTGGCCGGCAGTTGGATCGGAGTCTGGCGCTGGTGCGCAGTCAGGGCCTGCGTCGCGCCGAAGCGACCCAGCTTTACATGCGATCTTCGGTGCGCACGCAGATGCTGCAGCTGGATGGGGCAATACGCGACGCCGAGGCCTGTGTCGACATTGCCGGCGCCATTGCCGACCGCCGCAGCGAGCAGATGGGCCACCAGGTCTGGGGCTATGCCCTGGTCTATCGGGGCGACTACGCGGCGGCGTGTACGCAACTCCGCCGCTGCGCGGAGATCGGCGAGGAGATCGGGACAGGCAGGTTGATCGCACTGGCTTTGTGTCTGCTTGCGGAAGCCGAATACCGCAGCGGGGACCCCGCAGCCGGCCGTGCGACGGCCCGGCGTGCGGTGGCGCTGAGTCGTGAGTCCGCGGCAACGTTCTGCGTCCCAGTTGGCTTGGGTGCGCTGGCGCTGACGACAAAGGACGCGGAAGAGCAAAGCGCCGCGTTGCGCGAAGCGGAAGAGATCCTCGCGCCGGGCAACTGCGTCAGCCACAACTACTTCGACTTCTACCGGATGGCGATCGACGTCGCGCTGGCGAATGGCGACGACGCCGCGGCGCTGCACTACGCCGATGTATTGACCGCGTATACGGTGCACGAAGCCGTGCCGGTCGCCGACTATTTCTCGGCCTGGGCCCGCGCGTTGGCGGTTCGGCAGGCCGGCCCCGACGGTGAGACGACGTCCGCCTTGCAGACGCTGCGCGAGACGGCGCGGCGCCTGGGGATCGGCCTTGCCCTGCCGCGTCTGGATGCGGCGCTGACGGCATCGGACTGAAGCGGCGCCCCCTCGACACCATGGCGGCGTGCGCCTACATCGGGTGACATCGTCGACAGCGCCCGGGGCCAGTTGGGGCGTGACGGTCACCGAAACCAATGGCGGCGACAGCACGCAGCGAAGGAGCAGGTTCCGATGAGCAAACCCTATGACGTCTACTACTGGCCCACGCCCAACGGCTGGAAGATCACCATCCTGCTGGAGGAACTGGGCGCGCCCTACAACATCGTGCCGGTCAACATCGGCAAGGGCGAGCAGTTCGAGCCGTCGTTTCTGGCCATCGCCCCCAACAACCGCATGCCGGCACTGGTCGATCATGCGCCGGCGGACGGCAGTGGGCCGATCAGCATCTTCGAGTCGGGCGCGATCATGGAGTATCTGGCCGAGAAGCACGGCCAGTTCTGGCCGACGGACTTGCATGGCAAGTACGAAGTCAGCCAGTGGCTGTTCTGGCAGATGGCCAACCTGGGTCCGAACTGCGGCCAGACCCACCATTTCCGCAACTACATGGCCGGTGCCAGTGACTACGGCACCGAACGCTTCACCAATGAGGTGAACCGCCTCTACGGCGTCATGGACACGCGGCTGAAGGACCGGGAGTTCCTGGCCGGCCCCTATTCGATCGCCGACATGGCCTGCGTCGGCTGGATCAGGGGCTACGAGAACCAGGGCCAGGATCTCGATGACTTCCCGAACCTGAAGCGCTGGTTCGAGACCCTGCAGACCAGGCCAGCCGTGCAGCGCGGCCAGGAGGTCGGCAAGGAATGGCGTCGCAAGGGGCAGATGAGCGAAGAGGAGAAGAAGATCCTGTTCGGTCAGCGCGCCCGCCCGGCCTGAGGCGGAATCGCCGCGCGGCGGCGGTCAGTCGGCCTTTCCGGCGGCGGCCGCAGCCGTTGCGGCGGTGTCGCAATCCTGATCCAGCTTGGCGCCACGCAGGCGGGCTTCGCTCAGGTTGGTCTGGGTGACGTCGGCGCTGCGTAGGTCGGCGCCCTCCAGGTCCGCGCCGCGCAGGTCGACGTCGCGAAGGTTGGCATTGTACAGCACGGCGTCGCGCAGGCGGGCGTCGCACAGGCTGGCGTGCCACCAGCGACTGGGGTCGTTGACGGCCTGTACCGGACCGAAGTTGCAGTGGCTGAGATCGGCGCCGTCCAGCATGGCCCGGTCGAGCCGCGAGCCGTGCAGGTCGGCCTGCACCAGCTTTGCCTTGCGCAGGTCGGCGCCGATCAGTGTGGCCATGGCCAGTTGGCAACCGCTGAGGTCGGCACCCGAGAGCAGGCTGCCGTTGAGGTTGGCGGCGCTGAGCTCGCGGCCGGACAGATCCTGGTCGCGCAGGTCGGTGTTCTCCAGTTGCGCGCAGGTGCCGTCGCGGCCACCGGTGTCGACCCATAGCCTGTGCCTGTCGAGCACCACAGGCAAATCGGGCACCGGCGCGGGCGCCTGTTGCTCCAGGGTGGCGCCGGCAAACTCGGGCAGCCGCAGCAGGTCGGGATCGATGATCGCATGGTCGAGCGTCGCCCCGGTGAAATCGGCACCGTCGAAACTCACGCCGGTCAGGTCTGCGCCCGTGAGGTCGGCGCCGCTGAGCTGCGCCCGGATCAGGGTGGCGCCCTCCATGTTGGCGTTCTTCAGGATGCAGCCGCGCATGTCGGACGAGGTGAAGTTGACCCGGCGCAGGGTGGCGTCCGTGAAGTCGGTCTTGACCACCGCGGTGCTTGAGACCTGGGCCCCGCTCAGGTCGGCGCCGCGGGCCCGTGCCGCCGTAAGGTCGGCGCGCATGTGGAGATAGCGCAGCTCGTTGGTGCCGCCATCGGCGCCCTGGACCAACGCGCCGTCGCGCAGGTCGGCCTCGACTAGGACGGCATCGCTGAGTTCGGCGCCGCGCATGCACGCACCCCGCAGGTCGGCGCGGCTTAGGTCGGCGCGCATGAGGTTGGCCAGGCTGAAGTCCGTGCCGAACAGGCAGGCACTCTCCAGCACCGTCTCGACCAGCGTGGCGCGACGCAGGTTGGCGCCGGTGAAGTCGGCCTCGGACAGCCTGCGGCGTGAGAGGTCGACGTCGGCGAGGTCGTGGAATTTCAGGGCCAGGCGCCGGCCATTGCTACGCCCGTCGAGCAGGGCCCGATGAGCAGTCAGCGCATGCAGCAGGTCAGAATGGCTGATACGCTTCAGTTGAGCGCCGTCGAAATGCCCCGCGGCCTTTCTGGCTGGCATGAACGCTGTCCGGGCAACACATCAATAACGTCCAGGGTGCACCGGAGTGACGAAGAAACGGTAAACCGGCCGCCTCGATGCGCGTAGCGATGGTGTGACGTCTGCGAACTACAATCATTGAACGCCGGGGCTGCGTCAGGTTTGGCGGCGTTTTGGCGGATTTCAGGGGAGGAGGCCCATGGCTGAACTGGTCTTGCGAACGGACGCGGAGGGCGTCGCCACATTGCTGCTGAACCGGCCGGCGGCGCTGAACGCGCTCAGCCCCGCCTTGTTCGTCGAGCTGCGGGCACATGTCGATGCCATTGCGGCGGCCCGCGATAGCGTAGGCTGCGTCGTACTCCGCGGGGCCGGTCGTTCGTTTTGCGCCGGCAACGACCTGAAGGCGATCCAGGCCGGTGAGCGGGCCCCAAGTCCGACCTTCCAGGCCGAGACCGTGAGTGCGCTGGCCGGGCTGCCGCAACCCGTCATCGCGGGTGTGCAGGGCCATTGCTACACCGGCGGCCTGGAACTGGCGCTGGCGTGCGATCTGCTCGTCGCTGCCGACAGCGCCAAGTTCGCCGATACTCACGGCAAGTGGGCGATGACGCCGTTGTGGGGGATGAGCCAGCGCCTGCCGCGGCGTGTCGGCCCATTGCTGGCCAAAGAGATCATGTTCACCGGTCGGGTAGTCGACGGTGCCGAAGCGGCGCGGATCGGCTTGGCCAACCGCTGCGTGCCGGAGGCATCCCTGGCCGAAGCGACGACCGAGCTGGCGGCGGCGATCGTGGCGAACTCCTGGCATACGCTGTGCGCCGACAAGATGCTCGTCGACGGCGGGCAGGATCTCGGTTTGACGGAGGCCCTGCGCTACGAGCAGGAGCACAGTCCCGGCCGGGGGCCGGACTCTGCCGCACGCGTCGAAAGGTTCGGTTGAGCGGGTGCCGTGCCGGAAGCGCGGACGACCCTATTCCAGCACGGTTTCGTCGGCGTGCCGGGCGCCGCTGAGGTCGACGTCGTCGAGGTTGGCGCCCAGGAGATTGGCGCCGCGCAGGATGGCGTAGGTCAGCTTGGCGCCGCGCAGGTCGGCGCCGGAAAGGTTGGCGTCCTCCAAGTCGGCACCCTGCAGATCGGCTTCCCGCAGCACCGCCTGGCTGAGGTCGGCGCCACGCAACCGGGCCCAGCGCAAGTTGACCGGCCAGCTGCGCTTCACCCGCAGATCACTGGACAAGGGTTCGAGGATGGCGCCCTTCATGTGCGCGCCGTTGAGGGTTGCGCGTTCCAGGTTGACGCCGCGCAGGTCGGCCTGCTCCAGCGAGGCGTTGCGCAGATCGGCGCCGCTGAGATTGGCCATGGCCAGTCCGGCGTTGCTCAGGTCGCAGTCGGTGGCGATGCAGAAGCGCATCTCTGCCGCCGCCAGGTTGGCCTTGCTCAGGCCGAAATGGCTCAGGTCGACCGAGCGCAGGTCGGCCCGCGCCCCGTCGCTGCCGTCGCTGTCGACCCAGCGGGCATGCGCGCGCAGGATCTCGTTGATGGTCTCCGTCGGCGGGGTGTTACGCCGCGGCAGGTCTGCCACCTGCAGCTCCGGCAGCTTCAGCGCCTCTTCGTCGATGATGGCGCCTTCCAGCTTGACGTTGGTCAGGTCGGCGCCCTCGAAGCCGACATCGGAAAGATCGGCACCGGTCATGTCGGCGCCGATGAGGCGGGCCTGCATCAGTTGGGCGCCCTGGAGCTGTGCCCCGGCGAACATGGAGTTGCGCAGATCGGCGCCCTTGAGGTCGGCGTTGCGCAGGATCGCATCCGAGAAGTCGGTCTTCACGGCGACGTTGCCGGCGATCTTCGCCGAACTGAAGTCGGCCCGACGGGCCACGGCCGCGGTCAGTTCCCCGTCGAGGGTCGATTGGTGCTCGACGGAGCGGAACCCGCTGTCGGCATCGTGCATCGCCAGGATGCCCTCGCGCAGGTCCGCTTCGACGAACAGCGCGTCGGTCAGTTCGGCCCCGCGCATGCGTGCGCCCCGCAGGTCTGCCCGCGACAGGTTGGCAGCGCGCAGGTTGGCGATCGACAGGTCGGTGCAGAACAGGTCGGCGTTGCGCAGATCGGCTTCTTCCAGCACCGCCCGCTGCAGCCTGGAGCCCATGAAGTCCGCTTCCTGCAGCATGGCCCGGGCCAGGTTGACGTCTGACAGGTCATGGAAGCGCAGCACCAGACGACGGCCGCCATTGCGGCCGGTCGCGAATGCCTTGTGCGCTTCCACGAGCTTGCGGAGCTCGTTGGGACCGATGCCCTTGAGATCTTCCGGGCGAGGTCGGTTGGGATCAGATGTCATGTCCGGGGCGGGCTCATAATTGGCGGTCATGGGACCACGTCCGTAGTTAACAAAACGCAAAGTGCGCATGTATTTGGGGCGGAATTCCCCCGCTGATCCGGGTGCCTCGAGCCGTTGTGCGGGGTTAGGGCCCGGTGTAGCGTCGCCACGCCTGGCGGCCTGCCGCCATGGGCTGGTCAGGATAAGGAGGATGAGATGGCAGCAGATGACGACTGGGCACCGCGCAGCCGGGCGGCCCAGGGATTGGGCTGGATCGACGCCGAAACCCGGGCCGTGACCCTGCCGATCCATCCGTCTTCGACCTTCATCCGGGACCCGGACAACGAGTACCGCGCCGGCTATGGCTATGGCCGGGACGAGAACCCGACCTATGGCCAGGCCGAAGCCATGCTCGCCAGCCTGGAAGGCGGCGAGGCGGCGCTGCTGTTCGCCTCTGGCATGGCTAGCGCCGCGGCCCTTTTCCTGTCCCTGCAGCCGGGCGACCACGTGGTTGCGCCGGAAGTGATGTACTGGGGCCTGCGCAAATGGCTGACCACGACGGCGGCGCGATGGGGGCTGGAGTTGACGCTGGTGCCGACCGGCGACCTCGACGCTCTGGCGGCTGCGATACGGCCCGGCAAGACCCGTCTGGTGTGGATCGAAACGCCCGCCAACCCCCTCTGGCAGGTTACCGACATCGCCGGCGCGGCCGAGATCGCCCATGCCGCCGGCGCCATCCTCGCCGTCGACAACACGGTGGCGACGCCGGTGCTGACCCGGCCGCTGGAGCTCGGCGCCGATGTGGTGATGCACTCGGCGACCAAGTATCTCAACGGCCACAGCGACATCATCGGCGGTGCGCTGGTGACGGCGCGACGCGACGCGCTGTGGGAGCGGATCGGCGAGCAACGCCACGACGGGGGTGCCATCATCGGCCCGTTCGAAGCCTGGCTGCTGACCCGTGGCATGCGGACACTGTTTCTGCGGGTCGAAGCGGCCTGCAACGCCGCCAGCCGTCTCGCAGAGCGGCTGCAGGCACATCCAGGCGTCGCTTCGGTGCTGTATCCCGGCCTGTCCTCGCATCCTGGCCACAATGTGGCCGGGCGGCAGATGCAGGGCGGTTTCGGCGGCATGCTGTCGATCCGGATCGCCGCTGGCGAGCAGGCCGCGATCGCCGTCGCGGCAGGCGTGCGGCTATGGAAGCGCGCCACCTCGCTGGGCGGTGTCGAGAGCCTGATCGAGCACCGTGCCAGCGTCGAGGGGGCCGGCTCGCCCGTCCCGGGTGACCTGCTGCGGTTGTCGTGCGGGATCGAAGATCCGGCCGATCTCATCAGCGATCTGGTGCAGGCGCTCGACGCCGTTTAGTGTCCCGCCGGCGGGGCAACTGATCTGACCAGACGGGACCATGCAATGATCGAACTGTATACCTGGACGACGCCGAACGGCCGCAAGGCGTCCGTGGCGCTGGAAGAGTTGGAACTGCCCTACACCGTACACCCGGTTCACATCGGGCGGGGCGAGCAGTTCGAGCCCGCCTTCCTGAAGATCTCGCCCAACAATCGCATCCCGGCGATCATCGACACGGCGCCGGCCGACGGCGGCGCGCCGCTCTCTGTGTTCGAAACGGCGGCGATCATGATCTATCTGGCGGAGAAGAGCGGCAGTGCGCTGTATCCGACCGAGCCGCGGCGCCGGGCCGATGTGCTGCAGTGGCTGGAATGGCAGATGGGTGGCCCCGGTCCGATGTTCGGCCAGGCCAACTGGTTCTTCAGCAACCAACCGGACAACGAGCGGGCGCTGGCGCGCTATGTCGACGAGTCGATCCGCCTGCTCGGTGTGCTCGACCGCAACCTGGCGGACAGGGAGTTCATGGCGGGTGACTACTCCCTTGCGGACATTGCCACCTATCCCTGGTGCGCGGGCCGGATCCAGACCTGGCTGCCCGAACTGAAGCCCGGCGTGCTGGAGGGCTTCGAACACGTGCAGCGCTGGATGGCCGTCTGCGCGGCGCGACCGGCGGTGCAGCGCGGCATGGCAGTGCCGGAAGTCTGAGCGGCGGATGCGGCAACACAATCGGAGGACCCGATGATCGAACTCTATACCTGGAAGACGTCGAACGGCCGCAAGGCCTCGGTGATGCTCGAGGAATGCGGCCTCGACTACAACGTCCACCCGATCAACATCGGCCAGGGCGACCAGTTCACGGACGACTACATCGCCATCAACCCCAACAGCAAGATCCCGGCGATCGTCGATCCGGACGGCCCGCGGGGCGAGCCCTACACGGTGATCGAGTCGGGCGCGATCCTGATGTACCTGGCGGAAAAGACCGGGAAGTTCATGCCGCAGGAGATGGCGGCCCGCTACGACGTGATCCAGTGGCTGATGTTCCAGATGGGCGGCATCGGGCCGATCTTCGGGCAGGTGCACCATTTCAAGCGCGCGGCCAAAGAGCAGGTCCCCTACGCCATCGACCGCTACATGACAGAGTGCCTCCGCCTCTATGGTGTCCTCGACCGGCGCCTCGACGGTCGCCCCTATCTTGCCGGGGCCGAGTTGTCGATCGCGGACTTCGCCACGCTGCCCTGGGTGTTCCGCCACGACTGGCAGGAGGTCGACCTGGGGCGCTTTGCCAACGTCAAGCGCTGGTACGACGAACTGATGGCGCGCCCTGCGGTGCAGCGGGGCATGGACGTCCCGGCAGGCTGAACCGGCAATGCCATCGCCGTTGGACAGCGCCTCGGTGCAGCGGGTGCAGGCGGCGCTGCAAGCGGCGGGCTCGTCAGCCCGAGTCATCGCCCTGTCCGACACGGCGCGCAGCGCACAGGATGCCGCCGACAGCATCGGCTGTCCGTTGGGCGCGATCGTCAAGTCACTGGTGTTCGCCGTTGACGGCCAGCCGGTGATGGCCCTGGTCGCCGGCGACCGGCAGTGTGACACCGGGGCGCTACCCGCGGTTCTCGGTCTCGCCGGCCGCTGCAGGCGCGCCGATGCCGAGCAGGTGCGTGCGGCCACCGGCTTTGCCATCGGCGGGGTCGCCCCTGTCGCCCACCCGGCGTCACTGCCGGTGGCGATTGACGCCAGCCTGGGCCGCTTCGACGTCATCTATGCGGCGGCCGGTCACCCGCATTGCGTCTTCGCAACCGACCTCGCGGAGTTGCAGCGGCTGACCGCGGCAAGCGCCAGCGAGGCGGTCGCGCGGTAAGCGCGGGCGGGTGGTCGTTGCCGGATCGTGCTTAAGCAATGGTTGCGCCGCGGGCGAATTTTCCACCCGGAAAGTGCCGCCGCTATACCCGTCGTTAACCAGTTAAGGTTGAACCTTTCCCCCATCATCCGATGCACCGGTTCAGGCAAGACGGAGCAGGGGAGGGGACGATGGGACAGAGCAACACGACACGTATCAAGTCCTGGTTGACCCAGGCAGAGTCCGGTCGCGTAGAGGCGCAATATCAGTTGGGGCTGATCCTCTCCACCGGCAAGGGCGGCACCCCGGTCGACTACGTCACGGCGCACAAGTGGCTCAATCTGGCCGCCATGCGCGGCAGCGCCGACGCCAAGCGGCTGCGGGTCGAACTGGCCCACGACATGAGCCAGGAAGAGATCGCAGAGGCCCAGAGGCTGGCTCGCGAATGGATCTGCGCCCAGGACGTCGGCGCCGCCATGCAGGCCTCTGCATGACCACAGCGCTGCCGGTGGCCGGCCCGTCGACGCGGGCCTGAGGTTCATCACACGACGATTGGCGCGGCGACCGCGGCCGTTCCCGTGACAACTGAAGCGAGCGTGGCTGGCACGTGCTGCCGGCGCGGGCTTGAGGCTGTGGCAACCAGCCCACCTTCGCCAAGGCTACGGTGGGCAGCTTCGCACTAACGAGCGAAGGATGGCGGAGGGAGTGGGATTCGAACCCACGCAACCCGTTAGGGTTGACGGATTAGCAGTCCGCTGCCTTCGACCACTCGGCCATCCCTCCGTTACCGCAGGTTCTAACGATGCCGTCGTGTGGCTGTCAATGGCGGTGCTTGTCGTTAACGTTCTAGTAATGGCGCCATCATTGCGCCTGATTCGCAGTAAAAAAGTTGGCTAAAATCAAAGCGCTAGGAATTGCGTAAAGGCAGGGTAAGCAATTTCAACAAGGCGTGACAGGGCCTTGATTACATTGGTCATAATTCATACTTCATTAACAGCCCAGTGCGATACTGCGTAATGGTCACAAAGACTTTGTGACCACTATTGAAGGAGAAAGCCATGGTTCGCACAAGTCTGGCCCTAGTTGCCCTGACTGCCGCGCTGACGTTTGGCGGCATCCAGGCGGCTTCTGCCCAGGCCCTGTGCGGTGACCGGACAAATTTCCTCAAGCATCTTGGTAAGAGCTATAAGGAATCTCCCACCGCTATGGGCCTGACCAGCAATGGTAAGGTGATCGAAGTCCTGACCAGCGATAAGGGGTCCTGGACGATCATCGTCACCAACCCGGAAGGCAAATCCTGTGTGGTCGCCGCCGGGGAGGCCTGGGAGAGCATTGAACGCCTGGCCATGAAGCCGGCGGCTTAATCCGCAGTCAGTCAGACAGTAAACTGTCGCAACAGCGCCGGAGCGGGCAAACCGCTCCGGCGCTCTTCGTTTGCGGCGGTATTCGGCGGGGTCCTGGCGGGCGCCGCCGGCACGGTCAGGACTGGGACCAGCGGTGCTGCGCCATCAGCACGGCGAATGGCGTCCCGGCGGCGCGCTCGTCGGCACTGTGCCGCTCGGTCGTGGCGAAAACGGGCTTGAAGCCCCGTGGGGAGGCGAACATCGTCGACAGGATCTGCCACATAGCGGCGCTCCATTGGGTAAGAGATTGCGAACAGTGATCGCCGGCGCGATCGATCCAAGCGTCGATTGCCCCGGCACCTCGGATATGGCGCAGCCGGGACGGCCGTACAAGGACGCTGTTCGCAAGCCAGCCATGCAGCGCCCGCATGCGGTCCCGCGGCGGAGGCTCAGCGTTCGCCGCCCGCCAGCGCGCCACGAAGCAGGTGCCGGTAGACGCGTTCTGTCAGACCGGACGCTGCGGCCAGGCCCATGCGCTCCAGGCAGGCCCGGGCATGGGCGTCCGGCGGGCCGGCGCGCAGGCCTCGCAGGACCAGCTTGAACAGTTGCCAACGCGATATGGAGGCGTCGCGGACGCGTCCCAGGGCGGGCATCAGGCGTTGCTCGACTGCCGAGAAATCGGTGCCAAAAGGGAAGGCCGGCAACAGTCCGCCGGCACGGCCGTCTGCCAAGGCGCGCCGGATGCGTTCCGGGGTGTTGTCTCGCCAGGCCGCCGGGATCTCATAGTCGGTCGGCAGCTTGCCGGCAGCCTTCGCCTGCGCCAGCAACTGTGACTGAAAGCGGGAGTCCGCGATCGCCAGGATTGCGGCAATGACCTCTGCGTCGCAGCGTCCGCGCAGGTCGGCGGTACCATACTCGGTGACGACGATGTCGCGCAGGTGGCGCGGAATGGTCTCGTGGGCGGCCGACCAGACGATGTTGGAGACGGTGCGGCCTCGCGCCCGCCGGGTGGCGTCGAGGACGAGGACCGATCGTGCGTCGGGCAGGGCGAAGGCCTGGGCGACGAAGTTGTACTGGCCGCCCACGCCACTGACCACGCGCCCGTCTGGCAGCGTGTCGGAAACGGCGGCGCCGAGCAGCGTGACCTGCATCGTCTTGTTGATGAAGCGCGCGCGCGTGCGCGCCCTGCGCTTGCCCGCCTCGTCGCCATAGAGCTCGTTGACGTAGGAGACGGCGCACATGTGGATGCGCGCGCGGTCCGCCAGCGGCATCTCCCGCAGCGTCCGATAGAAGTTGTGACAGCCGAGGAAAAAGGCGGCGTGCAGCACAGCGCCCGCGGCCTCGCGTTTCAGAATGCCGGCCTGCATCAGGTGCAGGAAGCCGTCCACCAGCATCTCGCTGGAGCCGTGCAGCCCGGTGGCGAACGGTGCCAGGTGGTCGTCCGGCGGCGCCGCGTCCGGGCGCGGCAGGCCGGCCAGCAGCTCACGGAAGTCCGCGTTCTGCTGCTGGCGCAGGATCAGCGCTCGGGCGACCGCGTCGCCGATCGAGCCGATGCCGATCTGCAGCGTCCCGCCGTCGGGAATCAGCCGGGCGACATGCAGGCCGATGGCATAGTCGCTCGGGCTGACCGGCGTCTTGGGTGGTGCGAACAGCGGGAACTGTACGGCCGCGCCGTCGAGCATATGGGCGAACGCCATTGCCGGCAGATCGGCCTCGCCGGGCATGAAAGGCATCTCGTCGTTGACCTGGCCGACGAGCAGGAAGTCGGCATCGCCCGCCTGCCGAGCTGCCAGCAGGTCCAGGGTGATGTCGGGGTTGCTGGAGAGGCTGTAGCGCGTCGTCCCGTCTTCGTCCCGCCGGCGCGCCACCAATTGGGCAACCACGTTGACGCCGCGGTCGAGCACGTAGCGCACGGCGTGGGTGTAGTTGGCGGCGATGTAGCTCTGCTGCGCCGCCGGCACGCCGAGCCAACGGCCGGCCGGGAAGTAGAACTCGTTGACCGTGACGTTGGCGGGCAGCGCGCCCCGGCGCAGCGCCTCGGCGTAGGCCAGCGGCACATAGCCGGCGAACAGGCGTTCCGTGACGGGCTCGAGGAAGCGTCGGGCCAGCAGGCCGGCGGCGCGCGGCACCTCCGGCGTGAGGGCGGTGAAAACGGTCAGCGAGAGTGACGGGTCCTTCACCGCCCGCGCGAACAGGGCATTGACGACATGGTTGGCCTTGCCGATACCCAGAGGCAGCCCCAGAACGATGTTAGCGCCCACCTCGGCAACGATGGCGTCGACGAGTGCGTCGGGATCGCTGTGCTGCCGCGGTTCACCCGTCATCTTGCGGGGTCCGTGGCCGGCCACCCTATTCCGCGGCGGTTGCCGCCGTTCGACCCATCCACTTCTGGAACACCGGTGCCTGCGGCGGGTCGAGGCTGGTGTCGGCCTTGCACCGGGCTTTCAGCTCCTCCACCGTGCCGCCGAAATCGAACAGCTGAATCTCGCCGCGGGCCGAGCTCATGCGGCGGCGCAGCTCCTCGGTCGCCCGGGCATCGACCCCGCCGTCACGGCCCAGCACCACGCCATAGCGCTCTGCCCCGGCCGTGGTCACCAGGCCGCGGGCCACGTCCAGCGCCACCTGTTCCGGGTCGCGTTGCAGCGGGTCGCCCCAGCCGCCGCCGCCCCAGGTGTTGAAGTAGAGGGTATCGCCCGGACCCACCTTGATGCGGTCGCACTTGGACGGCATCAGTTCCTCGCTGCCGTCGGCGCGGACCATCAGCTTGTTGCTGCGGGCGCCTGGCTTTCCACCGTTGACGCCCCAGGGATGGGTCAGCCAGCGGTCATCGTAGATCGAGATCTCGCCCGGCTCCAGGAACTGGTAGCCCATGGACAGACCGTTGCCGCCCCGGTGCAGGCCGGCGCCGCCGGAATCGGCGATGGTCTCGTACTTCACGATCCGCAGCGGGAAATAGGCCTCCAGGAACTCGTTCGGCACGTTGGTGAAGGCCGGCCATAGCGAGTGGCCGTCGGGGCCGTCGCCGGCGGGACGGCCCGGGATGCCGCCGAAGCCGATCTGGTACAACTGGTACCACTCGCCGTGGCGGTCATAGCCCGAGTACATGAAGTGCGGGCTGTCGGAGAACCCGGCGGCGCACAGCGCGTCGGGCGAGCCCTGGCCCAACAGGCCGCTCATGATGTCGAAGATCCGACCCAGCAGATGGGTGCGGCAGGACAGCGCCGCCGGGCGGATCGGTTTGAGAATGGTGCCGCGCGGGATCCGCACCTCGACCAGGTCGTAGAAGCCGTCGTTGAACAGGATCTGCGGGTCGAACATGTTGATGAAGAAGGCGCCCAGGAACATCTTGAACATCTCTTCGTTCAACAGGAAGTTCACCGAGCTGATCGACTGCGGGTCGGTGCCTTCGAAATCGAAGATCGCCGTATCGCCTTCGCGCCACAGCGTGCAGGCGATCTTGTAGGGCCCCATGCCGACGCCGTCGTCGTCGATGTAGTCCTCGAAGTACTGCTTCTCCTCGGGCACCACCATCTGCAGGATCGCGCCCATGGCGCGCTTGTTGCGCTCGAGCATCTCGTCCATGGCGGCGATGAAGGTGTCGACGCCGAAGCGCTCGCACATCTCGTTGACCCGGCGCTCGGCCAGCCTCAGGGCGGCGATGATGGCGTTGAAGTCCGAGCGGTTCCAGTCCGGCAGACGGCAGTTGCGCAGAATCAGCTCGAGGATTTCCGTGTTGAGCTCGCCCTTGCGGTAGATCTTCGTCGGCGGGACCTGAATGCCCTCTTCGAACAGCTGGGCGGCGTCGGTCGGCAGGCTGCCCGGCACCTTGCCGCCGATATCGGTCATGTGCCCGAACATCGCGGCCCAGGCGACCATGCGGCCGTCGATGTAGATCGGCATCATCGTCAGCCAGTCGTTCAGATGGCTGATCGCGCCGTTGCAGGAATACGGGTCGTTGGTCAGGAAGACGTCGCCTTCCTCGATGTCGCCGTCATAGCCCTGCTGGAAGCCGTGGAAGAACGAGCCGAACTGGCCGACCACCATCTTGCCGTCGTTGTTGGCGATCATCGGGAAGGCGTCGTGCTGCTCACGGATGCCGGGCGACATGGCGGTGCGGAACAGCACCGCGTCCATCTCCGTGCGGGCGTTGCGCAGGGCGTTCTCGATGATGTCGAGTGTGATCGGGTCGAGGTCGACCTTGGCGAACGGGGTGGTGTTGGTCTGGATGACGCGTGCGGGCATGGTGTTTCCTTCCCGTATCAGCCGGCTGGCCGGATCAGAATATTGCCGACGGCGTCCACCTCGCCGACATGCGCGGGCAGGATCAGCGTGGTGGAGTCCATTTCCGTGACGATGGCCGGGCCGACAACACGGTCGCCGGCGCGCAGTTTGGCCCGGTCGTAGAGCTTGGCCGGATGGTCGCGACCGTCGACATAGACGCTGACGTCGGCGTAAACCGCGGCGGACGGATCGCCGCTGCCGCTGGCCACCTGTTCGGCCTGGGCCAGGCTTTCGCGGCCCTGCACCAGGGCGCGCAGGTTGTAGAGCTCGTGCGGCGTGTCGAGCATGAAGGTGAACAACTGCTCGTGCAGGCCGTCGAACTTGCGTCCGGCCTCGGCCAGACCGCCGCGGTCGAACTCCTCCGGCGTCATGTCGACGGTCAGCCGCATGCCCTGGCCGGCATAACGCAGGTCGACCTGGTAGAGCGTCGACTGTTCCTCGCGCGGCACACCTTCGGCACTCAGCGTCGCACCGGCGCCCGCCGCGAGCTCCTGCAGGATCTCCAGTACTTCCGCGTCGCTGGTCTCTGAGAAGCGGCGGACGAACGTGCGCGAGGCCTCGTCGCGCACCCGCGTGGTGGCATCGCCCTGGGCGCACAATACGCCCGGACCGGGCGGGATGATCACCGGCCAGGAGCCCATCAGCCTGCCCAGGGCGTTGGCATGCAGCGGTCCGGCCCCGCCGAAACCTATCAGGGCAAAGTCCCGCGGGTCGTATCCCTGTTCCACGGAGACCAGGCGCAGGGCGCCGAACATGTTCTCGTTGACGATGTTGATGATGCCTTCCGCCGCCTGCTTCAGTTCCAGGCCCATGGCGTCGGCGACCTTGGCGACGGCCTTCTCGGCCTGGGCGACGTCGAGCTGCATGTCGCCGCCCAGCCGCGCCGTCGCCGGCAGATAGCCGAGCACGACGTTGGCGTCGGTCACCGTCGGCTCTTCGCCACCCTTGCCGTAGGCCGCCGGCCCGGGTTCGGCACCGGCGCTCTGCGGGCCGACGCGCAGCGCCTTGGTCAGCTCCGGCACATAGGCGATGGAGCCGCCGCCGGCGCCCACCGTGCGCACGTCGCCGGAGGGGGCCCGCACGGTGACGTCGCCGACCCGGGTCTCGCGCCGGGTCTGGGCGATGCCGTCCTGGATCAGCGCCACGTCGGTCGAGGTGCCGCCCATGTCAAACGTCAGGAGGTCCTGGAAGCCGGCCTGCTTGGCGATCCAGATGGCACCGGAGACGCCGCCGGCCGGGCCGCTCATCAGCAGGTTCACCGGTGCCGCCTTGGCCACGTCCGCCGATGCCAGGCCGCCATCCGAGCGCAGGATGTGCAGCTGCACGCCGTGCATGCGGCTGTCGAGCTCGCGCTGCAGGTTCTCCATGTACTTGGACACCACCGGCCGGATATAGGAGTTCACCACCGTCGTCTCGGTGCGCTCGTACTCGTACATCTCCGGAATCACTTCCGACGATATCGATACCGGCACGCCGGGCAGGATCTCTTCCGCGATCTGGCGTACGCGCACTTCGTGCTCGCCGTTGGCATAGGCGTTCATCAGCGACACGGTCAGGGCCTCGATGCCGGCCGCCCGCAGCCTGGCCAGGTCCTGGCGCAATTTGGCTTCGTCCAGCGGCTCGACGATCTCGCCCCGGGCTCCCATGCGTTCGTCCGCCTCGATGGTGAGCTCGAGCGGCGCCAGCGGCTCGCTCTTGTTGAAGATGACCCAGCCGCCCAGGCCGCCGGGTACGTAGGACCGCGCGATCTGCAGGGTCTGCTTGTAGCCCTTGGTGGTGATCAGGCCGACGCGGGCGCCCGAACCGGTCAGCACCGTGTTGGTCGCCACCGTGGTGCCGTGCATCACGTGGCTGATCTGGGCCGGATCGAGGCCGGCTTCGGCGCAGATCTTCTCGATCCCGTTCAGCACCCCGATCGAGGAATCCTGCGGCGTCGACGGCACCTTGGCGGTGTAGGGGTGGCCCGAACGCTCGTCGATCAGCAAAAGGTCCGTGAAGGTGCCACCGACGTCGACGCCCAGACGGTAGCCGTCGCCGGCCGGCCGGCGCGGTTGTGGCGTCGGCTGGGCCGCCGGCGGCGGGCTCGGCCGGGCCGCTGGTAGTGGCGTCGTCCGGGCCTCCGGCGCCGGTGTGCGCCGGGCCGTCGGCGTGACCGAGGGTGGCGCAGGCGGCGCCGGGGTCGTGACCGGCGTGGGCGCGACCGACGGCGGTGCGATCTCGGGGCCAGGGGCGATGTCCGGCGGCGGTGAGACGTGCGGCGCTGCCGGGGCCCGCGCCTGCGGCGCCGTGGCGGCGGCCGGTTCTGCCGGGGGCTCGGGCGGTGCCCGGCGTGCGCTGGTGCGCCGGCTTGCCGTGCCGCTGCCACGTAGCTGGCCTTCCAACTGGTCGAACGCGTTCTTCAGGTCCGAGAGCTGGGAGTCATACCAGTCGCGGGAGTTGTCCCCGTCTTTCGCCATCGGCTTTCGTCTCCATTAATCCGCCAGCACGCGCGGGCGCTTCTCATCGTCGCCGGCCCACTTTATTCTGATGCCATGGTGGCCGTACAGCATCGCATCGCCGAACCGCCGCGGGATCTGTGGACGATCATCACCGTCAACCTGCCGCCGGTGGTGCCGTTCGACCGGCGCCGTGGTCGTGAGCGCGGCCTGCTGATCCGAACGCTCGATGCCTGGCTGCGCCATCACCATCACGCCGTGGCCATGCCCGATGCCGAGGCGGCGGCGCGTGGCGATACCGTCTGCGTCGGCTTTCGGCTGGAGCAGGCGGAGGCGGCGCTGGCCTACCGGGTGCTGTGCGGCTCGTTGGGCCTGACGCCGACACTGAAGCAGTTCCGTGTTGCGCCGAACCGCTGTCCGCGCACCCTGCCGCCCGCCTAGATGTTCCGGAGTTTCCCATGAGCCAGGGGCGGCGCGACATCGCCGGCGATGCGGAGCGCGCTTTCGCGGTGCTGCGCAAGGGCGGCATCGCCATCCTGCCCATGGACGTGGGCTATTCCCTGATCGGTGGTTCCGAAGCAGCGCTCAGCACCATCTTCGAGACCAAGCGGCACGCCAGCAGCAAACTCAACGCCATGCTGGGCGACGACGCCATGCACCGTGAACTGCACGTGCTCGACCAGCGGGGCCGTGACATCGTGCAGGCGATCACCGTGGATGCCGACCTGCCGCTCGGCGTCATCGCGCCCTGCCGGCTGGACCATCCGCTGCTGGCAGCGATGTCCCCGGCGGCGCTGGCCGCCAGCACCCAGTCCGGCACGCTGGCGATGCTGATGAACGCCGGCGCATTCCATGCCGCCATCTGCCGGCTCAGCCACGACGCCGGCCATGCGCTGTTCGGCTCGTCGGCCAACCTGTCGCTGTCCGGCACCAAGTTTCGGGTCGAGGACATCGAGCCGGAGATCAAGGCCATCGCCGACACCGTCGTCGACTACGGCCTGCGCAAATACCACCTCTACCGGGCGTCTTCGACCCTGCTCGACGTGGCGAACTGCGAGGTGGTGCGCTATGGCTCGTGTTTCGAGCTTATCGCCGACATCATGCGCCGGCAGTTCGGCATCGACCTGCCGCCGCCACCGACGACGTAGACGGACGACGTAAGGAGAGACCAGGCGCATTGGTGTCGTCGGCGCTGTCACGGTGTCTTGCATCATCGGGTTGATGGTGGAGACGGCCGCAGCAAAGTGTGATGGCGACGGCATCCGGTCACGCTTGCAAGCGGGACAGCTGTGCTAGAGTAGATCGAGGGCGCGGCCGGGCCGTGTCGCAAGCCGAGGAGAGTATTGCAATGCGTGTTGCCCTGGCTCTGACGGCCGCCATGGCCTTGCTGACGACGGCGGCGCTGGCGCAGATCAGCCCGTTTCGCGGTTCCCAGTTCGTCCTGGTCGACAGCGACCGCGCAGCGATGAGCGCCGCGGCCAACAGCCTGCTCGAGAACGGCACCCCGGAAGAGGGTGCCGTGGCCGAATGGTCGAATGATGAGACCCGCAGCCACGGCAAGGTGACGATCATGCAGGTGACGCAGGAGCCGGTCCTCTGCGTCAACGTGGTCTATGAAATCCAGCTTGTCCGGCCGGCAGATCCGCGTCTGTTCGACGTCCGTAGCTGCCGCACGGAGGCGGGTGAATGGAAGATCGTGGCGCCGGGCTCCAGGCTGCCGAGCGGCAAGGTCGTTCGTTAACGAACCCGCCGGCGTCCCTGCGCCGGACTGATGGAGGGCCGGCGGACCGGTTGATGCCCACGGGGGCGACGGCTATGCTTCCCGCGTCAGCCCGGTGGATGAGAAAATAATCAGGTCCGGGCCAGGGACGGGCGATTGGGAGGTTTATCGAAATGACTGCATTCAAGCGTCGGCTTACCGCCGGCACACTGGTTTCCGTGGCGGCGGCCTTTGGCCTGACGTCCACCGCGGTGGCCCAGAACGTCAACTGGAACATGTCGATCTGGGGCAAGAAGCGCGCCTGGACGAGCGGCATCGAGGCAATGGCCGAAGAGGTCGCCGCCAAGACCGACGGCAAGTTCAAGATCAAGATCCACTACGGCGGCACGTTGTCCAAGCCGAAGGAGAACCTGGACGGCATCAAGCTCGGTGCCTTCCAGATGGCGGCATTCTGTGCCTCCTATCACCCGCAGAAGACACCGACGATCTCGGCCCTGGACCTGCCGTTCCTGCCGCTGACCAATCTCGACGTGGCGGAGAAGGTGCAGGAAGAGTTCTTCCGGCATCCCGCCGTGGTCGAGGACCTGGCCCGCTGGAACGCCAAGCACGTCTTCACCGGTATCCTGCCGCAGTACGAGTTCATGGGCGTTGGTGAGCCGCCCAAGAGCCTGGCGGACTGGAACGGCAAACGGGTGCGCGCGCTTGGCGGAATCGGCCGGGCGATGTCCAAGCTCGGTGCCGTGCCGACCACCGTGCCGGCGCCCGAGACCTATCAGCTGCTGGAACGCGGCGCGGTCGATGCCGTGTCCTGGCCCTTCACTTACGCCCATGCCGCCTACAAGGTGAACGAAATCTCCAAGTGGTTCACCGGCAATATGGCCCCCGGCGCGGTGACCTGCCCCGTGGTGATGAACACCAAGGCCTGGGACAAGCTGCCGGCGGCCTATCAGGACGCCCTGATGGCGGCGAAGCCGGCGGCCTATGCCGCGCTTAAGGCGGCCTACCTGAAGGCGGACGCGAAGAACCTGCCGGCGTTCAAGGCCAAGATGCAGGAGATCCGCTACAGCGACGAGCAGCTCGACGAGTTCCACAAGGTCGGCGCCAAGCCGGTCTGGGACGACTGGGTCGCCGACGCCGCGTCCAAGGGCGTGCCGGCGCAGGAACTGCTGGAGCTGATCCTGTCGACGGCGGCCGGCGCCTCCTGATCGGCGCCGCCATGCGCTCAACATGATGGGAATGCCGGGCTCTTCGGGGCCCGGCATAACCCTGTCTGCCTGAAAGCTGCGCCATGACAACCGAACACCCGCCACCTGGTCGTCTGCAGTCGCCCATTTCTTGGTTCGATCGCTGGTACGGCTACGTCGAGAACATCCTCAACGTCTTCGCCGCGGCGTCGATCATGCTGTTGATGGTCATGGCCGTGGTCCAGGTGATCGGCCGCAAAGTCTTCAACGCGCCGATTTTCGGCTACATCGACTGGGTCGAGCAGGTGATGATCCTGTTCGCTTTCATCGGCGTCGCCTATTGCCAACGGCACGGCGGCCACGTGCGTATGGAGCTGGTGATTTCCAGCTTCCGCGGCCGCCTGCTGTGGGTGGTCGAAGCCTTCGGCGTGGTCGTTGGCCTGTTCATCATCGGCATTCTGATCCCCACCAGCTTCGATCATTTCCTGCGCGCCTGGGAGTTGGGCGACTCGACGATCAATGCCGAACTGCCGTTGTGGCCGGCCAAGCTGGTGATCCCGGTGGCGCTGATGTCGCTGTGGCTGCGACTACTGCTGCAGTTGGTCGGCTACCTGCGACTGTTCATCGACCCGAGCCTGAAGCCTGAGGCCGTGCCGGTGATCCTCGGTGTCGAGGAGGAGGCGGCGAAGGAAATCCACGACGCCTTCGGCGACGAAGCCGGGGCCAAGCCATGATCATCGAGGAGCTCTTCCAGTCCTGGTTCGGCGACATGGAGCCGTTCAATATCGGGCTGATTTTCTGCGGCGTCATGGTCGTCCTGGTATTCCTTGGCGTGCGCGTCTACATCGCCGCGGCCATCGTCGGCATGCTCGGTCTGGTCGCTATCATCGGCTGGGAAGCCGGCACCGGCATGGCCGGAACCATCCCGCATTCCAAGACGTCGTCGTTCGCCCTGTCGGTGCTGCCGATGTTCATTCTCATCGGCTACCTGGCCTTCCACGCCGGGCTGACCCAGGCCGTGTTCGACGCCGCGCGCAAATGGTGCAGCTGGGCCCCTGGCGGTCTGGCCGTGGCGACGGTGTTCGCCACCGCCGGTTTCGCCGCCGTCTCAGGCGCTTCCACGGCGACGGCGGCGGTGTTTTCCCGCATCGCCATCCCGGAGATGCTGGAGAACGGCTACGACCGCCGACTGGCCGCTGGCGTGGTCGCGGCCGGCGGCACGCTCGCCTCGCTGATCCCGCCCAGCGCGATCCTGGTGATCTACGCCATCATCGTCGAGGAATCGGTCGGCCAGCTGCTGCTCGCCGGGTTCATCCCCGGGGTGCTGTCGGCGTTCATCTATGCCTTTCTTATCTCGGGCCGGGTGATGATCAGTCCGGAGCTGGCGCCGCCGACGCGCAGCTACCCGTGGGTCGACCGCTTCAAGTCCCTGCCGGGCACGGCGCCGATCATCGCCGTCATCGTGATCATCTTCACCGCCATCTACGGCGGCTGGGCGACGCCAACCGAGGCTGGTGCGCTGGGGGCGTTCGTCGTCTTCGTCATCGCCATGTTGCGCGGGATGAGCTGGACCAACCTGAAGAACGCCCTGTTCGAGACCGCCAAGCTGACGGTGATGATCTTCTCGATCGTCTGGGGCGTGCTGATGTTCGTGCGCTTCCTGGGCTTTGCCGGGCTGCCGGACGCGTTTGCCAACTTCGTCGGCGGGCTCGATATGCCGCCGGTGCTGATCGTGATCATGATTCTGCTGGGCTACGCCGTGCTTGGCATGTTCATGGATGCCATCGGCATGCTGCTGCTGACCCTGCCGGTGGTCTATCCGGCCATCGTCGGCCTTGGCTACGATCCGATCTGGTTCGGCATCATCGTCGTCAAGATGGCGGAGATCTGCCTGATCACCCCGCCGATCGGGCTCAACTGCTTCGTTGTCAACGGGGTCAGACCGGACATACCGCTGAACGAGGTGTTCCGTGGCATCGGTCCGTTCTTCGTCGCCGACGTCGCCACCGTCGGCGTGCTCATCGCCTTTCCGGAGATCGTCACCTTCCTGCCGAGGCTGATGCTGTCGGGGTAGAGATGACACTGTGAGTCAGCTTTCCCTGGGCATCGACATCGGCGGTACTTTCACCGATGTCGTGGTCTTCGACCATGCCACAGGCCGCCAGTCGAGCCACAAGGAGCTCACCACCCACGCCGACCCGACCGAGGCGGCGATGGCAGCACTCGACGCAGTGCTCGCACAACCAGACATCGAACCGACGGCGATCGACCGCGTGGTGCACGCTACGACCTTGTTCACCAATGCGCTGATAGAGCGCAGCGGCGCCCGCACAGGACTGATCACCACGGCCGGCTTCCGCGACGTCGTCGAGATCGGCCGCGAGCGGAAGTACGATCTCTACGATGTCAACATCGGCCGGCCCGCACCGATCGCCCCGCGGCGGCTGCGGGCGGAGGTGCGGGAGCGCATCAGGGTCGATGGCTCTATCGCCCAGCCGTTGGACGTGGACGAACTGATCGAGGTCACACGCGGCCTGGTCGCCGACGGTGTGGAAAGCGTGGCGGTGGTTTTCCTGCATGCCTATCGGAATCCCACCCACGAGCAGGCCGCGCTGGCCGCCATCGAGCGGCATCTCCCGCACTTGCCGGTCAGTCTTTCCAGTGCCGTGGCACCGGAAATCCGAGAGTTTGAGCGTGCCTCGACGACGCTGGTCAATGCCTATGTCAAACCACTGGCCGCGCGCTACCTCGAGCGTATGGCGGCACAGATCGCAGACCGCGGGGTGCCGGCAAAGCTGTTTCCGATGCTCTCCAACGGCGGCCTGACGGGATTGACGGAGGCTAAGCGCACGCCGGTCATGCTGCTCGAGTCGGGTCCGGCTGCCGGCGCCCTGGCGGCAGCTTTCCTCGGTCGGGTCGATGGTGGCGACCGGTTGCTGGCCTTCGATATGGGCGGGACCACGGCGAAGCTTGCCGTGGTCGACGATGGTGAGCCCCTGGTCGCCTACCAGTTCGAAGCGGCCCGGCAGAAGCGGTTCCTAGAGGGCAGCGGTCTGCCGCTTCGCCTGTCGACCGTCGAGCTGATCGAGATCGGCGCCGGCGGCGGCTCGATCGCCCGGTGTGACGAGATCGGCTTGTTGAAGGTCGGCCCGGAGAGCGCCGGCTCCGAGCCCGGGCCGGCCGCCTACGGACGCGGTGGCTTCGCCGCGACGGTCACAGACGCGGACTTCATGCTGGGCTACCTCAATCCGGGCTTCTTTGCCGGTGGTGCCTTGGACATCGACGTGCCGGCCTGCCGCAAGGCCATCGACCGGCTGGCCGGACAGACGGGCTTGAGTGCCGAGCGCCTGGCCTGGGGCATTCACGACGTGGTCAACGAGAACATGGCGAGCGCCGCTCGGGTGCACATTGCAGAACGCGGCCGTTCGCCGGGCGACTACACCCTGCTAGCGACCGGCGGTGCGGGTCCGGTGCATGCCTATGGCGTGGCGCGCAAGCTCGGCGTCGGCTGCATCGTCTTCCCGCCGGCGGCCGGCGTTGCCTCGGCGCTCGGCCTGCTGGTGGCGCCGGCACGAGTTGATCGCGTGGCGACGGTGAACCTGACCCTCGACGACATGGACTGGGAGCGGCTCGAAGCGGTCTACCGGGGGCTGGAAACGGATGGCCGGCAGGTCATTGCACAGAGCGGACTCGACTCCAACGCGGCCCGTGTCGATCGGCTCGCCGACGTGCGCTACGTCGGCCAAGCGCACGAGTTGGTGGTCGAGCTGCCGGCGGGACCCTATGTCGCCACCTCCAGGCCAGCGCTGCTGGCGGCCTTCGAACGGCAGTACCGCGAGCACTTCGCGCGGACGCCGCCGGAGGTGCCGATCGAGTTCGTGAACCTGCGGATCCGTTTGCACGCGCCGGTGCCGCAAGCAGAGCTGCGCTGGATGACGGCGGCGACCGGCACCGAGCGCCTGAAGGCGGAACGGCCGGCGTACTTCCCCGAGGCCGGTGGCTTCGTGCCGACGTCCGTGCTTGACCGCTACGCCCTGCAGGCTGGCGACACGTTTCGCGGTCCGGCCATCGTCGAGGAACGGGAGTCGACCGTGGTGGTGGGGCCTGGCGCGCACGTTGCAGTGCGCGATAGCGGCAACCTGGTCGTTGCCCTGGAGGCGGCGGGCTGATGGCCGGGCGGTTCGATGCGGCGACCCTGGAGGTGCTTTGGACCAGGCTGATCTCGGTGGTCGACGAGGCGGCCAAGGCCATCGTCCGCACCTCGTTTTCCAACCTGTCCAACGAAGCCAACGACTTCGCCTGCGTTCTGACCGACAGTCGCGGCGATCTGGTGGCACAGAACTCGGGCAGCATTCCGTCGTTCATCGGCACCCTGCCGGCCACCGTGCGCCATTTTCTCAAGGCGCTGGGCGCAGAGGCGATGCGGCCTGGCGACGTGCTTTGCACCAACAATCCCTGGCTGGGGACAGGGCATCTGAATGATGTCTGTATCGTCCGGCCGATCTTCCAGGGTGGCCGCCTGGTCGCGTTCTCCGCCACGGCGGCGCACGTGCCCGACATCGGCGGGCGCATCCGCTCGGTAGAGTCGCGTGAGCTGTTCGAAGAGGGCTTTCACATCCCGCTGATGAAGATCGTCAACCAGGGCCGCCCGGACGACACTTTCTTCCACCTGCTCCGCACCCAAGTGCGCACACCGGACCAGACCGTCGGCGACGTGCATGCACAGATCGCCGCCAATGAGCTGATGGAGCGGCGCCTGCAGGCGCTGATGGCCGACTACGCGTTGGGCGAGGTCGACGATCTCTCTGCCGAGCTCAACGGGCGCTGCGAAACCGCCATGCGTCGCGCCGTGGCCGCCGTTCCCGACGGCTGCTATCGCTACGCCCTCGTCACCGACGGCCTCAGCGCTGATCACAGCTTCGAGTTCCGCGTCGCCCTGACGATCGACGGCGAACAGGTCACGGCCGATTTTGCCGGCTCGTCGCCGGTACAGCCACGTGCCATCAATTGCCCCTATTGCTACACCTTCGCGATGTCAGCCTATGCGCTGAAATGCGCGCTGTTGCCAGACCTGCCGAACAACGCCGGCATGTACCGCATGCTCGAGGTGCTGGCGCCGGAGAACTGCATTGTCAATCCGCTGCCGCCGGCGCCGGTCGGTGCGCGGGCCTTGACCGGCCACTACGTGCCAGTGGCGCTGTTTGGCGCACTCGCCCAGGTACTGCCCGAGCGGGTGATGGCGGCGGCCGGCTCGCCGCTGTGGAACTGCACGCAGTCGGGTCAGCGGGCCGACGGCACGCCGTACGCAACCAACCAGTTCTTCAACGGTGGCATGGGCGGTACGGCGTCGAAGGACGGCGAAGCCTGCACCTCCTGGCCCAGCAACATCTCCGCCACGCCGGTCGAGGTCGCCGAACAGTTCACCCCGTTCTTTTTCCACCACAAGCGCCTGCGCCCCGGCTCCGGCGGGGAGGGGCGACATCGAGGCGGCCTGGGCCAGGACATCCTGATGGAGTCGTGCTCAACCACGCCGATCTCCATCAGCTTCATGGCTGAGCGCACACGCATCGCCGCGCCCGGTTTGGCGGGTGGTGGCCCCGGCGGGCTCGGCCGGGTGGCGATCAACGACGAGACGGTCGATCCACGCATCAATCACATCCTCGAGCATGGCGATAGGTTGCTTATCGCGACGCCGGGCGGCGGCGGCTACGGACCGGCGGACGATCGTGACCCTGCAGACCGGGCGCGCGACGAGCGCGAAGACTACCTCCGAAAATCGTGCCGCCGGGCGGCCGCCTCAGCGCAAGGCCGCACACGCCTGCTGGATGAGCGCGCCGCCGCGTCGCAGCTCATCGCGAGGAGCGACGAAACTCACGCGGACATAGGGCGACAGGCCATAGGCCGCGCCCTGCACTACGGCCACGCCCACGGCGTCGAGCAGATACATGGTAAAGTCGGTGTCGTTCTCGATGATGCGGCCATCGGGCACCCGCTTGCCGATCACCCCCGTGCACGAGCAATAGATATACATCGCCCCTTCTGGCCGCTTGCACGACAGCCCGGCGGCGGCGTTCAGGGCGTCAAACAGGATATCCCGGCGTTCCTGCAGGTCGGCGGTGCGTTGGCGCACCAGATCCTGCGGCCCGTCCAGTGCGGCGGCGGCGGCGGCTTGGCTGACCGCGCTGACACCGGCGGTGCTCTGCGACTGCATCTTCGACATGTTGGCAATGATCTCGACCGATCCGCCTGCGAAACCGACGCGCCAGCCGGTCATGGAATAGGCCTTCGAGACGCCGTTGCAGGTAACGGTGCGGTCGTAGAGGCCAGGCTCGGCCTGGGCGAAGGTGCCGAAACTCCGCTCATCGAACACCAGGTGTTCATAGACGTCGTCAGTCAGGACATGAACGTGCGGATGCGCCAACAACACGGCCGCGAGTGCCGTCAACTCCTCTTGCGTGTAGGTCGCCCCGGTGGGATTTCCCGGCGAGTTGAAAAGCATCCATTTGGTGCGTGGGCTGATGGCCGCAGCCAGTTGCTCCGGGTGCAGCTTGAAGCTGTGGTTTGCATCGCAGGCAACGATCACCGGCGTGCCGCCGGCCAGCCGCACCATGTCGGGATAGGAGGTCCAGTAGGGGGCGGGGACGATCACCTCGTCGCCAGTGGAGACGGTGGCCATCAGGGCGTTGAACAGGACCTGCTTGGTGCCGGCACCGACGGTGATCTGATCGAGGCCGTACTCGAGGCCATTGTCGCGCCGGAACTTGGCCTGCACCGCTTGGCGTAGGGCCAGGGTGCCGTTGATCGGCGTGTAGCCGATCTGATCCTTCTGCATGACGTCGAGCACGGCTTGCTTGGCGTGCGCCGGCGTCGGGAAGTCCGGTTCACCAGCCGTCAGCTTGACGATGTCCCGACCGGCGGCCTGCAGCTCGCGCACCCGCGCCGCGGCGAGCTGGCTGGGCGACGGCTTGAAACGGCGCATCCGCGGGGCAAACAAATCCAAGTGTGTCTCCCGTTAATGGCTGGATGACCGCGCGCGTCCGCTGACGCCGCGCTGAAGTCGACGCCATCGGGACCCGCAGGCAATCAATCTGCCAGCTCCACCTCCAGCCCCAGCAGCAGAAAGCTCCAGGACTTGCCATGGCCGTCGAGGTTCAGGGACTCGTTGACGCCGCCCTCGAGGGCCTGGTCCATGACGAAGTTGAGGCCGTGCAGGCCCGGTAGTTCGTGGCGGACGATCGGGCCGCGCAGCAGGTTGCCGTAGGCCTGCTTCAGGCGGGCCGGCGTGACCTGCTCGCGCAGGATCTCGTAGTGCGTCGGATCGTAGGCGAACAGCGAGACGTTGGAGCGGTTGCCCTTGTCGCCGGCGCGGGCATGGGCGATCTCGCGCAAGAGCACGCGCCGGCTCATGCCTCGAGCAGCTCCAGCGACGGCGTGACCGCAGCGCGGTCGAGCAGGGCGGAATAGGTAATCACGCTGGGGGTGATGTGGCCGCGGTAGCCGCCGCCACCGGCCGGACCGCAGCAGAGCAGAGCCTCGACCTCCCACAGCAGGGTCTCGGCCTCTTCGTGGCTGGAGGCGCGCAGGGCGCAGCGCAGGCGGACGTCCCGGGCATCACTGGGATAGTCGGTCGCCGTGCCGTGCAGGGCCGAGACGCCGATCAGGTCGATCCGGTGCGGCGCGTTGGACCCGTGCACGCCGGCCAGGCGTTCCTCGACGATCTCGCCGGCCAGGCGGGCCCGATCCTGGGCACCGGGGCCTGCATAGGAGACCTCTGCCTCGGCCAGCAAGCCGCCGTCGAACGCCACGGTCGCCTTGAGCTGCGCCGGACGTTGGGCGCCGCCGGCACCGCGGATGGCGACGCGGTCATCGCCGTCGTCGGCGATGGCGACGGTGGAGAAATCGGCCGTGACGTCCGGCGTGAGGTAGGCCGTCGGATCGTGCACCTCGTAAAGCAGCTGTTCCTTCACCGTGCGGTCGCTGACGCAGCCGCCGCTGTCGGCCAGCTTGGTGATCACCGCGCTGCCGTCGGCGCCGACCTCGGCCAGGGGAAAACCGACATGGGCCAGGTCGGCGACGTCCTTGAAGCCGGGATCGGCGAAATAGCCGCCGGTGATCTGTGCAGCGCACTCCAGCAGGTGGCCGATCACGGTGCCCGCACCCAGGCGCGGCCAGTCGTCGCCGGCCCAGCCGAAGTGGTCGCGCAGCGGCGCCAGGAACAGCGACGGGTCGGCTACCCGGCCGGTGATGATTACGTCGGCGCCGGCCTCCAGCGCCGGCAGGATCGCATCCGTCCCGAGGTAGGCATTGGCACCCAACAGCCGGCGGCCGGTCTCGCCCACCGTGCAGCCCGGCTCGATCAATGGCGTTTCCGGTGTGATCAGATGGCCGACGTCGTCACCCAGCACGGCCGCCACTTTCAGGCCCCGGAGGCCGAGCTCGCGCGCCACCTCCACGGCGACCTCGGCGGCGCGCCGCGGGTTCGCCACGCCCATGTTGGTGAGCAGGCGGGTGCCGTGCTCGGCGCACAGCGGCAGGATTGCCTTCAGGCGCCGGGCGAGCAGCGGGTTGTAGCCACGGTCCGGGTCGGCCTGGCGGTCGCGGTGGCCGAAGGCCAGGGTGCGTTCGCCGACGCATTCGAACACGATGGCATCGAGATTGCCGTGCGCCACCAGCTCGATCGCCGGGTCGAGGCGGTCGGACGAAAAGCCGGCGCCGGTGCCGATGCGATAGGGCAAAGCCGTCATGGCGAAAGCTTACCCTGGTGGCAGGAACCCGGCCAGTTGGCGGCCGGGCCGGCGATCTGCTACCACTGAGGCGGGTAGGAAATAGCCATGACAGAACAACTCATCGAGCAACAGGGCGACATGCCCCATTACGTGCCGCCGGGCCACGAGGGCACGGTTAACGTGCGTCTGGTCGACCGTGGCTTCAACGGCGCCTTCGAGCTGGTGCACGGTACCGTGCAGCCGGGCGGCGAGGCACTGACCCACCATCACGAGACCGAGCACCAGGTGATCTACGTCGTCGCCGGTGCGGCCGAGGTCACGCTGGGCGCCGATGCGCCGGTCGGCTGCGGGCCTGGTTGCGTGATCCGCATTCCGCCGAAGCTGGACCATCGCGTCGTCAGCGTCGGCCAGGAGCCGCTGCGGGTCCTGATCGTCTATAGCCCGCCGTTGCCGGATCGCGACGACCGGCCGGTGACGACTTGAGGGAGAGCCACGGGATGAGCCTCGCTGTGATCGATAACGACGTCGACGCGCTCGCCGCACGCCTGCCGGACGGCGCCAAGCTGGCCTTGGTGAAGAACGACAGCGGTGTGCCCATGGCCATGGTCCATGTCCTGATCCGCCGCGGTGTGCGCGATCTGCACCTGGTGTGCGTTCCCACCGGCGGCATTGCCGTCGACCTGCTGATCGGCGCCGGTTGCGTGCGTCTGATCGAGACTTCGGGCGTTTCGCTGGACGAATTCGGCCAGGCGCCGGCGTTCGGCCGCGCCGTGCGCAACGGTCACGTGGAGATCCGTGATGCCACCTGTCCGGCGGTCTATGCCGCCCTGCAGGCCGGGCAGAAGCGCATACCGTTCATCCCGCTGCGCGGCCTGATCGGTTCCGACGTGCAGCGCCGGCGGACCGACTGGAAGGTGATCGATAATCCGATGGCCGAGGGCGACGATCCCATTGTGCTGCTGCCGGCGATCGTGCCGGACTACGCGCTGATCCACGCCCGCCAGGCCGACCGCTTCGGCAACCTCTACGTCGGCGACAACCGTGACGTGATCACCATGGCGCACGCGGCCGAGCATACGCTGGCAACGGTGGAGGAGGTCGTCGATACCAACCTGTTGGACGACCCGGTGCTGCGGCCCGGGGTAATTCCGGCGGTTTATGTCGATGCCATCGCGCGTGCCCAGCGTGGGGCGCTGCCGCTGGGCCTGGCGGGCGACTACGAGGCCGACACGGACCAGCTTACGCTCTATGCCCGCATGGCGGCGGACGAGGCGGGATTCCGGCAGTACGTGGATCTGTACGTGCACGGACGCCAGGCGGCGGCAGAATGAGCGAGGCGCGCTGCCAGCTGGAAGAACTGCTGATCGACGCCATTGCCCGGCTTCTGCACGGCTCGCGCCATGTCGCCGTCGGCATGGCCTCGCCGATACCGGGCTCGGCGGCGCTGCTGCGCCGCCATGAAACGGCGGGCGAGACCCGGGTCTCCATCCTGCAATCGAGCCGTTTGAACAGCTTCACCGACGGCGGCACCGAGGTGTTCGACCTCGCCGCACAGGGTCGCATCGACACCTTCTTCCTGAGTGGCGGGCAGATCGACGGTGCCGGCAACGTCAACCTGGTAGGCGTCGGCGACTATCCACAGCAGAAGGTGCGCTGGTCCGGCTCGTTCGGCTCGGCCTATCTCTATTTCATCATTCCCAAGGTGATTCTGTTCCGCCTCGAGCACACCCGACGCGTGATGGTGCCGCAGGTGGACTTCATCTCGGCCCCCGGAACCAGTCCGCCGGAGGTGTACCGCCCCGGCGGGCCGCAGGCACTGATCACCAACCTGTGCCTGTTCGCCTTCGATGTGGATCGCGGCCGGTTCCGGCTGGTCTCGGTGCATCCTGGGCACAGCCTGGAAGAAGTCCGCGACAACACCGGGTTCGATTTCGACCTGCCGGAGACGGTGCCGGAGACCCCGCTGCCTTCGGCATCCACCCTGGCGCTGATCCGTGGCCCCATTGCCGAGCAGATCGCCGCCGCCTATCCCCGCTTCGCTGCCGACGTTTTCGGCGTCGGCCCGCTGGCGCGCGAGGCTGGCTGACCCGAGGGAGCTTCAGATGACTGACGGAGATGCCGGCGGCGCGCTCGCCGGCTTCAAGGTGGTGGACCTGACCCGGGTTCTCGGCGGTCCCTATTGCACCCAGATCCTGTCCGATCACGGCGCCGAGGTAGTCAAGGTCGAGCCGCCGCAGGGCGACGAGGTGCGCGACTGGGGCCCACCGTTTAAGGGCGGGCTGTTGGCCTATTTCGCCGGGGTCAACCGCAACAAGCGTTCCGTCGGCCTGGACCTGCGCACGGCGCCCGGTCAGGAGGTGCTGTTCCGCCTGCTCGAAGACGCCGACGTGATGATCGACAACTACAAGCCGGGCAGTCTGGAGAAATGGGGTATCGGCTACGAGGACGTGCTGGCGCCGCGGTTTCCGAGACTGATCTACTGCTCGATCACCGGCTTTGGCGCCGACGGCCCGTTCGGCAGCTTTCCCGGCTATGACGCCGTGGCCCAGGCCCTGTCGGGGCAGATCTCGGTCAACGGCTCGGCCGATTCAGGCCCGCTGCGCATCGGCATTCCGATGATCGACCTGGCGACCGGGCTCTATGCCGCGATCGGCGTGCTGATGGCGGCGGAGGAGCGGCGCCGCTCCGGCCGCGGTCAGCGCATCGACACCAGCCTGTTCGACACCGGCGTGGCGCTGCTGCATCCGCAGGCGGCCAACTACTTCATGTCGGGACAGCCGCCGCAGCTGACCGGGAACTCGCATCCCAACATCTCGCCCTACGACCAGTACCCAACCGGCAAGGGGCGGATCTTCCTTGGCATCGGCAACGACCGGCAGTTCCGCCTGCTCTGCGACGAACTGGGCCGGCCGGAGCTGGCCGACGATCCGCGCTTCCTGCACAACCCGGACCGGGTCGAGCATCGCGCCGAGTTGAACGCGCAGCTGACCGAGCTGCTGGCAGACCGCGTCGCCGAGGACGTCTCCGTCCACCTGCTGGCACGGGGCGTGCCGGCCGGCGCCGTGCTGACGATCCCCGAAGTGATGGAGCACGCCCACACCCGCCACCGCGACATGGTGGTCGAGATCGACGACTACCGCGGCACCGGCGTCCCGGTGAAGCTGGGTCGCACCCCCGGCGCGGCGCGCAGCACGCCGCCACTGTTCGGGTCGTCGACCCGCGACGTTCTTGCCGACCTTGGGTTTGCCGACGACGAGATCGAGAGACTGATCGAAGACGGCGTCGCCTTCGAGCAAAGGGCCAAGCCGCCCGGATAGCCGGCGCCGCATCCAAACGTCCCGGGTGGCCTTGGCGTCCCGGGACCTATTCCGTGGCAGATTGCAGTGCCGTGGCGTAGACCGCCGCATCGACATTGCCGCCCGACAGCACCGCAACCGCGGTCCGGCTGTCGAGCGTGACCTTGCCGGTCAGCGCCGCTGCCAGGGCGACGGCGCCGCCCGGCTCGGCGACCAGCTTCAGGTGCGTGAACGCCGCCAGCATGGCGGTGCGGACCTCGGCGTCGCTGACCACCAGGCCGTCGCCGCACAAGGCCCGGTTGATCGCGAAGGTCAGCGCGCCTGGCTGCGGCGCCAGCAGCGCATCGCAAAATCCGGTCTCGACGCCGCTGTTGGCGAGACGTTCGCCGTTTGCAAGAGAGCGGGCGGTATCGTCGAAGCCTTCGGGCTCGACGGGGTGGACGGCGCTCTGAGGACAGCGGTCCGCCAGCGCTGTGGCGATACCGGCGGTCAGACCACCGCCGCCGCACGGCACCAGCACGATGTCCGGCTGCAGGCCGCGTTCGGCGGCCTGGGCTGCGATCTCCAGACCCACCGTGCCCTGACCGGCCATCACGTCGGCTTCGTCATAAGGTCGGATCAGCGTCAAACCCCGCGCGTCGGCCAACTCTGTCGCGATCCGCTCGCGGCTGGCGCCGGCTCTGCGGTCGTAGGTGACGATCTCGGCGCCCCAGCCGGCCGTGCCGGCACGTTTCACCGCCGGTGCGTCGTCAGGCATGACGATGACCGCCGGAACGTCGTGCAGCCTGGCCGCCGCGGCCACGCCCTGGGCATGGTTGCCGGAAGAGTAGGCGATGACACCGCGCCGGCGCTGCTCGGGATCGAGCTTCAGGATGCGGTTGCAGGCGCCGCGAAACTTGAACGAGCCGGTGACCTGCAGCATCTCCGGCTTCAGCAGCAGGCGGCCGCCGGCCAAGGCGTTCAGCGCGGCACTCTCGAGCAGCGGCGTGCGCACCGCGAGGCCGTGCAGGCGATCGGCGGCGGCTTCGACGTCGGCGACGTCGATGACCGGTTCAGTGCCGTTCCTGGTCACGCTGGCACAGGAAGCTGTCGATGGCGGTCGTGCACTCGCGTTCGTCGAGCAACGGGACGTGACCGCGGTTGGGCACGCTGATGCGGATCAGGTCCGGTTTCGCTTCGGCCATCCGCTCGAACGTCTCGGCGCTCAGGATGTCTGACAGGGCGCCGCGGATCGCCAGCGTCGGGATGTGGCGCAATGCCCGGAAGTAGGGCCACAGGTGCATCGGTTCGCGGGACTGGCTATCGGCCGAGCGGGCGATCGCCGGGTCGTAATCGATCCGGTATAGGCTCTGTGCGTCGCGTCGAAAGCTACGCCTGGCCTCGTCCTGCCATTCCGCCTCGGACAGGTCGGACAGGGCGGCGCCGAACAGCATGCGGATGTGGTCGGTTGCCTGTTCGAGCGTCATCGGTCCCGGGTCGCCACCGGCATAGCCGCGGATCCGGGCCAGGCCGCGGGTGTCGATCTCCGGGCCGATGTCGTTCAGGATTACGCCGGCGAGCGCCGTCGGATGCACCGCGCCCAGCGCCATCGCCAGCAGCCCGCCCAACGAGGTGCCGAGAATGATGACCCGGTGGCAGGCGGTGACGGTAAGCAGATGGATGACGTCGAGGACGTAGGTCTGCGGTACGTAGTTGTCGGGATTGGGGTCATAGGCCGACTGGCCGCGGCCGCGCAGATCGAGACTGATCACCCGCCGCCTGGCCGACAGGCGCAGGGCGAGGTCATGGAAGTCCGATGAATTGCGCGTCAGCCCGGCCAGGCACAGCACTGGCGGCAGGGTCGACTGCTCGTCGCCATAGTGCCGGTAGTAAAGCTGCAGGCCGTCCTGGGCACTGAATCTGGCCTCGCGGTAGGCCCGGGTCATGCTCAGTCGACTCCCACCACGTCGGGCAGCGCCTCCAGCGTCTGCAGTTCCACGTCTGGGGCGCCGGGCAGCCGTTCGCGCGCCTGGCCGAAACGGTTCACCCAGACCACGCGGAAGCCGAAGTTCGAGGCGGCGTGGGCGTCCCAGGCATTGGACGACTGGAAGCTGATCGCCGGGGCGTCGACGCCCAGGCGGTCGACGGCAAGCTGGTAGACGGCGGGGGCGGGCTTGAAGACGCGCAGCTTGTCGACCGACAGCACTGCGTCCAGGAGATCGGCGATGCCGGCATTGGCCACCGCGGCGTCGAGCATGTTGGGCGCGCCGTTGGACAGGACCGCCGTCTTCATGCCGGCGGCCTTGAGGCGGCGCAGGACCGTCGGTACCTCGGGATAGGCATCGAGCTGCAGGTAGAGGTCCAGCAGCCGCTGCTGCAGCGCCGGTTCGGCGAGGCCCAGACTGTCCATGGCAAAGTCGAGCGCATCGGCGGTCACCTGCAAGAAGTCGACGTATTCGCCCATGACGCTGCGCAGCCAGGTGTACTCGACCTGGCGCAGCCGCCACAGGTTGGCCAACGGCTGCCACTGCTCGCCCAGCTCCTCGGCGCAATGCTGGGCGGCGGCGTTGACGTCGAACAAGGTGCCATAGGCATCGAACACGCAGGCGCCGATGTCCTGCAGTCGTGGAGCTGTCATGTCGAGTTCCCTGCTGGCGACGGCCCGAACCTAAAGGCAGCCCGACGCGTGCGCAACGTGGCGACCGCCGCCCGAGCCGGCGCTCTACAGGCCCCGCCCGTGTCGGCGCAGGTCGCTCAGCAGGGCCTGTTTCACCGGCCCGGCCGCCAGCCGGGCGCGATAGACCTGCAGGTTTTCCATCACCCGCTGGACGTAGTTCCGGGTTTCGGTCAACGGGATGCTCTCGACCCAGTCGACGACATCGACCTCGTCGCGGCGCGGATCGCCATAGTCGCGAACCCAGCGGCGGACCCGACCCGGTCCGGCGTTGTAGGCCGCCAGGGCCATGACATAGGACCCGTCATAGTTGTCGATCAGGTCATCGAGATAGGCCGTGCCCAGGCGCAGGTTGTAGGCCGGATCGGTCAGCCGGCGCTGGTGGTAGCGCAGGCCTTCCTGCTTGGCGACCTTGCGTGCGGTCGCCGGCATCAGCTGCATCAGGCCGCGGGCACCGGCGTGGCTCACCGCTTCGGCATTGAACTCGCTTTCCTGTCGGGCGACAGCCATGACCAGGGCCGGCTCGACCAGCGAAGCATCGAGTTCCAGCAGCGGATAGGCCCGGCTGTAGATGGCGACGCCGCGCCGGAGGGCCTGCTTGGCGGTGCGGATCATCAGGTCCGGACGCTGCAGCCGGGCCGCCAGCTGTGCCGTCAGCACCTGCTGGGCCGCGGTCTCGGCGTTGTCGCTGAGCTGCAGCATGAACGGCTTGATCCAGTCGTCGGCGCCGATCTCGTGCAGCATCAGCGCCAGGCGCACCAGTTCCTATTCGTTGAACTGCGCGATCTCGGCCGCCCCGGCCTTGGCATCGGCAGGGATCGTCCAACGCTTGCCGGCATGCAGTCGGGCCAACGCCAATTGGCCGTAGTAGCTGGTCGCGTAGTTGATGGCGACCTTGTACCAGCGTCCGGCCAGGTCGCGGTCGTCAGCCGCTTCCGCCGCACGGCCAGCCCAGTAGGCGGCGCGCGACAGGCTAACCGGGAACTGCACCGCGTCGTACAAGGTGCGGAAGTGGCGATAGGCTAGTTTCGGCTCGTCGCCGAAACGCAGGGCGATCCAGCCGGCCAGCCACTCCGCCTCGGCATAACGTTCACCGCCGGGTTCCAGGCCATGTTCGGCCGCAACCCGATAGGCGTCGGCCCAGTGGCCGTCGCGCACCAGGTTACGGGCCTGGATGCGCCGCTCGATCCACCACTTGTCGGGCCGCGGGCCCGCATCCGGCAGTGGTGCCAGCAACAGGTCCTGGGCGCCGTCGTGCAGGCCCTTGCGCCGTCGCCAGCGCACCCGTTCGTAGACCAGACCCGGATCGCTCTTCAGCCGTCGCGGCACGGCGGCGATCTTGGCGTCAACGGCCGGGCCGAACGACATCAGGGTGAGGCGCGCCTCGGCCAGCTTGCGCTGCTCTTTCGGCACCAACGACAGCATGCGGCGGGCGGAATAGCGGTGCGCGTCCCACAGCAGACGGTCGAGCCGGGCCGCATGGTCGGCGCGGGTGAGCTGCTTCTTGTGCTTGCGATAGATGCTCTGCGCCTGGCGTTTGGTGAAGGTGTTCTGGACCCAGGCCAGGCGCAGCCACTTGAGGGCCTCGGCATCGCGGCCTTCACGGAACAGCGCCTCGGCCAGGCGGATACGGCCGGGTCCGCTGATCGGCGGCTTCTCGGCGAACCAGGCCAGCACCGTGGCGTCGTCGACCGACCGCTGCAGCGCCTCCTCGGCGCGCTTGCGCACCGGCGTGAGCTGCGGCCAGTGGTCGTTGGCCTCCAGGAAAGCGGCGATCTCGGCAAAACTGGCGTGGTTGCCCGTACGGCGGTAATAGGCCCAGCGCAGGGCCTTTTCCGGCAGCCTGTCGGCGGCCTTGGCGGCCAACTTGAAGGCGGTGGTCCAGGCGCCGTTGTCGGCGGCGCGAAAGGCCTGGCGGTACCAGTTGCGATCGCTCGGCACGAGCAGACGGCTCGGCGGCTGTTCGTCGACCCAGGCGCCGATCGCCACGGCCGGTGGCGCAGACAGCGCCGCGCCCAACGCCAAGGCGATGGCGAGTGCGACCGGACGGGCCAGGTCCGACAGGGCGAGGCGCCGCGACATGCTGCTGGTACTCATCGCCGTGAACGTATCCAGGCCATGGTAATGGGAGGGTTAACGGCCGCCAACCATATTGGCCGCGGCTTGCCGCCACGTCGGCCAGGGTCTATGGTCGCCGCTTCCTGAATAACCGCTAAGGCCTCGGGAGGCCACCATGTTCAAGGGATCGATCGTCGCATTGATCACGCCGTTTCGCGACGGCGCGGTCGACGAGCAGGCGCTGCGCCGGCTCGTGGATTGGCATATCGACGAGGGGACGCATGGCATCGTGCCGGTCGGCACCACGGGCGAAAGCCCGACGCTGTCGCACGACGAGCACAAACGCGTTGTCGAGATCGTGATCGATCAGGTGGCGGGTCGGATCCCGGTGATTGCCGGCGCAGGCTCCAACAACACGGTCGAGGCGATCGAGTTCACCCAGCATGCCGAGCGCGCCGGTGCCAATGCGGCACTGCACGTAGCCGGCTACTACAACCGGCCCAGCCAGGAAGGGCTGTATCAGCACTTCAAGGCGGTGCACGATGCCTCCGACATCCCGATCATCGTCTACAACATCCCGCCGCGGGCGATCGTCGACATCCTGCCCGAGACCATGGCCCGTCTGGCGGAGCTGCCGCGGATCGCCGGAGTCAAGGACGCCACGGCCGACCTGGCACGGGTGTCCAGGGAGCGGCTGCTGATCGGCGATGGCTTCTGCTACCTGTCGGGCGAGGACCCGACGGCGCTGGCCTACAACGCGCACGGCGGAAACGGTTGCATCTCGGTGACGGCAAATGTCGCCCCGCGGCTGTGCGCGCAGTTCCAGCAGGCCTGCCTCGACGGCGACTATGCACAGGCGCTGAGCTATCACGACCGGCTGATGCCGCTGCATATCGCCCTCTTCGCCGAGCCCAGCCCCGCGTGCACCAAGTACGCGGCCAGCCTGCTCGGACTGTGCGAGCCCGACGCCCGGCTGCCGATCGTGCCGGTGTCGCCGGACAGCCAGGACAAGGTGCAGGCGGCGCTGCGGCACGTCGGTCTGCTGAACTGAGCGGAGCGCGATGGCCGACGGCAGGCTGGTCGCTGAGAACCGCAAGGCCAGGCACAACTACTTCATCGAGGACACCCTCGAGGCCGGCCTGGTGCTGACGGGGACCGAGGTGAAAGCGATGCGCGAAGGCCGCGCCGACATCGGCGAGGCCTATGCCGTCGAGCGTGGGGGCGAGATGTATCTCGTCAATGCCCACGTCTCAGAGTACCGCGGCGGCAACCGCTTCAACCACGAGCCCCGGCGCGAGCGCAAGCTGCTGTTGCGCAAACGGGAGATCGATCACCTGACCGGGGCCATGCAGCGGTCGGGCTATACCGTCGTGCCGCTGAAGCTCTACTTCAACCAGCGCGGCTACGCCAAGGTGCTGCTGGGCATCGCCCGCGGCAAGAAGCAGCACGACAAACGCCAGTCGATCAAGGAGCGTGACTGGAAGCGCGAGCAGGCGCGACTGCTGCGCGCCCGCGGCTAGCCGGCGTTCAGGCTGCCACGAACGGCGCCATCGCGGCGAACACGGCCTGGAACATCTCGGGCGTTAGCCGGCCCGTGTTGGTGTTGTAGCGCGAGCAGTGATAGCTGTCGTAGAGCCGCTGGTCCGGCGCCAGCTGATGCGCGCCGCCATGGCTGAACGGGAACCCCGCCAGCCGGAGGCCGAGGCAGCGCAGCACGCTGTCGTGGGCGATGCGGCCCAGTGCCAGCACCACGCGTGGCCGCGGATTGGCCGTGAGTTCGGCCTCGAGGAACGGCTGGCATTGCCGGATCTCCGCCGCGGTCGGCTTGTTCTGCGGCGGCACGCAGCGCACCGCGTTGGTGATCCGGCAGTTGCGCAGGCGCAGCCCGTCGTCGGGCCGGCGTTCATAGCGGCCGTCGCAGAAACCGAACCGGTCCAACGTGGCGTACAGCAGATCGCCGGCGAAATCGCCGGTGAAGGGCCGGCCCGTGCGGTTCGCACCCGACAGACCGGGCGCCAGCCCGACGATGAGCAGCGCTGCGGCCGGGTCGCCGAACGAGGCCACCGGGGCATTGTGCCAGTCGGGTTCGGCCCGGCGGACGTCGTCCCGGTACTGCCGCAACCGCGGGCAGGCCGGACAGTCTGCCGGAGGTTGCGGGCGTGCCGCCATCCCGGGCGCGGCCCTGTGGCTCAGACCCGCTGCAGTTCGTCGTCGTCCTCGAATTCGTCCTGGTAGTCGTCGTAGTCGACGTACTCTTCCTCAAGCTCCGCCGGTTTGCGGCTCTCGGCCGGCCGTCGGCGGCTAGGATCACGGGCGATCTGCGGCATCAGGTCGGCCAGCTCGAGGAAGCGGTCGGCCTGCCGGCGCAGCTCGTCGGCGACCATCGGCGGGGAGGACTTGACTGTCGAGACCACGGTGACCCGCCGGCCCCGGCGCTGGACTGCCTCGACCAGCCGGCGGAAGTCACCATCCCCGGAAAACAGGATCAGGTGATCGAGGGTCTCCGCCATCTCCATGACATCGACCGCCAGCTCGATGTCCATGTTGCCCTTGATCTTCCGCCGTCCGGTCGAATCCGTGTACTCCTTGGTCGGCTTGGTGACCATCGTGTAGCCGTTGTAGTTGAGCCAGTCGACCAGCGGACGGATCGGCGAATACTCCTGATCGTCCACCAGGGCGGTGTAGTAGAACGCCCGAACGAGATAACCTTCTGACTTAAAATATTCGAGTAATCTCTTGTAATTTATATCAAAACCAAGAGCCCGTGCGGCGGCGTATAGGTTCGAGCCGTCGATGAATATGGCAATACGTTCCTGCTGGGTCTGCATGCTGCCCATGTCCCTCGTGTCAATGGGGCGCCCGCGGGGGGAGGTGCTGAATAGCGGCCGCGTCTGGCGCCGTGATCGAAAATGCTCACACCGTCGATAATTTAGTACATTGCTCGCAGGCAGCAACCGGGCAGGCCTCGGGCCCGCCGGCCGCGTTGCCGGCCGCCAAACGCCCGGACTCGCGGACGCACCGCCAACTGCTTGCTTTGGCAGGCGGAAACCCATATCTATACGCGGTTTCGAATTCCAAGGAGCAGGTCAGCGATGGCGCGCGTCACGGTCGAAGATTGCGTCGAGAAGGTACAGAACCGGTTCGAGTTGGTGCTGATGGCAGCGGCCCGGGCCCGGCAGATATCCTCGGGCGAGGAGCCCACGGTGCCGGAAGACCGGGACAAGAACCCGGTGATCGCGCTGCGTGAGATCGCCGAGCCGACGATCGGCGCCGAAGAGTTGCGCGAGACCGTGATCCAGGGCATGCAGCGCCACATCGAGGTCGACGAGCCGGAAGAGGACGACCTGGAGACGCAGATGTTCAGCCAGCTGTTCGCCGACAATGTCGACGAGGTGCGGGCGGCGGAGGCCGTCGACGATGGCGGTGGCGACGTCGCGCCCGAGGACAGCTAGGGCGCCGCGGTCGCGAAATTGCGAGCAGAACAAAGGCCGGCGTCCGCAGATCGGGCGCCGGCATTTTGCTGCCTGCGGCGCCGGTCCGGGCCACCGCGACCGGAAGCGGGAGAGAGGCTGGGTTGATACGGCAGTATGAGCTCGTCGAACGGGTCTCGGCCTATGATCCGAACGCGGACGAGGCGCTGCTGAATCGCGCCTACGTGTTTTCCCTGACTGCACACGGCAGCCAGACCCGCGCCTCGGGCGATCCCTATTTCTCCCATCCCGTCGAGGTCGCCGGCATCCTCACCGAGTACCGCCTCGATACGGCGACGATCGTCACCGCTCTGCTGCACGACACGGTCGAGGACACGGTCGCCACGATCGACGAGATCGGCGAGGTGTTCGGACCCGAGATCGCCAAGCTGGTCGACGGGGTGACCAAGCTGTCGAAGTTGGAGCTGCGTCCGGAAGCCAACCAGCAGGCCGAGAACCTGCGCAAGCTGGTGCTGGCGATGTCGGACGACATCCGGGTGCTGCTGGTGAAGCTGGCCGACCGGCTGCACAACATGCGCACGCTGCATTACCTCGCCAACCCGGACAAGCGCCGGCGTATCGCCGCCGAGACCATGGAGATCTATGCGCCGCTGGCGGAACGCCTGGGGATGCAGCGGATCAAGCAGGAACTCGAGGATATCTCGTTCGTCGAGCTGAATCCGGAGGCACGCGACTCGGTGCTGCGCCGCCTGGAATACCTGCGCGCGGGCACCGGCAACCTGGCGGAGAAGATCTCGGCCGAGCTGCAGCAGGTCCTTTCCGAGGCTGGCATCGTCGCCGAGGTCAGCGGCCGCGAGAAAACGCCGTTCTCGATCTGGCGCAAGATGCAGCGCGACAACGTCACCTTCGAGCAGTTGGCCGATATCGTTGCCTTCCGCATCGTCGTCGACTCGATCCCGGACTGCTACCAGGCGCTCGGGGTGGTGCACGGCGAGTACCCGATGGTGCCCGACCGCTTCAAGGACTACATCTCGACCCCGAAGCGGAACGGCTACCGCTCCATCCACACCGCCGTTATCGGCCCCGGCAACAGCCGGGTGGAAATCCAGATCCGCACCCGGCAGATGCACCAGGTGGCGGAGCTCGGCGTCGCCGCGCACTGGCAGTACAAGCAGCAGCTGACGCCCAAAGACGGCTCGCAGTACCGCTGGCTGCAGGAGCTCTTGGAGATCCTCGAGCATGCCCACAGCCCGGAGGAATTCCTCGAGCACACCAAGCTTGAGATGTTCCATGACCAGGTCTTCTGCTTCACCCCGCGCGGCGAGGTGATCGCCCTGCCGCGCGGGGCGACGCCGGTCGACTTCGCATACGCCGTGCATACCGATGTCGGCGATACCTGCGTCGGCGCCAAGGTCAACGGCCGCACCGTGCCGCTGCGCACGGAGCTCGGCAACGGCGACCAGGTGGAGATCCTGCGCTCCAAGACGCCGGCGCCCGATCCGGCCTGGGAGAACGTGGTCGCGACCGGCAAGGCCCGTTCGGCCATCCGCCGGGCGGTGCGCAACAAGCAGCGCGACGAGTACCGCCGGCTCGGCTCGGCCATCGCCGAGAAGGCGTTTCGCGAAGCCGGCCACGAGTTCACCGAACGGGCGCTGGAGAACGTGCTGCGCACACTGAACATGAGCAGCGTCGAGGAGGTCTACGTCGCCCTCGGCGATGGCACCCTGAGCTCGCGCCAACTGCTGGAGCGGGTTTTTCCGGGCGAGCGCCGCTGGTATTCGCGCGGCGCCTTCGATGCCATCAACCGCATGCTGCCGGCGCGCCTGCGCCGCAGCGGCGTGCCGCGCGGTGATGGCGAGGCCGGCCTGCCAATCCGGGGCCTGACGCCGGGGGTGGCGGTGCACTACGCCGAATGCTGCCATCCGCTGCCGGGCGACCGCATCGTCGGGGTGATGACCAAGGGGCGCGGCGTCGACATCCACACCATCGACTGCGAGCGGCTGGAAGGCGCGCAGGACGACCCGGAAGCCTGGATGGACCTGCGCTGGGACGTCGACCCGGCCGAGCCGGGCGAGCATGTCGGCCGGATCGTCGCCGTGGTCTCGAACGAGCCGGGCAGCCTGTCCAACCTCTCCAGCGTCATCGCCCGCAACATGGGCAACATCTCAAACCTGAAGATCACCAACCGCAGCCAGGACTTCTTCGACATGCAGCTGGATATCGAGGTCTCCGACCTGAAGCACCTGACCGACATCATCGCCGCGCTCAGGGCCACTCCCTGCATCAGCTCGGTGGAGCGCGTGCGCGGATGACCGACGACCAGGCGCTCGACCACTTCCGGCAGACGGGGGCGCTGCTGGAAGGCCATTTCATCCTCACCTCAGGGCTGCGCAGCGCCGTCTACCTGCAGTGCGCCCGGCTGCTGATGCATCCAAGGCGCGCCGAAGCGCTGTGCCACGAGCTGGCGGCGCGGGTGCGAAAGGCGGTCGGTGCGGAGGCCCTGGATCTTGTCGTGTCGCCGGCCATGGGTGGTGTCGTCGTCGGCTACGAGATGGGCCGTCAGCTCGGCCTGCCGGCGATCTTTGCCGAGCGGGTCGAAGGCCGCTTCGCGCTGCGCCGCGGCTTCGAGATCGAGCCGGGTGCCCGGGTGCTGATGGTCGAAGACGTGGTCACCACCGGGCTGTCGTCGCGCGAATGCATCGCCTGCATCCGCGACCATGGTGGCGAGGTCGTGGCGGCGGCCGCGCTGGTCGACCGCTCGGCCGGCCGGGCGAACGTCGGGGTGCCGCTGATCGCGCTGCTGGGGCTTGATATTCCGAGCTATCCGGAGGATGAACTGCCGGCCGAGCTGGCGGCGATCCCGGCCGTCAAGCCGGGCAGCCGGGGCCTGCGCTGAGGCCGCGCGCGCCGGCTTTCCCTGGACCGTTGGCTGGCATAGACTTTGGTCGCCGCTGATCAGCGTCGAGGATGGAGATTATGCCTGGAATTCTGCGGCTGGGCGTGAACATCGATCATGTCGCCACGATCCGCAACGCGCGGGGCGGGCGCCACCCGGATCCGGTGCGCGCCGCCCGGGTGGCGGCGGATGCCGGGGCCGACGGCATCACCGCACATCTGCGCGAGGATCGCCGGCACATCTCCGACGACGACATTCTCCGGCTGAGCCGCGAGATCGCACTGCCGTTGAACCTGGAGATGGCGGCGACCGAGGAGATGCTGCAGATCGCCCTGCGCCACCGGCCGCATGCCTGCTGTCTGGTGCCGGAGCGGCGCGAGGAGCTGACCACCGAGGGCGGCCTCGATGTCCGCGGCGGCCACAACCACCTGCGCTACTACGTCGATGCGCTGAGTGCCGCCGGGGTCCGGGTGTCGATGTTCATCGATCCAGACGAGGCCCAGGTGCGGGCCGCCCGGGCGATCGGCGCGCCGGTGATCGAGCTGCACGCCGGGGCCTATGCCGAGGCCGAGGGAGCGGCACGCGAGCGCCAGTTGCGGCGCCTGCAGGAGGCCGCCGCGCTGGCCGAGGAGCTGGGTCTGGAATGCCATGCCGGCCATGGCCTGAGCTTTGACAACGTCGGACCGGTGGCGGCCATCGCCACCCTTGCCGAGCTCAACATCGGTCACTTCCTGGTCGGCGAGGCGATCTTCGGCGGCCTTGATTCCACGATCAAGCGGATGCGCGCGCTGATGGACAAGGCCCGGGCCGAAAGCACGGGCCAGCGGTCGGCCTGACATGACGTCCCGGCGCGCCCAAGCATGATTCTCGGCATCGGCAACGACCTGATCGACATCACCCGCATCGAGCGCACGCTGGAGCGATTTGGCGACCGCTTCATCGCCCGCTGCTTCACCGAGGTCGAACGCGAGAAGTCCGAACGCCGGGCCCAGCGCGTCGCCTCGTACGCCAAGCGTTTCGCCGCCAAGGAGGCCTGCTCCAAGGCCCTGGGCACCGGCTTTCGCCGCGGCGTCTTCTGGCGCGACCTTGGCGTCGTCAACCTGCGCGGTGGCAAGCCGACGATGGCGCTGACCGGCGGCGCACTGCTGCGGCTGCAGGAGCTGACCCCCGCCGGCATGTCGGCCCAGATCGACCTGACGCTGACCGATGAGCCGCCATTGGCGCAGGCCATCGTCATCATCACCGCGGTGCCTGCGCCCGCCGCCGAAGGCGGGGCCGGGGGATGACGTCGAACAGCGAGCGCCGGAGCCGCAGCGAGCGCAAGGAGGGCATCGGCGAGACCATCAAGACCATCGTCTACGCCGTGCTGATCGCCGTGGTGATCCGGTCCGTGGCCTACGAGCCCTTCAACATTCCATCGGGGTCGATGCTGCCGACCCTGCTGGTCGGCGACTATGTCTTCGTCGCCAAGTACCCCTATGGCTACAGCCGCCATTCGTTGCCCTGGAGCCCGCCGGTGTTCGACGGGCGCATCTTCGAGCGGCCAGTGGTCCGCGGCGACGTCGCGGTGTTCAAGCTGCCGACCGACAACCGCACCGACTACATCAAGCGGATCGTCGGTCTGCCAGGGGACCGGCTGCAGCTCATCGGTGGCCGGTTGCACATCAACGGCGCGGCGATCGGCCGCCAACGGGTGGATGACTTCGTGCTCGCGCGCGGCGACCGCTATGTCCGGATCCCTCAGTACCGCGAGACGCTGCCGAACGGCGTCAGCTACATGACCCTCGATCTGCAGCGCAACGGCTTTGCCGACAACACCCCGGTCTACACGGTGCCTGAAGGCCACTACTTCGCCATGGGCGACAACCGGGACGATTCCACGGACAGCCGTTTCCTGACCCAGGTCGGCTTCATTCCGGCCGAGAACCTGGTCGGCCGGGCCGAGATACTGTTCTTCTCCGTCGACGGCAGCGCCCGCTGGTGGCAGGTCTGGCGCTGGCCGACGGCGATCCGCTACGGCCGCCTGTTCCAGGGTGTGGACTGATCCGTGGGCGACACGGCGCAGGACGAGCTGTCGACCATCCTCGGCCACCGCTTCGGCGATCCCGACCTGCTGCGCCAGGCGCTGACCCATCCTTCGGTCGAAGACCGGGCCGGCGGTGACTACCAGCGGCTGGAGTTCGTCGGCGACCGCGTGCTCGACCTGGTCGTTGCCGAACGGGTCTATGGCGAGGATGCGGCCGCGCGCGAGGGCGAACTGGCCGTGCGCTACAACGCGCTGGTCCGGCGCGAGACGCTGGCGCAGGCGGCAGCACAGCTCGGCCTCGGCCGTTTTCTCAATCTCAGCCGCAGCGAAGAGGAGAACGGCGGCCGCGACAAGCCGACGATCCTGGCCGATGCGTTGGAGGCGGTGTTCGGCGCGCTCTACTTCGACGGCGGCCTCGAAGTGGCGCGGCGCTTCATCCTGCAGGCGCTGGCACCCTATCTGGCGGATGGCGAAGCGGCAAAGGATGCCAAGACCCGCCTGCAGGAGCATTTGCAGACCGGCGGCGGACGGCCGCCCGACTATGCCGTGCTGGAGCGCACCGGCCCCGATCACGCGCCGCATTTCGTGGTCGAAGTGACGACGGCCGACGGCAGGCGCTGCACCGGCGAAGGCAGCTCGCGGCGCGGCGCCGAACAGGCGGCAGCGGCGGCGATGCTGGACGCGTTGCATGGCGGGCTCTGACGACGTCGCACCGGCCGCGGCCGCCGGCAAGGACAGCCGCTGCGGTTTCGTCGCCATCGTCGGCGCGCCGAACGCCGGCAAGTCGACGCTGACCAACGCCCTGGTTGGCGGCAAGGTGTCGATCGTCACCCCGAAGGTGCAGACCACGCGGGCGCGGATCACTGCCATTGCCGTGTACGGTGATGCCCAGGTGATCTTCATCGACACGCCGGGGATCTTCGTGCGGGCCAGCCAGCGGCTCGAACGGGCGATGGTGCAGGCCGCCTGGAGCGGCGCGGTCGACGCCGATCTGGTGGTGCTGCTGTTGGATACCGCCCGCGGCCGCGACGCGGACAGCGATGCCATCATCGCCGGACTCCGCGACAGCGGCAGGAAAGCGATCCTGGTGCTGAACAAGATCGACTTGGTCCGCCGGCCGGCGCTGCTCGAGCTGAGCGCGGACCTGAACGCCGAGGGCCTCTTCACCGATACCTTCATGATCTCGGCCCAGAATGGTGACGGCGTTGACGATTTGCGGGCCCACCTCGCCGCTGCGGTGCCGCCGGGACCGTGGCATTACCCGGCGGACCAGCCCGCCGACATTCCCGAAAGGCTGCTGGCGGCGGAAATCACCCGCGAGCAGGTCTTCCTGCAGCTGCAGCAGGAGCTGCCGTACGCCATCACCGTCGAAACCGAAGCCTGGCAGGAACGGCCGGACGGCAGCGTACGCATCGAACAGGTCGTCTATGTGCGCCGGCAGAGCCAGAAGGGCATCGTCCTGGGCAAGCGCGGCCAGCGCATCCGCGAGATCGGTGCCGCGGCGCGCGGCGAGCTGGCGGCGGTGCTGGGGCGTCCGGTGCATCTGTTCCTGTTCGTCAAGGTGCGCGACAACTGGCCCGACGATCCCGAACGCTATCGCGAGATGGGGCTTGAGTATCCCGGCTGACCGGCGTGACGGGTCGGCTGCCGGATGACGCGGAAGGAGCGGACGTGGTGAACCGGCAGGACGGCATGGCGGCAGGGCCATTGCGGGTTGCCGTGGTGACGGACATCCATCACGGTCCGCCGTCGTTGACCAAGAAGGGCGACGATGCCTTGCCGCTGCTGCGCAGCTTCTGCGACTTCGTCGCCACAGAGGCGCCGGATTTCGTCGTCGACCTGGGCGATCGGATCACCGATGTCGACGCCCGGACCGACCGCGGACTGATGGCCGAGGTCGCCGAGACCTTCGCGGCAATCGGGGTGCCGCGGGCGCACCTGATCGGCAACCACGACGTTGCCCATCTGTCGATTGCCGACAATGAAACGGCGTTTGCCCGGTCCCTGCGGCATGCACACGTCGAACTGCGCGGGTGGAACCTGGTGTTCTGGCAGGTCGACTGCCGGCTAACCTGGCCGGACGGTTTCGCCCGGCGCCAGGACGACCTGGACTGGCTGCGTCAGGCCCTGGCCGCCAGCGCCCTGCCCACCGTGGTGTTCACCCACGTCCCGCTGGATTCTGCCTCGTTGGCCGGCAACTACTGGTTCCAGAACAACCCCCGCTTTGCCGCCCTGCCGCATGCCGACGAAGCTCGCGAGATCATCCAGGCGGCCGGCAACGTCGTGCTCTGCGTGGCCGGGCATGTCCATCGCAACCACGTCAGCGTCATCGACGGCGTCCGCTACATCACCGTGCAGTCGCTTACCGAGAGCTATGCGACCAACGACCGGGCGGCCGGGGCCTGGGCGATATTGGAGCTGGACGACGAGATCCGCTGGCGCACCCATGGCGATGACTACGTCGAGATGCGCCAGCCGTTGCGCGGCCGCAACCAGCACTGGCCGGTGCCGCTGCCGGATTTCCAGCGGCTGCGGGCGCAACGCCAGGCGGCCCGCGGCTTGGCCGAGGTCAAGGGCCTGCTGCTGGATATGGACGGCGTGCTGTACCGGGGCCGCAGCCCGGTGCCGGGGGCGGCCGACGCTGTTGCCCGCCTGACCGAGGCCGGTCTGGCGCTCGCCTGCGTGACCAACAATGCCCGCCATAGCGCTGAGGACTACGCCGACCGCCTGCGCGACATCGGCATCGCCATGCCGGCCGACCGCATCGTCACCTCCGGCCAGGCGGTGGCCCGGCACTTAGGCGGCCGGGTGCCGGCACCGGCCGTCATGGTGGTCGGCAGCCCGGCGCTGCGTGAGGCCGTGCTGGCAGCGGGCTGCCGCGAGAGCACGAACCCGGCCGTGGTCGTGGCTGGGGCTTGCGATCACCTCGACCAGGACCAACTGACCCGGGCCGTGCGCCATCTCATCGACGGGGCCGAGCTGATCGGCAGCAACGCCGACGCGGTGATTCCCACCGAAGGCGGTGCGGAACCGGAAGCCGGCCCGGTCGTGGCCTACCTCGAGACGGCTGCCGGTTGCCGGGCGCGTGTCCTGGGCAAACCCGACCCGGCGATCTTCGAGCTGGCGCTGAGCCGTCTCGGCCTGCCGGCCGAGGCTGTGCTGATGGTCGGTGACAGCCCGGGGACCGACGTCGCCGGGGCCGATGCCGCCGGCCTGCGCTCGGTGCTGGTGGAAACCGGCAACCCGATTCCGGCGACGGCGTCGGCGCCCACCTTTCGCTTCCGCGACCTCGCCGCGCTTGCCGATGCCCTGCTGAACGCCCGTGTCGCCGGCTAAAGCGTTCTGCGAGAAATCTGAATCGTTGGGATTCACCGGGGAGCTGATTAGTGATTCATCCTCCTTGGAGGTGGATCATGGCAAACCTTTCTCGTTGGATCTTCGCGAGCCGATTGCCGGCTATGTCCGCAAGGGCCATTCAGCGCGTGCGGCGGGACGGCTGTTCAAGGTCAGCGCGGCGACGGCGGTGCGCATTGCGGCGGCCGATCGCGACCATGGTGACGTGCAGGCGAAGGTACAGGGCCGGCCGGCGGGTCGGTCCGGCGTAAGCGGACTGCGATCACCTCGAAACGGTTATCTCCGTACGCTTATCGTCAACCGAAATACACCGTCAAATCTTGCCGTTTCGTCAACAGGCCGCTGGGAGTGGCGCCGAAATGTTTCCGGAAGCTGTTGGTAAAATGGGAAGAGTCGGTGAAGCCGGCGCCGTAGGCAGCCCGGGTCAAGCTCTCGCCGTCGAAAACCAATCGGACCGCGTGCTTCAAACGCAACCAGGTCCGGTATTTCCGGTAGGGTAGACCGACTTGCTCCGTAAACAGATGCTGCAACCGGTAGGACGAAAGCCCGGCTTCAATGGCAAGGCTGTCGATAGAATAGTTGACGCCAGGATTGTCGCGTATCCGCTCCAGAATTCTTTCGATCCGCGGGTCCAAAGCCAATCTGCCGGGTACCGGTGCGCCGATCAATGCGCCTTCAATTGATCGGTAGCAATCATCGGGTTTGGGACGTTCCGCATGGATTTTCTTGAACACAGCGCGGACGCTGTCTTCGAATGGTAGGTCCCGATAGATACCGTCGTTGATCTGCAGGGATCTCGTTAGAATTTCGTAGTCCCGGCCTTCCGCATCCAGATACAGGATCGGGCAAATGGCATCCCGGTGACGGTTTTGATGCAGCACGTTCGGAGGTATCAACATACTTCGCGCCGTTACCCGAATACCCAAACCGAGAACGCTATCAAACGGCTGATCCAGAGCGACAACCAACTCCGCGCTACCATGGCGATGCGGTTCCAGCTGTCGGTTATCGCCAAACGACAGACTACGATCATCCCATATGTACATGACTGGACGGTCCTGGCCTTGGTGGGTTTTACCGTCGGTCATCGATTTTCAGCTTGCAGCAGGAACGTACAAGTAACGGGATCACAAGGCATCTATCCTGTCAATTCATACGCCATGAGAGGAAAAGATGGAAAAAACAATCTGCTACATTATTTCAATCAAGGCAAAACCGGCCTGGCTAAAGCTTGCCCGCGGTTCGCGTGAGAACCATTGGAAAGCCGTGGCCCAGATCGTCCAGGAGTTCGCCGGTAAAGTCACATTCCAGTATCACGACAGCGATGCCTTCCACGCGGACCATTCTGATCTCGTGGTTTGCGAAACCAATTCAGTGATCGACTACCACCGCATGTGGGATTGCATCAAAGACACCGCCATTTTTGCCGATGGCTACTACGAAATCACGGATGTCCGCATGGGAATCAGGGGGGTAACCCACGGTTAGGTCGTACGCGCCCGGAGCTCAAACGCTGTTCTTACACGAACTCGCCCTTGAGTCGGCGAGCGGCTCTATGGCGCAGCACCCTTCGGCAAGTGGCGCACGCAGACATTCGCTGCCGGGCTCACCCATGACGCCTTGATCGCGCCCTGGGTGATCGAAGGCGCCATGAACGGCTGGCCTTCGCCAAGCTCAAGGCGTAGCTGTGCCGGGTCGGTGCGCGATGCTACGACGCCCTCATCGAGGCCATCGGCGATGTCTGCGACCTCTATCAACCCCAAGAGTGCCGCAACTTCTTCAAGGACGCCGGATATGCCTCAGATTAAACGCAAAGTGCTTCAGCTCGCGGTATCGGTGCGTCGGCGGTGCAACCGGCTTTCGCGGTGGGCGATATAGGTGGCGCTGGCGACGATGACGGCGCCGCCGATCCAGGTCCACAGATCGGGCGCCTCGCCGAACACGTAGAGGCCCAGTAACGTGGCCCAGACCAGCTGCAGGAACGAGACCGGCTGGGTCACGGTGATTTCGGCAAAGCGATAGGCCTGGGTCAGGGTGTAGTGGCCGAGCGTTGCGAAACAGGCGACCAGTAGCAGCCAGAGCAGCTCCTCCAAGGTCGGCGTGCGCCAGACCCATAAGGCGCCGGGCAGCAGCGTCAGCGTCACGAACACCGACAGGTAGGCGACGATGGCGGGGCTCGATTCGGTCTCCGTCAGCTTCTTGGTCATGATCATCGAGCCGGCGAACAGCGGCGCTGCCACCAACTGGGCCCAGGCGCCCGGATCGACGATGGTCAGGCCCGGCCGCAGGATGATCAGGGTCCCGAGGAATCCGATCACGACCGCCATGATTCGCCGGATTCTGAGCCGCTCGCCCAGGAACAGGGCCGCCCCGATGGTGATGAACAGCGGCGCAGTGAAGCCCAGCGCGGTGACTTCGGCGATGGGGATGCGTGTCATGGCGTAGAACCACAACATCACCCCGATACCGTGCATGACGCCGCGCACCCCGTGCAGGCCAAGGCGGCGCGGCAACAGCCGGCCGTGCTGGCCGCGCACCAGCACCGGCAGCAGGAAGGCGGTGCCGATCAGGTAACGCAGGAAGGCGGCCTGAACCGGGTTCATATCGCTGCCCAGATGCCGCACGATCCCGGTCACCCCGACGAAAAACACGCCGGTCACGAGCATCCAGCCTAAGCCTTTGATATTGTTGACAGGTGCGGCCATGGTGCGGGGTCTCGGCCGGTCGGTTGCGCGACCAGCGGGGTTGTACGCGCGGCCCGGGCATGGGCGCAACGGCGTCTCATGCTACCCCATCGCCCGGTCCGGTGGCAGTTTGACGGCAGGAATCTCGCATCTGCAACAGAATGCTGCGCTGCAAAAAAAATATCGTTGACATGGCACGCCGTGCGCCTATTTTAGGGCCATGCTGCACTGCAGCAAAACAGTTTCAGCGGATTGAGTGGCGTACCGGTTTCCGGACCGTGGTCCGGGTGGGGCTCAAACAGATACGACATTGAGGAAAGCAGCAATGACCAGCAAAACTGCCAAGCAGGGCACCGATAAGACCGCCAAGGCGGTCGAAGACTTCACCGCCGCCGGCCAGGAGGCCGTGCAGACCTTTGTCCAGGCCAGTGTCGATGGCTACGGCAAGGTGTTCGAGACCGCGCGCGAGCGGGCCGAGGAGCTGGCCAAGGGTTATGACAAGTTCGCCTTCGGTGGCAAGGAGAACGTCGAGGCCCTGGTCAAGGCTGGCAACGCCTATGCCAAGGGCATGGAAGCGCTGAATGCCGAGTTCATGTCCTTCACCAAGCAGCTGGTGGAAGACAACGTCAGCGCCACCCGCAAGGTGATGGGCGCCAAGACCCTGCAGGAGATGATGGACCTGCAGGCCGAGTACGCCCGCACCAGCCTCGACGGCTTCATGGCCGAGGGCACGAAGATGGGTGAGCTGGCGGCCAAGGTCGCCCAGGAGACCTCGGAGCCGATCAATTCGCGGGTCACCGCGGTGGTCGAGCAGTTCGCCAAGCCGGCCGCCTGAGGCCTGCGAATCGCAGACAGGGCAGGCGCCTGACCGGCGCCGCCCGCAACAGCAAGGACCCGATCTCCTCCCTTCGGGTCCGAAAAGAGAAGGCTCCGGTTCTCCTCCCTCCGGCGGTCTTCTGAAAATGGAAAGGGCCCGGTACTCCTCCCACCGGGCCCTTTTCTATTGTCCGGGGGGTCGGCCCCAAGATGGCTGGGCATTGCCCTTCCATAATGGCTCCAAGGACCGATATTATGGGAGGCGGCGGACTGGCCGATGGGGTTGGCGCTGAGCGTTGGGCCATGAGCGATTTCGACAACGATGACAATCAGAACGGTGATACCGGCACCGGCATCGTCACCGAGACGAAGCCGAAGACCAAGAAGCCGTCGATGTATCGGGTCCTGCTGCTGAACGACGATTACACCCCGATGGAGTTCGTCGTTCTCGTCCTCCAGAGCTTCTTCAGCAAGACGGCCGAAGAGGCGACCCAGATTATGCTGCACGTGCATCAGAAGGGCATTGGTGTATGTGGCATCTATCCCTACGACGTGGCCGAGACCAAGGTCGGCCAGGTCGTCGACTTTGCCCGCAAGCACCAGCACCCGTTGCAGTGCACCATGGAAAAGGTCTGACAAACCAGTGCCATCATTTGCATCCGAACTCGAGCAGAGCCTGCATCGCGCGTTGCGTTACGCGAGCGAACGGCAGCATGAATACGCGACGCTGGAGCACCTGCTGCTGGCGTTGTGTGACGACAACGATGCGCGGGCGGTGCTGCGGGCCTGCAATGTCGATATCGAACAGTTACGGGTCCAGTTGAACGACTATCTGGACGAGGAGCTGAATACACTGGTGGTTGACGGCGATGAGGACGCCAAGCCGACCGCCGGCTTCCAGCGGGTCATCCAGCGCGCGGTCTATCACGTGCAGTCGTCGGGCCGCGACGAAGTCACCGGCGCCAACGTCCTGGTGGCGATCTTTGCCGAACGTGAGAGCCATGCCGTCTACTTCCTGCAGGAGCAGGACATGACCCGGCTCGACGCGGTCAGCTACATCTCCCACGGTATCGCCAAGGCGCCGGGCATGGCCGAGCGACGGGTGGTCCGTGGCGCCGACGAGCAGGCCGAGGCCGAGAAGCCGGTCAAGGAAGGGGCGGAGGCGCTTGCGGCGTACTGTGTCGATCTCAACGAGAAGGCGCGCAGCGGCCGCATCGACCCGGTGATCGGCCGTTCCGCGGAACTCGAGCGCACGATCCAGATCCTGTGCCGACGGCAGAAGAACAATCCGCTGTTCGTCGGCGAACCCGGCGTCGGCAAGACGGCGATCGCCGAAGGGCTGGCCCGCAAGATCGTGCTGGGCGAGGTCCCCGAGGTTCTGAAGAACACCACCATCTATGCCCTCGACATGGGCACGCTGCTGGCCGGGACCCGCTACCGCGGCGACTTCGAAGAGCGCCTGAAGGCAGTGATCCAGGAACTGGAGAACCACGAGGACGCGATCCTGTTCATCGACGAGATCCACACCGTGATCGGTGCCGGGGCGACCTCGGGCGGGGCGATGGACGCGTCGAACATGCTCAAGCCGGCGCTGGCCAGCGGGACCATCCGCTGCATGGGGTCGACGACCTACAAGGAGTACCGCGGCTACATCGAAAAGGACCGCGCGCTGCTGCGGCGGTTCCAGAAGATCGACGTCAACGAGCCGTCGGTCGGCGATGCGATCAAGATCCTGCAGGGCCTCAAGCCCTACTTCGAGGGCTATCACCAGATCCGCTACACCAATGAAGCCGTCAAGGCGGCCGTGGAGCTGTCGGCCAAATACATCAACGACCGCAAGCTGCCGGACAAGGCGATTGACGTGATCGACGAAGTCGGCGCGGCGCAGATGCTGCTGCCGGACAGCCGCCGGAAGAAGACCATCGGGGTACGTGACGTCGAGCACGTGGTCGCCAAGATCGCCCGCATTCCGCCGAAGTCCGTGTCCAAGGACGACAAGACCAGCCTGCAGAACCTGGAGCAGGAACTGAAAGCGGTGGTGTACGGTCAGGACAAGGCGATCGATGCCCTGGCCGCCGCGTTCAAGATGGCCCGTGCCGGCCTGCGGGAACCGGAGAAGCCCATCGGCTCCTACCTGTTCTCGGGTCCCACCGGTGTCGGCAAGACCGAAGTGGCGCGCCAGCTGGCGCGGATCATGGGCATGGAACTGGTGCGCTTCGACATGTCCGAGTACATGGAGCGCCATACGGTCTCACGCCTGATCGGCGCCCCGCCGGGCTACGTCGGTTTCGACCAGGGCGGCATGCTCACCGACGCGATCGACCAGCATCCTCATTCGGTGTTGCTGCTCGATGAGATCGAGAAGGCGCATCCCGATCTGTTCAACATCCTGTTGCAGATCATGGACTACGGCAAACTGACCGACCATAACGGCAAGCGGATCGACTTCCGCAACGTCGTGCTGATCATGACGACCAATGCCGGCGCGGCCGAAATGTCGAAGATGGCGATCGGCTTCGGCCGGGCGGAGCGGGAAGGCGAGGACGAGGAGGCGATCAAGCGCCTGTTCACGCCCGAGTTCCGCAACCGCCTGGACGCCGTCATCGGCTTCGACCATCTGCCCAAGGACACGATCTTCCGGGTCGTCGACAAGTTCGTGCGCGAACTGGAAGGCCAGCTCAGCGACCGCAAGGTGACGATCGAGCTGACGGACGCCGCGCGCGCCTGGCTGGCGGGCAAGGGCTATGACCGGCTCTATGGCGCCCGGCCGCTGGCCCGCGTGATCCAGGAGAACGTGAAGAAACCGCTGGCTGATGAACTGCTGTTCGGCCGCCTGAGCAAGGGCGGCCGGGTGGTCGTCGACGAGACGGATGGCAAATTGACCTTCGCCTTCGAGGAACGCGCACCAGGTGGCGGCAAGAAGGGGCCGCCGCAAGTCCGCGAGGACAAGCTGCCGGCCCCGGTCGAGTGAGCCACCGCCTCGGGGCGTTCATCCCCGGGGTAGCAAAGAAAAAGAAAGGGCGGCCCAGGCCGCCCTTTCTCGTTTCTTATTTCGATCTCGCGCCTTAACCGGCGGCGATGTACTCGCGCATCGCTTCGGCTTCGGTTTCGATCTCCTCGATGCGGAACTTGACCACGTCACCGATGGAGATGATACCCACCAACCGGTTCTCGTCCATCACCGGCAGATGGCGAATCCGGCGCTGGGTCATTTCGGTCATAACCTGGTTGATGGTGTCGCTGCGCTGGCAGTACTTCACGTCCGGCGTCATCAGGGTGCTGACGGGGGCGTTCAGGCATTCGCTGCCCCGCTGGGCGACGCCCTGGACGATGTCGCGCTCGGAGAGAATGCCCTTGATCGCGTTGATGCTGGCATTGGGTTCGCTGACCAGCAGTGCGCCGACGCCATGATCGCGCAGCATCTGCGCGGCGTCTTGGACAGAGGCCAGCGGCGAAATACTCAAGACCTGATGGCCCTTGCGGCCAAGGATATGATCGACGTTCATTGCGGCCCTCCGTGGTTGCTACAGGACGGTTGCCGCCGCCGTGCCCCGGGGGTCGGCCCGGGTTGGGCGACGCGTCGGCCCGCCCGATTGCGCTTGTCATAATACGAAATCGGGTCGGCGTTAGCGAGGGACAAGGGGGCCGATACAACCGCCACTGGCCCGGTGCCGCGCGGCCAAGTCCTGACGCGGCTGCTACCTCATCGCATTACGGCAGTCCCGGTGCGAGGTTTTCTCTTTAAAGTTAATATTTTATGAAGAATTCTTCAATTACGACACGAAGACGTCGCCGGGTCAATCGAGCTTGCGCTTGTCGATCACGCGGACGGCCTTGCCCATGGACCGGGCCACCGTCTCCGGCGGCACCACCCGAACCTCGGCGCTGACCCCGACCATGGCCTTGATATGCTGCTGCAGTTCGCGGCCGGCGGTGCTCTGTTGCGCGCTGTCGCTGCCGGCGAAGCCAGTGGCCGTCTCGACCACGACGGTGAGCGAATCGAGTGCGCCCTGGCGGCTGACTTCCAGCACGTAGTGCGGCGCCAGTCGCGGATCGGCGACGATGATCTCTTCGATCTGGGTCGGAAACACGTTGACGCCACGGATGATCAGCATGTCGTCGCTGCGTCCGGTGACCTTCTCCATGCGCCGCATGCTGCGCGCGCTGCCAGGCAGGAGCCGGGTCAGATCGCGGCTGCGATAGCGGATCACCGGGAAGGCCTGCTTGGTAAGGCCTGTCCAGACCATCTCACCGCGCTCGCCGTCGGGCAGCACTTCGCCGGTCTCCGGGTCGATGATCTCCGGGTAGAAGTGGTCCTCCCAGATATGTAGGCCGTCCTTGCTCTCGATGCATTCGCAGGCCACGCCGGGCCCGATCACCTCCGGCAGGCCATACAAATCAACGGCGTCGAGAGCGAAGCGGGCCTCGATCTCCTGTCGCATGGCCTGGGTCCAGGGTTCGGCGCCGAAGATTCCGACCTCAAGCGAGCTCTCGCGCGGATCCAGGCCCTGGCGTTCGAACTCATCGGCGATCGCCAGCATGTAGGACGGTGTCACCATGACGATGTCGGGTCGGAAGTCGCAGATCAGCTGCACCTGCTTTTCGGTCTGGCCGCCCGACATCGGGATCGTGGTGCAGCCCAGCCGCTCGGCGCCGTAGTGTGCGCCCAGTCCGCCGGTGAACAGGCCATAGCCGAAGGCGACATGGACGATGTCGCCGGGTCGGCCGCCGCAAGCGCGGATCGAGCGCGCCATGCAGTCCGACCAGGTGTCGATGTCGTCCGCCGTGTAACCGACAACGGTCGGCTTGCCGGTGGTGCCGGACGAGGCATGGATACGGACCACCTTGCTGCGCTCGACGGCGAACATGCCGAACGGGTAGTTGTCGCGCAGATCCTGCTTGTGCAGGAACGGAAACCGGGCCAGGTCGGAGAGCGATTTCAGGTCGTCGGGATGCACCCCGGCGGCATCGAAGCTCTGTCGGTAGTGCGCGACGTTTTCGTAGGCGTGCCGCAGCGACCACTGCAGGCGTTCCAGTTGCAGCGCGGCAATCTCATCCCGGCTGGCGATCTCGATCGGGTCCAGCTCCGCCGCCCCGGGCGGGCGCGTGCGCCCACTGGCGCCGTTCATGCCGGCTCACTCCTCATGGCTTCAAATCCTGCCTGTCTGCAACCTGCGCCCGCGCGGCAGGTTAGTGGATCTCGTCGGCGTCGGCCATGGCCTGACGCAACGCCTCGAACGAGAAATCCGGCCGGCGGCAGGCCTCGAGGATCACCGCCTCGCGCTGGCCCAGCATGGCCGCTGCCGCCGGCACCTCGGCCGCGACGTCGAGCGGGATGACCACGGCGCCGTGCCGGTCGGCATGGATCAGGTCACCGGAGGCGACGACCATGCCACAGACCCGGACCGTCGTGCCGTGGTCGACCAGGTGGACATGGGCGTGCGACGGGCCGACCCGGCCGGCCAGCAGTTGAAAGCCCTCGGCGATGTCGTCCAGATCGCGCACGCTGCCGTCGGTGACCACGCCGAGACAACCCAGGCCCTTGTGGATGTTGCTGTTCACTTCGCCCCAGAAGGCGCCGAAGCCCTTGTTCGCGCCGTCCAGGTCCTGGATCACCGAGATCCCGGGCTGCGGGCCCGAAGCTACGTATTCGTAGTAGGCGAGGCGCTGGGCCCGCATCTGCGCCGGATCGACGCCGGCGGGGGCGGCGGCCCGGATCGTTGCCGTGCGGGCAAAGCCGACGATGGGTGGCAGTTGCGGGAAGGCGCAGACCAGCGGCTCGACGGTGAACCCGGTGGCGCGGCGGTCGGGTGCGACGACCTCCAGGGCGTTGCAGATCGTAGGCGTGTCGATGGCGCGCAGCGCCTCGAGAACATCGCTGGACAGTTCTGGTTGCGGCATCGAAAGCGCCTCGTCGGTGGTGAAACCTGCGAGGCGGCAGTCTTGCGCATTTACCGGTTTCTGGGCAACCAGGCCGGCCTGGTCCGGGCGGTTTATTCGGCGGCGCTGGCGGCGGCCTTCTGCTCGGCTTCGCCGATCACCCGGTTGCGTCCCGCCCGCTTAGCGGCATAGAGCGCGTCATCGGCCCGTTTGATGAAGTCGGTCAACGGCTCGCCGTCACGGTAGAGCGATACGCCTACCGAGACGGTGATCGAGGCGATGCGTTCGCCCGTGCTGCGACGCACGATCTTCTTCGAGCCCACCGATAGCCTGGCCGCATCGGCGACCTTCAGGGCCTCCTCGTAGCCGACCTCGGGCAGCACGATGGCGAACTCCTCGCCGCCGTAGCGCGCCGGCGTCTGCCGTCCGGTGACCGTCTCCTTCAACCCCTGCGCCACCAGGCGCAGGACCTGGTCACCAAGCTGGTGACCGTAGGTGTCGTTGAATTCCTTGAAGTGGTCGATGTCGAGCAACAGCAGGCAGAGATCGCTGCCGTCCTTGCCACTGGCGTCGGCATTCTCGCGCAGCGTGGCGTCGAAAGACTTGCGGTTGCCGATGCCGGTCAGGGCATCGGTCATGGCTTCGCTGCGTACGGCCTCCAGGTCCTCGCGCAGCCGGGCGATTTCGCCGGACGACGAGGCCAGCTGGTCCTTCAGTCTTTCGTTCTGCGCCTGCATGTCCTGGGTCTGGGTGATGATCCCCGAGATCAGGCCGCGGAGATCGTCCTCCGAGCCCGACTGCAACGAGCCGGTGAAGTCGTTCAACGCCTCGCTGTAGGACGCCGCGCCATCGCCGGCCTGCTGCAGCAGGTCCACCACATTCTGCACCGAGTGCTCGATCTCACCGCTGGTCTCGAGCACTTTTTCCGTGCCGTTGAGATCGGCGAAGAACTCTTCATAGAGCTGATGGTTCAGCTCTTCGGTAAAATCCCGGCCGTTCGTGGTCAGGATGTCCAGGCTGCGCGTCAGCTCAGGGTTGATGCCGCTGACATAGGCATACCAGACGTTGTAGTTGTCCGGCGTGGCGGGGACCTGGGCGGCGCTCATCTTCGCCAGCGCCTGCTTGGCAAAGTCATGCGCCTTCTCGAAGATCTCGGTGTATCTGGTCACGACGACCCTCCGCCGGTCAGCTGCGCAGAGACGACCGCCGCAAGGCCTTGGGCGCGGCTGATCGTGCCGGAAAAAGGCAGTTAATGAATACGCGGGCGAGCTTTAAGAAACGCTTACCAAGCCCGGCCTGCGGCCCGTCGCGGGGCCGCTAGAGGCCGAGATAGCGGTGCTTGATCTCGTCGTCGGCCCGCAGTGTGGCCGAGTCCCCGGTCCAGACCACCTGACCCTTCTCCATGATGAAGTGGCGGTCGCAGATTTCAGCCAGAGCCTCGACACTCTTGTCGATCACCAGGATCGACTGGCCCGCCGCCTTGAGGCCGGATAGGCAGGTCCAGATCTCCGCGCGGATCAGCGGTGCCAGGCCTTCGGTCGCCTCGTCGAGTACCAGCAGGCGTGGGTTTGTCATCAGCGCGCGGCCGATCGCCAGCATCTGCTGTTCGCCGCCCGAAAGCTGGTTGCCCATGCTGTCGCGTCGCTCCTGCAGCCGGGGGAACAGCTCGTAGATCCGCGCCAGGGTCCAGGGCGCGGCGACGTCGCCGTGGTTGGCGGCCGTGGCCACCAGGTTCTCGCGCACGCTCAGGTTGGGAAAGACCTGCCGTCCTTCCGGGACCAGGCCGATCCCGCGCTTGGCGATCCGATAGCTCGGCTGGGCCTGGATCTCCTCGCCATCGAACAGGATGGTGCCGTCGCGTACCGGCACCAGGCCCATGATCGAGCGGACGGTCGTGGTCTTGCCCATGCCGTTTCGCCCCATCAGCGAGACGACCTCGCCCGCGCCGACGTCCAGGGTGACGCCGAACAGCGCCTGGATGCGGCCATAGTGGGTGGCGATGTTGCGGACTTCCAGCATCTTCGCTTCCGCTAAGGCGTCTCTTCGCCGAGATAGGCCTGGCGCACGGCGTCGTTGGCGCGGATCTCCGCCGGACTGCCGGTGGCGATGGCCTGGCCATAGACCAGGACCGTGATCCGGTCAGCCAGGGCGAACACCGCGTCCATGTCATGTTCGATCAGGACGATCGTGTGCTCGGCCTTCAGCCCGCGCAGTACCTCGACCATCCGCCCGGTCTCTTCCTGGCCCATGCCGGCCATGGGTTCATCCAGCAGCAGGACCCGCGGCCGGGTCGCCCAGGCCATGGCCAGCTCCAACTGGCGCTGCTCGCCGTGGCTCAGGTTCGCGGTTTGAACATTCGCCCTGGCTGCCAGTCCGAAGCGCTCCAGCGCTGTCTTGGCCGGGGCACGCAAACTCGGATCTTGCGCTGCCGGTCGCCAGAAGCGGAAGGAATGGCCGTCGTGGGCCTGGACCGCAAGGGCGACATTGTCCTCGACCGAGAAGTTGAGGAACAAGCTGGTGATTTGGAACGAGCGGGCAAGCCCCAGATGACTGCGCCGGTGCACCGGCAGCCGGGTGACATCCTGGCCATCGAACAGGATCCGACCGACGTCGGGTCGCAGTTCGCCGGAGAGCTGCGCGATCAGCGTCGTCTTGCCGGCGCCATTGGGGCCGATGATGGCATGGATCTCGCCGGGCACGACCTCGAGATACAAATCGTCGGTGGCGACAAGCGCACCAAAGCGTTTGCTCAACCCCTGCGTGGCGAGGATCGGCTCAGTCATTGCCGCGTCCTATCCGTGCCACCAGCGAATAGAGCCCGCCGCGGGCGAACAGCACCAGCAGGATCAGAATGGGTCCGAACAGCACCATCCAGTGCTGGCCGCTGCCGGGAATGACAGCGTCCATCACGCCCGGCAGGTATTCCTCCAGGAGCAGAAACGCGGTGGCGCCCATGACTGGGCCGACCAGGGTACCCATGCCGCCCAGGATCACCATGATCATGATCTCGCCGGAGCGAGTCCAATGCATGTAGTCGGGCGAGACGAACTCGTTCCAGTTGGCGAACAGGGCGCCGGCAATGCCGCACATGGTCCCGGCGATGGCGAACGCGACCAGCTTGTACCGGTAGGTCGGGAAGCCGATCGCCTGCATGCGGGGATTGTTCGAGCGGGCGCCGCGCACCACCTGGCCGAACCGGGAGTGGATCAGGCGATGGGCGAGAAAGAGGAAGAGCGCCAGGAACATCAGCACGAAATAGTAGAACGGCACAGGTTCCCAGAGGTCGATGACGGCGCCGAAGTTGCTGCGGTCGGTCGGCATGCCGTCGTCGCCGCCGAACTCCTCCAGGCTGATGCCCAGGAAGTAGAGCATCTGCGCGAACGCCAGCGTGATCATGATGAAATAGACGCCGCTGGTGCGGATGCTCATGGCGCCGATCACCAGCGCGATCGCGCCCGAGGCCAGGGCGGCAAGCAGGAATTGCAGGAAGCCGTTGTCGATCCCGTAGTAGGCGAGGATGCCAACGGCATAGGCGCCGACGCCGATGAACGCGGCGTGGCCGAAACTGACCATGCCGCCATAGCCGAGAATGAAGTCCAGGCTGACGGCGGCGATGGCCAGGATCATGATGCGCGCGAACATATCGGTCAGGAACGGCTGGCCGACGGCATCGGCGAACAGCGGCACCAGCGCGAACAGCACTATGGCGATAACGGCGACGAGGACTTGCCGGCGATCCATTTCGCAGTCCCGTCAGCCGGTCTTCGCCGGGAACAGGCCCTGCGGCTTGACCACCAGGATCGCTGCCATGAGGACGTAGATCAGCATCGAGGCCAGGGCGGGGCCCGCGGTATCGGCGGCGGCGTCATCCATGAACAGGCGTAGCAGCACCGGCAGGAAGATGCGGCCAACAGTGTCCAGCATGCCCACCGTAATGGCGGCGATGAAGGCGCCGCGCACGGAGCCGATGCCGCCGATGATGATGACGACGAAGGCCAGGATGAGCAGCGGCTCGCCCATTCCCGGCTCCACGCTGGTCAACGGGCCGAGCATCATCCCGGCGAGGCCGGCAAAGGTCGCGCCCAGCGCGAACACCAGGGTGAACAGCAGCTTGATGTCGATCCCCAGGGCGCCGACCATCTCGTTGTTGCTGGCGCCGGCGCGGATCAGCATGCCCAACCGGGTCCGCGCGACGATGAAGTAGATCAGGCCGGCGACCAGCAGGCCAACCAGGATGATCAGCAACCGGAACACCGGATAGGGTGCGCCGGGCACGATCTCGACATGGCCGGAGAGGTAGTCGGGAATGGCCGAGTACAGCGAGACCGGGCCCCAGATGATGGTCACCAGTTCATTGAAGAACAGAATCAGGCCAAAGGTCGCCAGCACCTGATCCAGGTGGTCACGCCGGTACAGCGTGCGCAGCACCACCACCTCGACGATGACGCCGACCAGGAACGTGGCCGGGATCGCCAGCAGCAAGCCGAGCAGGAACGAGCCGGTCCAGTTGATCACCGTGGTCGCCAGGTAGGCGCCGATCATCACCAGCGAGCCGTGCGCCAGGTTGACCAGATCCATGATGCCGAACACCAGGGTCAACCCGGCGGCGATGAGGAACAGCATCACCCCGAACTGCAGGCCGTTGAACAGCTGTTCGAGCAGGAGCAGGGAGTCCATTACGACCCCAGTAGGCGGTCAGGCATCGGGCGGCAACCGGCAGTGGTCAGCGCGGTACAGGCAAAAGCAGGGGCGCCACGTGGCGCCCCTGCGAACTTTACTGCACAGGATCGCTACCACGACATCGTGCAGTCCTTGGCGTACGAGTCCTTGTGCCCGGAGATGATCACGCCCCGGGTCTTGGTGACGAACTGGCCGCCGTCGTCAACCGCCTCGCGGATGTAGATGTTCTGCACCGGGAAGTGGTTGTTGTTGAAGCTGAAGGTGCCGCGCACGGTCGGGAAATCGCCCGCCCGCATCGCTGCCCGCAGCTTGTCGCGGTCGCCGATGCCGCCCGCCTTGCGGATGGCGTGATCGAGGAACAACACCGTGTCATAGGCCTGTGCGGCGTAGAACGCTGGCGTCTTGCCGTACTTGGCCTGGTAGTCCTCGACGAAGCGGCGGCTGACGGTGTTGCCCATGTCCGGGCTCCAGTGCTGCGCCCCCCAGGTGCCGACGGCCGCGTCCTTGAGCGCCGGCAGGCTGACGGCGTCGACGGTGTAGACCGAATACAGCGGGATCTCGCCCTTCAGGCCGGCCTGGGAATACTGCTTGACGAAGTTGATCCCCATGCCACCCGGCAGGAAGACGAACACGGCGCCCGGCTTGGCGGCGCGCAGGGCCGAGATCTCGGCCTGGTAGTCCTTCTGGCCCAGCTTGGTGAACACTTGGGCGACGACATTGCCCTTATAGTAGCGGCCAAAGCCCTTCAGCATGTCCTTGCCCGCCTGGTAGTTGGGGGCGATGGTGTAGACGTTGTCGACACCCTTGTCGCTGAGGTACTTGCCCATAGCTTCGGGCATCATGTCGTTCTGGAATGCGACGTTGAAGAAGTTCGGCGAACAGTTCTTGCCCGCAGCACCAGACCAGCCGGCGTTGGAGCTGATCAGGAAGACGTCGTCGCGGCGCACCGTCGACTTGTAGACCGCCGCCAGCACGCTCGACCAGATGATGCCGGTGACGAACTGCACGCCGTCCTGCTTGATCATCTTGCTGACGACCTGCTTGCCGACGTCCGGCTTGCGCTGATCGTCGCCGAAGACCACTTCCGTCTCGAGCCCGCCGATCTTGCCGCCGACGTGCTCGAGGCCGAGCTCGAACGCCTGCTTCATCGGCACGCCGAGGATGCCGGCCGGGCCGGACAGCGTGGTCATGAAGCCGACCTTGACGGTTTCTGCAGCCGCGGCGGAACTGGCGAGCATCGCTCCTGCCGCGACCAGGGTGAGTAGTTTCTTGGCCATTGCCCTGATCCTCCCTGAGAAAGGCACCGTGCCGTTTGGTCGACGCCGCGGCGGCAATGCCACGGCCCCCCCGAATCCGGCCGGCCCCGGCATCCCTGCGATGCCGGGAACCTGCGGATTTGGCCGCAGACTCTAGGGGGGCCTCCAGGCGGGCGCAAGGTGGCAAAGCCGCGCAGCCAGGGCCCCGTGATCTGGCAGCCAATCCGGTCTAGGCTGGACCACGCAGTTGGTTCGGCAAAAAAGGGCAGGAGGCGGAGATGGCGGATCTCTCTGGCAGGAGCTACATCGTGACCGGCGCGTCGACCGGCATCGGCGCGGCCACGGCCCGGCTGCTGGCCGGCTGCGGCGCGAACGTGACCATCAGCTTTGCCCGCAACGAGAGTGCCGCGGCCGAGACCGCCGCCGCCTGCGAAGCCGCCGGTGCCGAAACGCTGCTGCAGCAGGGCGACGTTGCCGACGACGCGGTCTGTCGCCGCATTGCCGAGCAGACGATGGCCCGCTGGGGCCGGATCGATGGCCTGGTGAACAACGCCGGCATGACCAAGTTCGTCGACCATGACAACCTCGATGGCCTGTCGGCGGAGGACTTCCAGCGGATCTTCGCCGTCAACCTGATCGGCGCCTTTCAGATGGCCCGCGCCGTGGCTGCGCCCATGAAGGCGGCCGGGCAGGGCGCCATCGTCAACGTCTCATCCGTCGCCGGCGTCTACGGCGTCGGCAGCTCTATCGCCTATGTCGCCTCCAAGGGCGCGCTGAACTCGATCACGCTGTCGCTCGCCCGCGCTCTGGGCCCGGAGATCCGGGTCAACGCCGTCTGCCCCGGGCTGGTGGAAACCGGCTTCTGGGGCGACCAGGTCGATGCCGAGCGCAAGCAGGCCATCGCCGAGCACTATCAGGCGAAAGCCCCGTTGAAGCGTTTCAGCCAGCCTGAGGACCAGGCACGTTCGATCCTGTTCTTCCTCGACGGCGATCACAACATCACCGGGCAGATCCTCGTCTCCGACAGCGGCATGCACCTGACCTGAACGGCCGACGGTCACGTCGCTTGGCGGTCCCGCAGTTGACATGCGACGGGCGCGGGACCTAGCCTGTTGTCAGGTGTCATGAGTGAGTAGCCCACTGTATCGACGAAGTTTTGCGTTCAGCCCATTCGGTTCATGGGCGTTTGCAGGCCGACGTCAGAGTGTGGCCATTTGCCGTTCTGTCGCCTGAAGGGCATCCGACCAAGGATGCACCAGTGCACGACAGTTATGTGACGACGCCCTGTAGCTATCGTCCATGGACGCGCAAGCTTCGTCGCGGGAGCGATCGGGCGCGCGTGTCGGTCTGCCGCGACTTGCCTGACCACTGATCGCCTATCGCTCCCCAGGAGTGGAGAAAACGGCCGATCCCGCCACACCCCGGCGGAGAGATCCGGCCAGGCTCGGGGAGCGACGGCACATGATCGCACGGGCAGTCCAACTGGCAGCCATCGGCGCATTGCTTGCGGTAGCACCGACAAGCGGGCAGGCGACATCACCCTTCCAGGTTCTGGCGCTTATCGCGCACCCCGATGGGGTCATGCTGCAATGCGCGGACGGTACCTGTAGCGCCGACCTCAGTGCCTTCTGTCTGCAGAAGGGTCGGGCGACGCCGACGCATGGGGTGCGCTATCGGTTGCTGCAGCCCGAGAAGCTGGAGCTCGTCGGTCAGACCGATGCCGGCGAAACCATCCGCGTTGCCGGCTCGGCTGACTGGCTGATCCGGGCCGAGCGTGACCAGGTGGCCGTGCGCATCACCGTGCCCGACAGGCTGCTGGCGGCCCACGGTCTGACGCGTGCGGCCGTAACCGTGGCGACGAATGCGACGCTGATGCCGGTGGCAGCCGATGGCAACAGCCAGGGCGGTGTCGATGACCCGGCGATCACCCTGCTGCGTGAGGCCGGCAATCGCCTTGTCGACCAGGATCGCAGCCGCATGGGCGCGGTCAGGACGTTGGCGCGGCTGGCCAGCGAGCTGCCGCCGACCACTGGAGCGCCTACGGATCGCGTGGCGCACATGCCGTATCAGAGACTTCTGCAGACCGCCGTATCGCCGGCGGCGACGGCGGCACTGTCCGAAGCGGAACGTCGCTTGGCCCGCGGGACACTTGATATCTGTCGGACCAACACCGACCTCGGCGCCTACCACAGCCTGCGCCAGTGCCTGGAGGTCCAGCACGACTCGATCCTCTGGACGCTGAACGTCGACTACTGGCTCGCCTTCGACCGCGGCAGCTGAGGACGGGGCTGGACGTCAGCAACAAAGACCAAGAACGCCTGATCACGACGCCAGAACAAAGGAACGACGCATCGACGCACGGTCATCGAGAGGGAGGACGACATGACCAAGCCCAAGCAACACAACACCAGGGCAATGCTCACCAAGCCGCGCAGCCGGCGGCAGTTCATTCGCGATTCGGCGACCGCCACCGGCGGCCTCGCAGCCATCCTGGCGACGGGCAGCGCGCCGGCGATCGCCCAGGACCGCGAACTGACGATGCTGGTGTGGTCGCATTTCGTGCCGGCATCGGATGACGAGTTGAGACGCCAGTTCGAGGAGTTCGGCAAGGCCGCCGGGGTCAAGGTCCGGATGGATCGGGTCGCCCACCTGCAGTTGCCCGCGGTGCTGGCCGGCGAAGTCCAGGGCCAGAAGGGCCACGACCTGGTCAACGTCTCCAACGCCAACCCGCATCTCTATTCCAAACACCTCGTCGACCTGAACGAGCTCTACGACAAGATCGGCTCGCGCGGTGGGGGCTGGACGGCGACGACCTTCGGCAAGGGCCGCGACGGCATGCAGAAGGCGTTGCCGTGGTACTTCATCTCGTTCCCGCTGGTGGTGCGCACCGACCTGATCGCCGAGATCGGTGAGAACCTGCCGGATACCTGGGAGGATGTGCACCGCATCGGCACCAAGTTGAAGGCGAAGGGCCACCCGGTCGGCATCCAGCTGGCGCACTCGGCGGACTCCAACTGGATCCTCCGCGGTATCCTGTGGTCGTACGGGGCCAAGCTGGTCGAGGCCGACAGCAAGACCGTCGCGGTCAACTCCAAGGAGACGGTCGAAGCCTTCAAGTTCGTCCGCGCCCTCTACCTGGACGCGATGGAACAGGAGGTCCTGGCCTGGGACGACCGCAACAACAACGTCTGCATGACCTCGGGCAAGTGCAGCATGATCCTGAATCCGATCAGCGCCTATCGCGCCGCGGTGCGTGACGAAGCGATGATCCAGGGCACCGACCGGCCGATCCACCAGGTGATCGACCACATCATCCCGCCGGCCGGTCCGGCCGGGCGGCACATGGCCGGTTCGTTCGTCGGCATCGGCGCCTGGAAGTTCGGCAAGAACAAGGAACTGGCGCTCGAGTTCCTGGATTACCACTACTCCAAGGAGAACGCCGAGAAGCATCTGACGGCGAGCAAGGGCTACAACCAGCCGGTGCTGTCGAACTTCGCCCTGCATCCGTTGTATGCCACCAACTCGAAGTACTACTTCGCGCCCTTCATCGGCTGGTACACCCATGCCATCGGCTATCCGGGGGTGCCTACGGCGGCGGCACAGACGGTCTACGACCAATATCTGCTGCCCGATGCGGCGGCCGAGTGCGCGACCGGCAAGCGCACGCCGGAAGAGGCCGCGGCTAAGCTCGAAGCGCAGATGAAGCGCCTGTATCGGCGTCTGTAGCAGCTACAAATCGGGTCGCCCCGGCGCGTCCATGACGCGTCGGGGCCGCCTGGGTACAGGGCAATCATGGTTGCGATAAACTCGATGCCAGGTGCGGGTCTGCCCGTGCCATCTCTGAAACTGCGGATGCGGCGCCGGCTGGGACCGGACATCGACGGCTACGGTTTCATCCTGCCGGCGACGTTCCTGATGGTCGCGCTGATCCTCTATCCGTTCCTGCTGGCGGTGTGGTTCTCGATGTCGGACGCCTTCATCGGCGAACCGTCGAAGTTCATCGGCTTCGAGAACTTCATCTACATCATGACCGTCGACGACATCTTCCCGTTGACGGTGCGCAACACCATCCTGTTCGCCTTCTTCTCGGTGTTGTTCAAGGTCCTGCTGGGCCTGAGTGCGGCGCTGTTGTTGCAGCGGGCGCTGCACCTGCGCAAGCTGTTGCGCGGGGCCATGCTGATCCCGTTCGTGGCGCCGACAGCGCTGACCACGCTCGGCTGGTGGCTGATCCTGGATCCGACCTACAGCCACGTGAACTGGATCCTGGAACACGTCTGGCCGTTCTCCAGCTTCGGCGTTGGACCCTACCAGTATCTGGGTAACCCGACCCTGGCCCTATGTTCGGTGATATTCGTCAACATCTGGCGCGGTCTGCCGTTCTTCATCATCACCATCCTGGCCGGGCTGGTGGCGATCCCGCAGCATCTGTACGAGGCAGCGGAGATCGACGGCGCCTCGGCCTGGCGCAAGTTCTGGAACATCACCCTGCCGCTGCTGCGCCCGGTGCTGGCGATCGTGATCCTGTTCTCGACCATCTTCACCCTGTCCGAGTTCAACATCGTCTACGTGCTGACCCGTGGCGGGCCGATGAACGAGACCCACCTGTTTGCCACTTACTCGTTCACCTACGGCATCCTCAATCATGAGATCGGCCTGGGGGCGGCCATTGCGCTGTTCCTGTTCCCGCTGTTGGTGATCAGCGTGATCCTGCTGCTGCGGATGATCAGGAGGGACGCGTCCTATGAGCTCTAACGCCTCGGTTGCCGACAGCGCCCCCGTCCTCGGCGAAGTCCTGAACAAGACCCCGGGATGGCGCATTCGTCGGACCATCGCGACCTACGTCGCGCTGATCCCGTACCTCGCGTTCGCGCTGTTCCCCTTCTACATCATGTTCATCACCTCGCTGAAGTCGAAGCAGGAGATCAACAACCTCAGCCAGTCGCCGTTCTGGGCCACCGGCATCGCCACCGAGAACTACATCTACCTGGCCGAGAACACCGGCTTTTTCGAGAACTGGATGGTCAACACGCTGATCGTCGCCACGTTGTCGACAGTCATCGCGGTAACCATCGGTACCCTGGCAGCTTATGCGCTCGCCCGGCTGCGCTTTCGCGGCGTCGAGTTCTTCGGCGTCGCCGTCTTCATCAGCTACCTGGTGCCGCAGGCGCTGTTGTTCCTGCCGATGATCGACGTGGTCAACGCGATCGATGACGTGGTGCCGATCCGCGACACCTACTGGTCGCTGATCCTGACCTATCCGACGTTCCTGACGCCGTTCGTGATCTGGCTGCTGATGGGCTACTTCCGCACCATCCCGGTCGAGGTCGAGGAGTGCGCCTATCTCGACGGCTGCTCGCGCCTCGGCGCGTTGTTCCGCGTCGTCCTGCCGATGGCGATGCCGGGCATCATCTGCGCCATCCTGTTCTCCTACACCCTATCGTGGAACGAGTTCCTGTACTCGCTGGTGTTTATCCAGAACGAGGCGTCGAAAACGCTGTCCGTCGGCGTCGTCACCGAGTTGATCCGCGGCGACATCTACTTCTGGGGCTCGCTGATGGCGGCGTGCTTCATGGGCACGATCCCGATCGTCGTGCTCTATGCCTTCTTCATGGACTACTTCGTGTCCGGCTGGACCACCGGGGCGATCAAGTGATGCCCGCGGCCACCGCCATACGCACAACGCCGGCGCCCGCCAAGAGGCGCCAAGGGGAGGGACATCATGGCTGAGATCGTGCTGCAGGACCTGTGGAAGCGTTTCGACGAGACCGATGCCGTACGAGGCATCAACCTGGACATCAAGCACAACGAGTTCATCGCCCTGGTCGGTCCCTCCGGCTGCGGCAAGACCACGACGCTCAGAATGATTGCCGGGTTGGAAGACATCACCGCCGGGCAGATCCAGGTCGGCGACCGGATCGTCAACGACGTCATGCCCAAGGACCGGGACATCGCCATGGTGTTCCAGAACTATGCCCTGTACCCGCACATGACGGTGTATCAGAACATGTCGTTCGGCCTGAGGCTGAAGAAGGTGCCCAAGCACGAGATCGAGCGCCGGGTCCAGCTTGCCGCCGAGATCCTCAATATCAGCGAGCTCTTGGGACGGCGGCCCAAGCAGCTCTCCGGCGGACAGCGCCAGCGCGTTGCCATGGGCCGGGCCATCGTCCGCGATCCGCAGGTGTTCCTGTTCGACGAGCCGCTCAGCAACCTGGATGCCAAGCTGCGCGTGCAGATGCGGACCGAGATCAAGAAGATCCATCAGCGGGTGCGGACCACGGTGGTCTACGTCACCCACGATCAGATCGAGGCCATGACCCTTGCTGATCGCATCGTGGTGATGAACGAAGGCATCATCGAGCAGGTCGGCACGCCGGGCGAGATGTACGACATGCCGAAAACCCGGTTCGTGGCCAGCTTCATCGGCTCACCGGCGATGAACATGATCCCCTGCCATGTGCACCGCACCGCCGGCGGCCTGGGCCTGAAGCTGCCCGATCAGATCGAGCTCAACGTCCCGGCGGACAGGGAGGCGCGTTACGAGCCTTATGTCGGCCGCGACATGCTGTTCGGCATCCGCCCCGAACACATCACCAACCAGCGTCCGCACGTGAATGGCCAATTGCAGGACTTCGAAGCCGAGGTCGAGGTGCTCGAGCCCATGGGCATCGACACCATGGTTTTCTTCAGCCTTGCTGGTCAGGAAATCTGCGCCCGCTCGGAACCCAAGGCGGTGAGCGAGGTCGGGGAACGCATGACCCTCTCGCTGCACATGGACAACATGCACCTGATCGATCCGCGCGACGACCTGGTGGTCTGAGGATCAGCTGCGGCTAGCCGGGCGGCTGGCCGCCTGGCGCGCGCAGGACGTTGGCGGGTTCCTCGCCCCGGGCGACAGCGTCGAGGTTGCCGGCGATGCGCTGCCAGCGCCGTTTCAGCAAGCCCTCGCTGAGGCCCGAGGCGTGCGGCGACATGATGATGTTGTCGAGTTCGTGAAACGGCAGCGCCGACGGCAGGCGGGTGGTCTCGCCGCTGCGCGGATAGTCGTACCAGACATCGATGATCGCGCCGCCGATCCGGCGCGCGGCCAGGGCCTCGAACAACGCCGTTTCGTCGATGATCGGCCCGCGGGCGACGTTGGCGATCACGGCCGTGGACTTCATGCGGGCCAGTGTCTCTGCGCCGATCAATCCCTCGGTCGCGGCCGTCAGCGGGCACGCAACGATGACGAAGTCGGCTTCCGCCAGCAGTCTGGGCAGCTCATCCATCGGCCAGACGGCGTCGGCCTGCGCGTCAGCTTGTGCCTTCTCGGGCGAGCGGGTGCAGGCGACGATGCGCACACCAAACGGCTTTGCCCGGACCGCCAGGGCCTGACCGATGTGGCCAAAGCCGATGATGCCGATCGTCTTGCCGTGGAGCTCGCCGTGCAACACCACGCCGTCGGGATGATTGAAGGTGCCCAGCCAGCTGCCCTGGCGGATCTGCGCGTCCATCCGGCGCAGACCGATCTGCCATTCAAGCATCGCCGCCACGAGGTACTCGGCGATGCCGATCTCATGCTCGAAGACGTTGCACACCCAGGCCTGCGACGGAACCCCGGCAAAGTCCACGCCGTCGTAACCGGCACCTGGGAGTTGGAGTTGCAGCAGTTTCAGGCGCGGCGCTGTCGGGCCCTGGCTTGGCCAGCTCATGGCAACGACCGCGTCGGCCTCGGCCAAGTGGCCGGCATAAGCGTCTTTGCCCTGCGCCGGTTGCCAGGCCGCGATCGTCCAGTCCGTCGTCAGATGGGCGCGCAGCTCGGAGGCCCGGCCGTCGGCATCTGCACCTCGCAATAGCAGCTTCATCGTCACCTTCCGGTGCTGGGGTTCGGGCCGCGAACATGCCCGCGTCTGCGGTTGCGGGCAATGGCGCTGAACGTCCTTGCGCCGGTCGTCATCTGTTGCACCACCACGACTGGCTGATTAAGGTGACGACCAAGGCTGCGGGCGGTGCGTCCGGCCCCGCAAGAGGGTGGGTGATCGCTGGCCGCCGGAGCGATGTTATCGGTTTCACAGCACTTGGGGAGGTTCCCACATGAAACGTCGTGCCTTTGTCAAAGGCGCCGCCACGGCAGGCGTAGCCACGGCCGCCGCCGCTGCCGCCAACTTCCCGAAGCCCGCGATCTCGCAAGGGCGGAAGGAATGGAAGATGGTCATGACCTGGCCATTGAACTTTCCCGGACTGGGGACGTCCGGGCAGCGCGTCGCCAGGCGCATCAACGAACTGACCGACGGCAAGATCAACGTCAAGGTGTTCGGCGCCGGCGAACTGGTGCCCGCCTTCGAGTCGTTCGGTGCCGTGTCGGCCGGCGACGCCGAGATGTACATGGCCGCCGAGTACTACTGGCAGGGTAAGAACAAGGCCTTCAACTTCTTCACCGCCGTGCCGTATGGCCTGACCGGGTTGGAGACGCATGCCTGGATGAAGTATGGCGGCGGCCAGGAGCTGTGGGATGAACTGTCGGCCGAGTTCAATCTCAAGGGCTTCCTCGGCGCCAGCACCGGCGTGCAGATGGGCGGCTGGTTCCGCAAGGAGATCAACACCCTCGACGACTTCAAGGGCCTGAAGTTCCGCATGCCGGGGATCGGTGGCGAGGTGCTGCGGCGTCTTGGTGTCGCCGTGGTCAACCTGCCGGGCGCGGAGATCTTCCCGGCCCTGCAGTCGGGTACCATCGATGGTACCGAATGGGTCGGCCCCTGGCATGACCTGGCCTTCGGCTTCTACAAGGTCGCCAAGTACTACTACTACCCGGGCATCCACGAGCCGGGCACCTGCGGCAGCTTCGCCATGAACAAGAAGCTGTGGGACAGCCTGACCAAGGAAGAACAGCTGATCGTCACCACGGTGATCGAGGCTGAAGCGATGATCCAGGGCGCCGAGTTCAACGCGCGCAACCTCGGCTCGCTCGACAAGCTGTTGAACGAGCACGGCGTCACCCTGCGCCGCTTCTCCGACAATGTGCTGAAGGAGCTGGGGACGATCTCGGGTGAAGTCGTGGCCGAGATCGGCAACACCGACGCCATGTCCAAGAAGGTCTATGACAGCTTCGTCGCCTACCGGAAGCAGTCGATCGCCTGGGGCAAGCTCGGCGAGCAGGGCTTCATGAACGCCCGCCTGCTGCCCTTCAAGTACGCCTGAGGCGGCTGGACGGGCTCCAGGGTCAAGTAGCAAGGAGGAGGAAGCCTGCGCAAAAGGTAGCGCGGGCTTCCTTCATTTCTGAGCCGGCGGTCGCTGACGGCCTTGTGTGCCGCGACGGCCGGCGATCACCGTAAAACAGGCAGCGCGCCGTTGTCCGTGCCGGCGCACGCAGAGCGAAGCAGCGGAGGTGTCCGTGTCGTCACTTCTTGCGGTTGCCCGCATGATCGACGCCATGAACGAGAGGGTCGGCCGCGTCGTGTCCTGGCTGGCCCTGTTCATGGTGCTTGTCCAGTTCATCGTCGTGGTGATGCGCTACGTCTTCGGCATCGGCTCGATCTTCATGCAGGAATCGATCGTCTACATGCACGCGATCGTGTTCCTGGGCGCGGCCGGCTATACCCTGCTTCACGACGGCCATGTGCGGGTCGATATCTTCTATGGCAGCGCTTCGCCAAGGCGGAAAGCCCAGATCAATCTGCTGGGCGTGCTGGTCTTCCTATGGCCGGTCTGCATCCTGACCCTGAACGTGTCGGAGCGCTTCGTCACCAGCTCCTGGGCCGTGCTCGAGGGCTCGCCCGAAGGCAGCGGGATCCCGGCCGTGTTCCTGCTCAAGACGGTCATTCCGGTGGCCATCGTTCTGCTGATGCTGCAGGGCTTCTCGCTGGCGGTGAAGTCGCTGGCCGAGCTTCTCGGCGATGACTCGGCGCCGCAGGAGGAGCAGGGCACATGACCGGCAGCGAGATCCTCGTCATCCTCATGTTCGTCGGCGTCTGCGGCCTGTTGATGGCCGGCTTCCCGGTGGCTTTCTCACTGGCGGGCGCGGCGCTGATCTTTGCCGGCATCGGTATGGCCCTCGACCTGTTCCAGGTGTCGCTCGGCCTGTTCCCCAACCGCATCTACGGCGTGATGATCAACGAGGTGCTGATCGCCGTGCCGCTCTTCGTGTTCATGGGGGTGATGCTGGAACGCTCCAAGGTCGCCGAAGAGCTGCTGGAGACCATGGGCATGCTGTTCGGGACGCTGCGCGGGGGGCTGGGGATTTCCGTCTCCGTGGTCGGCGCCCTGCTGGCGGCGTCGACCGGTATCGTCGGTGCTACCGTCGTCACCATGGGCCTGCTGTCGCTGCCGACCATGTTGCGGCGCGGCTACGATCCGTCGCTGGCCTGCGGCTCGATCTGCGCTTCGGGGACGTTGGGGCAGATCATTCCGCCGTCGATCGTCCTGGTGGTCCTGGGGGCGCAGGTTTCGGACGCCTACCAGGAGGCCCAGCGCATGCTGGGCAACTACGCGCCCGATCCGGTGTCGGTGGGCGATCTGTTCGCCGGCGCGCTGCTGCCGGGCCTCGGCCTGGTCAGCATGTACATCATCTATCAGATCTTTATCGCCTGGCTGCGCCCGGAGTCCTCGCCGCCGATCCCGCGCGAGGAACTCCTGGAGGGACGGGACGGCCGTGCCCTGGCGCTGCAGGTGTTCAACGCCCTGGTCGCGCCGATCGTCCTGATCATCTCGGTCTTGGGCTCAATTCTCGCCGGCGTCGCCACGCCGACCGAGGCGGCGGCCGTGGGGGCGATCGGCGCCACGCTGCTGGGCGGCCTGCGCCTCGATGCCACGCGGCGGACGCCGATCTACGTCGCCGCGCTGAGCCTGATCGCGCTGCTGTTCCTGAACGGCATCTTCGACATGCGTATCGGTCGTGAGACGATCCCGACCACGGACTTGATCGCGATCGTCCTGGCCTTCGTGTTCTGCGCCGGCGTCGCCTGGGGCATCCTGGTCAGCCTGGCACGGGTCTACCGTGCCGGATCGCTGACCGAGGTCATGCAGTCGACGTCGAAGATCAGCGCCATGGTCTTCGGCATCGTCATCGGCGCCCAGCTGTTCTCGCTGGTGTTCCGGGGCCTGGGCGGCGACGACATCGTCCACGCGTTTCTCACCTCGCTGCCCGGCGGCGTGTTCGGGGCGATGCTGGTGGTCATGCTGATCATGTTCGTCATGGGCTTCTTCCTCGACTTCATCGAGATCACCTTCGTGGTAGTGCCGATCGTCGCGCCGATCCTGTTGCAGATGGATCTCAACCCGGTGTGGCTCGGGGTCATGATCGCAATGAACCTGCAGACATCGTTCCTGACGCCGCCGTTCGGTTTCGCCCTGTTCTACCTGCGCGGGGTGGCACCGCAATCGGTGAGCACGGTGCAGATCTACAAGGGCGTGGCACCGTTCGTGGCGATCCAGGTGCTGGCGCTGATCATCCTGGCCGCCATGCCGGAACTCGCCACCTGGTTGCCCAAGGTTGTGTTCGGCTAGAAACAGGTGACGTGAGGGCAGGGGCATCGTCAGGTAAGAAGGGGTGCGGCCATGACGCTGAGACGATCCATCGCAGGCATCATCGTGAGTGCGCTTCTGTGCGCACTGCCGCAGCTCGCCGCCGCCCAGGCGCCGATGCTGACGCCGGCCGACCCGCAGCCCGATGCGGCGACGCTAAAGGCCGGGCTCCGCGTCGACTACGCCTATCCGGCCGATATCCGCTATCTGCGCGAGGCAGAAAGTTGGCGTCAGTACGGCGTGAAGGAGGGGCCGCCGCTGATCGGCTTCGACTACGCCGATACCCTGCCGGGCGAGAAGGCCTTGACCTCGGAGTCCGCGGAATACGTCATTGCCTTCATCGAGGGCTACATCGCCTTTCCTGAGGCCGGAACCTACAACCTCGAGTTCTGGTCCAACGACGGCCTCAGGGTGGAGATCGGCGGTGTCCTCGTCTACGAGCACGACGGCCGTCATCCATGCGAGACACTCGGGCCGAAAGCCTTTCAGGTACCGAAAGCCGGCTGGTACCCGGTGAAGTCGCTGTTCTTTCAGCGCCGCAGCACGTCATGCCTGCTGATGAAGTGGCAACCGCCTGGCGGCGAGCTCGACTGGGCGCCGGTCGACATCTACGGCTTTATGCCGCAGTAGCTCATGGCTTCTGGATGAACTCGACGGTGATGCCGTCGGGATCGCGCAGGTAGACAACCTTGCCGCCCCCGTTGGGGCCCTTGTCGATCACCGTGACCGGGCCGATCGGCTGAACGTCGTACTGCTGCGCCGTGGCAACGGCGGCAACGACGTCGTCGACGTCATAGGCGACGTGGGCGAAACCGACGTCGCAGGGACGCGGCCTGACGCTGCCCCGGTCGGCCGGCCCGGTGTATTCGATCAGTTCCAGGCTGTGCCCCGGCCCACGGACATAGGCGATGTGCACGCCGGCGTCCGCAACACCGGTGATCGACTGGATCGCCGCCGGGTCGCGCGGCGCCTTGGAGGTCACCTCGAACCCGAGTCCGTCGCGAAAGAAGGCGAGTGACCGGTCGAGGTCCGAGACCGTGAAGCTCGTGTGATTGGTTGCCAATACCTTGAACGCAGCCATCGCCTGCTCCTTTCCTGCCCTGGTTCGCCACGTTACCAGCGTGACCACTACCCCACATAGTTGGCGCGTCGGCGCCCCGGTTGTGATGGCCGTGACAGAGGCCTACTGTCGGCGACCATGGCATCCTTGCTGGCGCGGGCCGGTGCTTGGTTGGCGCAGGTACCGCCCCAGCTTCGCGCCACCATCCTCATCGTCTTCTCCACGCTGTGCTTCACCGGCATGCACACGGTGATCCGCTATGCGGCAACGGTGGGCGACACCATTCATCCGTTCGAGATCGCCTTCTTTCGCAACCTTTTTTGGCCTAGCGGTCATGGCGCCGTTCTTCTGGCGCCATGGCCTGGGCGTCCTGCGCACCACCAAGTTCCATCTGCACGCGGTCCGCGGCTCGATCCAGATCTTCGCCATGCTGATGTTCTTCACCGCGCTCAGTTTGTCGCCGTTGGCCAAGGTCTCGGCAATGAGCTTCACCGCGCCGCTGTTTGCCACCATCGGCGCGATCGTCTTCCTGGGCGAACGGGTGCGGGTGCGCCGGATCCTGGCGCTGATCGCCGGCTTCCTGGGCGCCATGGTGATCCTACGGCCGGGGATGGTGACGATCGATCTCGGCATGGTGCTGGTGCTGACGTCGTCGGCGATCTGGGCCTGCGCCATGCTGATCATCAAGGTCCTGTCGCGGACCGATTCCAGCGTCACCATCACCGCCTATCAGGGTCTGTTCCTGACGCCGTTCTCGTTCATCGCCGCGCTGTTCGTCTGGCAGTGGCCAAGCCCCGAGCAGTTGCTGCTGTTCGCCCTGATGGGGGCGATGGGCACGCTGGCGCACATGGCGATGGCGGAATCGTTCAAGCTCGCCGACACCACCGCGGTGCTGCCGTTCGACTTCACCCGGCTGATCTGGGCCAGCGTGATCGGGTTCCTGGTCTTCCGTGAAGTGCCCGAGCTGTGGACCTGGATCGGCGGGCTGATCATTTTCACCAGCACGACCTACATCGCCTATCGCGAGGCGCGGCTGAAGCGGGTACGGGCCGTGCAGCAGCCGCGGCCCGGCAAGGCGGACGGCTAGACGACGGCGTCGAGCAGGCCGGCCGAGATCGTCTCCGGGATGCCGGCCGTTGCGGCAATGCCTGCACCGCCGTCCGAGGCGGGCGTCGACGACCGGCCCGGTCCCGGTTCCGGCGTGTCGTTCTTCTGCTGCTGCAGTTCGCGCTGGGCGGTCAGCTTCTCCTGCTGCGCCCGTGCGGCCACCGCCCGGTCCTGCGCCGACGGATCGGCCGGTGCCAGGGCTGCCCGCTTGACGATATCCATCTTGCGGATGGTCTCTTCGGGATCGCCGGCAACCGGGGAGACGTCGATGGCGACGCTGCCGCTGACCGCATAGCGTCGGCCGTCCGGCCCGGTTTCGTGCTGGTACTGCGGCGCGCCGGCATAGCGGCCACCGACCCGGGCATGGGCCTGTTCGTGCTGCCGGACCTCGGCGTCACGCTCCTTCATGTCCCGAACGACGGCTTCCTCCTCGGCATTCAGGCCGTCGCCATCCGGGTCATCGTCGCTGCGCTGCGCCTGCAGCATGGTCTCGCTCTGCAGCAACTGGTTCGGACGCAAATCTACGCCGTGCCCCTGCGCAGCACTGTGGCTCTTCGCTCCGATCGTCGGGCCGACCGGTTGCCGGCCGGCAGACGCGGCCGCCACGCGCGGCGGTGCCGCCACCTGCGGTGCAACCGGGGTCGAAATCGGTGCCGTCGTCGTCATCTGGTCCTTGCACGTGCAGACCGGGGACCGGACAGCATGACAGGCCCGGGGTTAACCGCGGGTTAGAGCGGATCGCATTTGGTCCGACCCACTCTATGGGTCGGACCAAATGCGTGAATCCGCTCTATCTTCAAGACTTAGAGCCGATTCACCCGATTAACGGATCGCCAAAGGCGATTCCGATTAATCGCGATCGGCTCTAGTGGTCGATCACGACGCCGGCGCCGCTTAGCCCTCGGCGCGGACCAGGTTGGCGCCGGCGGTCATGGCCTCGAGCTTCTGCCGGGCCAGCCAGCGTGGAATAGCGGAAAAGCCGCAATCGGCGGTGACGATCAGGCGTTCCGCGGGGGCATGGCGGAGCACGGCGCGTATGCGCGTGGCCACGTCTTCCGGTGTCTCCTCGTGGAAAGACTTCACGTCGATGACGCCGGCGGCGATGAGGAATGGACCTGACAGGTCCTCCAACAGCGCCAGTTCTGCCATCTCCCGATTGGCGAATTCGAGCATAAGGGCGGCAACTTCGAGTTGCCGCATGAGTGGCATCAGCCGGACCAGATCGCGGCGGGCATAGGGGCGGCTGGCATTGTTGCCAAAGCAGACGTGTACGGCGCAGTTGCCACCATGCCCGGCGACGACGGCATTGATGGCTTCGGCTGCCTCGCGTTCGGATGTCTCCGGCGGCAGGTTGGTCATTCCGGGCTCATCGATCTGGATAAAGTCGGCGCCGACGGCACGCAGAGCAGCAACCTCAGCGGCAAGCATGGTCACGATGTCGGCCATCAGGGCGCGATAGGCGGCCGGCCCGTCACCATAGGTGGCGCCCGGCGAAATGTTGCGGGCAAAGGTCAGGGGGCCGGGGAAGGCAATCTTGAGCCGGCGGTCCGGCGCCAGTCGGCGCAGGGCTTGGTATTCCGCCACCAGGTCCAGGCCCTCCGACGCCGAGACCTGCTCTGTCGCAATGAACTTGGGTGCCCGGTCGTAGCCGGAAACGCCCAGGCGGCGGCCGGGTGGGATGCGCTGCAGTCCGTCGATCCGGTCGTACATCTCGTAGACGAAGCGCTGGCGGCGCAATTCGCCGTCGCAGACCACGTCGACGCCGGCCTCGATCTGGTCACCGATGACGATACGGGTGGCGTCCTCGAACGCCTCTGCGATATCGTCCGGTCCCGCGCGGCCATCCGACATCGCCTGGCGGAAGGGAAACAGCCAGCCCGGCGTGGCGTAGCTGCCGACACCCATGACCGGCAGCAATCTGTCGAATTCCATCCTGTCCTCCCCGCTCGGCCCGTTGTCCTGCAAAACGATACATTGTAAGAGCACGCCTCGCGCGGCGCTGTCCTTGACCGCCGCCCACTGTGTGACGCGCCCAGGAGGACCCGATGGCCCGGTTCCATGTGACGCTGAAGGCGACCCTGCCGCATGGCGAGCTCTACTGGGTCACCGACGTCGATGCCGGCGATGAGGACGAAGCCATGCGACGGGCCGAGGCGGTGTTCATGACCGAGCTCGAGACACCTTCCGAGTGGGCTTTCTCGGAAGCCGACGTGGAGCCCGCCTGAGCCGCATCGGGCCCTGTCAGGGCACATTAGAAAGCCCGAAAATCGCGGCTTTCCGGCCCGTTAACCAACGCCGTTCCGAATTTTTGACCGGCATCGCCCAGCATCATTTGCGAGGGTGCTGCCGGGTCGATTGGAGGTCGTCGACCCCGTGGCGACAACGCACGGTGTATCGATGGCGATTGTTCGACTGCGCAAGACCTCGACCCCGGCGCCGGGCGGGGGCCCGGCACCGGGACAGCCGGAAGCTATGCCGACGCGGCTGCGGGAACTGGCCGTCACGGACCGCCCGTTGCTGCCGACCCTGGGGGATAGCGACGACATGCCGACGCTTCGGCAGATCCTGGTTGCCATGTATCGAGACCTACGCCGCCGCGTTCGCCGCGGTCCGTCTGCATCCAAGCCGGACCCCCGATCCATCTCCCGACCCGGAACCCTGCCATCAGAGCCCACCGACGGCCCTGACCTCGCCAGTCCACCTTCGGCGCGCGCGTAAGCGGCGCCTCAAAACGCGAGGCTCATAGCGATGGCAAAGGCACCGCAAGGCAAGGGAAGCGGTCCCCAATCGTCCAAGACGGTCGAGAACGAGCTGACCCGGGCTTCGGTCCTGCTGTTCGATGCCCGCCATTATGCCCGGCGCCAGGCGCGGATCGCGCTGAACACGCTGGGCTTCTGGACCATCGTCGACACCCACGAGATCCACAAGGTGCCTGAACTGCTGGACGATCAGCGCTTCGAGCTGGTGGTCGCCGGCATTGCCGAATGTGATGACGGGGTCGCCGACCTGGTGCGCAACATTCGCCGCCAGGCGTTCGGCAAGGACCCCTTCGTACCGATCATCCTCACTGCCTGGAGCCCGCCGACCGAACTGGTCACCACGGCGATAAACTCCGGCGCCGACGACCTGCTGATCTGGCCCTTCTCCATCAACCAGTTGCGCGGGCGGATCGCCGGTCTTATCCGCACCCGCAAGCGCTTCGTCATTACCGACGCTTATCTTGGGCCCGACCGTCGCTTCGGTGCCGGCCGCAGCGAGAAGTTCGAGACTGTCGAAGTGCCCAACGCCCTGAAGGCCCGGGTCGAGGAAGACAACAGCCTCGACGCCAGCGACAGCGCCGTCAGGGCGGCGATGGAGCGGCTGCAGAGCGAGAAGATCCGCAGCGAGGCCCGGCGCATCAACCAGTTGGCCGAGAGTGTGCTGGAGATGTACGGCGCCGGTCGCGGTGGCGGCAGCACCAGCTACGTGGTGTCGCTGATCAAGCTGGCCGAGCAGTTCCAGCAGTCGATCGCCGGCTCGACGTTCTCCCACCTGGCCGAGCTGGCGCTCTCCGTCGAGAACGTCGCCAAGGCGATGCGCAGCGACGGCGAATCGGGCGGCCTCCGCAACCTGCGCCTGCTGGAGAAAGCGGCGCGCGCGCTGCAGGTCGCTGCCGATATGGACGATTCCGTGGTCGACACGGCACACGGCATTTCGACGGAGATCGCCAAGATCGGCGACCGGCGTTCGACCGGCTGATCAGTCCCGGCCGGTATCCGCGGCGGCGCCCGCCGCTTCCTCATCGCACAAGACAAAGCGCTGCAGCTTGCCCGTCTGGGTGCGCGGCAATTCGGCAACGAACGCGATTGCGCGGGGGTACTTGTAGGGCGCGATCGTCGCCTTGACGTGGTCCTGCAGCGCCTTGACCGTCGTAGGCTCCGCCTTGTCGGGCTCACGCAGGACGACGAAGGCCTTGACGATCTGGCCACGCTCGGGATCGGTGGCGCCGATCACGGCGCAATCGGCCACGGCGGCGTGTTCCAGCAGCACCGCCTCGACTTCCGGGCCGGAGATGTTGTAGCCGGCGGAAATGATCATGTCGTCGGTCCGGGCCTGGTACCAGTAGTAGCCGTCAGCGTCGCGTTTGTAGGCGTCGCCGGTGAGGTTCCAGCCATTCTGCACGTAAGCCGCCTGCCGTTCTGGGTTCTGCAGATAGCGGCAGCCGGTCGGGCCGCGTACCGCGAGTCGGCCGATCACGCCGTCGTCGACGGCATTGCCATTGTCGTCGAGCACGGTCGCCTCGTAGCCGGGGATGGCCTTGCCGGTGGCGCCGGCGCGGATCTCGTCGCCGGCCGTGGCGATGAAGATATGCAGCAATTCTGTCGCTCCCAGGCCGTCGATGATCCGAATGCCGGTCGCGGCGAACCAGTCCTCATAGCTCGCCTTTGGCAGTGTCTCGCCGGCCGACACGCACTGCCGCAGGGCCGGCAGACGACGTATGCGCAATGCCGGCGTCAGCGCCCGGTACATGGTGGGCGCGGTGAACAGGATGCTGACCTGGTGCGCGTCCAGAGCCTCGATCAGGCTCTCCGGGGTATAGCTCTCGATCAGCAGGGTCGAGGCTCCGGCGTGCATGGGGAAGGCGACCAGGGCGCCAAGCCCGAAGGTGAAGGCCAGGGGCGGCGTCCCGGCAAAGATATCTTCGGGGCCGGGCCGCAGGACATAGCGGGAAAACGTGTCGCAGATTGCCAGTACGTCGCGGTGGAAATGCATGCAGCCCTTGGGCGGCCCGGTCGTGCCGGAGGTGAAGGCGATGAGGCAGACATCGTCAGCCGCCGTGTCGACATTGTCGAAGGGCCTGTCGTGCGCCGCCGCCATGGCTTCCAGGTCGCCGCCAGCCGCGCCATCGAAGCAGACCACACGCGACAGGTAGTCGCTGTCTGCCGCCGCCACTGCCAGCTCCTCTTCGAGCCTGGCATCGCACAGCGCCAACGCGACTTCGGCCGCTTCGGCGATATAGCTCAGCTCGCGCGCCCGCAGCAGCGGCATGGTGGCAACGGCGATGGCGCCCGCTTTCATCACCGCGAACCAGCAGGCCACGGCCATCGGATTGTTGGGCGAGCGCAGCATGACCCTGTTGCCCGGGCGTACGCCCAGGTCGTCGCGCAGGACGTGGGCGATGGCATCGGCCTTGCTGCGCAGCTCGGCGTAGCTCCAGCACAGTCCGGGTGCGCGGATTGCCGGGCGGTCGGGGAACCGGGCTGCCTGACGGTCGAGCAGCTCCACGGCGCAGTTCATCTGTGCCGGGTAGGCGGCCAGTTCCGGCAGGCCACGGTAGTCGATCTCCGGCCAGGCCGTTGCCGGCGGCAAGTGTTCGGCGGCGAAGCTGTCCTCGTGCGCGCTGCGTCCGGTCGGGGCCCAGGTCTCAGGCATCGCTTGGCGCTCCCTCTGGGCGTACGGGCGAGGGCAGCGGCAGCGCCACGCTGACGGCAGGAGAGGGTGGGCTGCAGCGCCCGAAGCGGTCGAAGGCGCGCAGGTAGTAGTGATAGCTCAGGCCGCCAAGCACCAGTCGGTCGACGTAGCGGGTTCCCTTGACCGCCTCGATGCAGGTGGCCTCGCCGCCGTCCTCTGCCCGATAGATGTCGTAACCGGCGATCGTCGCACCCTGGGCCGGCGACCAGCGCAGGCGAATCTCGCCGTCACGCAGCTCGACCTCCGGCGCCGCCTGATCGGCTGCCCAGCGCGGGTGCTCGTCGTCGTCCGTGCCGGCCGGCGCCTGCAGTTCCCCCTTTGGCCACAGGAAGCAGGTTACCTGATGGAAGTTCTCGTCGAGCTGCTTGCACACGTTGCAATAGATGCAGCGGACAACGTCGTCGCGGCGGCCGGCGGCCACCTTGCGCACCCAGTCGGGGTCGGCCAGCAACTGGCGGGCCATGCCGATCAGGTCGGCCTTGCCCGCGCGCAGCAGCGCCTCTGCGTCATCGGGATCGAAAATCTTGCCGACCGAGATCACCGGTACCTGGTGGCCCTTGCCGTTGATGTAGGCCTTGATGCCGGCGGCCAGGTGCGCGTGCGGCATCGGCGGGTACCAGTCGCCGGGCATGCATCGGTCACCGGAATAGCCGGTGTAGGGATATAGCGGCTGGCCTTCGCGATGCTGGGCGTCCTCGAACTTGCCGCCGACGGAGAGCGAGATGTAGTCGACGCCAAGCTGCGCCATGCGCAGGGCGATCCGCTTTGCGTCCGGCAGGGCATAGCCGTCCTTGACGGCTTCCTCGGCCAGGAAACGTACGCCCACGGGGAAGTCGTTGCCGACCCGCCGCCGCACCTCGGCCATCACCCGGCCGAACAGCCGCAACCGTCCTTCCAGCGTGCGCCCGGTGTAGCCGTCGCGGCGCCGGTTGTGGCGCGAGAGGAAGGAGGACAGGGTGTAGGCATGGGCCGAGTGCAGTTCGACGCCGTCATAGCCGGCCTCGCGCGCGCGCAGCGCCGCCAGGCCGAAGTCTTCCACGATGGCGTCGATGTCGGCTTCCGACAGCATCTCGATGGTCTGCCGCCAGCCCGACCGCGCCACCTTCATGAAATGGATGATCTGCGGCACCACGCGCGAGTCCGAGCAGTCGTGCACCTGGCGCACCAGCTCGCGGTGACCGGGGACGAAACTATCGTCCGACAGCCGCAGCAGCGGTCCCGACTTGGCGCTGTGGATCGCCGTCGCTTCGACCACGATCAGGCCGACATTGCCTTCGGCATAGCGCCGGTAGCGGTCGATGATGTCCTGGTTGACGAAACCGTCCTCACCGGACAGCCGGGTCACCATCGCCGGCACTACCACGCGGTTGGGCACGGTCATGCCGTTGATCGCCAGCGGCTGCAGCAACTGCGTGGTCGCGCCGTCCGACGTGCCGGGTTGCCCTGCGTCAGCCATCGTCTTCTCCGGCACCGCCGGCGGCCTGCTTCAGACCGTCGAGCAGGCGGCAGAGCTCCAGCATCTCGCCACGCTCGAGGCCGGCGAACATGTCCTCGAGCCAGTGCGCGTGCGCCGGCGTCATGGCATCGAAGGCGCGCTTGCCGCGGCGGGTCAGCCGTACGACCACCGTCCTGCGGTCGGCGGCATCCGGCAGCCGATCGATCAGGCCGTCGCTGGCCAGTCGCTCGACCAGACCGGTGATGTTGCCGTTGGTCACCATCATCCGCCGCGACAGCTCTCCCATGCTCAGCCCCTCCGGCACGCGGTCGAGCTGGGCCAGGACGTCGAACCGCGGCAACGTCGTCGCGAAGTCCTGACGCAGACGGCGGCGCACCTCGCTCTCGATCATGCTGGTGCAGGCCAGCAGCCGCAGCCACAGCCGGAGCTCCAGCTTGTCATCGGCTTCCCGCTGGTTCGTCGGTGCGCGGCCGGCCGCCGCATCGGCTCCCGGATGGTCCATGGCGCCGCCTACATCACCTCGCCGCCGGCGACCGCGATCGCCTGACCGGTGACGGCCGACGCGCCTGGCAGGCACAGCCAGCCCACGGCCTGGGCGACCTCTTCCGGCTGCACCAGACGGCCCTGCGGGTTGCCGCGGCTCAACAGCTTGCGCGCCTCGGCCTCGCTCTTTCCGGCCTTGACCAGGTTGCGTACTGCACCTGCTGCCATCTCCGTGTCGGTGTAGCCCGGGCAGACGGCGTTGACGGTAATCGCGGTCCGCGCCAGTTCCAGCGCGACCGATCGGGTCAGGCCGAGCAGCGCATGCTTGGCGGCGACATAGCAACTGACCATCGGATAGCCGCGCAAGGCCGCGGTCGAGGCGACGCTGACGATACGGCCGTAGCCGGCCTCACGCATCGCCGGTATCGCCTGTCGCATGAGCCGCATCGGCCCGTCCACGTTGACGGCGAAGCTCCGCGTCCAGGTGGCGTCGTCCATCTTGTCGATGGCCAGGCTGGGCGCGATCCCGGCATTGTTGATTAGGATCTGGGGGGAACCCAGAGACGCGGCGGCCGCAGCAAAGGCGGCCTGCGTGGCCTCGGCATCGGTTATGTCGAGCGGCTGGATCGCCACTTGCGTGTTACCGGCAATTGCCGTGAGCACCTCTTGCTGCTGCGCCAGGGCGTCCGTGTCACGGGCGGCGATGGTCACATCGGCGCCCAGGCGCACCAGTTCGGCAGCGATCGCCGCGCCAATGCCCTTGCCGCCGCCGGTGACGAAGGCGTGCTGGCCAGTGAGGGGCGGGCTCGGGGTGGACTCGGTGGCGCTCATATGAAGGTCCGGCTGTCGCGGCCAGGAAAACATTTTAAGCTTAAAGTAATTCACCAACACGGGCAACGGCCGCCGGCTGCGCCGGCCCACACAATCGAATAGATTTGGCAGGGACCACCAACCGGGGAGGGCGTGCGCATGAGTGTCGCTGAAACCACCGCACCGGGACCGGCGTCCGATCCGGCCGCATCGCTGACGGTGCAACTCGAGGTCATGCGGGCGGCCTTCCTGCGGGACGGTCCGCCCGATGCTGGCGCCCGGCGGGCGGATCTACGGCGGCTGGAGTCGGCGCTGTTGGCCGAGCGCGATGCCATCGTCGCCGCGATAGCCGCCGACTTCGGCAGCCGGGCGCGGGAAGAGACGCTGGCCGCCGACCTGTTCGTGGTGATTTCCGCCATCCGACACGCCCGCCGCGGGCTGCGCCGCTGGATGCGTCCGCGCCGGCGCCGGATCGACCCAGTGTTCCTGCCGGCGCGGGCCCGGCTGCTGCCCCAGCCACTGGGCGTGGTCGGTATCATCGCGCCGTGGAACTACCCGGTGAACCTGGCCTTGAGCCCGCTCGTCGCGACGCTGGCCGCCGGCAACCGGGCGATGGTGAAGCCGTCCGAGCTGACGCCGCACACGGCCGAGGTGCTGGCCGATCTGCTCGGCCGTGCGTTTCCGGCCGAGCAGGTCGCCGTGGTGACCGGCGGGGCGGAGGTCGGCGCCGCTTTTGCCGCACTGCCGTTCGATCACCTGCTGTTTACCGGCTCGACAGCCGTCGGCCGCAAGGTGATGGCCGCGGCAGCACCCGGACTGACCCCGGTGACGCTGGAGCTTGGCGGCAAGTCACCGGCCATCATCGGCCCGGGCGCCGATCTCGAGCGGGCGGTGCGCTCGATCGTTCAGGGCAAGCTGTTCAACGCGGGTCAGACCTGCATTGCCCCGGACTACGTGCTGGCGCCGGCGGACAAGGTCGAGGCCGTGGCGACGCTCGCCCTGCGGACGGCAGCACAGTTCCATCCCCACCTTGCCGGCAATCCTTCCTATACCGCCATCGTCAATGAGCGGCACGCACAGCGCCTCCGGAGCCTGGTCGAGGATGCCGAGGCCAAGGGCGCCACGGTGCGGCAGCCGGAACGACCGGGCAGCGACGCCGATGCCGCTGGGGCGGAACGCAAGTTGCCGCTGACCGTGCTGACTGGCGTCAGCGACGAGATGCGGGTCATGCGCGAGGAGATTTTCGGACCGCTGCTGCCGGTGCTGCCGTACGACGATCTGCAGGTCGCGCTCGACGGCATCAATGCCGGGCCGCGGCCGTTGGCGCTCTACCTGTTCGACGACGACCGCGCCACTGTCGACCGGGTGCTCAGCCGCACCTGGTCGGGCGGCGCCTGCGTCAACGAGACCCTGCTGCACGCCGGGATCGAGGACCTGCCTTTCGGCGGTGTCGGCGACAGCGGCATGGGGCGCTATCACGGCCGCGAGGGCTTCGAAACTTTCTCGCACCTGAAGCCGGTGCTTTACCAGTCGCGCTTCAATGCGATGTGGATGATGCGCCCGCCGTATGGCCGCTGGTCGCGGTTGGCGCTGCGGCTGATGTTGGGGCGGGCGGCCTCATGAGCGGCGGTACGGGGCGCAACCTGCCGCCAAGCCTGTCGGTGTTTGTCCGCGGCGCCGACGTCGAAGCGCAGGCCGTCAGCGCCATCGAGGGTGCGGCCGAGACCGGGCCGCTCAGCATCAAGCCGCTGCTCGTTGGCGACAACGTGCTGTTCATGGAGGTGCGCCGCGGCGCCGGGCTGGTCGATCCCGAGCATGCCCATGACGACCACGAATCGATTTGCTATTTGGTTTCCGGGCGGATGCGCGTGGTTATCGACGGCGCGGAGTTCGTCGCCGGCCCCGGCGATACCTGGCGCCACGCGCCCGGGGTGCCGCACTACCACGAGGCGTTGGAAGACTGCCTGCAGATCGAGATCAAGTCGCCGCCGCGCCGGACCTGGGACTAGAGGCGGCGCCGGCTAGCGCATGTTCGCTTGGATTGGGATCAAGTGGCCGGAGCTGAAGTTGTTGGTACGACACCCTTCGAGACGGCCGCTTGCGCGGCCTCCTCAGGGTGAGGTCCTTATTGTTGGCTCCTCATCCTGAGGAGGGCCGCAGGCCCGTCTCGAAGGATGAAGGCCAAGGATCAAGCCGCTTCCGGCAAAGCTGACATGCTCTAGCTGAAGGTCTTGAAGGTGATCAGCGTGAAGGTGTCCTTGACGCCCGGCAGGGTCTGGATCTTCTCCGTCACGAAATGGCCGATGTCGTCGCCGTCGGCCAGGTAGCACTTCATCATCAGGTCGTACTGACCGGAGATCGAGTGCACTTCGGAGATGTGCTCGGAGGATTCCACCGCCCGGCTGGCGACGTCGTAGGTCTCGCCCAGCGCGCACTTGACCATAACGAAGATCGTCTGCATCGCGTCCTCGCGCTATTCGTCGCCCGAGCGCGGGCGGTTCACCGGCCGCAGCAGGAACGACGGCACGTGATCACCCAGCCCGACGACGGCTTCTTCCGGTTCCCGGCGGCGCTGGCGGCGACGGCCGCCACGCTCCTCGGTCTTCTTGCCGCGGCTCTGTTCACTCGTCTTCTCCGGGCGCTTCTCCGCGGCCTCCTTGGGCGCGTCACCCGCGCCGTCGTCGGCGCTCTTGCGCTGGCGGCGCTCGCCACGGCCACCACTGGCCTTGCCCCGGCCACCGCCGGCGGCCTTGTCGCGCTCACGGCCACGCCGCCGCGGCCGCCGGCCACCATCTTCGTCCAGTTCCGGGCTTTCCATGCCTTCGATCTCGAAGCGCGGAATGGGCTTGCCGATCAGCTGCTCGATGGCCGCCACGAACTTGCCGTCGGCCGGCGTTGCCAGGGTGAAGGCGCGGCCGGGCATGCCGGCACGGCCGGTGCGGCCGATGCGGTGGACGTAATCCTCGGCGTGGATCGGCACGTCAAACAGGAAGACATGGCTCAGGCCCTGGATGTCGAGCCCGCGGGCGGCAACATCGCTGCAGACCAGGATCTTGACCTCGACCTTCTTGAAGCGGTCCAGGGTCTCCATGCGCTGCGCCTGATTCATGTCGCCGTGCAGGGCGGCGGCATCGAAGCCGTGCTTGACCAAGGACTTGTGCACGACGTCGACGTCGCGCTTGCGGTTGCAGAACACCAGGGCGTTGCCGACCGGCTGCTCGCGCAGCAGGGTCCTCAGCGCACCGCGCTTGCCGCGCTCGTCGACGGTGGTCAGGCGCTGGTCGACGGTCTCCGCCGGCGAGGCCGGCGGTGCCACGGCGATCTCCACCGGGTCGGACAGGAAGTTGTCCGCGAGCCGGCGGATCTCCTTGGGCATGGTGGCGGAGAACAGCAGGGTCTGCCGCTTCGGATTGGTCAGCTGGATGATCCGCTCAACGTCGGGGATGAAGCCCATGTCGAGCATCCGGTCGGCCTCGTCGACGACCAGGATCTCGACCCCGCGCAGCAGCAGGCCGCCGCGCTCGAAGTGGTCGAGCAGCCGCCCCGGGGTGGCGATCAGGACGTCGGCGCCGCGGTCGATCACCGCCCGCTGGTCCTCGAACGAGACACCGCCGATCAAGAGCGCCATGTTCAGCTTGTGATACTTGCCATAGAGCTCGAAATTCTCGGCCACCTGGGCCGCCAGTTCACGCGTCGGCTCGAGGATCAGCGATCGCGGCATCCGCGCCCGGGCCCGGCCGAGCGACAGGATATCGATCATCGGCAAGGTGAAGCTGGCGGTCTTGCCGGTGCCGGTCTGGGCGCAGCCGAGAAAGTCGCGGCCCTGGAGCACGTAGGGAATGGCACGTTGCTGGATTGGCGTCGGCTCGCTATAGCCGGCGTCCTGAACGGCTTGCAGAAGCCGCTCGCTTAAGCCTAATTCTGCAAATGGCATGAAGATCTTTGCTATGGGGCGTGGCGCAGATCTGCCCGGCCAGCCCCTTGAGTACATATGGCAGTTTGGATCAGATCCTAGGAGGCAAATAGTCAGTGCGACCATCCGTGTCAACGGCCATGATCGGCCCGGGACAGGAGGTCACAGGAGGGAGAAACGCCATGCTGCTCGACAGGACCCGTTCGCAACTGCTTATCGTCGACGTGCAGGAACGCCTGCTGCCGGCCATGGACGATCCGGCCGCAGTGGAGACCGGCTGCAGCAGGTTGCTGCAGGCGGCCCGCGAGCTGGCGCTGCCGCTGCTGGTCTCCGAGCAGTACCCCAAGGGCCTCGGGCCCACCGTGCCGGGCTTGAGGGCGCTGGTGGACGACGACGCGGTCATGGCCAAGACCGAGTTCTCCTGCGCCGGTAACCCCGCCATCATGGACCGCATCGCCGCCGCCGACCGCCAGCAGGTGGTGATCGCCGGGATCGAGGCCCACGTCTGTGTGCTGCAGACGGCGGTGACCCTGCGCGAGCGCGGCTTCGAGCCGGTGGTGGTGATGGACGCGTCGTCGTCGCGCCGGCCCGAGAGCCGCCAGGCGGCGGCTGAGCGGCTGGGGACCAACGGCGTGGAGATGGTGACCGGCGAGATGGTGCTGTTCGAGTGGCTGCGGCAGGCAGGGACGCCGGAATTCAAGGCCCTCAGCGCCCTGATCAAGTGACCGCCGCCCGCCCGCCGCTGCTCCTGGTGCCGGGCCTGCTGTGCACCGACGCGCTGTGGCGGGCGCAGACGGCGGCATTGGCCGACCTCACCACGGTGACGGTAACGACCGAACACACCGCTCATGACAGTGTCGCCGCCATCGCCGCGGCGGTGCTGCGCGCCGCACCGGACCGGTTCGCCCTGGCCGGACTGTCCTTCGGCGGCTACATCTGCTTCGAGATCCTGCGCCAGGCACCCGGACGCGTCGCCCGCCTCGCGCTGCTCGACACCTCGGCCCGGCCGGACGACGACGCCCGACGGCGCCAGCGCAACGACCTGATCGCCCTGACCCGCAAGGGCCGTTTCCTTGGCGTGACCGACCGGCTGCTTGAGAGCTTCATTCATCCCGACCGGCTGGCCGACAAGGTGCTGGCAAGCGACATTAAGAAGATGGCACAAGACGTTGGCCGTGATGGCTTTATTCGCCAACAGACCGCAATCATGGCGCGCCCCGACAGCCGCCCCGACCTGGCGTCGATCGACTGCCCGACGCTGGTCCTGGTCGGCCGGCAGGATGCGCTGACGCCGCTCGCCCTGCATGAGGAGATGCACGCCGCGATTCCCCATTCGGAGCTGGTCGTGGTCGAGGACTGCGGCCATCTCCCGCCCCTGGAGCGCCCAGAGGCGGTGACGGCGGCGCTGCGCCGTTGGCTCAAGCCCGCCTGAGCCGTCGGCGACTCAGCAATCGGCGTCGGCGCAGCCGCCGGCGTTGGGGCTGATCGTCGGCATCAGCCGGCTCATCAGCTGGGCCATGGCGGTGCGGAACGCCGGATCGCTCGGACCACTGGGTCGGCCGACCTGCAGATGCGCCTCGCTGATTTCATCCGTGCCGTAGCAGAACGCCGCCTGTATCGACATGTCGCTGCCGCCGGTGCCTGGCGGACCGGATTCGGGGTCGCGACAGGCCTTGACGCCGTCGATGCTGGCGTGGCTGTCGAACAGCAGGACGATGTGGGCATCCTGGCGTTGCGTCGCCGAGACCGGTACGAACGGCGCCTGGGGATAGAAGCTCGGCAAGGCCAACTGGCCCGCCACGGCGGTGTCGTCGAACGGGCTGTCGACCAGCACTACGGGGACCTGACCTGTCGCCGCCATGAACTGAACGAGTTGCGGGTCGTAGCCGGGGTTCTGGAAGTCGCGGCTGATGTTGCCGCTCTGCGCGCAGCCAACGAGGGCGACTGCCGTCAGACCGGCGATAAGCGCACGATAGATCGCTTGTGTCATCTCAAAGCCACTCCTGTTCGCACAACGGTACTCAAGACTACGCCAACAGATGGAGTGTGCATCCCTGACATGCGCGTGAATCGCGCAGGTTTGATGCCGCTTGAAGCCGCCGTCAGAGATCGATGTCGGTGACGAAACGGGCGTTTTCCTGGATGAACTGATAGCGACGTTCCGCCTTGCGGCCCATCAGCGCTTCCACCCGCTTCGACGTCTTGCCCTTGTCATCCGGCAGCACCACCCGCAGCAACATGCGCTGGGCCGGGTCCATCGCGGTCTCGCGCAGTTGCGCCGGGCGCATCTCGCCCAACCCCTTGAATCGGCTGACCTCGACCTTGCCGCGGCCGCTGAACTCACTCTCCAGCAACTGCTGACGGTGCTCGTCGTCGCGGGCATAGGCGGTCTTGCCGCCCTGGCTCAGGCGATAGAGCGGCGGCTGCGCCAGATACAGATGTCCGTTGCGGACCAGGTCGGGCAGTTCCTGGAAGAAGAAGGTCATCAGCAGGGCGGCGATGTGGGCGCCATCGACGTCGGCGTCGGTCATGATGATGATCTTGTCGTAGCGCAGGTCCTGTTCGCGATAGCGCGCCCGGGTGGCGCAGCCGAGGGCCTGCAACAGGTCGGACAGCTCCTGGTTGCCGGCCAGCTTGTCGCTGCCGGCGCTGGCAACGTTGAGGATCTTGCCGCGCAGCGGTAGTACCGCCTGGGTTTCGCGGTGACGGGCCTGCTTGGCCGAGCCGCCGGCACTGTCGCCTTCGACAATGAACAACTCGGTCCCGTCGGCGGCGGAGCGGCTGCAGTCGGCCAGCTTGCCCGGCAGCCGCACCTTGCGGGTCGCCGACTTGCGGTTGACTTCGCGTTCCTCCTTGCGCCGGCGCCGCTCCTCGGCCTTTTCCACTGCCCAGTCGAGCAGCCGGGTGGCGCGGTCCGGATCGCCGGACAGCCAGTGATCGAAGTGATCGCGGACCAGCGTCTCGACCCAGCGTGCGGCCTCCGGCGTCGACAGCTTTTCCTTGGTCTGGCCACTGAACTGTGGCTCTGGGATGAACACCGACAGCATGGCCGCGGCCGCGCCCAGCGCATCATCGCCGGTGATCCGGCCGGCCTTGCGGTTGCCGGTCAGTTCGCCATAGGCCTTCAGGCCCTTGGTGATGGCAGCCCGCAGCCCCGCTTCGTGGCTGCCGCCCTCGCTGGTCGGGATGGTGTTGCAGTAGGAGTTCAGGAACGGCTCGGCCTCGGCCGGCCAGTGCAGGGCCCATTCGACGGAGCCGGGACGGTCCGGCAGCTTGGCCTGGCCGGCGAACGCCTCGGGCGTCACCGTGGCGCTGTCGCCGATGGTCGCGGCCAGATAGTCAGCCAGCCCACCCGGGAAATGCAGTACTTCGTCGCTCGGCGTGTCGTCCTTGCCGACGATCAGCGCCTTGGCACAGGACCAGCGGATCTCGACGCCGCGGAACAGGTAGGCCTTGGAGCGGGCCATGCGGTACAGCCGGGCCGGCTGGAAACCGGCGGCCTCGCCGAAGATCTGCGGATCGGGCTTGAACACCACTGTGGTGCCGCGGCGGTTCGGTGCGCTGCCGGTCTTCTTCAGCTTGCCGCGCGGCTTGCCGCGGGCGTAGCGCTGGCACCACAACTCGCGGTCGCGGGCGACTTCGACGCTCAGCGTCTCGGACAGGGCGTTGACGACGGAGACACCGACGCCGTGCAGGCCGCCGGAGGTCTCGTAGGCCTTGGACGAGAACTTTCCGCCGGCGTGCAGCGTCGTCATGATCACTTCCAGCGCCGACTTGGTCTTGAACTTGGGGTGCGGATCGATCGGAATGCCGCGGCCGTTATCGCTTATCTTGAGCTCGTTGCCGGGCTTCAGTTCGATCTCGATGCGGCTGGCATGGCCGGCGACGGCCTCGTCCATGGCATTGTCGAGGACCTCGGCGGCAAGGTGGTGCATCGCCCGTTCGTCGGTGCCGCCGATATACATCCCCGGCCGCCGGCGCACCGGCTCCAGCCCTTCCAGGACCTCGATGTCCTTGGCGGAATAGCTGTCCTTGCCACGGCGCGGGCGGTCGAACAGATCTTTCATCGGCGGTTCATTCATGCACCTGGACCGGGACTGGCGCTGCGGGACGACCGGTAGCGTCGTGGGCGAATCTCCGCATAGGGTATCGCCGCAGTGTCATATCCCAAAATATAGTGTCGGACCTGCAGGAATTCAGAGGATGGCGACGATGGCGAACGATCCCGGGCAACAGCGTGGCGAACCGATGGTGCGGACCGTGGCGATGCCGGCCGACACCAACGGCAACGGCGACATCTTCGGCGGCTGGGTGCTCAGCCAGATGGACATCGCCGGCGGGATCTGCGCCGGCCGTCTGGTCAAGGGGCGGCTGGCCACCGTGGCAATCGAAGGGATGAAGTTCCATCGGCCGATCGCCGTCGGCGACCTGGTCAGCCTCTATGCCCGGATCACCCGCACGGGCACCACCTCGGTCACCGTGCAGATCGAGACCATCGTCAACCGGCGTGACCAGGAAGACGAGATCATGGTCACCGAAGGCAGCTTCGTCTACGTCGCCATCGACGACGACGGCCGGCCACGGGCGCTGCCACCCGACGCTGCGTAATCCAATTTCCGGTCTGAAGACAGTGAGGCAGGGCATTGATTCACTTAGAGAAAAGCCCGGCTGCTTGGTTGACTGCCGGAGCGGGGCCTGTCGCCGCCGCCACAACGCCAACCCGGCACCGGGCATCTGCAGAAAAAGATATTCACGTTTTGTTCTAGAGTCAAGCCGAACGGAGCAAATCCGACCACGGAGACCCCGATGATCGACCATGTTTCCATCGCCGTGCCCGATCTGACGGCCAGTGCGGCGTTCTATGACGGCGTTCTGGCGACGCTGGGGCTGCAGCGCCTGGTCAGCCGCGAGGGCACTGTGGGCTACGGCAAGCGCTATCCGGAGTTCTGGCTGAACGCCCGTCCCGGCATGGCGCCGGTGCCGGCCGACAGCGGTGTCCATATCTGCCTGCGCGGCCGCGGCCGAGAGGCCATCGAGGCCTTCCATGCGGCGGCCCTGGCCGCCGGCGGCAGCGACGACGGCGGTCCGGGCCTGCGGCCGGAATACAGTCCGGGCTACTTTGCCGCCTTCGTGCGCGACCCCGACGGCAACCGCATCGAGGCGGTGACCTTCCTGTCCGAGGACTGAGCCGGCGGCTACAGCAGTACCGTGCCGCCGTCGACCATCACCGTCTGGCCGGTGACGAAACGGCTCGCATCGGAGGCCAGGAAGACGATCGTGCCGACCATGTCGTCGGTGCTCAGGTTCTGCTGCAAGGCCTGGTTGCCGGCGATCACTTGCAGCGCCTTGTCGCGCTTGTCGCCCATGAAGGAATCCGTGCCTTCCGTCAGCACGGCGCTGGGCGCGACCGCGTTGACGCGGATCCAGTCGCGGCCGAGCTCGCGCGCCAGGCTGCGAGTGATGCCGATCACCGCCGCCTTCGAGGTGGCATAGTCCAGCGCGAACGGCATGCCGTAGGTCGCCGCGAGCGAGGAGATGTTGACGATCGAGCCACCGCCGGCCTGGCGCATCGCCGGCACGCAGGCCTTGCAGCAGTTCCAGATCCCCTTGACGTTGACCGTCATCACCCGGTCCCACTGGTCCTCGCTGATCTGGTCGAAACGGCCGCCGGAGATGTCGCCATAGAGCGCGGCGTTGTTGATCAGCACATCGATCCGGCCGAAGCGTTCGACGGCGGCGTCGGCCATCGCCTGACAGCTCGCCATCTCGGCCACGTCCAGGTGGACGCCGATGGCCTGGCCGCCGGCGGCCTCGATGGTGGCGACGGTGTCCGCCGTGTCTCGGATGTCCGCGGCGACGATGGCGGCGCCCTCGCGCGCCAGTGCCTCGCAGTAGGCCCGGCCGAGCCCGCGGCCCCCACCCGTGACCAACGCGACCTTGTCTTTCACCTGCATGCTGTCCTCCCGGTTTTCTGGCGTTATCTTGCCCGGACCCTAAGGAACAGGTGGAGGCGGGGTCAATGACCAAGCCCGACGTGGTGACGCCGGCTGAGGCCATGGCCGTGAATCGGCTCTTTTGGGAGGAGGCGGTCCCGGTCCATGTCGCCTCGACATTCTACGACGTCGACGGCTTTCGCCGGGGCCGCTGCACGCTCTCACCGATCGAAAGCGCGGAGCTCGGCGACGTTTCAGGCCTGCGGGTGGCGCACCTGCAGTGCCATTTCGGCATGGATACGATGTCGCTGGTGCGCCGTGGCGCCGTGGCCACGGGGTTCGACTATTCAAGTGCCGCCATCGCCGCCGCACGCCGTCTGAGCGATGAGACCGGACTGAAAGCGAGCTTCGTTGTCACCAACGTCTATGACGCGCCGTCGGCGGTGGACGATACCTTCGATCTCGTGTTCTCCACCTGGGGCGTGCTGAGCTGGCTCCCCGACCTGGAAGCCTGGGGAGAGGTGGTCGCCGGATTGCTGCACCCGGGCGGGCGTCTCTATCTGGCCGAGGCGCATCCGGCCGTGCACTGGTTCGACGAGACGGCGCCGGCGTCGGAGCCTTTGTTTCACCGGCACGACTTTCGCGGTGACGGCGCGCCGTTGTTCTTCGACGAGCCCGGCAGCTATGCCGATCCGGGGGCGCCGATCGAGAATACGGTGGAGTATGCCTACGTCTACACCCTGGAAGGCGTGGTATCCGCTTTGGCCAGCGCCGGACTGGTGATCGACTTCCTGCACGAGCATGACGCGTTGGCCTGGCAGGCGTTGCCGGCGCTCGAGCGTGGCGACGACGGCTTGTGGCGCATGCCGCCGGAACGACCGCGGATCCCGCTCAGCTTCTCCATCGCAGCGCGCCGCCCCTGACCCGTCTTGGCCCCGGTCCTGCCGGTCCGCTAGGCTTGCCGGATGAGCGACGACGATTTCCAGTGCATCGCGCTGCGCCGTGACGGCGGGCGGCTGTTCATCACCTTCAACCGGCCCGAGCGGCGCAACGCCCTGACCCATCAAATGATGGAGGAAATGGGCGCCGCCGTGGCCGCGGCCTGCGACGACGCCCAGGTCCGGATCGTCGTGCTGCGGGGTGCCGGCGGCAATTTCTGCGCCGGCGGAGATCTCGATGCCATGGCCAACATGCCGCCGCCGCCAGCGCGCGGAGAACCGGATCCGCTGCGTGCACCGTACCGGCAGTATGGCGACGTGCTGCAGGCGTTGAACCACCTGCCCAAGGCGGTGGTTGCGGTGGTCGAGGGGGCGGCCGCCGGGGGCGACTTCGGCATGGCCTGCTGCGCGGACGTGGTGATCGTGCACGAGGACGCCAAGTTCGGCATGCCCGAGCCGCGGGTCGGCTTCATCCCCTCGCAGATCATCCCCTATGTCGTCCGCCGCATCGGCGAGGGCGCCGCCCGACGGCTGGCCGTCATGGGCATCACCGTCAATGGCCGGGAGGCCGTGGACCTGGGCATCGCCCACTATTGCTGCACTGACGAGGCGGAGATCCTCTCGCGGCTGGACTGGGTGCTGGGCGAGATCCACCGCTGCGAGCCGGCGGCGCTGGGCCTGGTCAAGGGCCTGGTGCTGGATTGCGCCGAGCACAGCGACGTCGAGGTGCTGGATGCCGCCGCCGACGGCCTGGTCGCATTGCTGCGCCGGCCCTCGGCGCTGCACGGCATCGAGGCCTTCATGGCCAAGAAACGCCCGCCATGGGCGGAATGAAGCGGAGCGAGCGATGAGCGAGCCGAACACGGAAACCCTGCAGCATCTGGTGCGTGACGTGTTCGGGCACAGCATGTCGGCGACCGAAGTGGAAGCGGTGCGGCCGCGCCTCCTGGTGATGCTGCGCAATGTCGAGCTGCTGGAATCGTGGGCCGCGGCGCTTGGCCGGGGCGAACCCGCCGCCGTGCATGCAACGCCGTTCCCGGACGCGCCCGCCGATGACTGACCAGGACCTGGCCTACGCCAGTATCGCCGAGCTGGCGCCCCGGCTGGCGTCGGGCGAGCTGTCGCCGGTCGCGCTGACCGAGCAGACCCTGGCCCGGATCGAGCGACTGGAGCCGGCGCTCAACGCCTTCATCACCGTCACGGCAGACGCCGCACGGACCCAGGCCGCACGGGCCGAGGCGGAGATCGCCGATGGACACCACCGCGGACCGCTGCACGGCGTGCCGGTGGCCGTGAAGGACCTGTTCGCCACCAGAGGCGTGCGGACGACGTTCGGCAGCCGCCTCTATGCCGACTGGGTGCCGGACTATGACGCCACCGTGGTCGAACGGCTTGAGGCCGCAGGCGCCGTTTGCGTCGGCAAGACCAACCTGCACGAACTGGCCTACGGCACCACGTCGGCCAATCCGCACTACGGCCCGGTGCGCAATCCCTGGGCGCCGGATCATCATCCCGGTGGTTCCAGCGGCGGTTCCGCCGCCGCGGTCGCGGCGGGGCAGGCCTATGCCGCGATCGGCAGCGACACCGGGGCCTCGATCCGCCAGCCGGCGCACTGCTGCGGTATCGTCGGCCTGAAGGCGACCTTCGGCCGGGTCTCGAAGTTCGGCGGCCTGCCGCTGTCCTGGTCCATGGACCATGCCGGGCCGATGACGCGCACGGTGCGCGACGCCGCGCTGCTGCTGCAGGTGCTGGCCGGTCGCGATCCGCGCGACCCGGGCTCCGTGTGTCACCCGGTCCCCGACTACCTGGATGACCTCGACGCCGGCGTGACGGGACTGCGCCTCGGCGTGCCGCGCGACTGGTTCTTCGACAATTGCGATCCGCTGGTGACGGCAGCTGTCGAGGACGCAATCTCGGTCCTGGGCGATCTTGGTGCCGTGGTCGCGGACATCGTCATGCCGGACATCTCATCCGTGTTCGCCGCCGGCAGCGTGATCATCGCCTGCGAGGCGCACGCCTGCTACCAGGCCGACCTCGCCCGCGATCCGGCGCTGTTCAGCGAAGAGGTCCGCGCCATGCTGGAGATGGGCGGCTTCTACACGGCCGAGCATCTGCTGCAGGCGCAGCGCCTGCGCCGGCATTTGACCGACGAGGTGATCGCGGCCATGCGCGGCGTCGACGCCATGCTGATGCCGACCTGTCCGGTGCCGACCACGCCGATCGACGTATCGCCGCCGGACCACGCCTTCCTGCGTATCCAGAACACGCAGCCGTTCGACACCGTCAGCCTGCCGGCCCTGTCGCTGCCGTGCGGCTTCACGCCGGACGGTCGCCCGATCGGGCTGCAGATCGTCGGCCATCCGTTCGACGAGGCCCACGTGCTTCGGATCGCCCAGGCTTACGAGGCGGCAACCGACTGGCACCGGCAGCGTCCGCCATTGCCGTCGCAGCCGGGAAGCCTAGATCAACAATCGATATAGCCGCCGGCTGGTGCGACGGACGATTTTGGGGGGCGCGACCAAGTCAAGGGGACTCGCACAGCCAATGGCATTCATCGACATTTTTGCCTGGATCGTCCTGATCGTGATCGTGCTGAGCGTGGTCGCCGCGCTGGTGGTCGTCGCCATGCTGCCGGGCAAGCTGGCCAGGCAGCGTAACCACCCGCAGGCCGAGGCGATCAACATCGCCGGCATCGCCGGCATCTTCACTTTCGGTGTGGTCTGGGTGCTGGCGCTGATCTGGGCCTTCACCAAGCCTGATGGCAGGGCGGATGACGAGGAACTGGCGGCGCTGAAAGCCCGCGTCGCCGCGCTCGAGTCGGACAAGGGACGGGCGGCATGATCGTCTTCCTGACCCTGATCTATGTCGGCCTGCTCTTGCTGCTGATCATGTTCAAGGTGGTGCCGAATTCGCGCAACACCTGGCTGACCATCATCCCTTACGAGATCGCCCTGATCATCGGTCTGCTGATCCCCATGCAATGGGGTGCGCCGCAGGGCGATGTCCGCTTGATCACCTATTCCGTACAGATCGTGCCGAACGTCGCCGGTGAGGTGATCGAGGTGCCGGTGGAACCGAACAAGCCTTTGAAGAAGGGCGACGTGCTGTTCCGGATCGACCCGGTGCCCTATCAGGCTGCGGTCGACAATCTCGAGGCGCAACTGGCGCTGGCGCGGACCAGGCTGGCGCAATCGCAGGCGTTGGCCGAGCAGAATGCCGGGTCGGTGTACGAAGTGCAGTCATTCCAGGCCCAGGTCGACAGTCTGACGGCCCAGCTCGACGGTGCCGCATGGAACCTCAAGGAGACCGTGGTCACGGCGCCCAGCGACGGCTTTGTCACCTACGTGGGGCTGCGGCCGGGCGCACGCGTCGTCACCTTTCCGTTCTCGCCGGCGATGGCCTTTATCGACACCTCGGAGAAAGTGCTGGGGGCGCAGATCCAGCAGAGCTACGCCCGCCATCTCCGTGTCGGCCAGAAAGCCGAGCTGGCATTGAAGATCCTGCCGGGCCGGATCCTGACGGCGACCGTAGATGCTGTGGTGATGGCCACCGCCCAGGGCCAGGTGCAACTCACCGGCTTCGCACCGGCGCCCCAGGATGCCCGGCCGGGGCCGATGTTCGCCCGGTTGAAACTCGACGATCCGGAGTTGGAGCGGCTGTTGCCGGCAGGGTCAGTGGGCACCGTCGCGATTTACACCGAGACGAGCAGGTACACCCATGTCATCCGCAAGGTGATGATCCGGATGGACGCCTACATGAACTACATCCTGCCGATGTAACGGGGCGAGGGGATGTTTCGCGTTCTCGCCATCCCGCTGATGCTGGCCCTCGCGGCCTGCGCCGTCGAGCAAGCGCCGGACGTCACCGAGACGGCGCGACAGGCGTTGCCTGAGGCTACAGCGGTACCGGTGGACTTCGGGGAGGCGGCCGCAGCGGCGACCGGCAAGGTCACGAACGGCTGGCTGTCCAGTTTCGGCGACCCGAAGCTTGAGGCCCTGGTCGCCGAAGCGATCCAGAACAACCTGAGCCTGCGCGCAGCGGCAGCCCGGCTCGATGCGGCAGCCGGCTTCGCCACCCAGGCGGGAGCCGAACTGGTGCCGGCAATCGGTGCCTCAGGCACCGCGCTCGGCCGTGAGGGCTTTGCCACGGGCGATCCGTCGCTCACCACCTCCGGCGCAGCCCTAAACGCGTCCTGGGAGCTCGACATCTGGGGCCGGGTTCGGGCGCAGGCAGCGGCAGGGCAAGCGGCACTTGAGGCGACGCAGAACCAGGTCGAATGGGCCTACCAGTCTATCGCTGCGCAGACCGCCAAGACCTGGTTCCTGCTGACCGAGGCGCAACTACAGGAGAAGCTGGCGGCAGAAGCCCTCGACCTGTTCCGCGAGACCCTGCGGCTGGTCGAGGCCAAGCATGCCCAGGGCCAGGTCACGCAGAAGGAAGTATCGCTGGCCCGGGCGAATGTCGCGGGCGGCGAGGTCACGCTGCGCCAGGCCAAGGGCGCCCGGTTGCAGGCCGCGCGGGCGCTGGAGGTGCTGCTGGGCCGCTATCCGGCGGCGGAGCTGGAGGGGGCCGATGACCTGGTGGCGACCCCGCCGCCTATTCCCGCCGGGCTGCCCTCGGAACTGCTCGAGCGGCGGCCCGACCTGATCGCGGCCGAACGCGCCGTCGCGGCGCAGTTCTTCCAGGTCCAGAGCGCCCAGGCCGCGCGGTTGCCGCGCTTCGGTCTGACTGCCGGCGTCGGCAGCGCGTCGAACGCCCTCAACAACACGCTGAACTTCGGCGCAGACTACTGGTCGGCCGGGACCAATTTCGTCGCGCCGATCTTTACCGGCGGCGCGCTGCAGGCCCAGGTCGAGATCGAGACCGCGGGCCAGGAAGAGGCGCTGGCGAACTACGGGCAGTTGGCGCTCAGGGCGTTCAGCGAGGTCGAGCAGGGGCTGGCCAACGAAACCCTGTTGCGCGAGCGCGAAGCGTATTTGCGCACCGTGGTCGACGAGACCGCCGAGGCCCTGCGGTTGGCCCGGGCCGAGTTCGATGTCGGCAAGATCGACCTGTTGAGCGTGATACAGCAACAGGGACAAGTGATCGCCGCCCGCGTGTCGCTGCTCAACATCCGCGACCAGCGTCTGCAGCAAAGGGTCGATCTGCACCTGGCGCTCGGCGGTGGCTTCCAGGCCGATCAAGGCGATGAGGCGGCGGCGCGCAGCGGCGGCTGAACACGCCGCCGGAGGTCAGGCGAAGAACCGGTTCTCCGGCCGCGGCAGGCCCAGGTTCTCGCGCAGCGTGCGGCCCTCGTACTCGGTGCGGAACAGGCCGCGCCGCTGCAGCTCCGGCACCACCTTGTCGACGAAGTCATCCAGACCGTCCGGCAGGTATGGGAACATGACGTTGAAGCCGTCGCTGCCCTCTTCGACCAGCCATTGCTCCATCTGATCGGCGATCATCTCCGGCGTGCCGACCATGGCCAGACCGGAATATCCGCCGAGCCGCTGGGCCAGCTGGCGTACGGTCAGATTGTCCCGCGTCGCCATGTTGATCGCCCGCTCGCGCCCGCTCTTGCTGGCGTTGCTCTCGGGGATCGGCGGCAGCGGTGCGTCCGGATCGAAGCCCGAAGCGTCGTGCCCCAACGAGATCGACAATGAGGCGATGGCGCTGTCGTAGTGCACCAGGCTGTCGAGCCGGGCGCGCTTCTCCTTCGCCTCCGCTTCCGTCTCGCCGACGACGACGAACGCGCCCGGCAGGATCTTCATGTGGTCCGGATTGCGGCCCAGGTTGTCCATGCGTCCCTTGACGTCGGCATAGAAGCGCTGACCGTCCTCGAGCCGGGCCTGGCCGGTGAACACCATTTCGGCCGTCTCCGCCGCCAGTTGCCGGCCGGCTTCCGAGGCGCCGGCCTGCACGATCACCGGCCAGCCCTGGACCGGTCGGGCGATGTTCAACGGACCGCGCACCGAGAGGAACTCACCCTTGTGGTCGAGCACATGCAGTTTCTCAGGGTCGACGTAGACGCCGCTGTCCACGTCGCGGATGAAAGCGTCGTCGGCCCAGCTGTCCCACAGGCCGGTGACGACATCGAAATACTCGCGCGCCCGGCGATAACGGTCACCGTGCGCCATGTGCTCTTCCAGGCCGAAGTTCAGGGCCGCATCCGGGTTCGACGTGGTGACCAGGTTCCAGCCGGCACGGCCGCCGCTGATATGGTCGAGAGAGGCAAACCGCCGCGCGATGGTATAGGGCGGCTCGAAAGTGCTCGATGCCGTGGCGATCAGGCCGAGGTGTTCCGTGACCATCGCCAGTGCCGGCAGCAGGGTCAGCGGATCGAACGATGTCACCGTGGCGCTGCGCTTGAGCGCCTCCATCGGCATGTTCAGCACCGCGAGGTGATCGGCCATGAAGAAGGCGTCAAAACGGCCGCGCTCCAGCGTCTGTGCAAACCGCGTCAGGTGCTTAAGGTTGAAGTTGGCATCCGGCAGGCCGCCGGGATAGCGCCAGGACGCGGTATGGATGCTGACGGGTCGCATGAAGGCGCCGAGGCGCAGTTGACGTTTGCGGGCCATGGGCCTCCTCGCTCCCTGTCTGTACCGACCATTCGCCCTGGGCGGCGCTTAGGTGCCGGGATTCACCAGCCACTGCATGATGTGCTGGGCCACGCCGACAGTCTCGCCGCGCTGGTTCACGGCGGTCACGTCAGCCCGGCTGCGGCGGCGTTCCGGCAGCAGTTCCTTCACCTCATAGGTGACGGTGATGGTGTCGCCGATCAAGACCGGGGCGGTGAAGCGCACCCGGTCGTAGCCGACCGACATCGGCGTGATGCCCGGGTGTGCGTCGATCATACGGCCGGCCAGCTGGGCCGAGGCGGTCGACATGAAGCCGACGAGCAGGGCACCATGCGCCACCCGCTCGCCGTAGGGCGATGCCTTCATGAACTCCGCGTTCATGTGCGGCGGGGCGAAGTCTCCGGTCAGACCGGCAAAGCCGTTGATGTCGCTTTCGCCCACGGTCTTGGCGAAACGGGCGCCGTCGCCCGGCTTCACCGGCAGGTCGTCCGTGCTCATGGCGTGGCTCCTTCAGGCACCCTTGGCCGCATCCATCAGGCCGCGCATGGCGGCGATATGCCCGTCGGGGCAGGCAAGGTCCGACTCGGCAGTGCGGAAAGTCAGGCTGTCGACACCGAGCTCGCGCCAGCGGCTCATCACCGCCAGCCATTCATCCGGCCCGGCGCCCTGGCTGGCGAACACGGTGGCGTTGATGCCCAGGCTGTCCGGCTCGCGGCCGGCTTCGGCCGCGGCCTGCCGGAACAGCGAGATGCGTGCCTGGGCGGCCGCGTCCGGCTCCTGCCGCGGGTACATGTACCAGCCGTCCGCAATCCGCGCCGCGCGGCGGATCGCCGGATCGGCCAGCGCGCCGAGCCACACCGGGATCGGCCGCTGCACAGGCTCCGGGTTCAGGCCGGCGTCGGCAAAGCGGTGCCAGTGACCCTCGAAGGTGACCAGGTCTTCGCTCCACAGGCGGCGCATCACCTCGATCTGCTCCGCCACCCGCTTGCCGCGGTCGTGGAAACCCATGCCCAGAGCGTCGAACTCAACCTCGTTCCAGCCGAGGCCGACACCCAGGCGCAGACGGCCACCGCTGAACACATCGACCTGCGCGGCCTGCTTGGCCACCAGCACGGCCTGGCGTTGGGGCAGGATCAGGATCGCCGAGGCCAAGCCGATGGTCCTGGTCGATGCGGCCATGAAGGCGAGGGTGGTCAGGCACTCGTGGAACATCGCTTCGCGGCTATAGAAGCGGGCGAACTCAGGCCCCTTGGGCGTACCCTGCTGGACCACGTGGTCGACCACGCTGATGCGGGCATAGCCCAAGTCTTCCGCCGCCTGTGCGAAATCACGAATGACCGCCGGGTCGGCGCCGATCTCGGTCTGTGGAAACGAGATGCCGATCTGCATGCTCAACCCTCCCGTCATCGGCGATTGGGCGCAGTCTAGCGTGATTGCGGCCGCGCCGTCGCGACGCCGGAAAACGGCACAAGAAAAGGGGCCGCCAACGGGCGGCCCCTTCCTTACTGGCCCCAGTGTACGCAGGGGCGCTTAGACGCTGTAGTACATGTCGAACTCGACCGGCTGCGGCGTGTGCTCGAAGCGGTAGATCTCTTCCCACTTCAGCTCCAGGTAGCCGTCGATCAGGTCGTCGGTGAAGACGTCGCCCTTCTTCAGGAAGTCGCGGTCGCGGTCCAGCTCCTCGGCGGCTTCCCGCAGGCTGCCGCACACGGTCGGCACGTCGGCCAGCTCTTCCGGCGGCAGATCGTAGAGGTTCTTGTCCATCGGGTCGCCCGGGTGGATCTTGTTCTCGATCCCGTCCAACCCGGCCATCAGCATGGCGCCGTAGGTCAGGTAGGGGTTGCCGCCGGCATCAGGGAAGCGCACCTCGACGCGCTTGCCGTTGGGGCTGGGGGCGAAGGGGATGCGGCAGGACGCGGAGCGGTTGCGGGCCGAATAGGCCAGCAGCACCGGCGCCTCGAAGCCCGGGATCAACCGCTTGTAGCTGTTGGTCAGCGAGTTTGCGAAGGCGTTGATCGCGCGGGCATGCTTGATGATGCCGCCGATGTAGTACAGCGCCGTGTCGGACAGGTCGGCATAGCCCGAGCCGGCGAACAGCGGCTTGCCGTCCTTCCAGATCGACTGATGGGTATGCATGCCCGAGCCGTTGTCCTCGACCACCGGCTTGGGCATGAAGGTCGCCGTCTTGCCGTAGGAATGGGCGACCTGATGCACCACGTACTTGTAGATCTGCATCTTGTCGGCGATGTCGGTGAGGGTGGAGAACTTGATGCCGAGCTCATGCTGGCTCGGCGCCACTTCGTGGTGGTGCTTCTCGGTGGCCACGCCCATCTCGCGCATCACCGTGACCATCTCCGAGCGCAGGTCGGCGGCGGCGTCCACCGGCGGCACCGGGAAGTAGCCGCCCTTGGCCGCCGGACGGTGGCCGATGTTGCCGCCCTCGAACTCCTTCGCGGTGTTGTACGGGCCTTCGCTCTCGTCGAGCTGGTAAAAGGTGTGGTTTTGCGAAACCTGATAGCGCACGTCGTCGAACACGAAGAACTCCGCCTCGGGCCCGAAATAGGCGGTATCGCCGACGCCGCTGGCCTTCAGATAGGTCTCCGCCCGCTGCGCCGCCGAGCGCGGGCAACGGCTGTAGGCTTCGCCGGTCGACGGCTCGAGCACGTCGCAGAACAGCACCATGGTCGGCTGCGCCAGGAACGGATCGGTCACCGCCGTGGCCAGATCCGGCATCAGCGTCATGTCGCTTTCGTTGATCGCCTTCCAGCCGGCGATCGACGAGCCGTCGAACATGACCCCTTCGCTCATCATGTCTTCGTCGAAGACCGTTGCGTCCATGGCCAGGTGCTGCCACTTGCCGCGCGGATCGGTGAAGCGCAGATCGACGAAGGCGATATCCTCGTCCTTGATGCGCTGTGCGATGGTCTTTGCGTCGGACATTGTCGTTGGTCCTTCCCGTTCGTCCTGTTGTTTGTTGCCTCACTGCAGCAGCCACGGCTGCGAACAACCGTGGCCTCGCGCCGGCGGCGGGCGCGCTGGCCCGCCTGCCGGGTTGAATTCAGATGGCGTCGGCGCCGGTCTCGCCGGTGCGGATCCGGATTGCCTGCTCCACGTTGGTGATAAAGATCTTGCCGTCGCCGATCCGACCGGTGTGGGCGGCGCGCTGAATGGCTTCACAGGCACGTTCCACCAGGCCGTCGTCGAGCACCACCTCGATCTTTACCTTGGGCAGGAAATCCACCACATACTCGGCGCCGCGGTAAAGTTCCGTATGGCCCTTCTGCCGGCCGAAGCCTTTGGCTTCGGTGACGGTGATGCCCTGCAGACCAACTTCATGCAGGGCTTCCTTCACTTCGTCCAGCTTGAAGGGCTTGATGATGGCTTCGATCTTTTTCATCGAGCTGAATCTCGCCTCTCGAGGGTTGAGCAATGAAACGGCCGACCGCCGTTCACCTCACGCAAAGCATAAGCCGTGCCAAGTCGATGCCGATCTAACTTGTTGGTTTCAATGCCATTTTTCTTGAGCCGGCAGGGCAGGCTACGCCATTGCTGAATTGCTAGGCATTGTGCATCTTTTTTGGGCGACTGCCAGAGGGCAGTCTGCTCAAGAAGCCAGCAGTTCGCCGACCCGGCGCAACGCCTCGCGGATGTTCTCGACGGAATTGGCGTAGGAGAACCGCAGATAGCCCTCGCCAAAGGCGCCGAAGCTGGTACCGGCGATGACGGCGACCCCGGCCTCATTAAGCAGCTTCTCCTGCAGGGTCTGGGCGTCGAAGCCCGTGCCTTCGATGTTGGGGAAGGCGTAGAAGGCACCGCCCGGGCGCACGCAGCGGAAGCCGGGGATGGCGTTCAGGCCATCGACGATCACTTTCCGGCGCGTATCGAACGCGGCGACCATACGGCCGACGGCCTCCTGCGGGCCCTGCAGGGCCTCGATCCCGGCCCACTGGGTGGCGGCATTGACGCAGGAATGATCGTTCACGCACAGCCTGGTGACCTGCTCGACGCAGGACGTCGGCCACAGCGCGTAGCCCAGTCGCCAGCCGGTCATGGCATAGGTCTTCGACCAGCCGTCGAGCAGGATCAGCCGGTCGCGGATCGACGGGTACGACAACAGGCTGATGTGCGGCTGGTTGTCGTAGACGATGCGGCTGTAAATCTCGTCCGAGAGGATCGCCACGTCGGGAAACCGTTCCAGGCCGGCGACCAGCTTGTCGAGTTCGGCCTGCTGTACGACACCGCCCGTCGGGTTGGCGGGGGAATTGATGATCAGCAGCCTGGTGCGCTCGTTGACCTTTGCCAGCACTTCGTCGGCACTGAACGAGAAACCGGTGTCCTCGTGCAAGGCGATCGGCACCGGCGTGGCGCCGGCGAAACGGATCGCCGACTTGTAGATGGGAAAGCCGGGGTTGGGATACATGATCTCCGCCCCGGCCTCGCCGAACATCAGGCAGGCATAGAACATCGTCGGCTTGCCACCCGGCTGGATCACCACCTGGTCCGGATCGACGGCGATCCCGCGGTACTGCTCGATGTCGGCGGCGACGGCGGCACGCAGCTCCGGGATGCCGTTCGCCGGGGTATAGCCGTGGTGGCCTTCGGCCAGGGCGCGGCGGCCCGCCTCGACGATGTTCTCGGGCGTCTGAAAGTCGGGCTGGCCGATGCCCAGGTTGATGATGTCACGGCCCTGGGCCGCCAGCTGGTTAGCCCGGGCAAGGACTTCGAAGGCGGTTTCGGTGCCCAGATGCTGCATGCGCGTGGCGAGTTTCATGGTCGCCTTATCGCATATCGGACAGGCCGCCGGAAGGCGCGCTTGAGCCGCGCCGGTGCATTTGAGATGATCCGCGCCCTTTCGGTTTGGAGACAGCCATGAAGCCGGCAAACAGCGTGCTCTCCAGCTACGGCACCACCGTGTTCGAGGTGATGTCGCGGCTGGCCATCGAGCATCAGAGCATCAATCTGGGGCAGGGCTTCCCGGACGAGGAAGGGCCGGAAAGCATCAAGGCGATGGTCGACACGGCCACGCGCGAGCATCCCAATCAGTATCCGCCGATGCTGGGGATTCCGGAGCTGCGCCAGGCCGTGGCCACGCACGACAGGCGGTTCTACGGCATCGAGGCAGACTGGCAGACCGAAGTGATGGTGACCTCAGGCGCGACCGAGGCGCTGGCGGCATCGATCCTGGCGTTGGTCGAACCCGGTGACGAAGTGGTTCTGTTCGAGCCGCTGTACGACTCCTACATGCCGATGCTGCAGCGCGCCGGCGCCGTGCCCAGGTTGGTCCGGCTGCAGCCGCCGGACTGGCAGCTGCCCCGACAGCAGCTGGCGGACGCGTTCTCCGAGCGCACCAAGCTGATCCTGTTCAACACGCCGATGAATCCGACGGGCAAGGTCTTCGATGCCGACGAGCTCGGCTTCATCGCCGAGCTGATGCAGCGCCACGACTGCTATGCGATCTGTGACGAGGTCTACGAGCACCTGATCTTCGATGACCGGCAGCACCTGCCGCTGTTGACCCTGCCGGGAATGTGCGAGCGCACGGTGCGCATCGCCTCGGCCGGCAAGACCTTCTCCATGACCGGCTGGAAGGTCGGTTACGTCACCACCTGTCCGGACCTGTTGGCGGTGATCGCCAAGGCGCACTAGTTCCTGGTCTTCACCACGCCGCCAAACCTGCAGCGCGCCGTCGCCCACGGCCTCGACAACGAGCAGGCCTGGTACACCGGGCTGGCCGGCGAGCTGCAGCAGAAGCGGGACCGGCTGGCCCGCGGGCTCGAGGACATCGGCTTCGCGCCCCTGCGCTGCGACTCCACCTATTTCCTGAACGCCGACTTCCGCCCGCTCGGCTTCAACGGCAGCGACGAGGAGTTCTGCCGCTATGTGACCGTCGACGCCGGCGTCACCGTGGTCCCGGTCAGCGCGCTTTACGCCACGCCCGACGTCAACCATCTGGTGCGGTTCTGCTTCTGCAAGCGCGATGCGGTTCTGGATGGTGCTCTGGAACGCCTGCGCAGCCATTTCAAGGACTAGCAGCACCGACAACGCCCTGGATGGACGACGCCGCGCCCGCTACGCTCTTTGCTCAACGTCCACAACAGGATGCCGGCTTGAACCGGCGCCAGGGGGAGCGAGCCATGCGGACCTTGACCGACGACCAGCGCAGCCAGTGGGCGATCGACGGCTACCTCAAGCTCGAGGGTGTGTTCGACGCCGACGAAGTCGCGTTCTTCTCCGCCCAGATCGACGCCATGCGCCACCAACCGGGTTGGGAACCGACCAACCTGCCGCGCGGCCACTACGGCTGGGTCGAGCACTGCCCCGATCTCGACCCTGAGGCCTTCATGGACCGGCGCGATATCCTGCCCTACCATCAGGCCTTCATCGACCTGATGGACCGGCCTGAGGTGTTCGACCTGGTGGTCGACATCATGGGGCCGTACATCCTACTGTCGATGACCCAGGCGATCGTTCGCGCCGCCACGCCCGGATTTGCCGGCTATACCCATACCGACGGCGGCGAGGCACTGCGCCGGATCCGGGTCACCGAAACCAGCCGTCCGCTGGCGATGAAAGCGCTCTATCTGCTGACCGACGTGGACGAGCCCGACAGCGGCAACTTCACCGTCTATCCCGGCAGCCACATGCGCCCGTTCCCCGAGAACGCCACGCCCGAGAGCCACAACCCGCACACGCCGGGTTGCGTCCATCTCACCGGCAAGGCCGGCGACTGCTTCCTGTTCTCGCATGCGCTGTGGCACGGGCCGGCGCCGAACCTGTCAGGCCGGGCACGCAAGACGCTGCTCTACAACTACTGCCAGATGTTCGTGCGGGCCTACGACTTCGAGACCGTCTCGGCGGTCACGGACCGCTGCACCCCACGTCAGCGCCGCCTCGTCGGCGATCTCGGCTACGACTTCCGGCCTGGCTCCTATTTCTACGTACCCGAGGATCAGGAGGCCGTGATCACCGGCTCTGCAGCCGCACCGACCAAGCCCCCTGAAGCGCCGCTGCATGGTTGAGCAAACTTGACGAAGAGACTTGGGCGTCACAAACGCCAAGCTGTGGCGAGTGTCATTCCGTCGGTTGGCCCGCCAGGTTGTGGACCCGGAGGTTGAGGGTTCGATCACACTACGCGCGCCCTTTCTCCTCATGCCATCAGAACCCGGGTGACGCATTGCCGCAGTAGACGCACAAAGCAACATGGTGTCGCAAAGGCGCCTATCGCTCCTGTCCCTTGGTCGTCACTATCGGCGCATGTGGAGGCGGTTCACCTCGAAAGACCCTACTTTCCTGGGCGTCAGGGCGTCCAATTCCGCAGGCGGAACAGGCGGTCCATCGACCTCACCAGACTTGCGGGTATACCCGAAACGCTAATATAAATTAACCACTCTGAGGCACCGGAACGGCCATCGGCCGCACTGGTGACGAACAACCTGTAGTGGAATTAGGGATGGGTGCAGGTTGATGCGGGCCATAACGCCCCGCCGCGACATAGCGGCGACACCGCGTGCTGCTAACGGTGTGCACAACACTTGAGAGGGTCGGCCGTAAGCATTGGCGGACTGCAGTGCCGGATCCGATGCATGTGGCGGTCGTGGGTCTAGAACCCGGGTCAGTCGAGTGGGGATGTTAGGTTTCGTGAGTACCTCGGCAGCAATTGATTCGAGTGACTCCGCCCCGGACGGTGAAGTTGCCGTGCCGGCTAGAGTGCATGCCGGTTTCTGCGGTTGCTCCGAGTGTCAGGGCGTTCGGGACGCGATGCTCGCGCGGCCGGGCGCTGCGGGTGCCGGCAGCGAGACGCCGCTGGTGGACCCTTCACCGACGTTCTTGGCAGCGGCTAATCCGGCCTCTGGGTTCACGTCATCACAGCTCAGCAAAATCAACACAGTTCTGGCGGCCAACCTGCATCCGGGATACGGCTCCGGGATCAACGGGCCGTACGACTGGGGGGCGCGCTGGAACTATCAGAGTCCGCTCGGCACCGGTGTCAACCTGACCTACAGCTTCTTGTCGTCCGTGCCCGGCTACTACAGCAGTTCATCGGAATTCCGATCCGGGTTCCAAGGCCTGTCGTCGACGCACCGCACGGCGGTGCGGAACGTGCTGTCGATGATCTCGACTTTTTGCAAACATCAACTTCACCGAAGTCGCCGGTACCGGACAGATCACCTTTGGCAACTACCACCGGACGTCGTCGACCGTTGGCCAGATCGCCGAGTTCCAGCACAACACGACGAGTTCCTACTCCGCCGACGGCGACGTCTGGTTCAACCGCTACTGGAACAATTACTACTACTCCTCGAGCGCGCTGCATAATGGTGGCGTGGGCCGCTATGTCACCATTCACGAGATCGGCCATGCGCTGGGCCTGAAGCATCCGTTCAACAGCTACTTCACGTTGGGCTACGACAACAATCATCGTTACACGATGATGGCGTACGACAACTACGGCGGCTATTCGGTCGAACCGCACACGCTGCAACTGTACGACGTCGCGGCGCTGCAGTACCTCTACGGCGAAAACAAGAGCCACAACACCGGCAACAATACCTACAGCTTCAGTAACACCAGCGAGTTTGCCCAGACCCTGTGGGATGCCGGCGGCATCGATACGATCAGTGCCGCCAACCAGTCGCGTCGCGCGATCATCAATCTCAATGACGGCGCATTCAGCTCCATTGGCCGGCGCACTCATGGGGCAAATGCGTGGAACAACCTCGCCATCGCCTACAACGCGGTGATCGAGAACGCCGTCGGCGGATCCGGCGACGACATTCTCACGGGCAACAATGTCAACAACGAACTGAACGGCGGTGCCGGCAGCGACAGCCTCTCCGGCAATGGCGGCAACGACACGCTGATCGGCGGCGCCGGCGCGGACACGCTCAATGGCGGCACGGGCACGGACACGGCGGTGTTCACGGCCTCGTCGGCGGGCGTGTCGGTGAACCTGGCGATGGGCATCGGCAGCGGCGGCGATGCGGACCGTGACCGCTTCGTCAGCATCGAGAATCTGACGGGATCGGCCTACAGGGACGCACTGGCGGGGAACAATGGCGACAACACCCTGGTGAGCGGTGGCGGCTCGGACGTGCTGGAGGGCTTTGGCGGCAACGACCGCCTGCAGGGGGGTGCGGGCAACGACAAGCTGATTGGCGGCAGTGACACGGACACGGCGGTCTATGCCGGGGCTTACGCGGACTTCACGTTTGCCCGCTCCGGTTCCGGGATCACGGTAACGGACGGCAATGCCTCGGGCCTGGACGAGGGCACGGACACGCTCACCGGGATCGAGACGCTGCAGTTCTCGGACCAGTCGGTGGCGGTGTCGTCGCTACTGCTGCAGATCGTCGGCGACAGCGGCTGGAATGTTCTGAACGGCGGCAGCGGCGCGGACCATATCTCCGGTCTCGACGGCAACGACACGCTGAGGGGCTACGCCGGCAACGACTCGCTGTACGGCGGTGAGGGCGACGACACTATGATCGGCGGCGCCGGCGCGGATACCCTGATCGGCGGGGCGGGCGTCGACACGGCGTTCTATGCCAACTCGACGGCAGGCGTGACGGTGAGCCTGGCCTCTGGCACGCCGAGCGGTGGCGAAGCGGCGGGCGACAGCCTGAGCGGTATTGAGAACCTGACCGGCTCCGCCTACGCCGATGTGCTGACAGGTGATGCAGGGGTGAACACCCTGATAGGCAACGCGGGCGATGACACGCTGCGGGGCAATGCCGGTAACGATGCGCTCTATGGCGGATATGGCGTGGACACGGCGGTCTATGCCGGGGCCTATGCCGACTACAGCTTTGCCAGCCTCCACGCCAGCGCCGGTGGGATCAGGGTAACGGATGGCAACGCGTCTGGCCTCGACGAGGGCGTGGACACGCTTCACGGCGTCGAGCAACTGCAGTTCTCGGACCAGGTGGTGGCAGTGTCGTCGCTGTCGCTGTCGGTCGTCGGCAGAGACGGTAATGACACGATAACCGGGACCTCAGGCGCGGACACGATAGACGGCGGCGCAGGTAACGACATTCTCGACGGCGGGGCGGGAGATGACTCACTGCAGGGCAATGCGGGCAACGACACCCTGATCGGCGGATCTGGCACGGACACGGCGGTCTATGCCGGGGCTTATGCCGACTACACGTTCGCCCGGTCGGGTTCCGGGATCACGGTAACGGACGGCAATGCGTCGGGCTTGGACGAGGGTGTCGACACGCTGACCGGGATCGAGACGCTGCAGTTCTCGGACCAGTCTGTTGCCGTGTCGTCGCTGACGCTGCCGTTCTACGGCACGTCGGGCAACGACACCCTGGTGGGCGGTGCTGGCGACGATGTGCTGAACGGCAGCGCGGGCGCGGACGTTCTCAACGGCGGTGCCGGCACGGACACGGCGGTGTTCACGGCCTCGTCGGCGGGTGTGTCGGTGAACCTGGCGATGGGCATCGGCAGCGGCGGCGATGCGGACCGTGACCGTTTCATCAGCATCGAGAACCTGACGGGCTCGGCCTACCGGGACGCGCTGGCGGGGAACAACGCCGCCAACACGCTGGTGGGCGGTGGAGGTTCGGACGTGCTGGAGGGCTTTGGCGGCGACGATACGCTGCAAGGCGATGCCGGCGACGACAAGCTGATCGGCGGCTCTGGCACGGACACGGCGGTTTATGCCGGGGCCTACGCGGACTTCACGTTTGCCCGGTCGGGTTCCGGGATCACGGTGACGGACGGCAACACGTCGGGCCTGGACGAGGGCACGGACACGCTGTACGGGATCGAGACGTTGCAGTTCTCGGACCAGTCGGTGGCGGTGTCGTCATTGCCGCTGCCAGCTGTCGGGACCAACGGCAATGACACCTACACCGGCAGCAGCGGTGCCGACAGCTACGATGGCGGGGCCGGCGACGATACGATCTCGGGCCTTGCCGGCAACGACACGTTGCTAGGCGGTGCGGGTAACGATGTCCTGATCGGCGGGGCCGGCGGCGACACCCTGAACGGTGGCGCCGGTGTGGACACGGCGAGCTATGCGGGCTCGTCGTCGGGCGTGACGGTGAGCCTTGCGGGCACGGCGAGCGGCGGTGATGCGCAGGGCGACAGCCTGAGCGGGATCGAGAACCTGACGGGCTCGGACCACGCGGACACGCTGACGGGCGATGGCGGGGCCAACGTGCTGCGCGGCGGCGCTGGTGACGACACGTTGACGGGCGGTGCCGGGGCGGACGTCCTCGACGGCGGTGCGGGTTTGGACACGGCGTTGTTCACGAGCTCTTCGTCCGGGGTGTCGGTGAACCTGGCAATGGGCAGCGGCAGCGGTGGCGATGCCCATCGCAACCGCTTCATCAGCATCGAGAACCTGACGGGTTCGGCCTACAGGGATGCGCTGGCGGGGAACAACGCCGCCAACACGCTGGTGGGCGGTGGCGGCTCGGACGTGCTGGAGGGCTTTGGCGGCGACGATACGCTGCAGGGCGATGCGGGCAATGACAAGCTGATCGGCGGCTCTGGCACGGACACGGCGGTCTATGCCGGGGCTTACGCGGACTTCACGTTTGCCCGCGCCGGTTCCGGGATCACGGTGACGGACGGCAACACGTCGGGCCTGGACGAGGGCACGGACACGCTGTACGGGATCGAGACGCTGCAGTTCTCGGACCAGTCGGTGGCGGTGTCGTCGTTGCCGCTGCCAGCTGTCGGGACCAACGGCAGTGACACCTATACCGGCAGCAGCGGCGCCGACAGCTACGATGGCGGTGCCGGCGACGATACGATCTCGGGCCTTGCCGGCAACGACACGTTGCTAGGCGGTGCGGGCAATGACGTGCTGATCGGCGGCGCCGGCGGCGACACCCTGAACGGTGGCGCCGGCGTGGACACGGCGAGCTATGCGGGCTCGTCATCCGGGGTGACGGTGAACCTGGCCTCGGGCAGTCCGAGCGGCGGCGATGCGCAGGGCGACAGCCTGAGCGGGATCGAGAACCTGACGGGCTCGGACCACGCAGACACGCTGACGGGCGACAGCGGCGCCAACGAGCTGAGCGGCGGCGCTGGTGACGACACGTTGACGGGCGGTGCCGGGGCGGACGTCCTCGACGGCGGTGCGGGTGTGGACACGGCGTTGTTCACGAGCTCTTCGTCCGGCGTGTCGGTGAACCTGGCGATGGGTATCGGCAGCGGTGGCGATGCGGACCGGGATCGCTATGCCGGAATCGAGAACCTGACGGGTTCGGGCTACAGGGACGCGCTGGCAGGGAACAACGCCGCCAACACGCTGGTGGGCGGCGGCGGTTCGGACGTGCTGGAGGGCTTTGGCGGCGACGATACGCTGCAAGGCGATGCGGGCGACGACAAGCTGATCGGCGGTGCCGGCACGGACACGGCGGTCTATGCCGGGGCCTATGCGGACTATACGTTCGCGCCTAAGGGTTCCGGGATCACCGTGACGGACGACAATACGTCGGGCCTGGACGAGGGCACGGACACGCTGCTCGGGATTGAGACGCTGCAGTTTTCCGACCAGACGGTGGCGGTGACGTCGGTGCCGCTGTTGATAAACCCAACCGTGACGCCCCCAACATCCATGAATGATGGCGCCCCGACTGCGCAGAGCCAGGTGCAACAATTGATCAGCGCCATGGCGTCGTTCGCGCCGCCGGCAGGCGGGCAGGCGTCGCTGCCGGCCGATCCGCAGGACGATCCGGCGCCGCTCGCCGTTGGCGACGGAACCATCAGCTAGGCCGTGCAGACCGCATAACTCCACCCCCCGGCTCCGACCAATCGGCCCTGCGACGGGCTGCGTCGACGCCCCGATGGGCCTCCGCCAGGCGGCTCGCTGCTGTTTGTCGCGCGGTGTCTCCAGGTCCAGACGCCTTGACGCCGGGGGCGGCAAGGCGTAACAAACGCCCTCCTGTGGCGGGTGTAGCTCAGTCGGTTAGAGCGCCAGATTGTGGATCTGGAGGTCGTGGGTTCGATCCCCATCACTCGCCCCATTTCCCCGCACGAAGAGCCTGTCGGCGGCCGAGTATTGGTCAGCGCCGGCACTGACGACGGTCAGCATTGATCGTGTCCTGAGCTAGTCCGGGGGACCGGTGTTGGGGCCAACTTGACGGTTGTCAAGGCGAAGGCAGGCCAACTTTTTAATCTTTCCTTCTGAGCAGCCGAATCTGTTGCTGTCGCAAGCCTGCGTCAGCAGATCAGGGCTCCTGGAGGACAGGTATGAGCGATCCAAGCGGCGCACCCGGGCAAGGCGGGGACGACCGTCCCGAACGCATCCCGGCGATGCAGCGACTTCTCGACAACCCGTTCCTGCTGCTGTTTCTCGGCGTTGCCGTGCCGGCGGCATTTTACCTGATGTGGGGGGTCATGGAGATCAGCCAGATCCCCATCGCCCCGTAGCCGCCGCAGGAGAGCGCCATGGCCATAAACCCTCCCGAGCAACGAATCTGGTGGAACGAGCCGCTGCACGGCAAGGAGATCGCCTGGATCGCCATTGCCTTCATCTGGGGTCTGGTGATGTTCGGCACCATGGTGACCTGGCATTTCACCGGCAAGCAAAACCTGTCCAACGAGGCCTACCGCATCGATCCCCAAGTCTTCGCCGAACGGTCCGAAGCGATGGCCGAGAAGTACACCGTGCGCACCGAGGGTGAGCTGGAGATGCCGGTGGTGCACCCACCGCCCGGCAGCGATGTCTACATGATCGCGCGCCTGTGGGAATGGTGGCCGGTGCTCGAGCTGGAGAAGGACCAGACCTACCGGCTGCACCTGTCGTCTCTGGACTGGCAGCACGGCTTTTCGCTGCAACCGCAGAACATCAATGTCCAGGTGCATCCCGGCTACGACATGGTGCTGACCATCCAGCCTGACAAAGCCGGCGAGTACTCGGTGGTCTGCAACGAGTTCTGCGGCATCGGGCATCACACCATGCTGGGCCGCATTCACGTGGTCGAACGCTAGGTCGGTGGACCTGACCAGCACGCCGACGCCGGAAAGAGAAGGGGCCGATCATGGCCGTTGACACGCAAGCACCCGCCCGCGGTTTCTACGAAGCCAAGTTCCGAACCTGCCCCGACACCGGGCTGCGCGTGTGCGCCCAGGCCGAGGCGCTGATCAAGATCAACGCCGTCGTTGCCGTCGTCTTCCTTGCCGTCGGCGGCCTGTTCGGGCTGCTGGTGGCGCTGACCCGCTGGCCGGCGGTGCACATTCTGCCGGCCGACTGGTTCTATCTGTTGCTCACGGCACATGGCGCTGCCGTACTGCTGTTCTGGATCATCTTCTTCGAGATCGCGGTGCTGTACTTCGCCTCGGCGATCCTGTTGCAGTGTCGGCTGGCCACGCCCAGATTCGCCTGGCTCGGTTTCGTCCTGATGGTGGTGGGCTCGTTGCTGGCCACCGTCGCCGTGCTGCAGGGCGATTCCAGCGTCATGTTCACCTCGTACGTGCCGATGCAGGCGGCGCCGCATTTCTATCTCGGCCTCATCCTGTTCGCCGTCGGCGCCCTGATCGGCTGTTTCGTCTTCTTCGGCACGCTGGTGATCGCCCGCGAAGAAGGCACCTACGAGGGCTCGGTGCCGCTGGTGACGTTCGGTGCGATCACCGCGGCGATCATCGCCGTCTTCACCATTGCCTCGGGCGCGATCATCCTGGTGCCGACCTTCCTGTGGTCGGTCGGCTACATCAGCCATATCGATCCGCTGATGTACAAGGTCGTGTGGTGGGGCATGGGCCACTCGTCCCAGCAGATCAACGTGTCGGCGCATGTCGCGGTCTGGTACCTGATCGCCGCCGTGGTGCTGGGCGCCAAGCCGCTGTCCGAGAAGGTCAGCCGCATGGCCTTCCTGATGTACATCCTGTTCCTGCAGCTAGCCTGCGCCCACCACCTGCTGGTGGAACCCGGGCTCAGCTCCGAGTTCAAGATCTTCAATACCTCCTATGCGCTGTATCTGGCGGTGCTCGGCAGCATGATCCACGGCATGAGCGTGCCGGGCGCGGTCGAAGCGGCGCAGCGGCGGCGTGGCTATACCCGTGGCGTGTTCGAATGGTTGCGCAAGGCGCCTTGGGGCAACCCGGCGTTCTCCGGCATGGCGCTGAGCGTGGTGATGTTCGGCTTCCTCGGCGGCATCACCGGGGTGATCCTGGGTACCGAGCAGCTCAACCTGATCATGCACAACACGCTCTACGTGCCCGGCCACTTCCACGGCACCGTCGCCGCCGGCACCACGTTGGCCTTCATGGCCGTCACGTATCTCCTGGTACCGCTGATCTTCCGTCGCGAACTGGTGATGAAGGGGCTCGCCAAGTGGCAGCCGTACATCTTCGGCATCGGCGTCGGCGGCATATCGCTGTTCATGATGGGTGCCGGCACGCTGGGTGTGTCCCGGCGGCACTGGGACATCACCTTCTCCGATGCGCCGTTTGCCTTCGATTATCCGGGCACGGCGCACCTGATGCTGGGGCTGAACGGACTGTTCGCCTCGCTCGCAGCGCTCGGCGGGCTGATGTACGTGGTTGTCGTCGTCGCGTCGATCCTGTTCGGACGGCGACGCACGCCCGAGGATGCCCAGACCAACCCGGTGATCGGCACCGGCGGCGTGGTCGCGGCGTCGACCTACGGCAGCGAAGGCACCCTGAAGCTGCCCGGCACCGTCACCCTGGTCGGCATCTTCTTCGCCGCGTTCATCCTCTACTACTACGTCAACTGGAAGTACCTGTCAGAAGTCTGGCCGTTGAGTTAAGGCCAGGGGGAGCGGCCGGCCGCCGGCTGCTCCCCACCACTACGATCTGACGACAGGGGAGGCACGCCATGACGACGATGACCAGCCAGCTGTGCGACCTGTTCAAGGTACGCATCGGCAGCGCCATCATGCTCTGCGCCGTGGCCGGCCTCGCGACCACGCCGGCAAGCGACCTTGGCATGGCCCAGGGCGCCATCGTTGCCCTTGCCGTGTTCTTCTCGGCCGCCGCCGCCGGTGCCTTGAACCAGTATCTCGAACGCGACCTCGACGGCCAGATGGCACGCACCCGCAAGCGGCCTTTCGTCACCGGTGCGTTCAAGCCGAGCGCCTACTGGCCGCTGTTGATCACGCTGCTGCTTGCCGGCTCGTGCGCCATGGCCTGGCTGGCCGGCAACATCTGGTCGGCGCTTTATGTCTTCCTCGGCGCCTTCACCTATGGCGTCGTCTACACGCTCTGGCTCAAACGTCAGACCTGGACCAACATCGTCTGGGGTGGGCTCGCCGGCAGCTTCGCCGTGCTCGCCGGTGCCGCCGCGGCCGATCCGAGCGTGGCCATCGTGCCGCTGCTGCTGTCGCTGGTCCTGTTCCTTTGGACGCCGCCGCATTTCTGGAGCCTGGCGATGGCCCTGCGCCGCGACTACGAGAGCGCCGGCGTGCCGATGCTGCCATTGGTGATCGGCGACCGCCGGGCGGCCTGGGTGATCCTGGCGCATACCGTCGCCCTGGCATTGCTCGCGCTGGTTCCCGTCGCCTACGGCATGGGCTGGATCTATCTCGCTGGCGCCGTGATCGGCGGCGGCATGTTCGTCCGCACCGGCATCGCACTCGTGCGCGAGCCGGGCGCCAAGACCGCGATGACGAACTTCCACGCCTCGTTGATGCAGCTGGCACTGCTGCTGCTGGCCGCCATCGCCGATCGCTGGTTGTGGCCGACAAGCGTGCTCGGATGAAACTGCGCCGTCGGCTTGCCCTCGCCGCAACAACCATTGCTGCCCTGCTGGCCGTGACCGCGGCGTCTCCGGCGGCGACCGGAGACCTCGTTCTCGATGCAGAGCAGGCGTTGCGGATCAGCCAGGACGCGTTGGGCAGGCCCGTCGGCGACTATGTCCTGCGGGGTGCGGATGGCGACACGGTTCGCATCGCCGACTTTCGCGGACAACCGCTGGTGATCAATCTGATCTATACTGCCTGCGCACACACCTGTCCGGTCATCGTGCAGACACTTGCCAATGCCGTCGCCGACGCGCAGTCGGCACTCGGCCGCGACAGTTTCCAGGTCATCACCATCGGTTTCGATACCGCCCACGATACGCCGGCGCGGATGCGCTCGTTCGCCCGGCAGCAAGGCATCGACCTGCCCAACTGGCAGTTCCTGGCGATCGATGGCGAGGCCATGCGCAGGCTCGCCGGGGATCTCGGCTTCGTCTACTTCGCCTCGCCCAAGGGCTTCGACCACCTGGCCCAGGTCAGCATCGTCGACGGCGCGGGTCAGGTTTATCGCCAAGTCTATGGCGAGTACTTCGAAACCCCGTTCCTGGTCGAGCCGCTGAAGAACCTGGTGTTCGGCCGTGGCGCCGCCATCGTCAGCCTTGACGGCCTGGTCGATCGGCTGCGCCTGTTCTGCACCCTCTACGACCCTGCCGCACAGCGCTACCGCTTCGACTATTCCGTGTTCATCGGCTTCGGCATCGGCCTGGCCGCCCTCAGTGGCATCGGCTTCGTGCTGGTGCGGAACCTGTTGCGGATCCGCCGCACGCAACGCCACCGGCCGCCCGTGCAGCCGCGCCGGGCCTGAGCTGTCGCCGGGTCCCGTGGGGTATCTGCAGGTCATACTGCGGCGGGCCTTTCTGCCGTTCGAGCAGGGCTTCGAATGGGCTTTCGGCGCGGCGTGGAACCCGCTTTATCACCTCGGTGCCCTCGGCTTCTTCTACTTCTGGGTCGTCGCTGTCAGCGGCGTCTACCTCTACATCTTCTTCGATACCGGGATCACCGAAGCCTATCAGTCGGTGGAGGCCCTGACTCACGAGCAGTGGTATCTGGGTGGGGTGATGCGCAGCCTGCATCGCTATGCCTCGGACGGCATGGTGCTGATGATGGCGCTGCACATGGTGCGCGAGTTCTCGCTTGGGCGCTATCGCGGACCGCGCTGGTTCACCTGGCTGACCGGCGGACCGATCATCTGGCTGGTGCTGATCTGCGGCGTCACCGGCTACTGGCTGGTCTGGGACGAGCTGGCGCAGTACGTCGCCATCAACAGCGCTGAGTGGCTCGACTGGCTGCCTGTGTTCGATGGCGCCATCGTGCGCAATTTCCTGAATCCGGCGTTGCTCGACGACCGCTTCTTCACGCTGCTGGCGTTCCTGCACATCGCCGTGCCGTTGATCCTTCTGCTGGTCCTGTGGATCCATCTGCAGCGGGTCAGCCGACCCACGGTGTTTCCCGCCCGCGGTCTTGCGATCGGCTCGATGGCCATGCTGCTGGCCTTGTCGCTGGTGCATCCAGCGGTCAGCCACGGTCCGGCCGATCTTTCGCAGGTGCCGGGCGAACTGAACCTCGACTGGTACTACCTCTTCGCCTATCCGCTCGTCGATCTCTGGTCCGAAGGCCCGGTCTGGGCGCTCAGCTTCGTTCTCACCCTGCTGCTCATGCTGCTGCCGTGGATCCCGCCCAAGCGCGGACCACGGCCCGCCGTGGTCGACCTGGCCAACTGCAACGGCTGCACCCGCTGCGCCGATGACTGCCCCTATGCGGCCATCTCGATGGAACTGCGCAGCGACGGCCGTCCGTTCGAACGGGAAGCCGTGGTCCGGGAGGCCCTCTGCGTCGGCTGCGGCATCTGCGCCGGCGCCTGTCCGACCGCCACGCCTTTCCGGCGTGCCGCGGACCTGGTTCCCGGCATCGACCTGCAGGACCTGCCCATGGCGGCACTGCGGGCGCGCATGGAAGAAGCGACCTCGACGCTGATGGGCAGCGACCGGGTGCTGGTGCTCGGTTGCCAGCATGGCGTCGCCCTCTCGGGCCTCAGCGACGCGCGTGTCGCCGCGGTTTCGCTTCCCTGCATCGCCGCATTGCCGCCCTCCTTCATCGACTTCGCCTTGAGTCGTGGGCTTGCCGATGGCGTCATGTTGACGGGCTGTGCCGATGACAACTGTTTCAACCGGTTTGGCATCCGCTGGACCGAAGAGCGCATCGCCGGCGAGCGCGACCCGCGCCTGCGCGGACGGGTGCCGCGCGACCGGTTGCGGCAGTGCTGGGCCGGCGCCGGCGGCGAGCGCCGGCTGACGCGGGAACTGCGCGCCTTCCAGGCCGAACTGGCTGCGCTGCCGACCGACGACGGTCGGCGTCGCAGCGCACGGCGAGAAGCGCCGGTCGAAGTGGGGGACTGAAGGTCCATGCAAGCCACGCGCTATTTCGTCCAGCTGCTGATCTACGCCGGCTTTGCCGCATTGCTGGGCTATTTCGCCAGCGCACCCCGCTACACGCACTTCCCCGAGGATCGTGCCTTGATCAAGCTGGCCTTCGCCCACGGCGGCCAGCCGCGCGGCGAATGCCGCCGGCTGAGCCGGGAAGAATTGATGCAGCTGGCACCGAACATGCGCAAACCCTTGGTCTGCCCGCGCGAGCGCTGGCCGGTCGAGGTGGAACTGATGCTGGATGGCGAACTGGTCTACGCCGCGGCATTGCCGCCGAGCGGCTTGTCCGGCGATGGCCCGTCACGCGCCTACGAACAGATTTCGGTGCCGCCTGGACGTCACACCATCGCGCTGCGCCTGCGCGACAGTGGCCGCACCTCGGGCTTCGACTATGCGCACGAGGAAACGGTCGAGCTGTCGTCACGGCGCAGCCTCATCGTCGACTTCAGCCCTGCCGCGGGCGGCTTTGTCTTCCACTGAACGGGTCTGCTGGCTGCACCATGTCTGTCGATCCAAAACCTCTGCTGAACTGGGAGAAGCAGTTCGAGACCGGCGTTGCGTCGGTGGACTACGAGCATCGGGAGATGATCGAACTGCTGAACCGGTTGTATGCGAGGCTGCAGGATCCGACGGCGGACGAGACGGTCGGTGACTTCCTGGGCGAGGTGTTCACCGGCATCTCGGCCCACTTTGCGCTGGAAGAGACGATCATGCGCGGCAAGCGCTATGACGGCTTTGCCGAGCACAAGGAGGATCACGAACGCCTGCTCGACGAGATCCGCGACATCATGGACCTCCACGACGCCGGCGCCTTCGACGATGCGACCGAACAGCTGGCCGAGCGGTTGCGGCGCTGGTTCGAGGTCCACTTCCGCACCCATGACTCGCGGCTGGCGCGCGTCCTCGGCGAATAGTCGTCAGCCGCCGATGGTGAACCGGGCGCCGCTGGCCGTGACGAAGTGCGCCGTGGTGCCGGGGCACCGTGCGAGCAGGCGCCGGGCCGTCGCCGGCGTCATTGCCGTCAGAGCCGTGGACAGACCGTCAGCCATCGTCGCCCGGTCGGCCACAACCGTGACGCTGCGGTACGCTCGGCAGGGCAGGCCACTTATCGGATCGAGCAGATGGTGGTAGCGGCCACGCGGCTCGAACAGGCTGCCCTCGGGCGCCGAGACGGCGACTGCCCGGTCGGCGATGGCAACCGGCCCCGCAGGGGTGTCGACGGACCAGGGCCGCTCTGCCGTCCGGCCATCGAGTGCCCGCAGTTCGCCAAGCTGGACCAGGACATGGCGCCAGCCCAACGCCCGCAACCGGTCGGCAACCCGGTCGGTGATGTAGCCCTGGGCAATGCCGTTGAGCGTCAGCGCCACGCCATCCGGCAGCCGCACCCGGTCGTCAGACAGCGTGATGCGGCGATAGTCGACGCGACGATGGACCGCCTGAAGGGCTGCCGATGGCGGTCCCCCATCGGGAACCGGGGCGCCGCCGAAGTGCCTGGCATAGAGCTGCCACAGCGGTTGCACGCTGATATCGAATGCGCCCCCGCTGTGCTCGCCCAGCCAGAGACACAGATGCAGCAACGCGCGCATATCGCCCGACGGCCGTCGCAGCACCCCATCACGGTTCAGGCGCGACAACGCCGAGTACGGCAGGAACAGGCTGAACTCACGTTCCAGGCGCTCGATCTCGTCAAGGCAGACTTCGACCGCGCGATCGGCATCGCTTCGGCCAGCCCCGGCGAACAGCAGTTCCGCTGGGGCGCCCAGTGCGGTGCCGCGCCAGCGACGGGGTGCCGGCGCGGCCTGTGAACCGGCGCCGCAGGCCAGGGCCGCCCCGGCCGTGGCCAGGAGCCGCAGGGCACGGCGGCGACCGATCCGCATCGGGATCTCTGCCTGGCTCACGACGGTCCTCCCGCGACCCCACCGGGTGGCTCCGGTGGCAGCGATGCGCGGAATTTCTCGAGCCGCTTGCGCCGCTTCACCAACGGAGGACAGAGCTGGTCGTCGCTGTAGTGCGCCTGACAGGCCAGGCAGTAGATGCATTCGTGCGGATTGATCTCGCCTGATGGGTGGATGGCCTGCACGGTGCAGCTGTTGGCGCAGATCTGGCATTCCCGGCCGCACTGGAAGCGGCGCTTGAGCCACTCGAACATGCGCAGCCGTGCCGGTATGGCCAGTGCTGCGCCCAGGGGGCAGAGATAGCGGCAGTAGAAGCGCTCGATGAACAGCCCGGCCAGCAACAGCGCGACGGCATAGAGGACGAACGGCCAGTGGCGGATGAACTTGAGCGAGATCGCGGTCTTGAACGGCTCCACTTCCGTCCCGAGGATGGTCCAGGCCATGGAATGCAGCGACACCGCGGCCAAGCCGATAAAGATGATGTACTTGAGCGGCCACAGCCGTTCATGCAGGCCGAACGGCACCTCGATCTGCGGCAGACGCAGCCGGCGGGCCGCCTCGTTGAGCAGTTCCTGCAGGGCACCGAACGGGCAGAGCCAGCCACAGAACACGCCGCGCCCCCAGAACAGCAGGGTCAGGCCGACATAACCCCAGAGGATGAAGATCAGCGGCTCGAGCAGGAAGAATTCCCAGCGGAACTCGGTCAGCAGGGCATGGGCGAAGGTCAGCACGTTGAACACCGACAACTGCGCCCCGGCGTAGAATCCGAGCCAGACAAGGGTGACGACGAGGTACCAGAGGCGGACCTGGCGGTAGAGCCGCGGGTAGCGGACCAGTGCATCCTGGAACACCAGGATCGCCGTCAATGCAAACAGCATCACCGCCAGGAACGCAATCGATGGTATCCGCTGGCGCCAGTTCTTGAGCCACAACGGTTCGTCGCCGTCGGCAGGGTGCAGGCCGGGCGCCGAGGCCGCGGCGGCGTCGGCGGTGCCTTCCGGGGGCTCAAGGCGATAGCTGTCGGGCAATGCATAGTTCAACGGGAAGATCAGCACGACCCGGCCACCATCGGCGGTATCACGCGCGACCAGCAGTTCCAGTCGCCACGGGGCAAGAGGGTCGAAGCCCGTCGCCGGCGGGATGCGGAACAGCGCCATCTCGCGCAGTTCCGGCGCACCGGTGATGGCCAGCCGCTCGACGTTCTCATGCGAGTCGCGCAACAGGCGAACGGTACTGTCGCCCTGCACCAGTTGCAGGCGATCGAACTCGCCGCTGCGGCGATAGCGTGTCCCCTTGAACGAGAATGCCCCGTTGGCGGCCACGAACAGGACCTGGTCGTCCACGCCGAGGCTTGCGCTCAAGGCGCCGTAGCGCCGTTGTCCCAGCAGGTTCTGGCCGATGCGCGCCGGCGTCGCCAGGCCGGCGAAAAGCTCGATGAAGGTCCGACCGCCATCACCGTCGCCGGCTGGTGCGGTGGCACCGGTCAGGCGTGCCGCGGCGTCGGCGACGTCTGCCCGGGTGAGCAGCAGCCGCTTCAGTGAGCCGTCAGCGAGCAGGTCCTGCCAACTGGCCGGTGCGAAACTGTCGCGGTCGAGCCGTGCCTGGGCGCCGCTTTGGCCGAGCAGGCCACGCGCCCGCGCCACCGCCCGACCGGCGCGTACGATGGCATCCCGGATCACGCCGCTGGATACCGTGGCACCGGCAACCGCGTCCGGCGCTCCGGGTTCGAGCGGGGCGGTGGTCGTGGCCGCTGTCCGGGTAACGTCGATGCCGGCGAAGGCGGCGACGTAGCGGCGCAGCTCTTCCTCGGGCACCCCGATCACCAGGATCGGTTCGTTGTGGTTGTACAGGATCGCGCCGGCGATCCGCCCCTGCAGATCGATCCCGGCGATCACGTCCAGGGGTTGACCGGAGTAGCCGACCGACCGCACGACGTCGTAGGTCGAGAAGAGATAGCCTTTGAGCGTGCCACCGTCGTACACCGGTGCGGACGGTGGCTTGCCGCCATATCGCCCGACGTGGTCGGCGCCCGGGAAGACACGCCCGACGCTCGCGGCCAGGTCGCGTTCCTGAGCCGCAGCCGGTGCCAGGTGCGCGAGCGCCAAGGCCGTCGCCAGCAGTACACACCAGGATATGAAACGACTGGCCAGGCGCCGATCCCCCGCTTTGCGTTGCCGCCGCATTATCCAGGCAGCGGCACCAATCCGGCTTGATGCCGGTCAAGCTCGGCAGCGCGTTCGCGACGGCGTCGATATGCTTGACGGTTGTCAAGGCGCCGGGATGCGGGGCGCCGATACTGCAACCACCGCTACAGCTGGTTGGGAGCAGGCAGATGACGAGGTCCTTGGTGATGGTGTCCGCCGGTATTGCGCTGGGCGCGATGCTGGCCATCAACCCGAACGACGTGGTCGCGCAGAGCAAGGTGGACGCGGCCGACGTCAAGAAACACGAGACGACGCCGGCGGAGCGCTACGAGCCGACGCTCGACGTGCTGCGTGACCAGCAGCTCGAGGCCCCGGGTGCGAAGCCGGGCCAGCCTGCGCTGAGTACCGAGAACTACAACCGCGCCAAGCAGCTTTACTTCGAGCGCTGTGCCGGCTGCCATGGGGTGTTGCGCAAGGGGGCGACCGGCAAGGCGCTCACGACCGACGTCACCCGGGAAAAAGGCTATGAGTATCTGAGGGACTTCATCACTTACGGTTCCCCCGCCGGGATGCCCAACTGGGGTGACTCAGGTGAGATGACCGAGGAAGAGATCGACCTGATGTCGAAGTATCTCCTCCTCGATCCGCCACAGCCGCCCGAGTTCGGCATGGCGGAAATGCGGGGAACCTGGAAGGTCCACGTGCCGGTCTCACAACGGCCGACCCGGCAGATGAACGATCTCGAGCTCGACAACCTGTTCTCGGTCACCCTGCGCGATTCCGGCCAGGTGGCGTTGATCGACGGCGCCTCCAAGGACATCGTTTCGGTGCTGCCGACAGGCTACGCCGTGCACATCTCGCGGATGTCCGCTTCCGGGCGCTATCTCTTCACCATCGGCCGAGACGCCAAGATCAACCTGATCGACCTGTGGATGAACCCGCCGACCACGGTGGCGGAAATCCGCATCGGCCTGGAGGCGCGTTCTGTCGAGACCTCGAAGATGAAGGGCTGGGAGGACAGGTACGCGGTCGCCGGCTCCTACTGGCCGCCGCAGTACGTAATCCTCGACGGCGGTACCCTGGAGCCGATGAAGATCGTCTCGACCCGCGGCATGACGGTGGACACGCAGGAGTTCCACCCCGAACCGCGTGTCGCCTCGATCGTCGCCTCGCACTACCACCCGGAGTTCATCGTCAACGTCAAGGAAACCGGCAAGATCCTGCTGGTCAACTACGAGGATCTGGACGCCCTGCGGGTGACCACGATCAACGCCGACCGGTTCCTGCACGACGGTGGCTTTGATTCCACGGGGCGTTACTTCCTGGTCGCGGCAAATGCCCGCAACAAGGTCGCGATCGTCGACACCAGGGAACGCAAGCTGGTCGGCCTGGTGGAGACCGGGATCAAGCCGCATCCGGGACGGGGCGCGAACTTCGTGCACCCCGAGTATGGTCCCGTTTGGGCAACCAGCCACCTGGGCGACGAGACCATCGCCCTGATCGGCACCGATCCCAAGGGCCATCCGCAGAACGCCTGGAAGGTCGTGCAGCACCTGGAGGGGCAGGGTGGTGGTTCGCTGTTCATCAAGACCCACCCCGAGTCGACGAACCTCTATGTCGACACGCCGCTCAATCCCGAAGCCGAGGTCGCCTCGTCGGTCGCGGTGTTCGATCTGCGGAACCTGGACGAAGAGTACGAGGTCCTGCCGATCGGCGAGTGGTCCGGGATCGATGAAGGTGTGCGGCGCGTGGTTCAGGGCGAATACAACCAGGCCGGCGACGAGATCTGGTTCTCGGTCTGGAACGCCAAGAACCAGGAGTCCGCGATCGTGGTTGTCGACGACAAGACGCGGAAGCTGAAGCACGTCATCCGCGATCCGCGGCTGGTGACACCGACCGGCAAGTTCAACGTGTTCAACACGCGGAACGACGTCTACTGAGGTCGCAGGAGGGACGCGTCGCGACGCGACGCGTCCCTCCTCGGTCTCGTTCCTTGCCAGGCGTAAACGGGGAGGTGGCAATGGACCGGGCGGTGACGGTGTATCTGGTCGGTGCGGGTCCGGGCGACCCCGACCTCCTGACGGTGAAGGCCCAGCGGGTTCTCAAGCAGGCGGACGTCGTCGTCTACGACCGCCTGGTTTCGCCGGAAATCATGGCGCTGTTGCCTGCCGGCGCGCTGCGCATCGATGTCGGCAAGCAACCCCGCCGTCATCCGGTGCCGCAGGACGAAATCAACGACATGCTGGTGCGTCTGGCCAAGGCCGGCCGCCGGGTGGTCCGCCTCAAAGGGGGCGACCCATACACTTTCGGCCGCGGCAGCGAAGAAGCGCTGGCCCTCGCCGCCCACGGCGTTGCCTATGAGGTGGTGCCGGGCATCACCTCGGCATCCGCCTGTGCCGCCGCCGCAGGCTTTCCGTTGACCCACCGCGGTCTCGCCGGCAGCGTGCGGTTCGTCACCGGACATTGCCGCAACGATCGCGAGCTCGATCTCGACTGGTCCGGGCTCGCCGATCCCGATACCACGCTGGTGATCTACATGGGCCGGGCCAACATCCGCATGATCGCCGAGCGGCTGATGGCGGAAGGGCTGCCGGCGCAAACGCCGGTCGCCGCGATCTGCAGCGGCACCACGCCCAGGCAGCGGGTCCTCACGGACTCGCTGGCCGGTATTGCCGGCAACATCGAGACGGCGGCGGTGAGGGGCCCGGTGCTGTTCGTCATCGGCCAGGTGGTTGGCCTGCGAGAGCTGCTGACCTCCTATGACGGCGATATCGCCACGAAATGGGAGGCGCTGGGTGCGACCCGGCCTGCATAGTGCTGGGCTGGCGCTCCTGCTGGCCCTGTCGTCGACGGCCGCTGTCGGCGCGCCGCCGATGCCGCGCCAGCAGGAACTCATGCATCTGCTCAAGCACGACTGTGGCTCGTGTCACGGCCTGACCATGCGGGGCGGGTTGGGCAGTGCCCTGGTGCCGGACCGTCTGCAGCACATGACGGTGGAAGGCCTGGCTGCCGTCATCCTCGACGGCGTGCCCGGAACGCCGATGCCGCCATGGCGACCGCTGCTCAGTGAGGCCGAGGCTACCTGGATGGCCGAACAGCTGAAGAACGGAGTGCCGCAATGACCGATCCGCGCCGGCTGACGCCGCTCACCGTGCTGCTCCTCCTGCTGTCGCTGCCGGCCTGGGCGGCCGGGCAGTTCGAGCTCCGTGGCACCGGCGACCTTGGCATCATCGTCGAGCGCGCCAACGGCAGCGTGCAGGTGATCGAGACCACCGGACGCAGCAGCCTGGGGCGGATCGAGGGCCTGGGCGATCTCAGCCACGCCTCGGCCGTGTTCTCCCGCGATGGCCGCTATGCCTTCGTCTTTGGCCGCGACGGCGGCCTGAACAAGCTCGACCTGTTGACGCTGCGGCTGGACAAGCGCGTGGTTCAGGCCGGCAACAGCATCGGTGGCGCGATCTCTCAGGATGGCACGCTCGTTGCCGTATCGAACTACGAGCCCGGTGGCGTGCGGGTCTTCGACAGTCGGACGCTGGATCTCGTGGCCGACATCCCGGCGGCGTCCAAGGTGGTCGGTCTGGTCGATGCGCCGGGCGCCCGTTTCGTCTTCAGCCTGTGGGATGCGGACGAGATCTGGCTCGCCGACCTGGCCGACCCGGCGCGCCCGACAGTGCGCAAGTTCACCGGTATCGGCCGCAACCCCTATGACGCCCTGATCACCGGCGACGGCCGTCACTATGTGGCCGGCCTGTTCGGCGATGACGGTCTTGCCCGGCTCGATCTCTGGGATGTCGAGGCGGGCGTGTCACGCATCCTCGACGGCTATGGCCGCGGAGAGCGCAAGTTGCCAGTCTACAAGATGCCTCATCTGGAGGGCTGGGCCAGGGCCGGCAACCGTCTCTTCCTGCCGGCGGTCGGTCGCCATGAACTGCTGGTGGTGGACGCGGACTCCTGGCGCGAGGTCGGCCGCATTCCGACGCACGGTCAGCCGATCTTTGCCGTCGCTCGGCCGGACGGGCGGCAGGTCTGGGTGAACTTCGCCCATCCCCTGAACGACACCGTCCAGGTGATCGATACGATGACGCTCAAGGTCGTGCACAGCTTCCGACCCGGCAAGGCGGTCATGCACCTGGAGTTCACCCCCCGTGGCGAGCAGGTCTGGATCTCGGTACGCGACGCCGACCGGGTCGACATTCACGATACGGCGACGTTTGCCCGACTGCACAGTCTGACGGTGCTGAAGCCGAGCGGGATCTTCCTGTCCGCACGGGCGCACAGGATCGGTCTCTAGGCCATGATCGACGTGCTCGACCATCGGCTGCTGAACGAGTACCAGCGGGATTTTCCGCTGACGCCGCGGCCGTACGCGCAGGTCGCGGCCGATCTGGACGTCTCAGAGGACGAGGTGCTCGAGCGACTGCAGCGGCTGCGGGACGCCGGCGCGATCAGCCGCGTCGGCGCGGTGGTGCGTCCCAACAGCGTGGGCGCCAGCACTCTGGCAGCCATGGCCGTTCCGGCGGCACGGCTGACCGAGGTCGCCGCCTACGTCAGCGGTCTGGCGGCGGTGAACCACAACTACGAGCGCGAGCACGTGCTCAATCTCTGGTTCGTGGTCACGGCGTCTGACCAGAAGACGTTGGCGGCGACGTTGGCGGAGATCGCGGCAGAGACCGGGCTCGAAGTCTGCGATCTGCGGCTCGAAGCCGATTACCACATCGATCTTGGTTTTCCGCTGTGAGCAGTCCTGACGAAACCGATCTCCGGCTGCTGGCAGCCATTGCCGATGGATTGCCACTGGTACCGCAGCCCTATGCCGCCGTGGGCGCAATGCTCGACCTGGCCGAGGCCGAAGTGATCACACGCCTGCAGCGGCTGTGTGCCGAAGGCATCATCCGTCGCTTCGGTGTCATCGTGCGCCACCACGAACTGGGCTTCCGCGCCAACGCCATGGTCGGCTGGGACGTGCCTGACGGTCATGCCGACGAGCTTGGTCGGCGCCTGGCCGGCCATGACTGCGTCACCCTATGCTACCGCCGCCGCCGGGCGGCGCCGGCCTGGCCCTATAACCTGTTCTGCATGATCCACGGCCGCGACCGTGACCGGGTCGAACGACAGATCGCCGACGTCACCGAGGACAGCGGCCTCTTGGGCTATCCGCGGGCCGTGTTGTTCAGCCGCCGCCGCTTCAAGCAGCGCGGTGCCCGCTACCACCATGCGGGCGTCACCGGGGAACTGCGGCGATGATCGGTCTGGATGCCATTGACAGGAAGATCATCAACGCCTTGCAGGACGGCTTCCCGATCTGTGAACGCCCCTACGCGGAGGTGGCGGAACGGTTGGAGATCAGTCAGGACGAGTTGATCTGGCGGCTCGACGCGCTGCTCGAGACCGGTGTGCTGAGCCGGTTCGGGCCCATGTTCCAGGCCGAGCGGCTGGGTGGCGGGCTGACCCTGGCGGCGATGGCGGTCCCGGACGATCGCTTCGATGCCGTGGCTGCGCAGGTCAATGCACATCCCGAGGTCGCGCACAATTATGCCCGCGAGCATGAACTCAACATGTGGTTCGTCATCGCCACCGAGTATCCCGGCCAGGTCGCCGAGGTGATTGCGGCGATCGAGTTGGAAACCGGCCTTGCAGTGCTGAACCTGCCGAAGCAGCAGGAGTTCTTCATCGGTCTGAGGTTGCCGGTATGACGGTGAGGCCGGCACCGCTGCTCGACGAGGTCGACCGTCGCCTGGTCCTGGCGACGCAGTCCGGACTGCCGTTGTGCGCGCGACCCTATGACCGCGTCGCCGTCACGCTTGGCCTGGAGACGGATGATGTGATGCAGCGGCTGCGGCGGCTGCTGGACTTCGGGGTCATCCGGCGCATAGCCGCGGTGCCGAACCACTACCGACTGGGCTATCGGGCCAACGGGATGTCGGTGTGGGATGTGCCGGACGAGCTGGTTGGCGCCTATGGGCGCCAGGTCGGCGACCTCGCGTTCGTCAGCCATTGCTATCACCGGCCGCGGCGGCTGCCGCAATGGCGCTACAACCTGTTTGCCATGATGCATGGCCGGGATCGCGACGAGGTGCGGGACAAGGTGGCGCAGATCGCCGCGCTGCTTGGTCCCGCCGACCGCGGCCATACGGTGTTGTTCAGCACCCGGATCCTGAAAAAGACCGGCCTCAGGCTGGCCGTCCAGGGAGAGGGGCGATGTTCAGAATAAGCCAGTACATGCGCGAGCTGCTGCAGCCGACCCCCGTCGGGCCCCGCCGCGACCCGCCCGGACCGGTGGTGATCTGGAACCTGATCCGACGCTGCAATCTGACCTGCAAGCACTGCTATTCGATCTCCGCCGACACCGATTTTCCAGGCGAGCTTTCGACGGACGAGGTCTTTGCGGTGATGGACGACCTCAAGGCTTTCAAGGTCCCGGTCCTGATCCTGTCCGGCGGCGAGCCGCTGTTGCGCCCTGATATCTTCGAGGTTTCCCGCCGTGCCAAGGCGATGGGCTTCTACGTCGGCCTGTCCAGCAACGGCACATTGATCGACACCGACAACATCGGGCAAATCGCCGACGTCGGTTACGACTATGTCGGCATCTCACTCGATGGTATCGGCGCCACCCACGACGCCTTCCGTCGCAAGGTCGGGGCCTTCGACGCCTCGATGCAGGGCGTGCGGCTGTGTCGCGAGGCGGGCGTCAAAGTCGGGCTGCGCTTCACCATCACCATGGACAACGCGCATGAGTTGCCGAAGCTACTCGACTTGGTCGAGCGCGAGGACATCGACAAGTTCTACCTTTCGCATCTGAACTATGCCGGCCGCGGCAACAAGAACCGGCGCGACGACGCCCGGCACGACGTCACCCGCAAGGCCATGGACCTGCTGTTCGACTATTGCTGGCGCGATGTCGAGTCCGGCGGCAGGCGCGAAGTCGTGACCGGCAACAACGATGCCGACGGTGTCTATCTGCTGCACTGGGCGCGTCGGCACCGGCCGGCGCAGGCCGCGCACCTGGAACGGAAGCTGATCCAGTGGGGCGGCAACGCCTCAGGCGTCAACGTCGCCAACATCGACAACCTGGGCAACGTCCACCCGGACACCTTCTGGTGGCACTACGACCTGGGCAACGTGCGGCAGCGGCCGTTCTCCGAGATCTGGCCCGACCGGTCGGACCCGATCATGGCCGGGCTGAAGCAGCGGCCGCGGCAGGTCTCGGGCCGTTGCGACGCCTGCCGCCACTTTGCCATCTGCGGCGGCAACACGCGCGTCCGTGCGCTCCAGGTGCATGGCGATGCCTGGGCCGAAGATCCGGGGTGCTACCTGACGGCGTCCGAGATCGGCATCGAGGACGACGCGGCTCCGTCGCAGGAGAGGGCTCTTGGCGCGCTGGCCTAGCGTTGTCGTCGCGGCCGCAGCGCTGCTGGCGCTGGCCGACGGCGGGGCAGCGCAGGCATCCGACACAACGCAGCTCTACCGCGAGCATTGCGCCCAGTGCCATGGTGCCGACCGCCTGGGCGGGATCGGGCCGGCGCTGCTGCCCGAGAACCTGCGGCGTCTGCGCAAGAAGCGGGCCGGCGAGGTAATAGCCCACGGCCGCCCGGCAACGCAGATGCCCGGTTTCTCCGAGACATTGTCGGCCGATGAGATCGCCGCCCTGACGGCCTTCGTCTTCACGCCGTTGCCCGAAGTGCCGCGTTGGCAACGGGCCGAGATCGAAGCCAGTCACGTCGTCGACGAGAGCGCCCTCGACCTGCCGGCCGAGCCGGTATTCGACGCCGACCCGCTCAACCTGTTCGTCGTCGTCGAGTCCGGCGATCATCACGTCAGCATCGTCGACGGCGACAGGTTCGAGCCGCTGCATCGCTTCCCCAGCCGATTTGCCCTACACGGCGGGCCCAAGTTCTCGCCCGACGGCCGCTTCGTCTATTTCGGCTCCCGCGACGGCTGGGTCAGCAAGTTCGATCTTTACAACCTGCGGCTGGTCGCGGAGATCCGCGCCGGCATCAACCTGCGCAACATCGCGATTTCCGCCGATGGCCGGTGGCTGGCGGCGGCGAACTACCTGCCGCACACGCTGGTGATCCTGGACGGCCGTGACCTGCGCCCCGTCCGCGTAATGCCGGTACGCGACGCACGGGGTGAGGAGAGTTCACGGGTCTCAGCCGTCTACCAGGCCCGGCCACGCAACTCTTTCATCGCCGCGCTGAAGGACGTGCCCGAGATCTGGGAGATAGCCACGGATCCCGATGCGCCCCCGGTTTACAGCGGTATGGTGCATTCGCACGAGAAAGGCATGGTCGAAGCGCTGCCGGCGAGCCAGGGACTGTTCGCGTTGCGCCGGATCATGCTGGATGAACCGCTGGATGATTTCTTCTTCAACCCCGATTACCGCAACCTGATCGGCTCGTCGCGCGACGGTGGGCGCGGCGTGGTGGTCAACCTGAACGTTGGCCGGCCGATCCGCGGCATCGAGTTGCCGGGCCTGCCCCATCTCGGTTCCGGCATCAGCTGGCAGTGGCAGGGCCGGCCGGTGATGGCGACGCCACACCTGAAGCAGGGCCGGGTCTCGGTGATCGATATGACCGACTGGTCGGTGGTGAAGACGATCGACACCTTGGGCCCCGGTTTCTTCATGCGCAGCCACGAAAACAGTCCCTATGCCTGGGTTGACGTTTTCTTCGGCCCGCACCGCGACGTCCTGCACGTCATCGACAAGCGCAGCCTGGAGATCGCCCGCACGCTGCGGCCGGAGCCGGGCAAGACCGCCGCCCATGTCGAGTTTACGCGCGACGGCAGCCATGCCCTGGTCAGCCTGTGGGAGATGGACGGTGCCATCATCGTCTATGATGCCGCGACCCTGCAGGAAGTGAAGCGGCTGCCGATGGTCAAGCCGTCGGGCAAGTACAATGTCTTCAACAAGATCACCTTCTCAGCCGGCACCAGCCACTGATCGCGTGCTGTTGCTGGTGGCGCATGGCTCGACGACGAGCCCGGTCGCCGCGGAGACCGTCGATCGTCACGCCGCGGCCCTGCGCCGTTCCGACTTAGCTGCGGACGTGCGCGTCGCCATGCTGCGCGGCGAACCGGCGCTGGAGGCTGTCGTCGCCGGGTTGCCGGACAGCGCGGGCGTTGTCGTCCTGCCGATGATGATGACCGACGGCGTGTTGAGCCGTGAAGAGCTGCCGCAGCGCCTGCAGGCGGCACTGACGGAGACAGACAAGTCCATCGGCACCCCGGTGCTTTTGCCGCCGCTGGGTACCGGCGCGGCGTTCGCGCAACTGGTGCTGCAGCGGGCGCAGGAAGCCGCACGCGAACGGCCTGGTGGTGAGGGCGGTCATGCCCTTCTGTTGATTGCCCATGGCAACGCCGCCGACCCGCAAGGCCGGCGCTCGATCGAGCGACTGGCGGCCATGGTGCGGGCAGACGGCGCGTTTGCCGACGTGGCGATTGCCTTTCTCGAAGAAGCACCGACGATCATCGATGCTTTGGCGGCGATCCGCCTGCCGGTGGTGGCTGTCGGATTGTTCGCGGCCGAAGGCCGCCATGCCAGGCTGGACGTTCCCCGGTTGCTGGCACAGGCGCCCGACGGACAGTCAGTGGTCTGGCTTGGTGCGCTGGGCGCCGACGCGGCGTTACCTGGCGTCCTAAACGCTCACGTCAGCGCCAGTCTCGAGTCCGGGCGGACGACAGAGCGGTCGCGCGCCGCCCAAAGTTCCTCGGCCAGTTCCTGCGCCGAGGGCTGATCGACCGCGCGGCCGAGCGCGCGCAGCGCCAGGGCCGCGGTTCCGGTCACCGCGGCCACCGCCTGCGGATGCGCGAGCTCACCCCGCCACAGGGCGACGACACGTGCCGGCGACAGGTCCTCGCTCCGCCAGTCGTAGTTTCCGCCCGGTACCAAGGCCGGCCAGTCCTCGTCGATCGCCTTGCCATCCCGCAGCCAGGCCACCCGGCAGGGCTTGCCGGGATTGCGCTGAACCTCCCCGGCGCCGCCCTTGAAGATCGCCACCGTCGCCTGGCCACGCAGGCGGGCGACCTCGCGGTGCAGCGGTCGATAGTTGGGATGAAACACGCCTTGCAGCTGCACCGGGGCACGAGCCGGGTTGAGCGCGCGGGCCAGCGTGTTGACCGCGGTACGCACGCCGAGGCGGGGGCGCAGCGCGAACAGCCGTTCCAGCCCCGGGGCGAACTGTTCGAGGCCGACATAGGCGAGGTTGCCCTCCATAAACGGATTCCGCAGCGCGGCCGCGTCGTCCTGCAACGACACCCCCAGCGCCCGCAGCACAGGGCGCATCGGCGCGAAGCCATCGCGGGCACCTTCGATGCCGTGCATCAGCACGCGGACGCCGCTGGTTGCCAGCAGCAGAGCCGAGAGGACGAACCAGGGCTGCTGGCGATGCCGGTCCGCGTACGACGGCCAGTCCAGGTCAACCCGCATGGAAGACATCGCCGGCGGCAGTCGCTCATGCACGGCGTCGATCATGCCGGCCAGTTCTTCCGCGGTCTCGCGGCGGTAGCGCAGCAGCAGTAGGAAGGCACCGAGCTGCAGGTCGTCGACCTGACCATCGAGGATCGCGGCCATGGCAAGCCGGGCTTCCTCGCGGCTCAGGGTCCGCGACAGTTTGGGACCCCGGCCGATCGTCCGCAGCGTTGCCGCAAAGTCGTGCTGATCGAGCATGCCTGCCTCCGCCTGAGCGCAGTCGGATTATAGCTGCCGCGGGCGCAGGGCTTTTGACCGTTGTCAAGGTCGCGACCCGCCCCGTGGCCCATCGTGACCGGGCTGCGAGGTGCGTGACCGCTGTACTGGTGGGGAGCGAAGATGAGCGGCTCGGTGGCAACACCAGTCCTGGTCCTGGAGCCGATCCCGGAGAACCTGCTACGCGAGCCCATCGACTATCTCTTTGCCGAGCACTACCGCCAACGCCAGGTTCTCGACGCCATGGAAGGTTTCTTTGGCGAAGCCTATTTCGAGCGCGATCTGACCGGACCGTGGCGCGCCGTCGTCGCCACGGTGGTCGGCTACCTCGAGAACGAGTTCGCGCTGCACATCGGAGATGAGGAGAGCGATCTGTTTTCGGTGCTGCGGAATCGCTGTGCGGGCGACGACAGCTGCACCGCGGTGCTGCGTCAGCTCGCGGCCGAGCACCAGGACGAGCCGGTGGAGCTACGGGCCCTTGTCGCGGGGTTGAAGCAACTCCTGGCCGGCCGCAAGCCGGCCGACAGTATGGGCTTCCTGAACCGCGCGCTGCGTTTCATCCAGGCTCAGCGCCACCACCTGATCTGGGAGAACAACGTCGTGCTGCCGATGGCGCGCAAACACCTGACAGAGGAAGACCTGCAGCGGATCGGCCGGCACATGGCGCAGCGCCACGGCGTCGCTTTTCCACCGTAACATGGGCCGCCCGCAGGCGGCTCAGGACATCCCTTCCTCGCTGATCGACTGCAGCAGCGCGATATCGTTGACGGTGACGTTGCGCCCGGAGGTGGCGACGCCGTAACGCCGCAGTTTCGACAGGGCGCGGGAGAACGATTCCGGCTGCATGCCGAGGCGGCCGGCGATCAAGCTCTTGTCGTGCGGGAGCGAAATGACGGCCTCGCCGTCGGCGCCGTCGGCCAGGCGGACGAGGAAGGCGGCGACGCGCTCGGTGGTTGAGCGCGTGGTCAGTTGCTCGATTTGTCGCACCAGCCCACGCAGCCGCTGCGACATCGTCGCCAGCATGTTGAAGGCCATGTCGGGATTTTCGCGCATCTCGGCCAGCAGGGAGCTGTCCTTGATCACCAGGATGCGCGCATCGTCGATGGCGGCACAGCTCACCGGAAAAGCCGATGAGGCGAACACTGCGGCTTCGGCAAAGGACTCACCCGGGCCGACGACGGTGATCACGCTCTCGTGCCCGTCCATGGTCTCGCGGAACAGCTTGATCCAGCCTTCGAAGACGATGAAGCAGCGGTCGGCCGGCTCGCCATGCATGAACAAGATGGTGCCGCGGGGATAGCGGCGCATGGAGGAATCCATCAGCGCCCGCATCAGCACGTCGTCCGGGAGACCGGCAAACAGCGGCGTCGCGGCGATCTGCACGAAATCGTCCGTGGTGATCCCGGTGCGCCGTCTGAACTCGTCTGCGCTCGGCTGCATCTGCGTCCACCCTCGCTGCCGTCCGCTACTGTAAGGCAAGCGACGGCAGCCCGAAAGCGCGACAGCTAGTGGCGCCGACGCAGCATGATTGGCGCGTAAAGGGCCGTGAACAGGCCGAAGGCAAGGATCCAGGCGAGCCCGGACAGCGGCATCAGCCAGTCGTAACCCGCCGTCCAGAGCCATGCCAGCGCCCGCGTGGCCGCGGCCACGGTGATCAGCAGGAAGATCAACCGGGTGCCGGAGCCGGCGGTGAGCGGACGCCCGCTGTGGCCCAGGCTGGCCCGGGTCATCACCGCCAGGGTCATGGTGCCGACGGCGCCGGCGGTCAGTCCGTGCACCGCGGCGCCGGTGCCGGCCTCGGGCCAGCGGATCGCCGCCGCCAGCAGGCCCAGGCCCAGCGGCAGCCAGAGATAGCCCAGGTGCAGGATGCTCACCAGCGGTTCGGCCAGGGTGCGGTGCCCCTGCCAGCGAACCAACCGCGCCAGCAGCAGCAATGCGGCCAGCGCCAGTGCTGCCGCCGTCGCCTGCGCCATTGGCCACACGACCCAGGCGGCGAGCGCCAGCAGCGTGGCCACCAGCGCCAGGCGGTCGATGGCCCCGAACGGTGCCGGCAGCCGCCCCGGTGCCCGCTTGGCCAGCCAGTTGCGCGTGAAGCTCGGGGTGACCCGGCCGCCGATCAGGACGATCAGCATGGTCACGACGGCGATGCCGAGCCGGCTCGCCGAGTCCGCGCCGGCGAACCCCCACACCGACGCGGCGTGAAACCACACATTGGCGGCGGCAAGGCCGGCGAGGGCGGCGAGCACCGGCAGGTTGCGCCAGTTGCGCCCGGCCACGACCTCGCGTCCCACCACCGCCAGCAGTGCGACTAGGAAGGCGAGGTCAGCGGCAGCTGTGAGCGGCGCGCCAAGCCAGCCGCCGGTGAGCATGGCCAAGCGTCCGATCAGCCACAGCAGGGCCAGCGCCGCCAAGGGCGCACCGTTGACCGGCAGGCGGCCGGTCCAGTTCGGTACCGCGGTCAGCAGAAAGCCGGCGACCGCCGCGACAGCGTAGCCGAACAGCATTTCGTGGACGTGCCAGTCGAGCGACGGCCGGCCGAGTGGCAGTGACAGCGGCGTGGTCAGCAGCAGCAGCCAAAGCAGCATGCAAAGCGCCGCCCAGAGGCCGGCGGCCAGAAAGAATGGCCGGAAGCCTAGGGCTAGAGCGTGTCTGTCTTAGTTTGAAGCGTATCCTGCATTTCGGAAGTAGTTGGCGCATTCGTGCGGCGTGAAGGCGTCGAGGAGCTGACCGATGCGGTCGGCAACTTCATCTGTGGTGCGCGCATCGGCCTTTCTGAGCAA